>JUEG02001343.1_pt1 | contig 404251 bp, 363 predicted proteins | sample 432341 | NCBI WGS metagenome assembly JUEG02 (sample SAMN02953476, study PRJNA257561) | rock porewater metagenome | biome: terrestrial; feature: Opalinus Clay rock; material: porewater; isolation source: Opalinus Clay rock BIC-A1 borehole | place: Switzerland: Mt Terri URL, St-Ursanne ... | reverse complement strand
GAAGGCGCGTTCGGGGTTTTAAAGGAAGATCATGGTTTCCGTAGATTTGTAATGCGTGGCAAAAAGAATGTTGAGACTGAATTTTTACTGCTGAGCTTTGGTTATAACATCAATAAGTTGCATAATAAAATACAAAACGATCGATGTGGTAGTTTATTACATGAAATGAAGGTTTCTTGAATCAGTATGTTCCTTAAAAACGAGTATTTTGGGAGCAATTACAAGGACCTCTTTTTGGTGTCCCTAAAAACAAGCGAGAGAGTAAAATCTGCAATGTCTAGTGCGGATTTTACTCTCTCATTTGTTCTCGAAAGTGAAAAGGAGCTGCCTTTTCACGAATGTCCTCAGACATCATTTTGAGACAGCTCCTTTTGTGCCCCTCACAAACCTTGTCAATAAGGCACTATTCGGCAGTTTTTAGGACCCCAAGGGAACCAAACAAGTCTCGAAGTTCAAGACAAGCTAGGAAGGTAAGGTCGATAAAAAGTATTAGTTTTTTCAATGAGAACTATTATTACAATAAATAGTTGGTATTGTCTCAATAAAACATTGTTGGTCAAACGGCACAAAACCCTCTAGACTGTGCTTGAAATAACCTTCACAACTAATTTAACTCCCGGTACAAAATCGATAATAACTTATACAGAAAGGGTGACAGAAAGGAAATCAAGGCATAGCAGTGAGAGGATTTTAAAACAATATAAGAGGAGGATTAACATATGTCAGTTCAAACAGAAAAACAACCCATGAGTCTGAAGAGTTTAATGATCATGATCATGACGTTTGCTCTGCCACTAGCGATTCTACTAATCCCAACGAACGAACTTTTAACCCCCCAGATTAGACTGTATTTATCAATAACTCTATTCGCAATTCTAACCTTTATTTTTGGCAACATAAATCAGACCGCCGTAGCAATTTTATTACCGATCACTTATGTAGTTATTGCTCAAGCACCTGCTACAGCGGTTTTTGCTCCCTGGTCAACCTATATTCCATGGTTTGTCATTGGCGGTTTATTTCTAGCCAATGTAATGGAACGAACCAACTTGCTTAAGCGAATTGCTTATAACTCCATCTTGCTGACCGGAGCTAGTTATAACGGAGTCATTTGGGGATTAGCTTTGGCGGGAGTCCTACTCTTTCTCTTGATTCCCGGGAATACGGTTTTTCCTTTGGCAGCTTTAGCCTATGGTCTTTGCAAAGCCTTGAATCTTAATGTAGGTAAAGAAACAGCGGGAATAACTATGGCCGCCGCCATTGCCTCACTGCTTCCGGGATGGTTCATCTTCAACGCCAACTATGGTTTACTGACAGGATTGGGCAAAGGTGTAGCTGGTGAAGTCAATTTAACCTGGATTCAGTACTTTATGTATAACAGTGTAAACATTCTTTTCTATGCCTTTATGTTTTGGATCATCACCAAAATGTTTAAACCCACAGTCCCTATCAATGCTAAAGATTATTTTAAAGAGCAGTTAGAGAAATTAGGAAAAATGTCCTTGGATGAAAAAAAGATTCTCCTTATGAGTATTATGCTATTTGCCTTCCTCTTAACGACTCAATACCATAAAATAGAGGCTGGCTGGGGCTTTGTAATTTTCCCGATGTTACTCTACTTCCCTGGATTTAATGTAGCAACCAATGAGGATCTCAAAAACGTCAATTATGGAATGGCAATCTTTACTGCCGCTTGTATGGGGATTGGGACAACGGCTGGAGCTTTAGGCTTAGGAAAAGTTGCCGCAGCAATTATCATGCCCATACTCGCAGGCAAAGGAATCATGTTTATTTTTGGCACGGTCTATACAATGATCTTTAGTCTGAACTTCTTAATGACTCCCCTGGCAATTATGTCGGCCTTTACTTTACCTCTGACCGAAATTGCTATGAGCTTTGGGATTAACCCTGCTGCCTGGTATATGTTCATCCAAATAGCCGTTGACGCAATTATTTTGCCCTACGAATACGTCTTATACTTGATTTTCTTTTCTTTTGGAATTGTTAAGCTATCCGATTTTATTAAGTTCCAAGCAGCAAAAACTATCTTAACTGTTGTCTTCATTTTCACTGTTCTCATTCCTTTCTGGAGAATGATTGGTTTCTTAATGATGTAGAGGGATATGACACAGTCTTTGACATAACAAACCAGTAGCTCTGAGCTACTGGTTTGTTATTTTTTCGTTACTGAAGTCTCGATGTCAACTTAGTTGGACGACTTCATTCTCTATTAATGCTTCAGCAATTGTTGGAGTTGTTGCTCTAGGTTATAGGATACGCCCCTGTTGTTGCCTACTACAACTGACTTTGAGATATACCCTTTATTGAAGAGCAAATAGTAATTTAGACCGGATGGAATGGTGTTTGGTTGGGTCATTGCCACAAATCCCCCGTTTTTAGCCGCTAAGGCAGCGGTTAGTAAGGCATCGGCATAGGGCTTACCCGAACTGACATCATCCTGGCGAACTAGTCCCGATGTAAAGTAAAGTGGGGATTGAGGAGCTTGCTTGTCCAGGAGATTCTGGAAGATAATGCTTTGGGTGTCATAACGGTCATAGCCACCCCAACGTTTCACCAAGTAATTAGAACTCAATTGATTTTCCACTGAACTACTGATAACAGCTGTTCCTCCTAGCAAGACCACGTTACTTGCCCCCAGATTCACCAAAGCTTGAAGGGTCGAAGCCGGTAACACGTCTCTATTGGTAAGTAGAATTGGGTTTCCTTGTGCTCCGGCAAACGCGCTGATGGCGATGGCATCAGGAATAGCATGCCCATTGGCGAGATAGACAGTTTGGCTAGGATCGATCCCTACCTGGGCGGAAATCAGGGCTGCTGTATCATAGCCTTGTTGTCCCGCAATTCGAGTGACCGTAAAATCCTTGCTCAAGGTATCCTCAATACTCTGTGAGATTGCAACTGTACCGCCAACGATGTATATGTTCCGAGCACCCAGCTCACGAATTCCTGCTAATGTCCGAGAATCTAAAGTGGAAGAACCCGTCATCAGGATAGGGGCATCAAGTTTCTTAGAAAGTGGAGCTGCGGCGAGAGAATCCGAAAACTGATCATCCCTGGCTAAAATCACGTTCGCGGCGCTGGACCAGCCTTGCTTGGCAACTTCAACCGATAATGCCACGTTATCCATGGCTAGAGAACCAATGCGATCACCTACTTCGAAGGCTGAATTGACAGGTATTGTACCTATAACCTTGCCGCTAAAGATAATATTTACATTGCCGGCTTTTGTAGGAGTCATTTTCAGGACAAAGGTTCCATCATTTAAGGTCGTATAGCTTTGATTTGCTGGACTGGCATCAACATCCGATCCATCAACGGTGACGGATCGTTGGGGCAAAATATTCCCATCCGAATCTGTCAGCTTGACAATTATGGAGTTTTCTTTATTGACTACTAGAGGATTTGTTACCGTAGTTACTGCATCAAGCACCTTTATGATTCCAGTCGCCGAGCCTTTGTTCGGAGCAACAGCACTAACCTTGAGAGTATAATCTCCAGGTGTATATAAAATAACGTTATTAATATTGTAATAACCGCTACCCCCAGATACGGAATAGTGTGTCACCTTACCGTCGGGATCAGTCAAGGTCGCATTGACCCCTCCTGTAAAAAGTTTGCTTGTTGGAATTCTATTCAACTTTAGATTGACGGTGGTTGGTTCCCCAAGAATTAGAGTAGAATCTTCTTCTGATACAAACTCAAGCCCTCTTAAGGTAATGTACTCCCCCTCTTCCTCAGCAGCAATCAACACCCCGGGGAGCATACCAATCAGCAAAAAGACCATCAACAGAAGACTTAACACCTTTTGGATCCGTTTCTTTTTTATCATAAAGTTCTTCCTTTCTTGCTAATTCTTTTTGATGTGTGAACGTGCAATGTCCCCTTACTTTCACCATCCCCGTTCCCAGCCCAAACGACCAGAAATTAAGGGGACATTGCTAAGTGAACACTTTAGTGGGAGTTCACGATAAAGCGAGTGCCGATGCTGAAGGGACTATTGCGCCCAGGTTCACATGCAGAACAACCCAGAGGTTGGCGCAATTCCTTCAGCATCCAACGAGCTAGTGAACGGGAACGTGTGTGAACGTGCAATGTCCCCTTACTTTCACCGTCCCCTTACTCAAATCGCAAAGCATCAATTGGATCCATTGCAGCGGCTTTCCGTGCCGGAAAAACTCCGAAGATTATCCCGATGGCGGCGGAGAACCCAAAAGCCATTATTACGGAAGTCAGAGAAATACTGGTGTCCAGGGCAAAAGCCTTCCCAACTAAGCTGGCTCCCCCATAGCCGAGGGCGATGCCTATGCCTCCTCCTAAGACGCTGAGTACCACTGCCTCAATAAGGAACTGCAGTAAAATATCCCGGCCCTTCGCCCCGATGGCTTTACGAATTCCGATCTCTCGAGTTCGTTCTGTGACCGAAACCAACATGATGTTCATGATTCCGATTCCTCCAACCAGCAAGGAAATTCCCGCGATTCCGCCCAAAAGCATGGTCATGGTTTGGGTGACACTTTGCATAGTCTCTAACATATCGGCCTGATTTTGAACCCTAAAGTCATTCTCTTTGCCCTCCGGAATCTTATGGGCTTTGCGCAAGGCAATCGTAATCTCATCTTGTGCCATCTGCATAAGATCCTCAGAGGTCGCCGAAACCAGTATACTACGCACGGTCTTATTTCCGATTAAGCGGGCTTGAATCGTCGAAATCGGTGCAGTAATCATGTCATCATTGCTCTGAAATCCTGTGGACCCCGTAGCTGTCGTCACTCCAATCACTTGAAAAGGCACATTATTAATTTTTATGTTTTTTCCTATAATATCGGCGTTGGCATCCCCCATGAGGTTTTCCACAACGTTGGGGCCAAGGACAGCTACTCTTGCACTGCTGTTCACATCCTCTTGGGTGATAAACCGTCCCCTTGTAATTGTGACATTTTTAATTATTTGATAGTCAGCTGTGGTCCCATTAATACTTGCCGAGGTATTTCCTGACCCTAAAACCACTTGCCCACTAGTACTGGTCATTGGTGCAACAGCTTTTATCGCTGATCCAATTTTAATCTTGGAAACATCCGTCATAGTTAAGCTGGCTGAGCTACCCGCTCCCCCATTAACCCCTCCATTATTTGATTGTCCAGGGCTAATGGTAAGTAAGTTTGAGCCCATGCCTTGAATCTGAGAAGTGATGGAAGCGGTTGCTCCATTCCCGATGCCAACCATGGCAATGACAGCAGCCACTCCAATAATAATCCCCAGCATGGTCAATGCCGACCGCAGCTTATTTGCTCGCAGAGCTCTGAGAGAGACCCGGATACTTTCTAAAAAGTTCACACTTAAACTCCTTCCTCCTCAACAACTTGCCCTAGAGCCTTACGAGGGTTTTTAACGAGTTCGTCCCCTTCAATATGACCATCTCTGAAACGCACAATCCGCTCTGTAAATTCGGCGATATCCGGTTCATGTGTGACAATAATAATCGTATTTCCCAGAGTGTGCAAACGTTGAAAAATAGCCATAACTTCTTCACTGGAACGGCTGTCAAGGTTCCCAGTAGGCTCATCCGCTAAGATAATCGAAGGGTTTGTAACCAGTGCCCGGGCGATGGCTACCCGCTGTTGCTGTCCTCCGGATAATTCCTTAGGACGATGATGAATTCGTTCGCCAAGACCAACGGATTCCAAGGCAGCAATAGCTCGAGCTCGCCGTTCTTTTCCCCCCACTCCTGCATAAAGCATGGGCAGCTCTACATTTTCGACTGCCATTGTCCTGGGCAGGAGATTAAACCCTTGAAAGACAAAGCCAATCTTGCGATTCCGAATCACGGATAAATCATCTCCACTAGCCTTGGCTACATCCGTTCCGTCCAGATAATACTCTCCTTCCGTGGGGGTATCCAGGCAGCCTAAAATATTCATCATCGTCGACTTGCCAGAACCGGAAGGCCCCATTATAGCTACGAACTCGCCTGCTCCTACGTGCAGGTCCACCCCACCTAAAGCCGCTACTTGAATATCACCGGTAGCATAAATCTTTTTGATCCCTTTGAGATTGATCAAATAACATTCCTCCCTGACTTATCGCTCCGCTTAGAGAACATAAAGTGAAACAGTGCACCTGTCCCCCCGTTTCGCTATCTAACCCTTACAGCTCCTCCTGGTGCTCTCCCTGCATTTCCGCCGCCCATACCAAATCCTCCGGTGGTACCTTGAGTTGTTGCGGGTGCACTAATCACTGTAATGACCTCTTGTCCTTCTTTTAAACCGCTTTTGACTTCCACATTCATTCCATCATCTAAGCCAAATTCTACAGGAATAAATTTGACATTAGCTCCAGCCTGCCCACCCCCTGATTTTGTTACAACCTTAGGTTGTTCATCAGACTGAGAGTCTTGATCTTCTTTTTTCACACTAGTATCCCCTGAAGTCATAGGAACCATGACACCTTTTTCTGTCCCTCTGGTTTTGATCGCCTCGCTAGGTACGGTTAGTACATCTTTAGCCTCAGCAACGATGATATCTAGATTGGCATTCATTCCTGAAAGCAGTTTATCGCTGGCTTGATCTACCGTCACGGTGACTTTAAACGTTGTTACATTCGAAGTGATCGTCCCTTCGATGGCAACGAAGCTCACGGTTCCGCTGCTATGTTCCTCTGGATAGGCATCCAGGGTAATATCCACTTTTTGCCCTACTTTGACTTGCGCAATATCCGCCTGGTCAATCATCGCATCTACTTGTAGATTACCCCCTATTGGCGTGAGGGTAATAATGGAAGAAGCATTGGTATACTCATACAGTTGCAGGGGTGAACTAACGACGATTGCGTCCGTAGGAGCTATAATGGTTGCATTTTCCAGATCCGTTTTTGCACTGGCTAGCTGGGCCTGGGCTATAGCAATACTGGCTTGTGCCGATTGAAGATCGCCAGATTTAGGTCCATCGGCTTCCTTATCGACTTGATATTGTGCGGATGTTAAATCCGCCTGAGCAGAGACCAAAGCCTGAGCTGCTCCTCCATTTTGAGCATTTTCTGCCGTTCTTAAGGCCGTCAGAGCCTGGTTTAAGGAGTTTTGAGCAGATTGAATAGAGGGTAAATTTCCACTCATCTGAGCCTTGGCTAAATCGTCACTTGCCAGTTGAACCGTCTGTTTGGCAAGGAAGACTTGGTTGGCTAAATAGCTCGGTTCTGCATTCTGCTTCGCTACAATTAAATTTTGTTGTGCCTTCGCTAGAGCCGCTTCAGCCTGGGCTTTTGTTTGAGCATTAAATCCATCTTTGAGGATTTGGAGTTTGGATTGGGCAGACATCAAGTTTGCCTCTTGCTGCAGGACTATGGTTTGAAGCTTTGTATCATCCATCCTGGCAAGCACTTGCCCTGCTTTCACTTCGTCACCCGGCTGGATATTAAGCTCCACAATCCGCCCGGTATCCGGAAAAGTTAAGGGAATGGTGTGAGGAAACGTCACAGTTCCAGTCGCGGTAATCACCTTATTAACATCTCCGATTTTTGCCTTGGCCGTGATGTTAGGGGACATTACCGGTTTAGCCGTGAACGTTTTATAACCCCAATACCCTCCTCCTAAGACCAAAACACTTAAAACCCCGATGGTTACCCATTTTTTGTTCATGCTCTCTCTCCTTTATATACTTCCTTTTGAGTTAACTCGTTAAATAAAAATAAAAGGACCTACTCAGATGGGCTTCCAAGCTATCTGAGCATAATTGAACATCTTACCGCTGGATGAAATTCTCAGTAAAGAATACCATAGCCATATGGTCAAACAACGATTAACTTCTTAAGATCTTGTCAAGGTTTTAATGATTATTCACACTAGGTTTGACCGGCAATAGAATCGTAAAGCAACTTCCTTCACCCGGTTTACTTTTTACGTGAATCGAGCCACCATGTGCTTGAATAAACTCCTTAGCAATGGCGAGACCTAAACCGGTTCCTCCACTTTCTCGCTCTCGCGCTTTATCGATCCGATAAAAGCGATTAAATATATGCTCCAATTCTTCTTCCGGAATTCCTTCTCCAGAATCTTCTACCGAGACCTGTACCCAATCAACAAATCTCAAAGGATCTTTGCCCTTGTAAACTTCTCTCGGATTAGCTTCTTTGTTTTCTCTGATCTCGTTTAGTTCTACCCATCTATCGGTTCTATCGGTTCTATCGGTTCTATCCGTCTTATCTGCCCTTTCTCCTATACGTCGGAAGACATCCCGTAAGCGATGAGAATTTCCATCGGTGACCGTCTCGTCTTCAGCAAACCTATCTATCTCCGCTAAGACCACGCGAAGAGTTCCACCCACCGGAGTATGTAAAAGGGCGTTCCCTATCAAGTTGACAAAAACTTGAGTTAAGCGATCCGGGTCGGCAATAATTTCAGGCACTTCTCCCAGGATTTCAGTTCGCAATTCCCGCTCTTCAAATTCAATAGCAAATTGCTCAATAATTCGTTCCACTAACTGTCTAAGCTTAACTGGTTGTAAAGCCATCGGCAGTTTACCCGCTTCCGCAAGATTTAGTTGTTGGAGATCTCGCACCAGACGAATGAGTCTGAGGGTTTCATCCTGAATAGGAAGAATCGTTTCCGGGGTTGAAGGCAAAACTCCTTCCTGAATCGATTCTAGTTTTCCGAGGATCACCGAAAGGGGGGTTCTCAATTCATGGGCAATATCTGCCACCATGTTGCGTCTCACTTCTTCATTGCGCGCCAATTGTTCTGTCATTCGATTAAAATCCTGAGCTAAAATTGCTATATCTCCATTTCCCTTTACATGAACTCGTGAGGACAAATCTCCTTTTCCCACTTTTCGAACCGCTTCCATGAGATGGTTTAGAGGTTTCGTAAAATGCCTGGTCAATAACATACCCAAGAGTAGGGCAACTATCGAAGTTAGAATTAACCCTATGAGCATAGCTTGGATAATCGAGGTTCCTATTGTTTTGGCAAGTCGATTATTATTTGCGGTCAGAAGATTTTCTTGCCAGTAGTAACCAACGGTTTGGTCTTTAACCTTAATCTCTTCCCATTGTTTGGCGATTTTGTTATTCGAGGGAAAGTGAATCAGGTATTTACCAAGATCTTTACCCAAAGAATCTCCTACGACTTTATTTTCTAAATCAAAGACCCAAAAACGAGGGATCTCTCTATGCTGTCGATTAAGATACAAGTTTTGATCCGAACCAGGTATAATTCGCACAAAGGTTTTTCCTTCAACAAAGAGCCCGTACCCCTGTTTTCCTTCCATCCCCTCCATCATGGGTCCAAATCTCCGTTCTGCCTCCGTAACCTTCGAGACGTAGCTCTGAACTCCCCCCCAATCACCACGAGACTCATAATAGACACTCAAAAGTCGCTTCCAATTCTCCCCGTATGTCTGTTGAACATAACTTTCAGCATGCCCAAGTAGAGCATGAGTTGACGTAATAGAGATAGCTGTGAAGAGTATCGTCATAAAAAAAACCATACCAATTAGCCCAAAAATAAACTTTCGCCGTAAGGTCACAGGCCTTCACCAAACCGATACCCTACGCCAAAAACAGTTTCTACATACTTGGGTTCGCTGGGGTTGTCCTCTATCTTTTTACGCAGATTTGAGACGTGGGTGTCAATGGAGCGTTCATAGTAGAGGTACTCCTCTCCCATCGCTTGACGTAAGAGTTGTAGACGACTATATACTGTACCAGGGCGGGCTGCCAGTAAATGGAGAATGTTGAATTCCGTTGGGGTCAGCAATATTTCTTGTCCTCTTTTTAAAACTTTGTGGCTGGAGATGTCCAAGCTTAACTCCCCGCGAATAATCACTGAAGAGGTTGTTTCCTGCGGCACTCCAGCTGAACGCCTAAGTACAGTTTTAATCCTAGCCACCAATTCTCGTAGACTGAAGGGCTTAACAATATAATCATCCGCCCCGAACTCTAGGCCAAGGACACGGTCAATTTCCTCTGATTTTGCTGTGAGCATGATAATCGGGATTGTACTTGTCTCCCGCAACCGTTTGCACATTTCCAGTCCGCTTATTCCTGGAAGCATCCAATCCAACAGAACGAGGTCGGGTTTTTCTCGTTCGATAAGTTCCATGCCTTCTAGTCCATTCATGGCGGTTACAACAGTGTATCCTTCCCGGGTAAGGTAATCTCTAACAAGGGTGAGTATTTCCGGTTCATCATCTACTAACATTAGTTTCATTCCTATGCCACCACTTTTCCCATTTCTTTGCTAATAAGTATATCGTTAATCTTTGAGATGTATCTAGGGAAGATTTGAAGATTTTATGTAGATTTGGGGGTATGGAAAGTAAGGGGCCATTGCACGTTCACACACGTTCCCGTTCACTGGCTCGTTGGATGCTGAAGGAATTGCGCCAACCTCTGGGTTGTTCTGCATGTGAACCCGGGCGCAATAGTCCCTTCAGCATCGGCACTCGCTTTATCGTGAACTCCCACTAAAGTGTTCGCTTAGCAATGTCCCCTTATTTCTGGTCGTTTGGGCTGGGAACGGGGGGACGCAGGGACGGGTAAGGGGCCATAGCACGTTCACACACGTATATAAATAATACCCTCGCTTAAGCTTTCTTAAACGAGGGTATTTTTCTATATTAACTCCATTCGCTCTGCTAATAGTTCCAATCCACGTGACAGTTCTAAGTATTCCTGTTCTGTATACTCCTTGAGAACTTCTCCGATAAACCTTTGTCGTTCTGCGATCACTGCATCTATTACTTCATTTCCCCTAGGCAATAAGCGCAGCCTGATAACCCGCCGATCCTTGTCGTCCCTTACCCTTTCGACAAGCTCTATTCGTTCCATTCTGTCTGCTAAGTCAGTAGCGGTACTACAAGCTACAAACAAGTTTTTGCAGACATCTCCCATAGTCATAGATCCAACTTCCCGTATGCTTAAGAGTGTATTGAACTGAAGAGCAGAAATCTCCAAGTTCACCAGAATTGAGCGACCCTGCTTGAGTAAAACATTATTGGCACGTCTTAAAGTATCCTCTAACCGATTTGTTAATTCCTTGCTTGGCGCCATCCTAATCCTCCATTTCCTGAATATTCAATAATTATATACTATCACAGATTAAATGCTTGTACATCAAAAAATGTATCGAGGCCGAGATTAAATCGGATAAGATAGACCACAAGCAATAATCAATTAAACGAAAGGGTCCTTAGTTTCACTTAATGGAACTAAGGACCCCTTCTTGTTGTTCATTATCGTAGATTCTACTGAGCCACTCTTAGGTAGTACTTGGGGGATAATTAAAAAGATTAATTGAACTCGGTGAATCAGGAAGCGCTCCATTACTGTTGCTGCTTGGAACGACTATCCCTAGGCCCGCATTTCCGGTTCCTGTCTTCGGAACCGTCTGATTTCCTGTGAGAGTCCCCTTAACCAAATTCGCCTTGTAGACGAGATTGGTTGCATCGACGTTTCCATACTTGGTGATGGATTTTCCCTCGACACGAAGTTGAACTTGCTTGATTGTAGAAAATTGAGTCAGGGTATTTACTAACCCATATAATGCTACCTCAGGGGAAACATTAGAATTGGACTGTAGGAATTCTTTACTTAAATCAACAATGACCACGTTATTTCGAATTGCAATATCCCTTAGAGTTGTAATTGTGGAAACAGAACTCTGCATAGTTCCTGTTCCTACCGGTCCTTTGAGCCATTGGTTAACTGTTTCTCTAGCCATGCTTACAGTCTTAGGCAACATCCGTTCTTCCTTCAATAAATATTTGCCACTCATATCCGGAAAATACAGGGCAACCGCTATGCCCTCCCCAGGGCGTGTTGTTGCGGGAAGAGAAGCCTGTTGGTCCCCACTTCCCCCTATCCATTCAGCCAATGGAGTCGAAGTGCCATCCTTTTTCACTAAGGTTTCCAGGGTTCCACAGCCAGTCATAAGTATTAGGCTGAGGAAAACAACCCCAATGAGTAAAAAACTTTGAGCTCGTACTTTCATTCTTTTTGCCCCTCCCCAGACGAATTTATCAACTCTTTTACTGAATATGACCCGCCAGGTATTTACGGAAAAAATCTTCATAAATAACCTCTTTCTAACGTTATGACTTTGTCCCATAAAATAGTACAGGTTCTTAACTATAAAGGAAGAAGCTCATAGTCTTTACAAGCTTCTTCCTTATAATATCACCTTATCCTGAGGCTCCCGACTTCTTTTAAGAAGGGCCTCTAACAGAAAATCCCTTTCAATTTCTCCCAAAAGAAAAAGCGGACTTTTGGCTTGCTATTTAGCGCATACTCGGTTTGGCTTTTTCCATCAACCTGAACCGCTGTGGAATGCTCGATGTCCACGAAACAGAGGGCTGGGAAAAGGACACACCACCAATTTGATCCCTCTCCCTCCCCGATCACAACACGTAATGCTTCGTATTGCCCAGCGGGCAGCACCAAGGTCCCATAGGATTTAGTCGGGAAGGAAAATTTTCCATAGTCTGTATGTACTGTATAGTTTTTACCCCAAGCTTGAATTTCCTTAAGAGCAATGGCATCCATGTCCGGCTGGATCCGCTGAACAATTTGCCGTGATTCTTCTAAAGACTTGGAAACAGCCAACTGTGGTGCAACTTCTTTGAGGATTTCATCCCGAACTGCCCGCTTCAAGGCTTGATCTTCATCCCTATCTGAATTAGCCAGTACGTGAAAACGTATTAATTGATCAGGTGTTTGCGCTAGTATTTTTTCACTTCCGTGCCCTACCCGAATTGGCTCCCGGATAGCCCCGAATGCTAAAATTCCAATCATACATATAATAATCCCAATAATCCCTCGAGTTTTCATACTGTTTAACCCCTCTTCTGAAAAACATCTCTCTAATACAAGCCTACCCAAGAATGTGAAGGTTTAAACAATCTTGCAACTGCCAGGAATAATATTCTTTAGGGGACAACACCTTTCCTTGTATAAAGCAGGATTATCCGCCATAAATATGGGTATCGTGAGGAATTTAAAAACTTGGCTATATATTAATACTTTCGCGTAGCGGCATGGAGGCCTTCCCTGAAAATAAGTTTAGGTTAATGTCAAAAGCTGACAAAAGCGCACTGGATTTCACACGCGTCAGTGGTGCCGCAAAGCGGTATTGGGGTCTGTCTAGTGTTAGAAAGGAGCACTTATGCACGATATCTTTCAAATCGTCTGGATAAGTATGATAGCGGGGCTGGCTACAACCCTGGGCAGCCTTCTTGTCCTCATGTTTGGTAAGCCAAAAGAACGTGTCTTAGCCTCTCTTTTAGCTGGAGCCGGGGGAGTGATGCTAGCGGTGGTAAGTGTCGATTTACTCCCAGAGGCCTGGGAGGTCGGACCGCCGCTTCAAGTGGGGTTGGGCTTCGTTCTAGGCCTGCTTTTCATGTATCTGGCTGACGCTCGTCTCAATGTGTCTAATAACACGCTTCCTCTATCACGACGTCAACGTCTTAAGAGAACCGGCCTCCTCGTTGCTACTGGCATTGCCTTACATGATATCCCTGAAGGAATGGCCATCGCTGTCAGCCAAGAAGCTGCTCCCGGGCTGGGTTTTTTGATTGCTTTTGGTATTACCTTACACAATCTTCCTGAAGGAATGGCCACGACTGCGCCCTTAAAGATGGCTCAGATCCGTTGGTGGAAGATCCTGCTTCTCAATATTGGAATTGCCTTTTTCACACCCCTTGGTGCCTTACTCGGTCTCCTTGCCTTGGAAGGTGTTCAAAACTCCCTCGCCTTCTTTCTTGCCTTTGCCGCAGGCGCAATGACCTTTCTCGTCTTCGCTGAGTTAATGCCCCTCTCCCGTGAACGGCACCCTCGCTACGCATTGCTTGGAGGAACAGTTGGGTTCATCTTATTTTCCTTAATCAGTCTGCTGCTTCCGGCTTAATTAACCTATAAATTAATTTTAATATGAAAGTTTCTTAAAGAAAAATCAACCTGACAACTTGAATCTTGATTAATAACCTGTCATCCTGAGCGATAGCGAAGGATCTAGTGCTTTAGATTCTTCACTTCGTTCAATGACAGAGCACACTGGATTTTTCATTCATCAGTGGTGACACGCAGCGGGATGAAAGTCTGACAGGTTAAGGAAATACACAAAAACGAGAGATGTAGCGAATCATAATTCGCTGCGTCTCTCGTTTTTAAATCCATTTTTTCTTCCTAACTTCTCGTCTACTTCAATACTTTAGCGGCGTAATCCCCCATCGCTTTGTACCCTTTGGCATTGGGATACTTCTCATCAATAGTTAATCCGCTTAAGTATTGCCCTTCTGCGTCAAATAAAGCAGTCGAAAAATCCAAGGTCAAGATGTCTTCCTGCTGGGCATAGCCTAACTCCCACTCTCGCATTTCTGCAATACTCTCTCGAACTCCAGGATAGCCAAAGGGTAAAGCAAGAATAGGAACGATGTGATTCGACTTGGCCTTTGCTACCAGTGCTTTAATATTAGTTTGATAGTCCGTAAGGGTAACATCCTGAAGAGCGTCCCCAATTCCAGCAAATATTATAACCCGCCCAGGTTTCTCAGCAACCACATCTGCGTCAAAGCGATCCAGTAAATCCTTGGCAGTCTGCCTTGATTTTCCCTTGTTAACGACGGGGACCTGAAGAACCTCAGCTACCTGGGTAGTCCAAGAATATTCAGGATCCAACGGGTATCCTAGCGTAAAAGAATCTCCTAACGCGACAATCTTTGGATTGCTAAAGGCTGGGTTCGCTGCTGTTGAATCTGGATTCGTGGGCGCCGGTACTTTTCCACCTTGACCCCAAAATCCTGCAAAACCTGAGATCAAGACGATAAGGGCAAGTCCAACTGCGACTTGAATTAAGCGGATCTCCGTCCGATATGTACGCATGAAAATTCCTCCTTCCTTTTTAATATTCTACACCTTTAAGCACTTTCCTTCTTCGTTCTACATCCATTCTTATTGATCTTTATAGAAGACATCATACACCAGAGCAGACTTTAACGCATAGTTTGTAATAAGGAAAAAAGGAGGTAGCCTTATGAATTACATTATCAAGGCTCGCGAATTAGGGGAAGCCTTGTCCCAAACCACCGAGGTTCAAGGATTAAAAGCTGCTGAAGCTGCTATTATGGCTGAGCCTAAGAGCAAAGAAGCCTTTGCTCAATACCAAGAAAAAGAACGCGGGCTTGTTACAACTCAAATGATTAGTAAAGTCGTTCCAGAAAAAGAGAGCCTGGCGCTTCTTGATCTTAAAGTTCGTTTAATGAATAAACATCCTCTTATCAAAGCTTATTTTGTTCAACAGCAAAACTATGAAAAATTAATGGCTATGGTAAATCTAACCCTAACGACTGCAATGCATGGAATGCCATCCGCCAATGACCTTCCTATTCCGGAAGAGTTTAAAGGTATGGCCCAACAAATCCTTGACAAAATCGGCGGCGGAAATCCAATGGAGAAGATGCAAATTACCCCCGAAATGCTGAAAGGGATTAAACTGCCGCCTGACTTCAAATCCTAGAAGGCGAGTACGAAAAAATGAGACCTGTCGGTTATGAGGGAGCGCATTTTATTAGCGATATCACGAACCCTATAACCTTAATTGCGTTCCTGATCGTCATCATTTTAGGGGGATGGGTAACTATATGTACCTGGTTCTGATGGTTAACTAGAAAGGAGGATGCCGTTATTGAACCGACCTGACTGTATACCCTTTTTGCCGGCTACTCCTTTTTCCTTTTCCATCTTAGTGACAAGCCCAATCCGCCGTAATTTACTCTTTTGCCCTGTTAGTTCGATTGTCTTTCCTTTAGCTAAAACAAGAATTCAGTTTGCTTCTATGATTGTTGCTGGATTAGATGTATTAATGGCCTTTCTCTTTAAACGTTCTTTGGCCCATCCTCCTAACCCAGCTAACCCTGCTCCAGAACAATATCCCGTGACGCTGACTATGCCACAACTAACTCAACTCATACAAGCAACCCTTAACGGGGATGTGCCGTTGCCTTCACCAGTTTCACCGGTTCCCGGTCAAGGCTTTGGTCCTGTCGGAGCAGATCAACCGCTTTTTCCAGACAACCTAAGCGTCTCCTTGATTCTATCCGCTCCCTTTGCGCCCTTTGATGGTAGTCCAGACACCTCCTTCAACGTCCCGTTATTTGAAATCCCAGGTGCACCTGGTAACCTAATTATTGCGGCATGCATTCTTATTGCTCAGTTTTATATCGAGCGGGCTGGAGTCGGGACTCCCAATGGGAACAACTCTTCAAAGGGACAGAGCACAGTGAACAACGGTAAGGGGGGGATCTCCAATGTCAATGTCGTTTATGCCGGGTAATTCCGGCTTTCCAGCTTACTTCCCTCAGGCATGCCCCCCCTCCTCTTCCGGCTGCCCACCTAAGTTAGACCCTTGTTCAACACCCTTGGATCCCAAGCCTCCATGTGATTTTAGCTTTAAGCGCTTGGTACCGCTTTTGGAATCTCCGGCGGTTGGAACGGGAATTTTAGCCCTTACCTTTTTCTTCTTTATTGCCTTTCTTTCTGATCCTATTTTAGCAAATATAACTTCTTTGACCTTAGGCATTGTCGTAACTATAAGCACTCTTGCCATATTATCCTTGATCATTTTCATTCTGTTTTTGTTATAGATAAAGGTATCCTTACTCTCTAAGCAGAAAATCGAATCGATCATTTGAGTTTAATATTCGTAATTTAAATCTTCATCTTCTAAAAATAAGGTCTGTAACAACCCTAAAAAGGTTTGTTACAGACCTTAACGTGACTATTCTTAAAAAGTTCAGCCTCTAGGGTTACTCTACCATGATTTAGAAAAAACGACCTTATCTTAAGTTGGTTGGCACTTTAATTGGAGGAGTACTGGGCGGCAGCGGTGGTGCTGACATTTCAGAATTAACACCCATCTGGTTTAGAGATTGCATTAGTTCTGGACTTATGGGCGCTGTTTCCGAATAAATTGGGGCTGCTTCGGGCTGCATTGGTACTACATCCGGACTTATGGGCGGCTTTTTCCTGCTACTGATAAAGCCCGTGATCTTTCCCCAAATAGACGTCGCGGTGGTTTTCACCGGGCGTAAAAAGGTCATTACACCCATTGGGTCTTTAACTTTTAAAATAAGGGGACCATTCGGCGCTTGCCCTAGTTGAGTTGGACTTTCCGCAGAAACTACCACACGGCTATAGTGATGAAGGGGAACCGGACTTTGAAAATGTGCCCGATAAACTCCATTACCCACTTGACGTAAAGGTCCCACCAAAAAGCCTGTCTTTCCTTTGTCATCGACCAAATAAGCGGCATACACTGCTTGTTGACCATACCCCAGATAGGTTTGCGGGGGTGGAAGATTGGCTATCAGAAGAAAACTATTATCAGGCGAGATAGTTGCTACCCCATTACCGTTAATCCCATCTTGGGCAGCTTGTAAAACTAGTTGACGGGCTTGCCCTTGATGATAGGGCATATTCTGATTATATCCCTGCTCTGGAATGTATCCCATGCCCTGGCCCTGATTAGGACCACCCTGTACAGGTGCTGGACCCTGCCACCGATTTCCTACAGGCGGAGGCTGCTTAGCTCCGATAAAGCCCCCCCTCAAGTTTTGGATTTGTCCATCCTTTTGGAAGACCCCACTGGCTTTAAGTCCTGAACCCAGTGTATTGCGTATCGAACCCGGAGAATATCCCGAGCCAAATTGACCATTGGGTAATTGACTAGGGAACCCCTGCTGTCCGATGGGCTCATAAGGATTATTAGGCTTATCCCCAACGAACCTCACTTTGCTCCCTCCTTTATTTGCTTCAATGTGACTTTATATCATGATATGATAGTTCACAAGGAAGGGTTCTGAAAGGAGGAAAAACAGTTGCCCAAGAAATCAACACCCCCTCTTTCACAAACAATATCCCGCCGCGGTTTTTTTCGGAGAGTCGGCGGTTTTATAGCGAATCATTGGCTGCTTGCTTCCCTACCCGTCGCCGGTACAGGCGTGGTCGGCTGGGCTCAACATGATACCCTAAAACTGAAGCTCCATAATTGGGATTTGTATTACCCAACCCTGCCAATGGCATTAGAAGGAAAAACTATCTGCCAACTCAGCGATTTGCATCTCGAATCCCTACGAATTTCACCCAAACGCATACGCCAAGGTGTGATGGATCAAAAACCAGACCTCCTCGTAATTACCGGTGACATTATTTCAACCCGTACGGATCTAGACAAATTAGAGCCTTATTTAAGTGGACTAACAGCCCCTTACGGAAACTATGTTGTCCTGGGAAATAACGATTACAGCCACCTTTCTAGGACTCTGTTAAAACGATATCTCCGCGAGTTTGAAAGCTTAGGCTGGACTCCCTTAATTAACGAGGCCTTATTTCATCCGAACCTCAATCTGTGGGTTATCGGGATTGACGACCCTGCTACCGCTCATGACGATGTGGATCTGGCTTATCAAAACCTGGTTTCTGCTCAGCCAAGTCCGACAAACCCGCCCTTTCGCCTAGCCTTAGCCCATTCCACAGATTGCCTGGATGATGTAGCAAAACACGGCGCCGAACTCTTGCTCACAGGCCACACCCATGGTGGTCAGATTCGACTGCCTGGCATGAAGCCCCTAATTACAAACACCTATCTGGGGGACCTAGGATTTTACGAAGGGTATCATATTATCAACAATGTCCCTCTCTACATCAACACCGGAATCGGAGAAAGCATGATCCCTCTACGCCTCAATGTTCCCCCAGAAATCGCCTTCTTCACCTTACATAAAGGAAACGAGCCACCAAGGCACCGGACGAGGTAATCGACCTCGCGCCCATGCCCTTGAAGTAAGCATTACTGCAGAAACATTGCTGATCTAGCTAAACAAACCCGATAGCAAAAAGGGTCCTACAACTTCTAAGTTGTGGGACCCTTTTTGCTTGTTCATACATGAATAACAATCTAAGCGGCAAAGAGGAATCGCTACCTTCTATATTAATAGGAAGCAAAAAAATCTCCCATCCGTTCTCCTGTTCTCCAAGCCCCGGGACGCAGTATGACACAGCGTGACGTCTATACGTAAGCAGAAAAGCAAACTTCCGTTCCAGCTTCTGACCCGAAAGACGGGGCAGTGTACAGGGTCCCCTCCCGCCATCCTTGGCTCCGGGGACACTTGGCCATCCATGGCCTGCGGATGTACACTGCCGCCAATGCGCCAAGGATGGCGCTTTTGGCACGATAGTCTCCAGTGGAGATTATCGCCGTAGGCGGCTTCTTCAAACAATACTGTCGCCGAAGGATGAACCCCGCTCCCCAAAGGCCGGAAGCTGGAACGGTTAGTTTGCTCTGCGTCGTATGACAGAACGATGGGTCATACAAGTCCCCTCAAGACCTAGATACTAAACGTATGGTTTCCAATTTCCTTAATAACAGTACGGCTCTTGATCCATTTATCTGTGGCAGTTCTTGGATTGTAGTAGAATATTGCCCCATTTGTCGGATCCAGACCAGAAAGGGCTGCTTCGGCAGCTTTATGAGCCTGATCATTGGGGTCTAAATGAATTTGCCGGTCATCAACTGCTGTAAAAGCACCAGACTGATAAATGACCCCTTTTATCGTATTTGGAAAGCGAGGATCATTTACACGATTAAGGACGACAGCCCCGACGGCCACTTGTCCTAAGAAATCTTCTCCCCGAGCTTCCCCATAGATGACACGGCTTAGTAATTCAACCTCTTCCTCAGAGACCAAACGTCCTAGGCCACGTGAGTGGATTTGAGAAGAGGATGCGGAAGCTGTTCTTTGGTGCGCTTGTTTCAGAAGTTCTGCTTTTCTTTCCGACAAGGTACTGATAGAAGGTTCCTCAGGTAACTCTGTGTCTGGGTTTACGATTATTTCATAGGTTTGAATCGTTTCCTTAGGTTCTGATAAAGGAACTTCTCCTGAATCAGCTGTTTGGTAGACTTGCTTATAGACCGCAGCAAAGGTTGGAATGCTCCGTATTATGTTCGCCCACCACGGTGTAAAGGTTACTTGTTCAGCCGCTTCCTCAGCAACAGCCTTCTCTTCTTGGCTTACTTGCCACGGTATCATCAGGACATTCCTTGAATAATCCTTCACATCCATTGGCCGAAGCAATTCAACTTTTCCCTTTGTTTCTAAGTTTGGCACCCATAAAGGTTGTCCTTCTCTAATTTGATTGGGCCTTTTTACCTGGTTAAGCTTGACGAGTTGATCAACCGTGGTTTGATACTTTTGGGCCAACTGCCATAGAGATTCTCCACGCTGGACCACGATTTTCGTCGTGGCTATTGAATTGAGCCCCTGATTATGTGCATTGTTAAATGTTTCGTTTCCTAGTCCTAGAACAGGATAAATATTGACTTGCCACAGAAACAAGCATAATATCCCGCATAGGAATGTCGCCATGGACTTCCGACATCGCCGGTGTGGTAATAAAATAAAAATCACCTCTTGAATTTAGACTATTTCTAGTCTTTCCCAATTGAGGTGAGTTTTATAACCGGCTAAATCTTTATAGGAAATAATTGTAAAGTACTATAGCCTCTCCTGTCATATCCTACTAAGTAATACATATTATTATACAGACTAAGCAAAGATAATTTAGTCTTGTCTTTTTGCTTGTCAACTTGGTAAGTGAGGTGAGGCTAACGAGTATGAAGGCTTTATTTAAAAACCTATTGTTGTCGTTTTCTCCTCCAGAAGAAGACCCTCCAAGCGAGGAAGAACTCCTTCTTGCAGAGATAGAAGTAACAAAACAAAAAATAGACTATGCCTGGAACCGCCTGGATCACGCTGACCCGGAATACGTTGAAATCGCTGTGCTCGAAATTCTGCTCGCAGAGACTCAATATGGAATTCTTAATAAACGCTATCGGTTAATGCTTGGCTTAAAGGATGAAACCCCTCACTTTATGACGTCTGCTAAGGCATTATCGTCTCTAGAGAGGAATTGTCAAAACCACGCCTTATATAGATATATGTTAGAGCCTAAGCCAGAAAATTCCCGAGACAAGGCAGACTCTAGCCTCGGTTCCGGACTTTCATCGTAACATTAACATCCATGCAGACGTTGTAGGGGCAATTCATGAATTGCCCCTAAGGTGTTTTCGAGCTTATTCATTCTGCGGATAAATTCGTCATACAGAAGAAAATACGTAATTTTACTATATATTATATTACTTTTGCGTACTATTAAAGAGAGCTCCGCCGAATTCTTCGGCGGAGCTTTTTCTTACGCTAGTATCTTTAGTTTAACTAGTTCACTCAGTCTATATGTCAGAACTAGTTCACTTAGTCTGTATGTTGAACTAGTTCACTTAGTCTGAACGAATTACTTAAGTCCCCTCAACAGTACATCCACGATTAATTGATGATCCTTTTCCTCTAAAGGTCCCGAAGCCATAAAGATCCTATGTTTGCAGAACTGCTCTAGGGCTCCTGTGATACAATACATGGCTAATTCTTCATCGAGGTCTGGTCGAAACTCTCCATTTTCTTTAGCGACTTTAACCATCTCTTTATAATAGCCAAAAATCACCTCTTGGACCGCCATATGATGGACACGGATTTCTTTGGAGAGTATTTTAACCTGCATGGCAAGGTGCATAACGTCCATATGATTGCTTAGAAATTTAGCGGTAAAGCGAGAGCAATTCAGGATTTTTTCCTCAATCGTTTCCCCTTTGTCAATGCTCTCTTTCAGCCCAAGGCTAAACTGATCGACACTGAACTTTAGGATTTCCTCAAATAGCCGATCTTTACTTTCAAAATATTCGTAAACAGTTCCTTTACCAATGCCCGCCTCTTTGGCGATATACTCCATCTTAGCGCCGTCGAAGCCGTGTTCAGAAAAAACTCGGATTGCAGCTTTCAGGATATCTATCTGTTTTTCTTCTCGCGACGCCGTAGATACCATCTCCTTTTAAACAAACGCGTTATGTTCGAGGCTCTTTGAGCCTCAGTCTTAAAGAGGTTGTTACAAAATTGTAAAATTCGCAGGATAATCGTCCTATCTGGAATCACACGGGGCAATTCCCCTGTCCTTACGTCAAAGACTTGTCAAGGACAATGTCAAATACCTCAAAGGGAATGTCTCCTGAAGGAGGGACGACTGAAGGATCCAGATCCTTCTCTGCGCTCAGGATGACGATTGGTCTTTTATTTTTGTAACAGGCATTTAATTAAGTTATTGAGGATCGGGGATCGGGGTCGAGCCTCGATCCTCGTGCCTCGTATTATACTGAATGCGTAATCTGAGCAGCCTTCATCTTACGTTCCCTTTTTCGTTTCCTGGAATCTCGAATATCTTCAAAAATCGTATAAATAACTGGTACAAGCAACAGGGTTGACAGTGTAGAGAGTGCAAGTCCAAAGATCACGACAATTGCCATGGGTGCCATACTTTCTGATCCTTCCCCAATTCCTAAGGCCATGGGGATAAGACCCAGGATGGTCGCTAAAGTGGTCATCATAATCGGCCGTAAACGAATGGGGCCTGCGTTTTCAATGGCTTCCTCCCGTTCTTCTCCCCGTTCTCGGCGTTTAATAATATAATCCACCAAGACAATAGCATTACTGACGGCTATACCTACTAAGAGAATCAAGCCGATAAACGAGGGTACGCTTAAGGTTGTTCTCGTAATGAACAGGCCCAGCATTCCGCCGGAAAATCCCATAGGGAGGGATAAAATAATCGTAAAGGGGTGTAACAAGGATTCGAACTGAGATGCCAGAATCATGTAGACGAGCAGAATCGCCAGTATTAGGGCGAGCCCTAAATCCGCAAAGGATTCCATCAATTCTTTATTCTCACCCAATACTTCATAGGTATACCCATTGGGTAGCTGATAGTCTTTTAACTTAGTTTCAATATCCAGGGTGATACTGCGTAAATCACGGTTAATAATTTGACTGGTAACATGAACGACGCGGGTCTGTCCCGTGCGCTCAATCTTTACCGGACCTCGTCCCATCTCAATTTCAGCTACTTGACTCAGAGGAACGGTGATCCCAGACATTGTAGGGATCGGCGTTTGTCCTAGATTCTCGAGACTCGTTTTAAAGGTTTCATCCCCACTCAGTACGACATCAATTTCCGACCCTTCATATCGGTAAGTTGTTGCAGTAGTCCCGGAAATGGTCCCCTTGACAGCCTGAGAAATCTGGGCCGCTGATAAACCATATTGGGAAGCATTCTGACGATTAACTTTGACGACAACCTCGGGAACCCCGTCTGTCATGCCCGTTTTTACTTCACGGGTTCCGTCAACCGAGGCGATAATCCCTTGGATCTCGGATCCAATCCTCTTGAGTTCGTCGAGTTCTTCCCCCTTGATAGCAATATCAATCGGCGTTTGGGAACCACCCATTTGCATATTATCCGTAATTGTGACCTTAATCTCAGCACCAGGAATGTCTTTTATCAAAGAACGAATTTCATCGCCCACCTCTTCAACACTCCGTTGTCGAGCCTTTAAATCCACGAGTTGGACACTGAGGGAACTGGTATTAGCGGTATCCCCTCCAAGGGAAAATCCACCATTGGTCCCAATTTGGGTAAAGACGGTTTTGATCTCCAGGATTCCCTCCAGTTTCTTCTCAATTTGATTAACCGTGGCTTCCGTATCCTTAAGCTTTGCCCCATCCGGCAGAGTCGTATTAATTGTTAATTGGCCGACATCCGAAGCGGGCATGAACTCTGCGCCTAAGCTGAAAGCGGAGGCACTTGAAACGACAAAGACCACTGTCGCAATAATCATCACAGTCTTGCGATGGTGCAAGGCATAGTGTAAAAACCTTTTATAGACGGCTTCAATTCGCCCAAAGATCCGGTCAAAACCGCGGCTAAAGCGGTCAACTAGCCCTTTAAGTCCAGTCCGACCTTCCGGAACAGCTTCCGTTTTCATCAATTTGGCAGAAAGCGTCGGAACTAGGGTTAGGGAAACGAGAAGGGAAGCCAGAAGGGATACAGCAAAGGTCAAGGCTAATTCTCTAAAAATGGTAGCTACAATTCCTTCAACAAAGACGATGGGGAGAAAAACTGCGACTGTCGTCAATGTCGAAGCGAAAACTGCCATCCCAACCTCGGATACCCCTTTAATAGCCGCCTCAAATTTTGAGTATCCTTCCTGGCGATGTCGATGAATGTTTTCCAGGGCTACGATATTATCATCCACCAAGCGTCCCATGGCCAGAGTCAGCCCGCCAAGGGTCATCATATTAATCGTGATCCCTGCAAAATAAAGGACCGCAAAGGTCGCCATCATAGCAATTGGGATCGCTGTCGCGGTGATAAAGGTGGTTCGGATATTATGGAAGAAGAGAAAGACCACAACAATGGCTAAGATTCCACCTAAAATAGCTTCGTTTTTGACAGTTTGAATGGATTTATTAATATCAAGGGACTGGTCCATTACTGTTTTAATCTCTAAGTCCGGGTATTCTTTCGCAAATTCGTCGATTGCTGCTTTAACCCCATCGGCCACTTTGACCGTATTTGTCCCTGATTGTTTTTGAACAGCAATACTTACGCTTTTTTCGCCGTCCGCTTTGGTAATGGCGTTAACGTCCTTATGTCCTATGCCTACCTCGGCAATATCTTTTAAGCGGATCTGTCCTCCACTAGGCAGGGGAATCATAAGTTCTTTAATTTCATCGATGGATTCAAACTCACCGGTTGTCCGGATCGTAAGTTCCTGAGTTCCCTTTTGAACCTGTCCTCCCGGGGAATTTCGATTCTCTGCACCAATGAGTTGGGCTAAGGAATTGATAGTCAAGCCATAACCGTTCATTTTCTCTAGATGGGTTTTAATTTCCACTTGGTCTTCATACCCACCGATAACTGAAACAGAAGCAGCCCCGGACACCCGCTCGAGCTGAGGTTTAAGCTCATCCTCCGCGATAGCTTGCAGCTTGGCAAGATCTGCGTCATGTCCATTCAGAGTCAATATGACAACAGGCATTGCCCCTATGTCAAGCTTCATAACCATCGGATCCCCAGCCTCAGAGGGTAAACGACTCTTGATCTGATCAACCTTCTCCCTCATTTGAAGAGTCGCGAAGTCCATGTCTGTGCCTGACTTAAACTCCGCTATGACAATGGAACTCCCCTCGGAGGTTGTCGATGTCACCGTTTTAATATTTCCTACCGTAGAAACGGCTCCTTCTAAAGGACTGGTGATAAGTTTCTCGATTTCCTGAGGACCTACCCCAGAATACTGGGTTACCACGATGGAAACAGGAATTTCAATGTTCGGCATGAGATCGATGGGAAGGCGGGTCAGAGATATAAAGCCCAAAAGAATGATAATAAGCATGGTCATGATGGCTGTTACTGGGCGTTTAACCGAAACTTCGACTAGTTTCAAGACTCTTCCCCTCCCACAACCTTCACCTTATGGCCCTCATCAACTAAGGTTTGTCCTTTAATGATTACCTTATCCCCTTGGGCTAATCCTTTAACTATTTCTATGTCCACCCCCGTATCAAGGCCTGTAGTGACCTCTTTAGAGACGGCTTTGTCGTCTTGAACAACATAAACAATGGTCTTTTCGTTTTTGAGAACGACGGCCTCGCTTTTAACAGCCATAACATCGGCCTTCTCATCCGTCGCCAGTTCAACTTTGGCAAACATGCCTGGTTTGATCAAACCTTCAGGATTATCCAAAGTGATTTTAACTGGATAGAGGCGAGTTTGAGGATCAGAAGCAGGGCTGATATAATCGATTGTTCCGACAAAGCTTTTCTCAGACGCCGAAGGGACTGTGACTTTAACAACTTGATCTTTTTTCAGGCGGTTCACTAAGTTTTCGGCTACGCTGAGGGAGCTATAGAGAGTACTAGAATTCGTCAGGCCAATGGCTGCTTGGGCACTGGAAGCCATGTTTCCAACCTGAACATTAACTTGAGAGACCACTCCGTCTACTGGGGCAGTCACAGTTGCATTATCTAACGCCTCCCGGGCTTGGGTAAGTTGAACCTCGGCAAGCTTTAGGCTGCTGTCAGAGGCCTGAACACTCAATTGTTCAATCTGACCTGCAAAGGAAGATTCTAATTCCTTAAGTCCCAACTCTGCTTGGTCAAGTTGAACCTTCGATGCTGCACCAGCATCAAAAAGGGCCTTTGTATTAGCCAAGGTCTTTTGAGCATTGGCAATTTTTTCTGCAGCGAGTACTTTAGTTCGCTCCAGAGAAGTTTTTGCAGCCTCCCACTGATCTTTGCTGGTTTGATAGCGAGCCTCAGCTAATTGATAGTTATTATTCATATCTGTGGTTTCGAGGGTAAAAAGCACCTCGCCTTTATGTACGGCATCTCCGACTTTCACGTTCACGAATTCTACCTTACCGGGAATCTTAGGAACGACGGAAACATCGGTCTCTGATGAAATTTTGCCACTTAAAATAGCAGTATTGATGAGCGTCTTCTTGCTAGCAACTTCCACTTCCACCGGTATGTATTTTTCTTCTACGGCTTCAGTAGGCTGACTCCCACTGCATCCAGCCAGTAATCCCAGCGCCATCAACGCCATGAGTAGGATCAGGATCTTTCTCAATTTCCCAGTTTTCTTTTCCAACGCCTATCTCCTCCACTTTACCTATGTATAGTCCATGTCTCCAAAACCGACTGTTCGGTCACCATTTAGTTATACATTGAATACACTCTAAAATCAAGACATGTGGAGTATTAATTTACAAAAATATGAGCAACTCATTTGGTTTGATGAGTTGCCCATATTTTGTGCACTTAGAAGATTGTCCTGTCATCCAGAGGGTTAGCGAAGGATCTAGATCCTTCAGTCGTCCCTCCTTCGGATGACACGGCCTTGAGTTGCACTAATTGCAATAACGAGATTCTTCACTGCGTTCTCGTCCCTGCTCTCATCCCGTTCCGGGTCTGGGTTTTGGTTCTTGTTTTGGTTCTTGTCCTGGTTCCGGTTCTCGTCCTCGTCCTGGTTCCTGTCCTCGCCCTGGTTCTGGTCCTGTTCCTTGTCCACGAATGTTACGCCATAGCTCGACGAGTTGTTTAACGCTCTGTAAGAAAACAGCAATAAAGCGGAAGGGGTTCTTCCTCATCTCCTCGAGACTAACCGCTACTTCATTCACCGTTCCGCCTACTTGTTCACTGGTCTGTCTCACGACGCCGGTAACCGCTCGGACATCTGACAACAGATAGGGTAAATGAGTATTTATGTCCTGCACTGTTTGCTTTGCTTCATTGGTGAGTTTCCGCAGGGAGCGAAACCAAAGCATCACTTCGATGCCGATCACCCCTAAAATGATGGTAGCAACAAGGGCACACACTTCATAAATCATCGATCTCCGTCCCCCCAGCTCAGATTCCTAGCTCCTATTGTCTAACGCCTTTCCCCTAAAACCTTAATCGCTTGACCATAGTCCGGATCTCCAGGTCTTATGGTTTTCCTCTCATTGATCCGGTGGCTAACCCCAAAGGACTGTACCTTTGATGTGCCTGAGATTTCTTGATACTCTCGTATGGTATGTGCGATGGCCAGGCCTCCCTCTTGTAAGGTCTGGCCCCTAACTCCAAGGATAGTAGGATGGATAACTAGCCAGTAAGTCGTATCTGGGTTTAACTCAACTTCAGGAATTACTTGAACAGAGGTACCTCCAAGGGGTTTAAACTCTGAAAGCACCCTTTGCCCTGTTATGCTATTAATCAGCTCGATACTCGAATTATTCACGCTCTGCCAATCTACCTCTGCAGAGAAATCTACCATGAATTTCTTATCAAGTGGGATCTCGGATAATTCAGCCACTTGACCGTAGCTGGAATAATAATGGATATAATCTGAGGACAGTTCATGGGAGCTTGTCGGAACAATACCAGACAGTTCTCCCCAAGCTTCCCAATAAGAGTCGGTTCTAGCCAGGGTTTGTGCTTGTGAAGAATTGGTTAACATCAGTACCGCAGCCTTAAGGGCATCTGAGTGCTGAATAGTGACGTTAGGGCTGACCCCTACTTTATCAATTTCATGCCCTTCTGGAGAATAAAAGTGGTCTACTGTCATTTTAAGCACTCCCCCATTCTCCAGAGGAAACATGCTCTGAACCGTTCCTTTGCCATAGGTCGTCGTTCCAACCAGGGCGGCCTTGTCGTGATCTTTGACTGCTGCGGCTAATATTTCAGAGGCACTGGCACTGTTTTCATTGATGAGAACGATAATCCGTTGATCCATTATCCAACCAGGATCCCGAACCTTATAAGGATACAGAATGCCCGTGCGGTCTTTGATTTGTACTGCAACGTCAGGTCCAATAAAAAAGCCTGCGAGATCAAGGGCTGAGCTTAAGTACCCGCCTCCGTTATCCCTTAAATCCACAATCCAGCTGTCGACATTTTGGTCTTTTAATTGGTCAACTAAGGTCTTAAATTCCTCTGGGGTATCGTTTCCAAAGGAATTGAGATCTAGATAGCCGATATGCTCACTAAGCACTTGACCAGTCACTGTAGGTTCGTTCACTGCTCTGCGTGTGACCTGTAAATCCTGAGTTTCAGTCCCTCGCTTCACATGGAGCTGAACTGTGCTTCCTTCAAGACCCCGCAGCAAGCTTACTGCCTCTTCCGAACTAAGTCCCGCTAGGGATAGTCCATCAGCTCGAATAATCACATCACCAGGTTTTAACCCAACCTCCTCCGCCGGGGAGCCAGCAATGACGGATAATACCTTAACTCCTTCTGCTAACATCTCAATATGAATTCCAATACCAGTAAAGCTCATATCGATAGTTTCGAGGAAGTCCTGGTATTGCTCTGGAGTGAAATACATTGTATGAGGGTCTCCCAGCCTTTCCAGCATTTCTTCGACGGTTGGAGCATTCAAGATCTCCTTTGAAACAACCTCGACATACTGAGTTCGAAGGAGGGAACGAATTTCAGGCAAGACATCCTCAGATGCTTTAACTGTTGTCGCTGTACTCAGCATCATGATTAAAAGAATTAGAATGTGAACAAATCCGTTATTATATGCCCGCTTAGTCAGTAATCTTGCTTTCATGTTATCTTTCCTCCAAGTTCTTAGACCTTTCCCTGACTTAGAGATTTCGACAGATAGTTAAGTTTATCCTTTGGCTTTTTAAAAGTTCTTTTAAAGTGTATTGTCATCCTAAGCGATAGAAGGATCTAGATCCTTCACTTGTGCCTCCTTCAGGATAACACGCAGAATGACACGGCCCTTGAGCTCCTATCGTAACAATGACAAAGGCGCGCTGGATTTTTCATTGGATCTGTGGTGCCGCGCAGCAGCATGGGATCTAATACGTTAAAAAATGCCCCCCATAGTTTCTCGAACTAGAGAGAGCATCTTCACACCCTGAACCTTAGATTATTATGTGTCATTATATCGCCTTCCGTTTTGTTATTACGTCGCCAATGGTATTTATGGTTCCTTCCAAATTACTTATAGTATACTTCAGATTATCAACCTCAGCTCTATGTACTTGACTGTTATGTTCTATAGCCTTTACAACTAAATATATCTCATTTTGTCTTAACTCTAAACTGTCCATTCTTAAATCCATCTTAGATTCTAAGCTATTCACTCTAGTATCTAGATTATCTACTTTAAAGTCTAGATTATCCACTTTAGAGTCTAACTCATTAAGCTTTTTGAGTATTAACTCAAGTGTTCTTTGACTTTCTTTTTCCACAGTCTCACCACCTCTCTCGCAAAATTATAACATCCTAAAGCTGTACCAACAAGATAAATCTTGCCCAAATATAAAGGAAAAGGCCGTAAACAACCTTTTCCTTAATATCAACCTATTATCCTTATCCGTTTCTCATGTTATCTCTGCCTCTTTGACCCCCGGATCCGCCACGGAAATCGTTGCCTTTTCTCCTCGACCAGGTATCCGCTTTTTGACCATAGCCGTCGCGATAGTTTCCTTGCTGAGGTCTAGCATTATTTCCCATAGGACGTCTATTGCCCATGCCTCTTGCCCGAACGGGAGCGGCTTCTGTCAAGCGAACTTCGACGTTATCAGGTTCTTTAGTGATGATCTTTAGGGCTGCAGATAAAAGGGTCACAGAATCGTTTTCTGCCAGTAACTCTTCAGCTACGCCTTTATACTTCTCGATATCTTCTTCGGCGATAACACGTAAGATCTCTGTCATGGTTAAGCGCTGCTGACCTTGGACGGCTTCCACGATAGTCGGAATCGGTTTACGTATGATTCTGCGTTTAATTACGGATTCAATCAGTCGCAGCATACCTATCTCCCGAGGAGTGACTAAGGTAATTGCTAAACCTGATTTTCCAGCCCTACCCGTACGGCCGACTCGATGGACGTAACTTTCGGGATCTTGAGGGATGTCAAAGTTGAAGACGTGGGTTACGCCGCTAATATCGAGTCCCCGTGCAGCAACGTCGGTAGCGACCAAAACTTCGATAGTGCCGTCTTTAAACTGTCTCAAGACGCTGTCTCTCTTGCTTTGAGTCAAGTCACCGTGAATTCCTTCTGCGGAATAACCGCGTTTGCTTAAGGCCTCAGAAATCTCATCTACGCGACGCTTCGTTCGTGCGAAGACAATGGACAGATCTGGGGATTGAATGTCTAATAGTCGGGATAAAACATCAAACTTCAGTCTTTCAGTAACCTCAATATAATGCTGTTCAATATCTGAAACCGTAACCCCTGTTGCTTTAATACTAATCAGCTGAGGCTGTTGCATAAACCGCTGAGCGATATTTTGAATCTGTCTGGGCATGGTAGCCGAGAAGAGCAAGGTTTGACGTTCTTCTGGGATTTCCTTGAGAATCGTTTCGATATCATCTAAGAAGCCCATGTTCAACATCTCATCTGCTTCGTCCAGAACAACGATCTTAATATCATTAAGACGAATCGTCTTTCGTCTCATGTGATCCATTAGACGTCCTGGGGTTGCTACAATGATATGGGGTCTCTTCTTAAGAGCCCGGATCTGCCAATCGATGCCCTGTCCTCCGTAAATAGGTAAGGCATGGATCCGTTTAAACTGGCCAATCTTATTTAGTTCCTCCGCTACTTGCACGGCTAATTCTCGAGTAGGGGCTAGAACAATCCCCTGAATATGCTCAGCTTGCCCTGAAATCCTCTCCGCTAAGGGAATACCGTAAGCCGCTGTTTTCCCCGTTCCAGTTTGGGCCTGCCCAATAAGATCTCTGCCCTCCATGGCAATGGGAATCGTCTGTTCTTGAATAGGGGTTGTTTCTTCAAACCCCATGTTTACTATCGATCGAATAATAGACTCGCTTAATCCTAATTCTGCAAATGTCGCCAATACGTTCAGTCTCCTTTTTTGTTTGTTATATTCTTTAAGTTTTCCAATTGCGTCCTTATCTATAACTGCGAACAATAACTGTGAAGAAAAAATCTTTATTAATCTATCAATTAACTTACCGCCGAAACAGAACATCCGCGATAGCGCGTGAGTTTCGCCAACGAGGGAATAGACGCTTATGGCACCAACTATATATTATACCATAGTTATCCATAATTAGAAAGCGCTCTAACGTAAAAGAATTCTTTTCCTGTCCTATCCTTCCTGTGCTTAACTCTTCTTAAACTTCTTAACTTTAATTTTACCCCTACTCACGTAACTATTCACTGTTACTGATGTAAAGTTTACATATTTCGAGGATTTCTAAATAAAGGCATATTAAAGGACCCCCGCGTCCGGAGGTCCTAATTGCGCAAGTCAATGGTTCAAAGGGTCTTATGACTTACAAAATAAAATTAGCACTAAAGATTACGAAAGTCAAGATAAATCCACTGATATCGTCCGAAGATTGTGGATATATGGATATTTGCTTTGAATAATCAAGACATTCCTTTCAAAAACCACTCGTAATTGCTCTTAGCATTAAACAAATCGATTTGTTTTGTCTTGACCGTATTTTCTTGGGCCTGATAATCCGTGGTTGCTTTATCCATGTCTAACTTAGAAAGCATCCCTAACCCCATCTTAAGTTGAGCTTCTGAAAGCTTTATTTTTTGATCCGCAAGGCTCTGTTCTGCTAAACGAAGATCGCTTTGCACTCTTGCAATGTTGTCAACCATGGAATAATAGGCTGTAGTTAACGTGTCTTTCGTCTGGGTATGCTTTAAATTCGCATTGGATAGATCATAAGCAGCCTTCTTATATTGTTTAGATGAGACTCCATTATCTTTTTTTGCTCTATCAAGGGCAGATTGGGAGATTACAATCTGTTGTTCTATTAATTTTATCGAATAACTGTTTTCCAGAGCCATTTTTAAATCTGCTTCTTTATCTTTAATACTAAATTCTATTTTATCCAAGGGAATACTTGCAATTACCACGTCATTACCCTGATCATTGATCAGATTTTTTATTTCACGTTCTTTGGAATCCTGTAGAAACTTTGTACTTTCAAGTTTAGTTTGCATATCAACTAACGTTGTCTTTAGATCATTCATACTATTGCGGGATACCAGACCCAAGCTCTCTTGCAACTGCATCGCTACTAATTGATTTTGCATGGTATCCATTGCCATGGAAAGACTAGAGGAATCCAACTTCGACTGATTATATTCTATGTATTTGCTTTCTGCTTTACGTATCAGTGTGTCATTGTTTACCGAGGCTTTAAGATCATACATAGCTTCTAAGGTAGGTCGATCAACTTGAGTACGTTCCAGTTGCTTAAGTGCATCTAGTAACCCTCTTTTAACAGAACCTAGTTGGGCAATAATGCTAGAGTCAGCCCCCGCGGCTCTTAACTGATCCCTTTGGGTATTTATCTCTTCGAGCTCATCCTCTAAGTCGTTAATATCTCTCTTAAGACCCGTAAAATCGATATAAGATTTAAGTCGTTCGTTCTCATTAATTTGAACCTCCAAATTGTGCTTAGTGATGATACCTTTAAGATCTTCAAAGGTTATTGTTCTCGATCCCGTACTGTCAGCAAAGGCCATAAAAGGTTGCCCCAAAATTAACATGGCTGATAATAGTGATACTCCAACTAGTTTTTTCATATGTAAACTCCCTTTCCTGATACCTATGTGCTTATTGTAGTTTACAAGTTTTCTGATGTCAATTGTAATTCGACAGAGGCTCTTCGCCCTAAAGGCGAAAGACCCCTTTTATTCGCAGTGCGAACTATTATCTTAATACTTATTTTAATGTAGCTTGCTTTAGCAATTTTCCCTCTTTAGCAACTATGATATCTATGGTTCGATCAGGATAATTTTCTTTAATCACCTTGCTGTATTTCTCCACAACTTGGTCTACCGACAGTTCCTGCTCATTATTTATTTCAATATCAACGTTGACAGCACGTTGTTCTCCTTCTACTACCTGAACCATAACGCGTTCAATTCCTTTTTCCGACTCGAGTTGTTTCTTTAGGTCATCATCACTCTCAAGTTTATTCGTAGGCTGTGGTTTTTCTTCTTTCAATTCTGTTCCAAGATTAGGTCCATTTTTCTCTTGAGTTGATTTGGAATCAGAACAACCTGTAAGAAAAAGAAACATTGTTATTAAACCTATTATTACTAACCATTTGCGTTTTGACATTTGTTTTAATGCCTCCTCCCTTTATACATGGTAGATTCTAACAGATGTCGTTTCAGATGTAAAGTTACTTTGATGAGGTCAAATTTTTCATGTATCTGATACAGAGGAGACTTCATTGACAATTAACAGCTAAGTTAGTGCTGAAACTATATTTGCATTGTATCTTTTAACCATAGAATTATTTTATTTCATATAAATAGAGTGATATCTGGTTCGGAGGACATACGAAAATATTCTTGTTTTAAATAATTAATGGAAATTCACCCAATATAATTGAAATGTAATTTATGGTTCACTATGTTAATCTCTATTTACGGCAAAAGAAAAATGACCAAATAATCCAACGTTTTATTTTCTTGCCTTTATTTTGCTCTAAAAAGTACCCACTGGGCTGAAAATAGCATTTTCAGGGAGGGACGCTTCCATGAAATCCAGTGGAATATTTTTAGATAATGCGCAATGTCTAAACATTTAACTTCTTTTAAGAGAGGAGGAGGAGCGAAAAGGCATCTCTATAAGGAACCATAGTCCACTGATTAAAAACTGTTCAAATTTGAGAGGAGTAATTCATTACATGAAGAAAACTAAAAAAGCTTTAGCAACCCTAGCTATCGCAGGTATGACATTAAGCATGATCCCTTTTAATGTTTTCGCTGCTTCACCAGTTCCAACCCGTATCGCTGGTGTAACTGCTGAACAAACTGCTGTGCAAATTGCTGAACAAACCGGTTATACCGGTAAAGCAATTCTTGCATCCTCAACCTCTTATGGTATGGTTGATGCATTAACCGCTGGTCCTCTAGCTGCTTCCTTACAAGCTCCTATCCTGTTGACCGGAGCTGGAAACACACTGAACGCTTCTACTAAAGCTGAGCTCACCAAACTTGCGGTTAAAACCGTTTATGTAACAAGCGGAACTGCTGTTATTAAACAGGGTGTTATCGATGAGTTAAAAGCTATGGGTATGGAAGTTATTGAACTAGGTGGATTTGACCGTGCTGAAACATCCGTCAACATCGCTAAGAAAATGACAGGCGTTACCAAAGTAGCCATCGCTAACACTGTGCCAGATGCACTCTCCATTGCATCCATAGCCGCTGCTGCTAACCAACCAATTCTCTTAACGAATAAAAATGCACTTCCTTCAAGCGTCGCTTCCTACTTAGCAAGCGCTGGCGTTACAACCAGTGATGTTATCGGTGGAACAGGCGTCATCAGTGATGCAGTAGTAGCTGCACTTCCAGGTGCGACTCGTCACTTTGGTATGACTGCTTATGACACCAACAACCAAGTTATCCAAGACTTCGCAGCTAGCATTGAATTTGACAACGTGTATGTCGCTAATGGACAAACTGGTATTGATGCTCTTGCAGGTGCTCCACTTGCAGCTCAAACCAAATCCGCTATCGTACTCACAGATAGCAAATCCGTTCCTGCTGCTGCAGCTTTCACATACAGCAAATCTCCAGTTGGCGCTGTTGTAACTGCTCTCGGTGGTACAGCTGTCGTTCCTGAAGGTATTCGTGTTGGCGTTGCTGCTGGTCAGGTAACACCTGTATCGAGTGAGTTGAAAATTGTTTCTGTAAGCTCACTTACCGATGATGGACGCTACCTTGAAGTAAAATTCAGCAATGCAGTAACTAGCTTGAACAAATCGCAAGTCTCAGTTGCAAACAGTAAAACACTTGCACGTGTAGGTGTAGAAGCTGTTGAATTGGGCTTTGACGGCAAATCAGCAACCATTACTATGTATGAAAAAGATGCTTCAACAGGTGCTAACCCTAAAGACGAAATTGAAAGATTAACTGACTACACAGTGACCGTTGTTGCTGATGGAAAAGTAGTTTCTTTCACATTCCAAAGACCTGGTTATACTGAAGGTCGCATTACTGATGTTAACATTGAGAAGCGTACCTTTACTGCTGGTGGAAGAACAATTAATGTTCCTAAGACAGCTAAGTTTGATTTCCAGGCATCACTAGGATCTGACATTCGTGTTTGGTTTAATAAAGATTTAGACCTCATGAATGTTGTGGTTGATGACAGTACAGTGGTTACTGATGGACTTGAAGTTACTAAAACAGACGGTGCAGAAAATGGAAAGGTTGAAATTACTGCAGGTGTCGAGTATACGTTAGCAGATACGTTCACTTTCTATTTAAATGATGCCGTTGCAGCTATTGGAGCAAAAGGCGTTGAGTATGACTATGCAAAATTGTTCTTTGATAGTAACGGTGATGTAGAGTTTATTCTTGCATATAACTGGGATACTGTTAATCCTTTTGTAGTAAAAGAAATGGATGCAGATGTTGCGATTTCTTATGATAACACCGAACTTGACTTAGAAGACTTCATCATTATGAAAGATGGTAAAACTATAACTACTGCTGACCTTAAAGAAGGCGACATGGTTTACTATAGTCAAGCTTCTAATGGTGGTGATGGTGTAGCTGAAGTTTATAACAACTCAGTTTCTGGCGAAATTACCGCAGTATATTTTGACAAGATTAAAGTTAGCGGTAAAAACTACACCTATCTCGGAGTAACTCAATATCTTGATGGGGATGATTTCAAAGCTGTTGATTCCGACGCAGCTGAAGAATTCCAAGCTGGTGGAGATGTAAAACTATACCTAAACCGTTTAGGTGACGTTGTCTTTATGAGTGGTACACAAGGTGTTGTAGATACTAATACTCTAACTGCGCACCTTATTGATGGCGCTGTATATTATGCTGACGGCCTCTCAACAAGAGGTAAAGTAGAATTAGACTTAGTAGATGAAAAAGGCGATGAGCATTCTTATTCTTTCCGTATTGATACACTTGATATGATTACAAGCCCTGCTGGAACTAAGTATGAAGTAGGCAAAAATCTAAATACTGTAAAAATTGAAAAGTTCGGAGTGATTGTTGCAACTGGGGAAATTGTAGCACTTGATTCAAATGGAGATGTAATCAAGGCTGATGGAACTACTTCTGCAACTTGGACAGACGGTGTTGTTATAGTTGATCTAGACCTGGTTGCTGCTGACAATATGTTAATTAACGTTAGCACAAACGACAGTGGTTCAGTAAAAGAGCTCGAGTTCTTTGCTGCAGCTAAAACACTTGATGTATCAGGGGCTAATCCTAACTTAGAACTAGACGATACCTATGTATTAGCAACTGATGGTAATAAATATCGTCTCCAATCTGATACCTTAGTATTTGACGGTTCAGATGGATTTAGGGGCACTTATAAGCCGGATGCTGACGATATTACAGTGAGCAAGTGGGCAGATCTTAAGAATGCTGGCTATGAAATTACCGATGCGGATATCTATGTTGATTCTGACGGAAATGTCGATTATCTAGTTGTTAAGCAAACGACTGCTGAGGACACTTCTGACATAAACGCTGTAATCACTTCGGTACTGAAGAACACTGATAATAAGGTAATTGAAATCACTGTTCTTATAGATGGTAATAAAGTGACTTATGCCGTAGATAAAATTACGAGTAGTGCAAGTATTGCTAAAGGCAAATCAGTAATCATTACTGTAAACGACAATAGTGATCTGGTAGAAGCTATTGCGACAACCACTCTTGTATCAGGAGTAGTTGATGTTGCTGGTATTAATGTCACTGATAAGAAGATTTCAGTAGGCGGCACCTGGTATACTTTAGTATCTGGAGCAGATGTCTACGATGCACTTAATACGAGCGATGTAGTTATTGAGCAATTCAGAGATATCAAGGCTGGAGATACTGTATCACTTCTCTTGGATGAAGTTGGCACATCATTTGTTGAAGTCATTACAATCACTGCAAGACCATAATAGACCTCTAAATAAAGACCACCAAAGTTAATATACTCCCCCCAAGGTAGACAGGTTAAAAATTCCCTACTACCATGGGGGGAGTATTTATGTCTAAATTGAATCAGTATAGTTCCACTTGAAAGTAAGTGATGGAGTAATAGCGTACCCAAAAAATAGGTTTGAATTATTATATAGTTAAAACCTATTAAATCGGTAGTTTTCTTTACATAAATTTTTCTTGTCATAATACATCATCGTCGTATCAATCGATGAGTGCCCCAGAATCCTAGGTATAAGTGCCAGTGCCACTCCATTCTGGTATAAAAAAATCAGTTGCCTGTGTCCTCCGAAACATATGCGCATAGACCTTGCTTGTTACATCCGCGTAAATGTTTCTAGCTTGCTCGAAATACTGCTGAAGGAATCGTTCAACATTTCCTTCGGACATCTTTCAGTTTTGTCTTTTATCTTCGTGAAAAGACATATTCATTTCCGGCTCTATTCCGTGGAATAACCCTAATACTGTTTGAGGTGATCGGATGTCTTGGGGGTAATTTCCACAATTCGTTTATTACCCCTTCCATTAAGCTTGATATAAGACTTGCTGCCATTCAGCACCAAGTCATGTATTGTAAGGCCAGAAGTTCATGAGACGAATTGCTGAATCATAAAGCAGGATCATCATACTCTGTCACGCATGCCAATTAGTATTACGTGGCTTCATAAGGGTACATCTCAATGCTTCTTCTGAGAAAGTTTCCTTTTCCTTTTTAGCAACTTTACACTGTGGGATACGGAATGGCAAGTGCTGTTGACTGCACTGCATCGCAATGTCTCTTTCTGCCTCAAACCAGATGTAAACGCAGATTGCAGTCTGACGCTGGTTTACATTTGCCTGGGCTGTTGCCTTATACTCTAAGGAATAGATGAAATCCGGATTAACTTTGGGGTACAGTTTTTAATCGAGATTTTCCCATGGATATTTTCTGATTATTATACAGGTAACGCCTAAAAATTGTGAGGGAATCTCGATACGACTTAATGGTTTCGGGGCTCCTTCCAAGCAGTTTTGGCATATAGGCCTTAAGTAACTTAGGCATTAGAATACTATCCGTCTTAGCCTGTTGGATGGAAATGGTCCCTTGCTTCCACGAGATATCTGAAAGCTTTAGTTTAGTTTATGTCAGAAGCACGGATCCCCATACGCACAGTAATTATCATTGGGGTATTCCGCAGTTGCATACGGTGCTTGCACATGAATTTTAAATTTATAAATTGCAGAAATATCGTTGCATTAAGCGATCTTATGATATCCATGCGAGCTGCATACTCATTTGATAATGCCAGCTTCTCGGGTTCGACAGTCAAAAGCCATTTTAGGCACATGGAATGCTTATGAATACAGTAACCATGCGGGTTTGAAGGGGTATCCATAGGTAATTAAATCGAAAATTCGTAGGCACACGAAATCTGCAGATAACTCATATTTTACGTTATTATATCTTGAATTATTCAGACACATATCATATAACGTAGGCATGCATGCACGCACAACTTCTCGCAAAAACAAAGATTATAGTGTGGTTAAATATGTCCAACTAGCCCATAATGTCCGAAATCCAAAAACAGGTTCACCACAGGCAGAGGTGATACATAATTTCGGACGCATGGATGAACTGGATTTGGATACCCTTAAACGCCTTGCTCGCAGTATTCAGCGTTTTCTCGGCGAAGATACCTCTCCTTGCAATGCCGATACGCCGGATCTGAAGTTTCTTTCCAGTCGACCCATGGGAGGAGCTTGGCTCCTTGATGGCCTTTGGAAGCGCATTGGGATTGATAAGTTGCTGGGCAAACGTCTCAAAAACCGTGAATTCCGAACAGAGATGGAACGAGTCATCTTAGCCATGGTTACTAATCGAGCGTTAGCACCTTCCAGTAAACTGGGACTAGAAGAATGGATTTCTAAGAAAGTTATGCTTCCAGGACTGAGTGAGCTTGATGTCCAGCACTGCTACAGAGCCATGGATTTTCTATTAGATTCGGAAGAAGAAATTCAGCACGAAGTTTTTAGTGCTGTTGCTGATCTCTTTAACTTGGAGGTCGACCTTCTTTTCTTTGATACAACATCCACCTATTTTGAGATGGATGAATGGGATGATGAAGAGTTTAAACTGCGGGGGCATTCCAAAGACAGCCGTCCCGACCTTCCCCAAATTGTGATTGGTTTGGCTGTGACACGAGATGGCATTCCCATACGATGCTGGTCCTGGCCAAGGGAATACCTTGGATATGACGGTAATTCCAGAGGTTAAGAGAGACTTAACCGGATGGAAGCTTGGACGAGTGGTTACCATAGCTGACCGTGGTTTTTCATCGAAAAAAAACCTACGCGTTCTTCAGCAAGCTGGAGGCCACTATATTGTTGCAGAACGGATGACGGCTGGTAAGCCATCGTCGAAAAAAGCATTATCTCATCCTGGACGATTCCGAACTGTCCGTGACAACCTTGATGTTAAAGAAGTGATCATTGGTAATGGTGAAGCACGTGTACGGTATGTGTTAGTCTGTAATCCAATAAAGGCCCGACGAGATGCTGCCAAGCGAGAAAAGCTTCTAGAAAGGCTCAAAGAGAAGCTTGCAAAGCTTAAGGAACTTGATGGAACGGCCCATACCAAAGCCCATTGTCGTCTAAACAGTCACGTTACATATAAGAAGTTTCTTAAAATGGACTCCAAAGGTAATCTAATGATCAGTAACCAAGTTGTTAAAGAAATGGAGCATCTGGATGGGAAATATATCATTCGCACGTCGGATGACGCTCTTTCCGTTGAAGATATTGCCTTAGGCTACAAGCAACTGCTTGAAGTTGCGAGCATTTCGAACTCTAAAAACCACGTTGGAGCTAAGGCCAGTTTATCATCGCAAAGAAGAACGCATCCGAGCTCATGTGCTATTGTGTTGGTTATCGCTTCTTCTGGTTAGGATTGCAGAGGTTAATACTAAACAGACATGGACCCAATTGCGCTCAGAACTGGAAGATATGCACCTCATTGAATACGAATCGACGGACGGAAAGGTCTTTCAAAGAACCGAGATAACCGAGGCTCAAAAGAGGATTCTTTTCTTGCTTGAAATCCCGGAATCCGCAAGAATACTGATATTTCCCTTCAGAAGGGGTCAAAAATGTAGACACACGGCAAATTATCCACAGGCGCCTCAAGTCCTTGGGCCACAAGGTTTTGAGGCACTTCTTGTGCCTGCGGACTGTGAACCCGAGAGTTTCAGTTTTGATGGAATATATCCCTTATCGGCTAGGTATAGTCTAGGCTCTAAGAATGATCCGGCTCTTCTTGAGAGTCTAATCCTTGGTCCAGTGAACTTCCAGACTACTGTCTCAGTAACGGTAATTGAATTATGATGAAGTGTTATTATGCCCGGTTACGTATGTAACCTTTTTTTATTTTTTGTACGCACCCTTGTATTAAGTACTCTTGCTTTTATCCACAGCTACTTTCCTTTTAAGTGGCTTACTGTTATATTTTAGACATAAAAAATACTCCCCCCGATGGTAGTAAGTTTAATTTCTAACCTGTCTACCTTGGGGGGAGTATATTAACTTCGGTGGCCTTTTTCTAGAGGTCTATTATGGTCTTGCAGTAATTGTAATGACTTCAACAAATGTTGTGCCAACTTCATCCAAGAGAAGTGATACAGTATCTCCAGCCTTGATATCTCTGAATTGCTCAATAACTACATCGCTCGTATCAAGTGCATCGTAGACATCTGCTCCAGATACTAAAGTATACCAGGTGCCGCCTACTGAAATCTTCTTATCAGTGACATTAATACCAGCAACATCAACTACTCCTGATACAAGAGTGGTTGTCGCAATAGCTTCTACCAGATCACTATTGTCGTTTACAGTAATGATTACTGATTTGCCTTTAGCTATACTTGCACTACTCGTAACTTTGTCTACAGCATAAGTCACTTCTTTACCATCTATAAGAACAGTGATTTCAATTACCTTATTATCAGTGTTCTTCAGTACAGCGGTGATAACAGCATTTATGTCAGAAGTGTCATCAGCAGTCGTTTGCTTAACAACTAGATAATCGACATTTCCGTCAGAATCAACATAGATATCCGCATCGGTAATTTCATAGCCAGCATTCTTAAGATCTGCCCACTTGCTCACTGTAATATCGTCAGCATCCGGCTTATAAGTGCCGCTAAATCCATCTGAACCGTCAAATACTAAGGTATCAGATTGGAGACGATATTTATTACCATCAGTTGCTAATGCATAGGTATCGTCTAGTTCTAAGTTAGGATTAGCCCCTGATACATCAAGTGTTTTAGCTGCAGCAAAGAACTCAAGCTCTTTTACTGAACCACTATCGTTTGTGCTAACGTTAATTAACATATTGTCAGCAGCAACCAGATCTAGATCAACTATAGGATAACCGTCTGTCCAAGTTGCAGAAGTAGTTCCATCAGCCTTGATTACATCTCCATTTGAATCAAGTGCTACAACTTGCCCAGTTGCAATTATCACTCCGAACTTTTCAATTTCTACACCATATAGATTTTTGCCTACTTCATACTCCGTTCCAGCAGGGCTTGTAATCATATCAAGTGTATCAATACGGAAAGAATAAGAATGCTCATCGCCTTTTTCATCTACTAAGTCTAACTCTACTTTACCTCTTGTTGAAACGCCGTCAGCATAATATACAGCGCCATCAATAAGGTGCGCAGTTAGAGTATTAGTATCTACAACACCTTGTGTACCACTCATAAAGACAACATCACCTAAACGGTTTAGGTATAGTTTTACATCTCCACCAGCTTGGAATTCTTCAGCTGCGTCGGAATCAACAGCTTTGAAATCATCCCCATCAAGATATTGAGTTACTCCGAGATAAGTGTAGTTTTTACCGCTAACTTTAATCTTGTCAAAATATACTGCGGTAATTTCGCCAGAAACTGAGTTGTTATAAACTTCAGCTACACCATCACCACCATTAGAAGCTTGACTATAGTAAACCATGTCGCCTTCTTTAAGGTCAGCAGTAGTTATAGTTTTACCATCCTTCATAATGATGAAGTCTTCTAAGTCAAGTTCGGTATCATCATAAGAAATAGCAACATCTTCATCCATCTCTGCTACTATAAATGGATTAACAGTATCCCAGTTGTATGCAAGAATAAACTCTACATCGCCGTTACTATCAAAGAACAATTTTGCATAGTCATACTCAACGCCTTTTGCTCCAATAGCTGCAACGGCATCATTTAAATAGAAAGTGAACGTATCTGCTAACGTATACTCGACACCTTCAGTAGTTTCAATCTTTCCATTTTCTGCACCGTCTGTTTTAGTAACTTCAAGTCCATCAGTAACCACTGTACTGTCATCAACCACAACATTCATGAGGTCTAAATCTTTATTAAACCAAACACGAATATCAGATCCGAGTGATGCTTGGAAATCAAACTTAGCTGTCTTGGGAACATTAATTGTTCTTCCACCAGCAGTAAAGGTACGCTTCTCAATGTTAACATCAGTAATGCGACCTTCAGTATAACCAGGTCTTTGGAACGTGAAAGAAACTACTTTTCCGTCAGCAACTACTGTCACTGTGTAGTCAGTTAATCTTTCAATTTCGTCTTTAGGGTTAGCACCTGTTGAAGCATCTTTTTCATACATAGTAATAGTTGCTGATTTGCCGTCAAAGCCCAATTCAACAGCTTCTACACCTACACGTGCAAGTGTTTTACTGTTTGCAACTGAGACTTGCGATTTGTTCAAGCTAGTTACTGCATTGCTGAATTTTACTTCAAGGTAGCGTCCATCATCGGTAAGTGAACTTACAGAAACAATTTTCAACTCACTCGATACAGGCGTAACCTGACCAGCGGCAACGCCAGCACGGATAGCGTCAGGAACAACAGCAGCACCACCGAGAGCAGTTACAACAGCGTCAACTGGGGATTTGCTGTATGTGAAAGCAGCTGCAGCAGGAACGGATTTGCCGTCTGTGAGAACAATAGCGGATTTGGTTTGAGCTGCAAGTGGAGCACCTGCGAGAGCGTCAATACCCGTTTGGCCATTAGCAACATAGACATTGTCAAACTCGATGGAAGAAGCGAAGTCTTGGATAACTTGGCTGTTGGTGTCATAAGCAGTCATACCAAAGTGACGAGTCGCACCTGGAAGTGCAGCTACTACTGCATCACTGATGACGCCTGTTCCACCGATAACATCACTGGAAGTAACTCCAGCACTTGCTAAGTAATCTGCTACGCTTGAAGGAAGCGCGCCTTTGTTGGTTAAGAGGATTGGTTGGTTAGCAGCAGAAGCTATAGCTGCAATGGAGAGTGCGTCAGGTACGGTGTTAGCGATGGCAACTTTGGTAACACCGGTCATTTTCTTAGCGATGTTGACGGATGTTTCAGCACGGTCAAATCCACCAAGAGAAATAACTTCGATACCCATAGCTTTTAACTCATCGATAACGCCTTGTTTAATAACAGCGGTTCCGCTTGTTACATAGACGGTTTTAACAGCGAGTTTGGTGAGTTCAGCTTTAGTAGAAGCGTCAAGTGCGTTTCCAGCTCCGGTTAAAAGGATAGGAGCTTGTAAGGAAGCAGCCAAAGGACCAGCAGTCAAGGCATCAACCATACCATAAGAGGTTGAGGATGCAAGAATTGCTTTACCGGTATAGCCGGTTTGGTCAGCGATTTGTGCTGCGGTTTGTTCAGCGGTTACACCAGCGATACGGGTTGGAACTGGTGCAGCAGCGAAAACATTAAAAGGAATCATGCTTAATGTCATACCTGCGATAGCTAATGTAGCTAAGGCTTTTTTAGTTTTCTTCATGTAGTGAATTTCTCCTCTCGTCATTGGATCTCTTTCTTTTTTGGGAAATGAACTATCTCTCTTTACTAGGACGTCTTTTAGTCGCCCCTCACCCCCTTAAAATGTGTAGCACAATCTTTAGACATTGCGCAATATCTAAAAGCATTCCACAGAATAAGCGGGAGCGTCCCCCCTAAGGATGACGATGTTCATCCCTCCTGTGGCGTACCATTTAGAACGCATGGGAAATGAAGAAACCACAAAAAGGTCTATATTAGCTATATATATTCTTCGTTATAGCCAATATTCCTGCTTGCTGTCCGATTTTTTTTATGGACATTATTCCCTCGGACAAAGTTTCCAATTTTACTGGTTCTAGTTTACACTAAAACCTACTAGTTTTCCACCATTTAGTTAAAAATATACTTATTCGAATGGAATATTTGAAGTATATCACATAAAACCACTCTAATTGTGGGCATTTTGTGGAGTTTCAACAAATTATTTATTGAGATACTGCTTAATAACCCTGGAAGCTTAGAATCCCTTGGTATATTCCCTGGGCCGCTTTTCTCTGAAACTCCAAGGATTTCAAAAGCTTTTCTTCGGTAGGGTTAGACAGAAAACCAAGTTCTACAAGGACCGCAGGCATTTTTGTATTCTTGACCACATAGAAAGCTGCATCCTTGACTCCTCGATTGGGTAAACCAATGGATCTGACCAGCTCACTTTGGATGTTTAGCGCTAGGGCCTTAGCTTGGCTGGCCACTGGGTTCTGTGAGCTATAATAGGTTGATGTCCCCGAGGCGCTAGGATTACTAAAGGAATCATTGTGGAGACTGATAAAGAGGTCTGCTTGCAAATCGTTGGCGATTTTTATTCTTGCCTCTAGGTCTGCACGTTCCGAGTAAGTTCCTTCGGCGGGCGAAACATCCGTGCTTCGAGTTAAGATGACTCGTGCCCCGGCTGAACGTAACAAGGCTGCAAGATTAAGCCCCACCGGCAAGGTGTTGTTTTTCTCATACACCCCAGACACCCCTTTGGCGCCTGGATCCGGACCTCCGTGCCCTGGGTCAATGACAATGGTCAGATTCATTAATAGATAGTCCGGCTGCTCAGTTCCCTCTACCATAGCCTTGACTTTCTCTGTGACCACCGCTGCTCCCCCAATGATGACTACCTGAAGGGGGCTTTCAGAGGGTCTAACCAAGACGGAATAGATGGCTCCCGGTAAGTTATTTCCTTGGGTCAAGAGAATGCCGGCACGTTTTTTTGCTGCCAGGCCTCCTGCTGCAAGAGCGTCGGGAAAGTTCTCTCCCGTTACCAAGTACGCTGTTTGAGACGGCAAAGCATCTCGGGCAAACTCATAGATTTCCGCTGCCGTTTCGTAGCGGTCATTGCCAAAAATTCGCTCCACGCTCTGTAAGCCGCCTAAGGTTGTAGAGGATACTACGGCTTCTCCACCTACGACGATGGTGTGCAAATCCCCTTGTTGCTGAAAGCCGTTGAGGGCTAGCTGGGTCGAACTTGGCATCTGCTTGGTTCTGGTCAAGAGGATCGGAGTCTCTGTCACGCCTGCGTATGCTGAAATAGAGAGGGCATCAGGAAACTGTTCTCCGCTTGCTAGGATCACTTGTCCTTTTGTTCCTACACGTTCAGCCACTTTTTGTGCTGTCTCATATTGATCGTACCCATAAATTCGTTCTGGTTGGTTTAGACCTGCCTTTAAGATATCCTCCTCAACTTTTGTGCTTAAGGCCGCTGGGCCTCCAAGCAGGATGACCTTTTGCGCACCTAGACGTTTAATTTCTTCCATAACTTTCGCATCGACCCCTCCTGTTGGGGTTAAGAGAATCGGTGCATCCAGTTGATGGGAAAGGGGTGCTGCTACTAAAGCATCAGGAAAGTTATAGCAGTTAGCGAGTAAGACGGTCTCTGCCTGTTGCCATCCTTCCATAGAGACGTTAATAGCTGTGTCAATCTGACGCATCCCAAAAATTCTTTTTGTTTCTAAAGCTAATGGAGTGGCGCCTGCTGGATTTTGAAAGCTCATCAAGAATCCTAGACTCAATACCACCATCCCTATAAGTTTCCATGTTAATTTTGCCACTTCATCACTCCTTTGTTCACGTATCAGACCCCCATGCCGCTTCGCAGTACCACTGATGAATGAAAAGCCAGTATGCTTTTGTCATTGAACGAAGTGAGAATCTTAAGTCCTAGATCCTTCGCTATCGCTCAGGATGACATTAATCTGAAAAAAGATGCATAGCGTTTTTCTTACTACAATCTAATTTAATCTTTATCTTAGATTTCGACAGGATAGGCCCTTTTCCTACAGGACTTTTGTCCCAATTCATCCCCTTAGCGATGGATTACTGAATCCAGGCTTGTACGGTTTGGACGACCTTTTCCGGCAAGGCTGCGATCCCACCTAAGGACTCAACCTGAAGTCCCTGCCAGGATTTTAAGAGAGAGGCTAGATTGGCAGGAATCGTTGATTGGGTGGGTACCAAAACCACCCTTGATCCGTAGAAGGCTGCCCGTACTGCTCCTGTTAAGGCATCCGGATAATTTTCTCCCGTGGCGATTTCTATCCTAGAGGTTGTTGGCGGATAGGCTTGTAAGACGGCAGCTGCTGTGTCATAGGCAGTGACTCCGCTGATTCGGCTAGGGAAAGGAAGCTGGTCCATGACCTTGGCTCCGACCACTGCTGTCCCTCCGATCACTAAAGACTCTGTGACACTGAGTTCCTGCAAGGCGGATTGAGTATCCGGGGATAGAACCTGGGTTTGAGTGAGCAAGATTGGTATCCCTTGCCTTGCTGCCCAAGAGGAAATGACCAGAGCGTCTTGAAAGGAGCGTACACTGGCAAGGACAGCCTTGCCCTTCGTCCCAAGTTCTTCTGCTATAGCCCGAGCGGTTCCTTCTGCGGTATAGCCGTAGAGCCGCTTTACTTCATAGGTTTGTCGAAGTTCCTTTTCGATCTGGTCAGACAGAGCTGCCGGACCCCCTAAGAGATAAATGGTCTTCGGGGCTAGTCGTTGTAGCTCCTCTCGTACATCCTCTGTAAGCCCTGGGCTTGGAGAGAGGAGGATCGGTGCTTGAAGTTTATAGGCTAGCGGTGCTCCGGCTAAGGCGTCTGGAAACTGATTAACTTGAGCCAAGAGAACGGTATCTGCACCGGTAGTAAAGGTCTCCTTAGAAATCTGGATTGCTGTCCCCACCGCTGTGACCCCTGCGAAGCGCTGGCTTTGCTGTCCGCTAGCCTGAGCTGTTCCAAGGGCATAGATTCCAGGCATATAGAGGCCAAACCTGGCTTCTCCGTTGCTGATTTCCCCACCTAAAGAGATCCAGCGTGAGCCATTCCAGCGATATAGACTCCCTCCAAAGTCCCCTTTAAGGGCGGGGTCCTTCCATTTCAGGGAGAGCATTTTCTGAGGTGAGGTGCTTCCCCAATCGATCTGAAAAACCGGGGTCAAAAAATCAGCACCGTTAGGTAAATCGGCAGGAGTGGTTATAGCTTTTAAGCTAACGTTCACCCCTTGGTCAAAGGCTTGTGAAGGAAGGGTTAAAGAGATCTGGGTAGACCCTTCTGCAGCTTGGACAATACCGCCCCGGGCATTAACGATTGCTGGGGATGTCTGGGTATCTAGGGTTTCAGAAGCGAGAGCTAGGGCAAGCTTCACATCTACGAGTCCATAGCCATAGTGGTTATCCCGTCCTGGAGAGCCTAAGTCCTGGGTCCCTTGTAAGAGAGCCTGAACCACTTCATCTCTAGACCATTCAGGGTGTTGGCTCCAAATCAAAGCAGCTTCCCCTGAGACAAAGGGGGCGGCTAGAGAGGTCCCGCTTGCGTAGGTGTAACCTGATCCCCCCACTCGGCTCCATCCTGATGTCGGGATATAATCACCCGGTGCAGCTAGATCGACTGCTGAACCGGTGGCGGAGTAGGTTGTTACCTTCCCCCCTTTATCGGTAGCTGTGATCGCCAGAACCCGGGGATCAGAGGCAGGATAACTCACTCCGGGGTTAGTTTGGGATTCTGGGTCATAATTTCCACTGGCGGCAATTAACAAACATCCTTTATTATAGGCATAGGTCACCGCCTGCCTCAAAATATTCGAGTCAATAGAACCATGTTCTGACCCAAGGCTAAGGTTAATAATTTTGGCTTCATGGTCTGCTGCCCAAATAATTCCGTCGGCTATGGCATCGTCATACCCTACTCCCTTGGCCCCCAAAGCCTTAATCGGCATAATCTTCGCTTGATAGGCTACTCCGACAATTCCTATGTCGTTGAGTTCAGCCGCTGCAATTCCGGCCATCTGAGTCCCATGCCCATTATTGTCTTGATTGGCCCCCGCTGCTTCGCTTCCCGTGATTGAGTTGTATCCGGGAATCAAATTCCCCTTTAAGTCTGGGTGTTCTAGGGCGACACCCGTGTCAACAATGGCAATGGTCACACCTTGCCCCGTTGCTCCCATCTCCCAAGCTCCCGGTACATCCTGATTAATCAATGGCCATTGCTTCGAGAAAAGTGTGTCCTTCGGTACTATTTTTTGAGGTGTGCTTTGAACTGTCCGAGGGTGATTTTTTTCCGCACTTATAATCCCAGGGGTATCCTTTAGCGCCTCTAGGTGGTCTTGCAGATTACTGCTTTCGGAGAATTCCAGGGTAGCAAAATTCAAGGGACCTCGACGCACAATTTTCGCGTCAAAATCCTTAGCTACCTGCTCAAGATTTGCCTCCGGGGCTAAAGAGAGGACGATTTGAGGTAGATCTGCTTGTCCTGTTATTTCTTGAAAAGCGTCAGAATGCTCTGTCAGCGTAGGGTTTAGGGTTGTTGGCACTATTGGGGCTATGGTTGCGAACCCCAGGTTTAGAAGCATGATCCCTATAATTCCTAGAGACAGCAGCGTCGATTTGGTTCGATATAACCAGCGCTTGTACATCTCTTCCACGCCTTTCTATACATCTTATATTGGCCTATTAAACGAAATCATTGATGATTAGACCAGTATAATTCATTCGACAAATTTCTCGCCTTTCCTTTATAAATCCTTGTTAATGTTCCTGTTATATTTTGGAGTGTCTAATTTCCTTGTTCAAGGAAGGATTTTATCTCATTTAAAAGAATAATTAGGTGTATCTAAAAAATGGAGAAAGAGGTTAATGTTAATGCACTTTATCACTAATAAGGTAATAAGTATCTTTTGTACTTTAATAATTTTCCTAAGTCTTACTCCCGTTCTTCCACTACCGGTACAGGCTTCAACTACGGAATCAGTCACTGATCGCATTTACGGGAATACATTGTATGATACGGCGGTAGAGATTTCAAAGAGGGGGTGGGATTCTGCTCCTGTCGCTGTTCTAGCAACCGGGCGGAACTTTCCGGATGCTTTGACGGGTACCGTCCTTGCTCAAAAAGTCAAGGGTCCCCTACTTCTAACTGAGTCAGATCGTTTAATTCCTGTCGTCGCCGAGGAGCTCAAACGCCTTGGCACGCAAGAAGTCTATCTTCTTGGTGGAACCGTCGCCTTAGAGACAGGGATTGAAGAGTCCCTTAAAGCCCAAGGGATCCTGCCGAAGCGTCTTGCAGGATGGGATCAGTACGGAACCGCTGCAGAGATTGCTCGGGTAGCGGCTCCGAGTTCTAGCCAAGCCATTTTAGTCAATGGGGCGCTTTTTCCAGATGCTTTAAGTATCTCCTCTTATGCTGCCGCTCAAGGAATTCCCGTTCTACTCACACGTCCGGATTCCTTGCCAACAGAAACAGTTGAGGCTCTCACCGAACTGGGAGTTTCAGAGGTCACCTTGGTAGGCGGTAAGGCTGTGATTAAAGACAGTATCGAAGAACAGCTGAGTAAACTGCCTCAACCCATTAAAGTCACTGCCCGCTATGCCGGATACGACCAGTATGAGACGAACACCGTCGTATTGAATCAATTATCGTTTGATACGTCCAAGGTTTATGTAGCCACTGGCCAAAACTTCCCGGATGCCCTAGCGGGAGCAGCTCTTGCCGGGAAAAGTAATACACCGATTCTATTGATTCCGAATTCCAAATTAGGCAACTCAACGACTGCTTATCTGAACGAACAGCGTGCTACTGGCGCAGCTTTTACAATTTTCGGGGGGTGGGGCGTTATTAGTTATAAGATGGAAAGTGTCATTCGTACCGGTGTTGTCCAGCCGCGAGTTTCCCTTCAATATACCCAAGGGGGTTATGGCGGCACGAATGGAATGCTCAATCAGGTTACATCAATTCCCTCCCCAGCTACGGATTATGCCGATATCATTGCTCCAAGCTGGTATTACCTTGATGATACAGCCGATGGTAATGTCGTTGGAGGGTGGGATGCAAACCCCAATAATTACAAGCTGTTTGCCTCCTCTGTTCAGGCCCGCAATTTAAAAGTTCTGCCTGTCATTCAGTCTTCCTGGGCTACTCCCAAGACCGTCGATACCGTGATGGCTTCAGCAACCACCCGAGCTAAACTGATCGGCCAGATTATGGATCGGATGAACAGTATCAATGCCGACGGAATCGTCATCGACTTTGAATTTATGAGTACTGAAACCGGGCCTTATCTCACTCAGTTCATGAAAGAGCTCTATGCCAAGCTTCACCCCTTAAATAAGTTAGTAATTCAAGCCGTCATGCCCAGAACAGGTTCTGAAGCCTGGCTCGAAGAGTTTCACTATGCTGATCTTGCCCAATATGTTGATTACTTGCACATTATGACCTACGACTATAGCCATGGAGCCCCTGGCCCTATCGCTCCAGTGGATTGGACTAAAAAGGTTTTAAACTATGCCAAAGCTCAAGGAGTTGACATGCGCAAAGTCCTGATGGGTATTCCCTACTACGGAGTCGACTGGACCTCCACAGGCAAACCTGCTTTACCCTATACCCGTCAGCCACGTGGGCTCAATACCCTCTATGGTACAACTTCAGATAAAGATATCAATGGGGTGACAGAGCTTATTGCCCAGTACAAGATTACGGTCCAACGAGATGCCTCTCAGGTTCCTTATTTTAGTTACACGGATACTACAGGCGCATCACACACGGTTTACTACGACGATGCTCAAAGCTGGAACGCAAAGATGGGCTTGCTCAGTCAATACGGACTAGCCGGAGTCGGATCATGGTCCCTTTACTGGACGGTGAACCCGAAAAGCTCTGAGGTGATCCTTCCAGTCCTAAAGCAGCATCTACGCTAACATGACAGGGGGACGGTCCTTTTTGACACGCTTAGCGTGTCAAGAAGGACCGTCGGAAACCACTGGAAAAGCCCCATTTGTGTCATTCTGAAAGGAGTGCAGCGAAAAGAAGAACCTTCAAGCCTATCAACTGCAAAGATCCTTCAGTGGTCAAATAGAAAAGCCATTCGCTGTGCATTAAATAGCGAATGGCTTTGATTTACTCAAAATCGAATACTGTACTTAACTCAATTACTAGATCAGGGAAGATTGACACCTTTACATTATCGGTCTCAGTAAATATTTCCGGCCTCCCATATCTGTTGTTGTTCTGTAAGATGAATACACTTACAAGTTTTGTATCTGGCTCTACTATCCAATACTCTTTTACACCCGTCTTTTCATATTTATTAAACTTGAAAAGCTTATCATTTCTTGCCGTTGATGTTGAGGCTATCTCAACTATGAGTGACGGTACGCCGAAATAACCTGTTTTCCTAAGCTTACTTTCATCACAAACCATAACAATATCGGGTTGTGCAATAATATTTGAAATTTCTTCATCACTTTCATCGTATTCAGGAATACAAACGTCAAATGGAGCCGTGAATACTCTACATGGTTTACCTTTAAGATAATCGTTGAATTGTGATGCTAATTGAACGCTTACGACCTGATGTTGCCATGTTGGGGCTGATTGCATATGGGGTATACCATCAATAATTTCCCATCGTTCATCAGCTGGATAGGTTAAGTAGTCTGCATACGTGTGCTTCTTTACTTCTTTAGATAATGGCATAAATCTCCCTCCTCCCGTTATATTATACCAAATATTTCAAGGAACTTCATCAAATTCATGTTCAGGTAAGAACTAAATAACCATTATATTATATACTTGCTGTTATAGTTATAACCTAACTCATATAACCCAATGTACATGGTATTGATAGCGACATTGTGACCTGTTGTTGCTTTGTTCACTCCATCTTGTATAATACTAAATGAGGTGGCACGATTGTTAGTATTATTGACGATTTTTAATTCTATGCTCATGGTGGCGGGACAGACGCTTTGGAAGTTAGGCGCCAGCGGAAAGGAAGTACATAGCCTTGGGCAACTTCTCCGCCTTTTCTTAGGCCCTTATGTGATTTTGGGACTTGTGGTATATGCCTTTGCTTCCGTCCTATGGATCTATATTCTCAATAAGGGCGAGTTAAGCTATCTTTACCCGATTCAGAGCACAGCCTTTATTTTTGCCCTTTTTATAGGAACAACTTTTTTTAAAGAAGAGCTCACAGCTACGAAGATCATCGGGGTGTTAGTGATCTGCCTGGGCGTAATTATTATCACGCGAAAGTAGGTATCAAAGTGTAGAATAGATAAAGTCCTTCAGACATTTTAATTGCCTGAAGGACTTTACTTTATTCTATCTAATCATTCCAAATCCTACTCATCATCGAATTAAGAATAATCGCCATACTCACCTTAAACATATAATACCCGCTCTTAAAGGGTGTAATCGACGAACTCCCTGACAACCGAGCATCCATTTCCACGGAAATCTCAATCACTCGTAAACCGTTTTTAAGTAACGTTACAATTGCATCTGGCTCGGGGTAATCCGTTGAATAATGGGTGGATACAATCCTCAGGGCCTTTTGATTATAGGCACGAAAGCCCGAGGTAGGATCCGTAAAATTCTTACGCACAACGGACTTGATCGTTTTACTTAACAGATAAATCCCTAATCGTCGTGGCCAAGCGGATTTATAGGAGGTCTTTACTAAAAACCTCGATCCGATTGTTACGTCTGCTTCCCCATGCAATACTGGATCGACTAATTTTTTGATTTCTTCTGCTCTATGCTGTCCATCTCCATCAACTTGTAAAGCTACGTCATACTGATTTTTAACGGCATAAAGAAACCCCGTTTGGACTGCTCCTCCAATTCCAAGGTTGACCGGTAAAGAGATCACCTTAGCCCCCTGGGCATAAGCGACCTCGGCGGTTTGATCCGTGGATCCATCGTCTATGACAAGCACATCGAGCCAAGGAGATGCTGTTTTTAAATCCCGAACCACAGAACCAATATTGGCTGCCTCATTTAAAGCGGGAACAATAGCTAATATCTTCATTATTTATCCTACACGTCCTTATCGAATTCCCATGGGGTACCCGTCTCCCTATTCAGTTGTGGTTGAAGAAGTTGATTTTCTGGATTAGCCGGATGTTCTTTGAGTTTTTTTAAATCGTCTTCAAGCAAGGCAATCCGTTGAATTAAGACTCTATTGTTCGAACTTAATTTAGAGATTTCCAAAGAAAAGTGAACACATAAAACAAACACCAAAACTCCAAAAATCACGAAGATCGCGGAGGGGGCATAATAAATCCCCATAAGGTCGGCTAAGTACTCCACCCCATTTTTCCAGAGAGAAAGACCAATCATCCCTAGGCCTGCAACAATCCAGATCAGAGAATATTCAACCGCCAAGCGACGCCGGCGGACTTGTTCAACGATAAATCCAGTTACCAGAAGGCTGGTTATAAGAACAACAATCTGAACGCGTGACATAAATTTAGCTCCTCCCACTTGAACGTGGAGTTACTTTGGCTAGTTTCCCTATTCCTTTAAGGGCCATAACCACAGCCAAGGATGCAAAAAGAACCATTGCGGGCATGACGGGCAGACGATAACGACCTCCGGATACTATGGTAATCATACTTACGGTAAAACTATAATAAAGGGTAAAAAGCAAAAGAAAGCTATAGTTTCTTAACTGAAAAAGACTTAAGACGATCCCGACCAGACCCAGGAGGAGATACCATTTGTCCATTAAATAGCCCTGCATTTTATAAGATTCCCCGAATACAGGGGTAATGGGTTGCCAGAAAAGGTTTTTCTCTTTGGTAAGGGTACGCTGTATAAACTGCACAGGATGTTGCAAAATATATGACATTCCTAATTTCTTGTATTCCTTTTCTTGTTCTAACAAAGGCAGTTTCTCGATACGCGCTTTGACCTCAGGGTCGTAGCTCGGTTGAGCGAAATAAAAAAAGTTGTCTGTAACGGTCAAGGGATTATTGCCTAAGTAAAATTCATAGGATCCATAGTTTGACACGGGAATGAACTGTTGGTACTTTATTCCATTTCGAATCCACCAGGGGCTCATAACCAATATTGTCATCACAACTATGATTGTAAAATCCCTGAGTGCTATTTTCAAACGCCCTCGTTGCATCCACCAGATCCAGAGTCCGAGAATCGGGAAGAAAAGCAATAAAAAGGGACGCACCAGATTCGAAATGCCGATAGCTACCCCTAAGATCAGGAGGGTTCTGAGTTTCGGCTGTTTCGCTTCTTTAGCATACAGTGCCAAGAGATAAAGAAAAAGCGTAATCGTGAAAACGTAGGTCGTCTCTGTAAGAACATACATTCCCCAGAACGCAAATAAGGGGTAGCCGAGAGTCAACCCATAGGGTATCCAGGCATACCTCTTGCCAAACAATAGTTCACCGGTTTTGTAGGCCAGTACGGCACTAGCCGCGCTGAACAAAGCATGCAGCAGAACCACCATATTGTAACTCTTAAAGCCGAAGACTCCATAGACCATGGCAAGGAGCAAGGGATAGATTGGCCCAACGACATAGTCTCGCGTTCGAGGAATTTCCCGTACGACACCATTTTCCTGAACAAAACCTGCAGTATTTACGAGCCCGTTTCCTTTCAGGAAATTCTCGGCAATGTTGGAATACAGTAGCCCATCCGGTGAAATAAAATAGCTTACATTATAGGAGTTAATATAGAGAAACTCGACAACTAGGGCGATGAAAAACAGGAGCCCTGTAATCCATAGCCCTTTGCGAAGTGCGAAGTTCGATGTACGAGGTTCGAATTCTATTTTCTTATGGTTTTTATCCAAGACGTCCATCCTTTTCGATGCTCGAGGTTCTTTTTATTGAGTTAATAGATCACCGATGATTTTCTCACTAGTGCTGGTAATAACCCCAGTTCCACCTAAAATATAAGCATTTGTGGTTGTTCCGCTCAGGCCTTTTAAGTAGTTTCTAGCATCTAAGTTCAGATCCCCTTTAGGAATAAGGATCATCGGACTTCCATTAAGAGCTGCGAAAGCCCCGCCTGATAAGCCATCCGGGAAATTCTCTCCAGTGGCTATGACCAATGATTGAGGATCTTGGTTGAAATGCTTAACAATTTGTAACATAGTATCATATTTTGTCTCACCAGCCAAGCGCAGCGGCCCATAGCTTGCTAGGGGGCCTCCTTCAGCATCAAAGGTTGTGGAAATGGCAAATTTTCCACCAACAATGATGGTCTTAGTCACTTCAAAATCTTTGAGTATTTGCTTGGTAGCCGTCGGTAACTTACCTTGTTCTGTTAAAAGTATCGGAATCCCAAGGGCTGCCGCCGGAGCAGACGCTGATAGGGCATCTGGGAAACTTTTACTTGAGGCTAGGATCACTTGGGTGCTAGGGCCAATTTTCCTAGCTATAGCTGCTGCTGTATCTGCAGCCGAATCTCCAAAAATACGCTCGTAAGAAAAATTCTCTTTGACCAGGGCGTTTGTCACAGGCTTAGTTATGGCCCCTTCTCCACCGATGACATAGACCTTCTCGCTAGCCCCCAGACGTTTAAGTTCTTGCAAAACCGCTTTGTCCAGCTGATAGGGTGAGGTTAACAATAAGGGGGCATTAAGTTTCTTGGCTAGAGGGGCTGCCGCTAAGGCATCTTGGAAGCGATCAACTCGAGCAAGGAGGACGACTGGAGAGGAGTTGTCCTCCCAACCTTCTTGAGATATTTTAATGGCAGTATCTTCCGCTCGAGTCCCATAAAGACGCTCTATGTTGATAGGGTCAGGGTCGGGGGTTGGAGTCGGCGTCGGTGTTGGCGTTGGCGTTGGAGTTGGCGTAGGGTTGCCTCTGCTTGGGTCGTAGATAGGAGAACTTGGATCGGTGTTAACGTTGCGTGTAAGGTCGTAACCGATTTTAGCCCGTTCGGCGAGACTGGCATCGAGGACCGGTCCCTCTAGAACTGTTAAATAATATTTGGATGCACTGGCCTTTGATTCGGAAGACCCTTCGAGAGCTAATTTGTCTGCCTCCGCCAGGAGCTTTTCGTATGTCTTTAGAAGACCCGTATTGGCCTTTTCTACGAGGTTTGGATCTAGATCTGACCCCTGTAGAACCACTCCATAGTCCTGAGCAGCAGTTAAGTAGGATTGACCTGTACCTTGAAGCAATAACTTATCTGCTTCAGTTATGACTTTGCTGAGAGCACTTAAATGTCCTTTATTAGCACGTTCTGAGATGGCGGAATCTAAATTGGGGCCCTGGTACACCGTCCAATAGTATTTTGCAGCAGTGACGTAGGAAGAATCTTTACCCTCAAGCATCAAAGCATCTGCTTCTGCTAAAAGCTTGCCGTAAGCGCTCAGGATCTTCTGAGTGCTTACTGATTTATCAGTGACCTCTGGACTGTTATAGGCCGTTACATAAAATCCCAAAGCATAATAAGAACTCCAACGTGCGTACTTAAACCAATAATCTCCGTTAGCAGCATGTGCACCTGGTCCTCCACCGGAGGAAATCAACAAATCAGGATCGATCACTAAATCTCCCAAATGCTTGGGGGTTGGGGTACTCCAGCGACTGGCAAAGTAAGGTGGATTCACTGGGGGCAACAGGGATTTAGAGATTTTTGTCGCTCCTGGGGCAAAGGTAATAGCGCTATTATACTTTTGACCCATCAGGCTAAACACTGAATCCTGATAGGCAGATTTACCGGTTAAAACATTGGGATTATTTCTCGTGGCCCAGCTATTGTAGCCCCATACGGCAAAATACCAGTTCTCTAAAACGTTGCGGTCTCCATCTCCAATCTTGGGATAAGCCCGCCATTTCTGGTTTAGCATTTGGCAACCTATTTCGATGTTATAGTCAATATCGTTTTTAAGTTTTTCGATTTCTTCTGTATCCGTAGGAGAATAGGAGGAAATTTGCATGATCCCGATTCCTATGCCATCTCGCCCAATTAGCGGTTTATCCGTTAGGGGCAGTCCCGTGGTGGGATCTAGTTCATACTGTTTCCAGCCGCTTTCCATCCAAGCAATGGCCTTTAAAAGCACCGGGGGGATGTTATATTTATTAGCCCAATGTTCTAGTTTTTCGCCTATTTCATTGTAATAGGCTGTTTGGCTGGCTGCTGCTGAAACTGGCTTAGCCGGAATCGATTGCATAAAAAAGAGTCCGACAATCAGTATCGCTATGATTCTCCTAAATTGGTGCGCTCTCATACGTTTTCCCCTTCCTACCGTGCAAATAGTCACAAACACATTCTTGCTTTCTTTATTCGACATGAAGAAGATTGTTCCTGCTTTTGGGGCACGGGAGTAATACGCGGACACACGCTCTCGGGAATACGCACTCACGCGAACAAGTAGGGGCAATTCATAAACTGCCCCTACTTGTACTTTCTTACCTCGAAAATCAGTTTAGCTTAATGTTATCCTGAGCGTTAGCGAAGGATCTAGATCCTTCGCTAACGCTCAGGATGACACGGTGCTTAAGTTGCTTTCATAGCAATTCGTTACGAGCTGCTGTACTACGATAAACGAATCCTATTCTTTCCTGTCCTGACAGGGGGACGGTTCTCGTGTCTGCGTTAACGCAGACAAAAGAGCCGTCCCCCTGTCTAGTTTTCTATGACCATTCCCTTGATTCATCTGGGTTATTATCTGTCTGGTATTCGTCGGGGATTCCTAGGTCCTTCCCTACAGTCGGACGTTTTAAATGCCTGAGTACACGGTAATCGAGGATGTCAGGCACTTTCTCCGCCATAATAGCCACACTTCGTGGCTTACGGAGCATTAGGCCTAACATCTGACAGGCTGCTTGAAGGGGGTTTCCCTTTTTGAAGGGCTCAGTCAATTGGTGGTATAGATAGGAATCCGATTGTTTTTTAAGACGTTTTTCTAAGGCATTAATCACTTCAGGACATATTTCTACCATTAGGTATTCCTGTTCCTTAGCCTTCATCTTGCTAAGTAAGGTTTCCGTGAGTTTAATCAAGCATTCCGTTGATCGTTGTCTGTGGGCCGTTAGGGAATTAGGCCAAGCCCTCCGGATATATAAGGGATCCGGAATGATTAACATAGTTGCCCCATGCAGCAGACATTCTAATAGGAGAACGAAATCCTCTCCATAGGTTATGTCTTCATGATAGTGCAGTCCTTTGCGAAGGAGGAAATCCCGTCGCGTTAGGGGCTTTAAGGGGCCAAGGTCATATTGAATCACGTCAACGGCTGAAACCGACCACTTAGGTAGCTCAAACTTCAACTTCCCCAGGTGGGTTTCATTCCAAGGATTGGTTTCTCCCTCGACAAAATTTCGAATATCATCTGCCACTATATCTGCTTGATGAGCCTCAGCTGCTTTAAGCATTCGCTCTAACCGATCTTTCTCCCACCAGTCGTCCCCATCGAGAAGGGCAATCCATTCTCCAGTCGCTCTTTTGATGGCTAGGTTACGGGAGTAGGATGGGCCGTGATTTTCTGGGCTGATAGTTAGGTGGACTCTGGAATCATTTATCGATTGAATAATTTCAACCGTCTGATCCGTGGAGGCATCATCGATAACGATAACCTCTAGATCTTGGAGGGTTTGATCCAAAGCCGAATGAATTGCTTGCCTGATATAGTCTTGGACATTATAGGTTGGAATAATTACGGATACTATGGGATGTTTCAAGTTTATATACCGTTAAAATGCGCCTTTCCCCGTGAAAACGACAAAGATGGTTTTCCACAGGATTTTTAGATCTAACCAAAAACTCCAGGAGCGTACATATTCTAGGTCGTAGGTCATTGTTTCTCCCAGGGTCAGTTCGCTTCGCCCATTCACTTGGGCCAAGCCTGTAACCCCCGGAAGAACATTGAGGCGTCGTCGCTGCTCTGGGGTATAGAGTTTGACCAGTTCCGGAACCTCTGGACGAGGACCAACCAAACTCATGTTTCCGATTAGAATATTGATCAGTTGAGGGAGCTCATCTAAGCTTGTTTTTCTGAGGAAATGACCGCTTCTGGTTATACGCGGATCATCTTTTTCCTGAAATACAAAACTCTCCAGATCGTTCACCTTTTCTAGTTTATCCTTCATCAAAGCCTCTGCGTTCTGTACCATGGTTCGGAACTTATAAATCGTATAGGTTTTTCCTCTCTGACCAACTCGTGTCTGCTTAAAGATGGCTGGTCCCGTAGAGTCTAACCGAATCCAGAGTACTATAAACAGCCAAAGGGGGGATATCAGGACGAGGAGAGTTAAGGCTGCCACAAAATCCAGCAACCGCTTCCCCGCAAGTTGCCAACCGGAATATCCAAATTCTTTGCTTTCCACGGATAAGGGCGAACTCTGACCCATCGATATATCTCCTCTCAAGCCCACTTAGGGCTGCTCATATTTAACCGGCTTAAGGTTTTATCCACATTTAAGGATTATTAATCCTTATGAAAGCTTCTAGGAGCTATGTCATTGCTATGAAATCAACTCGAGTAATGTGTGTCATCCTGAAGGCGGAACGACTGAAGGATCTCTAGGACAATTATTTTCGGAAACGTTCGATCACCCGTCTTACAGCATCTACAACATCCTGTGCGTCTTGCATACTCATTTTTGGATAAAGAGGCAAGGAGATTATCCGTTCAAAAACGTCCTCAGCAACTGGGAAATCCCCCGCTTTATACCCAAAGGTGTCTCTATAGTAGGGATGCATATGAAGGGGAATAAAGTGAACACTCGTCCCTATATTCTCTGCTTTAAGTTCCTCTACAAAGGCCCCGCGATCTATGGATAGTTTATCCAGATTTAGCTTGATGATATACAAGTGCCAGGCATGCCGTGCATAATCAAGTTCTACCGGCTCTTCAAGTTCTGGGATTTTTGCAAACTCAGCATTAAAATACTCCGCGAGGTCTCGGCGTACTCCTTGCATTCGTTCAAGTTTAGCCAATTGGGTTAGTCCCAGCCCAGCCATAATGTCTGACATATTGTCTTTATATCCCGGTTCAAGAACTTCATAATACCAGGAACCAGCTTGAGCATAGCGATTCCAGGCATTCCGGCTCATTCCGTGGGTACTTAAGATGCGGATCTTATTATACAAATCTTCATTATTCGTTGTGACCATTCCGCCTTCACCCGTGACAAGATTCTTGGTGGCGTAAAATGAGAAGGCAGTGGCATCCCCAAGGGACCCGATCATCTTTCCTTTATATTGGGTGTAAACGGCATGGGCCCCGTCCTCTAGAACAAAAAGATTATGTTCCCGGGCAATGGTCATGATTTCGTCCAAATCACAGGGGTGCCCGGCTATATGAACAGGGATAATCCCTTTTGTTCGAGGGGAGAGTTTCTCACCAATTTTCTTGGGGTCAATGTTCATGGTGATTGGATCAATGTCTACAAGGACTGGCTTAGCCCCGGTATGAATGATGACATTAGCCGAGGAAGCAAAGGTCATAGGGGTGGTGATGACTTCGTCTCCTTCCCCAATGCCCGCCGCAACAAGGGCGAGATGTAAGGCTGCAGTACAAGAGTTCAGTGCAACAGCATATTTGGCTCCAACATATTCAGCAAACTGTTTTTCGAATTCCAGGGTCTTAGGCCCCTTGGCGATCCAACCCGATCTCAAAGTGTCCACAACCTCAGCGATATCGTCCTCTTCTATTAAGGGAATATTATAGGGTAAAAATTCTTGACGTGCACTCATAACGACTACATTACCTCTTTTCAATCTTGAGCTTCGCTAATCTGACCTCCGGCCTCTGACTCCTGACCTCTGGAATCATATCCCCAGCTCTCGAAGCCAGTTCCGGATAATTTCTGACCAAGTATAGTGGGCTTCAACAAACCGCCGTCCTTTTTGACCCATCTCACGGCGATTTGGATTCTTCTGTAATTCAAGGATTGCTTGTGCTAACTCTTGGCTGTTCTCAGGAGCAACCACAACGCCCCCGCCTGAAGAAAGTACAAGTTCGGCAGCCTCCCCTTCCCCGGAATAAATCACTGGAACGGCCGAACCAAGGGCAGGAAACATCTTCGAAGGTCTTGCTCCTTCAAATAGTTTATTTTTCTTTAAGGGCACGATGCTAGCCGAAGATAAGGAAAAGTATCTAGGCATTTCTTGCACCGGCTGAAAGTCTACAAAGATCACATTGGCTAATCCTTTTTCCTGAACAAGTGCCTCCAGCATAGGTTTCTCCGTACCATCCCCTACGAACAAAAATCGCACATTTGGCTTATCTTTGAGCAACACTGCTGTCTGGATTACGGATTCAAGGCCTTGAGCATAGCCCATAGTTCCAGCGTAAATCAGAACAAAGTCGTCTTCTTTAATACCCAAGGTACGAGCCATTTCAGCATCACGTTCTCGGGGTGCAAAAAGTTCAAGGTTGACCCCGTTAGGTAAAAAGGTCACTTTTTCCTTAGGAACTCCCCGTTGCAATAACGAGTCCCTAATTCCTTCTGTTTGTGTGGATATTTTCCATGCTTTGCGGTAAAGGAGCTTCTCCAAGCCCTCAGCTGCTTTAATCATCCAGCGACTGTTAACAAGCCCCAAAGCAACGGCGGATTCTGGCCAGAGATCGGAAATATTCATAATAATACGGGTGCGAGTTAACCACCCATAGATCAATGCCGTAATTCCCAGAAAGAGCGGTGGAGATTCAAAGAACAAAATATCTTGTTTTCCCACTTTACTTAACCCCCAGAAGGAGGAAAAGACAAAAGAAAAATAATTAAGCAATCTCTTCCAAAAACGACCCCGCTGCACGGGGTAGATCCAAGTTCTCCAAACCGGGATCCCGTCCACCTCATCCTTCATCCGCCAATGTCCGCGATAGTTTGGCGGGATGACCCCGCTGGGGTGATTGGGAAAGGCAGTAACAACGGTGACCTGATGTCCGCTTCGCTGCAAGCCTTTGGCGACTTCCTTAAGACGGACCTGAGCAGCTCCGGACTCAGGTGGGAAGTATTGTGTTAGCATTAAAATGCGCAATCAAACCGCCGCTCCTTCAAATCTACTATAGACATACAGACTTTTATTACATATAGGTTAAAAGAAAATGATTTTGCACTATTTCAAAAAATTTGTTATTTAATTCAGTTGACTCGAAACCATAAAACAAAAACTTATCTTAATTAAAGAACTATAAAACCTAAAAGTCAACTTTTATACAATATTTATTCTAAATTATGTTTACTTTATTACGAACGTATTACGAACGTTTCAGGAATTTCTTAATCGTTTCACCGTGCTTCACATAAACCGATCGACCCAGACGGGCCGCTAGGGTGCGGTTTCGGTAAGCATAGAGATAATTTCGCTCTTGGCTCCCGAAACTCTTTTTAAACTTAGCGATACTTGGAATATTAGCTCCTACCATATCGTAAAGTGTAATCCCCATAGCTTGAGCGCGTTTTAAGTACTCCCACTGTACAAGATTGTTGGGGACGACTTTATTGTACTCTCGATCAGAAACCCCGTCCAGGTAATATCCTACGTTTCGGTCTCTTGGGAAGATTCCGCCGGCAATGGTTTTTCCTTCATATTGAGCCAGTAAAACCACCAAATCTCCCCTTGGATAAAGGTTCTGCCAAAGAGCGCTGAAATATTCTTTGCTAAAGGGTGGGTCCTTCTCCTGCCGTTTATAAACTCCACAGGAGAGTTGATAGTATGGTTCCAGCCATTCCTCCAGAGCTTGGGCTTCAATCACTTTGACTCCGGATTTCTCTGCTTTACGTATGGCATTCCGGCAACGCACTTCCAGCCCTGACCAGAGAGCCTCTTCCTCTTGGGGAATCGGTAGATCTAAGGTAATAAGTTCCTCCACAGTGTACCCATTTTGCTCGAGAACCTCTTTTCCCCTGACCTCGGGCAAACCCAGTTCCAAGTAATCTATATGTTTCTCCGCCCCATACACCTCAAGGGCTGATAAAAACTCGTCTAAAAGGACTGGGCCTAACGGGCCGCTGTGAGGAGTTGCAGCGCCGGACAGGGGACTACCTGCTAGTTTCAGAAGACTCATCTTCCGCTCCACTAAAGGAAGCAAGCCCTTTAAGACTCCCTCATCGTTAAATAACCCTAGACGGTTAACCTTTACTCCAAATCCGATTTCTAGGATGTCTTGCCATTCCCAGCGGTGAAAAAGAGAGCCGAAAGGAGTCTCCTTTTGGAAGTCTTGCCAGGCTTCGCGCTTAATGGACTTTAGCTTTAAACCCATGTCTCTTTTCACTCCCTCAGGTACCAAAGCCCTCTATCTTAGTTCGAGATAGAAAGTCCTCGATCCCTTTGCTTATATTGATTGTCCTCAGTTGACTGACCTAATAAACGAACCAGCAGGCCCATACTTATCCAAATCATGGGGTCTTCGAAGAAACGTGCTTCAGCTTGTGAGCTGATAAAAACTGTCGTTATCCATAAGAAATACCCAACCCCAGGAATATAGCCTTCGAGTCCCTTTGGCTCAAGACTGAGCTTACGTAAACTTCCCAGCACACGTATTATAGCTATCCAAACCCAGGACAAGGCTGCCAGTCCTATTAAACCCAGTTCTGCGGCAATTGTCAAAATGGTAGTATGGGAGAGGGTAGCCCCTTCTGCATCGGGAATCACGGTCTTTAAATGAATGTATTTGGTTAAAAACATTTCCTGAAATCCACCCAGGCCGACTCCCAAAAGACGATGATCTGTAAACATCGCCCAGGCTGCTTTCCATAGGTATTGCCGCTGAGCATCTAACGCCCCAAATCCTTCGCGGAAGGTTAGCAGACGCTGCCAGATCGTCGGCCGCATAGCTATAATAATCACGCCGATGAACCCTAGAAATCCAATGGGCAGGAGCATCCGTTTGCGCGGAATGAGTAGAACCATAAGCGCGAGGACGATTGCCAAGGTTAGAATCCCGCTGCGTGAAAGGGTAATGGCTAAAGCCCCCATTAATCCCAGGAGTGAGACAATATATACGATCCGTTTCCCTGTCTCCGTGTTCATATATTGAAGAATCAAATTGGCAACAATCCCCAAAATCAGGTAGCGAGCAAAAATATTCGGATCAACAAAGGTGGTATTGACTCGGGCGATCATGCCCTCGGCCAAATGTTCCTGCCAAATAAAATGTCGTGTCATTCCTTCATAAAGAGCGAGGGGAACAAGTGCAACCCCAACCCAATGGACAACCTTAAAGGGTAGGAAGATATGTTTCTTTTCCGCTAGAAGGCAAATACTGAGATAGAGTAGAAATAAGGTTAATAGGCGGATGATCTCAACCGCTGTTTTACCTCGGTCTACAGAATAAAGGATACTAAATCCCCCGACTGCTATGTAAATCATGAGGGCAATTGTTAAATAATGAGTTAATACGGATTTTAGCTTAAGACGCTTTTCCGGCTCAATCCAGAGACGCCAAAGGGCAGCTCCGATCATTCCAACGGTAACGAGGCGAGCCAAACTATCCAGTTGGGAACCCAAGGTTCCCAAGGGCGGGAACCAGGTGGTAGAGATCTCTAGAGCAACCGCTCCCGCTAATAAAGAGATAAGGATACTTGGTTTTCTAAATCCCAAGTATACTACAGTTCCGAGGCTAAGCAGGAAAAAAATCCACTTTAAAAGGGTGAGCTCCATATTATTGTTGTCCCTCCCTTTCCACGTCTAGTGTAATCAAGGGGCGTGCAGGAAAATCAAGATACCCTTCTCCCGCCTCATAGGGTACGGAGGCTGATCGAACCCTTTTCGGGTCAAGATGCAGACGAATTCGGAGGGGAGGGATCTGCTGAGCTGTGGGGTTGTGCGAAGAGTCTGCTACTGCAGACCTAATTTGCCAACGTGTACCTTCAATAGAAAGGGAGACTTCACTGTGACGCCTCAGGGTAAACCAGCGAAGAACCTCTCTGGGTATTGCAATCCAGGCGCCATCCTTCTTTCCTTGTGCAATTAGGCGTTCGTAGACTTCTCCCCAAAAACGAGGAGCGGTAAAGCTTTGATTATGCCACAGCAGACTGACTGCACCGCCCAAGCGGTTGGCCCAATCTAGAACAGGTTTTGCTGTAAGGTAGGCTTCTTCTCGATTTAAGTCAAGATGTTCCTCTCCCAGCAGAGCACCATCTTGGATATGAAGGGGGAGTTCCCAAAGGGTTTGACAATTTAGCGGATGATAGGGTTGAAGTGTTCCCGCCCGAAAGCCAACGACTTCATTATATCCGAAGGTTGCATCATACTGAAACCCGCCCTCTTCCAAGCTTTTGAAGGATTCTGGCGATTTAAAATAGAGCCAGTGCATGCGCACCCCAAGTTCATTCTGCCTAGTCAGATTGGCTACTCGGCCATATTCTGCCCGAGCCGCCTGGGGATCGTGCCAAGCGTCTATTCCATGAACCCCTGCTTCCCATCCGCCTTTTTCCAAGTTGTTGAGCAATTCTTTAGAGTTCGTAACATCATAAAAAGATGCCCTGTTCGAGGGTGCGCTTTCTTCAATAGTTTTACTCGTGAATTCCTTGTGATTGATATCGTTATAAGAGTTGGAGGCATTTTCTATATCTTTGTCCTTATCTTTCCTTAAGGCTTCCGGAAGAATACCCGGTTTTTTAGGAAAAGGCATAAAGTAAAGACTTGATCGTACTCCCAACCGTTTCTCAAGGTCAAGTAGGGTTGGCAGAGCTCGCTTCCAGACATCTTGTCCAAGCCCGGCCTTCGCCGCCCAAGTCCTCCCTATTTCCCAAAGGGACCGGAAGAATTCCGAAGTTTGGACCTTTCCAGCCTTCCATTGCTTCCAGCTCAGGACAGAACTTCGGTAACAATATCCTAAAAATGTGCGAGAGATTGGCATCTCCTTCAGGCTTAGGATATCGATGTCATGGGTTAAAGTCATAGCGTAGGAATATCCCCAAGGGGTTGGCGGGAGTTCTATGTAATTTCTAACCTCACGGCGAAGTACTGCCTGGATTTCTTCGAGCATTAAATCAAGGGTCGGCTCACTGACCTGCTTTTCCGTGTAATCTCGGCCCTCCATAAGAAGGCGAGTTCCCTCTTGACCCAGATTAAAGGAAAAGGTTTTGAGCCGGAGGGCATGATTTTGACGTTCCCCTGTTATGGGTCCACAAACCAGGATCAAAGGTTTAAGGGGACTTTGTCCAGATGAGTTTGAGATTAGCAACTCCAACTGTGTAAGGGATATTCCATCCACTATAATTGCCTGGCAGTTCGAGAGTCCCGAATCATCTGGAATCTCCTCACTACTTGCATGAAAAGGAATACCCAAAAGCCCGGCGATCTCTCGATAGATCGGCTTGAGGGATTCTGAGACATAAAATCCTACTTGCCCTGATTTTGATCCATGATTAGTGCCATTTGCTTCGAGCACGAAGCTCAACCCCTTTTCTCCATCTGAGCCACAATTTCCTCACTGGCACGACCGTTTCCATAAAGATTCTCAAGGTAAGGAGGCAGAGGTTGATTGCGATAATTCTTAACAGCGTCAACAATAGCCTCAGTTTTCGCGCCCGTGAGCGTGTTCCAACCTGTCTGGACTGTTTCTACCCACTCGGTTTCATCCCTTAGGGTTACACAGGGGACCTTCCATAAGTAGGCTTCTTTTTGCACACCACCTGAGTCTGTGAGAATCAGTTCTGCCTCTTTTTCTAAGAGTATCATTTCCAAATAGCCCACCGGCTCAATCACTTCCACATTTTCTGGAATCGTGAGCCGATGATCTTGGAGGAGTTTTCTAGTTCGAGGATGAAGGGGCAGCACGATCTGACCCTCAATTTGGGCAAAGGCATTGATAATCCCTGCTAGTCGGCTCGGATCATCCGTATTTTCTGCCCTATGAACCGTAGCCAAGAGATAGGATTTTTTTGGATAGCGAAGGGTTTCCATCATACTCCGTTCCTCCGCCCGCCGTGCATGATAATATAGGGCGTCAGCCATAACATCTCCCGTTCGGACGACCCCTTTAGTGAGTCCCTCTAAACTGAGGTTTTTCACAGCCTGATCTGTTGGACAAAACATGAGAGTTGAGACATGATCTGTCAACACACGGTTCACTTCTTCCGGCATCAGGCGGTTATAGCTTCGCAGCCCTGCTTCGACATGAGCAATAGGAATATGGAGCTTAGAGGCAGCTAATGCCCCGGCCAAGGTAGAGTTCGTATCTCCATAAACGAGAACCCAGTCAGGCTTCTCTTTGAGGAGTACCTCCTCAACGCCGGTTAACATTTCACCGGTTTGAGCGCCGTGCTGCTTGGAACCAACTCCTAAAAAGTAGTCAGGCTTAGGAATCCCTAACTCCTCGAAAAACACATCCGACATCTGATAATCATAATGCTGACCGGTATGAACGATTTTTTCCTCATGTCTTTTCCTCAAAGCCTCGGAAAGTGGAGCCGCTTTGATAAATTGAGGCCTGGCACCTAATACGGTAATTATTTTCATACTTCTTACTCCTTTTTGGCATGTCAGAGGACGGTCCATAGCCACTGAAAAAGTCCCATTTGTGTCATTCTGAATGGAGCGTCAGCGAAATGAAGAATCTTCATGCCGTTCAACTGCAAGATCCTTCGCTATCGCTCAGGATGACAATATTGATTTTTGCCATATTATTTCTTTTTCAGTAGTTATGGATGGTCCTTTTGACACGCTTTAAAACGTGTCGTGTTGGGAGACCGCCCCTCAACATTTAATACATATTTCCAGTTAAGGTAATTATCTTCTCTGAGCGGAACGGCTAACCTGTCCCTCTGTTTCACCCCTCTGTTTCGCGAGCGAAACAGTTAACCTGTCCCCCTGTTTCGGCGGAGGATATATCCTCCAATTCGTTGGAAATCTTTATCAAGGACGATGAGGATTATCAAGTATAGACTTCCCGCGAGGGATGCTGAGGCCAGTGGGTGAAGATCACGCAGCAGGTAGGCTGTGAAGCCCATAGCCAGTGAGGCCAGGACGATGACAGGTAGTTGACGCAAAATTTTAAGTTTATAAACGTGGCGCCGTACTATCCAGTAGAACGCGACATAAACGTATAATTCTGTGATGAGGGTTGCCACACTCGCCCCATAAATTCCATAACGGGGAATGGCATATAGATTAATACCGATATTCAAAAGAGCGGCACTCCCTTGTATCTTAGCTCGGGTCCATTGCCGATCTGTGGTTGTCAATACGTCACCTAGGGAAAAGCTTAAGCATTCCAGAGCAAAGAACCAGCTTAAGAGCATTAGAATTGGTATGGATGCGGGAAAACGACCGTTGTACAGCCAAGTCAGGAGTGGATCAGCTAAAACGAAGATTAAGACACTCCCCGGTATCCCGACGGCGCTTAGGACTTTATAGATCTTTTCAATCGTCCCTCGGTGTTTCTCCTTACTTTCTACACTGAGCTGAAATAAAATCGGATAAAGAACACTGGTTAGAATCCCTGGTATAAATAAGAGGACCGCAATTAAGCGATAAGCTGCCGAATAGATCCCAACTTCGATTGGGGGAAGCATCAGGGAAAGCATGAACATATCAATTTGAAAATAGATGTATAAAAAGATGACTGCAATTCCGTAGGGCAATCCCTGTTTGAGCATCTCTATAAGTCGGGAAAGATCAAATTCCAGACGTATGTGACGCCGCAAGTGAGCATATAAGAAGAACGAAATAAGAGTCGCTGTCACGAGTTGGGCGAGAGTGATCATCACCACACTGCCCTGGTTTACTACAACTAGGATCGTCAAACCACCAATCAAAAACGTCGACAGAAACTGATATATGGCTGCAAAATACATTTGCTGTTTGGCCTGAAAATAGTTATATACTGTTGCGTGCAAGGCGTTTAACCCACTCGCCAGACCCAGAACGATCACCATGCTGCGAATAGATTGGTTATATCCCGCGGGATACATTAAGACAAGCATAAGCGCATAGATGGCCAAAGTTGTAAACGCCTTAAATAAAAGGGTGTTTCCCAGGTAAAGTGGTAAAACTTTCTCATCTCGAGACCCTTCTTGAACCATATAGTTGCTCAAACCAAAATCCGCGAAAAGTATAAAGGTACTGACAAAAGCGAGGGCAGAACTGTATTCTCCAAAAATTTCTGGTCCTAAATAACGAGTGACCGCGATTCCCACAACAGCAGCAATCGCTTTGGAAAGTACACTGGCCGCGCTTAAGGCGGCAGCATTTTTAAGGACTAAGCGAAGTTCCACTGGGGGATCCTCCCTTCAATTTTTCGGTAATGATCTCCTCGTAGAGCTTTAGAGTTTCCCGCGCATTGTATTCCCAGGTAAATTGACCTCTGACCAAGTCTTTACCTCGCATTCCCATAGCCTTCCCTTGGTCGGGATTCATTAGGAGTTCTCGAATACTCTCGGTGATTGCCATAACGTCCTTAGGAGGAACGGCCTTACCGACTTCCATTTGGGTAAGAATTTCCGAAATCCCCTCCCCTAAGGAGCCAATAATTGGTTTACTATGGGCCATGGCCTCTAAGTAAACCACCCCAAAGGCTTCATTCCAACTTGGTAAGATAAAGACTTCACACTGTGCCATTTCTTTCATAGCGTCTGGGTGTGGTAAACTTCCCAAGAACACGACATGGCCCTCTAGTCCCAATTCCTTGGTTAGGGCCTCTAGCTTTCCTCTTTCCGATCCGTCCCCAACAATTCGGTATTCCAAATCGGGGAATTCGCTAATCAAGGCTGGGAGAGCCTTGAGGACTAGGGCATGTCCTTTATCAGGACGCAGAAAGCCAACGGTCAGTAGACGTCGATGAGCTTCGTTTAGTCCTTGCTTTAAATGGGTTCCTTGCACTAATAGATGTTTTGGCTCTAAATACGGTCCCTTTTGTTCGATGTCTTCCAAATTTACACCATTATAGATAACCCTATATTTCTCAAGCTGATCAGCCCAACTTTCCAGACCGTACTGAGTTTTTAATTTCTGGCTTACTAAGATGACTCCCGAAGCATCCTTTAGCGTGGCCCGGACACTTTCCGCACAGGTGCGACTTCTGTTCAATGTATAAGCAAAATCCTGACCATGAATCGTGACCACCACGGGAATCTTATACTTTCGGCCGAATTTCAAAGCGGCCGCTCCATCTGGATGTGCCACATGAGCATGGATGAGGTCTACCCCTCGTGAAATTTGTTCTGTGAAAACCCGATCTATTCCCCGTGCATAGGTTTCAGGATAGTACTCGAAAAAAAGAGACCGTGGAAATTCCAAAACCCGTGGATGATAGACAGGAAACCCATCGGGCTCCTCCTGAGAGGGGACCGCGGGATATCCTCCCCACTTTCCTCGTCCAGCCATAAAGCCCGGCACCCAGGGTACCGGAGCTACTACCCTTACCTCTAAACCCAGGCGCACTAAAGCTTGGGCCTGTTGGCGAACAAAGATTCCACCTAAAGGGCTTACTGCATTGGGGTACATATGAGAAAGCATTAAAACACGCATCTTATCGATCCTTCTTTGCCAGGATTCGCTCATAGAGCGCTAAGAGTTTGTTTTGTTCTTTTTCCCAAGTATACTCTCGGTGAAAGGCATCCCAGCCATTCTGACCGTAGCTTAAGGCTTTTTTAGGGTCATCTAACAAGGAACAAATATCGTGAGACAGACTTTCCGGGGATCCAGGTTCAGTCAGCAGACCGCATTGATTCTTTTCGACGATCTCTTCAATGTAACCAAACCGAGAACCAATCACTGGAAGCCCTGCTGCCATATATTCTAAAAGTTTGACTGGAATGGCTTTTTGATAATTCAGAGTTGGAAGTAACGGAACAAGGGCAATGGAACTTTGAGCTAAAATTTCTGGGACCTGCTCATAAGGGACCTTTCCTCTTAAACGTACATTTCCCCGTTTAAGCCAAGGGGTAAGATCTGAAAATTCCGGACCCAAATCCGCCGTATCTACCGGACCTACAAGTTCACAAACAGCTTCAGGATGTTTTTCTCGAACCAGGGGCATTGCTCTCAAGATAACTTCAAGGCCCCGCTCCCGAGTAATCCCGCCTAGGTATAATATGGCCGGTGGTTTAATGGTTTCTGGACGTGGAAATTCGAATTGCCGTTTAAGGGGATAGTTGTGGAGGATTTCTCCTTCTGGATTCTTACGCCGAAAAAGTTCAGCCATATGACTGTTGACCGTTATAATACCGGCAAAGGATCGTGCTGACCATTTCTCTAAATGATCTACCGTACGCGCAACAAATTTGCGCATAGGTTTTGGTATCCAATAACGCGTTAGGAGGCTGTCTCCATAATATTCATGGACATCATAAATCACGGGTTTCCGATGCCTGCGGCTTAACAACAAACCTACTGGCACCAAATCCGGATCATGAAAGTGATAGATGTCCGCCTTTTCCTGAAGCGCCGCCCGGTAAAGGGCTTTTAGACGCCAAATCCGATCCGTCCGAGAGGAAAGCGGAGCCACAGCCTGAATTTTGATTCCTTCCTTTTGTTCAGATCTTAAAAAAGGCGCGACGATGACCACTTCATAGCCCGCTTCAGCTAGGCTTTTGGCCTCTTTATGAAAAATCCGTTCGTCAAAGGGTGAATGTGCTGTCGTTAAAATACAGACTTTCAATCGTTTTCCCCTTCTATTCTATAGATTAGGCCCATGTAAAGAGCTATTAGGGTCATTAACTGAAGATTATAGAAAGCCCCAGCCGTAATGTTGTAAACCATAATCGCAAGAGTTGCAGCCACAAAGGCAATGGAAAGGAGAGTCTTATTTTCTCTTATCCTTGGGTCGGAGGCATAGGAATTAAAGAAACTAACCCTCCTCAAGGCTGCTTTTGTTGGTCGGATAAATAACCAGAGATAAAAGGCCAATCCAATAACTCCATAACGACGGGTCACTAAGGCGTATTCATTATCGACAAGAGTCGTCATAGTGTCTTTGGCCGTTCCCCAACCTAAAATGGGAGATTGTTCGATAAATTCAAAGGCACTTCCCATGCGCAGGAGATGTCCTTGAGCAGATGTACTCTCCTCAAGGTTAGTCGCTTCACTTATTCGAGACACAAAGTCTCGCGGCGAGGTGAAGAACAGTGTTAGAGTTAACAGGAAGAGAACCCCTACCTTTAAAAGAATTCGCTTTTTCCAGTAAACTTTGAAAAATGCCCAAATGCTTAGGAAGACTAAGACTGTAGCCGTCGCTAAAAGAGCGGTTCGCGAAATCGTCATAAAGGTTTGTTTTAAGGTCAGCCCTATCAAGATAAATAAAATTACCCCTTGCAGTCGATCATTATTACGGAAATAAAACCAAGTTACAAACAGGGTCATCATTATAACAGACACAATACCCATGACATTTGGGTTGTCAAAGGTCCCTAAAACTCGAGGCGGATTCGCATTCACCAAGTTATCCAAGTGAGATTGAGCAAAAAAGGGAGTAAGCCATGCATTGACATTGGCCAGATTTAGAAATTGTCCCCACGAAAGCAACAAAATAAACCCTAACCCCACCAAAAATGTATTCCGTAATACATCGAACTCACCTTGCTGTAAATCTAGAGAAAGGGCTAAGGTAATCGCCAGAAAATATTTGGCTAGGGTGACCCCTTCCATGACATCTCGAAAGCCAAAGGACCCCTCTAGGAAAAGTACGGCAAAGAGATTTGATATTATGATAGACACGAAAAAAAGCAAAAAAACCTTGGTTACTGACCTCAAGCCTTCCTTCACACTATATTGGTTAGAACCAAAACTATCCTCCGTAAACGAATGGAAACGGCGTGTTAACCGGAGGAGCAAATTGATTGCAAAAGCCCCAAAAATAAGGGCATCATCCAAACGAACCCGGGGTAAACTTGGATGGATTTCTAGCGAAGGCAAAAGCATAGCGGATAACAGAATCCCGCATATGAGCAGCAGCTTATTCCGGTTAGTACTAGTAATCCCTGTATTCCAGAGCAAATTTCTCTCCTCCTCGTCTGTCTGCTACCTAATTTACTACGAAAACTCCACCCTTCTTGAAGTAGATGTTCCAAGTCTGCTTCGGCGACGAAAGCCTCCTGTAAATAGTCTTCAAAGTCTCAATGTTCAACTTTAGCTGACTGATTTCACTAAGGCTGCAATTTCATGTTGTTGTTCGAGGCTCAATTCAGGGTAACAAGGGATAGCTAGCGCTTGTTCGCAAGCTTTTTCTGCTACAGGGAAATCTCCGACTTTATAGCCAAGGCTACGAAAAGCCCTTTGTAAATGTAGGGGAACAGGATAATAGATGGCATTCGCCACACCGCCAGCCTTTAGATGTTCCATTAGAGCACTACGTTCGTCGGTTCGAAGGACATATAAGTGATAGATGGGAGTTGCCAAGGGATCCCGACCGGGCAGCTGAATCTTAGTATCGGCAAGGAGTTGATCATAGAGCTTAGCCTTTTCTCGGCGGCCTTCATTCCATTGATCCAAATATCTTAACTTCACACGTAAAATTGCTGCTTGCATTTCATCAAGACGGCTATTGTAGCCAATTTCTTCGTGGTAATATTTCGTTTGACAGCCATGAAAACGTAGCATCCGCAGGTGGGCGGCCAGGCTCTTATCGTTGGTGACAATCATTCCCGCGTCCCCATAAGCTCCTAAATTTTTGGTCGGAAAGAAGCTAAAAGTTGCAGCATGTCCAAGGGAGCCCGCTTTTTTACCGCGATACTCAGCTCCGATTGCTTGAGCAGCATCCTCAATGACCTTCAAATCATGGCGTGCAGCAATTTCCATGACTCTTTCAACATCCACCATCTGTCCGAAAATATGTACTGGAATAATTGCTTTTGTCTGGGGAGTAATTTTATCCTGTAGTTGATTTAGATCCATGTTAAGAGTTACAGGGTCAATATCTACAAACACGGGTTTAGCTCCAACCATCGCAATGGTTTCTGCCGAGGCAAAGAACGTGAAGGGAGTCGTGATCACTTCATCCCCCGGTCCGATGCCGAAAGCTTTAAGAGTCAGGACTAAGGCGTCCGTACCATTGGCAACAGCAACAGCCTCCTCTGTACCGCAAAAAGCAGCTATTTCTTTCTCTAAAGCCTTCATCTGTGGTCCTAAAATATAAACCGAGGAATCAAGCACATCAAAAATGGCCTGGTCTATTTCATCTTTAATCGTCAAATACTGAGCCTTCAGATCCAAAAGAGGAATACTCATCTTTAATCGATCCTTTCTTTTGCTTCATTTGGGTTCCTTTCACTTGCTCGCTGGATGTTGAAGCTATTACGCCAACCTCTGGGCTCTCTTCCTAGAGGAGTTCCTCTTCCGGAACTGCTCGGAGGTCTTTTGCCGGGAACCCTTTGATGACCCGTTTTTCGGTGGTGTCTTTGCTGACTAAAGCCCCTGCTGCTACGAAGGTTTCCGGTGCTACTTTCACGCCTGGCAAGAGGATTGCCCCTCCCCCAATACGGGCCCCTCGTTGGATCGTGGCACCTTTGATTGATTTGAAACGTTTTTCGGTGCGCCCCATATAATTATCATTTGTTGTCGTGACCATGGGAGCTATAAATACTTGTTCTTCGATCTCCATATAGGCAGTGATATAGGAACCTGTCTGAATCTTGGTGAATTCGCCAATCTTTGTATCATTTTCTACTACGACTCCACTGCCGATTACTACGTTCTGCCCTATTGAACATCTCTCACGGACAACCGCTCCGTCCCCGATAAATGCTTTATCTGCATAATTTGTCCCGGCATAGAGGACTGCAGAGCAGCCTATAGTATACCCATTCCCCATTTGAAGAGGAGGTAAATCGTTCTGAGCTTTAACAGTACTCGTTGCGGATGCCTTCGGTAAACGGCCAATCGAGGAGTTACTGCCAATAAATCCGTTCTCGCCAAGAATAGCTTGCGGGTAAATCGTGGTGTGATCCCCTATGCGGGTTTGAAGCCCTATTTCAGTCCCTTGACCAATACTGATATAGTTGCCAAGCACACTTCCGGCTCCAACTTTGGCTCCGTCTCCAAGGACACAGCCGACTCCCAAGATCACATTTTCTCCGAGCACGACATTTTCTCCAATTACGCAAAACGGTCCAATCTTAACGCTTTCCGGCACAGTTGCACTGGTGGCTATTAAATGATGAGTCATTATTTTTACTCCTCCTCTAAAGGAAACACAATCGGCTCCTTGGTCTCCTGACATTTATAAATTGCCAGAATAATTTCCAAAGCCTTTCGTCCCTCTTCTCCAGGAATAGCCGGTGTTCTATCTTCTCGTATCGCCTGTATCATATCAGCGATTATTTCTCGATGTCCAAAACCGTATACGTTTGGCGGATCCCCTGCCTGGCTCGCAAAAATCTCCGCTTTTTCTTCGACGCTGTCCGGGAACTCCCAAACTTCTATGCGGTTGACGGCGATTCCGCCGACAATGACGGACCCGGTTTCACCGAAAACGTTCAAGGTCTCTTCAATGTTGGTTGGATAAATAGTTGAGGCAGCCTCAATGATTCCGATGGCACCGCTTTTAAACTTGATTACAGCTGCTCCCATATCTTCCATTTCAATTTTGCGCATAAAGGTCTCAGTATATCCAAAAACAGATTCAACCGGTCCAAAGGTCCACTGCAGGAGATCAATATTATGTATGGATTGATTCATGAGCACTCCGCCATCGTGAAGCTTTGTCCCACGCCAAGGCGCTTGAGTATAATAGTTATCGTTCCGGTTCCAGCGCACAGTAGCTTGTCCATGGGTCAGTTTTCCAAAACGTCCATCCTCTACAGCCTTGCGAAGGAGTTTTATAGATTCATTAAACCGATTTTGATGAATAACCCCTAATTTTACCCCTGCTTTACGGCAGGCCGCGATCATAGCATCCGCTGTTTTCAGGGTCATTGCCATTGGCTTTTCTACTAAAATATGCTTCCCTGCTTCAGCTGCTGCAATTCCGATTTCAGCGTGTATGCCGCTGGAAGTGGCGATGGTAACGACATCGATGTCCGTCCGTTTTAGCATTTCCTTATAATCTGTATAGGGCACTGCGCCATATTTATCAGCAAAGGCTTGGGCTAGTTCTGGTACGATATCACATACTGCAACTAATTCTGCCTCAGGTAGCGCAACAATAGATTCCGCATGTTTTGGGGCAATCCGTCCACATCCTATAATTGCAAACCGAATTTTGTTTTCTCCGTTCATCTTAATACAACCACTCTTTCCTTTGTTATTTCAACACTGACAAGGGGACGGTTCTCGAAGTTGACAGAGAACCGTCCCTTTGTCACACCCTTCTAAAGTGTGTCAAAAAGGACCGTCCCCCTGACACACTCTCAAAGCGTGTCAAAAGGACCGTCCCCCTGACACACGAGTCCCCTTAGATTTTAGCGATCTTTTCACGATTTCTAAGGACATCTTTGGTGGCATTACGTGTATCTACAACAAGCTTGGCTTTCTCAACTACCCGTTCATAATCCACAGCAGTGTGATCAGTCAGGATTAATACTGCATCTGCGGTCTCTAAGACCTCATCTGTCAGCGGTACACTTTCCAGGTGAATTGTACTTCCACCGTGTGGTTCAATAACTGGGATGTAGGGGTCATGATAGGTGATATTGGCCCCTTGCTTGCGTAAGAGTTCGATGATTTTGAGGGCTGGTGATTCCCGCATGTCGTCTATGTCCTTTTTGTAGGCTACCCCAAGAACAAAGATCTTAGCATCCTTTAGGCTCTTGTTAACGCTATTTAAGGCACGCACCACTTTGTTGATAACATAATAGGAAACCTCAACATTGATTTCCCCAGCAAGTTCTATGAAACGAGTGTGGAAATCATATTCTCGGGCCTTCCAGGTAAGGTAGAAGGGATCAATAGGAATACAGTGTCCTCCAACCCCCGGTCCGGGATAAAAGGTTTGGATTCCGAAGGGTTTTGTTCCTGCTGCTTCAACCACTTCCCAGATGTCGATTCCCATACGGTCGCAGAGCATCATTAGTTCATTGACCATGGCGATGTTGACTGCTCGGTAGGTGTTTTCGAAGACTTTGGTCAACTCAGCAGCAGCGGGTGAGGATACAGGGACGACGTTTGTAATGGTTTGAGTGTAGAGGGCATAGGCAATTTCTAAGCATGTTGGCGTCATACCGCCTACTACTTTAGAAGTGTTTTTCGTACTGAAACGTTTGTTACCTGGATCAACCCGCTCTGGCGAGAAGGCTAGAAAGAAGTCCCGTCCAACTTTAAGCCCTGTTTTTTCTAATAAGGGCAGAATAACTTGCTCTGTAGTGCCTGGATAGGTTGTGCTTTCTAAGGTGATAATCTGTCCAGGACGAAGATATTTACTGATCTCTTCTGCAGATGCTTGCATATAGGAAATATCTGGGTCACGGGTAATAGTTAATGGTGTGGGTACACAAATGATCACAACATCACATTCTGCCAGCCGGGAGAAATCTGTGGTTGCAATTAGTAAACCCTTTTGCACGATTTCCTTGAGGTCTTCATCTTTGACATCTCCGATATAGTTGTCTGCTGCATTAACCTGACCAACTCGGGCTGGGTTAATGTCAAACCCCAGCACAGGGAATCCGACCTTCCCTTTTTCTACGGCTAAGGGAAGTCCTACATATCCTAATCCAATAACCCCAATTTTTGCTTCGTGGTTTTCTATTTTTCCTTTAAGCGTCTTGGCCACAATATCTTCGTCGGTTATTACGTTCTGAACAGTGATCATCTCTGATTTCCTCCTTAATGATTAACAACTTCCTTAATTACCTTCTTACGGAAGGCTGGAATGACGGTCTGTAACAATTCAATAACTTCATCTCTAGTTAAAAAGCTGCCTCGTTCTCGAACAATATGGGTTAATTCTTCTAGACGTTCAATGTCAATACCATTTGGTTTAGCAACAAAGATTCTACTATGTTTCGTTGAAGTAACTCCTTCTTCAGCCGTCAACAATTCCTCATAGAGTTTTTCTCCCGGCCGAATCCCCGTAAATTGTATCTTAATATCAACATCGGGTTCGAAACCCGAAAGCCTAATTAAGTCTTTAGCTAAATCTACAATCTTAACAGGTTTCCCCATGTCTAAGATGAAGATCTCTCCTCCACGCCCCATGGCACCCGCCTGAATCACTAACTGGGCCGCTTCAGGAATGGTCATAAAGTAACGTACCATATCAGGATGTGTGACTGTCACCGGACCACCTTGAGCAATTTGCCGTTTAAACGTAGGAATTACACTGCCGCGGCTTCCTAAAACATTACCAAACCGCACAGCTACAAACTTGGTTTGGGAACGGAGATCTAAGCTTTGAATCAGCATTTCTGCCGTTCGTTTAGTTGCTCCCATAACACTAGTTGGGTTGACTGCCTTATCTGTTGAGATTGAGACGAAGGTCTTTACTCTTACTGAATCCGCTGCCTCTGCCAGGTTTTGGGTTCCGACAACGTTATTCTTTAAGGCTTCTTCAGGATTTCTTTCCATTAAGGGAACATGTTTATGGGCTGCAGCGTGGAAGACGACACCTGGCTTATGCCTATTAAAGATTAAGAAGACCTTCTCCCGGTCTTTGATATCCAAGATCTCTGTTATAAAGTCAATTCCCGGGTGCTCAGATCTCAGCTCTTGTTCAATGTCAAAAATGCTGTTTTCTCCATGCCCGAGCAGAACCAGCTTCCCTGGGTTAAATCTGGCAATTTGACGGCAGATTTCCGAGCCTATGGATCCACCGGCTCCGGTAATAAACACGGTTTCTCCTGCAACATAGCCCGCTACCTCTTCTAGATCAACGGAAACTGGGTCTCTCCCCAGCAAGTCCTCTACCTGAACCTGACGAATCGGATTGACGTTAATATCTCCGCTGATAATGTCATAGACGCCGGGCATTATCTTTAGCTCAACCCCGGATTTTTCACAGATTTGGACGATTTCCCGGACGGATTCCCCTGATGCAGAAGGCATTGCAATAATAACTTCATCAATGTTGTGTCCTTTTACGACGCGGGCAATATCCATTCTCGTACCTAAAACTGGAATTCCAAGTAACTGCAATTTCTGTTTTGAACGATTATCATCGATAAAACCTATAGGACGTCCATCTCGATAATTACGGTTTTTTAATTCTCGCGCAGCTAATACGCCGGCATCTCCTGCCCCAACAATAAGTACCTGTTTTTGCGAGCCCGGGACATGGCGATCAAAGGCATTTTCCTGTAAGATCCGCCAAATAAACCGCGACCCCCCAATCAAAAAGACCATGGCTAACCAAAGGAGCACTGCAGCCGTATGGGGCATCCGTATATAGGAGAGTGTGTCCGCATTCGATAAGCCATAAAAATAAACCACCGCAACGGTTCCACCCGTTCCAACGGTTACAGCATAAAGAATAGAGAGTAACTCCCCTGTACTCGCATATTGCCAAAGGCGATTATATAACCCAAAGACGTAGAAAACCACCAGATATAAAATAGTCCCTCCAACGGCGGTATGATAATACGTCTGATAATAATCTAAGGGTATACCTCCTTCAAAGCGCAAATAAAAACTGCCGAAAGCTGCCAAGTTGATTAACATAGCATCAATCAGCATTAAAACCAACGTTCGTTTGCGGAATAACACGTAGCTCAGCCCTTTCTCGATAAACCCCAACATTATACTTTATCGTTCTAAAGTTTACTACAACTTACTTGCTTTTACAACTACAGAAAAGAGAGCTGCTTCCTTGATATTCACTGACAAAATGAAGAGGGTAAAACCCTTTATTTGAGGGTTCTTTTAGGACTCTGAAACCCTATTATATAGTAACTAAAGGGCATAAAACTGATAACTCTTACGCTTAAATAGCTTAAAACTACCGTCACCAGGTATACTATTGGGTAAAAAACCCAATCATCAAAGCCAATTTGATAGTCCTTAAGTAGCTTTATGGCAGATTGGTTGAAAAAGATGTGGATTAAGTAAATTCCAAAGGAATATTGACCAATTTTATTCATTACTTTGGCCAGGACACTCTTCTTTTTCTCAAGGAGGTACCTCGCCACATTATAAAGCAGCAAGAAGGTGACCACTCTAAACATGGGATAGACTAATTCTGATCCGATAAAAAAATAATCTGGTGTTGTGTTATATCGGTAGCCTGTGGTTAAGCCAATAATGATAAAAAAGCTTGATCCCAGAGTCAAGGCCATGGACATTGTGAATAAAATCGAGGTTTGTCGCTTAAATCCTTCTTTTAATTGTTTATAGTGATCCGCGGTATATATCCCTAGACCAAAGTAAAAAAGAAAACCAATAAAATTAACTCTCGTACCTGCTAAATAGGGAGTGTGTAGACTCACCATAAAGAGAGTCTGCAGGATCAGAAGTAAGGCAAGGAATTGTTCTGCCCGGTCTCTTTGCTTAAATAAAGTATATAGTCTTATAATGATCGGATAGAGAAGGTAAAATACAATGATTAATAAAAAGAACCATAGATGGTAGGATGCATCGGCATGCCAGATATTCTTAAGCAAAAGTTTAAAGTTTGTACTGAGTGAGCTAGCTTTCATAGCAGCCCAATTGTTAAAGGCTGTATATAAAACCGAGAATAATAGGTATTGAGGGATAATTGAGCGGATCCTTTTTTTATAAAAATCGATTAACGGAAAGTCATTTCTATAATTCTTAGCTAAAACAAATCCCGAAATTAGAATAAATAAGGGTACCGCAAACTGCGAAAAGACATCTGTCCATAAGGTCAATAGGACTAAGGAGTTAAATTCCTTAATGACAGTAAAGTAGCCTGTCGTGTGGATAGCGATGACTGCTAAAACTCCAAACCCTCTAAGATAATTTATTTCCTCGATCTTTCCCGGTTTCGTTGCAAAGGTGTTACGTTTAATCATGCCGAATGTTCCCTTCCCTTATTCATGGGTTCTCCAAGTGCTAAGAATCTTCCGTAGGGGAAACTTTGAATGACCATATAAAAAAGCAACGGGCATAGAATCCCTACCACAAAAAAGCGAACCGGTGTCATAGGGATAATCTGACGGACTATGTAGACTGAAGGAATATGCAAATACATAATTACCATGGCCGCTCTGCCTATCCTAATTAAGGTCTTATTAAAAACCTGCCACTTAGAAAGAATTAAACTTAGTTGAACTAAAAAGAACGTAAAAATTAAAGGAAGGATTAGATTCAACCCAAAATAATAGTATTGGCGATGTTTCATATCCAAGCCATAATCTAGGATTTGCCGCGAGTAAAGATGAATGAACCCTATAAAGAGTATAAAAGATACTCCTAACACTATTTTCCGACTTGAAGGTTTATCTAATAGCTTTGTTTGTTTGCAAAAGTGACCACCTGCATAAAAGACTAACGCGTATAATCCAACGTCCATATTCCAAGGGACGAAACTCTCTGGCAAATAACGTGATTGCCAATAGGCTATTAAAAAAGCTACAAGTACAATAAGCCCTTTATAGAACCCAGAGGGTATTTTTCTGCATAAGAAATCATATCCGATCTGTACAAAAAATAAGCAGGTTGTAAACCAAAAGGTAGCATAAACCCCTTCTAATAGACTTCCACCTAGCAAAAAGGCCTTCCAATTTGCACTCCAAAAGTAAGCTGCAGATTGACCTCTCCAAAGACTCACACTGAACATACCTAGGGCTAATAACATCAGATAATATGCGTAAGGGACCAATAAATGGTTCACCTTGCGTTTTATATAAGATAGCTCTGTTTGTTGTGAGTTGAGGCGATACAAATAACCACTGATAAAGAAAAACAGAGGCATATGGAACCAGAACATGTAGAAGGCATTTTTGCTTCCTGAGTGTCCCCAGACAACCGCCATTATTCCTAAGCCTTTTAAAACGTCTACCCACACAACCCGCTCCATTTTGGGACTTTTGGCGGTTTCCACGATCTAAGCTCAGCCCCTCTTTCTTCCCTACATCTCAAGGAAATGATTCTGAACAATAGTTTATCACACACCTAGTTTGGTGCATATAGGTTAATGTCATCCTTCGCTGCGCTCAGGATGACATGAGTAAAAGAGGACCCTAAAGTTATACTTTCTGAAACTTAAAGAAAACTTGGCTGGCGCCAAGCCTTCAGGCGATGGCGGCAGCCTTAGTTGCACTTATGCTTCAGAAAGTATGCAACGAAAAGTTATAGTTTCTGATTAGTATAAAAAAGACTACCCCTTAAGGTAGCCTTTTTACTTACTGAATGGTACTTTCTCCCGTAATCATCCAGCGTGAATTTTGTTTGACTAGATTTACCCGAACCTGCACTATTTGTTCATGTTCGTCCCCGACCGGAGCCCTGTCGGTCAGATTGTAATCCCTTGCTGTGTACCGATAATCTACGCGCAGGGTAGCCGCATTTTCCGAGACGCTTTCAACATCAATCTGGTCGAAGGTAATTTGAGTTACATCCAAGCCTATCCCTTGAACTAAGTATTCTTCCGCTCGGCGAGCATGTTTTTCAAACAAATCACCCGTATAGGCTTTAGCTAGCTTGGCACGGAAGGCAGCCATATCTGTGGATTTCCAAGCTCCGAAGAAAATACCAATGTTCTGCTTATAATCAGTTATGATCTGCTGAGCCAAGAGAGATTCTTTGTCGGTAAGAGTACCGTGGTTAGTTTGCGGAATCTTCGATCCATTCTCATTTTCGTTTTCTGACGTTCCCCCTGCTACAACATCCGTGTTGGGTGGAATCTTGACAGGATCACTCAAGGTTCCTGAAACTGTTTGTATCTTATCTTGGCCACGTAATTTTGAGATAAATGACGTTGGGGAACTCGAATTCGTGAGTAAAGACATACCTAAGGTCCCGACCAAAACACCAAGACCTAAAGCGGCCGCTCCAAACAAATAATTCATTTTACGCATAAAGACCAGAATCTCCTTCAAATGATTTTTATTACTATCTTGACCAAAGGAAGGAGATGTTAGACATCGATTCAAAAAAACACAAGACCTGTCCATTTAAGGTGGCCTTGTATTTGAATGTCATATTCAGTTTTAACAACCAAACCTGCTTTCAACCTTGTAAATAATACAAGGTCACAGTCACTAGATTTAGTTGCCCTATTAAATTGTAAGATGAAAAACTACCTGACACTTATCAACTGATTGGCAAATCTCCCTCCTGAACCTGTAAACTATGCGATCCATTAAATAACCAATTTGACAGATCGAATTTATATAAATTTAGGAGTGCATTGTCGTTTCAACCGACACTCTATGCCTTTAGTTTTAATCAGAGCAGCCATTGTGCACCTTGGAAATAATTTAATGCGACGTTTACCACTTATACTGCTACAACTAAGCTTCATTCCATTCCTAGGTTTATTACATTACTTGATGCCTAAAATTATTACCTTTTGGTTGCAAATGGCGTCGCCCCGTAGATTTTTGAACTTGCATCATTACGCATGATGTGTGCATCGAGATCGTGAATGCCTTGATGGAACTGTTCGATTCGAGTTTTATCCTTCGAATCAAAAGCATCAATGCCGCTGTTAAGAAGCACATCTAGGTAACCTGTGAAGGTTGCCGCTTTGGAAAGATTCGCTTCATTCTTGTACTGCTTGTCCAACAATGCTTTGTGGAACACAATATACTTCTTTATATCCTCTTCATTCATCTGAGGACCTGCTGCCAACCCATAAAGATATCCATCTACATACTGGTGGATATTCCATGCAGAGCCAAAGGCTAGGGTTTTAACATCATTACTTAATGCAGCCTCACCGAAGTATCCAGTGACAGACGGCGCCATGTCTATCAGCGTGGTATCCGGTTCCCTATATTTACTCTTATTTCCGGGATCACTTTTTGGAGGTGCATTAATGGCCGGGGGTGCTGTGGTTGTTGTCTGTTCTACCCCTTGCGCGGGTGGTGGAGCAGTACCCTCTGGCAACATCGTGCCATTACTGCCATTAGTGCTGTTAGCGTCATCAACAGCTGGTGTTTGAATGACTACCTGGTCAGTGATAGCACTCTGTTGCCGAAAAACCTTCCAGACGCTAGGGCCATAAACCCCTGCTGCAACAACAGCACCTGCAAGAACTAACGTCCCTGCTAAGGTTACTATCCTCTTCTTGTCTATTGGTATCATTAGTCTCTTCCCTCCTTTAATCTTTTTATGGTACGAATGCATTTTACCAATTAATGGCATAAAAGGATGTCGTTTTTGCTGTAGAGTTCGATCCTTTTTCCGTTCTCAAGTTTCATGAACTGCCAAAAGCCTTCTTGTTGTCCATATAATTCGCGATAATCGAGCAGCATTAGTTTAAAATTAACATAAAGAAAACCCCACCTTATAGGTGAGGTCGTTGTTCACATCTTAAGTTATTTACTTGAGTTTGTTCAAATTAAGCGACTTATTTATTTTTTGTCTGCTATCCTAACTAGATCTCGGAGATAATTAATTAATTCTTCAGACAGATCGTCCCGTCGCAAGGCATAATCAATGGTTGCTTCCACAAAACCCAACTTATCTCCGACATCGTACCGTCGACCTTCAAATTCATAGGCCAGTATTTCCTGAGACCGGCCCAATTGCTTAATACCATCGGTGAGCTGTATCTCTCCACCTCTACCGGCAGGTAGAACTTCTAATATATCAAAAATTTCAGGATTTAAGATATAACGCCCCATTATGGCTAAGTGAGTATTTGGGGCTTCCTCTGGACGAGGTTTCTCCACCATGTTCTTAGCGCGGTAAAGCCGATCCTCAAACTTGTCTCCATCCACGATTCCGTATTTTGAAGTGTCCTCAAGGGGAACCTCTTGAACTCCTACGATACTTGCTCCATACCGCTGGTAGTGATTTATCATCTGCCTTAGTGCCGGCACTTCTGAATGGATAACATCATCTCCTAAAAGAACTGCAAAGGGCTCATTTCCGATAAATTTACGTGCGCTATAGATTGCATGCCCCAAGCCTAAGGCTTCTTTTTGCCGAACATAATAAATATCTGCCATTCGAGCAATGTCTAGAACTAAATCTAAAAGGTCATCTTTAGAATTCTTCTCCAGAAAAACTTCAAGCTCCATGGAACGATCAAAGTGGTCTTCAATCGCCCGCTTGTTCCGCCCTGTCACAATAATAATATCTTCTATTCCGGATTGAATGGCCTCTTCAACAATGTATTGTATCGTCGGTTTATCTACAATCGGCAGCATTTCTTTCGGTTGGGCTTTTGTTGCTGGTAAGAAACGGGTACCCAATCCGGCTGCAGGTATTATTGCTTTGCGAATTTTGCGCATTATAAAACGCCTCTCCTTTTGTGCAAAAATTCTATGTGCTCATTAATCTAATATTAAAGCAGTCCAACTAATTCGCACATCCTTGCAACTACATAGGTGATGATTTCGACATAAGGGTATTAATTACCTTCTGTCCTATAAATATATGTAAAACACTACATAATGTGAGAAATTATTATTTATCTCCCCATTAATTACCTATTTTTCTAGGCATGCTCTTTACGTTTCTAACCATACTAACTATATGAAAAAACTTAAACGCTTCTTAATATATGGTACCATAGGCCTTGTTGTCGAGGTCATTTATACGGGTTTAGCTTCCCTTCTCAAAGGGGATTTAAGTATGCAAGGGTTCACCTTCTTGATCATGATCCCTATTTATGGGCTGGCTATCTTTCTCGAACCCTTACATGCCAAATTGCGACCTCATCCCTGGTGGATCCGCGGACTTACTTATTTAGCCCTGATCTGGACAATTGAATACTCAAGTGGGTATATCTTAGCTTTAATCCTAGGAAAATGTCCCTGGAACTATACTGATACATTAAATGTTAACGGATACATTACTCTCCGAATGGCTCCCGAATGGTTCCTTGCCGGATTGGGTTTTGAACACCTACATGATTTTTTGGATAGATTACCTTTTGAGATCTAATACCTCACATAGGCAAAAACGCAAGGGCGATAATCGCCTTTGCGTTTTTAGCGTTACCTGTTTATTTATTTCTTACTTTTCCAGAGAAGACTCAAGCTTCTCTAAAACTTGGTCAACAAGACCGTATTCTTTGGCTTCTTCTGCTGTCATATAATAATCACGCTCTGTATCCCGTTCAACTTTTTCAATGGGTTGCCCGGTTCTCTCGGCAAGAATTTTGTTCATCTTGGCTTTGGTTCTGAGTAACTGTTTAGCATGAATTTCGATCTCTGTCGCTTGTCCGGAAAGTCCATGTCCCCCGATTAGCGGCTGATGAATCAAAACTTCTGAATTAGGCAGGGCTACTCGTTTTCCCTTTGCACCGCTTGCCAAGAGGAAAGCACCCATGCTGGCTGCCATACCAATACATATCGTACGGACATCCGAGCGGATATATTGCATGGTGTCATAAATAGCCATTCCAGCTGTAATTGAACCACCAGGGCTGTTTATATAGAGATTTATATCCTTTTCAGGATCCTCTGCTTCGAGGAAGAGCATTTGCGCTACAACAAGATTGGCTACATCATCATCGATTCCACCGCCGAGGAAAATAATACGGTCTTTTAATAGCCGTGAGTAAATATCGTAGGAGCGCTCCCCACGATTTGTTTGTTCCACTACCATTGGGACGAGATAACCCATTCACACATTCCCCCTATTCGCTTTCATTAAGGTACTACTATAACATAGTATATTCTTGCCGTATAACTATATTTTAGTACAAAGGTCAGTTAAGGTCAAATAATTTGATGCAAAAATTTACATAATCATGATCATTCAAGAATTAGTGAACGTTTCTTTGCTATTTCGACATAGGAACTTTGAACTTAATATTGAATGTTGAGCCTCTTGGGCCGGATTCAATCTTAACAATTGCTTTATGCCTTTCAGCAATTCCATAACAGACTGCCAAACCTAACCCTGTACCCATCTCTTTTGTCGTAAGAAACGGAGTACCTAACCGATCTATTATTTCTGGCTCAATACCTGTTCCTTGGTCTTGGACGGCTAAAATCACTTCATTGTCTTCAATAAATGTTTTTATTGTCAGACGTCCGCCTCTCGTCATTGCTTCAAGCCCATTTCTCGCTAAATTTAAGATCATCTGACGCATTTCTTTATCATCAAGCATTAAATCTGGGACCTGACTTAGTTCAGCTGTTACGTTCTTTTCATTATTAATAGCATCAGCCTGTACAAGAGGAAGTATGCTGTTTATTATATCATTGAGATTATTAGGCGCCACCTCTGTAACTTTAGTGCGGCTTATAGAGAGAAATTCCGTAATAATAAGATTTGCACGATCAAGTTCGCTAATCATTAATGGAATATACTCATTGTATTTATTGGGATTGTTGTTTCCTCCCAGCAGTTGTAAGAATCCTCTCACCGTTGTCATGGGGTTTCTAACTTCATGACCAATGCTTGCGGCCATTTCACCGACTATATTCATCTGATCCATTCGTATCATATCTTTTTCTATCTTTTTTTGAGCGGTTACGTCCCTCACAATGGTTGATGCCCCAATGATTTCATCAGCATGATTTTTGATCGGAGATACTGTCAAAAAGACATTGATAATCCGTCTATCTTTTCTTACTCGCGTCGTCTCATAATGTAAAAGAGATCTTCCTTGGGAGATGTTTAGAAAAATATCATCTAACTCTCCCTGCTTATCTGGAGGGACCAGTTCTTTAATCGACTCACCGATAATTTCAGAATCAGAATATCCATAAATACTCTCTGCACCTCTGTTCCAATCGATAACTATTCCTTCTAGTGTCATCCCAATAATCCCATCATCAGTAGACTCAACAATTGAGGCTAACCGAGAAATCTTCTTTTCAACTTTTCTACGTTCGTCAACCTCTTTAATTAGCTTTTGATTGATTTCCTCTAACTCCCTCGTCCGTTCTTTAACTAACCTATGGAGATGGGTCCTATGTAAAAAATTTTGAAAGTTTGATCTGTACAGTGTTACTGACAAAATCCATGATACCAAAATAAGCAGTAATATGTTCAAATAATGACCATTTAGAATGACCGAATTAGGTTGGTATAGCGTTATTCCTATCATCACAATAATGTAGGATGAGAAATATATCCAAAAACTAACTTTAGGTTTTAGATTAAAGACGACGGCTACTGAAAAACACCCTATAACATAAACTGTCAGATGTCCATGAATCCTCTGATCAACCCAGCCAGTGATAAATGCACTAGTTAACAAACTAACTAATGCAAAAAAGATCTCATAGATCTTATGAACCGTCCTTACATCCTCCATGGATTGAAGGTTAGAATGCCAGTAAAACGCCGAAATTATTATCAAACTAAGTCCTAAGGCAACATGGGAATACAATAGCCATTCATAAGCGGGAGTATTGCTCCAAAGTCCCCTTGTAAAAATATCATAATCATTAAAAATAAAAAAGATAGTTAATAAAAGCAGGATTGTGGATAAGATTCTTAAGCGTAAATAATTGGCATAAACATGATTATTTAAGAATTCTTCCTGAAACTCTAAGCATGGTTCATCCTTCGTTAAATTAATAATACCCATTTTGCACATCCTGTCCTTTATTTAACTATCTTAATTATAACAATTTAAACGCTAATTTTCTATAATTCACCATAATTTCCATATATCCTACTTAGCTCGCAAAAAAACTGTTTAAACATAACCTAATGCCCTTAACATAATATTCCTTTTTTACATATACTGGATTGAGATCCTCGGAAAGGCGGTGGATTTAAGACGTGGATCAAAACAAGACGCAACACTCCCCTCCTCCGTCCTATTTTAGACCTTATCCATTAAATCCAAGTAATTTTCGAGGCTATAAGCCTTCATATCCTAACCCGCATAGTTGTTCTCCTCCCTCCATGCCGCTTCTTTCTTCAAAGCCAATACCTAACCTTGGCTATTGGGAACTGTTATCCCCCGCTCTTTTTGGGGCAGTTAGTGCGCTTGTTTTGAGCTTGTTCTCTGAAAGAAAGAGTGAAGATTATATCGAACGGTCTGAGGGAAATCTTTTTAAATTTGTTCTTGTGGGGTATTCAACGGGAGCTTTAGTTTCAACTTATTATGCGGTAAAAAAAGTTATTGATGAATCTCGCCCCACTTACAATAATCTGTTTCCGCCCCTTGCAGGAGTTCTCGTTACGGTCATATTGCTTTTCGGTTCTGTGGATCTTCTTCTCTACAGATTTTTCCCATCCAGTTGGGAAGGGGATGTGGGAGATAACTTTTGCACTCAAATTTTCTCATTTCTATATTTAAGTTCAACCACAATAGCTACTGCGGGCTTAGGTGACATTAAACCAACAAACGTGACTGCCCGTGCTTTAATTGCACTAGAAATTACGTTTTACCTGTTTACTATGGCTACAGCAATTCCACTCTTCCTAGTCCAGGCAAAATAATTAGATAACATGATCAAACCAAGGGGGCAGTTCAGGCAACTGTCCTTTTTAGGGCTAAAAAACTAGGTTTTCGATCATGTATAATGAATTCATGCTGTTAGATACTTATAATTGGACGAGAATAGCTGTATTATAAAAGGCGAATTAAAATCTATAAAATTACAAAGGGGTAATTTAAGATGAAAATTTTAGCAGATGTAATGGAACAAGTAGTGAAAAAGAATCCAAATGAAACCGAATTTCTCCAAGCCGTCAAAGAAGTCCTCGAATCAATTGATCCCGTCGCTGAGAAACATCCTGAATGGGTGAAGGCAGGAATATTCAGCAGGATTGTTGAGCCGGAGAGACAAATTATGTTCCGAGTCTCTTGGGTTGATGATAGCGGAAACGTTCAAGTGAACCGTGGGTTCAGAGTACAATTTAATAGTGCCATTGGTCCTTACAAAGGTGGATTAAGATTCCATCCATCCGTTAATCTAGGTATCATTAAGTTCCTAGGATTTGAACAAATCTTTAAAAATTCACTAACCAGTCTCCCCATCGGCGGCGGTAAAGGCGGCAGCGATTTCGATCCGAAAGGTAAATCTGACGGAGAAATCATGAGATTCTGCCAAAGCTTTATGTGTGAGTTATCAAAACATATCGGAGCAGATACTGACGTTCCTGCCGGTGATATTGGTGTCGGGGGTCGTGAAATCGGCTACATGTACGGTATGTACAAACGAATCCGTAATGAATTTACTGGCGTCCTTACCGGTAAAGGGTTAGCTTGGGGTGGAAGCTTAGTACGTACTGAAGCTACGGGTTATGGTCTTTGCTACTTTATGGAGGAAGCTCTTAATGCTAAGGGGAAATCCTTTAAAGGTTCAACTGTTGTAATTTCCGGATCAGGCAATGTTTCTATCTATGCTGCAGAAAAGGTTCAACAATTAGGTGGTAAAGTCGTTGCTATGAGTGATTCCAATGGTTATATCGTCGATCCTGAAGGAATTAATCTGGACACTGTTAAGCAAATTAAAGAAATTGATCGACTCAGAATCAGCAAATATGTAGAATCTCATCCAAGTGCTACCTATCATGATGGATGTGCTGACATCTGGAGTGTTAAATGCGATATAGCTCTACCTTGTGCTACCCAAAACGAATTAGACGGACAAGCTGCCCAAACTCTAATAGCAAACGGCTGCTACGCTGTCGGTGAGGGGGCTAATATGCCTTCTACTCCTGATGCGGTTAATCTCTTTATTGATAAAAAAGTCGTCTTTGGTCCTGGAAAAGCTGCAAATGCTGGTGGTGTTGCAACGTCAGCTCTTGAAATGTCTCAAAATAGCATGAGATATTCTTGGAGTTTTGAAGAAGTTGATGCCAAACTCAAAGAAATTATGGTTAACATTTATAAGAGTGCCAGTGAAGCCGCTAAGGAATACGGTCAAGAGGATAATCTGGTGGCGGGGGCTAATATTGCCGGCTTTATCAAAGTTGCTAATGCTATGTACGCTCAAGGAGTTGCGTACTAAACTATTGACATTTGATGATTTAATGGAAGTTTGGCACCTTGGTATGTTACCAAGGTGCCTTGTTTATGATTACTTGTTTGACTTACGGCTGAATCGGCTCAAAAACGCCTTTATTCCACTGATTTTTTCGGGCGGTTCTTGTACATCTAAGGTATTTGATATATTTGCTTGCGAATTTGGTGCCCGGAAGGTCGGACCCTGGAAATTCGGGCTCTGATAATTCCCACCTTGAGGATATCCGGACAAATTCATTCCTCGTCTTTGCATAAAGCGTTCGAGGCCCCGTAAAGGAATTGGACTTTGTCCCAAGCTTTGCATCAGGTTAGGGGTATTTGGGTTGTTAAACAGGTTAAGTCCTCTCATATTTTCACTCCTCTCTTACCAACCTAAACAAAATGGGCTCCCTAATGCATAGGAAGCCCGTCTTTTTCGATAATTTCTAGAAGATAACTCCCAGAGCTATTAGAATTAATATTGCGATGGAAATAATCCCTACACCAACACCTACAGCAGGTCCTACGGGAGCAATAGGGGTAACAGGACATCCGCAACCACCGTAACCAACATTTCCAGCATATCCACCATATCCACCATATCCGTACATATTAATTTGCCTCCTTTAATTTCGGTTCATTTAACTATAGACCATTAAAGATTTTAGAATACAATGCCCATCGCAATGAGGAGCAAAATTATTACAACCACGACTGCGATGCCAGCGCCAACTCCGCTAGCTTCACCAGCTCCGAATGCCATTTTAAATCCCCCTTTCCTCTTTTTACAGTATACGAAGATCAATGAAATAAGTTAACAAATAATGGTATTATTTCACTATTTTTCTAAGACTGTATACTTTAAGATCCTTCGCTACGCGCACTGTAGTTTTCATTCATCAGTGGTGGCATGGGTGTCTGATACGTCAAAAAAGCCAAGCTCTCGATGTTCCTGTGTGAGAGCTCGGCCTTTTTTGTGTTAGCATAACATACGATATAAATAGCAATCCCCTTTTCATTTGTTATAATGCCTTTTCTCCACTGTCTCCGGTTCTGATCGTATAGACATTTTCAACGGCAGAAACAAAGATCTTTCCGTCTCCAATTTCACCTGTGCGTGCTACTTGTTTTATGACTTCGATGACCTTATCCACCTCTTTATCCATTACAACAATCTCTATCTTTACCTTTGGAATAAGATGAATAGTATATTCCACCCCCCGATAAACCTGGGTATTTCCCTTTTGTTTTCCGCACCCAATCACTTGGGTCACTGTTAATCCATTAACCCCAAGGCTTCCCAACGCATCTTTAACATTATCTAGCTTTCCGGGCCGAATAATCGCCTCAATTTTCTTCATGCTAAATCCTCCTTTGAGTTGATTTCAGACTCACAATTACACAATTATACAAACTCAGAATAGGCGGTTTCCCCATGTAAGGATAGATCCAAACCATTTGATTCTTGTTCCTCACTAACACGTAGTTTCGTCACTAAGCTAATCGTTTTTAAAATGATAAAGGTTGCCAGCACTGTAAACACCACTGTGATTAAAACACTCAAAGCTTGAATCCCTAAGAGGGAAGCATTTCCATAGAATAATCCGTCTGCACCAGCTGAATTGATACTCGTCGTGGCAAAAACCCCTGTTGCTAAAGCCCCCCAAGTCCCGCCAATTCCATGACATCCGAAAGCATCCAAAGCATCGTCATATCCAAATTTTGCCTTCATCACGCTGATGGCTAGATAGCAAATCATACCTCCAATAAAACCAATAACTATAGAAGAGAGGGGTGTTACAAATCCTGCTCCAGGAGTTATGGCTACTAATCCTGCAATAGCGCCGCTGGCCGTCCCCAGGATCGTGGATTTACCTCTATGCAACCGCTCTACAATTGCCCATGCAACCGCTCCTGCCGCTGCAGCGGTATTTGTATTCACCAAGGCAATGCCTGCTAAACCATTTGCGCCTAGAGCACTTCCTGCATTAAACCCAAACCATCCAAACCAAAGGATTCCTGCTCCTAAGACAGTCATTGGAACATGATGAGGTGCCATGGATTCTTTGCCAAGCCCTTTACGCTTTCCAAGTACGATAGCTGCTATTAGTGCGGAGTATCCCGAACTAATATGCACTACATTTCCTCCTGCAAAGTCTAAGGCTCCAAGATTTCTTAAGAAACCACCGACCCCCCACACCCAGTGGGCTAGAGGATCGTATACAAACGTTGCCCACAAAATCATAAAGGCTAAAAACGCTGGGAAACGCATCCGCTCAGCTACTGAACCGCTTATTAAAGCCGGGGTAAGAATTGCAAACATCATTTGAAAGGCCATAAATACGATGGCTGGGATTGTGGCTGAGTAATCCGGATTAGGTTCCATTCCAACCCCATTCAAGCCCAGCCAGTCCAGGCCTCCAATCAAACCATAGTGATCTGTTCCAAAGGCTAAACTGAATCCCACTAAAATCCACTGTAAGGACATAATACCTATGACAATCCAACTATGCATGAGGGTACTAAGAACGTTCTTTTTACGTACCATACCACCATAAAAAAGCGCTAAACCAGGCGTCATTAGAAAGACCATTGCCGCCGAAATCAATATAAACGATGTATCTCCTGTATCCATCATAATTCCTCCTAACAAAAAATTGACATTAACCTAAACTTATTTTCTGTAAAAGTCAGCCTATGACTGGTACCAGTCAACTAATACTTTTTAGAGAACTTGGATAGTGCTAGTAAAACAAAAGACGCTTTGAGCTACTCTTGCGAGTATTCTCAAAGCGTCATTGCTTTGCCGTTCATTTTTAGTTACCCATGGGTTTTCGGTTGTGCACACCTTATGTTTGGTATTCTAGCACAGAGACGAACCCAAATACAATACCTCCTCTCTATGAATCTTGTATACCTGTACAGAAGTCGGAGGTCAGAGGCCTGAAGTCGGTCCAGGGGCAGGGCAGGGCGGGACGGGAGGGGAGGGACAGGGGGGACAAGGAACCTGTCCCCCTGTCCCGCGTTTATGGAATGTAGTTCATTATTACTGGTATTATGAAGGGATTATAGAAAAACTCTAGGAATAAAAACAATATCAGCCCTACCACTCCACCAATCATGGATCCGTTGATACGAATCCATTGTAAGTCGTTACCTGCTTTATCCTGAACAAACTGATTAAGATCTTGGTCCGTGTAAGTTGATAGGGTCTCCCTCACTAGGTTTCCAATTAAGTTATGTTCATTTTTAATCATTCTGCATAAGCTATCTACGATGAAGGAGTTCATCCTTTCGCGAAGTACTCCGTTCTCTTGAAGGCTAACCCAGTATTTTTCAACATAGGGGTGGAGCAGGCGATACAACGTGGGACAAGGAACCTGTCCCCCTGTCCCACCTGAAGGTGATGTTGCTGCGTCTATGGCTGTCTTTATGACAGACTCTAGAAAGCTCTCGATGAAGGGCTCTTTCAGGACAGCATCTTTCCATTGCTGCACTTGCTCTTCAAAGAGTTGATCTTGCCCTAATTCGGCTATTTGATCCATAAGGTGATCCTTTAGAGTTGCCCGAAGAGGACTGTTACGGTCTTGCAATTTGCGTAAGGTTAAAAGCAACTCAACTTGCAGAGCATCTGCTGCTTCGTCAAGGTTTAATCCATCGGACATTTCAACAAAACCCATCAGGGTACGAATTAAACCTCCCGCATTGCTCACCTTTTCTTGTTTAATTTCCTCAAAGTAGCGAACAATAACTTGCCGGGTTTCCCCTTCTGATGCTTTATCCAACAATCCTTCCGCTAACCGATCTAATCCTTGATCAATATATCCCTGATTTAAGGCCCACCCGCTTACAGCCTGTAACTTAAGTCCTAAGGTCCAAGTCTTGGAATTTCTATGAAGATACTCAGTCAATGCCTTAGCAAGCCGGTGCGGCTGTTGTTTTCCGATATAACTCTGAAGATAGGGAAGTAACTTGTTCGTTAAGTATACTGGCCCGCCTTCCTTTTCTACATAGTTAAGGAGCGATTCGATAAAGGGAACTCTCTCGATTTTTTTGCGTATCAAATCTATGTGCAAAAGCTCAGATTGCACCATGGAGGCCACTGCTTCGATAACCTTTTCCCGATTTCTGGGGATAAGTTCAGTATGAAAACCCCATCCTAAGGGTTTTCTGAAAATTGCTGTTACTGCAAACCAATCAGCGATTCCACCGACTAAGGCAGCTTCCAAGACGAAATACACCAGTCTAACTCCAAAATTATGGGGATAAAAGTGTTCTAAAACAGCCGCCCCCAGGAAAAAGATAAAGACTGCAGTTAAGGTGAGATTTGCTTTTTTATGATAATTCATCAGATAAACACCATCCCGAGCAAGTAAATTAGCATTCCAGCCAAACCACCCACGACAGAGCCGTTAATACGAATCATTTGCAGATCATTACCTGCTTTATCCTCAATCAGGGCAATTAGCTTGTCATCTGTTAAAGGTTCCAACCCTTCTCGCACTAGGCGTCCGATAGAATTATGATGGTAGGCAATCTGTTTCTCGAGAAGAACTTTAACTGCTTGATTGATCTGAGCCCTGGCATCTAGATTTTGCTCAATTCTTTCGAGGATTGTCTTCCACCGGTTCTGTAAATATGCTAAAGGTTGTTCTGACATGGGCAGCGAGTTCTCTGTGCTTGTCCCAAGGAAAGCTATAAAGATATTCTTTAGTTCGGAGTTTTGCAGGACTTTTTCTAAGGCCTCCATTACAAAGAGATTCAGACGTTCTTGCAGGGATGCCTTTGTTCTGAGTTCCAACACTAACCTGAGCAAAGCGTGTTTAAGCCACCGCTCGATGGTGCCGTCTCCCAGCACTTTTTTAGCTTTTTCTTGAAGACCCAGCGCTAGCTCAGAAGGTGCCGGAAGAAACATCCCGACCATTTTACGCGTAGAATTGTTTTCCTCATACCTTGTCAAAGCAGCCTCGATCATATCCTCTAAGGCCTTCCTGACAACAGGTTGATCTACAAATTCAGAGACTGCTCGGCAAATAGCCGCCGAGGCTTTATCGATATCTCCACGTTCCACAGAGAATTCCAGGATTTCTGCAAACGTTTGGGAGAGATTCAATTTCCCTATTGTTTCACGAACCAAACTCTGAATCTGACGGTTAAACTCCTCCGGTTCCCGATGGTTCTGTATATCCTGTACTAGATTAACCAGCATGAAATTGACTGTTTCCTGCACCTCAGGCTCTTGCAGGACTCGAATCAGCATCCCTGAAAAATCCAAGGCAGATAGTTTACGCCTAAGTACGTCTTGAGAAAGTAGTTCATGCTGAACCATATCTGATAAGGCTGCAAAAATCCGTTCTCGGTTTTGAGGTATAATTTCCGTACGCACTATTTTACTTGGCCTGATACCCAAAGGGCGTCGAAATAAAGCATTTACTGCAAACCAATCAGCAAGCCCCCCGATCATTCCTGCACTGCATCCACTTGAGATAAGCCCCCCAATAAAACTACCTTGAAGATAGAAGGGATAGCTCACTAAAAACCCCAGGGTAATACCTCCCAAGGTTAGATTAGCAGTTTGGGTATAATTCTTCTTCGTCATTATTTTCACCTACATTTAAACAATATGAGTATGCAAGTCCCATTCTTTCCTATTCTAGCCTATTTTTTATCACTGCACCAGCGATTTGATTTAACAAATTCGGGAACTCTAAAAGAAACACTTCCGATAAAAGGAGAAACGCCCATGTATAATAACCCTTTGATCAAAGATCCCTATCAACAGTTGGATGACTATATTGACGGCCTCCCCTATAAAAAAGAAAACCTTATTACAATTCTCCATCATGCTCAAGAACTTTTCGGTTATCTGCCCGATAAAGTCCAGTGGCATATTGCGCAGAAATTGGATATCCCCTCAGCCAAGGTCTATGGCGTTGTGAGTTTCTATTCATTCTTCACCATGAAGCCCCGGGGGCAACATGTAGCGAATGTGTGCATGGGTACTGCTTGTTTTGTGAGAGGTTCAGAAAAGTTACAACAAGAAATCGAGAGTCAGCTAGGAATAAAAACTGGTCAGACTACGGAGGATCAACTCTTCTCCTTGGATTCTGTACGTTGCATTGGAGCGTGTGGCCTAGCTCCTGTTATGACTGTGGATGGAAAAGTCCATGGACGATTAGATAACGCCGAGGATGTCAAACAAGCCCTTGCCAAATATCGCCCTGAAACGATGCGCGAGGCATGAGGCATGGGAAGGGAGGACATATGAAACTCAAAGATACGACAGCGCTGAATACCCTAAAAGCTCAGAGCCTGGCTCTACTCGAAAATCGACGTGTTACAAACCCAATCACGACTCCTGATGCCCAAGGTAAGCCTCGCCACATTATGGTTTGTGGAGGAACTGGCTGCCATGCTTCGGATAGTCCTGAAATAGCTAAACATCTTAAAGAGGAGCTTGATCAGCGCGGATTATCTGATCAAGTTGAAGTACTCCAAACAGGTTGTTTTGGTTTTTGCGAAAAAGGACCTATTCTTGAAATCCACCCCGATAATGTCCTCTATGTAGATGTCTCCACCATGGATGTTGTAGATATAGTAGAGGAACACTTCATCCAAGGGAAACGGCTCGAGCGCCTTCTCTATATTGATCCTGACACTGAAAAGCGTTTTGCTTCTGACCTTCCCTTCTATCACAATCAACTTCGCATTGCCCTCCGCAATTGTAGCTATATTGCTCCTGAAGAGATTCGTGAATATATCGCAGCCGATGGATATCAAGCCTTGGCGAAAGTCCTTTTCAAGATGACTCCTTCCTCAGTTATTGAAGAGATAAAAAAAAGCGGCCTCCGTGGGCGAGGAGGTGGAGGCTTCCCCACAGGCGTGAAGTGGGAACTAACGGGTCAAGGTGAGGCTAAACAACGCTATATTATTTGTAATGCCGACGAGGGAGATCCAGGTGCTTTCATGGACCGCTCCATCCTCGAAGGCGACCCTCATAGTGTCCTAGAAGCTATGCTCATTGCAGGCTCAGCAATCGGGGCAGCCCATGGGTTTATTTATATTCGTGCAGAATACCCCCTAGCTATTCACCGTTTACAAATTGCTATTAACCAAGCTAGGGAGTATGGATTGCTTGGGGAAGGTATATTAGGTAGCGACTTTTGCTTTGATGTAGAAATAAAATACGGTGCTGGGGCCTTTGTATGTGGAGAAGAAACCGCCCTTATTCATTCCATTGAAGGTGCTCGCGGGGAGCCCTCGGTTAAGCCACCCTTCCCTGCTCAACAGGGACTCTGGGGCAAGCCCACCTGTGTTAATAATGTGGAAACCTTCGCGAATATTCCCCCCATTATTTTAAGAGGAGCGGAGTGGTTTTCTAGTATTGGAACGGAAAAAAGTAAAGGAACCAAGGTCTTTGCCTTGGCTGGGAAAGTCAACAATGTTGGCCTGGTAGAAGTTCCTATGGGAACAACCCTCCGACAAATTATTTTTGACATCGGCGGTGGGATAAAACATCATAAAATATTTAAAGCGGCACAAACTGGCGGACCCTCTGGCGGATGTATCCCCACTAAATATCTGGATACTCCTATCGACTATGAATCCTTAATCTCAATTGGCTCCATGATGGGTTCTGGGGGTCTAATTGTCATGGATGATAGCGATTGTATGGTCAATATAGCAAAGTTCTTCCTCGAATTCACCGTGGACGAGTCTTGTGGCCGGTGCACTGCTTGCCGGGTCGGTACAAAACGCCTTCATGAAATCCTCACCAAAATTACGGAAGGCAAAGGGACCTTAGATGATTTAGATAGTCTAGAAAAATTAAGCAAGATCATTAAGGATACTTCTCTTTGCGGACTTGGACAAAGTGCACCCAATCCCATTCTTTCTACTTTGGAGTATTTCAGAGACGAATACCTGGCCCATATTGTCGATAAATCCTGTCCGGCCGGGGTTTGCAAGAGTTTACTGAAGTACAAGATTACTGACAAATGTAAAGGGTGTACTCTTTGCACCAAACATTGCCCGGCTAACTGTATCACGGGTTCTGTCAAGGAACCTCACATTATAGATGAAGACCGTTGCCTTAAATGCGGGGCATGTATGGAAAAATGCCGTTTCGGTGCCATCATACGCCATTAAGTTATCCCTATACCCTGCTTATTAGAATGCGTGGGCATAAGTGCAACTAGGCGGCCGCTTCGCATTCTGCAAGAAAGCTAATTCGTGCGAAGACAGTGTCTTCGAGCGCCAGCCAAGTTTTCTTTAAAGGAGGACCCCGTTATGGATATTCAGCTAACAATCAACGACATATCCCTTTCCGTCCCTGAAGGAATGTCCATCTTGGACGCAGCTCGAACTGTAAACATCGACATTCCGACCTTATGCTACCTCAACCTACACGAGATGAGAATGAATAATCATATCGCTTCCTGCCGAGTCTGTGTTGTTGAAGTAGAGGGTCGCCGAAATTTGGCACCGGCCTGTTCGACCCCTGTATTCAATGGCATGGTCGTTAAAACCGATACTCTGCGTGCCATCCAGGGCAGACGAACCATGGTGGAACTCCTACTTTCTGACCATCCAAAATCATGTTTGACCTGTGCGAAAAACCTAGACTGTGACCTCCAATCCCTAGCTGCAGATCTCGGTGTGCGCAATATAACCTATGAAGGGGAAGAATCCGAGTTCGAGATTGATAAATCCAGTTTGGCTATTATTCGTGACCCGAACAAGTGCATTCGCTGTCGTCGCTGTGAAACGATGTGTAATGATGTTCAGACGGTTGGAGTTTACTCTGCTGTGGGACGGGGTTTCGAAACGGTTGTGAAAACCGCCTTCGATTTACCTCAACACGACACCTCGTGCACGTTCTGTGGACAATGTGTAGCGGTATGCCCTACTGGTGCTTTGATGGAACTTGATCAAGTCGATAAGGTATGGAAAGCCCTTAACGATCCGACACGTTACGTTATTGTTGAAACGGCCCCCGCTGTACGGGTCGCCCTTGGGGAAGGGTTCGGATTAGAACCTGGGACGATTGTGACTGGCAAAATGGTTGCCGCTCTCCGTAGACTTGGGTTTGACCGTGTCTTTGATACGGAGTTCGGGGCTGACGTGACGATTATAGAGGAAGCTACCGAGCTGATTCACCGTATAGAACATGGCAGGCGTCTGCCGATTCTCACCAGTTGTTGTCCTGCTTGGGTCAAATTCTTTGAGCATCAGTTTCCAGATTTATTGGACATCCCTTCAACCTGCAAATCTCCCCATGAAATGCTGGGGGTCTTGTCTAAAAGCTATTATGCAGATACCTATGGTATCGATCCTAAGAAGATTACCGTTGTCTCAATCATGCCTTGTATTGCCAAGAAATACGAAGCAGCTCGACCGGAGCTGGGGAAAGACCCGGTTACCCCGGATGTAGACATCGTCATCACGACCCGAGAACTTTCCCGCATGATCAGGGAAGCTGGTATACATTTTGATCACCTTAAAGAAGAAAACTTCGATCACCCCTTAGGGGAATCGACGGGTGCTGCTGTCGTTTTCGGTGCGACGGGGGGAGTAATTGAAGCTGCTTTGAGGACAGCCTATGAGTGGCTGACCGGAAAGCCCTTAGAAAATGTCGAGTTTGAGTCCCTTCGGGGAATGGATGGAATTAAGGAGGCAGTCATTCCCATCGGTGAGCGTGACTTTCGGATAGCAGTCACACATGGTCTGGGAAATGCCCGTACCATTCTGGAAAAAATCCAATCTGGCAAGAGTCATTATGATGCCATCGAGATCATGGCTTGCCCCGGTGGTTGTATCGGAGGCGGTGGACAACCTTATCATCATGGGAATCTAGAAATACTCCAAGCCCGTGCCAGTGCCATCTATCAAGAAGACCGCTCCAAACCTTTGCGCAAATCCCATGAAAATCCAGCTGTCCTCAAGCTATACAATGAATTCATTGGCGAACCCTACGGAGAAAAAGCCCATCAATTACTTCACACTAGCTTTACACAGCGCAGGAAAATTTAAAGTTGAAAGCAGATAAGGAGGCAAGGGAACTTTCCCCTTAGCCTCCTCTGAATGTAAGCCTATATCTTGATCTATGAGTTCAATAATTCCTTCATGATCCCGTTCATTTTTATCTATATAAGCTTTCTGTACCTCTACTATTGTTTTGATGTCCGTCTTGATAGATTCAATATCAATGGAATTCTTGGTTACTTTTTGGTCCAAGGTACCCACTTTCATTCTCAGAAGTTTTGGTCATAGGATATCATAGCTGTATCTGACTTTTTCCTATAAATGGGGTATAATAAATTCTTAAAAATAAGAAGTCAACAGGAGGAAAAAATGCAGCATAAATTCTCAAGAACTGAGCTATTAATCGGAACCAATGGCTTGGAAAAACTTCGGCAAAGCACTGTCATGATCTTCGGAATCGGAGGGGTGGGCTCTTTAACAGTTGAAGCCTTGGCTCGTGCAGGTATTGGTCATTTAATTCTTGTTGATTTTGACGATATTTGCTTGACGAATATAAACCGTCAATTGCACGCCCTTCACTCCACTGTGGGCATGGCAAAGGTTGAGGTTATGAAACACAGAATTTTGGAGATCAATCCGGAAGCCCATGTGGAAACCCTTAAGAAGTTCTATACTGCAGCTGAAGCAGACTACTTTTTAAATGATAGAAAGCTGACTTATGTTGTTGATGCCATTGATACTGTTTCGAGTAAAGTAAATCTAGCAAAAGAATGTTTATTGCGCAAAATCCCCTTCATTTCCAGTATGGGCGCAGGGAATCGCCTTACTGCAGAAAATTATAAGGTTACTGATATCTCTAAAACCAGTGGAGATCCCCTTGCGAAAGCCATGCGTAAACTCCTACGTAAAGAGGGAATTACTAAAGGGATTAAGGTTGTTTCAAGTCCAGACCTTCCACTCACTCCCTTGCCCTCTAATGAGAATTGTCGTACTAACTGCATCTGTCCCAGCGGGGATGCTCACTGTGCAGAAAAACGCCAAATCCCAGGGAGTATTTCCTTTGTTCCATCCGTTGTCGGCCTACTGATTGCTGGTGAAGTCATTCGGGATTTAATCAGGAGAGAGGCCACCTAAATTCAACTGATTTTAAGGGCTCTGCTATCAAGGGTGTGCTCTTTCTGCTTTCGAACCATGGTCCTGAAAATTAGGAGGAATATCCCAATATCTATAAGGATATCTCCGACACTAAACACCTGTTTGAATCCTAGAATATTTAAATAGAAGCGGTCTGCTAAGAAGCTTAAACGGGTCATGGGGGTCATTAACCCATGAGTGCCTTGACCACCCAGCAATGCATTACGGCTTTCCTCTGGAAGAAACAATGGGTCGACGGGCATTACTCCCCCGTTAATACCTATTACGATAGTATTAAGCAAAATCCCCAGGCCGATCCAAATCATTCCAGGACAGGTTCTGTTTCGCCATGTGAAAATTAACAACAAAAAATAGGACCCCGTCCCGAATGACTGAACCAGCCAACTCGGGGTAAGCCCGATTTCTCTAACTGCAGACCAATACAGGCCACTTTGTATTAAAAGAGCAACCGGGACCAGCCAAGCTCCCTGTAGAACAAGCTGGCCTAGTCGGGTGATTTTCCCTCCAAGCAGCATGCTTATAACTAACGCAAAAATCAGGGCCTCTATAAGCATATTCTCCACCTCATTACTGTCAAGTGCACTGGTTCTACCAGAGATCACACAATGGGCACGTGTTCCGCATTTACCCTTTGGGCTACTTCCTCAGTAACTACTTTGCAGAACAAGTCTACAATTTCCGGATCCAATTGGAATCCTGCGACTCTTTTTAACTCCTCTACGGCCTCATTGTGAGTTCTTCCTTTACGGTAACTGCGATCCGAAGTAATTGCATCATAAGTGTCCGCAACCGCAATAATTCGAGATTCCAAGGGTATGTCCTCCCCTGCCAGTCCATCCGGATATCCTTTTCCGTCAAACCTCTCGTGATGATAGCGAACAACTAGTCCTATATCAAACAAAAACTTAATCCCTTTAATAATTTTTTGACCGATGACTGGATGGCTGCGTATAGAGTCCCACTCCATATCCATAAGTTTCTCTTGTTTATTCAAGATTACTTCGCTAACCCCGATCTTTCCTACATCATGCAAGACTGCAGCATATTTAAGAAACTCGATTTTCTCATCGTTCATTTTGATTGCTTCTCCAATAGTAACTGATAACTTTCCTACCCTTGCTGAATGTCCACTAGTGTATGTGTCCTTAGCCTCTAGAGCTTGGACTAGGGCTTCGACTGTATTGAGGTAGTTTTCCCGCATATCGATGTAAAGTTGGAAGGAGTGCCGTGATACTAAAAGAGGAACGAAAAGCAAAAGAAGTCCCAACGGACCCCAGTTTTTGTAGAGTAGAGCCAATAAAAATCCAAGAGGAACAAGGGCTAAGAAATTAGGTACTGCCCAACGGAAATTACCAATCCATATCGACCACGGGGATCTTCCTGACGAAAGACTTAATACAATCGTGACAATTGTCATATTCATTATCATGTAAACTATAGCTGCCATTAAATAAAATAAAAAGGATTGTATATCTAATTGAAACGATTCAATTCCCGAAAAGCCAATAACTGCATAGGCAGCACTTAGGGCTATTACATATTGTGAGGCATTAAACACTCTTTTATAAAGAGGTTGCTCCTGTCCCGCTTTACCGAAAATAAGCAAACCGGATAAGGCCATTGCCGTTAACGTTACTCCTAGAGGAAATAAGATTAACGAAGAGAGAAATATCGAATAACTTACTGTAACATACCCCCCTTTCGGAAGGGCAACAGGTAATGACTCTGAGGCAATAGCGAGAATTCCAAAAACCAAAAGATTAATTAATTGGGTCTTATCCCAATCTGTATTAATAATATTACATATTAATATCGCTGTGGCGGAGGCAGCTATTGATCCGAAATATACTTTGATCTTCATTGAAAGGCTTTCCATTTGCCACCTCTTATTTTTTGGCCGAACATCCAACAACAAAAATCAGGGCACTCTAGCAAGAACATAAGTAACCTCGAGAAAATCTAGATTAAATGTTCTACCACTTAAAAGTTGCGCCACCGGCGAGAACGAGAGTAACGAGAACAGAGATAGCTTTGAATAATTTGCTCATTGCGGTAAACCTCCTTGATGTTTTTTATCAAAGGGATAGTTTTACCGCTCCGCTCATTTTCCGTTTCGCTGTTTTTTCCGCTCCGCTATTTTTGGAAATAACTAGGTGGTCCCCCAAAACCTGATGTAAAGATGTCGGCCAAAGTTAGTGAATTAATTGTTTCTCAGAAACCATAATTTCCGGTTTACGGCATCAAGGGTTGCCTTAACAACGGCCTCCCGATCGTCATTTCTGACTAAAGCACATCCGGTCAAAGATTGTTCCCCTTCAGAGGCGATCAAGGTTATGGAAACTAAAGCAATCTGCTGCTTAGCTAGTTGAGTAATTCCAACATCCTCAGTAACAAAAAGGAATTTATCTAAGGTTAGAGGAGTAAGTGCTTTGAGTGTGGCATCAACAAATAAACGTAATTTATTGCGGGATGAGGACGGTCCCTCAGCCAAGCCTTCCATTAGTTTATCTCCTGTTAACAATTCCACTTTTACTTCTGCCATTCCATGAACGGTTCGGAGGGTCAAGCCAACCAGTTTGGGTCGTTTTGACTCTACAATGGCGAAGGTTCCTTCCTCATCCTCTTCCACCTGAGCCACACTTATTTTTTTATGGTCGATTTGCAAATCGAATTGTGCCACTAAGATTGACTCTACATCCCTAACAATCTGCTTAGGGGCTCGTCCTGATTTGGCTAGAATGTGAACTTCTTCGATTTCTCCTTGATTATTGACGTTGATTCGAGCAGCTACTACGGATCTGATTTGTTTTAGGGCCTGCTCCCACTCATTTATTGGATAAGGGGTCTCTGACATCAAAACACTCCTTAGTATCTCTTTAGATTCCATTTTATTGTGCAATAAAGTATTTTCGACGCAAAAGTGTATTTTCCTTTATTTTCAACCATGGAAAGGCATTAAAAGCTTGAAGTTTTCACAGTATAATAGTTTTTCACGTTTGTAGAGCAGATTACAGGGTTTCACACCGTTGCTCCTAGCATTTCGGTTCATACCGCCGTATAATTAATCTAGATTTGTACTATTAAGGCAGAACTCTTACATTATTTGACGGAGGAAGATTAACATGATTGATAACCACAAAAAACCTCAAATAGCCAGCAGTGTCTATCTGGCAGATGGCTGTATAATAAGAGGGGACGTGGAAATTGGTGAGCAATCCAGCGTGTGGTTCAACTCAGTAATCAGGGGTGACCTGGCTAAAATCAGCATCGGTAAATGCTCCAACATTCAGGACTTGGTTGTTATTCACGTTAATAAAAATCAACCAGTGATTATCGAAGACTATGTAACAGTTGGTCATTCTGCTATCCTCCATGGATGCTCTATTGGTAAAGGCTCCCTTGTAGGAATGGGAGCAATAATTCTGGATGATGCCATTATCGGTGAGGGAACCTCAATAGCTGCCGGAACTATAGTACCAGGGAACAAAACCTATCCTCCTCACGTTATGCTAATGGGTGTCCCAGCGCGAGTGGTTAGGGAGCTTACTGAGGCAGAAGTAGAAGCTATGCAAAAAACTGCAGAACGTTACGTAGGCAAAGCCCAAGAGACTATGAAATCCTAATAAAAGCTGGCCAAAAACAGATAAGGCCTTCACTTATGAAGTGAGGGCTTTATCCTGTTTAAGTACCTTGGTTATAAAAAGATGTGTTAAGTGCGGATCAAACTGTTTCCCGCATCCCTTTTCTAATTCTTTAATTGCCTCTTCTTGGGACTTAGCTAAGCGATAAGGTCGATTGTGAGTCATTACATCAAAGGCATCCACTATCCCAACCAAACGGGAAAGCAAGGGGATTTGGTCTCCTTTCAGCCCCCTTGGATAACCTGTTCCATCCCAACGTTCACGGAGAGCTAAGATTGCATCTGCAACTAGTAATTCATCAATAGACTGTGCCATACGAAAACCTATTTCACTATGTCTTTGCATTATTTCAAATTCTTGATTCGATAATTCGCTGTTTTTTCCTAGAATTTCCTTAGGAATACCCACTTTACCAATATCATGGAGCTTTGTTAATAAGTTCAATTTATCTAACTCAAAGGATCCAATCCTTGCTTCCTCAACCTGGGCAAGTTTATCGGCTAAGCTGCTAACTCTCTCAACGTGCCCGGGATCTTCGAAAAATCTCCTATGAAGCTCCTTTTCTACACTAAGGATGAGCCTGTGACGCACTTCTTTGCTTTTTTGCAATTTTTCGCTATACATTCTATTCTCGGCTATACCAAACAAATCCGAAATATTCTTTGTAAATATCTTGACATCTTTCGACGTTTGGTGTCACTATTCCTGCATTTCTTTGGCGTTAGTATATAACGTGATGGGTGTATCTGCACTGGGTGTCCATAGAATAAACTATCGTTCATGCGTTAAACGTAGAACGATAGATGCGAACGTAATATTCGATAGATTATAAGGTTGATCTACATAGAAGGCTTATTTGGGCCTTTAGTCCGCCTGAATAGTCGCCTAAAGAAGGGAAAAAATTCGCGATCACTTTTCCCTTCTTGTTCAGTTGAGAATATACCGTCAATTTCATTTATATCTTCAATTATTTGGTCCATATTAATCTTTCGAAAGGGGGTTCTCAGTATATATTCAATCGTTGTCTTATTATTTTCTTCTTTTAACAATTTCATAGAAATATTCTGGGGGACAATACTATGCGCTTCCAGGACCTTATTTATTTCTTTAACTCGACAAGTGCCGTTAATGGCAACGATTTTTAAGGTTTGACTATTTCTGAAAAAATAGGTTTCAACGGAGCGTTCAAGAGTTAGAAAAACTAATAGAGTAACAAACGTTGATGCGAAGTAAAATCCGGCTCCCGCTGCTAATCCAATTGCGGCAACAACCCATAGTGAAGCAGCCGTTGTTAATCCTTTAATCGAAGTTTTATCTCTTAAAATTGTTCCTGCACCTAAAAAGCCAATACCGGAAACTACTTGAGCCGCCAAACGCGCAGGATCTTTCGTGAGTGTTGTAAAATCATTAAATCCATACATAGATAAAATCATGATTAAGGCAGAACCTAGAGATACTAAAATATGGGTTCTAAATCCCGCCGGACTATCATTTCGTTCTCTTTCAAAGCCAACTATTCCGCCAAAGACACAAGCTAGGAATAATCTCAAAGCAATCTCATATTCACTTATATACATCTATCTCCACCTCTTTTTCAGGACCACTCTTGTGGGAAACATGGCGTCGGATCCAGTGTTTATATTTATTCGTATCATCATTTATTCGTTAAGAAGGATTATAATTCCTTTTATTCACAATAAGCCATAATACATTTCCTTAATAAAGCCTTAACTTTTATAAGGTTACATTAAGAAAAACGCTACGCGTCTTTTTACTATACATGTCTTGCTATGAAAGCAACTTAAGCACTGTGTCATCCTGAAGGAGGTACGCTGAAGTATCTAGGACTTAAGATTCTTCACTTCGATCAGAACGACAAAAGCGCACTGTAGTTTTAATTCATCAGTGGTGCCGCTCAGCGGCATGGGGGTCTGATAAGTATAAAAATAGCGGAGGACGTATAGGTCCCCCGCTATTTTTATACTGTTTATACTTTAAATTTCGCTACCATTTCTGCAAGATTATCTGAGCTTTGCTTTGAAACATCTGCCTGCTTCATAACCGCATCTGATTTATCAGCGATCAGGGTGGTTTTTTGTGCAATGCTCGTTGTGCTTTCAGCCCCTTCATTTGCAGCTATTGCAATCCCTTCGATTACATTTGTCATCTCCTGAATGGAAGCGGTGAGTTCCTCTGCAGTTGCACTGAAGTCCGACACAAGGTTATCTACAAACTCTGCATCCTTGTTGTATTGGTCGCCAATACTGACCATTGATTCATAGTCTTTAAGCACCTGCCGGTCTATGAATTCTAGAATACTCGCTGAGTTTTCCGACAGGTTTCCTACCGATGCAACAACAGTCTTTGTAATTTCTTGGATTTGATTGACGGCACTTTTTGAGTTTTCGGCTAATTTCCTGATCTCTTCAGCAACAACAGCAAAACCCTTTCCCGCTTCTCCGGCTCTTGCCGCCTCGATCGCAGCATTTAAGGCAAGCAGATTGGTTTGAGACGTAATTTGCAGTATGGCATCGGATAGAACATTGATCTGATCCACTGATTTAGAATCTTCCATAGCTTTTATTAACTTATCCTGAGTACCTACATAAACATCATAGGCACTTTTTTGGGAGTAGATTGTGTTTTGCTTAAGTTCGTTCGCTCTTCTGCTTATTTCACCGGCAGCTTCAGCACCTTGTTGGGCCTTAAGGGCAATGGACTCAACTGCTCGCTCGATTTCAGTGGCTGTCGCACTCATTTCTTCACTCGATGCAGCAGTTTCTTCCATGCCGGCAGACAGTTCCTCTGTGGTTGCAGACATTTCTTCGATCTGGTAGGTGAGCTCGTTTATATTTTGCGCCGTTGTTTTTACCGCCTCAGTGACTATATGCGATTCATTGATAACACCTTTAACCACTTCTCTAACGGCTTGCTGCATTACATCTAAAGAGTTTGCCAAAACCCCAATCTCGTCGTTCTTTCCCATAATTTTTTTAGGAACCTCGTTTGTGAAATCTCCCGTTGAAATCGTCTTTAGGTGTTCTGACGCCAGCACTATAGGTGTTGAAATCAGCTTTGCTATTAAATACCCTACTCCTAAACTTATTAATAAAAATAGTGCAGAGGCAATGATCATGAAAGATCTTAAGTTTTGAAGCTCAGAAAAAACCTCAGCCTTAGGAGCCGCAACTGCTAAGGACCAGTCGGTCCCTTCCACCGGTGCATATCCCAGAAATTTTACCTCTCCGTTATACTCATATTCTCCTGATCCTGTTTTTCTTTCTGTCATCTGTCTTTGTAATTCAGCTAATGATTCTAGTTGAGGATTTTCTTTAACATTCTCTAAATCATTGTCCATATTCATAACAAGGTCCGCATTGCTGTGAGCAATCTTTGTACCTTTTTCATCGATCATAAAAGCTTTGCCCGATTCGCCAAAAGTAATGCTGTTTGTCATTTCAGTTAAATTGTCGCCATCCCTCAAAGCTCCCAAAACTCCAACTATTACGCCATCTACTTTAATTGGTACAGCATAGACGATGACCATGGACCCATCATCTCTGCTGATCAGTGGCTCAGATATTGCTCGTTCACCCGCTATAGCCTTCCGAAAATAATCCCTGTCTTTGATGTCCGCCTCTGTACCTGTTGTCAATTTTGCTGATCCATCTGGAAGAGCTATAAGCATGGAAATGTGTCCACTTCTTATTGCCTCATCTTGAAGAATTGCTTTCTTGTCCTCCCAGGAGTTAGTACTGTCTTTTATCCTATTCATGTTTGCTACTACTTCTAGAGTCCCTAGCAGGGCATTCATTCTTTCTGTAACAACCTTTGCTCCTTGGCCTGCTAACTCTGGCAAGGCCTGTTCAACTTGTACGGTTATAGCATTTGCAGCGGTTACGTATGAGATCGCACCCAACCCTCCGCAAACGATTAGTAAAAGCACTCCGATGTAAAGTACAATTTTGATTCTTAAGCTATTAATAACTATTCCCTCCTTAGATAATCTATTTTTAAATAATTGGTGTGAATACTTATTATTCGACATTTTTCTCTTGGTTCCTGCTAGTATGATTGAACATTCATAATTATTTTTAATTTAGTTTTATTATTATTAAAAGCACCTTCGCCTATCTTAATCTCAAAATTAATACTTTTGTAGGGAACAGGACCGAAAAAAAACAGCCCTACACGGACTGTTCATTCTTTCAAACTAGTTCTAATCCCACCGGACAATGATCTGACCCCAAAATATCGTTATAGATAACAGCACGTTTCAATTGATTTTTCAACCCTTCGGAAACGCAAACGTAATCAATTCGCCACCCTGCATTATTAGCTCTCGCATTAAACATATAGGACCACCAGGTGTAGGCTTCAGTCCTATCGGGGTAAAAAAACCTAAATGTATCAATAAAGCCCTTACGAATTACTTCATTAAATTTATTTCTTTCTTCCTGGGTGAAGCCGGCATTTTTTCGGTTTGAGCTGGGATTTTTAAGATCTATTTCCTGATGGGCGACATTTAAGTCTCCACAGAAAATCACAGGTTTTGTACTCTCTAGATCTTTAAGGTAATTCAAAAAGTCATCTTCCCACTGCATTCGATAGTCCAGTCTAGCTAACCCTCTTTGGGAATTTGGAGCGTAGACTGTCACTACATAGTATTTTTCAAACTCTAAGGTTATTAGTCTGCCTTCTTTATCATGCTCTTCTTTACCCATGCCAAAAACTATATTAACTGGCTCAGTTTTTGAAAAAATTGCTGTTCCGGAGTACCCTTTTTTCTGGGCAGAATTCCAGTATTGATAATAGCCGTCAAGATTGAAGGGAATCTGGTCCTCCTGCACTTTTGTTTCCTGGAGACAAACTATATCGGCATTTTCCTTTTGAATGAAATCCAAGAAACCCTTTTTTACACAAGCACGAATTCCATTTACATTCCACGATATTAATTTCATATAAATTTTATTCTCCTTTGTAAATTATACTTACTAATTAAACTCTATCCTATTAAAAATATTATAACACAACAACAAAGAATGAATCGCCGACAAAGCACCCGGGAAATCCAAAGAATGTATAGTTTTATCGCTTTGGTAAACACTACCATAAGTATATTCTGGTAGAATTGAAAGGAACCCCTCTTGAAGCTACGAATATTTTTGTTACTTAGCACCTTATCCTTTGTATTATTTTTGGCAATTACACTGATATCGTCAAGACTTCCATCTCCCATGCCGGAAAAAGCTGTCGCTGGCAAGATCGTCTGGCAAAGAAACAATTGCATAAGCTGCCACACCCTCTTTGGACACGGTGGGTATAAAGCGGATGATTTAACGCATATTACAGCAAAGGAGAAGTCGTCATATCTCATTAACTATCTTGTCCAGCCACCTGTAATGCGGCCTAACAAATACACTCATCACCCCGCCCTCGATGAGGCGGATGCAAAAAATCTGGTACAATACCTAGAGTTTGTTCACACAATACCGACTTTAGGGTGGCCTCCTTTGTTAGATAATGGTTCGGAGAACTTATGAAACTTTTCAAGCGGTTTTCTTATACAGGTAAAGTTAATAAAACCCTAGGTCGTAAACAACAATTTATGGCGCAAAAGATAAGTCGAAGGTATTGTTCCTCGGCGATAATTTTATTTGCCCTACAAAGTGTTGTAGCCTCAATGGGTGCATTGGATTTAGTGATTCCGGATTTTCCTTCACTGATTCCCTTTGAGTATGGACGAGCAATTCATCTAGCTTTGGCCGTTCTTTGGCCACTTATCGGTACCATGGGTATGGTTTACTTTTTTATCACTGCCGAACTTAATCGGGAGATCTATTCCCCTCGTCTGGTCCGCTGGCAGTATTGGATGGTTATGTTTTTCTGCTCATCTATCTTGGGGACCTTGGCCCTGCGGATTGGTTACGGTCGGGAATATCTTGAAGGGCTGCCCATCTTTTATGTTGGTATATCTTTGACTCTAGCCCTCGCTTCCTATAACCTTATCCGAACTTTACTAATGGATAAAAAAAATATAACCCCTGCAGCCGCGACAATGACAGTGGGTGTAATCTTTCTCTTGTTACTTTTGTTGCCCAACACCATAACCTTTAGCAACCCAATCACTGATGAAGCTACCAAGTTCTGGGTTGTTCACTTATGGGAAGAAATGGCTTTTGAGCTTACATCCGCTGGTTTCATTGCCACCTATTATATAGTTTCAGGACTAGCCCCTCGGAAACAAATTGAAAAGTGGCTTTATTTAGAGGCCACCTTGGCGGTTATCGGAGGCTTGTACGGCACCGGCCATCATTATTACTGGATTGGTTTCCCTGCTTTTTGGTTAGTCCTTGGTTCATTGGTCAGCCTGGTAGAGGTCATTCCCGTAGGAATGTTGGTTCATATGACCTATAGAGGACTAAAATCTACCAAAATAAGGAGTAATCGTGAAAAACTCACCTTATGGTTACTGCTCAGCAGTGTATTTCATCATATAACTGGCGCTTCCCTTTTAGGCCTGTTTATTACCGTACCCTGGATTAATCTTTATACACATGGAACGTATATTACATCCGGCCATGCCCATCTAGCCTTATTTGGCAGCTTAGGTTTCGCAGTTTTAGCCGGGTGTTATTTCGTTCTGAGCCAGGGCAGCGAACCCAATCTCAAAGGGTATCGGGGGGGTGTTTTAGCTGTAATCCTACTCAACTGTGGCCTTATCACCATGGGCTCTGCCCTTCTAATTGCAGGTTCCATACAGACTTATCTCTGGAGAATCATAGGCATGGACTTTATGGAAGTTCATTCGATTCTTAAACCTTATTTGATTATACGGGTGCTGGGTGGGGCGATGTTTGCTCTAGGTGACCTACTGCTCTCTTGGCATATCTATAAAACCTGGCAAACGACGAGGTCTTATAAGTAGCCAAATTCTCCAAACTCTAAATACGAGGTCAAGATATGCAGATTACAATCACAAGCTCGTTCTGGTTATTTCTTTTAATAGTTTTGCTGGCACTACAATTGTTCTTAGTACTAATACTAATCATTAAACCAATTCTACGTTATCTTGTGGGACTGCAGGTTGGTGACTTTCTGGAAAAAATACTTTCGGACAAGTATACTGAAAACCTTATGGAAATTTGGCCGGCCGGAAAACGCATTTCGGTTCTAAATATCGTAGAAATTGGATTACGCTCGCAGAGTGGAAAAATCATCACTCGCCCAATAGGATCTCCTAAGAAGTTTCCTGGTTTTGATAACCTTATGTTTGCTCCCCACTTAATGTCAAAGCTTTCCTTACCGGAAAGTGCCCAGATGAACATGCAAGTAAGGATTGGGCCTAAGGCCAACAAACCGCTGGTTATTAATATTCCTATTATGATTGGTGCAATGGCATATGGAATAGCACTTAGTGAGGAAGCGAAAAGAGCTTTGGCCAGAGCAGCTAAAACCCTGCAGACTTCCACCTGTTCTGGGGAAGGTCCCTTTTTACCAGAAGAACGCATGGAAGCCGGAAAATACGTATTACAAATTTCACGTTGGGCATGGGGGGCAAGAACTCAGAAACAAATTGACTCTGCTGATATGTTAGAGGTTCAAATGGGTCAAGGCGCCGATATGGGTTCTGTCACAATCGAGGCCGTAGAATTCCAAGGTCGGGCGCAAGAGCTTTCGGGATTAGCCCCTGATGAGATGGCTATTTCCTTTCCAGCGCCTCCTGGCATTCAAAAACAAAGCGATTGGCCAGGTTTCATGAAGACTCTGCGTAAAAGGTCAAAGGGTATCCCTATTGCATTAAAACTTATGGCAACCGCACATCTAGAGGAAGATTTAGACGCTGCGATTCGTTTAGGTTTTGATGCTGTCATTATTGATGGTGCCCAAGGCGGTTCCCATGCGACGACTCCTATTAAGCAAGATGATTTTGGCATTCCAACTCTCTTTGCTTTAATTAGAGCAGTACGTTTTTTAAACAAACACAAGCTACGTGAGCAGATTAGCTTAATTATAGCCGGGGGGTTCTATACTCCTGGTGAGTGTCTTAAAGCCCTTGCTTTAGGAGCGGATGCCATCTATATGGCGACTGTTCCCCTTTTTTCACTAACCCATAATCAAGTCGGTAAAGTGATACCCTGGGAACCTCCAACGACGTTGGTATTCTATGATTCCCCATCTAAGAGCAAACTAGATATTGATCAAGCAGCGACCAGTGTTGTAAACGCTATTACCTCCATGGTACTGGAAATGGAAGAAGGAATGCGCGCTCTCGGAAAAGCATCGTTGAAAGAGCTTAATCCCGATGACCTTGTTGCCCTGGATTCTTTGAGCGCCGAGGTTACCGGGTTGAAGCGAATATACTAGTTTATGAGTTCCCCTTAACCTTATCCTGGGTAGTCCTCAAACAGCAAGACACTGAAGTGCATGTTTGCCTTACAGCATCTTAGCTCTGCCAAGTGGCAGAGCTAAGATGCTGTAACTATTGATAAAAATCTCGGCAGGCTGCCTGTGAAATATCAAATAGTTTAAAGTAAACTACGGGGATTTGTTAGAATCCTAAGAAAATGGTTAGCCTCCCTAAGCACATGGTCTCCTAACAGTGGTATTATGATTGATCTTATTTGACAAGCCAAAAGTCCCTCAGTAGCTGTTGCTTTAAAATCCCTTATTTCCCTCGTTGCTCTAGTTTCTTCCCTAATTAAGCAGCCAAGTAAAAGCCTGGCAATAATATTTTCATCGACTCTCTGAACTTTATTTTGAAGCAAAGTAAATAAATCTGCAAACTCATCCGCTGTATTTATTAAGGCTACTTCAGTTGGATCTAATAAGTGAGAGATAAATTGAGCATGTTCTTTCATTATCCTATCCCAAAAGGCCTTTTCCGCAATGATTTCCTGGGTAAGATTAACCTGCTCCCTTCTTTGCAGACGTTGCAACTGTTCAACAAATAATATTGCTTCCCGTCTAATATGGTCTATTAACAAGGGGAAGTTGAAGGTAAATAGCGTACAATTTAGAACTTGATTAAGAATTCTAGTTTTAAACTGAATTAGTTCCTGGGTCAAAGCAATAGCTTGTTGGTTTAGATTTGCTACAGCGGTCTCTAGGCTTGGGTCCGGAGAACCAGGCATAAGCTCTAGTTCCTCTAAAGTTAATTCAGTATCTATCGGTATACCTGAAAGCTCGATGGTCTTTTGCTCTGCTCTGAGAGTTTTGTCAGTTACCACTTCCCCAGAAGAAAGCACTACACTACTGACATTTCCATTAGCTAAACTTACTGTCTGCCGTAATAGATCATTAAATCGTTCCTTAAATTGGTCTGCCTGACGGGCCAAGTTTGAATCATTCGGTAAAAAACCTGCTTCAAGGAATAATGAATGCTCCTTCATGATGCGTAAAAAAAACAGGTTTAATTCAAGGGACAAACGTATAAAATCCGTCACGGATACTCTATGACCCATTTTTTTACCCCCTAGCTAATGATTTAGTACATAGTATTCAGTCATAGGACAAGGGTGACAAACCTAAATAAAATTTAGAATTTAATTTGATGACCCTAATATTCTTTAAAAATAACAAAAACAGCCCTTTCAGGCTGTTTGTATTATGCAAATTAACAGGAATATTCACTGTTAAGATCCTCTTATCCCTTATCCTTGCTGTCGAACAAATGGTTTCTCCTATATGCTTTAGGGGTCATTTTCATTTGCTGTACAAAGACACGATTAAAATAGGAGGGATCGGAAAAACCACATTCACTGGAAATTCGATAGGCGGGATAATCTGTCGTCTCTAATAATTTACAGGCATACTCAATCTTTAATTTATTTAAATAATCAATATAGGTAACCCCTACCTCTTTTTTAAAGATACGGCTGAAATATTGAGGATTCATAAACACCTTGTCAGCGACCAGTTGCAAGGGTAATTTTTGCTTAAAGTTATCATGAATGTAGTCTAGCGACTTCTCAATAAAATATACCTGGTTAATTTCTTCTTCCTCAACAATTTCTTCTTCGACTGGTACCTGATTGGCAGCTACGGTAGCTAACAGCTTATGGAATACCTGTTTAAAAACGGAGGGTTTTATGGGTTTCAGCAAATATTCCTGAACGCGAAGGCGAATGGCTGTTTGCGCATAGGTGAAGTCTGAACAGGCCGAAAGAATCAAGACACTGGCCTTGGGAAGGAATTTTCTTATCTCCTCAAGGGCCTGTAACCCATCCATTTCAGGAATTAGTATATCCATCACTATGATGTCAGGTCGATGTTGTTTAGCAAGTTTAACAGCCTGAATTCCGCTTTCACAAGTGATTAATTTATCTTCGGGGGTAAGTTCTTCGGTTACAATAGATTTGAGAAACTCCAATTCGAGTAATTCATCTTCCACAATTAAAACGACACTCATCATGATCGCCTCACATTGGGTTTAGTGGGAATCGAGATGGTGACAGTACTTCCACTATAGTCTGATTTCGCAATTTTTAATCCGTAATTTTCTCCAAAATAGCGTTTTAAACGTTTGTCCGTGCTGCGAAAACCTATTCCCAACCTATTTTCTGATTGCTCCAAGCTTTGTAAGACTTCCTTCGGAAAACCATTCCCATTATCCATGACAAAGATATTAATGTCATTCTTATATTTTTCAGCATAAATTTTTATTTTGCCTCCATCCCTCTTAGGGGTAATGCCATGGATAAGGGCATTCTCAACAATGGGTTGTATGATCATATTAGGTATTCTATGAGGCTTAATATGATCTCCTATATCAATCTCATATTCCAAACGATTCTTAAATCTTATCTTTTGAATATAAAGATACTTCTCGATATTATCCATCTCAGCTCCAATAGTGTGCAACTCATCATCTTGCTTTAAGTTGTACCGCAATAAATCTGAAAGACAGTATATTAGTTCTTCTGTTGTATGGGATTTTTCAAAATATGCAATACGGGCTATAGAGTTTAGAGTATTAAATAGGAAATGCGGATTAATAACTAAAGACATATTTTTTGCTTCCAAGTCGATAATCTTTTTTTCCAGCATTTCTTTTTCGATTGATAATCTTGCTATGTCTTTATCCGTAGTATGGATGCTTTGAGAAAGGTCATAACAAATATTTTGGGCGATATGGTTGCAAAGCTGTTCATGCATTTCAATTTTATTCTCTTCGATGGTTCTGATGGCAGAAATTGATTTAGCAATAAATTCTGGGTCGAGTTTTTTATCCTTTGCTATGGTCGTTATATCAATTAGATATTTCTGATATTCACTATCCTGTGAATAAACCTGTGCTCCAACAACATAGCCTATGGTCTGGTTGTTAATATTGATTGGCAGAAGAACGTTTGACAGTCCATACTGACAGATAAATCGGTCTTCCTTACCTGATTTAAATCTAGACATATAGTCTTGGCATATTCGAGTTTCATCTTCTTGACAAACAAACTTACAAAAATCTGGAGACGGATTAAATTCCAGCAGAATATTGCCCTTGGTATCTATCAACTGCAACGAACTATTAGATAGGGATAATAGTCCGCAATAGCGTGAATATAGGTTGGAATCAGTTAAATCTTTTAAGGTTTTTTCAATGTTGTTCATATTTGCCAAAACTTCCTTTTCTATGAGTGAGAATCCAATTAGCTTGGCAGATCAATCCCAAAAAAAAAGCATCCGAGGGCAAGTGACTAGGTCTTTTAGTTAGCTGAAACTAAAAGTAAAGGAAGTCACAGATTCGGATATAGTTAATCTTTATAATACAATACTATGATAAAAATGTAAATAGGAGAGAGATTTAGTCGAAAATTGTATGTTAGTATCTCCGCTAATGAAAAGACAAAGGCCAAACCTCTAAACGAGAGTTTGACCTTTGCCGTATCTTCTAAGGGGGCCTTATGCGTCTTTCTTGCCTCCGGGAAGCATCATTTCTACGTCACCGTGTGGACGAGGAATAACATGGACGGAGATAAGCTCTCCTACTCGCTGAGCTGCTGCAGCACCGGCATCGGTTGCAGCTTTTACAGCACCAACATCTCCTCTTACCATAACAGTTACTAGAGCACCGCCAACTTTTTCATAACCAATCAGCTGAACGTTAGCCGCTTTAACCATGGCATCTGCTGCTTCAATTGCTCCTACTAAACCTTTTGTTTCAATTAATCCTAAAGCTTCTGATCTACTCATTTTTGTTTCCTCCTAAAATTTTATTTTAAAATTGTTATTCTTGAGGTCGAGACGAGATGCATTGCATTCGCTTCTTCCATATCAATATGAAACTCTAGTGATGAGGTATTGTTGGCTCTAATGACGACATTCGAGTAAGTTCCTCCCCGAAGTCCGTCTATTTGGATGGTCACCTGTTCTCCATCGGATACACCAAAGTGTTTGACATCTTCCAGGTTCATATGAATATGACGCTGGGCAATCAAAAGACCTTTGGAAAGAAAGACACTTCCTTTAGGACCAATCAGAGTGATTCCAGGAGTCCCTTGCAAGTCTCCAGACAACCTCACCGGGGCGGTTATACCAAGTTTGAAACAATCTGCTTGGAGTATTTCTACCTGGGACTCACTTCGCGCTGGCCCGAGGATACGAACCTTTTCAATAGCGCCCTTGGGTCCGGCTATGGTCAGAGTTTCCTTGCACGCATATTGCATGGGTTGGGACAAATCCTTAGTTTTTGTCAATTGGTATCCTGTCCCAAACAGAGTTTCCAAGTCTGCTTGAGATAGATGTATATGCCGATTAGATATTCCCACAGGTATGGAGCTTAAGTCCTTTGTAAAATCCCCCCCCTCTTTGATTGCTTCTAGGAGAAGCGTTGCTAAGGCGTCATACTTTCCCACGTTTAGTTACCACCTCTTTGTTTCAATAGCTGGATTACTTCATTTACAACGTTCATTATCTGATCGTCACTGATGGCACTAGGGCTACTATTCTGTGCCACGCAGTCTGAATGGGAGGAAGTTGTGTTTTCGGTAACGTCCTTGATTCCATAGGCAACACGTTTTATATTGATTAAGTGCATTGGGGTTACATTATCGGAGGTTGCACTTCCGCCCCAAGTACCGCAACCCAATGTGAAGGACGGGGAAAGTCCTGTACTTGCCCCTACACCGCCTTGGCTGGAGGCTGTGTTGACCAAAATCCTAAATACGGGCTTTTCAGCGAACTTCATGACCATTTCCTGATTCTCTGTATGAATAGAAAGGCTGTGTCCCACACCACCATTATTCAAAAGTTTGATGCAGAGCTCACATGCTTCATGCCAATCCTTTACGGTATAGAAGGCCAGCACGGTGGTCAACTTTTCATAAGATAAAGGATATTCTTGCCCTACGCCCTGTTGTTCACCTAACAAAACTTTTGTTCCTGGGGGAATGGTTATGCCAGCACCTTCTGCAATGACTGCGGCTGATCTTCCTACCATCTTGGCGTTCATAGCATGACCGCGGACAAATAATTTCCTAGAAACTTGGTCTGTTTCCCCTGGGGTCATGAAGTAGCCACCCTGGCGTTTGAACTCTTCCATAACTTGATCACGAATGCATTCTTCAACAATAACCGATTGCTCGGAAGCACAGATCGTGCCGTTGTCAAAGGTTTTACTGGCAATAATATTCTTAACTGCCTTGGAGATATTGGCAGTTTTTTCGATATAAGCCGGAACATTACCTGGGCCAACACCTAAAGCAGGTTTCCCTGCGCTATAGGCAGCCTTGACCATAGCTGAACCACCTGTTGCAATAATCATGGCGACTTCATCACATTTCATAAGTTCATTAGTTGCAGCCATGGAAGGTTTTGAAATACACCCTATGATATTGGCTGGAGCACCGGCAGCTACGGCGGCATCATTCATCAGTTTGGCTGCTTGAAGTGTACATTTCAGTGCTGAAGGATGGGGAGAGAAGACAATCCCATTGCGAGCTTTAATGGCTATAATGGATTTGTAAATTGCCGTGGATGTAGGATTAGTTGAGGGAATAATCCCCATGAGTAATCCAACCGGTTCTGCAATTTCCATGGTTTTATTGACTTTATCATCTTTGATGACTCCAATAGTTTGCATAGGTTTAATAAACTCATATAGTTCAGTGGAAGCAAAACGGTTTTTGAAGATTTTATCTTCTACCTTACCAAATCCGGTTTCCTCCACCGCCAATTTTGCTAGGGAAACGGCATTCTCCTCGGCTACTTTCACCATGTTACGGATAATTTTATCAATCTGCTCACAATTAAATTTTGCAAGTTGGGTTTGAGCAAGTTTTGCTTGACGAGCAAGATTTCTGGTCTCTTGCACAGATAGTAAATCATAATCGAAGTTTTCCAAGTTATTACTCCTTCCGTCACTGTCTTTACTGATTATCACCGGCCATCAAGCTACATCTCACTAGCCCGTTCGTAGAATTCCTTCAGTTTCCGGATCAGTAATTCTTTGTTTGCTTTTGAAACGGCTCTGCCTGCAATGTCAAGTTCTTTGTAGTCTCTTACTAGGTTGCGAAGTTTTACCACAGAAAGTGTTTTCAGGACGTTCAAGCTTTGTTCAAGGCCAAATTCCTGTACCAAAGCATCCACTCCCTCTTTGCGGAGTTGCTTAAGTGTCATTTGCTCTGGCTTAGTGCTCTCTTTTAGAGTTTTGGCCTTTTCCTGGCGTTCTGTTGGGGCATCGTTATTTGCCAAGGGTACGTTAACGTTGGTTGCTCGATCAGTGTTTGGGAGAACGCTTAATTTCTCCTCCCTCACAAGAATCACGCTTTCAATCTCAGGATCTGGTCTGGGAATAACATGTCGAGAAATTAAGGCTTGGTGACCAATCGTTTCAACCGCAGTCGCACCCGCTTCCACTGCAGCTTTAACAGCTCCCACATCGCCGGTTACGGTAATCGTTACGAGACCGCCACCGACTAAGGTTTTCCCCAGAAGTTCCACTTGCGCCGTTTTTAGCATGACATCTGCACATTCAATAGCGGGAAGGAGCCCGTATGTCTCAATTAGGCCAAGAGCCTTCATAGCTTACCCTCCTATTGTTGAGCCATCAGATCAGGCCAGTTTGCCGGGTAGGTTACGTAAAAAAGTTTGACATAATCAGAGGAACCCCAGGTTACTTTAGAGCCATTAGGTACAAAGAGGACATCTCCCTGGTGAGCGTGATAAGTTTCACCGTTAATGGTAATGGTTAGGCTTCCTTCGAGAACAATATCAATCTCTTCATAGCATAATTCCCAATCAAAGCTTGATTTTTCAATGGTTAAAAAGCCTGCGCTCATTTGGGAATCTTCTTTACTGATTACCTCACGATAAGCTACGTCGGTGCTTGAATCCCCTGTGTCAAAGGTCTCCAGGTTCACTGTTCTGCCGCGCACAATTTTCAGTCCACTTTTCGAGTCACCATCTGCTCGGAAAGGGGTTACTGGAGTCGGGGAAGAAACGCTTTCCAGGAGCCTGTTAGCTAATACCGCTTTTACAACTTGAAAGATCATTTCTGGGTCAATCTCATTTTCCCGGTTCTCTTTCTTTGGCCGACTACTTGCATTACAGGGGGAATTTCCTACAGCAGATGATTCACTTGTAAATTCAACGCCCAGTTCTTTGGCTAGATCCTTAGCTGCCGCAGTAATGATGGTATTGCAGTCTACGTAAAATGCTTTTTGTCCCTTTTCTGCTGCTACTTTTACTTCGTTTGCTGAAACGAGTTTTTTCAAAGTCGCACCTCCTTTCTATCGTAAAGGGTATAGACGTTTGGGTGTTAATTTTAGAATAAGGATGCCCACAGTTTGTCCGAGGGCGAAGGAATTACCTCAGTATCGACTAACAAACCTTTTTCCAGGGCGATGGCTATCCCTGCTTCGATACCTGCTTCCACCGCGCCGACATCCCCTGTGAAAGTAAAGTAGGCTTTTCCTCCCAAACCGCTGCCTAAACGCAATTCCAAGGCTTGTACATCAGCAGCTTTCAGTACCGCATCAGCTGAGATAATCATAGAGGCTAAGGAAAAACACTCCATGATTCCCAAAGCTCCGATTCCATCGGGCATGGTCGTGGCTGTGATGGCCGGGAAAATGCCCTGATGAACATTAGCGAGGATAAAGCTATCTACCAGATATTCTCCTGCCATCTCTACGCCTACGCTGATTGAGCTTTCTACGGCAGCAACGTCTCCTTTGATGATAGCGATATATTTCCCCGGACAGACAGGTGTTGCACTTACCACTTCCACGTAGGCTGTTTTAAGCATCAAATCCGTGGCATAAATTCCTCTAGCAATACTCGTAAGCTCAATCATACCTATTGCACTAAACATATCAACCCACCTTTATCACAATAGAATTATCCTTAATCTCTTGAACAGTACCATCGAAGCTAGAGTGAACGGTTGCTCCCAGACTATTGTCCGGAATCTTACCAATCAGTTGCCCAGCTTTCACCTGTTCTCCTATAGCAACAACCGGTATGGCCGGTGCGCCTATGTGCTGTCGTAAAGCGATTTCAACGTATTCAGGTTGAAATTCAACCTGGGTCAGGGGTGCCGGTTTATCAAAGGCAGTTAAGCCGATTTTAATAACTAGACGTTTGCTTGGGATAAGGCGATAGTCTCTAGCCGACCTCGCTTGAAAATCCACCTGAACTGGCTGATACTTTATGCCTTGTTCTGCCAGCTTTTGCTTATATAGACTATTGACAGATTTCGGATGGAGATTAGCCGGGCAGGAGAATAATTCGCAAGCATTACATTCGCAACATAATTGAGCAATTTGCTGTTCTTTCACGTCCTCTAAATTGTAACTCAAGGCACGCATGACTTTATGGGGTTGCATATTGTGTCCTAGGAGATAACGAGGACACAGGTCCGTGCACATGCGACACTGTTCACAGGCAGTCTTGCCTATCACTCTGGCCCTATCGGGGCTTACAGTTTTTTTCCGGATAAGAAAGTGATCCTTTTTAAGCAGTACATAGCCTTTGCTTTTTTTGGTGACATACCCATCGACTTTGTTCATGACAGACCCCATCATGGGGCCTCCGTCTATCACAGCATAATCATCGACATTTTCTATTCCACATTGGCCGATTACTTCCCTAATAGATACACCCACAGGTACTTTAACGGTCCTGGGCTGAGGAATATCCCCAGCGATAGTAATATAGGTTTCCGTGACAGGGTTCCCTGCCAGGGCCTTTGAGATATTCAGTGCGGTTTCTGAATTAATAACCACACAGCCTACTTTCAAGGGGATAGATACTTCTGGTACAATTCGTTGAGTTAGTTCATGCACCAAAACCTGTTCGTCACCGGCAGGATAGATATCTCTAAGTTCCATAACTTCCATGTAATCTGAAAGTCCCAGAGCTGCAATTCTTTCACGTAAAAGAACGATGACTTTCTTGTGTTTTCCCTTAATGCCAATGATGGCTTTGCGGGCTTCAATATATCTTCCCGCCGCTTCCAAACCTTTGATGATTTCGTCAGGAAACAGTTCCATCAATTGCTGGTCTACTCTAAGCAGGGGCTCACATTCTGCTCCATTCAGCAATATATACTCTGCTTTAGAAGTAAGTTTAGCGTGTGTTGGGAATCCAGCCCCTCCTGCTCCAATAATCCCTGAATTCTTGACTAAGTCCAGAAGATCCAAAGGTTTACACCTCCTGTTTTTTTAAAACTTACAGTCTTCGTCAATGATGCCCACAATAACGGCATCAATGGGTATATCCTCCCGATCCAACATTTTGCGCGCCGAGCTGCCCGTGCAGACAAGAACTCGTTCGCCAATGCCCGCACTAATAGTGTCAGCGGCTATTATGATACGGCCGGCATCAATGCCTCCAAGAACCTCCACCATCATAAATTTCATTCCTATGAGGGAATCGGCTTTTCTTGTAGACCAAATACTGTCAATTACTTTTGCAGCTATCATCGTATCTCACCTGTTTTTGCCTCATTAAATTTGTATCGTATTTCTTGAATAGCCGCTTCCACCGATGCCGTATCTCCGAAGATGGCGATCATAATCAGATTTTGCGGGCAATGCCCTTTAATATCTTCCACTACGACACCCGCTGCTTTTTCCGCAATATCAGCAGCAAAAACCATATCAATTAACCGCCCTTGAACCATACCTACAGCGTCATAGTGCTCAATGGGGATTGTTGACGCGGAGCCTTTTCGTCGAAAGAGAATATCCAGGGTCCCACTAGAAGGGGATTTTATGATTCGGTATTCCATTGTAAACGCCACTCCTGACTAAAGTATTTCCTGAGTGCAGTTAAGGGCAATACCCAAAGGGGTAACGAACATGGGGTTTTGTGGTTTATAAGTGGGAAGGTTGGTTTGTTTAGCGATAATGTCTTCGATTCCATTCAGGCAACAGGTTCCACCCACCAGATATATTTCTTTAACTGGGTATTCCTTTATATGGCGACTGATAATTGAGGAAACTTTTTCAATGACAGGTCGAAGCACGGGAATTAACTCTCTATGATTCTTAAAATCCCGCTTATATTGATCCGCATCTTCAAAGCTCATTTTATACGCTCCGGAAATGACCAGAGAAAAATGAGTACCACCTGTAGGTTCATCTGCTACATGAATCACTTTGCCCTCTTTCAGGATTGCAGTTCCCGTAGTTCCGCCACCGATATCGACAATCGCACCATCTTTAATCTTAAGCACTGCATTGGCCGCCGTGGGTTCATCCAATATGTTGGTGATTTCGAAACCAGCCCCCTGTACCACATGTTTAATAGCACCTGAGTCAAGAGTATCGGTTCCCGGCGGAAGCGCTGCTGCAGCGTAGATCAATTCCGCGCCAAGCTTCTCTTCGAGTTCTTGTTTTAGTTCCTTGACTATGCGAATTGCCCCGATATAGTCCACTACCATACCATCTTTGACTACGCTGGCAAATCGATAGGCTCCGGCAACGGGCTGATAATTCTCATCGAGAACTGCAAGTACGATGTAGGCAGTTCCCAGGTCAACGCCTGTGTAATAAACAGAGGATTTATTCAAGATGGGTGTTTCAATGACTTTCTCGAAATCTCTAACAAGCTGATCACAGTATAGAAAAGCTGAATTTACCGTCTCCATTTTTTCCCTCCTAAACACTTCCACATCATTATGCAAAGTATGTTGATGATCAGATTGATCGTATCAATTAGGTCTTGCCGTGAGCAGTCTTGCTGCTCCTCATTCCAATAAGCTTCTAAAATGGCTGGTTCCACCTCTTGGAGTGAGGCACGCAAATAATTTAACAGCGCAACTTCTTTGCCATTTTCTAGTCCTACGTGGAACTCACGTAGGTCAACGAATTTTCCCAGATTATCGGAGCGTTCTCTGATTTCTTCTTCTGACCATCCCCAAAACTCTAAAATGTCTGGGGGTACCTGTTCTCGTTCAGCGTTTCGAAGGTTTCGAAAGCATTTTCCAAGGGCCATGATTTCTTCTGATTGTACAGCATCTCCAGAGTGTAAGAGTTCTGCTGCAATTAGAAGGAATAAAGCTTCTACGCTTTCCATTCTTCTAAGCAATCTCTGGGTACACCAGTTTTCCCGTACTTGTACCTGATTCGAAGCGTCGAGGTTAGATTTCTTGTCGTCACAACACTGGGCTTGTACCAGCGTCACTCGTCTGTCCACAAGGAATTGGCGGGCTCCCGGTGTAATCTTTGTATCTGGTTCCAGAACATAAGTAGCAAAGGGTTCTTTCCTATATAAATCTCGCAATTCTATTTCAGTGACGAATTTCATTGCCTCACCTACCCTTCCTTAAATTTCTGGAAAAGATCCTTCGCCATGCTCAGGATGACACTGCACTATGTCATACTGAACGCAGTGAAGTATCTTGACCCAATACTTTTTTTATTCATCAATGGTGCAGCCTTAGCTGCATGAAAGTCTGATACCAAATTTCCCCTTGTATTGCGCAAAGTCATCTATATTAAAAACTTCATTAAGGCGTTTGTTGATTTCCAAGTAAATAGTGTTTCAGTGAATCCACATTTCTATTGTCTTTTAGCGAAATCCAGAAGTAAGGCTCGAAAATCCCGATTTTTCTCAGCTGTTGATTGCACAAACCAGCATTTTCCGGAACTAAGTCCGTCTTGGTAACTACACCAATGACTGGACAGGTAAAGGTTTTGGCAAAACCGGGCGGATATACCTCCGTAGGTCTAGCTTGATCCACTAGAATGAGCAAATGGGATGCGGCTTGAGCCGTTGCGATCAGATATTTGTACATAGAAGGGTTTTCAATATACGAGCTTGGAGTATCTATGGTATTTTTTCCATAGATGACATCTTGGGTCTTTTTTAAGGGCCTCGTAGAATCATTCAAAACGTTGATCAGTGTGGATTTACCAGATTGAGTTGGCCCTATGACCATAATGCGTTTTTTCATGTGCGTGTTATCTTAGCAGGCGTAAAGCCTAACAACTTTTCCAAGGTTTCATTAATGGCTATCATGGCTGTTTCAACACTGGCCACGTCACCAGAAATAACTAGGGATCCTGTAAAACGATCGAGAAAGCCGATGTCAATATCAGATGTCTTTGTGGCAATATCGGCGGCAATAATTGCTGTCTCACTGGGAGTGAGGGTTAAAATTCCAATGGCTCCTGTTTCTTCAATTCCCAGACGTTCATAGATGTCTTGTACGGGAGAAGCTATGATGTGAGCCAGGGTGACCTGCTTGCCAGGCACAGATTCCTGGATAATTCGTTTTTTATCAAACTCATCCGCTGCACTCATCTAATCCCGACCTCCGCATAAAGAATTTAATGTCTAATGACTTCGACCTGTAAGTCATACCCTTTTATAAACTCTTGAATTTTATCCAACTCTTCTTCCTTAAAGCTCAAATCTTCAGTTATGGCATATGTCATATCCAATTGCTTGTATTTGTTGATGCCTAATTTATGATAAGGAAGCAAGTCGATACCCTGAAAGTTTTTATAATCTTTGAAGGACTGAAGAAATTCCAGGGTTTTGCCAATGGTTTCTTTACTATCATTCAATCCCTTGATGAGGGGCATCCTGACTTTAACCGTAAACCCCCGGCGTATAAGTTCGGTTAGATTATCCAGAATACGTTCATTGCGCACTCCGGTAAGTTCATAATGACGTTCAGAATCGATTTGCTTAATATCATACAGAAATAAATCAGTAAACTGGGCGATCATTAGTAGGGAGTCAAGTTTTGTATAGCCACTGGTTTCAATCGCCGTGTGAATTCCCAGACGCTTACATTCCATCAGCAGATTTGCGGCAAATTCCGGCTGCGCTGTGACCTCCCCTCCCCCAAGGGTAACTCCTCCACCTGAACTCAGATAGAAGAGCGCATCTTGTTGGATGATTTCCAGGGCATCAGAAATTGTTTTGTCTGAACCGACAATGGACAGCGCTTGTTTAGGGCATACGCTTTCGCATTTTCGGCAACCTACACAGTTAATCGTTCTCTTGACTTTATGCTGGGCTTTTTGGCCGTTCTTTCCGTCTTCGTCATCTTGAAAATAATGTAGGTGGACGGGACATACAGGAATACAATTGCCACAGTCTACGCACAAATCCTCTTTGAACATGACCTGATAGTTTCTTTCAAGTCCCTCGGGATTGGAACACCACTTGCATCTCAGGGGACACCCTTTGAAAAAAATTAATGTCCGTATACCCGGTCCATCATAGATGGAGTATTTCTGTACATTGAAGATTCTCGCTTTTCTTTCTAAGATTGCAACGGTTTCTGTACTCATAATGTCCCATCCTTAATCCCTATGAAAATTATTTCTGAGTCCAACGCTTAGGGAGATATTTGCCAAGTAGTCGTTTTCCCTCATCATTGATGGAGTAGTAAATAACTAATTCTCCCTTGTCATCTAATGTCACATCATTATCGTCAATGATGAAGTTTGCTTTCATGTCGAGGAGATGATCTACAAACACTTTTTTTGTAAACTGTTTTTCAGTGCCATATTCCGGTTTCAACGCCTGCATAATCTGATCCGCGGAGGCTTTGTCCACTGTAGAAATATAATGAAGCACTCTAAAACGCAGTGGTAATGTATCAGCCATGATTATGCCACCTCTCCTTTCTTGAAGAACTCTTTCGGGTTAATAGCGACGAGAGTAGCACCGATCAGTACCAATCCACTGCCTATAACCAAGTTCTGGGTAAGAGGCGAGTTCAAGAAAACTACCGAGAAGATAACCCCCCACATGACATAGGTTCCGTTAAGGGCCATCCCTTTGGCGACACCAATGGTGGTGTTAGCCTTATACCATGCCAGGTAGGATACCGCTGCCGCCAGGGCAGCAATGGCAAAGGCCCCAAGGGTTCCAGGCAGAGTAAAGACTTGGGAAACGATAACCCAGCCACCAACGATGGGAAGAACGAAAATAGCTAGGAAAAGACCGGAAGTCAATTCACGGATATTAATAGCGATTTTCGGGTCAATCATGGACATGCCGAATACTGCCAATACGGCTTCTGCGCCCCATCCTAAAGCAGCTAGAGATGCGAAGAGAAGACCGAGGTAGAAGGTTTCGCTGTTTCCGCCTTCGGGCGGCACATAGGATATAACGATCGCTCCGATAACTGAGAGAAGCATGCCAACCCAAACCCGAGGCACAATGTGTTGTTTGAGGAAGATTCTAGAAAGAAGCGCACCAACGATTGGATATAAGGCCGTAATAGTTAATGCATAAGCTGGTCCAGCCATTGAGATTCCTAGCAGGTATCCCCCATTAGCAATAGGTCCACCCAACAATGCGGCAACGCAAACCATTAAACCTGGAAAGGTTTTAAGACTACGAATGATTTCTTTGAAACGTCCGGCTCCACCGTTATAGAGGAGCAGCCATAGTCCTGCAAAGGAATCATTCATACAGGCGGCAGCCAGCGGGATAGCGAACAGGGCATATTTTCCAGCATCATCCCCCATTAAAGGGATGAGGCCCAGGGCCAGTCCTAAGAGTACACTGTTCAAACCCCAGGTGCAGCCACTGAAAAGGCCCGTTAATACACCTTTTCTGGCAAAGTCGGCATTCAGTTTTTCCTTCATCATGATGGCTTTTTGATTTCCCGATATGCTCATCTAGACTATGCTCCCTCCTTATTCATGGAATATCAGAAGAGGTTATTGTCTTCCGATATTCCATATTAATTTGAAACTCTTATTTAAAAATGATCCAAAACCGTTCTGCTAATGATTTCATCCTGTACCTCTTTGCACAGCTCAACGAAGTAAGCACTATACCCAGCAACACGAATGATTAGGTCCCTATACTTGTCAGGCTCGATTTGGGCCTTCTTTAAAACTTCGTTATCGACATAACTGAACTGCATCTGACCATTACCGAGGATGGAAGCCGTTCTGAGTAAGGTGATCAGGCCATTTTCTCCTTCCGGAGTTTCCAGGATACCACGTAACAATTTGAAGTTGTGTACCATACCGATATTCATAGATTCGTTACTTAGCTTGCTGACGGATTTAATAATGGCTGTGGGTCCCAATTTGTCCGCACCCTGTGTCGGGCTGATTCCATCAGACAAGGGTGTCCAGGCCAAACGTCCGTTAGCTGTTGCACCAGTGATTTCTCCGATAGGCGTGTTGTTGGAAATGGAAAGGGTGCCATGGGTGAAGTGAGAATACAACATCTTAAAGGAATGGTGCACCCGTTCAGTCCAGATAATGAGATCTGAGGCAATTTCATCAACATAGTCATCGTCATTGCCGTATTTCGGTGCATTTAGACAATCAGTGCGAATAGATTCGAATCCTTCGAAATTCGCAGCCAATGCATCCCGGATTTGTTTTAGAGTATATTTCTTCTCTTCAAAAACCAGCTTTTTGATCGCTGCCATAGAGTCGGCATAGGTTCCGAGGCCGGAGAAGATAAGTCCAGGACCGTAATTGACTAGAGCGCCGCCACCTGTAACATCTGTGCCTTTTTCCATACACCCTTCTACCAGTAGGGACATGAGGGGTTTTGGAGCAATATCTCGGTGAACCCGCTGGCTGACAAGAGTTCCTATGGCTGATAGGCGGATAATGTGCTCGATTTGTTGTTTGCAGGCAGTATCAAATTCCTCATAGGTCTTGATATTGTCAAGATCCCCTGTGTCCAGACCTTGCATGGTGCCATGCCATTTCATCATGCCGCGATTAAGAACAAATTCTATGGCAATCGGCCATTGAGTATAACCGGTGGATGTCCATTGATAAATTCGGCCGGACTTTTGCGGTTCTACACAGCCCATGAGGCAATAGTCCCGTGAATCTTCTATGGAGAAACCCTTGGCAAGCATCATTTTGATATGAGAATCATCAAAGTGACAGGCGGGGAATCCAAGCCCTGCTTTAACAACATCGACGATCTTCTTCAAGTATTGTTGTGGAGATTTGTTGTGAATCCGGCAAGCCAGCGACGGTTGATACATCTTAGTAAAACGAACAGCATCCATAATTAGATAAGTTAAATCGTTGGTTGCGTCACCACCGGTTCTCTTCTGTCCGCCAATGGTTAAGTTGATAAAGGGTTGATAACCGGCGAAATACTTTGCTCCCAGTTCGCTGGAAAGCCACATAACCTCAGAGCATTTAATAATGAAACTGCTTAGCAGTTCAAAGGCTTCCAATTTGTTCATTCGGCCAGCTTCCATGTCGGCCTTGAACATGGGATAAATGTATTGATCCAAGCGTCCCAGGGAAATACCTGTCTGGTTTTCTTCTACCACAAACAGTGATTGCAGCGTCCAAACGGACTGGAGTGCTTCATGGAAAGTACGAGGTGGATTGGCTGGTACAGAAGCTAAATTGTCGGAAATCTTGTATAGTTCTTTCTGGCGGGCTGAGTCATGCTCTCTGTCAGCCAGTTCTTTTGCATAATCAGAAAGCCGTTTGGCATAAGCTAAAATTCCATCACAAGTCTCTATTTCCGCTTTGTAGAAGTAGATCTTATCCATGTCATCCGGATTTTCCATGGATAATCTGCTCAATCTGTCGACAGCTTCCTGTCTTACGGCGTTAATACCCTTTTTAATCAATATGACATCGTATCCAGGGCAAGTGTCACCGCCGCCATTTACCTGATGGTAAGAGAGATCGCTGACAAAGGATTCGCCTGAAAATGACCATACCCCAGCTTCTTCATATTGATTCTGACAAATTTCGTCAACACTCTTACCTTCCCAGTAGGGGAAGATCTCATCCCGCAAAATCCGCTTGTCTTCCTCACTGATTTGGAAGGGATCCTGGGCTCTAGTTGACATGGTATCCAATTCATCCCGCAGCCATCTCCAGGCGATATCCGGGGATACTGCACCGGCTCTTGGTTTCCCGCAAGGATGTCCTACAATCAATTCATCGTTTTGAATCACCAAGGGAGCAGTCTCACAAGCTTTTCTGAAGCACTTGGCCCGCAGAAGAATTTTAGGCAACCCCACATTTTCTTTGGTCACTTGAGTGAAAGCTCTGGCACGATAAATACTCACACTTGGTTTAACCTTTAAATAAGCTGCTTTCAGACGTTCCAGTCGGGGTGTCAGTCCTGTGATTTCCCCTTCATAGACAGGTGATTTTTCTACACTCCTTGTTACTGTACTATTTCCAGACAACTCTTTGGAAATTCCCTCAAACAACTTCATAATGGCAGCTGTTTCTTCCGGGGATAAATGTTTGGTTGCATCCGCAAATTTATTTGAGAACTCTTTAATATCCAATTTTCTTTCCTCCTTCTTTTGTTATTCGTAAAAACAAGTTAATTCTAATATTGATGGTTAAAATACTTTCTGATAAATACCGACCAGATCTTCTCTAGACGGTAATCTAGGATTAGTAGGGGTACACCGGTCATGAAGGGCCAATTCAACCATAGTTTCTACTTCGTTCTCAAATTTACTCTTATCAATTCCCAACTCGCGTACCCGATTGGGAATACCCAGGGATTTTAGCAAACCCTTAACCGCCTGCATGAAATTTATGGTTCCTTCCCGGTACGTCCGTGCAGGTAATTGCAACACTGCAGCCAATTTCGCATACTTTTCAGAGGCATATCTACTATCGTTGCTGTTTAAATTAGCGTTATATTCAACCACTGCGCTTAGTAACAGCGCATTCGACCGCCCGTGGGAAATGTGAAATGTTCCTCCCAAAGCATGGGCTAGGCTGTGGTTGATCCCAAGACCGGCATTTGTAAAAGCCATACCCGCTATACAGGATGCATTTTGAATGCGTTCTCGCGCGCAGGAATTGCTCACGTCATTATATAAAGCCTTGAGATTCTCAAAAATTAATTGAACGGCCTTCTCAGCAAGGGCATCTGTACAGTGGGTTGCCTCTGTAGAAACATAAGCTTCGATAGCATGCACCAGAGCATCTATACCAGTATCAGCAACCACCGACTGAGGAACATGTTGTATGCAAGTGGAATCAAGTATGGCGATATCTGGAGCCATCCACTCATCTACAATGCAGACTTTCTCCCCTTCCGCAGTGATTACTGAGAAATTCGTCACTTCAGATCCGGTACCGCTTGTGGAAGGAATAGCGATAAATAATGGTTTTTTAAACTCTTCCCCGGCTGCTTTCCTGAACTGCCACAAGGAGTAAATAATGCCTTTGGCAGCATCAATGGTAGATCCCCCGCCCAATGCAACAATGGTATCAGCTTGGGTTTCCAGGTATTTCTTCATGCCTTCGGCAATGACTTTGACATCCGGATCCGGACGCACTTCCTTAAAAACAGCTGACTCTATCCCTGTTTCATTAAGATAATCTATGGTTTTTTGGAGGTAACCCAACGTTTCCATAACAGAATCAGAAACAATAAAGGCACAGGACCCTTTGATTTCTTTAAGAAACTCCATGGATCCCTCATTGAAATATATCTTAGGTTTAAGGACAAACTTTTTCATTACCGAACGTCCCCTCAATAATCTCCGTACCACTTAAGTTGCTCCATTAGTTTTTCCAGCAACTCTTTCAAATCCTGGGTATTGTCAATGGAAGGCGGATTGGCGGAACAATGACTTCCGCTTGTTTCAGTGGTCTCCCCCACCTGTACACCCTTGGCTATATCCTCCAGAAGCCGTACACCATAGCCGACTTTTCGAATATTTATCAAGTTCATTGGGGTGACATTATCAGAAGTAAACCCGCCGCCTGCTGCTCCGCTGCCTAAGGTTAAGGCCGGGAAAAGATTAGTTGTGGCTCCTATACCCCCTAATGATGCGGGAGTATTCACCAGGACTCTTGAGACTGGTTTTTTAAGGGCAAATTCCCGAATCACACTCTCATTCTTCGAGTGAATGACTAAGGTATGTCCCCGACCCTCATTAATTAGCAGCTCGATGCATTTTTCACAAGAATTCATCCAATCCTTTTCAACGTAAAATGCTAGAACCGGGCATAATTTTTCTCTTGAATATGGATTGGTAGGAGAAACATATTTTTGTTCTGAAATCAAAACTTTAGTATTTTCCGGAACAGATAGACCGCTTTTTTGTGCTAACTCTAAGGCTGATCTCCCGACGATTTCCGGGTTAAAACTGTTATCAGGCCGGTAAAAAAACTTACTGAGCTGAACAGATTCCTCTTCTGACATGAAGTAAGCACCTTTACTCCTGAGCTCCCGTCTTACTTCTTCGGCGATGCAGTCCTCAGCAACAATGGATTGCTCCGAGGCTGAGACAATTCCGTTATCGAAGGTTCTGCTAGCAATAATATCTGCTACGGCTTTTTTTAGGTCAGCCGAACGTTCGATAAAGGCCGGGCCATTACCCGGGCCGCCATAGATCGTCGGTTTTCCGGATGTATACGCTGCCCTGACCATCTTGGGCACACCTGTGATTAGAATAAGCGAAGTGTCTTTATGGTTCATCAAGGCAACCGTACCGTCCACAGCCAGCGTTCGTAAGTATCCTATGGCACCACTTGGCAGTCCACTTTCTTCAGCTGCTCGTATAAGTATGTCGAGCACAGTAGCGATGGTTTTACGAGCCTTAGGATGAGGAGAAAAAACAATAGCATTGCCAGCCTTTATGGCAATTAGTGCTTTGTATATGGTTGTAGATGCAGGGTTGGTCGAAGGAGGCAACGCAACGATCACCCCGACGGGTACCCCAATATCCATGGTCTTGTTTGCTTTGTCTTCGCCGATAATACCGACAACTTTCATGTCTCTGATTTTCTTATGAAGAAAATCACTGGCAAAAATGTTTTTGACAAACTTGTCCTGCCATTTGCCGAACCCTGTTTCTTCATGGGACATAAGGGCAAGTTCTTTGGCATACTTAAACGCCGCTTCAGCCATACGTCCGACAATTTCATCGAGTTTTTCCTGGGGAAATGCTGCCAGTGCCTTTTGCGCCTCACGGGCGTTTTCCACAAGAATTCGAGCCTCTTGAACGGAGAGCAAATCATTGTCAATTCTATTCATATCTCACTCCCCCCCTTCTACTCAGAAAATCTAAGGTCTGCAAAACAATTATTAAAAGTCGATAACGTATTTTGCAACAATCTTTTCTACCTCCGCATGAGGCCTAGCAATGACAAGGGAGCTATAAACATTGCCCACCTTGGAAGCTTCTTTGATGCCGGCATCAACAGCAGCCTTAACTGCTCCAACATCTCCACGGACCACGACGGAAACCAAGCCAGAAGCCACATTTTCATATCCTACCAATTCCACGTCTGCAGCTTTGCACATGGCATCCGCTGCTTCTAGCACTGAGACCAGGCTATATGTTTCTATAAACCCTAAAGCACCACCATTTTTGTCCACATGGACTCCCCTTTCTAAACCATCATCAACTGTTATTGCTCATCAATGTCATGTTTTGATACAATCTTGCCTACTGTGCTAATCGGACGTGGCATAACATGAGATGCCGTCAACTCACCAATGGCGGCAGCTGCTGCTGCACCGTTCTCTACAGCTGACTTTACGGCGGCAACATCCCCTTTAATCATGACCGTAACAAGTCCCGAACCCATATTTTCATAGGAAACAAGAATAACATCAGCAGTTTTACACATTACATCCGCTGCCTGAATTGCCGGAACCATACCTCTTGTTTCAATAAGACCCAAGGCTTCTTCTCCGATGTATTTCATCAAAACAACCCCTCTTTCTAATTAGATTTAAACCTCCAAGGATTGTCACTTTACCCCTTAATTAATTAATCGATTTTGGTACTTTAATAATATCTCATGCAGAATTTTTTTCTTTGAAGAATCAATAGATATAATTAGCATTATTGTATCTTTCAGAATCTAGTTATTGCATTAAATAGATTTTATGGTATTATCGATACAAATACTTACAATAGCCCCTACTACCTTATGAGAGTGCATTGATTATTGAATTTTCAGTACAACAAGCAAAATCTGTAGCTCAAGTACATTGATTTTGTTAATTATTTTTGCTAAAGTAAATTAAAAATAAAAAAATCCAAGTTTACTAACTTGGTGGAGTTATATATATGAAAATGGAAGAATTAGTCCAAGAAACGTTGCGCAGCGCTTTTAAGGATGATAGCATCGTATTCGATAAATCCCGCTTTGCCGGCGGACTTACTAATTACAACTATTTAATGAATATTAAGGGCATTGAATATATTATTAGGCAACCTGGCGGTATGACGGAACAGATTATTGATCGCAAAATTGAACGTATCAATAATAACATTGCCTCAGAGTTCGGGGTAAACTCTGATTGTATCTATTTTGATGAATACACTGGAATTAAAATAAGCCTAACTATAAAAAATAGCCAAAATATGGCTCAAGCTAACCCCTGCTCTCCCGAAAACCTCGCTGCCGTTTCGAATATAATGAGGAAAATCCACTCCTTTCCAAAACACTTTCCAAATCGCTTCGATTGGCAAGTAGAGCTCTCTAAATACGAACTGATTATCAAACAACTACACGGCAGTTTTTTCTTTGACTACACAACCTTAAAAGAACAATTAGTAACTATTGTCCAACAAAACATTAAAAGTACCATTTTAGTTCCCTGTCACAATGATACCGTGCCTGAAAACTTTATTATTGACGATACCTTCAAAACTTATTTAGTAGACTGGGAATATTCAGGAATGAACGATCCTTGTTGGGATGTTGCTGCCTATATTCTTGAATCTAAACTATTCGAAGAAGCTATCCAGCATCTAGTTCAGCATTACTTCGGCCGTCCCCTGACGCCTATAGAAGAATTTAAAATTAAAGGCTTTATGATGGCTCAAGATTTACTCTGGACAGCTTGGGCTTTAATCAGACATTACAATGGCGACGACTTTCTCGAATACTGTTGTTTTAGATATGAGCGGTTAAGAAAAAACATTAAATTAATGACCAAGTCCCCTCATTGCACCATTGCCAGTATGGTTCTAGGCTGAACCATCGGCTGGGGCAGGCCATAGGATGGCCAAGGGATGAAAAAGAACCATAGTTCTGCACTGAACTATGGTTCTTTTTCATCTTATCTTTAGGCGGCTTTAATATGGATAGGAATATGGGGCCTAAAATAATTGAGATTTTAGTTTTTCTAGATCCATACTACAATCCAGCCGTTTGATTTCTTCTCCTCGATCTAAGACAACGACGGCGGGAACCTTGTCTATTTTATATTTTTCAGCAAGGGTCTTCTTTGTTGCCGTATCAACTTTAAACAGTTTATAGTTTTCAGCAGTATCATTAAGCACGCCTTCCAATAAGGTGTTGAATTCCAAGCTTTCATTAACTAAGGCATTAAAAAACAATAATAAGGTCTTTTTATCGGTTTGAAGTATATTGGCATTGAAATCATTGAGTTCTTCGATATATCGCTCAGCTGCTACGGCTGCAGTCGCACCATCACCTGCTGCTGAAACAACTTGTCTTAAGTATTTTACTCGATTGTCACCCACTGCATAGATTCCTTCAAGATTAGTTTCCATACGCTCATTGGTGGGAATGTATCCACTTTTCTCCATCCTTAGACCACTGTTGTTTAGAAACTTGGTTGAGGGAACCATCCCAACGAAGAAAAAAACACCCTGACAGGTGAGTTCGGATGAACTGCCTGTTTTTAGGTTCTTGATTTTTACTCCTTCTACGTTTCCTTCCCCGAGAACTTCTTCAATGGTTGAATTCCAGATAAACTCCATCTTCTCATTATTAAATGCTCTCTCGGCACTTACTTTATTACAGTCAAGGATTCCTTCATCATGTAACACAATCACAGTTACTTTGCGAGCAAATTTAGTGATGTACATGCCTTCTTCGATAGCCTGGTCACCACTTCCGATGACCACAACATCTTCCCCTTCAAAGAACTCAGCATCACAAGTGGCACAGTAAGCTACTCCACTTCCCCGAAGTGTTTTTTCACCGGGGATATTTAAAATTCTTGGTTGACTTCCACAGGCAAGAATTACTGCTTTAGCATAAAATTCTTTTCCCTTTTTGGTCTTGACTAGTTTATTTTCTTGAGAAAAATCGACATCGATAACCTCTTCTTTTAGAAATTCAACGTTAAACGATTGAGCGTGTTTTTGGAAATCCTTCATAAGATCTGGTCCACTAATTTGCATATAGCCAGGATAATTAACTATTTCCCTCGTTGTATCTGCTAAACCGCCAATCGTCCCTTTATTGATGACTAAGGTCTTAAGCTTAGCCCTACCACCATAAATAGCAGCAGAAAGTCCAGCGGGGCCTCCCCCGATAATAATCAAATCATAGCTATTAGCCACGGCTTCCACTTCCCTCTCGAAATTATCAGAATAGTTTCCCTTTGTGTGGGGGTCTGACCCTACCCAATGATTTCCTCTATTTTCTCTTCTACAGCTTCTTCCTCAACCTTACCAGCGAGTTTTCCATGATACTCGCCCTCATTGAAAAAGAGGATTTGCGGAACACCTTTTAATGAAAAACGTTGAAATAAATTCTTGTCTTCTTCAACATCAACATAATAGAACCCAAATTTACCTTCATATTGAGGTTTCATTCCTTCTAACATTGGAACGACTTCTTTACACACATGACATTCTTTTTTGGAAAAGATCACTAAGCAAGGCTCACAATTATCATAGATAATTTCTTCGAAACGGGTTGAATCTAGTTGTTGTAATGACATACTTCCAACACTCCTTTAGTTTGCAATTAATTCAGCCTACTATAAATCCCAGATTAGCAATTTTGATCAGGGTCTGGATAAAGAACTGTCTACAATACAGTTCTTCATCCCTTTTATCTGTATTTGAAAAGCAGCTATCAGAGTGCTGCTTTTCTGATAGCTGCGCATATAGCTCTTTGTTATACTTCTTCGGAGAAAATCTGATAAAGTGGAGCTCCTTCGCATTGTGCAGGATACCGCAAGCCCAGTAATACTGAGATTGAAGGTGCAACATCAACTTGTCGGATAGTACGCTCTGTTTTGAATCCAGACTTGATACCGGCACCAGCTGCTACAAAAATTGGTGAAACGGATGTCTCAAAATACCCCTCTGAAGTTGAGATGCTATCGCCATGCAATCTATTATAGCCTTCTTCAACTGAGAAGAAAATATCCCCACATTCTGGTCCATTAGCACCAATTAGCACTGCATCTTTGTTTCTTAGACAGATGCCAATAACTCGTTTACCCGTTCTTTCATCTCTGTAATTATACAGATCCGAAATCAATTGCTCTTCTAAATCATATTTGTCTTTTGGATCCACAATACCATATTTATCCCGGCCTTTGAGATTTATATAAATATAGTTACTACGAATCTGAATGGCCCTTGTTTTCTCCCAATCAACTTCCCTTATGGAATTGCCATTTTCATCTTTTTTCATGACAGTATAGCCTAATTCTTCCATGACCTTTGTATTGAGACCACCATATTCTCCGATAATCGGAGGTACGTTTTCCCCTACAATGAGTCCATGATCGCTTACGAGTAAAACTGTCCAATCTTCATCTAGTAAGTGCATGAATTCACCGAGATACTCATCGGTTTGCACATAAAACTTTTCAATAAACCCTTGATAAGTCTTTTCGTCTGTGTGATCCCAAGGTGGAAGCGTCTTACCCAGATGCCATAACTGGTGGCCAGCACAATCAATATTATGAAGATGGGAAAATACGACTTCATAGCCTTTTTCCTTGATCAAATAATTCATACTATCAGCTTGCCATTTGCAGTAAATATCCCAAGAAGGTCCAAAGATTTCGTGTACTAATTCCGCATCTTCTCCGCCAATCAAGCTTACTGGTGGAACTTCACCTACATTTTTAACTACATCTTTATAGAGGGATTTTTGATGCCATAATTGGTCATTCGAAATATCAAGAGCATTACTAATCCAGAGTCTAACCTTATTACCGGCAGGGTCAAGTTCTAAAATCTTCATGGAACGGCAAGCAGGCTTAGTAACTTCTTTTTTTGTAACGTCATCAATGATGCCCGTTTCCATTTGATCTCGTTTTAAGATGACAATCGGAGCATCTGCTTTCTTATTCTTATAAATAGCCACTCGGTCATATTCCCCAGCGTCATTCTTAAGAATCAAGGCAGGGCGTCTCATGACACCACCAGAGGTCAGGACTGTGAATTCTTTAGCGCCTTCAGGGGCATTTGCCCAACCTGCAGCGTCTTTAAGGGGAGAGTTAACAATATCATAAGCGACCTTACTACCAATAACAACTTCTGTATCTTCATCATCCATAACAAACGTACGGATTTCGCCACCTTCGCGAGCGGTATCCCCCCACCAAAGTTCCATCATTTCATCGTCAACATCAGCATCTAAGGTGTCTTCCAAATCGGATATTATACAACCCACACCCGCTGGTTTATCCACTCGTGGTGCATAGCGAACTTCTTTGATTTCAGGAGTAGCAATGATAACCTTTTCCCAGTCAAGCTGCGCGACACCCATATTGACAGAACCTGGCTGAGTGCCATCGACAACACTTAAGTTTTCGCTATGAGAGGTTGGAGGCCATGAACTCCCAGGCCAATGCCAAACAAGTGTCTTCTTACCAGCTTCTGATGTAATATTCCAAACTTGTTCTGCGGTGCAATTACGAGAATCCATATTGTAAACAACTGCATCAAGGCTTTCTGGCGATTGTCTCCAATAACAGGTGATACCATGAGTTCCCGGATAAGCACCAGTAGCGAGGGTCGTCCAACATGGCGGTGTGATGGTTGGGATTGCCCCTAGTTGGACAAGATCGTTTCTAGCAGATCCTCGTTCAATGAATTTCTGTAAGTTCGGCATTTTTCCTTCTGCTAAGAATTTCCGACTAATTCTTGGGTCCATCCCATCAACGCCTAATACCAATAATTTACCGGTAAGTGCTGGTCTTTTCATGTTATGCATCTCCTCCGTAATTTTTTTAAGTTCTCTCATGATTCTCCGAGAAAGAAATTTCGACTTCCCCGGAGGATGAAATTCGTCATTTGTTTAGCTTGTTATTTGTTGCACTTGCAATTCGCATTATATGCAATCCTTGTTCTCCTGTAAAATACTTAGTGATTATGCCCCATATAGCTAACGTATCTATGGGGTTAATTTATATTGCCTATAGTAAGTATTTTCCAACGAGATGCTTAACACCTTTAAAATCTAAGCCCTCTAAACCATTTGACTGTGGAGACATCGAGAATATAACGATTGCCAAAATCGGATCTGTGATACATTTGACGGCAAAAGGCGGCTTCTGCTGAAGCCGCCTTTTGCTATTTTTCCGGGCTGGTCTCACTGCGACAACCTGTTAGGATTAGTCTTCTTCCGGATAATCGACAGCTTGCACTTTGCTTTCTCCGCCGAAATCCTCCTCGAGCCATTTGCGTAGGGACAGCCCTAAGATGATGATAATAACTATAATGGGTACGCTGGTGGCAACAGATGAAAGCTGAACAACCGGTAATCCGCCCACCATCATGATAGCCACCCCGATCACAGCAAGGAGTGCACACCAGAAAAGTCTTGTCCAGCGGGGAGATTCCTGATCATTCCTAACCTCTTTGCATGCAATCATGGAAATAATAAACGCATTGGAATCAATGGTAGTAGCTTGGAAAATAAGCATTACAAATAAGAAATAGGGAATCACTATTGCAGTTAAGGGTAAGCTATGCAAGACTTGGGAAATCATTCCCGCGGCACCGGCATCCGCCAGTGTCTGATCAAGTGCTATCCCTTGATTAAGCTGAAGATCGACTGCATAGGTGCCGAACACTAAGAAGAATATTGAACATCCAATGGTCGTTACAACCATCATATTTATAACAACATTTTTGATCGTTCTCCCCTTGGAGATCCTGGCAACAAATAATCCGAAATACATGGCCCATGCTGCCCACCAGGCCCAGTAAAACACTGTCCAGTCTTGAGGAAAACCGGATTTGGTAATCGGATCTGTATATAAACTCATCCGTAAAAAGTTAGTAGCCAAAACCCCTAGGCTGTCAACATAGAAGGATAACATAAATAAGGTGGGGCCTACAAGCATAACGAAAGCTAATAATCCCATACATAACCAACTATTTAATTCCGATAACTTTTTAATTCCGCTATTTAAACCGGCGTAAGCACTATAGGTAAATACCGCTGCAACCACCAGTGTGACCCCAACTTTTACCGTCATAGAATTCTCAATACCCAGCATATCGGCGCTTACAGCCGCCATCATAGGTATAACCGTTCCTAAGGTTGTTCCTAATCCGCCTACCAAACCGATAACTACAAAGATATCGATAGCTCTGCCAAGCCATCCGTCTACCCGGTCCCCCAATATTCCCCTGCAAGCATAGCTTGGGTAGAAGTAGGGTTTTTTTCTTACGTGAAGCATGTAGGCAAAGGCGATGGCCCCTGGGACAAAGATAGCCCAGGCCGTAATACCCCAGTGAAATATTCCATAAGCAAGAGAGAATTGCGCAGCTTGCGCTGAGAATGGCTCACCCCAGAAAGGAGGCCACTTAAGATAAAAAATAGGCTCGGCCATGGACCAATAAACTAAACCTGCTCCGACACCGCCTGTGAACATCATGGATATCCAGCTGAAGTCTGAGAATTCAGGTTTATCATCTTTTCCGCCCAATCTTACATTGCCATATCTGCCAAAAGCTAACCAAAGTGAAAACACTACACAGCCCAAAGCAAATAATAACCATAACCAGTCCATTTTATAGGTTATAGCTTTTAATATGGTTGAAACATAGGGTTGCAGTTCTTTACCAAAAATAAGCATTGGGGCATATAACACAACGCATAAAATAGCACTGCCCCAGAAAACAACAGGATTAATAAGAACGGATTTACCTTTAGCTTTCTCTTGTGACAAGTTATTCACCCTTTCTTGTGATTTAATCTGATAATCGGGTTTAAGAAGATAATAAAGTTTAAAATGATTTGTTCTGCCAAGCAAGAATTACAAAGATATATCATGATAATACCGTAATCCTTTACTTTTGTTCCCCCTTATAGAATGTCATTGTTAATCAGTCCTAGTCTTGTCCATAAAAATTTTGAAAAATTTTATGATAAGAACGTTTGAATGGTTATCTGACCTCCTACCCTATCGATTTTCAAAATAGCTTGTGACTTGAAGCACTTATGATGCCGATTATATGTAATACCTATGCCCCCTGTACAATACTTGCTGATTATACCCCCTATAGATTAATCATGGGGTGATTAATAATTTCTATTGAGGCTTTCTGAAATTTCTCACCCCTTTATTTGTGTTGATTTTACATGTTTCGATTTTTTTCTACTAATATTATAGTAAGTCATTTGTTATCTGAATAACTCTCATAGTATAATGGCTATAAATAGTTGGACCTTAGATTAAATTCTATTTTAAGAAATAAACTATCAAGGATGGTTAAGCATATGCGTTTAGAACAATTAGCTTATTTAATTGCAGTTCACGAATCAAAATCTATCTCTCTAGCAGCAGAGCGCACTCACATCTCTCAACCTGCACTCAGTTCTGCCATTAGTAAACTGGAAGATGAATTAGAGGTAGTTTTATTGAAAAGGTCTAATACAGGGGCACATCTCACTGAAATTGGAGAACAAATTATTACGATAGCTAAGGAAGTACTCAATAAGGTTGATGAGATCAAATCTATCGCCCACGGTGACTCAAATGATTTAACTGGCAACATTTCGATTGCCGTGGAACCAAGCATTAATATTACCATGATGCCCGATATATTAACGACCTTTAAACATAACCACCCTAGAGTAAATGCCATTTTGAAAGTCGGAGAATCAAATAATATTTTACGGGATGTTGAATTAGGTAAAGCTGATTTTGGTATTATTATGAAGACAGAAGCTTTTTGCAAATCAAAAGATGTTAATTACAAGGAATTATTTTCCGATCAATTAGTGATTATTTCTGGAAACAACTACCATTCCATTGACTCAACAATGTCTCTAAGTAAGGCTCTTTCATTGCCTATACTTCTGTACAACACCGAATATCTTACAGATTGTGGAGTATCTAGTGTGCTACAAAAGTATGGTGCTATAAATATTTCTTATCGTGTGGACAATTTAGAGATGATGGAAAAAATCCTATCTAAGGGTAAAACGATTGCTTTCGTTCCCCAATTTATGGCAGACGAGTATGTTAAGTCCAACCAAATCAAGAAGATAACCATCAGCGATGTTCAATTAGAGGTTTCAATTATTCTAATTTGGTTAGCTCGTCACCACCTTTCCATGGTCGAAAAGGAATTCCTTAAAATCATTAAAGCTGTCTGTTCTAATAAGATGTAAGTAGCGTATGGTGTTTATGGGCTGTCTCAAACTAGAAATTCAATTTCTAGTTTGAGGGCCCTTTTTTCTTTATAAAACGCGAAAAGACGAGTCAAAAGACCCGCCTTCAAATGAATTATAAGTTATGCGACAAGAACAACGCCCGAAGGTATTTTACTAACACAAGATATTTCTTTCTAATTACTTAATTTAAAATATACATAAAATGCAGAGCCTTTGGAACTGGTTTCAATACTTATCCTTCCGTTGTGGTGTAAAACTATACCATAGCATACGGCTAATCCCAAGCCCGTACCTTGTTCCTTCGTTGTAAAGAATGGTGTGCCTAACTTTTCAAGGATACACTGTTCAATTCCGCTACCTTCATCTAATACGACTAAAGCTACTTCACTATTAGTAGTAAACGTTCTTATTTTTAACTGCCCGCCAGGAGCCATTGCTTCAAATCCATTACGAACAAGATTTAATAACAGTTGGCGTATTTCCTGAATGTCGAGTTTTATATCCGGCAAATCATTAAGTTCGACAGTCAATAATTTATCGTTGGTTTGTGCATCTGCTTGGATGAGCGGCAAGGTGGAAGTGACTATGTCGTTAATATTGTGCCATTCCAGAAAAGTTGGTTTGTTTCCACGAATGGAAAGAAACTCCGTAAGAATTGTATTTGCACGGTCTAGTTCTTCGATCATGAGGTCAAAGTACTCTCTATCCTTTGACTCTTGTTTTTTTCTGAGCAATTGCAAGAAGCCTTTTACTGTTGTCATCGGATTTCGGACTTCATGACTAATACTAGCTGCCATTTCACCTATCATGTTTAATCTATCAAGTTTTAACATTTCCATTTCTGACCGTTTACGCTCTAATATTTCCTGTGACAGCAAATCATTTACAGTCTGTAATTCCTTTGTCCGCTCTGTAACTAAATCCTCTAGATAATATTTATAACGCAAATCCTGTTGCTTTAGTTTATAGAGTAGGGAGGATATAAAATACGAAATTACAACTATCGAGAAAGCGTTAATATAGTTCCCCTGGCGTATATCTGGATCCTTTTGACTAACAGTCAGTAACATCATAAACGCCGCACATGACAACCCATACAAAAGTGCAGTTACCTTATGGTTATAGCTAAACATTACAGCTATTATAATACATCCCATTATATAAACTGTAATTTGACCATGAATCTCTTGATCTATCAACCCAGAGACCACCGCTGTTAAGCATAGAATAAAAAAGGAATAGAGAATTACATACAATTTATGAGATAGCGTTATCTCACTTGCCGTAGAAACAGTAAGTTTGTAGGAGAACAAAAAAATCACAAGGGACACTGAACCTAAAATGACATGAGAATAAAATAGGTCAAAATAACCATCATTACTATTCCATAGGCCCTTGGTTCTGTTGCTATAGTCTATGAAAAGCAAGACAAAGTTTAATAAAAACAATACCATAGCTAACTTTCTAGTACGATTAAAATTATCATAAACCATTATGCCCTCTATGGCATTTTCATGGCACTCAGTTATTTGTTGTAACTGTAATACTCCCAAAGGAATACATCTCCTACTCCACAACTATCTTACAACAACTTCCACACAAAACTACGTATTTCCTTCTTTTTAGCGTGTTCGAGGAATTTACAGGTACAGGAATACGACCATCCAACAAGAAGTTTGTAAAGCAACCTCTTTTAACTAGAAAAGCAAAAAGAGTCCCCAAGGACTCTCAATTATCACATATTTGGTGGAGGCGAGGGGACTTGCACCCCTGTATCGAAGAACGACCACAAAAGCGTCTACGCGTGTGTCCTTTAATTTAAATTTCGCCAGTCTTGACTCCTAAAGGCAAGGATTCAGTTCAGGCTAGCTCGATGATCTTAGCTAATGTCTCCGAGCATTGACATTAGAGCGTCCTACTTAAATGACACTCTGACCCTTCATCGTAGGTTCTGAAGGCAGAATGCTAGCGGCACTTAGGCTGCTAGAGCGTAATTGTTTTCGTTAACTATTTTTGCCCACCGTTTAACGAGACCAGGTGGAATCTCGACGCGCAACCTTTGCCACCGCTTCCCCGAGCGAGTCTAAAACGCCCCCATGTACAAGAAGCTCTACAACGATAGTATAACACATTTATCCTTAAAGGAAACTGGATTTCTGTTGAATAGTTGCTTTTTTATGGAAAATCTCTAAGTTTGTAAAACTAATTATCTGCTTCTGTCTAGTAAGCTTTATTGCGATCCCTTAGAGCCCTTTCTATATCACGTTTACCTTCACGCTCAGCAAGAGCTTGACGTTTGTCATAATTCTTCTTTCCCTGACCGACTGCCAATTCTACTTTTGCCATACCTTTTTTCAGATAAATCTTAATCGGAATCAAAGTCAATCCTTGTTGCTGAATTTTTCCGATTAGTTTATTGATTTCGGCACGGTGAAGTAACAGTTTACGTGGCCTGAGTGGATCATGATTATATCGATTTCCCTGTTCATAAGGACTGATATGCATCTGGTGAACCCAAACTTCACCATTATCCAGTCGTGCATAGCTATCTTTTAGATTCACCCGCCCGTTACGAATGGATTTGATTTCTGTTCCGGTAAGAATGATTCCGGCCTCCACCCTATCTTCGATATGATAATCGTGGAAGGCTTTTCGATTTTCGGCGATGACTTTAATTCCTCCAGATGACATACAGTTCCTCCTTTCGTCCCAGTGTTTCAGTATAGCATAATTTACCTATTTTATCCATGTTGTTTTGTGCTAAATATATTTATAACCTTGAAACTATTAATTTTAAACCCTACGCTTAATTTATTCTAATTCTGCTTTAGTTGAGCAAGTTCACTATGTACGTTCTTCTGTGGTAATCTGCCGGAGAAATTCATGAACCTTAAGTGTAACCTCATTTCGCTCCGGTCCAAGGGTTAAGATATGTCCCGAGTTTTCCCAATAGATTACGACGGGGTTAACTTGCTGAATTTCCTTTCTAATAATCTGGACACTGACAGGATTTACTGTGAAATCTTTAGTACTTTGCATTAACAATGCTGGGCACTTAATTGCATGAAGCTTATTACGCACCTGACGAATTCCTCTATTCAAGGAAACCAGGCCATCCACCGGAATCCGGTCATATACAAAACGATCTGTCCGCGGCTGTGTTATCGAGGCTAATTTTGATTTCCCGACAAACTTTACAAAGGGTTTAATTAGTCGGGCAAAACGTGTTCTTCTGTCAGCAAGCACCATCGGAGCATTCATAGCAACTAATCCGTCGATTAATCCAAGCGTCGCTAGATGAAGTGTTAAGAGCCCTCCCATGGACAAACCAACTCCGATCACTGTGTCGCAAGATTCCCTTAACTTCCTTACTCCTTTTTCCGCGTCTTTAGCCCAGTCCTCCCAACGAGTTTTTGCCATTTCTTCAGGAGTTGTTCCGTGTCCTGAAAGCTGAATACCAAGGACAGTCCAGCTAAACTTAGCTAAGCCTTCGCCCAACAAGCGCATTTCCGAAGGAGCTCCTGTAAAGCCATGGATAAGTAGGCACCCAACACGGTTTCCCTGGAAATAAAAGGGCTCTACTAGGCGTCTTTGTAATTCCATCAAATCACTCCCTCTCAAACAGAAGAATAGCATAGAAGGGCACCTCCTATGAAGTGCCCTCCTTGATTTGGCTCTATTAGCGTAAAATTGAGTAAGAGCATTGATAAGCTTCATTACTATGGGGTAAGAAGTACTCTAACTCTCTTAACTTATGCAATTATTGCTAGACCTAAGGAACTCAGCAAAAAGACACCCGCTAAAATCCCCGTGAGTTTGGCGAATAATTCATCCATACCCTTCTTTTTACCAAAGATAGCCTCGCCAGCACCAGTAATAGCTCCAGATAATCCTGCACTTCTACCGGACTGCAGCAATACAGCCGTGATAAGTCCGATTGAACTGATGATTAGAAGAATTATTAAAGCAATTTGCAAAATAGCTCACCCCCTAAGATAACCCGTTGTTTATATCATTACAACTTTGTAAATTATCAATAGGCTCATTTTAGCATAAAGGTCTTCAAAACTCAATAAATCCTTGAATCTTGTCCAACCTCTAGTCCTATCTCGCTAATGCTTTACGGCCACGATATACGGCGCTTTCTCCGAGTTCCTCTTCGATTCTGAGCAGCTCGTTATACTTTGCAACTCGCTCAGTCCGTGCAGGGGCACCAGTTTTGATCAATCCAGCATTGACCGCCACTGCTACATGGGCTAAAGTGACATCTTCAGTCTCACCTGAACGATGTGAAATAACTGATGTATATCCTGCGCGTTTGGCCATTTCAATGGCGTCCAAGGTTTCAGTTAGGGTTCCGATTTGGTTAAGTTTTATTAGAATCGAGTTTCCACATTTCTCTTCAATCCCACGGGCCAGACGTTTTGGATTGGTTACAAATAGATCGTCTCCGACAAGCTGTACCTTATCCCCTAGGCGCTTGGTGAGCTTGTTCCACCCTTCCCAGTCCTCTTCATCAAGACCGTCTTCAATAGAAAGAATTGGATAGCGCTCAATCAAGCCTTCATAGTAATCAATCATTTCATCGGATGTTTTCTTAACCCCTTCCCCGGCTAAGTTATAGGTCCCATTTTCATAAAGTTCTGTTGCTGCCACATCAAGGGCTAAGGCGACATCCTCACCAGGCTGATACCCCGCTCTCTGAATAGCGTCCATTATGCATAACAAGGCATCTTCGTTGGACTCTAGGCTTGGCGCAAAGCCCCCTTCATCCCCGATTGCGGTAGCGAGGGATTTTTCCTTAAGGACGGCTTTCAAACTGTGGTATACTTCTGTTCCCATACGAAGTGCCTCGGCAAAGTTCGAGGCCCCAACCGGCATAATCATAAATTCTTGTATATCTACATTGTTATCGGCGTGTTTACCGCCATTCAAGATATTCATTAGAGGAACAGGCAGTTCTTTGGCGTTTACTCCCCCTAAATATTGATAGAGAGGAACTCCTAGCGACTCTGCCGCCGCTTTAGCTGCTGCTAAGGATACTCCGAGGATGGCATTAGCTCCGAAATTTCCCTTGTTTTCAGTTCCATCAAGTTCAATCAACACTTGATCTAAGCCTGGCTGGTCAAAGGGACTTAGTCCCTCTATTTCTGGAGCGATGTTTAAATTGACGTTCTCAACTGCCTTTAATACCCCTTTACCCATGTAACGGGTCTCATCTTTATCTCTGAGTTCAACTGCCTCGAAGGCTCCCGTAGAAGCACCTGAAGGAACTGCTGCACGCCCTATAATTCCATCTGTAAGAACGACATCGACTTCTACTGTTGGGTTCCCCCTTGAATCCAAAATCTCACGTGCATAAACATCTGTAATAAAGCTCATTGATCAATGTCCCCCTTTTTTATTAGAAATCCTTATTAGGAGTTCTCGCGTAATTTAGATATAGGTTTAAACCTATTGAAAATTTGGGTTCTTATATAAAGAATTAATCCTGAATTATAGCTAGGTTAACTATGACTCAAGCAATGATTTTCCGGTCATTTCCTTCGGAACGGGAATCTGAAGTAACTTTAGGATAGTAGGAGCTACATCGCATAACGCTCCATCACTCCGCAACTCTTGTCCTTTGAGTTTATCATCGACTAATATGAACGGCACACAGTTGCAAGAATGAGCAGTTATAGGAAATAACGTCTTAGGATCCACCTTTTCTTCGGCATTTCCGTGATCTGCTGTCACAATGAGGGTAGCGTTCATTTTCTGAATTGCTTCATAAATATGGCCCAAACATTGGTCTACAGTCTCTACTGCCTTGACCGTTGCATCAAAAACCCCTGTATGTCCCACCATATCTGGGTTAGCAAAGTTCAGGATGATAACATCATAGTCCGATTCTCGAAGCTGTTCGAGGACAGTTTGAGTTATTTCCATTGCGCTCATCTCAGGCTGTAGATTATAAGTAGCTACTTTTGGCGAAGGGATAAGGATCCGTTCTTCGCTTGGATACGGTTCTTCAAGCCCTCCGTTAAAGAAGAAGGTTACATGAGCGTATTTTTCTGTCTCTGCAATTCTTAACTGTTTTAACCCGTGATCGGAAAGCACTTCTCCCAAGGTGTTATCTAAGTTTTGTTGAGGAAAGGCTACAGGTGCAGGAATCGTTTCATCATACTGAGTCATACAAACAAAGTGGACCTTAGGGCGATTAGGTCGTTGGAATCCCGGGAATTCTTCGTCTACAAAGGCACGAGTGATTTCACGTGCGCGATCTGAACGGAAGTTGTAAAATAGGACACTATCTCCCTCTTGCACTAGCCCCACTGGTTTTCCATCTTGATCATCAATCACGGTAGGTAGTACGAATTCATCGGTCACCCGGGTGTCATAAGAAAACTCCACCGCAGATAAAGCACCTGCCGCATGCTTTCCTTCTCCGTAGACTATGGCCCGATAACCTTTTTCTAAGCGTTCCCAACGTTCATCTCGATCCATTACATAGTAACGGCCGCTTACTGAGGCGATTTTTCCCACGCCCAGTTCTTGAATCTTTTCTTCGAGTTGGACAATGTAATCTTTGGCACTTTGAGGTAAGACGTCGCGTCCATCAAGAATAACGTGGATATAGACGTTTTGTACGCCTTGTTTTTTTGCCATCTCTAGCAGGGCAAATAAATGAAGGATATGTGAATGAACTCCTCCATCCGAGAGTAAGCCCATAAGATGCAGTCCCTTGTTATGTATCCGGGCATGATCCATAGCTTCGATTAGAACGGGATTCTCAAATATCGTCCCATCCTGAATCGCCTTAAAGATACGAGTCAACTCCTGATAGACCACTCGCCCTGCCCCTATGTTCAGATGACCTACTTCTGAATTACCCATTTGTCCACTCGGAAGTCCTACTGCCTCTCCAGATGGTTGAAGGGTGGTATAAGGGTATTCTTTTTCTAAACGTTTAAAGTTTGGTATACTTGCTTGGGCAATAGCATTCCCCTCAGCATTGTCTCGACAACCCCATCCATCGAGAATTATTAGAAAAAGTGGTTTTGCAGCCTGCATGACTATATCCCTTCTACGCGAGCCACGAGGGGACCTGCGTTTTTGATAAGTTGGGCAAAACCGAGGGGATCAAGACTTGCTCCACCGACTAAAGCGCCGTCAACATCGGGCTCAGTTATTAGCTCGGCAATATTTTCAGCCTTGACACTTCCACCATAGAGTATGGGTACTTGCTCAGCAGCCCGCCCCATACGTTCAGTGAGAGTAGTACGAATCGCGGCACACATTTCTTGAGCGTCTTTACTAGAGGCAGTTTTTCCCGTGCCAATCGCCCAAATGGGTTCATAAGCAATTATAACCCGACTTAAATCTTCCGTGGCTAAGCCGGAAAGGGCACGAGACACTTGCCCTTGGACCCTCTCGACAGCTTTCCCTTCTTCGCGAAGACTCAGATTTTCTCCACAGCATACAATGGGTGTTAATCCGACTGCCAAAGCTTGCTGTACCTTCTTGGCAATTTCCTCATCCGTCTCTCCGAACATCTCCCGTCGCTCGGAGTGACCGAGTATGACATAGGTACAAGCCACATCAAGCAGCATCTGAGCCGAGATTTCTCCCGTATAAGCACCTTGATCTGCCCAGGCCATGTTTTGGGCTCCTAAGTGGACTATACTTTCTTCAAGTTCATTTTTAAGGGCATATAGGGCTGTAAAGGGAGCACAAAGGACAATATCAAGATCAGTAACATCCTTAACTTCATCTAAGAATTTTACTGCATAGTTCTCTGCTTCACTAACAGTCTTAAACATCTTCCAGTTGCCGGCGATTACCCGTCGTCGATTAGCCACTTATTTTATACCTCCTTCTCGCTTAATGCCGCAACACCCGGCAGCACTTTCCCTTCCAGAAATTCAAGGGAAGCTCCCCCCCCGGTGGAAATATGAGTCATGCGATCTGCCACATTCATCTTCTCCACAGCTGCCACCGAATCCCCTCCACCAACAATTGTGATCCCCTCGCAAGCAGCTACTGCTTGTGCAACCTGTTCAGTTCCCTTAGCGAAGGCTTCCATTTCGAAGACGCCCATCGGACCATTCCAGATCACGGTACGAGCAGTCGATACACGAGCCTTGAATTTCTCGGCACTGTTAGCCCCAATATCTAGGGCCATTTCATCATCTCTAATCTCAGATACATTCACCGTACGATGAGAAGCATCCGCTTCGAATGCCAATGCTGCCACAACATCAATTGGCAGTTCTAATTCAACCCCTTTTGTTTTGGCTTTATCAATCAGTTGCTTGGCCAACTCCACTTTTTCCTCTTCAAGAAGGGATTTCCCAACATTAAACCCTTGAGCTTTAAGGAAGGTATTGGCCATCCCTCCACCTATGATCAAGGCGTCGACCTTTTCTAAAAGATTTTCTATAACACCTATCTTATCACTCACCTTGGCACCACCGATAATAGCAACAAAAGGACGTTCTGGTCGTTCCAGAGCATTGCCCATGAACTCAACTTCCTTTTCCATTAACAACCCACAAACAGCAGGAATATAGTGCGTAACCCCTTCAGTTGAAGCATGGGCACGATGGGCAGTTCCAAAGGCATCATTGACAAAGAGCTCTGCCAACCCAGCTAATTGTTGTGCAAATGCCGGATCATTTTTCTCTTCTTCGGCATGGAAACGAACATTTTCTAACAAGAGAACTTGCCCATTTTGCAGCTTGCTGACAGCTTCCATTGCTGAATCTCCCACACAGTCCTTGGCAAAGGCTACCTCTTGGGCTAATTGCCCGCTTAGATGCTTGGCAACGGGTGCTAAGGAATACGTTTGATTGACTTTTCCCTTGGGACGCCCAAGGTGAGAAGCAAGAATAACCCGTGCACCTTCTCTTATTAAATACAATATAGTAGGCAAGGATGCTTGGATACGTTTATCATTGGTAATTTGCCCTTGCTCATTTAATGGCACATTAAAATCCACACGGACAAGGACACGTTTTCCACGTACCTCTGCATCCTTTACGCTCTTTTTATTCATTCAAAAAAATCCCCTTTCACTTGTCCCATGGGTTCGGGGGGTCGTCAACTAAAGACCCTATCCCTATTCTTATCGAGGATGGTTTTACCCATTTGAATCTCCGCTCCTTGATACCCCTCTGGTTTAGGATAAATATCCATTAGTATGCCTGAAAATAAACTTCTTACTCTTTCCTGCCGTAATTAGTCAATTGTAGTACTTCTCTATTTAAATCTAGTTTCCTGCTAGCAAGACTATTTGTTCACGAACTCCTTGGCTAGTCCTCCCAATCTTTGCTTCGGTCAACAGCCTTAAGCCAACCCCGATAAAGTTTTATCCTCCGCAACTCTGGCATTTCAGGTGTAAAACAACGATCTATTCTCCAACTTGAACAAATTTCCCCTTGATTCTTCCAAAAGCCCACAGCTAAGCCGGCCAAATAAGCAGCCCCCAGCGCCGTTGTCTCAACGACTTTAGGACGCTCCACGCTAACTCCTAAAAGATCCGCCTGGAATTGCATCAGTAAATTATTTGCTACGGCACCCCCGTCCACACGTAATGTCTGGAGAGTAATCTCAGCATCATTTTCCATTGCTCCAAGGACATCCTTTGTCTGATAAGCCATTGCTTCCAGAGTCGCCCGAATCAGGTGTGCTTGTGTGGTTCCCCGCGTTAAGCCAAAAATTGCACCTCTAGCACGCATATTCCAATAGGGAGCTCCTAGTCCGGTAAAGGCCGGAACAACGTAGACCCCCTCTGTATCCTCGACTGTGCCAGCTAAAACCTCTGAGTCCTGCGCAGAACTAATCAGTTTGAGTCCATCCCTCAGCCATTGAATAGCTGCACCCGCGATAAACACGCTTCCCTCTAATGCATAGTTTATTTTACCGTCAAGACCCCAGGCAATCGTAGTAAGTAACCCATTTTTAGACGGTACTGCCCGTTCTCCGGTGTTCATTAGCATAAAACAGCCGGTTCCATAAGTGTTTTTGGCCATGCCGGGTTCAAAGCACATCTGACCAAATAATGCTGCTTGCTGATCCCCCGCTATTCCTGAGATAGGAATTGTATGTTTGCCAAATAAACCGATTTCTGTTTGACCATATATCCAGCTTGAAGGTTTTACTTCAGGCAACATGTTTTTAGGGATTTTTAACTCCTCGAGAATTTCTTCCGACCATTCTAAGGTATGTATGTTAAACATCAATGTTCGTGAAGCGTTAGAATAATCCGTTACGTGTACTTTCCCCTTAGTCAATTTCCAAACTAACCACGTGTCGATGGTTCCAAATAATAACTCTCCACGCTCCGCTTTGTCGCGAGCTCCCTCCACCTCATCGAGAATCCATTGAACTTTTGTTCCCGAAAAGTAGGCATCCAGAACTAAGCCTGTTATTGAGCGGATTTTTGCTTCCCACCCTTTTGCTTTTAAACCTTCAACTATTTCCGTCGTCCGACGACATTGCCAAACAATGGCTGGGTAAATAGGTTTCCCTGTAAACCTATCCCATACCACGGTGGTCTCTCGTTGATTAGTAATTCCAATACATGCTATTTTCTCTGGGGATACATTCGTTCTTGCCAGCAGCTCAGCCATAACCCCATATTGTATACTCCATATTTCCTCTGCATCATGCTCTACCCATCCGGGCTTAGGGTAAATTTGAGCAAACTCCTTTTGCGCCACCCCTATAACTTCACTTTCTTGGTTAAATAAAATTGCCCGGCAACTGGTAGTACCCTGATCTATTGCTAAAACGTATTTATTATCGATAGTTTTCTCCCCCGGACTCATTCTTCTCCCCCTTATCTTTCCATTCCGTCACACTCTAGCAGCTTTTAAACGTCGGACGAAAACCCGGAAACTTGTACTATTTGATATTCTGCGGATTACCGCACTATTCCTTTGAATCGATCCCCGCCTTTGAGATTATTCTTTTGGAAAAACAAAAGGTTTCTCCCATTAATTTACTAATGATTCTAACACTCAACACTGTTAAACTAAAGTCCGTACAAGTTATTAAAAAAACAATATAAAGGAGTTAATGTAGTGAAAAAAAGGCTAACCAAAGCGCTTTCTGTGTTTTTAGGTACCTCATTTATATTAATGGGCTTGATTAATCCCTTGACTGCAATGGGCCAAATGAGTGTTATGGGGACGGATACTCAACCGTTTGATCGTCTCGGAGGATATGACAAATATGAAACAGCTGCCCTTATCGCACGCCAAGGATGGACAATCAATTCAGAGGCTGTGGTACTATCTGCAGGAATGAATAGGAACTTAGTTGATGCCCTAGCTGCTGGCCCCTTAGCAGCTCAATTAAACGCCCCGATTTTATTAACGGATGGAAGTACAACCCTGAACTCCTTAACTAAGGCGGAAATTGAACGCCTTGAGCCTCATACTGTTTATGTCACGAGTGGCAGCGCCGTAATTAAGCCAGAAGTCTTGAAAGTCATAGAAGCAATGCCTAGTGTGGAGAAGGTTGTTCCTTTAGGCGGCTGGGATCAGTATGAGACCTCCGTAAACATTGCCAAGGAAATGGCCGAATTAGGAGCAGATCTTTCAAAGGTGGTTATTGCTTCTGGTTGGTCCACTCCAGCGGATGCCTTGTCTGTAGGCGCCATCGCTGGTGCACAAGGCATGCCGATTTTAGCGACAACGAAGGGCAAACTACCGGAATCAGTGGTAAATTTCCTAAGTTCAATCCAGGGAATTACTGACACGTATATCATCGGAGGAACCGCTGTTGTTGGAGAAACTATTGAATTGGAGCTTCCTGGTACGGTGCATCGTTATGCTGGTCTTACCAAATATGATACAAATGTAGAAGTGCTTAAGGGGTTTTCTCAGACACTTAATTATGAGCATATTTACTATGCCAATGGCGAAACCTTTGTTGACGCGCTGGCTGGAGTTCCATTCGCTGCTCAAACACAATCTCCCATTATCCTTACGGGACAGGAATTACCTCAAGTAACTAGAGAGTTGACGAAACAATCGATATTGCCTTATTCCGAGGTCATAGCATTTGGTGGAACAGCAGCGATTCCAGAGAAAGTCCTTACTGATATATTCGATATACTAGTAGAACTTTTCATGGAGGGATACGATCATGTGACCCTGACCCATTTTTCCTCAATGTACCCCACGCCACTAGAAGGGGAAAGTGTTGATTTTAAACTTATCGATGGAAAAAATGCATCGGATTTAGCAGCTATTGCTGTAACACTAGTTGATTCCAACGGTGAAGTCCTTGCCACGAACATGGGGACAGATCTTCTCCTGCAATCAGACAATACTCAATTTAGTACTATATTCTATCGAGATAAGACTTCTAAACTCCTCGATAATGTTTGGGAGTATGGTGACTGGACAGGGGATACCAATCAGTTAGTTGCTTCGGTAATGATTACCCTTGCATATAAGGATGGGCAGGTCTATTTTGCATTTTTTAATAAGGTCTAATCGTTCCGATCAATACTCTGATTAGGACTATGAGAATTGAACGTAAAAAACAACAGAGCCACTGGAAGAACAAATCCTTCCAGTGGCTCCTCTTTTTGTCTAAGCAAGCACACCGCCTTGCCACCCAAATCGTTGTCACCGATCCGTTTCACAGCCTCCCCGCGACTTCAGAGAAGTCGCGAAACACGGAGCGAAGCCTCTACGAGAGTGGCTCGCCAAACTTGGCCCAAGCGAGATGATCTAATACCTCTTCCTAACAGACGTAGACGCAATACCTAACTCATCACGATACTTAGCCACTGTCCGCCTGGAAATCTCCATATCCCTTGCCTTTAGTAGATCCGCTAATTTTTGATCAGAATAAGGGCTTTTGGGATTCTCTGAAGCAATTAGGTCGCGTAGGACTAGTTTAATGACATCCGTGGTAACGCCTGAGTCATTTTGATTTCCGCGGCCCATACTATTGGCAAAGAAAAATTTAAACTCAAAAATCCCTCGCGGAGTTTGGACGTACTTATGGGCAGTTGCACGACTGACCGTGGACTCATGGACTCCAATTTCCTCTGCGATATCTTTTAAGGTGAGGGGTCTCAGGTATCGAATTCCATTGCGAAGAAATTCTGTTTGCCACTTTACAATAGCATTAGCGACTTTATATAGAGTCAGGCGTCGTTGCTCAATGCTGCGAATAAGCCAGGCAGCAGCATTGAGCTTCTGTTCAACAAATTTGCGAGTGTCTGTTCCCTCATCCTGATTCAGAGCGTCACGGTATGCCTTATTAACCCCTAGGCGAGGGACCGTAATATCATTAACGAGGATAATAAATTCCCCTTCGATTTCTTCAATTACTACATCTGGAACTATATAACGCACTTCCCCGGGACCAGAAAAGCGAAGGCCGGGTTTAGGGTCAAGCTTTCGTACTAAGTCTGCCAGCTCCTGAACCCGACTTAAGGAGATTTTCAGGGCTTGGGCGATTCGTTGCAAGCGTCCTGCCGCTAAGTCTTCAAGATGTTTTAAAAACACAGGTAATTCAGGAGGATAGTTTGATAAGAGTGGTAATTGCAAGGATAAGCATTCCTCTAAATTCCGAGCCCCTACACCTAATGGGTCTAATTTCTGAACGGCAGCCAGCGCTTCCTCCACCTTTGCAAGGGGGACATTCATTTCCCGAGCAATATCTTCTAACGATAATGTCAAATATCCCTTATCATTCAAATTCCCGACGATATACTCAGCTATTTCTAAAGAAGCAGTAAGTTTTTGAACATGAAGTTGTTCGACTAAATGCTCCAGGAGCGTTGGTGCTGCTGTAATGAAAGGATCAAATCGCTGTTTATCTTCCATAACCACTCTTTCTTGACGAACCCTGTTATCATCCTGATCATGGAAATAATCCTGCCAGTCCACTTCCCATTTGTCCTCAGGAGGGCCCTCCTCAACTGCAGGGGTCTCTGCCTCCCCTTTAATATCCGTACTTTCTTCTAGATTTTCCAACAGAGGATTCTCTAGAAGCTGTTCCTCGACATACGTGGAAAGGTCAAGTGCGGACAACTGTAAAATCGTAATTGCTTGGCGTAATTCTGGGGTCATAATGAGTTTTTGGGTTTGTTCGAGACTCAGACCGTAACCTAACCGCACCATACTCCCCCCCTATATCTTCAATTTCATACGATCCTTCCTGGGCTTTTTATCAAATCCAAACTCCCTGCCTCGTTTTATCCAATCGTCAGATGCATTGAAGGGAGTTACTTTAGGTTGCCTTTTGGTTTCTGATTCGCTCAGCCATCTCATCAATTTTTCTCATTCGGTGATTGACACCCGACTTGCCGACTTTAGGTCTTAGCATTTCTCCAAGTTCCTTTAAACTAGCTTCGGAATACTCTAACCTCAGTTCAGCTATTTCACGGAGTGTTGGCGGCAGAGATTGAAGCCCAATAGTATCCGCAATTATTTGGATGTTCTCTAACTGACGTACAGCAGCATCAACAATTTTATCCAGATTAGCAGTCTCGCAATTAACTAGGCGATTCACTTGATTTCGTACATCTTTTAAAACACGTACATTTTCAAATTCTAATAGAGCATGATGTGCCCCGATGAAGCCAAGGAAATCTACAATGTGTTCACTCTCTTTGAGATATACTACATACCAATTCTTTCGCATACTCACTTTGGCCCCAAGTTTAAAACGATTGATCAGTTGACATAATGCTTTGGCATGCTGCTCATCATTACTAACAATTTCAAGATGATAAGTGCCTTCAGGATTGTTAATCGAGCCCCCTGCTAGAAAAGCTCCTCTCAAATAAGCCTTTTGATCGCAGCGCTTTTTAATAAGATTTGGAGCAATCCCTAGATAAATTTGGCCCTTATTATCAAGCAATCCAACATTCTGTAAATCTTCTATTCCCCGGGGATGAATTCTAACCAAATAGGAGTTGTTTTTACGCAGTCTTAGCTTGCGTCGAACCACAATATCTACCTGACGCTTTAACACATCCTTAGCTAAGCGATATATTTTTCGTGCCACTGGTGCACTTTCCGTGGTCACATTCAAGGTATACTGTTGATTTGCACTGATTTGAAGGGTTCCATCCATGCGGACTAAAGCTGCCAATTCCGCTAAATCACAACAAGATTTCTGCCCACTTAAGCGGGCAAGCTCTTCCTTTGTAACAGCACTGAAGGACAATTCTCCGGCCCCCTTTTCGTGGTTCGTGGTTCGTAGTTCGAGATTCGAGACTCGTAGTTCGAATACGCAAGCAAGCAGTAAAGCAGATTAACCTAAGTCGTCATCCTGAGCGATAGCAAAGGATCTGGATCCTTAGTCATTCCTACAAAGTTCATGGAGTGACGGTGCACTTTCTAACAATACTATAAATCCTGACGGAGCTTACGAGTGAGCAAATAAGCATCAACTAGTGCAATCCGCTCCCCTATAGGTTTTAAACGAAAGAGCAACCGAATTAGTTCTTTGGCCAATCGATCCGAATCGTGGCGTACAACGTTCCTCTCTTGAACTAAATTTGCTTCATAGTATTTTGCACCTAAATGCTGGACCACTTTAGGATCCGCAATAACTGGAACAGCTTCTTCTTGGCTATAGCGTTTCAAAAGCGTCTCTGTGATTTCTCCACGGGAAGCAAGTACTGCATCTACAAAACCTGTACCGCAGTGGTCCAGAATCGCTTGGAGATGATCAGATACTTTATAGCCGTCCGTTTCTCCTTTTTCTGTCATTACATTACATACATAGACGACAGGGGCGGTTACTTCTCGAATTTTTTCCCTGAGCCCTGTAACCAATAGATTAGGCAAAACACTGGTGTAGAGGCTTCCCGGTCCTAGAACGATAAGGTCTGCCTCTTCAATTGCCTGTATAGCGCCTGGTAAAGGAGTACAATCACTGGGATCCAGATAGACTCGATCAATCTTACCCTCCTTGGCCCGGATGGAGGTCTCCCCAACGACACGGGTGCCATCCTCTAAATCCGCCATTAGAACGACCTGATCCAAGGTAGTAGGAAATACCTTTCCACGAAGAGCAAAAACTTTGCTGACTTGTTCGATTCCTTTTTGAAAATCCCCAAAGGTATCGGTTAAGCCTGCCAAAAACAAATTTCCCAAACTATGCCCCTCGAGGGCTCCGCCTTCAAAGCGATAAGAGAAGAGAGTGTCCATGATTTCATCTGTCTCAGCCAAAGCGACTAGACAATTGCGCACATCTCCTGGTGGTTGTATGCCTAACTCACTTCGTAATTTTCCCGAACTTCCCCCATCATCGGAAACTGTAACTATAGCCGTTAGATTACAGGTGTATTGCTTAAGACCCCGGAGAAGCGCAGAAAGCCCGGTCCCACCGCCAACCACTACAATCTTCGGCCCTCTCCGTAAGTGATGCCTGGAATAAATCCTATCCACAATTCTCACTTCGTTTTCGGGGAGCACTGAAGATATAATTGAGTAAAGCATACGTTTAAAACCGATGATAATTGCAAAAACCCCTAAGGCACTAATGATTGCACCTGCTGGAACGGTTATATGCCGGGTACTGCCCGTCAATCTGTAAATAACCTCACGAAACTTTAACTCCGCGTAACCGATTGCTACTCCATCGTTCATGACGGAAAAACCCGTTGCGAAGAGAAAGATTCCTAAAACTGCGAGCAAAAACCATCGTTTTACTTTTATATCCGGATAAAGCCATTTTAAATATCTAAAAATCACTTCGTACTTTTTGGGATTCATCGCGCTAATCCACGGTTTTGGTTTTTTGAGGCGTCCCGGTGTTTAACACTAATGGCATAATCACGTTCCTTTAAAAAACTTCCGACTCTTTCTGCAATGGCAACAGAACGATGTTGTCCGCCTGTACAACCGATCCCAATGACTAAGTGAGTTTTACCTTCTTTAATATAATTAGGAAGAATGTATTCTAGTAAATCCAAATATTTTTCCATAAAATCTTGGGCCATTTGGTTTCCAAAGACATAGTCACGAACTAAGTCATGCTCTCCTGTAAGAGGACGTAATGCTTCTACGTAAAATGGATTGGGAAGAAATCTCACATCCATAATCAAATCGGCATCCATAGGAATTCCATATTTAAAGCCGAACGATATTACGGAGACTGCCATTTGGCCCAATCCCTGAGCTTTGCAAAAAAGCCCCGCTACTTGGCTGCGAAGTTGTTGGGAACTAAGGTTAGAGGTATCTATAATACTGTCCGCTCGAGATCTTAGCTCCGCCAACTGCTGGCGTTCGGCCTGAATTCCGTCTAAGACTCGTCCATGGGGTGAAAGGGGATGTCTGCGCCGAGATTCCTTATAACGACGTATTAAGGTTTCATCCGAAGCATCGAGAAAGAGCACTTCCAGCCGAAACCCTTCTGTCTCCAAATTGCTTAAAGCTTCACTTAAGGAGGAAAAAAATTCTCCGCCGCGCAAATCACAAACAATAGCCGCTTTAGAGACCTTCCCCCTAGATTGGGCACAGAGTTCAGCAAATTTAACTAAAAAGGTAGGCGGTAAATTATCGACACAGAAAAACCCTTGATCTTCCAGACTTTGCATGGCCTGGGTTCTTCCTGCCCCCGATAAGCCTGTAATAACAATGAGCTCTAATCCTTGTTTATTCATTCTTTCACCTCCTCTTATTATATTATGGCTGACCCTTGACCAATATGGCTTTTTCAGCTTGAACTTGAGCATTGTTTAGTGCGTCCTCGGGGGTGGTGTTCTCGGCTAGTACGTTATTCCACGCAGAATCTTGTATCGAAATGAGCTTCCACTCTTGGGCATTCCCTTCTAAAATCCACGCCTTAGAAAGGGCAGTTTTTGCCTGAGGAAAGACTCCTTTCTGAGCCTCTGGACGCCCATAGTAACTCATATTAGCCGGAAGAAGACGACCAGCCTCCAGTAATGCTCCCTCAACTTCTGGAGTAAGCAGGGCCTTCTCAACCGTTTGAATTGCGTCCCTCATATCCGGAGTGGTTTTAATCGCTGAATTAGCAATCCCTAAGGTCCTGCCAATCAAGGATTGTCCTTGTCCTCCCAACAAGTCGGAAAGAGGCATGCTTCCCCAAGGAACGTTCTGTTGAGTTAGGTGTTTAGCTGCGCTAGCTCCCGTTATGACATAGGGTGTTTCCCCTTTAGCGAAGGAGGTTATTGCTGCAGGGTCAATACGAATTGCTTGTGCATTCCGCCAAGTCAGGAGTTGTTGAAGGAATACAACATTATTCGGATCATTAAAACTTACCTTTCCAGTATTTATAATTCGCCCACCCTGCCCATTCCACCATGCTGAGAGTGTGGCAGTATCAGGAGAGACGATGGAAACCCCTTTTGCTGTAAACAGGCCTGCTAAATCGAGAGGAGCCTCAGCTATATCTGTTCTGAAATAAAGCAAAGGAATATCGGTCAACCAAGGGAGAGCATAACTGATCTCTCCAAATCGAAAGGCTGCCAATGCTGCAGGAAATGCCTCCTGATCCTTATATACTACAGGCGCCAATGCCCCTTGCCCATAGAGCTGATGGATAATCTCCCTTGAAGCAATGAAAATCTCCGGCCCTTCCCCTCCCGCTTCAGATTGGTAGGAAAAACTTGCAAAGGTTTTTTCAGGTACATAATTGAGCTTGACAATCACCTCTGGATGTTTCTCGGCAATCATCTGTGCCTGTATCTCTAAAGCATCCTCCTCTGCTCCTTGTAAGGAATGCCAGACGTCGACGACTGCAGGTGCTGGTCCACCCGGTTCTCCTGTCTGAGGAGCTGATGAACACCCAGTGACAAGGGTTAGGGTAGCTATTATTAAGAAAACTCGTCCAGCGCCCACGAAGGCATTAGCCCATCTTGCGGACATTGTCGACCCATGTATTAGACTGCTTGTTAGCCGCCAAGCGATGTGCATAGTCATTTTACTGCACTCCATTCATGATCCTTCATATCGGTAGGCTTTTACGTTCCCTGGTTGGTAGAGGAAAAGATACCAACAGGGCTGATTGAATTCTTCAACTTGAAATAAATCTGAGGTAAAACAAGTTACGGCTGTGTTGCGAACCCATTGCCGTCGGTCCATTCCCTTGACCCCGGGAATGACCGTCTCCCAATAAGCACTCTTACGGATGGTTTCCTGCATGGTTTTCCACTGATCTGCCTTCTCTTCCCACTCCAAGCCATACTCAGGCTGGAGATAGTCAGGGATACTATGAGGACGCTCCCACCTGTAATAATCAAACCGGAGAGCATCGCTGATTCTGTTCATCAGGGCGACATCTAGCCCCTCCTTCGTTTCGGAGGCATAGATCTTCTGGAGGAACTCCCAGAGTTTATCAAAGAGGGCTTTTCCCTGCCATTGGCGTTGGAACCAACCCTTTTCTTGCCAAAACTCAGCAAATTCGCAGTAAAAATCAAAGGGAGTGGGAAAGAGTTTAAGGACTTCACGTAGAGCAGTCGAAAACTTCCCTGAATTATAGTATTTATCAAGCACGTCTTCCATGCGATGTAATTTGAGTATTTCGCTATGTGAAAGGACCTTAGTCTCTAGAATTGTATAGGGTGGATCAGGGGTGAACAACAGACCATAACTTAGCCTCTGCAAACGTAAGCCAGATCCTTTGAGAACTTTTAGGAATCCCAGCTGAAGCATATCCGGATTTACCCCGTATACATCATTAAAGGAGGTTCGAAAGTCTATCCAGTTTTCCTCGGGTAACCCTGCGATCAGGTCTAGGTGAAGCGGTATTCCAAACGACTGAAGTTCCGGTACGAACTTTTTCCACTCTTCAAAATATTGAAGACGGGATACAATCTTGAGTGTGGGCTGGTGCGTAGATTGTACTCCGATTTCTAATTGAATAAGTCCCTGGGGATAGTTTTGAAAATAATCCAGCCATTCTGCATCAAATAAGTCCCCAGCCATTTCGCAATGAACGCGAATACGCTGAGCATCTGGGTGGATTTGACTTTCTTCCCGCACGATGTCTAAAATCTTTAGCGCATGAAGCTTATTCGCATTAAAGGTTCTGTCTACAAATTTTATGGTACGGGCACCATTTTTCAGTAGTTGGCGAAAGATCCTGCGAAATCTCTCCGGCTCTAAGAAACGAACCCCTCGAAAGGTTGAGGACAAGCAATACTGACAATTAAACGGACATCCCCTAGTTGTTTCAACATAAACAATCCGTGCTGTAAAATCTTCATCTTGAACATAAGGGAAAGGAAGATCATTTAAACTCATGGGCTTTAAGGGAGAGGGGTTAACCAGTATTTTCCCGTCCTTTCTCCAAACTATGCCCGGGACGTGAGAAAGATCACTACCATTTTGCCAAGTCTGCAGTAGTTCTAAAAACGTTGTCTCACCTTCACCAACGACAAGAGCATCTACCTCTGGATGTTCGTGAAGAAACTCCTCCGCCTCAAAGGATACCTCTGGGCCTCCTAAAACAAATCGAACATTGGGACAAACTGGCCGGAGCTGCCTAATCAGCGCGACGATTTCTTTCAGATTCCAAATGTAACAGGAGAAACCTATGACATCTGCCTTAGCCTCATAGATTTCCGAGGCAATCCGATCCAGATGATCATTAATGCTAAATTCTCTAAGCAAAACGTCCGGGTAGACGGGACTTATACCTTCTCTCAAATAGCGAAGGGCTAAATTCGTATGGACAAATTTTGCATTTAGAGCAACTAATAGAACTCGCAAAATCGACAACTCCCTTTGCTTTTAAGTATAGCGGTTTAAGGCCTCCAATGCAATTGTTATGCCAAATTGCACGAAGTATTTGAAAGATTGGATTTTCTGGCTTAGTATTCAATTTTTGGAAAATTCAGACGTGTTCACCTACAATATATGATGTGTATTGTCATTCTGAACGCAGTGAAGAATCTATCCCGCTTTATCCTCAAACTGGGGTAAATAAGATCCTTCGCTCGCGCTCAGGATGACACTGTACTAAGTCATACTGAACGTAGTGAAGTATTTTGACCCAATATTATTTTTCCATCCCTCAATGATGCTGCTTATGCAGCATGAAAGTCTGGTACGTTAAAAAACTTGATCAGTGATACACTGACAGGAAAAAGATGCCTACAAAATGCAGGCATCTTTTCATTTTAATAAACCCTGACCAACTTGATCTTCTCAATTTAAAAATCCACTTCTAAAACCATTAAGCATACAGTTAAAACAATACGTCAATATCAATATCCTCCAGTGTTGAGCAACCAGTCAAAACCATGGCCTGTTTCAGTTCATTCGTCATTCGCCTTATAACTAAGGCGACTCCTTCTGCACCTCCGCCGTAACCTGCAATGATCAGAGGTCTCCCAATCATGACAGCATCTGCACCAAGGGCCAGCATTTTTAGAACATCAAGCCCTGTTCGAATTCCACCATCTACAATCACAGGAATGCGACCATTAACCGCCGAGGCTATTTCTGGTAAAACCTCTGCTGTTCCTGGCGTATGATCAATTACTCTACCACCATGGTTCGATACGACTATTGCAGCAGCACCTGCTTCAATGGCTATTTCAGCCTCATCCACCGTCATAATTCCTTTAATAATGAAGGGTAATGAGGTGTTATCAATGATCTGTTTCAAGTCTTCTTTACTTTTTGGGCTAACAGGGATCGTTACTAGGCCAGCTGCATCTACATCCATACCAACTGCCAGAACTCCCGCCTGTTCTGCTTGACGCAGATAACTAAAAACTTCATCTAATTGCCGTGGCTTCATAAACGGAATACCTTGGCCTTGGGCTTTAGAAACAACCTCAACCCCCGCCTTATACATAGCCGGGTCTGGGGCATCACCCGTAGAACCTAAAGTTCCCGAAGTAAGGCAGCCCTGGATCATAGCCTCTGCCCATTCATGTTCATTTAAAGCTCCACCCATGTTAAAGTTATTTCCGGTAATTGGTGCACCGAGAATCGGGGTTTTCAGTTCTTGCCCAAAAAGTTTGAGCTTTGTATCAGGATGTTTGGCACTATGCAGTGTTCTCATATTAATGCGAAAAGCTGCTAAAGCCTCAACATTATTCTTAAAGGAAGCTCCCGTCCCCATACCTCCCATACCCGGGACTTCCCCGGCACAGGCCTTGCCATTACACTCGGGGCAAACACGGCAAAATCCCTTAAGCTTTTCTCGGGCAGTTTGACGAACTGTTTTGATGTTCATAAAGTTATCCTCCACTCAAGTTTCGTAACACTATGCACAAGGCACGATGCACGAACAATTATTTTAAATCATTAAACTCAGATCTTTAATTCAATTTGTCTTATCAATGAGACTTCTATAAGAAAAACGTTATACTAACCTCAACCATTAATGTTTAGCACAAAACGTTCGATAGCCTCTGCGACTCCATCTTCCTCATTTGTAACAGTGACAATATCCGCTTGAGCTTTTATCTCTGGTCGAGCATTTCCCATAGCTACTCCAATGCCGGCATATCGTATCATTTCTAAATCATTAAAGCTGTCTCCGATGGCCATTACCTCTTGCTGTTGGATTCCAAAACGGTCAGCCAAAGCAGCTAAGGCAACTCCCTTATTGACAGAGCCTTCGGTAATTTCAAGGAAATGAGGTTTAGATTTCGTAATATGCACCTTTTTTCCGTAACGATGCCCTAAAATGGGAATTAATTGATCAAGATCGGCCTCTCCAGCGATACAAAGGATTTTCTCAACCCCTTCTGGTTCTTGAGAAAGTAATCGTGTCAGGTTAGCCTCCTCAATACGAACACTGGCGATCCTCGCGTACTCTTCGGACCATTCATTACAGGTCTGAGTTATGACACGATCCTTGAGATAAATCTGTGCATAAATTCCTCGTCCCAAAACATCTTCAATGATCTCAGAGGCTATAGGGCTGGGAATCACACGCCGAAAGATAATATCTCCACTGATAGCCTGCTGGATCATTGCCCCATGGTAGGTGATCACCGGGACATCTAATTCAAGTTGTTTTGCGTAAGGCCGTGTGGAAATGGGCATCCGGCCAGTTGCAATTGTCACTTTAACTCCCTGTGCCCGGGCCTTTTGAATAGCCTTCACCACTCTTGGAGAAATTGTCCAATCATTTCTCAGTAATGTATCGTCGAGATCCATGGCTACTAAACGAATCGCCAAAACCTTCATCACCCCTTAAATTGCATGTCATTGGACAGAATAATCTTTCCTTTATCGTGATGGGGGTACGTATGGGAATTCTGAAGAAAGTAAAGAATCTTATCCGAAAACTGGGGGAACAGATTCTTCGCAGTGCTCAAAATGACAAATAGATCATGCACCCAGAGTGCCTAAGCCCACCGTACTCTAGCCTAAATATCGTTGCAAATACTGACCTGTATAAGATGCCGGAAAAGCCGCCACTTCCTCTGGCCTCCCTGCTATCAGCACCTCTCCACCCCGATTACCCCCCTCGGGACCGAGGTCGACCAGCCAGTCTGCAGTTTTTATGACGTCGAGATTATGCTCAATAACGAGTACAGTATCTCCCCCATCTACTAAGCGGTGAAGAACGTGAAGAAGTTTATCAATATCTGCCGCGTGTAACCCTGTCGTCGGTTCATCAAGAATATAAATGGTTTTTCCTGTGCTGCGTCTGCTCAGTTCTGTGGCCAACTTGATACGCTGAGCTTCCCCCCCAGATAAGGTAGTTGCCGGTTGGCCAAGACGAATATAGCCAAGCCCCACATCTTGGAGTGTTTGGAGTTTGCGGGCAATCTTCTGGACAGCTTGGAAGAAATCTACCGCTTCGTCTACCGTCATATCAAGGACTTGAGAAATATTTTTTCCTTTATACCTTACTTCAAGAGTTTCACGATTGTAGCGTTTTCCCTCACAGACTTCACAAGGGACATACACATCCGGCAGGAAATGCATCTCAATCTTGATAATTCCGTCTCCCCGGCAAGCTTCGCAACGGCCGCCTTTGACATTAAAGCTAAACCTGCCTTGTTTGTACCCCCGCATCTTAGCTTCTGGAGTTATGGAGAACAGTTCGCGGATAAAATCAAAGACACCGGTATAGGTTGCTGGGTTTGAACGGGGAGTCCGTCCAATGGGAGACTGATCAATATCAATTACCTTTTCCAGATGCCCCAAGCCTTTTAACTCCTCATGTGCACCTGGGCGAACTCGAGCTCGACCAAAATTGGACGCTAATCCCTTAAAGATAATCTCATTAACCAAGGTACTTTTACCCGAACCTGAAACACCAGTGACACACGTAAACATACCTAAAGGAATACGCACATCCACGTTCTTCAAGTTATTCTCTCTCGCACCTAGCACTTCGAGCCACTTTCCATTCGGTTGCCGTCGTTCTTTGGGTAATCTGATCTGCTTTGCACCACTCAAATACTGCCCCGTCATGGATTCCTTATTGGCTTTTATTTCTTCGATGGGGCCTTCAGCTACCACTCGCCCGCCGTGGGCTCCTGCTCCAGGACCTATATCGATAATGTGGTCAGCGGCTGCCATGGTATCCTCGTCATGCTCAACGACAATCAGGGTATTTCCGAGGTCGCGCAGGTGCTTAAGGGTTGCCAACAGTCGAGCATTGTCTCGTTGGTGAAGGCCTATGCTGGGTTCATCAAGAACATATAGGACGCCCATTAAACTTGACCCGATCTGAGTCGCCAAGCGAATACGCTGAGCTTCACCACCCGAAAGCGTACCTGCTGCACGTGCCATGGTTAGATAGTCTAGTCCGACGTTCATCAAGAAACCTAGCCTCTCTTTGATTTCTTTAAGAATCTGGTGGGCAATGGTTTCTTCTTTGGGGGATAGAACAAGTTCGTTCACAAAACTAATTGCTTCTGTAATAGAAAGACGAGAAAAATCGTCTATGGAGATTCCTCCCACCTTAACTGCCAAGGCTTCAGGTTTAAGCCGTTTTCCCTGGCATTCTGGGCAAGGTTTTTCACTCATATACCCTTCTATTTCAGAGCGCACATAATCTGAGGTTGACTCTCGATAGCGGCGTTCAAATAAGGGAACTAGTCCCTCAAACTTGGTGTGATAAGTCTTCTCTTGATCGAAAATATTTTGGTACATAAAGGTTATAGGGGTCTCTGTTCCATAGAGTATCTCTTTCCATTGACTCTCATTGAGTTCTCTTAGGGGTGTATCCATCTCGAAGCCAAGGTTTCGGGCCACAGCCTCCATCATCTTCGGGTAATAACTTGAGGTTGACTTAGCCCAAGGTGCTATTGCACCAGCTTCTAAAGAAAGGGAACGATCTGGAATGAGCAGGTCGATATCGATCGTTAGATTTGCCCCTAGTCCTGTACAAGTTGGGCAGGCTCCATAGGGGCTATTGAAGGAAAAAAGACGCGGAGAGATTTCCTCAAGCGCTATTCCACAATCCGGACAGGCAAAGTTTTCGCTAAAACGCAGCTCTTGTCCATCCCCAAGGTCTGCTATGACATTCCCTTCACCCAATTTAAGGGCAGTTTCTAAGGAATCTGCTAAGCGTTCAGCACTTTCTGGTTTCAGGGAAATGCGGTCGATTACCACCTCGATAGAGTGTTTTTTATTTTTTGTCAGTTTGATTTCTTCACTGAGGTCTCGGGCCTCTCCATCTACTCGAACTCGAACATACCCTGATTTACGGGCGTCTTCAAAGACTTTCTGATGTTCCCCTTTCTTCCCTTTAATCAGAGGGGCTAATATTTGCAATCTTGTCCGTTCGGGTAAGGCCATCAGCTGGTCAACCATTTGTTGAACGGTTTGCTGAGAGATCTTTCGACCACACTTTGGACAATGGGGATGACCGATTCTTGCATACAACAAGCGTAGGTAATCCGAGACCTCCGTTGCCGTCCCAACGGTTGACCGAGGGTTGCGGTTCGTCGTCTTTTGGTCAATAGAAATAGCCGGGGAAAGACCTTCAATAGAATCCACATCCGGTTTGTCCATCTGCCCTAAGAACTGCCGCGCATAGGCAGAAAGGGATTCTACATAACGTCGCTGTCCCTCAGCATAAATTGTATCGAAGGCAAGGGATGATTTTCCCGAACCGGACAACCCAGTGATAACGACCAATTTGTTACGGGGAATGTCAATATTTATATTTTTTAAATTATGGGCACGTGCTCCACGCACGCGAAGGTAATCTTGGGTCATGGTTTGCCTCATTTCTTGATTTATTGCTTCCTTTCGGTCATCGTTTTCGAGAAGATCCTTGTTTCTTTTGGGCTTTTTGGTTATATCGAGTATGTTTCTTGCTCTTGCCTTGTTGACTGGTCATTTTGTACTTATTTTCTTCCCCTTTTAAATCAATCAGGGCATCTCGGATTTCGGCCGCTCGCTCAAAATCTAAATCTCGTGCTGCTAGCCGCATTTCAGCTTCCAGGTTCTTAATCAGCTGATCCAGCTCTTCGGGAGGCAGTTTTGTCCCATAAGCCTTTTGCATTTCGGCCACTTTGGTTGCCTCTGGCCCGGCATGAACGGCTTTGCGAATGGTTTGAGGAGTAATACCTTGCTTCAGGTTCCAAGCCGTCTGGATGGACCGACGTCGGTTCGTCTCATCTAGGGCGTTCTGCATGGAACGGGTGATTTTATCTCCATACATGATAACCTTACCTTCAGCGTTACGAGCCGCGCGACCAATGGTCTGAATGAGCGAACGATCTGATCTAAGAAATCCTTCTTTATCCGCGTCGAGAATTGCTACGAGAGAAACCTCCGGTAAGTCCAGGCCTTCCCGCAAAAGGTTAATCCCCACCACAACATCAATTTCGCCCAAGCGAAGTTCTCGAAGGATTTCCACCCGTTCTAAGGTCTTAATATCAGAATGAAGATATTTCACCTTAATGTCTAGGTTAATAAAATAATCCGTTAGGTCCTCAGCCATCTTTTTGGTTAAGGTCGTAACAAGAACTCGTTCATCGTTAGCAATCCGCCGTCTGATTTCCCCCATTAAATCGTCGATCTGGCCTTTTGTCGGACGGACAATCACCTCTGGATCTAATAAACCCGTCGGGCGGATAATCTGTTCGACAACCTTAGGACAGTGTGCCAATTCATAAGGCCCTGGTGTTGCACTGACATAAATACTTTGTCTTATCCTTTGTTCGAACTCGGCAAAGGTCAGTGGTCTGTTATCTAAAGCAGAAGGGAGTCTGAAACCATAACTTACCAGGGTGGTTTTACGTGACCGGTCACCTTCATACATTCCTCTTACTTGGGGAAGGGATACATGGGATTCATCAACAAAAAGAATGAAATCGTCCGGGAAATAATCTAGAAGGGTGTAGGGAGTCTCTCCAGGCTCACGAAAGGTCAAGTGGCGAGAATAATTTTCAATTCCGTTACAGAAGCCCATTTCTCTAAGCATTTCTAAATCATAGCGAGTTCTCTGCTCAAGCCGCTGGGCCTCTAAAAGTTTATTTTCCGAATTTAAGATCTTTAATTGTTCTTCCAGCTCTAGCTCGATAGCCTCTGCCGCCTTCATAACCTTTTCTTGGGCCGTTACATAGTGTGAATTCGGAAATATGGAGACGTGGTGCCGTTCCCCTAAGATCTCCCCAGTCAGCATATTAATCTCATAGATGTGCTCAATTTCATCTCCGAACAAATCGACTCGAATCACTTGTTCACTAGACGACGCTGGATAAATCTCTACGATATCTCCACGCACTCGAAACGTTCCCCGAGTAAACGCTATATCATTGCGATCGTATTGAATGGCAATGAGCTTACGCAGAATCTCATTACGATCTATAACTTGTCCCTGACGTAAGGAAAGGACAAGATCACGATATTCTTCTGGAGAGCCTAATCCATAAATACAGGATACGCTAGCTACTACAATTACATCACGCCGCTCTAGCAAAGCTGCAGTTGCTGAGTGACGTAGTTTTTCGATCTCCTCATTAATGGAAGCATCTTTTTCGATGAACGTATCACTTGAAGGCACATAGGCCTCTGGTTGGTAATAATCATAGTAACTCACAAAGTACTCTACTGCATTCTCCGGAAAGTACTCTTTGAACTCACTGTAAAGCTGCGCTGCTAGAGTTTTGTTATGAGCCAATATCAGGGTTGGTCTTTGCGCCTTCGTAATAATATTAGCCATTGTAAAGGTCTTCCCTGATCCTGTGACCCCCAGCAACGTCTGATGGTTCATACCTTCATTTAGACCGGCAGCCAAGGCATCGATAGCTTGTGGCTGGTCCCCGCCAGGTTGGTATGGGGCATGTATGCGAAATTCCATGCACCGTTCTCCCTTTCAAATAAAAATCCAATAACTGATTATTTCTCTTCTTTAATCTACTTATTTTATTTTACATCTACCTAGGCTTATATACAAATCAAAGTAACCAGCTGCCACCTCTATTCTGCTTAATTACAGAACCACGGAAAAACAGGGAGATCAGGTGTGTTTTCAAAACAATACACCTGTCCCCCTGTTTTACACCGTTACAACTTTTTTCTATTTACCTTCTTCTTTTTCCTTTTCTTTTCCCTGGTCGCCTTCTTGCGAAGCGTCTTTAGATTGCTCTTGCTTTAACATTTCTGGCGGAACAGTCTTCACTTGCTCATTAACTGTTTTCTCTGTGCCTAAAACTTTACCGTCAGCGCCAAGATAATCTCGTGTTGTTTCGGTTTTTATTCGTTCCGTAACTTTTTGAACACCTGGGGGAAGGCTACTTTGCTTATCCCCGGATTGACCCTCTTCCCCCTTGGCATCCTTCTGTTCATTTTCCTTTTCTTTCCCTTGATCATTTTCTTTTGAGTCTTTTTTAGAGGATTCCTCTTGTTTCTTTTTATCTTGTTCAGCGCTCTGCATCGTTGTGGTGTAACTCTTCTGAGTGACTGCCAGATTGGCTGGGGTAACGGATTTAACCTCTACAACCTTAGCTGGTATTTCCCCTTGCTCGCTCGTAATTGAATGATTTACTTCTAAAGGCTCCTTATTGATAATCTTTTGGGCCCATTGATAAGCATTAGCCCCCTGCAAATAGGGCGAGGTATCAATATCCCCTATCTGAGAACCCGTTGCCATCCTTTGTAAAGAAGGGACACTAGCTTGTCCGCCAATTAAAACAACTTTTTTGTCTAACTGGGCTTGCTTTAAGACTTCACTGGCCTGCACTGCTAACGTTTCAGTATGTGCCAGGATCCCTTGAACCTTGTCAGGATTTTTCTGTAAAAAGTCCACTAAGCTTGTCCTTGCAACCGATTCAGAACCTTGTGGGCTTGCAATGGTATGTACGGTAATTTTAGGATACTTACTAAGTAGGGCCCTATTCCCCGCTAAAAGTTCTTGTGATCCGCTTTCGTTAGGATCTCCCTGGAGAATAACTATCTGTCCTTCAGTAACTTTGTCTAGTAAGGTTTGAACCATAAGCTCTCCAGCTTTTTCTTGATCTGGAATAATGATTCCCTCGGGCTTTACTCCTGAAGGAAGGTGTGTAAGGGCTAAGATCGGAATCTTTTCCGACTGGGATTCTTGTAAGATACTAGGATCTCCCCCTTGGTAAATTAAGATCTTAGCGTCCTCCAATGGGGATTCCTTTTCGGATTTACTGTCCATATACTTTACTTTTACGTCTTCTTTCTTCGCTAGATCTTCAATTCCTTTGGAAATAAGTAGTTTGTTAGGGTCATCCTGATTCAGAGATACTGCAATAATCGTTTCTTCTTCTTGTTCCTTGGCAGAAGTTTTATTTTTATTTTTTCCTAAAAGGTCTTGTAGACCACATCCAGTTATGGTTAAACTAAGACATATAGGAAGAACGATAAATAAGAATCGCAATCTTTTTGACATATTAACACTCCTTTCGGGGGGTTCTCGCAATTCTTTAATTTAGTTTTCCCTCACAGCCTTAAATAATGCAGTCAAAAAATTCTGACGGGTTTTCAATGTGTTTAGGAGGGATTCTATTTGAGTATTAAATTAGAGCATATTTTAAAACGCGTACAAGCTCTTCCTCCCTTGCCAACATCTGCCTTGCGTGTGATTGCCTTAACCAAAAATTCTGCTACAACAGTAAAAGAGCTGGAAATCGTCATTGCCCAAGATCCCGCACTCACTGCCGGCATCCTGCGTCAAGCGAACTCCGCATTTTATGGGTATGCCAGGCGAATCTCTTCCCTGCAGGAAGCGATTGTCATGCTTGGTTTTCATGTTATACAAGGATTAGCCATGGCATCTGCCGTGGCCCCTCTACTTAAGACTAATCTTTTAGGTTATGAAATTGAGCAAGAGGGCCTCTGGAAACATTCTATGCTAACCGCCATGACAGCCAAACGTTTATGCCATTATCGGAAACTTCCTTATGGAGATGTTGCCTTTACTGCAGGCTTACTCCATGATATTGGTAAACTGGTCATCTCTATTTATGTTGAAGAGGTAGGTAGTTTTCTTGTTAAAAAAGTAGAACAAGCTAAGCTTCCCTATGCTGAACTTGAGGAAAAAATCATAGGGTATAGCCATGCAACTGTCGGTGGCTTCTTAGCCAGAACTTGGTTTTTACCTGAAGATCTGGTTTCCGCGATTTCCTACCACCATAATCCATCACAAGCGCCAAGTTTTTTAGAACTCGCTAGTGTTGTTCATGTCGCTAATGGGCTTGCTAGTCTTCTCGGGATTGGCGGTGGTGTGGACAGTTTGTTAAATCCAATCCAGGCTGAAGCTCTCCACCGACTATCCCTCAAACAAGCCGATCTCGAACATTTAATGTCAGAACTTGGGGAAATTCTAGTAGATCCCAGCTTATTCAGTTAATGCTTAAGCTCGTATCAGCCTTTAGTATGTAAATCACATAAAATCTGATTGATTAATGTTTCTCTATGGCTATCGACCTGGTCAAAATTCACTGATTGCATATAAATTCCCTTCAGTTGAGACCTATAGGTTTGCCAAGACGCTAAGGTCTCTTTTACGGTTTCACTTAATGGACGATCTAACCCTTGTTCATGTAAATTTTCCGGGTTACCTTGCCAGATCGCCAAACGCCGCTCAGGAAAAGCAATTCCGATCACTTCATCTGGATTGAGCGGATGCAAAACGATCTCAATTAATTGCCCTAATTGCTGTGCTTCACGCAAAACCCAATCCAAGGCGTCTAAAGTTTCATCCCCTTCTAGACGAATCTGATCGAAGTCTGTCAGGAAATGAGGCGCAAGGTTCAACCATCCCTCAGCGGTTAAACCGTGTAAGAAAAACGGGTTTATGACACTTTTTTGTAGTAACTTTAGTGCATTTTCTGCCAATGGCCAAGGGCCAGAGTTCTCTTTTTTTACTTTTAGCTGAGCTGAATTCCCCAGAATCCAAGACATGTTTTCTTTCTGTATGGGTATCTTTGTGGTCCTAGCACTTAACACAGACCCCAGTTCTGAAGCAAGCTCATCCTCCAAGGTAATTTGCAGCTCCTGAAGCTTCTTCTCGATCTCGATTATTGTGGAACGATGCTTCTCTAATTTTAATTCCTGGCAGAATAGGCTAAAGTCAGTGAATTTCTCAACAACACCCGGAGCTTGCCAACGAAGTGGAGAAACTTCCATGGCATCTAGCATAGCTAATCCCATCTGAGGTATGATAAAACCAGCCATTGAATTTGGATCCCGTACCGACCGTAGAAAGTCAATATCGTATCCCCGATCCAACAATTCTAAGCCAATAACCTTTATTAACGTTGATTTACCTGTTCCTGGACCCCCTAATAAAACATAAGCTCGTTTCCAACTTGGCATCATGTTTGGCAATAACGATATGTATCCCCTGGTGGTCAGTCCTTCGGCAAAGTAATGTCGCACCCCATTCTTATTTCTCATGCTTGTTACCCCCGTCGTTTTTTTCGTCAGCGTAGTCTATGCAACAAGGCCTACGACGGTCACAAAATCGTGGTTCAATGTCTCCCTGCAATTTCTGGGAAGTAAGAAAAACGCTACGCGTCTTTTGAAACAGGGGGACAGGTATATGAAACAGGGGGACAGGTATGAAACAGTGTACCTGTCCCCCTGTTTCAAGTTATACTTTCTGACAGTTAAAAAAAGGCCGTAAGAAAACAATTTTAGTTTCTTACGGCCTTTTTCGTAAATAATTGAATCAAAAGATAGGGTTCACCCTGAGGCGCGGAAGTACGCACCCAAGTTTCGATGTTCAGCTTTAGCTGAACCAAGCTGAACTAGTTCACTTGAGTTTTCCTTGCAGGGTTTGCAGTGCTTTTTTGAGCTGGGGATCAAAGTTTTGGTCTTGAGGAGTGATGGTAGCTTGATGCCCCTTAGGAAGTTCCACCAAAATATCTGGTTCGATCCCTTTTTTATGAATATCTAACTTATTAGGGGTCAAATACTTGGCCGTGGTTAATTTGACACTGGTTCCTCCGTCTAAGGGAAAGATTGTCTGTACAATCCCTTTTCCAAAGGTTTTTACTCCCACTAAACTTGCCGTTCCTTTGTCCTTGATTGCTCCAGCAACTATTTCCGCAGCTGAAGCACTTTCCTCGTTTACAAGTACAACCATCGGCATTCCTAGATAGGTCCCTGTAGCCATCTTAGTATCAACATTCCCTTGCTTATCAACTATGTAGACAACTGGACCCTCGGGAATAAAGTAGCTGGCAACTTGCACAGCGGCATTAAGCTCTCCGCCATGGTTATACCTCATATCTAGGATAAGTCCTTTGAACGATTTAATATCCATGGTGTTAAATGTGTCTTTAAGTTCAGTGCCTGTATCAGAGCCAAACTGAGTAATACTGATATAGGCTATGTCAGGATGACCTGGCAATGCTTGGCCGTCAACGGTAGGAACAGTTATGTTCTCTCTTGTTAGGCTCACCGTGAAGGTCTTATTAGTACTTGCCCTGTATAGATCCAAATTGACTTTCGTTCCAGGCTCTCCACGCATCAGCCCCACTGCCTTATCTTGGTCCATACCTGCAGTATCTGCATCGTTAATCTTACTAACGACATCCCCGGATTGAATTCCGGCCTTACTGGCTGGTGAATTTTTTATAGGGCGCAACACAACGAGCTTTTTAGGATCTTTGAGACTCAAAACAATCCCTATCCCGCCAAATTTCCCTTCGAGAATCTCAAAGAGTTCTTGGTTTTCCTGAGCATTCATATACGTGGAGTATGGATCTCCTAAGATTTCTACAATACCTTTTGTCGCACCTTCCACTAGCTGAACCGTCGATACATTTTCTAAATAGTCGTTGCGGATAAGTTGAACGACATGCACTAACCGACCTACGTTATTGACGTTAGCAATTACAACCCCACTTACCAAAGTGGTTACCAGAACGGAAAAAATCAGAAAGATGACTCCGACATGTTTAATTATTCGTTTCATGTTCCACTCTTGCAATCCATAAACCCCTTCCCTTTCTTGCACTAGCCAGAGAATACAGCTTTATAAAGAAAAGTTCAACTAGGCGACCTACCGCACGCACGACTCAAACAGGACGTTCGAGATTAAGGTACAATGACGGCCAAGTGTCGAACCTAGTTTTCTTTAGACTTGCTCTATTATATGCTTATCCTCGTCTAGAAATACTGCTTATCCATTAGTTTGGGAAATACTGTATAGGGTCTGTAGGGTTTCCACCCACCCGAACTTCAAAATGCAAGTGGGCTCCTGTACTCCACCCGGTTGAGCCGACCGCTCCAATCACTTGATTGGCGTTTACGGCTTGCCCTTCGCTGACATCTAAACGGGACTGATGTCCGTAGAGCGTCGATATCCCACTACCATGGTCGATAATCGTCATATTACCATAGGCAGTATTCCAACCTGCCATAATGACAACTCCTGCCCCAGCGGCATGAAGTTTCGTTCCTGTTGGAGCAACAACATCCGTTCCTGTGTGCATACTCCGTTTTTTCGTAATAGGATGAGTCCGCCAGCCAAAGGGACTGCTAATCGAATAATAACCAGGGACAGGCCATGTGGAAACCGTACCATTTCCAGCCTTTGTTCCTTTTCCTGACTGTGCAGCCTGCAATTTACGAATTTTCTCCGTCAGAGCTTTCGACTCAGCTTCCAGTCGATCAACCTCATCAAAAGCAGCTTTCTGGGCCTTTAGATTCTGATCTAAGGCTACACGCTGTTCTGATTTCTTTTTATCTAGATCCGCGCTGACTGAAGCAGCTTGTGCTTTAATCTCTGCAGCTTGGTCCCTTTTGACCTGCAATTCACCCTTTTTTCTGGTTATCTGTTCTTTTTGAGATTCAATATCCGCTAGCAACTGGCGATCATTGTCTACTAATTTTGAAAAGTACTCCATTCGAGTAATGAAATCGCTGAGGTCTGAAGACTGGAAGAGCAGTTCTAAATGACTAACCTGTCCACTTTCATAAATTCCTCTTGCTCTTTTTCCTAGGGCTAATCGACGATCATTAAGTTCCTCTTCCTTTTGCTCCAGTTCTTTTTGGGCTAAGGTCACTTGGTTCTGTGCTTGTACAAAGGCGACCTTCTTTTGATCCAAAATCGTTTGGGCTGTGGCAATTTGAGTTTCTAATTGATTTAGTTTAGCCTTCATGGTATCAGTAGTATAAGTTAGCTTGTTCAGCTTTCCGCGAGCCTGATCTTTTTGATTTTGAATCTCTTTCTGCTGCTGTAGGCTATCTCCTAGTTGATCAGCCCGGGAAGGCAACGCCGACGTGCTAAGCAAGAGGAGACTAACGACAAGAGTTGATATGACTTTCTTCCCGAACAAAAGGTTCCACCGTCCTTTAAAGAAATATGTCTTATCCTTTTAAACACAAAGTGTATGTAGGTTACTCAAAAACTAAACCAGCGTAGGATGCAGGCTGAGAACCGTCCCTAACCTGGGTAGGCCAAGAACTCTCTCAACTTACATACAGTTCCCTAAGTCCGAAGAAATTTCTGCAAAGAAAATCCGCTGCCTAAAGCACCCATCGCCATGCCAGCTAGTAATAGACCTACTGAGACCTGACGAAAGAGGAATTCATTTTGAACAACAGGTAAGAACGTTAACGATGATTGAACGTACATAGTTAAGGAATTATAACCCAATCCAACAATGAGTGCTGCTAATGCTCCTCCGACAAGACCTAAAGCCATTCCCTCAATGAGAAAAGGCCAACGAATAAAACTATTACTTGCACCAACTAATTTCATAATTTGAATTTCCCGCCTGCGAGAAAAGACGTTCATCTTGACATTAATGGAAATAAGTACAATCGCTGCAACTCCGAAGGCAGCAACAACGCCAAAGCCAATCCATCTCAACCATTGGGTAAACTTTAGAAGTTGATCCACAAATCCTTGTCCATAACGAACTTTATCTACTCCCGGAAGAGCCCCAACGGATTTAGCTAAAGCTATGACGTTCTGTGGATCTATCGCTTTGACCGTTAATTTATCTGGAAAAGGGTTAGTCCCCCCCAGATCAGCCAGTATATTTTTTTGCTCTCCTCCCATTGTTTTACCAAAATCCTCGAGGGCTTGTTCCTTGGTTACCAAGGTCACTGAGTCTACTCCCTGCATTTGCTCGATCTGAATTTTTAAGGCTTGTACTTCTTCTGGGGTTGCGCTGATTTGCACAAATGTTGCAATCTCCAGCTCAGATTCAAAGGATTTTGCCATGTTAGAGGCGTTGGCTAAGAAAAAAACTGAGTAACCTAAGATGACTAGGGAGACCATAACCGTAATGACAGAGGCAATACTAAGCCAAGGATTACGTCTCATTGAGTTTATTGTTTCACGAAGAATATAACCGGAGGAATCAAGCATCATAGCCGTAACCTCCTTTTTCTTCGTCCCGGGCAACTCGGCCATTCTCAATAGCAATGACTCTTTTTTGCATTTTATTAACAATCGCCTTGGCATGAGTAGCCATAACGATAGTTGTTCCCCGCTTGTTGATATTGTACAGTAAGTCCATAATATCCCATGCAGTTTCCGGGTCAAGATTCCCGGTGGGTTCATCTGCTACTAACAAAGCCGGATTATTGATAATCGCTCTGGCTACGCAGACCCGTTGTTGTTCACCGCCAGATAGTTCATGGGGATAGGCATTTTCTTTGGCTTTAAGTCCAACAAGATCTATGGTCGCCAGTGTACGGATTCTGACCTCACGCTTAGCCACTCCAATGACTTCTAGGGCAAAGGCTACGTTTTCAAAAACCGTTTTATTTGGCAGCAACTTGAAGTCTTGAAAAATAACTCCAATGCTTCTTCTTAAATAGGGTACTTCCCGCTCTCTCATCCGCACTAGATTTCTACTATTGATTTGTACCTGTCCACGTGTCGGTTTTTCTTCTCGATATAATAATTTAATTAATGTCGATTTACCTGCTCCACTAGGCCCGACCAGAAAAACAAAATCCCCTTTGCCAATTTTCAAATTGACATCGACAAGGGCTCTGGCACCATTCGGATAAATCTTGGACACGTTTGTCAATTGAATCATACTGTCCTCCTTGATTTTCGTAGCCACGCCCTTTTGTTAAGCACAAAGTATAACTAGTTGTTATATTATTTCTGAAGCATAACTAATGTTTTATTCGACACTAGCCGTGGATTTCCTGTCTATATATCTAAACAATCGTATGTTTTGCTTGGTTCTGTCATATTTTATACTCACTACTGTGAGGCGGATTATCTTAATCATGGAAAACACTTTCCGGAGGCATTAAGAAAAACGCTACGCGTCTTTTTACTTTACATGTCTTTGCTATGAAAGCAACTCAAGGGCTATGTCATCCTGAAGGAGGTACGACTGAAGGATCTAGATCCTTCGCTGCGCTCAGGATGACATGAGTGAAAGAGGACTCTAAAGTTTGTACTTTCTGACAGTATAAAAAGACCAGCACCCACTTAGGATGCTAGTCTCTTTTAAAATCTTCGATGTAATTTACCCTTGTTTTTTAGCAAGGACCTCATGAACTGCTTTAACTAATTCGAGTTTGGTTAACCCATATTTTTCAAGCAATTCAGTGGGCTTCCCAGATTCTCCAAAGGTATCTTTGAGACCAACGCGAACCATAGGCGTTGGCTGTCTTTCGGCAAGAACTTCCGCGATTGCGCTTCCTAGTCCGCCAATAACGTTGTGTTCCTCTGCGGTAACGACCGCTTTCGTGACTTTTGCAATCCTTACGATTGTCTCTTCATCCAATGGCTTTACAGAAGCCACATTGACTACGCTCACGTTTATTCCTTCGGCTGCTAGATCATCAGCCGCTTCCATAGCCATAGAAACCATAAGACCATTAGCCATAATAGCCACATCTGTTCCTTCTTTGAGGATGTTTGCCTTTCCAATCTCAAAGCTGTAATCCTCTCCGAAGAGCAATGGAACATCCAGACGACCCATTCGAATGTAAACTGGACCATAATAGTTAGCAGCGGCGAAGATTGCTTGGCGTGTTTCCTCCCCATCGGCGGGAACTAAAACAACCATGTTGGGAACAGCACGCATAATTGCCACATCTTCGATGGCCTGATGGGATCCGCCGTCCTCTCCAACAGAAATTCCTGAGTGAGTAGCTGCAATTTTTACATTGAGCTTGGGATAAGCAATGGAGTTACGAATTTGCTCAAAGGCCCGTCCAACTGCAAAAATTGCAAAGGTACTTGCGAATGGAATTTTGCCTGCTGCCGCTAGTCCTGCAGCCGTCCCAAGTAGGTTCGCCTCGGCAATCCCCATATTAAAGAACCGTTCGGGGTATTTTTTACCAAAATCAGCGGTCTTGGTCGACTTTGATAAATCAGCATCTAAAACTACTACATTAGGATTTTCAGCCCCTAAACTTAAGAGAGCCTTGCCATATGCCTCACGTGTCGCTTGTTTATCAGCCAAGGTTTTCCGCCTCCTCTCGTAATTCTTTCAAGGCTTGTTCGCCTTGTTCAACTGAAGGCGCATTCCCATGCCAACCGGCTTGGTCTTCCATGAAGGAAATCCCTTTACCTTTCACGGTCTTCGCGATGATCATAGTCGGTCGTCCTTTGACAGTTTTTGCTTCAGCAAAGGCTTCCAACAAAGCATCAATATCGTGCCCGTCCACTTCAATCACATGCCAGCAAAATGCCTGCCATTTCTGAGCAAGGGGAGCGGAACTCATAACACTGTCAGTCTTACCATCTATTTGCAGTCCATTATAATCTAAAATTGCTATAAGATTATCGAGCTTGTAATGAGCTGCAGCCATAGCTGCTTCCCAGATTTGTCCTTCCGCCATTTCACCATCGCCCAGTAAGGCAAATACGCGATAATCTTTGCCATCCAACTTACTTGCTAAAGCCATTCCATTGGCTGCCGATAGCCCTTGCCCTAAGGAACCTGTAGACATGTCCACACCGGGTGTCTTTTTCATGTCTGGATGTCCCTGCAGCATATGGCCCGTATGGCGGAGCCCTTTTAGCTCTTCTTTTGGGAAATATCCCTTCTCTGCCAAAGCGGCATACAGGACGGGGGCAGCATGCCCTTTAGAAAGAACAAAGCGGTCCCGATCCGCCCACTTCGGATCCTGGGGATTGACTCGCATTTCGTTGAAGAATAAGGTTGTTACGATATCAGCTGCGGATAAGCTTCCACCGGGATGCCCTGATTTAGCGGAAACAAGCATGGATATAATGTCTTGACGAATAACATTTGCCACTCGCTTTAGTTCAATTGTAGTCACGCGATATCCTCCTTTGTACATCTAAAACTTCTTACCGTTACTTCGGCTGTTTAATAAGTCGCCAGTTCACTGTACCGTTTTAGTCTTCTGAAGAAACGCAGCAATGAAGTCATCAATCTCTCCATCCATTACTGCTGAGACATTCCCAGTTTCCACATTGGTACGATGGTCTTTGACTAAACTATAAGGGTGGAATACATAAGAACGAATCTGGCTCCCCCAGGCAATTTCCTGCTGCTCCCCTCGAATTTCGGAAATCTCAGCTTCTTGCTCTTTACGTTTAAGCTCTAGGAGCTTAGCCTGTAAAACGCGCATGGCCGCGACTTTGTTTTGGGTCTGGGAGCGTTCACTCTGGCACTGCACTACGATTCCTGAAGGCAAGTGTGTGATCCGAATTGCAGAATCTGTTTTGTTAACGTGTTGTCCTCCAGCTCCACCGGAGCGATAGGTATCTATTCTTAAATCTTCACTATCAATGGGTATCTCCTCGTTATCCTCAGCCACTTCCGGAATAACATCGACGGATGCGAAGGATGTATGTCGTCGTCCTGATGCATCAAAGGGAGAAATCCGAACTAATCGATGCACTCCTTTTTCGGACTTTGCATATCCGTAGGCGTTTTCTCCGGTAAAGGACAGGGTTGCGCTTTTAATGCCTGCTTCTTCACCATGTAAAAAGTCTAAGGTTTCTACTTTATATCCATGACGTTCTCCCCATCGAATGTAGAGTCGATAGAGCATCTGTACCCAGTCTTGTGCTTCTGTCCCCCCTGCTCCTGCATGAAGGGTCATGATGGCATTGTTTCGATCGTACTGCCCGGAAAGCAGTAACTCCAGTTCCAAGCTTTCAAACTTTTGATAAAGGGCCTTTACTCCTTGTTCTATCTCAGGTTCTAGGCTCACATCGTCTTCCTCTATAGCTAATTGCCATAGAGTCGCCGTCTCCTCAAGTTCCTGCTCTAACTCTTCATACATTTTCACTTTACCTTGATGCAAGGAAAGCTCCTGCATGATTTTTTGAGCATTGACCGGGTCATCCCATAAATCCGGTCTATGAAACTCGGTTTCTAAGGCACTAATCTTATCAATGCGCTTAGCGACGTCAAAGAGAAACCCTCAAATCTGCCAAAGACAATGCTAATGTTTCTAGTTCCTTTTTCCAATCAGAAAGCATTTATTTTTCACCCTTTCCAAATACATTCTGCTTTCTTTATTACAAAGCCCTTACTCTTCTAAACTCCGTCTATTTGACTTATGAGCGTTGTTTGTTCTTTGCCCCACAGCATTTTTTATATTTCATTCCACTTCCACAGGGGCAAAGATCATTTCGTCCTATTTGGTCCCCTGTGTGAATTGGTTTACTGGGTTCTCCTTCATAGCGGTTTTCCATTACGTTACGAGGCTGCTCAGCAACCTCTTCTCGAACCTGAGGTGTAACCCTCATGACATATCGGATAATATCGTCCTGAATAGAGTCAATCATCGCTTGGAACATTTCATACCCTTCACGCTTATATTCTACGAGGGGATTTTTTTGCCCGTAGGCACGTAAGCCAATTCCTTCGCGCAACATATCCATCGCGTCAAGATGATCCATCCATTTGCTATCGACAACTTGAAGCATTACTGCGCGCTCAATTTCTCGCATTAGATCAGCCCCAAATAACTCCTCGCGGCTCTTGTAAAGCTCTTTTGCTTTATCAATCAGCATTTCTTCAATTTCTTCAGCCGAAAGATCTGCTAATTCTTCGGGTGACAAATGGATTCCAGGCAGAAAAAAGCCTTCTACATAATCCGCTAAGCTAGTCAAATCCCACTCTTCTGGGAATTTGCTTTCTCCACTAAACATAGCGATACTGTTAGTAACTGCTTTTTCCAACATGTCCATGATATTGTCATGGAGGTTTTCTCCCATGAGCACGGCACGACGCTGGCCATAAATCACCTCACGTTGCTGATTCATGACATCATCATAATCAAGAACGTGTTTACGAATATCAAAGTTGCGGTTCTCAACACGACGTTGAGCTGTTTCAATTGAGCGAGAGATCATTTTAGATGTAATAGGTATGGAGTCATCCATTCCTAATTTGTCCATGATGCCCATAATATTATCCGCTCCAAATAGGCGCATCAAGTCATCTTCTAACGAAATAAAGAACTGAGTTGATCCAGGGTCACCTTGACGCCCTGCCCGACCACGCAATTGGTTATCAATTCGCCTGGATTCATGTCGTTCTGTACCGATAATATGCAAACCACCTAGTGCTGCTACACCTTCACCTAGGATAATATCCGTTCCACGACCTGCCATGTTTGTGGCAATCGTAACCATACTCTGCTGACCAGCTTGAGCCACGATTTGAGCCTCTTTTTCATGGAATTTAGCATTTAGGACTTGGTGCGGAACTCCTCGCCTTTCTAACATGCTGCTTAAGTGCTCAGATTTTTCAACAGAGACGGTTCCTACTAGAAGTGGTTGTCCCTTGGTATGCCGTTCAATAACGCTCTCGACAACCGCTAAGAACTTGCCTTCCTCGGTCCGATAAATAACATCTGGTTCGTCCTTACGCAACAAAGGTTTGTTCGTTGGAATTTCTACAACATCCAATTTGTAAATTTTACGAAATTCCGGTTCCTCCGTCATAGCTGTTCCGGTCATACCCGAGAGTTTTTCATACATTCTAAAGTAGTTTTGGAAGGTGATGGTGGCTAGTGTTTGGGATTCTTTTTCAATCTTTACGCCCTCTTTGGCTTCAATGGCTTGGTGTAATCCTTCACTGTAGCGGCGTCCAAACATCAGACGTCCGGTGAACTCGTCAACAATGATTACTTCTCCGTCTTTAACTACGTAGTCCCGATCTCGTTTGAAGAGAGTTTGGGCTTTCAGGGCTTGATTCACATGATGTGCTAACTCAGTATGAATATCTTCATAAAGGTTGTCGACTCCTAACATGCTCTCTACTCGGCTAACACCTTTTTCCGTAAGGGTGACGACGCGCTCTTTTTCAATAACTTTAAAATCTTCTTCAGGTTTCAGGCGTGGAATAATCATAGCTACCCTAAAATATAACTCTGTTGGCTTGTCCGCTTCACCAGAGATAATCAGTGGTGTTCGTGCTTCGTCGACGAGGATCGAGTCTACTTCGTCCACAATAGCATAGTTTAGTGAACGTTGAACTAAAGCTTCAGGCCTAGTAACCATATTATCCCTGAGATAGTCAAATCCGAATTCATTATTCGTACCATAGGTAATATCTGCTGCATAACTGCTTCGGCGCTCCTCATAGTTTAAGCCATGAACAATCAAGCCAACTGATAAACCAAGGAACTGGTGAATCCGTCCCATCCATTCACTGTCACGCCGAGCTAAGTAATCATTGACAGTAATTACATGAACTCCTTTTCCAGTTAAAGCATTCAAATAGGCCGGCAGAGTAGCCACAAGGGTTTTTCCTTCCCCTGTCCGCATCTCAGCAATCCGGCCGTCATGGAGTACCATTCCCCCAATTAACTGTACATCATAATGTCGTTGTTCAATCACCCTTCGACCAGCCTCTCGGACAACGGCAAAGGCCTCTGGTAACAGGCTATCCAAACTCTCTCCTCGCTCTAAGCGCCCTCGGAATTCATCAGTCTTACCACGCAATTCGTCATCGCTCAAGGCTTGGATTGTCGGTTCAAAGCTATTAATTACTGCAACGCGTTTTCTGTATTTTCGAATTTCGCGTGCATTATCATCGAACAAATCTAAAAAACCCATTATGTCCACCTTTCTCAATCTTATATATTCATTAATTCTAACATCCTTAAGATACGACTGCAACCAAGCATAGCGATTTACTCACTGGATATTATCCTGTGTATGTATGGAATGTCGGTAATACTATACAACTTCCTGATCATTTAAACTTAACTAGCGCTTAGACAACCTTTCAAGGAGATTGCAATAGCTGGATCGAATGGCCATAGGATTGATAAACATCCCTGCAGCATAGTCAAGAGGGGCCGTTCAATATAAATATGTACACTACTAGTTTAAAAATAAGTTTAGGTTAATGTCATCCTGAGCGATAACGAAGGATCTAGATCCTTCGCTATCGCTCAGGATGACATGAAGCCGCAGGCGCTGACGGCAGCCTTAGGTGCACTTATGCTTGGAAAGTATAAACGCAAGTTTATTTTCTGATAGTATAAAAAAGGCCCGCATATGCGGGCCTTTCGCTTGGACTGAAGCGACGGATCAGGCCGAGTACACCACGCGATTTACCCGACTTCTGACTGCATTATGTTTGGGGTTGAAGTAATCCATAGTCCCCATTCTTACGAAGGTAGACCACATTCATTTCTTGACTTTCCGAATTCGTAAACACAAAGAACGAATGACCCACTAGATTCATCTGCATAATTGCTTCTTCTACTGACATGGGCTTTGCAGAGAACTTCTTATTTCGTACGATTTCCTCGCGCGGTTCATCTGCAGATACAACGGGCTGCTTAGGATCATGATCCTTTAAGACCTTGGTGCGCATCCTTTTATTTATCCGTGTGCGGTATTTATCAATTTGGCGTTCTAATTTCTCAACCACCATGTCGATTGACGAATACATGTCTTCGGTTTCTTCCTCGCCACGCAAAATGATACCCTGGATAGGGGCTGTAACCTCCACCCGATGTCGATCACGCTCGACAAGTAAAGTAACTTGAACATCCATAAATTCATCTGAATATTTTGCCAACTTACCCACACGTTTCATAACGTACTCTTTAAGGGCGTCTGTAAGTTCGATATGTTTACCTCGAATAATAATGTTCATTAATTCAACCCCCTTCTATGCTGTATATAAGTTAATATTCCCGATTTACGTAAAAAATCCTGCTAATTTTAAATATATTGTTTACAAAAATACTTTTCTACTAAAACCTTTAAAAAGAGAATTGCTGATATGGTAACAACAATTCCCTCTTTGAAAATTCATAATTAAATTAACGGACCATTACGTTAGAAGCTTGTTCTCCACGCGGACCTTGAATAACATCATACTCAACATTCTGACCCTCTTCAAGAGTTCGGAATCCCTCTCCAATAACGGATTGAAAATGTACAAAGATATCTTGTCCATTTTCCTGTTCAATAAATCCATAACCCTTTTGTTTACTAAACCATTTGACTTTACCTACCACTTAAAAAAACCCTCCTTGAATTGTCAACGTTCTGAAGCTTAGCTTCAACTTGACTCATACTTAGGAGGATAACCAACATTTCAAAACTTTAAACCTTATCTAATACGAAGTTCGTGCATTTAGCTCAAACTTCCTCGCCCTTATTGAGAGGACTTACCCTAGTAGAACAGTTCCCTACTATTCAGGTGCTTTAAAGCGTGTCAAAAAGGACCGTCCCCCTGCCACGTAACCGCTCTTCTCCGTAGCCCAACCTAGAAGCGCCTTTCTACAAAGCGAGTCATTCAATCTCCATAGGCCTACCCAAACGTCTTTTAGCAAAGCGCCACATTCACCTTCTAAAGACAGCCCCAGAGGAGCGGTTTCTGCTAAGCGGAAGCTTTAGTGGAGCCGCGGTCCAGACGAACGCCGACGGTTCGCGTCTCCGTAGCGCGCCGCAGGGCTTGTCCATGACTCGAACAGGACGTTCGAGGTTAGAGCATCGCCATGGATGGCTAGATGCCGTGATGGACTGATGCCGCGGTGCCAAGGATGGCAAGGAGCGGCACACATGCGACGGAACAGGACGTTCCTAGTGCCGCATGCGCCAAGGACAGCATAGCATGCGGCCATCTATCCCTGAGGTTCGGACGCGCTCGCGAACCGTCCAGATCGTCAGCGGCGGAACGTGCGAACACGTGCAGAACGAAGACACCGTCTTCGCACGGGTTACCACAACTACAAAACACTCCCTAGGCTGGATAGCCCAAGGAGCGTGTACAACAAGCTTATAATATTTTACTCAAGAACGCTTGGGTCCGAGGATTCTTAGGATGGGCAAACACCTCGTTAGGCTCTCCCTCTTCCATTATGATCCCCTCATCCATGAAAATCACCCGATCACCGACTTCCCGAGCAAATCCCATTTCATGGGTTACGACGACCATCGTCATCCCTTCTCGCGCCAAGTCCTTCATGACGGATAGAACCTCTCCCACCATTTCAGGGTCAAGAGCAGAGGTTGTCTCATCAAACAGCATGATCTTTGGCTTCATGGCCAGAGCACGTGCTATGGCGACTCGCTGTTGCTGCCCGCCAGATAGCCGATCTGGGTATTCATCGGCTTTTTCATATAATCCAACTTTAGCCAAAAGCTCCATGCCAATCTTTCGTGCTTCCTCTTTATTTGTTTTTCGAACAACTTCCGGAGCAAGCACTATATTTTGAATGGCTGTCATATGTGGAAAGAGATTAAAGCGTTGAAAAACCATGCCTACTTCTCGTCGGATCGCATTAACATTGACCTCCGAATTAAGAGGTATTCCATCAACAATAATTTCTCCTTTAGTTGGCTCTTCCAGCTTATTTAAGCAGCGTAGGAAGGTGCTCTTCCCTGAACCACTGGGACCAATGACAACGACCACTTCTTTTTCACGAATGTGGCAATTAATGCCTTTAAGGACTTCCAGTTTTCCAAAGGTTTTATGAAGATTCTTAACGAATATCATTCTTGCCCAGCCTCCTCTCCATATAGGCTACCCATTGAGCAATCAACTGGGTCATAACTAGGTAGTATAAGGCAACGGCCAGATACATAGGAAGGGGTTGGTAGGTTCGTCCAACAATAATCTTTCCAGTGTAAAAAAGCTCTTGGATTGCAATGATGGATAATAACGAGGAATCCTTAAGTAAAGCGATAAACTCATTACCTAAAGGAGGAATCGAGCGTTTAAAGGCTTGTGGCAGAATAATATAACGCAATGCTTGAATTTGAGTCATTCCCAATGACCGCGCTGCTTCTGTTTGACCCCGATCTATGGACTGAATTCCTGCTCTAAATATTTCTGCAATGTAAGCACCGGAATTTAGGCCCATAGCCAATATCCCTGCAGTATACTGATAATTATCAGGCATAGTCTGCCATTGAAGGAGCATCGGGATTCCAAAATAGACTAAGAAGATTTGAACTAACAGAGGAGTTCCTCTAAAGAAATCTATATAGCCAATCGCTGCCGCGCGGACCATTTTACGCTTAGATAACCGTGCTAAGGCCATAAATAGACCGATAACGACCCCGATTGCAACAGCACCAGCCGTTAGTTCCAACGTTAGCAGTGCCCCTTTGGCGAGAATAGGCATATTATCTATTACCACATGCCAGTTTAATCCCACAATAACCCTCCTATCTTTAATCTTGAACTTAAGAGCTCTGGTATCATGTCCACTTTTAGTAAAGTGTTACAATTAAATGAAATCATACTACTTGCCCTAAAATTATATATTTTACTGCATTTTTTTACAAGTAAAATCCATATTCTATTCCGAACTTAACTTCATCCTTATTTTCAAGCGCTAAAGATTCTTTTTGAAGTACTTGTCCCCTTTAGCAGCACCTAGATTTCAAGTCTATTGAGTCTATCAACTCGAAACAGAAAGTGATTATACACGTAGTCAGGCTGATGTTCAAGGACCAATTTAAACCATTGAACTCATCTACTGGAATTGAAATTCGAGGAAATAATCTCAACTTAAATAATAGCTTAGGGAAAGCTAAAGGAAGGCACTAGATATCAGTGCCTTCCTTTAGTTAATTATTCAACATCCTTACAGGTGATTCTAAAACTTAGGAGCATCCTCTTTGAACCACTTTTTGTAAATCTCATTGTATTTTCCACTATCCATGAGCTTTTTCAAGGAGGCATTCATTTTGTCTGCTAATTCAGTGTTTCCAAGTTTCATAGCTATGCCATAATACTCTGCGCCAGAATCTGCATTGATAGATTCAATTTGAGCGTTAGGATTTTGGGCTTGGAACCAAAGTACAACTGGAGAGTCAGCAACAACAGCGTCCACTCCACCACTAATTAGTGCATTCATAGCGTCAGGTGTCGTGTCATACTTATTTGTTTCCATACCTTTATCCTCAACGACATATTGACCTGTCGTATTGAGTTGGACCCCAATCTTCTTTCCTTTTAAATCGTCTAAGGATTTAATATTAGCTCCTTTTTTCATGGCGATGTACTGACCGCTCAAGAAATACTTGTCACTAAATTGAACACTTTTAGCGCGATCCTCGGTAATTGTCATGGCAGAAATTACGGCATCATATTTCCCAGCTTGTAAAGCTGGAATCAAGCCATCAAAAGCAGCTGTCTCAATATTTACTTTTGTATATCCCATATCTTTTCCAAGAGCCTGAATTAGTTCGATATCAAACCCCGTAGCCTGTTGCTTTTCATCCATGAATTCAAAAGGTGCATAAGCGATATCAGAACCAACTCTTAGAACCTTTTCAGTAGGTGCAGGATCAGATGGTGCAGGTGCGTTATTACTTCCGCATCCGGCAAGTGTCAAGAGACTTAAACTTAGTAGACCAGCTAAAACAAAACGAACTTTTGATTTAAACATTGTTTTTCCCCTCTCTTTTGGATGTGTTCAGCAAACCCCTCTTAAGCTTTGGTGTTTTGCCTCAGCTTATCCTTTTAATTTTGATTATACTTACTTGCGAATAATTATACAACCTATTTCTTTCATTTTTAGAGTTATTCTACTTTTTTTGCAAGGAGAATCTGAAATACTTATCACCCGGTGCAAGACATTATCCCACTCGAACGAGATGGGAATCTTAGGAAAACATAAAAGAAAAACCACTTCAGGAGTGTAACTTATCCCCTAAAGTTACACACAGGAGCATGTGTATAATGTGGATAAGTATCAGTTTTCGCTCATTCTTTCGGTTAAGATGCTGTGGATAACCTTGTTGATAGTGTAATGACTCTTAATCATGCTCCCCTAAGCTGATATAAAATAAAAAGCATTGGTCGACCAATTGTCTCCCAATGCTTGTCAATTTCAATTTAAGTACAGTAATTTCTATGGATTAGTATTGATCGCGAGCTGGACGATGGTGCTGATAGCACTCACGGCAGTATACTGGACGATCTGATGTAGGTTGGAAAGGAACTTGAGTTTCTACACCGCAGTCTCCACAAATAACTGTAAACATTTCACGTGATCTTCCTTCTTGGGAATTACGGTTTTGTTTGCGAATGTTACGACACTCACGGCAACGCTGTGGTTCATTTTCGAAACCCTTTTCAGCATAAAATTCTTGCTCGCCAACTGTGAAAATAAAGGTAACTCCGCAGTCTTTACATACTAGATCTTTGTCTTCAAAGGCCATGAAAGATATTCCCCTTACGTAAAAAAATGTAATAGGCTTTGCCCATCCACTTGTAATTATAACTCTATTCACTCAAAGGCACAAGTCTTTTTTCCAGACCAGCCGCTAAACATAAACCATAGATTTCCTTAGTTCCGCACTGTCTAAGGGCTTCTGCAACAGCTTCGAGGGTCGATCCGGTGGTTGTTACATCATCTATCAGCCACACACTTTTTCCTTGATAATCCTCGGGCTGTCTTACATTAAATGCTCCTGTCAGGTTGTGCAGGCGCTCCTGACGGGAAAGTAGGACCTGAGAGGATCTTGACTCAAGTCGTTCGACCCCTGAAAGAATCGGTAATCCTAATTCCCAGTGCAGCGCTGAGGCGATTACCTCCGCTTGATTGAAGCCTCTTTCTGCCAGGCGAGACATATGCATTGGCACAGCAACAATACCATCTACAACTGGAAGCTGACTAATTGCCCAATCTGAAAAAGGACGGGAGATTTCTCTTATAAGATTAGGTTGGGATTTAAATTTTATTCTCTGAATAAACTCCTTCATACCTCCGGAATAATGCCCCCAGGCTGTCACTTGATCCAGTTGTTTTGGGCCCCTACCTGCCAAACAATCAAGACAGTCTAGCTGCCCAGATTCTATCAGCTTTCCGCACCTCGTACAGCGCCTCAACTCGGGGCGAAGATAATTCATCCTGCAGGTTAAGCAAATCGGACCATGTCCCTCTCCACAGAATACACAAGCTTGTTCGTCTTTGTACCAGAGCACTTGGCTGATCCTAACTGCATTTCTCCACAACCCCTTCACAGCCTCTCCCCACCTTCTCTGCCGGCTTAGTCGATTAGTCCTAAATCTAAGGCATACCTATTTTGCTCCTCTATCCATTGCACAGCAGTCTTCATGGCCGATGTCATTTTCTGAGATAAAAAAATGACTTCTCCCCTAGGATTTTCTCGAGTTCGCCCAACCCTTCCTGCCATTTGAACTAAGGCACGTTCATCAAACATGGGATGATCTGCGCCAAGGACCACTATTTGAATCCCAGGCAAAGTAATCCCGCGCTCTAAGATGGTGGTACTAACAAAAATATCATACTGCCCTAGTTTCAAGTTTTTAATTTTTATGCTGCGCCCCGAATCCGAGCTGTAACTGCCCTCTATCCTCCAACCAGGAAAGGTTTGTTTAAAGGATTCTATCCATGGATTAACTAAAGAGATTTTGGGTACAAAGACCAAAACAGGTCCCTGCCTTCTTAATAAACTAATCTGTTTCCCCCATTTACCTCTACAGCCGTTGGGTTCTGACAATATATCAGACCTTATCCAAATGGGAACGGGTAGAGGATTTCGATGATATCTTGCAGGTAATCGAATAAGTGCCATCTCACCTTCCCGAACGGCATTTAACCCTTCTTGAGAGGGTGTGGCCGTCAAGTATAATAGCTTGCCCCCCTGACGTAAGGCGTTCTTCAAGCCCCATTCTAGAGCTCTGCTCCCATGATATGGAAAGGCATCCATCTCATCCATGAAAATCACATCAAAGGCCTGCCAAAACCTTAAGACCTGATGGGTTGTTGCCAACACCAAGCCCCCTGCCTGAAACTTTACCGTGTTAGTCCCCGTCAATACCTGAACCGTAAAATCCGGAAAGTCCCGTTGAAGCCTCGGCGCAATATCGTGAATCACATCTTGCCGTGGTGCAGCAAAAAGCACCGATTTCCCTTGGTTTAGTGCCCAAGCAGCGGCAGGAAAACACACTTCGGTTTTTCCAGCTCCACATGCTGCCCATAGAAGCGCCGTTTCAGTATACGTATCCTTCATAAATGCATCAACTTGTTCACTGGCTCTTTGTTGGGCTTCGGTAAGAACCCAATGAGGGCGAAATGAAACGTTTAGAGGTCCTTCTAATAGCGAGCGTTTATCTCGATATAGTACCGTTAATGAGGTACTAACTCCAATGCTTGCACAACTTCCACAGGTCGCAGCTGAACCATAAATGCTGGGCCACTCTTCTAGATCTGTCTCTCCGCAGCGTTGGCACTGCCACCCTCTGTTTATCTGTTTTACAGAAGGGAGCCATTTTGCCTTTCCCTGCTCCACATTAAACTGCGCAAAGGTTATTATCTCCTCGTCTTTAAGTCTAAGTTCACGGGCAAGTACTTGAAGATCTCCCTTAGAAAGCTGCCTTCCTAAAACACGTTGATTAAAGGCATCCCAATTCTTGTTCTTTCTATCCTGGTCCAGTTCTAATGAGGGATCAGGGCAGAAATCCTTATTAACTTCCTTCCATATGATCTCCTGTATATCCCACTCGAAATTGTTTAAATAGTTTAGTATCTGATTCTTGATCTCATTTGGTTTCTTTTTAGGATTGCCTTGATTAGAAAGCTGTCTCTTTAGCGACCTCTCTAAGACGTCTTCAATAATCCCTAGAGGAAGAGGAACATTTAGATAGCTAATAACCCTCGAATCAAGCTTGTCCTTCTCCTGGAAGGGAGAAAAACTGACGTCATAGTCTTTGTTTAACGTCAGAAAAAAGAGCACAAAAAGCCCCCTCGCTTCCTGTTCATCCGCTCATTACAAAGGATTCTCTCCCTTGCTATTTATACCCTTAGGCGAGCACGTGTAAATATTGATATCTGAGAACCGCCGCTGTAAACATGCTATGTATTTTTCATCCTCTAAGGATAGATCTGGACAGACCTGAACTTCGATCAATAACGGGAGCTTTTTCCTTTTCTGCAAACTGGGCAAAGCTTTCTGAAGAAGCCAAAAGCGCTTCTCTATTTCTCTACTGTCCGGGCTGAGCTTCCAAACCAAGTTTAAACTATATGATTGGTTTTTTAAACGTTCCTTCCAGGCACTAATCTGGGCTTGCCATTTAAGTGGGATACTCCATTCGTAACGTGAGCATAGGACCCAGAAAATAATCCCTAAAACTAGAACTATCCCCATGGAAATCTTCATAATCTCCCCCCTGCTCACAACTTATGTTGTGGCAGAAGTTTTGTGAGTTGTCTTTGTCGAGCATAATCAGAAAGAAGTCTTATATGCTGGGATGGAAGGAAATCCTTGTGTCCCTGCCATAGTTTTCGATCTAAGCTATTAAGGTTAACCATCCTTTCTTCAATCGTTTTAGGCACATCCTCAACCCAGCGATAGAGGGTGATTGCTAATTCAGGCTTTGTCTGGCGGCTGGCTTCAGCTGCATCCCAAACAACGGACTGGCCCCATTCGTAGGCTTCTAAGTCAAATGCTTGCCAGCGAAGGACTTCTTTAACAGTTTCTAACCCTGCAAGCAAGTTCCCTTGCCGAAGCAAGTGTTCCGCCATCCCTCGACGTACCTCAATCTGGGTTTGATCCAATTCCAGACTTCTGCCCCAGAGGTCGACACTTTTATTAGGATCCTGCTCTTGGCATTGGACGGCCTGTTTATTTAAGCTATGTTCTCTCTCTAGGAGCGTAGGATTCAGGAGGATACCTCCACAAATGAGGCAGACCATGAAACTTACAACTAACACTCCGATCTTACTCACCCTGTGAAGTATGATGTTTTGTTTGTAATAATGTGTTCTTAGAGGATTATGTTTCCTCTGCAAACAGCCAAATAAAAGCCAGAATAGAATACCTAAAGCGCCAAAGGAAAAATTGGCATCAACCAAACTATGTAGTACTAGGAACAGAAGAGCACTCCAAATACAAAGCTGAGCCTTAGTATCTTCTGAAACGACTCCCGACTTTATCAGTATCTGATTCTTGCCCCAGGTCTTCCATACCTGAGCTAGGGAAAGACTACCCCAAATTCCCATACTCGCAATTCCGAGGACCCCCTGGTTCAGTAAGATATGTATAAAACTCGAATGCGGATCTGCCGTCCAATAGGGAAAGGATTGAACCGTAGGAAATGCCCACCATCCTCCTGCTTGTGGTAGACCGCCTGAATTCCAAGCTAAACTAATCCCATCTTTAATGTAGACCAGCCGTTCCTGCCAACTCGAAGACGAAAAACCCCAGGCCGTTAAATTGTCCCAAGCAGGCCTATAATAGAGCAGTATGAGAACTGTTCCCACACAACCCACTAGAAGAGCGAACATTCCTTTAAAAAATTGGCCCAATCCTATTCCTTTAAAATGAATTCTTCGTCCCGCTCCTCGTAATAACATCTGCCGACCAACAAGAATTATAAGAGTTAATCCTACTCCAGCACGGGAACCTGTCCCTAAGAGAGAAATCGCCAGCCAGATGAGAACTAACTTACTGCGTGGATGAAGTAAGAGAACTACACCCAAAAATGCTGCAGCAGCATTAGGGTAACCAAAGACAGAGCTTAATCTTCCCCCCACTTTGCTCACCCAAGGCAGCCAACCAATGACAGCGATTGCTATGGCCAACCACTCAATGTATTGTATTAGCTTCCGTTTTGCTATGTCATCCGAAGAAATCCGAACTCCCAATCGATAAACGAGCCAAAGGATTCCCCACTGTAAGGCTTCAAGCAATCCTTCTGATTGTTTGATAGGATGAACAATCCCTAACAAGGAAAAGAGAACAAATCCCAAAAGCAAGGTATCTGTTAGACCGATATTGTAAAATTTCCCTGTCTCATAATGAACCCTTCTGGGTAAATACGATGACAAATGATAAGCAGATAAAACAAATCCAAATATTAGCCATTCCTGAGGGTAATAAAGACCGTGCATGAAAACACTAAGTCCTAAAAAAAGAGCTAGGAGGCTTGCTGTGTTGCTCCTAGCTCTGCTGTCTTTTTGTAAGGATGCGCCAATCACTGGGCAGAATTTTTCCTTTCTAGGAAGAATTTAAGGGTCCCTTCTGCGGCCAACTCGTCTCCGACATAGGCGACACCTTTGGCAACTCCATAGTTTTTTCGTAACTTTACAAGTTCCACTTCTAAGCGAAGCTGATCGCCTGGAATTACCTGCCTCTTAAACTTAACGTCATCTAAGCCGGCAAACAACCCTAAATAGCCTTCATATTCAGGTTTCTTAAGAATTGCCACGGTTCCAACTTGGGCAAGGGCTTCTATAATCAGCACTCCTGGCATAATGGGATGCCCAGGGAAGTGGCCCTGAAAGAACGAATCATTGATGGTCACATTCTTTATGCCCACAGCCCTTTTTCCTTCTTCAAGTTCTAGGATACGATCGACCAGAAGAAAGGGGTAACGATGTGGTATAATCTCCTGGATTTCTTTGCTTTGTAGCACTGGAATTCCTCCTTGCAGATTGAAACCATTTTGTCTTATGATGGTATAAGGATATACGGATTTAACCGCATAAAAACAGTATAACCAAGTTTAGGTCTGAAGGGAAGATGGCAGGAGTATGAAAAAAAAATACAAAATTCTACATATTATCGGTGGAGGTGAGGTTGGAGGAGCAGAGCAGCATGTGCTGTCCCTCCTGAAGGGTATAGACCGAAATCGATTTGATCTCCAGCTCATCTGCCTAACACAGGGTCCTTTCTCTGACCTAGCTTCAGAAAATAAGATCCCCACATATACTTTCCCTATGCGCTTCCCTTTAGACCTTTCTCCCATACCTAAACTTATTCGATGGTCACAAAAAATGGCTATAGACCTTGTCCATACCCATGGTTCCCGAGGGAATCTATTGGGACGCCTTAGTGCTAGATGGTTACGGATCCCATGCCTAACCACCGTTCATAGCTCATTAGCTCAGGATTATCTATCTCCTTGGTCTGCACGAATAGCTCTTGGTCTTGACCGCCTAACCCTCCCCTTGACCTCAGGTATTATCACTGTATCTGAATTCTTAGCAAAGGAAGTTGCCTTGCGAGGCGGCCGAACTATTGAAACGATTTATAATGGCTATTCCTCGATTTCTTATGATGACCCGACATCAACTCGCAATTACTTTCGTAACCAATGGGGTATCCCAGCCGATGCTCTTGTTCTTGGAACCATTGGCCGACTTCACCCTACTAAAGGGCAGATTTATTTAATCAAGGCTGCAATCCAATTGCGCTCAAAATTTCCAAATCTCCATCTCTTACTTATAGGAGATGGTCCCCTTCGTCAAAGTCTGGCCTCTGAACTTCGAGGTAGTACTATTCCCCATACCCTTACTGGTTATCTGCCTCTAGCCTATGAAGCACTTCCTGCTATGGACCTTTTTGTCTTACCTTCAATTAGTGAAGGTATGGGGTTGGTCCTTCTTGAAGCAATGCAAGCTAGGGTTCCAATTGTTGCAAGTGCTGTCGGAGGAATTCCAGAACTCATCAGAGACAAAAAAGAAGGCTTGCTTTTCCCTTCCGGGAATGTAACGGAATTAGCCGCCGCCTGTAAGTCTATACTTGAAAATCCTTCTTTGGCGAAATCCCTTGTGCTCGCGGGCCAAAACCGTTGGCCAATGTTTTCAGTTAATAATATGCTTAGAGAAACGGAGCAATTCTACACTCGTCTCCTAGAATCTTGAAGCTCCCCATTTCCACGGAAAAGATGTTGACATTATCCCATTAACTTGATTGTTCCTAACCTTGTCACTGGTATTTAACTGCATGTCGCTTTTCTTCAGAGCCTTTGTATTATCCTTGCCTGTTAGGTTTCCGTTATCTTTATTAGGGCTTTTTACACGATCCTTTTCATTACTTCTATTATTGCTATTTCTGTCTTTGTCATTATTATTTTCTTTATCACCGTCTATGTCAGTATTAGAATTTCTATCTTTTTTGTTCATTTCTTTATCTTGTACGTTCTTATCCTTCTGGTCCTTCTGCGGTTCGTAATTTTGGGATTTTTGATTATTAGCCTTATCCTGGCCAGAAATCTGCCCTTTAGACGGAGATGAAGAAACAGCCGCCTTCTTATTCTCTTTAACCTGAGCCTGAACTTTTGGGTTTTTCAATAGCTTCTCACGTTCAGACGTATCTTTTAATTTTTCTGGCTCTGTCACGACCCCTGCCTTTATAGCAGTTTGCCAAAGGGCATACTCACCTAAGGTAAGATTCCCTTTTTGTGCAAGCTCACGATCTTGGGGAGTTAGAGCGAAATATTCAACCTGTGGAGTGAACCCTTTTTCTTCAACAGTCTCTGTAATCCATGAGACAATTTGACTTTCGTTTAGATCCTCAGCGTCTTCATCTAAGCCGTCCTCGGTCAGTGATGAATAACCCACTACAACCCAAGATCGCTCTGAATTTAAGAACTTCTGATTGTAAGCCTCATTTATTATTTGGCCTAGAACCTCATCAATTGGTTTTCCCTTCAGATCCATTTCACGAACCATGTCCTCGGCATCTTCACTTTGGGAAACAATCTTTATTAACTGTCCTTGGGCGTCTATTGAAAATTGAATACTTGGATTAATATCAACTGAGAGCAAGGCCACTGCAGTTGGCGCTTGATACAAGTTCCAAGCAAAAATAGTTGATAAGGTTAGGAAAAATATTGCAGCGACGCTAGCCCATGCCCGCAGGCCTTTAAAGCCCTCGAAACTTGTTTGAATTTCAATCTCTTCTCCTATTTCAGCCTCTTTACGTCTTCGAATATGCCGAAAGGTGCCGTTTTCAGCAAGAACCGTATATCGGGATCCAGATTTCTCCAATACCACTGCTTTTATCTTACTCATCCCTTAGCCCCCTCTTCCCGTGATAAAACATACTCCCGTAGATAAACATAGTCATTTTGGTTTGCCATAAGTAAGGCAACTGCCAAAATATACCTTCGCCCCCGTTCCAATACTTTAGGATGAATTTGTGTTTTCAAACATAATGCTTGCATTGGAACTTTCCCCTTTCGTTCAACGTGCTGCCACAGTTCAGGGTCAAAGGCCAATTCTCTAGCCGCTCGGAGTAACGTCTCACGAGTATCCCGATGTTTAGGGGATGCTTCTACCAAGTCCTGAAAGGTGAGCTGAAAATCTGCTAATGCTTTAGAAAACTGTCGAATTTCCTCCGCTCGCTCATGGTTTTGCTCTTGCTCCCGAAAATCATCCAGGCCTAAATGGACATCAATCCTTCGTCCAATGTCGTCTTGATCGAGGGAAATAGACTGTCTCAAACGTTGCTTGCGGTAATAATCAATCAACCTACGCTTTATCAATACTCTTGCATAGGCTAAAAACGGTACTCCTTTATCTTCAATAAACAAGTCTATCGCTTCATTAAAAGCAATCAATGCCTCAGATAATTCGTCATCTCTACCCCACTCCAGAGAGCGAAAACACGCTTGGCTAGCAACATGACGAATAAACGTTTGAGATTGGGCTAAGAACTCCTCCCGGGCTTCTGAGTCCTCCTTCAAACGCTGCCAAGAACATCGCTCTTCCCATTCTGGCATGCTTTCTTCCTCCTATAGGCTTATACGAAACGGATCGTCTCTTTTAGGGGGTCTTAGAACGTATTGAATCTCTGCCAAAGGATTTTTATCACAAAACGGGGTAACACGCTCTGACGTTTCCAACGCCAAGGTTCTTTCAGCAAACGATAAAGCCATTCTAATTGGAGCGTTTGGACACGTTCCGGCGCTCGAACAACATGCCCAGCTAAAGCGTCTAGACTCCCGCCAACCCCCAGGCTGACGGTTGCTAATCCGGGATGCTCAACAATCCAATATTCCTGACGAGGAGCACCTAATCCAACGAGCAAAATATCTGGCTGAAAGCAGCGAATCTTTTCTAGGACATACGCTTCTTCTTCAGTGCTGAAGTAACCATGGGACTCATCCCAAGCAATTCCAGGATATTTCAGAGCAATCTGAGTTCCTGCCCTATGAGCTATTCCCGGTTTGCCTCCTAAAAGGAAAATCCTCCAGTTTCGCCTATCTGCTACAGGAAATAAAGCCTGGACCAGATCAATTCCAGTCACTCGTTCCTGTACTGGTGTTCCTAACTGGCGAGCAGCCCAAACAACACCAATCCCATCAGCTGTTACAATATCCGCAGAATTAATCAATTCCTTAAGACGTTCATCACGGCCAGATGCATAAATCATTTCTGGATTAGCAGTAACCACACGAATCCTAACCCGATCTTCTACGGCCTTACGGATTTGTTCAACGGTTTCTTGCATGGAATATTTGTCTACGGTGATTCCAAGAATGTCGACCCTCACAAATTTTATTTCCTTTCTGAGGAATTAATTTTAAAGTCCAAGGAAAGAGCCTTTATCCGAAATAATTAATTTCGGATTGACCACCTGACCTCGGACAATTAAATTAGTACCTATTCTGTCTTATATCTCTCTTTAATTTTTAGTATCTCACATTATACTTTTCGATTTAATAACTACCTATAAAGAAAACTTGGCTGGCGCCCGAAGACACTGTCTTCGCACGGGTTAGCTTATCGTAAAAGCCTCCGGCGAAGGCGGCAGCCCTAGTTGCACTTATGCTTAGGAAGTATATCAGAATGACAGATTCACTTAGCTCAGACTAAAACTTTCCAGTCAGTACCTTGCCCGTACCTAGGGCCACGCAGGAAATCGGATCCTCAGCTAAACTAACCGGCAATCCTGTTTCACGTGACAGTCGCGTGTCAAAGCCATACATCATGGCACCTCCGCCAGTCATAATGATTCCTTTGTCAAGAATATCTGAGGATAATTCTGGTGGGGTTCGCTCCAAAACTTCCTTGACCCCAGCAACAATCGCATCAATGGATTCCTCAAGGGCAACAAAACACTCCTGAGAATTCACATTAATTGTTTTTGGTAACCCGGTTATCAAATCACGTCCCCGCACATCGATGAAGGCGGAAGGGCGTCCTTCTGGAACAGCTGAACCGACTGCCATCTTTATTTCTTCAGCGGTACGTTCTCCAATCATTAGATTGTGCTCCCGCCGGATATAACGACTAATAGCCTCATCGAATTTATCTCCACCTACTCTAAGACTGCGTTTTGCGACGATGCCGTTCAGCGACAGGACCGCGATATCCGTTGTTCCACCGCCAATATCCACGACCATACTTCCAGTTGGGCCAGAAATATCTAAACCAGCCCCTAATGCCGCGGCATAGGGTTCTTCAACTACTTTAACGTCCTTAGCCCCAGCCTGGTAAGCCGCCTGTTTAACAGCCCGCTGCTCTACCTCCGTTACACCCGAAGGAATGCATACAACTACACGAGTTCTAAAGAAAGGCCATCTCTTTGCGCCCGCCTTCTCTAAAAAATATTTTAACATGAGCTCTGTCGTCTGATAATCAGCAATAACCCCATCTCGCATGGGGCGAACCGCAACAATATTTCCAGGTGTACGACCAATCATTAACCTTGCTTCTTCTCCAACGGCAATACGTTTATTAGTAATTCGGTCAATCGCAATTACGGAGGGTTCATGTAAGACAATCCCTTTTCCTTTTGCATATACCAAAACACTGGCCGTACCTAGGTCTATTCCCAAATCTATTCCAAAATCGATTCCAAACATTATCGGAGTTACCCCTTTCATTCATACAATAGCTTGTCCATTTGATTAATAGTATAAACAAATAGCATAATCTCCCTCTCGGGAGATTCGCTACTTAGATTTAATATTGAATTCATTCGTGATAAAACCGCTAATCCCTTTTGAAATCTAAGTTTTTTTTCAAATTCCTCTGTTGTTCACCCTGTTTCAGGTAAAACTTCCTTTGATTAGTTTTCTTGGTACTTCTTACGGGTTGCCTCTCCCCCTCGAATATGCCTTTCTGCTTTATTTGTCTCAAGGATATGCTTTACTTCCATGGACAACTTTTCATTTACAAGGGGTAACCGTTCTGTAACATCTTTATGAACTGTGCTTTTCGATACGCCGAAGACATCAGCTGTTTGACGAACGGTTGCACTCGATTCTAGTATGTAGGTCCCAATATCGAGCACCCGTTTACGTATATATTCTTGCATGCAGAACCCTCCTTCGTCCACCGAGTTTAGTACATTTATATGCGTGCCCAATAAAAAAAGACATCCGTAAAAGGATGTCCTCTGTTGGTAAATACTGTGCAGTGTTGTTTTAGAAAAAAGGAGAGCCAATCCCTTTTCAGATTTGACTCTTACATCGCATGGGTCTGGTCGGATTCTTGATCGTAAGTCTTTTATTCCTGTTGAAGTTGTTTCGTTCTACATCAAGTACTTTGAATGAGTAAGTGTAACCACCAAATTTTACCCTTCAAAAACAGCAACCGAAGCCTGCCCATAAGATTGGTTGATTCTTAAAATCACGGATGTTCTCTTTTATAGAGTAGATTGATTTATATCTGTTTGACTTCGAATGTTTCTTCTCCAAAAATTTCTGGCAAACCTAAAATATCTAATACTTCAAAAACCTCCGGTGAAATATTATTTATCTTTATAGTAACTTTATTTTTCTGGCACTCCCTTATTACGCTTGCGATACCACCCACACCAGTTGAGTCGATGAACTTTATGTTATCGAAATCGTAGATAACTTTAGTTATCTCACACAAATAATTAATACTGTTATGTAATAATTCGACTGTAGAAATATCAAGAACACCACTCATTTTTTGAATCATCATATCTTTTTCAATTCTACTTTCAATTTCCAACGGCATTTTTATCACTCCTTGTAAAATCCTTTTTCTCAACATGAAACTCATGACTCAACCTTTAAAACTGCCAGAGTTATATCATCAGTCTGGTAATAGTCGCCAGTGAATTGTCCTAAATCTACAATCAAACGATCGATTATCTGTGAAGCGTCATACAGGGCATTACTGTTCAGTAGTTCAGCCACTTTTTCAATTCCGAACTGTTTTTGGTCCGAATTCAAAGCTTCTATCAAGCCGTCAGTGTAGAAGAGCACTATGTCCCCTTTCTCTAACCGGACTCCACTAATTTGGTAGATCTTATTTTCCACGCCACCAATATAAGCTCCCTTCAGTTGTAAAGGTTCAATTTTTCGAGTCTTGCTTCGATATAACAGAGGCGGTAGGTGTCCAGCATTAGAAAATAAAAGTGTTTTTTTGTCTAGGTCGTATAGAGCATAAAATAACGTAACGAAAATACCTTGGCGTGATAAATCAGGAAAGAGCACTGAATTCACTTGACTTACAGCTATATGTGGCTGGTTATAGTCTTTAGCCGCTGTTCGCATAGCTACCTTAGTCATGGCCATCCATAAAGCAGCTGGAATACCTTTACCCATCACATCACCTATTGCAATGCCAAGATGTTTACTGTTAGTCAAAAATATATCCAAGTAATCCCCGCCCACTTCATTAGCTGGAATCGTTCGAACTCCTATAGAGGTTCCTTGTAAAAAAGGCAATTCTCTTGGCATCAAATCAAATTGAATGCGACGGGCGGTTTCTAACTCTTCCTTTATCCTTTTATGGTCGGCTAGAGAATAATGCTTATAATTATAGAGTCCGTTAGTCAGTTCGCTGCCCACTTTTTGGATTAGCGACACAAAATCTTCTCTTTCCTGGTGTGTGTGCTTATAACAATTATCCCAGATACAAAAAACACCGATAAGCCCACTTTTGTTCTTTAAGGGGTAAGCAGTCACCCAAAGATCATCCCGTCTTACCTCATGAAAGTTCTCATCGTTATGAATATTATGTAAAATAAGACCATTTCCCTGTACATTGACTAAATCCGCAGCTTGGAAATCTAAATTCTGCAAGGAATAGCTTAGCTCTTCTCTAGCTTGGAAAAATGCCAGTCTCTGCAGCCCTACCCCGCCTTGGTTTGTGGCTAACCAAATGCTTGAACCTATAACTCCTAACTCTTGACATAAAAGAGCAGCGATTTGGTTAAATACTTCGTGATTGTCCTGCTCTTCCTTGATAAGGAGGGAACAAACTCGATACAGTAGTTGAGTTTGCCTAAATTCATTCAACAATACCTTAACCCTCCTCTATAACCCGGTTAATGAAATAATTTGAACTGTAGCTCAAATTTATTTCATAAGGAGGAGTTATACGCTTACCATCCCTGTCGATGAAAACTCTTACTACCGGACGAGTGGGATGTTTCCTAGCCGTTTGAATCACGATCGCCTTTTCCCCGGAATTAAGTAATACAGTCGTACCCACAGGAAAGAGCGCAATAATATTCATAAAATGCTCGACAACCTCCGGATCAAGGAATATCCCTCGATTCGCCATGATGATCTCTATTGCTTGAAAAGGCATGCAACGGGGGCGGCCGACGATACTCGTAGTCATTTTATCATAAATATCGGCCACTGTAACAATTCGGGCAAATTCATTAATTTCTTCACCTTTTAACTGGCGGGGATAACCAGTACCATCATATCTTTCATGATGTTGAAGGGCAACATGGGCAGCTGCTAGACTGAAGTCTTTAATATTTTTTAAAATCTCAAAACCAGTAATCGTATGTCGTTGGAAAAGTTTTTCTTCCTCCTCATTTAAAGGATCGACTTTGTTAAGTAAGTGCTCTGGGAACTTACTTTTGCCAATATCATGTAACAAAGCACCTGCTGCAAGCTTACCCAACTTCGTATTATCGTACCCCATGGCAATACCGGTTATGATCGAAAGAATTGCTACACTCACACTGTGACCAAAAGTAAAATCATTGATAGTTCGAATATCCAAAACATTAACCACCATATCTCTATTTGCCAGTAGTTCATTGATAATGTTATCAACTACATCATTCACCTTTTGGATATCAAAAAAGTCGGAATTTAGTTTAATTTTACTCATTACTTCTTTGGTGACCTTTAGAGCCTCGAGCCTGGTTTTTTCTGACACCACATCATCGACTTCGATGTCGCCGATAGCCTCATCACGAATATATATCGCTGTTATACCCCACTCTTTTAGCCGGTTAATAAATTTCGGCGTTAAATTGACCCCCGCGGCAAGTAGGATCGCTCCGTTCGCACCGTGCACCGTTCTGCCGATTTCCATTCCCGGTTCTAAGTTTTCAATGGATATTACACGCATGTTCTAACCTCATTTTAAGTGTATTTATCACTATCGATTGATTATTTTACCTTATTCGGTGAACCTTTATTTGCTTTTCCTGTTCTCTCTCAGACAGGAAAATGTTTAGTACTTCAATTGCGATCAAATATTCAATTTGCATTTTTAACGATTAATTGTCCTTCACTTGCTTGTGCCTGTAGGTATTTTCTGTATTCTTGCACTACTTTTATATCCGTAGCATGACGAATCACAACGCCGGGATAAGCAGTAGCTGCTTCCAAAACACAATTGTCCAGTAAATTGATATTAACCTCGCCTGAGCCCAATTCCATAACTATAATTCCTTCTCGTGCACTGAGGAGCCCGCCCCGAACTACTCCATTGTTAATTACAATCTTTTCTTCCGCGTGTAACTGAGAAATAATACTTGCTTTTCCAGTAACAATGATATCACCGCTTGCCTGTGCTACACTGTTTTGGATATAACAGACGGCAATATTTGCAATACTCGCAACTGACTGTTCTACAATATTTAGAGAATCCTGTAACTCTTGAATGAGAATTTCTATTTCATTTTGATGCTTTATGCGTAATGGTCCAAGATTACATAACTTTTCACTTAGACGCTGGGCAATTTGTGAAAAATCAGCTATAAAGCCCTTATTTCCTTCCTTCAGTACAATACCAATTAGCTCATAAATAAAGTTTGGAATATCCCTAAATTTATAGTCAATTAATAACTTGACAAGTTGACCCTCACCGTTTACCTTAAGGTCACCTGTAGTAAAAGCACGCTGTGCTTTTACTACATCCATGGCCGCAAGTAAATTCTTAAGCCGGTTCAATAATTGGGTAAACATTTTATAAATCTGTTTATAAGGAACGGCCAAACCGCCTGCTTGTAATCGGGACGAAATAACCTTTTTATTGACGATAATATCTCCATTGGCATACAACGAAGCATGCAGGACATCGCCTAAGACTCGAATACTCCCACCTGCTTCGATTGAGAATCCGTCTAATACGCTACCTTTTATAATAACATCGCCATAAAATTTAATGTTCCCCACCTCAAGGTTCACGTCACCCTCCACAACATGGACAGGATGGACTGATAGGTATTTTTTACTGTAGCCCTCCAACATTGGCCTACCACTTCTTGTTGCCATGGCGACCGTACCATCATTAACGAGTTTGACTCCATCTTTAATTAATATGGGAACATCTTTGGGCATTCTCGCTAGTATCGGCTCTCCTGTGACACCGATCCCCGGCTTGCCCGGGACAGGCGGTCTCTTAATGGCTACAATTTCTCCAATAGAAACAGAATGTATTTTACCGTCCCCATAAGGATTCTTTGCTGTTTCGTTCCAGTCTTCATCCTGAAAATTATACATAATAGAAGCATCTGCGCATTCAACAGGAGCAAGACCAGTTGCGATTTCTGCAGTAATTTCTTCAGCTGTGTCCTGAACTGCTCTCATTATAGCGTCTTCCTGAATTCCAAAAACCACACCCTTGTTTTGTAATGCTTCCATTACATTTTCGTATCGAATCGGAGCCGGTTCTTCTTCTATCACACATCTAGCTATAACCTTAATTTTCTGCATTGGCTTACAATCAATAAGAGCATATTTTTTACCAAAATTTTTCTTAACATATAAAAAGGCTTTCAGTTTATCTTCTGTTAATCTAATTTCCATACTTACTGAAGATTCAATATCAAGGGTTTTGATCTCAACCTTATCATGATCATTGATAAAGGACGGGGCTTCTATTTTATTTCCATTGATGTAAATTTCAACATTTTCTCCGGCCATGATCAAAGGGAACCTACCTAATCCACGCGGTGGGTTAAAAAGTAGCTCACCATTTCTGATCTCAATAGAGCCATCGAAAACGGAGTCAGGAGTTATTGCTTTTTTTTCTTGAATCTCCCGGAATAACCTTGAACGTTGATGTTCTGATTTATAGTCAACAGTTTGATTATTTTTTAAAACCATGATTTAACCTCCGTCATATTTTATTACAAAAAGCGCTAAATCATCTTTACTTTCTACATTATCCATATGTCTGTTAACGTCTCGCAAGACCTCTTCCGCCAACTCGTTAATATCAAACTTCCCGTCGTTTTCACATATCAATTTCCGCAGACGCTCTTTCGTATACGGTAAACTTTGTTGATCTTGAGCTTCTATTATTCCATCTGTATATAGACATATTCTGTCATCAGGGTAAAGTTTTACGGTATAATTTTTGTAACTTATTTTTTTGGAAATACCCATGACCGGGCCCCCCTCACACAATTCCTTAACTCCTCCGCTCTGGCGGACAAGTAGCGGCGGACAGTGTCCGGCTCGCGCATAGGTTAACAACGATTGTTCAGTATCAATTATCCCATAAAAAACTGTACACAGATTTATTAACGATTCATCGGTGAAACGTTCATTTAATAGCTCGAGTGTTAACGACGGCGAAAGCATTGCATCATCATAAGCTCCAATCCCTGCATACTCTTTAGAACCTAAGCTTTGAAACTTTGTCGGTTTTAAAAAGTAATTTAATGTAATTGCCTTTAATGCCGCCGAAATACCATGTCCCATGACATCGAGAATATAAAAGCCGATATGAGTTTGATCGAGTGGAAATATATTTAACATGTCACCGGAAATGTAAATCGAAGGTTTAAATCTCCAAGCAAAGGTTACATTAGATTTTACGGCTAGAGCCACAGGCAAAAGCTCACGTTGAACTTTAGCTGCCATCTCAAGTTCTGTTTGCATCTTCTCGTTTTGTTCCCTTAGTAATTTTTGAGCCAGTTTGCGTTCCGTAATATCTTCCTTGACAGCAACAAAATGCGTGATCTGTCCGTCTTTGTCTTTCACCGGAGCAATCGAAGCAGATTCCCAAAAAAGTGTTCCGTTCTTTTTCCTATTATGAAATTCACCGCGCCATTCTTTCCCGGAAGTAATCGTTTTCCACATGCGCTGATAATCTTCCAGCATCTTTTCACCAGACTTCAAAATCCGGGGATTCTTCCCGATTACCTCCGGCAATGTATAGCCAGTTAATTCTTGGAACTTGGGATTGACATATTCAACATTTCCGCTAAGATCCGTAATCAGCACGGTACTGGAACTTTGCTCGATGGCTTGCGACAGCTTGCGCAGTTGTTCCTGGCTTTTTTTGCGAGCACTGATATCCCTGATTACGCCAGTGGCATGCCAACAACCCTTAATTTGGATCGCTGAAAGTGAAAGCTCAATCGGAAATTCTGTCCCATCGTTTCTTAAAGCGGATAGTTCCAAAACTTGGTTAAGCAAGTCACCTTGCCCGGTTTGGCGGAAACGGCTAAACCCCTGGCTAAAAGCTGCAAAATATTTCTCTGGAACAATGAATTTGTGTAATTCCCGTCCCAGTGCCTCCTCGCTGGTATAGCCAAATATCTCCTCGGCGACGTGATTCCAGTAGACAATATAACCCTGATCGTCCATAAAAACGATTGCATCCTGAGTAGCATTGGTTAAGGCGCGCAACCGTCTCTCGCTTTCCCGCAAGGCCTCTTCCACCCGGGTGTACTCTGTGATATCGTTCAGGAAAACGAGCGTCCTGTTAGCATCCGAAATCCGAAATATTTCTACTTCGAAGGATAGGCTTCCTTGATCCATATGGAATTCTTTGATAAAGAGTTCCTTTTGTTTGCAATCGGCCCTAAAACGCGTCACTTCCTCTGTGAGCCAGGGTATCGTTTCAAGTCCATCTCTTTTCCCGCAGCCATCTGCTCCTATACTTTTAAGACCACGGAATAATTCCACAGCCGCACAATTAAGCTCCTGTACCCTATGATCCCCTGTGAGCAGAATAACGGGTTTTGCCAAGTTTTCTAAAATCCCCAAATACTCGCTCTTATCATTGTTCAATAACAAACAAGCCCTCTTGGATTCTTCTTGCATACTTTTATTACAATCGTTCATGTATTCTTCCCCTTATCATTTTCGACTTAGATCAAATCTGTAGTATTTCTAAACAAAAACATTAACCACCCTTTGTTCAGTAGGAAAATGGTTTTGAAATCCTAAAATTTTTGTCGTCTGGGGTTATGAATCCATAAGGTTCAGAAAATCCATAGCCAAATAAGTTCCACGCTCAGATGTTGAAAGAAATATCTTATCTGCAAACCTGTAAATAATACTAAACCCAAAGCCCATGGAAACCTTGGTGGAAAATCCCTGCAAAAAAATCATATTGGGCAGTTGGTCAAAGTCCATCCCCGGACCTTTATCAACAACGCTGACGCGGACACCATGATTGAGCGTGAGTATTTGCATAATCCCGTTCCCTGCGTGTTTAATGACATTGGTTACCATTTCGGAAACACAAAGGACAATATGAGCCAAATGTTGCTGAGAGCACCCCCGTTTTTCCAGATAAGCTGCAATCAATTCCCGGGCGGCATTCACATCTGTCACTGCGGCGACTATGATTTCCTCTTGAAACACTCCTTCACGCTTTAAGAGCTCAAGCTCTTCCTCATTCAATAAATTTAACTTTCCTTGAGTTACCGCGTAAATGACATCACGGTAGACATGAAATATCTTTTCCTTTTGCATCCTGGTATTTTGCAGGTCGCGTTCAGTCATTTGCTGATAATTCGTCATTATGTCAAATGCTGCCCTTAGGGTATCCTCCAGGATTTCAAACTCATCTCCGGTCTTAATATTGATCCTTTGCTCGTAATTTCCCTTTGTAAATCTCTTTACTTCTGCGGTCATTCGTTCAAGCGGCTGGGTAAAGCTTTTAATCCGCTTACTGGTTGTGTAAAATGTTAAGCCCAGTGAAAAAACAAAAATGGCCAGCGCCCAGAGTACCAGTTTCCGTTCCTGGTGGAAAATATTTTCAGCAGAAATATGAAGCCCAACAATGCCTACGGTTTGACTGTTGTTATTTTTGATTGGCGCATAACCACACAAACCTTCACCCCAATGAGCAATCAATAATCTTTCCTCGGCAATTGGACCAACATAGGCTTGTCTCATATCGTCCATGTCCGTAGCATCGTAAACATCGCCAATATGGGAAGAAATATTTGTTTTCGTATCAACGACAAATTCCCACTTCTCCCCCTCGCCCAACTTACGCATCGTATAAATATAGGTTATATCCGGGTTTACTTTTGTGATATCTTGGAGAACTTTTTGAATTTCCCGGTATTCTACGCTATTCTCGTCCGTTCTAGTCCGTAACCGGTCATGTGCCTCACCGTCAATTAGAATAGCAGCAGTGGAGGCTAAACTGGTAGCTCTTAACTCAAGACGTTCCTGTAATGCAATGTAAAAAATATAAAAATACGTACAGTAAGTCAGTACCAAAATAAGAGTAAGCGAAAAAAATGAGCTTAACATCATCTTTCTTCTCAGGGTCTCTTTCACCAGCGGTTTTCCCAAAGAAAACATACCCGCTAACCTCTTTCTTTTCAAATAATTTTAAACTTTACATACCCACCCTTCCCAATCCTACTCTCCCGCAGATAACGGCTGGGCACATTATTTGAATAAATCTCCTCATACTTCTCTTTAGCAGTCAATAGTCAAGCCTTTTGGGGATTGGGATTCAAACACTTCACTGCCACAAATCTCCGGTACGCCTAAAATAGAAAAAATTTCGTATATGAAAATCGGGATATTCTTTATTAATACGCTAATTTCCATTTTCCGAAGCGTCTGTACCGAGTCAATAATTCCGGCGATACCCGTCGAATCAACAAATCTAACTCCTTCGAGATCAATGTCTAATTTATCTAGGTCCTTTAAGTATTCCAAGCTTAATTGAAGAGCCTCAACGGTAGAAATATCTAAAACCCCGGATATGCTTAACAGTCCTTTACCATTGATAATCTTGCTTTCTATTTTTAACACTGTAAAACCTCCACTCCAATTAAATAAATCAAACCCCGTTTATCCTCATATCTTGGGTAAGATGAGCGGAGCAAAAATCAATGGCACTTACCGAAAGGCTTAAATCCTGGAGCAAATCCACGATTTTTTCCTTTTTCACAGGATGACCTTTCCAGTCTGAGCTTATCCGTACAACTGGGCGTGTGGGAAGGCCAAGGGGAATAGCAATCACAGTACCTGTTTCTCCCGTATTTAGAGTGACTTGGGAATGTTCGGGATAAAGGATTAAGGAACTTTGGAAAGCTTTAAGAACATCTGAAGAGAAATTCTTATTGACACTAGACAAAATCATTTCTAACGCATGATAAGGGGGAAGCCCCGCCCGGTAGGGACGATCTGCCGTTAACGCATCAAAGACATCCGCCACAGCGACAATTTGAGCACCGGGATAAATCGCTTCTCCGCTCAAACAGTCTGGATATCCTTGACCATTCCAGCGTTCATGGTGTTGCCGGACGATTTTTAAAACTTCCTCTGAGAGAATTACTGACCTTAGCATTTGTTCGCCGAGGCCCGGATGTTGTTTGATAATGTCAAATTCCGCGGCTGTTAAACCAGATGGTTTATCGAGTATTTCACAGGGAATCATTAGCTTTCCCCAGTCATGAAGAAGGGCACCAATGGCCAAGTTATTGAGCATCAACGGCCCATAACCCATTTGTAAGCCAACGATTGTAGCCAGTAAAGCGACATTAATAGAGTGGACATAGCTGTAATAATCATATGACTCTAATTCGCGAAGGTTAACGAGCAGTCCGGAGTTTCCCTTCGATTTAGGAATTAACCTTGCCACAATTTTCGTTGCCTTATGTAAATAATCCTGGCGTATAAAATATGGTTCGTAATAAACACGTTTCAATGAATTTAAATAATGTTGCCCTGTGGACAACAGGGTATCGGAATAGTTCTGATTGATCCATTCATAAGTAATTACATAAACTTCCCGCATTTGATCGCGTTCTATAATATCCTTCGTCACGGTTTTACCCTTTTCTAAAAGCAAACGCCCTTGAGCATCGAACAAATCCAATTCCGTAGTCCCTCCCTGGGAAAGACAATTAACAGATAATGGCCGTATATTAAGTCTCAGAAAAACCACCCCCCTAAAATATAAACACCACTCCTAAAAGGAATGGCGACATAAACCCTGTTCGGAAACCCGGCGATCATCACCCTTACGTGGAAGACCCGTAGCTTTGCGTCCCTAACTTTCGTTAGGTTTGCCTTTGTCGCAGCCCTGTAAGATGCAGTTTTCCGTATACATTAATTATCATAATTATGGTTATATCTCAAAAGCCAAAAGTTTATCTAATTAATCCTGTGCAGATTCGACCAGATCAATCTCAAATAAAATCCATGGCTAATGAAGTACCCGTATTTGAAGGGGATAAGTAAATTTTTTTTGCATACTTATTCATTATGGTATAACCGTATCCCATCGAAATCTTCGTGGAAAAACCCTGTACGAAGATTATGTTAGGCAATTTACTCAGATCCATCCCTGGACCGTAGTCTGAAATGCAGGCCCGTAGGGAGCCTTTAATCTGACGGATTTCCATGCTTCCACCATTAGCATGCTTTAAAACATTTGTTACCGCTTCTGAAATACAAAGTATAACATGATACACATCCTTTGACTGGAGCGGTTGTTCTTTCAAAATTCTAGCAGCTAATTCCCGGGCCTCGTTGACATCTTCAGATTTCATTACGGCTACTTTGCCCAATAATTCCCCTTCCAAGCACAAGGTTAAAATTTGATCATTACTCAACAAATTGAATTTACCTTGTGTTATAGAAAAGATAAAATCGCTATAAACTTTGAAAATGTTTTGCTCCTGTTCTTTGACTCTGTTAAAGTCTTTTTCCAGCAGTCTTTGATAACTGAGCGTAGTATCGGTAACTCTATTGACCACCTTAGCTATTTTCCCTAGTTGATCATTGGTTTTAACCTCCAGTCGGTAGTCTGTATCACCTTTGTTAATTCTCTCAATCCCTTCAACTATTTCATTAATGCTATGCTCCAATTTATTGTACGATTTAAGCAATTCTTCTTCTGCTTGCTTACGGTACTTGATATGGGCAACCATGGGCCGGTAAACAAAAAAATAAAAAGCGGGAATCATTACCAATATAAGAAGGCAAACGTCAATAATTGTTTCAGTAAATTCACTAAAATCTACTGACTGCAATAAAATCATATTAACAGCCTCAGCAATAGATATAACTGTTGCTATAATGAGGGAGGTTGACCTAGGGCTCGGATGTACCTTACTAAGCCCAGATTTAATCACATATTTATTTTCATCCCATGTTTTTCCTTTGCAATTTACCATATGCACCCTCCCCGGTAGATTTGTTAATTCTAGCTCGATTAAGGTAACGATTGATTAGAGCATCCGATAAAACACGGGTAATGAGTATAATATTTTACTTACCCTAAGTTTTTATTTTAGCTGGACGAATATAATAGGTTAACGAATTTTCTACTTCTGCATAAAAAAAAACAACTTTATTAAAGCTGCTCCATACATAAATATTTGTTGCAGCTAGGCTATCATATTCCGGTAAGGAATTTAGACCCTTTGGCTTTGCGTCCCGCACTTTCGTGCGGTTTGCCCTAGTTTGGAGGAATTTGATTAGTAATAATTAGTCCTATTACAGAACAGGACTATTTACCTATATTTTAATATACCACTAGAACTATTATTATTCAATTTTTATTTTGGTTTATCGACAAAAATCTACTCAACTTGGAAAAAACGACAATTAGAGTGACAAAATACTACATTCTGGTAGTACAAGTATTCATTATATACTTGTTTACTGGCTCCCATTGAGCCGAGCCTAATCGAAACAAATCCCACGTTATATATTGGCAATAATATGACTCTATTAAAATATGAACAAATAAAAAGACACCCTCCATTAAAACGAAGAATGTACAAATGATTTCTATGTTTATTGATACCTTATCAACCTGTTTAATCAAGATTTTTGAAGCGCGTCATGATTATGTCCAATTTAGTGAGTGCTTAATTTGATAGTTCAAATTGGGTTTCTTGTATATCGACCTAAAATTAATAACGGTGCCAGGATAATTAACTGCTTTGCTTCTTTCAACCCCAAATTGCCTACGAAACTACCACTTTGACCGTTCCATTATACAACTACCGTATGAACTGTGCTTTTCGATACGCCGAAGACATCAGCTGTTTGACGAACGGTTGCACTCGATTCTAGTATGTAGGTCCCAATATCGAGCACCCGTTTACGTATATATTCTTGCACGCAGAACCCTCCTTCGTCCACGAGTTTAGTTCATTTATATGCATTCTCAATAAAAAAAGACATCCGTAATCGGATGTCCTTTGTTGGTAAATAATGTGTTAGGGATTTCTGTTAAAGAATTCACGAATTTCTCCTATAATGGACTCTGTACCTGCCCATGGTACCGCACTTCATAATGAAGTTGGGTGGGATTATTTTCACCGACTACTAAGCCAGGATAAAAACCGATCTGTCCCAATGCTCCTTGAGTTTCTATAACTTCCCCCTCCCGAACACGTAGGTTATCTAGCCCCCCATAAGTGACCAACCATCCCTCACTGCAGTCAAGGGTTACCTTCTGACCTAGAGTAGGGTCTATCCCAGCAAAAATAACTGTTCCCCCATGGGTTGCCCTAATTACCGTCCCTTCTGCTAATGCGTAATCTACACCAGCATGAAAGAAATAATTTCCAAGATTCTTTGAATAGTAATTACCAACATTGCGTATAGGCTTTCCACCTACTGGGCTTGGAAAGTCCTTAATTTCCAGAGGGGTAGTAACTACCTTGTATTGTTTATAAGTCGGTTCATTGATCCCTTGTAGCCCTTCAGAAGAAACATCTGAGGCACTACTCCGATATTCAATAGATACAACTAGGCCTAACAATAGAAATGTAAACACCCAGGCTAAAACTAAGCTTTTAGATTTATACCAACGGTTCATTCGACTCACCTCTAAATCTATTTTTGCCGAAGGAGGTTGTATATAAACAACAGTTGTTTACTTCTTCTATGTTACATACTACCCATGACCATCAGCTTTGTCCCCGGATAGTAATAGTTCAGTATCTCTTCTACCTTGAAACGTTTCTTAGCCAAATCATTGGCTCCCCATTGTGACATACCTACTGCATGCCCATTTCCATACATTGTAATAGTCAGCTTATCCGGAAGTATATCCCATTCTATGTCCGTTGAAGATAGCCCTAACAAGCCACGAAGTTGATTTGCTGGATACACTCTGCCCAGTACTCTAATACTTTTAGCTCTTCCGACTGAGGTCCGTACCAATACTTGAAAATCACCCGAAGTCAAGGAACGCGGCGATTCCTTAAGGCCCAGCTTCTTGTAGAGTTCTTGGGGCGTAAAGGTCATTTTCTTAACATATCGTTGTAGGTTTTCCTCTCCTGAACTGATATTTTGCAAATACGGCCTTGATGTACTCCATACCTCCTCCGATCGTTCTGTCGGCTTTCTTCCGCTGCTGCTATGATAAAATGCTTCGATATAGTCTCCATTGAATACTAGAATCAAGCCACGTGTCCCAAGTACTGCCTTTTGTAGCTTGCTATGATAACGCCAGTAGTTTAAAAGACCCCATTTTTTTCTCATTTGGGCCTCCGATATCCATGCTTGAGTCTTCACCGTCGTATCAACATGGTAACCAAGATCCGTTTGGTTGCTTTGCTCTATTCGCTTTGCTGCATAGGTCCGGGCTGCTATGGCCTGGGCCTTGAGTGCTTCTAATTCAAACTCTGCTGGCATTTCTGCAGCAACAACCCCCAGTAGATAGTTCTCAAGGGCTAAGTCTTCAACACTTCCATCAGGCATCAAAACCCTAATCTGGATTCCCCCCGAGTCGATGGTTTCCTTATGCCAGCGCACGACGCTCCATGGGATCACGAAAACTATGCAGATTGACAATGCAATTAGCCATATCCAGTCTTTTTTCATTGAAACCTCCTGCAGTACAAGCATTTTGCTTAAATCTATGCAACAGGGTAATAGAATATGGCATAGAATAGATGCAAAAAGAACAAGAGCAGAATAATCTACTTCTTGTTCTTTAGTAGGGGTAATTCATGAATTGCCCCTATGATGAGGAATACTGCTATTAAACCGACTCTTCCTCTCGAATAATATTGGCACCTAGTCGAGACAGTTTTTTCTCAACCATTTCATAGCCTCGATCAATGTGATGAATCCCTCGAATACTTGTTTTTCCTTCCGCGGTCAAGGCTGCCAGTATAAGGGCTGCTCCAGCGCGCAAATCCGTCGCAGTCACTGGTGCGGCGTTTAAGCGTTCTATTCCTTGAACAATAGCGCTCCGGCCTTCAATCTTGATATCTGCTCCCATTCGTTTGAGCTCATCGACATGCATAAAGCGATTTTCAAAGACCGTCTCAGTGATTAAACCCGTTCCCCTTGCCCGTGTTAAAAAGGCCATAAAGGGTGCCTGTAAATCTGTAGGAAATCCCGGATGAACCTGAGTTTTGATATCGACGGCGCTGTAAATTCCGTTACCACTTATTCGAATCCCGTCATCTTCTTCCATCATGCGAATTCCTGCTTCTTCCATCTTAGCTATCAAAGGCTTTAAATGGTCTGCTATTACATTTTGAACTAAGACATCTCCACCTGTTGCTGCAGCCAAAAGCAAATAACTCCCTGCCTCAATACGATCTGGAATCACTGTGTGAGTCGTACTATGAAATTCTGGAACCCCTTCAATATAGATTATACTGGTGCCTGCGCCCCGTACCTTACCGCCCATCTCGTTCAGAAAGGTGGCCAAATCAACAATCTCTGGCTCTTGAGCAGCATTCTCTATCAATGTTGTTCCTTGGGCCATGGATGCAGCCATCATTATATTTTCTGTAGCTCCTACGCTTGGATAATCTAGGTAAATTCGAGCTCCTTTTAAACCCTTTGTTGACACATCTAAAAACCCATGATCCATTTTAACCTCAGCACCTAAAGCTTCCAAGCCCTTAAGATGCCAATTAATTGGACGAGACCCAATAGCACATCCCCCAGGATGAGAAATTCGTACGTGGCCTTTTCTAGCTAATAACGGGCCCATAGTGACGATGGACGCTCTCATCTGAGAAACAAGGTCGTAGGGGGCCTCAATACTTTCTATCTCACGGGCATGGATGTTCAGTGTTGAGCCGTTGCGCTCCACCGTTGCTCCCAACGCTGAAATTACCCGATTCATTACATTAACATCTAACAAGTCCGGAGCGTCATCTAACCTTATTGGTTCTTTACATAACAAACTTGCTGCGATAATTGGAAGAACTGCATTTTTTGCACCGCTTACGGTGATTGTCCCCTCAAGTGGTTTACCGCCTGTAACTGTAAGCTTACTCAAATTCTGAAGACACCCCCTATCCTAGCCTATTTATTTTACGACTTGATAATATTCTATTTAGCCTATTACTTTTCCTGCATAATTTCGACTTTTTTCTTATAGTAAACTCTAGAATTGTTTGAGCAAAACGGGAATTGCTAGAACAGATTGCCCCTCAATATTCCTACCACGACTTAATAGTTGGATGTTAATCTTGTCTTGACCGGCCATAACACTTGTTTCTATTGTATCTTGATAGGCCGCAGTAGACATTATATTATCCGAGAGAATATATTGAGTAGGGATGGCATTTATCTGGCTCAGATAAGCTGATATATCTATGGTCTGTGGGACACGCTCATCCAGATAAATTCTGCCGCCTGCACTTTCAATTTGTGGCGCCATAGTAGTATACCATGCAAATAGAATTTGTTCTTCATTTTTATCTATTAGATGTTGCCCCGTCAGTGTAAATGAACCTTTTTCGTTTGGTATCTGAAGTTCTTTATAAGACCATACCCAATCCAATGTGGGCTTACTTGTTAAAATATTAAATGGTATTTCACTATTTTCAAACCAAAGAATTATGCTAACATCTGCCTTCTCAGACTCTGCTAATCCTGAGTTCAGTAATAGGGGGACCTCTTGCTTACTTAGATAAATCGTTTCATTTTCTTTCATTGAACTCATCGCATTAGTATAGATTCCAAGGCCAATCATTAGCCCCCAGATGATTGATATTATTATTGCCCTAATATGCCTTGTACGAAAAGCATTTAAGGCTCCGTAACTCGCGAGCATATTGTTTCCTCTCTCTCTTTCTGGTATCAATCTTAGTTTTACCAAATAGTGAGAAAGCTAACATTCTTCATCTCGATTTTTACTTATTTTTTATTATTTTCGTGAATTAAAAACAGAAAAAAGCCCCCAGTTATGAGGGCCTTCATCATTTAACTATGAAGTTAAGCTATATTAGCTTATTTTTTATCTCCTGAAGCACTGATCCGTGCTATAGCTCTTCGCAAAGCATACTCGGCGCGTCGCACATCAATTTCGTTGGTGCGAGCAGCTAATCGTTTCATAGCACGCTCTTTAGCTTCCATTGCACGTTTAAGATCAATTGCTTCACCAAGTTCTGCAGTATCTGCGAGTACGATAGCCTGATTGTCAACGACTTCAACAAATCCGCCAGCAATCGCAGCATGCTTAGTTGAACCTGAGCGGGTGTAACGTATAACCCCTACATCCAGACCTGCAATTAAGGGTGCGTGGTTTGGTAAAATCCCTAACTCACCCATTCCACCTGGGAGAACAACAAACTCAACATCTTCCTTCAATAAGTTCCCTTCTGGAGAGACTATGCGTAGAGAGAATGTTCCTGCCATGGCTTACGCCCCCATTTTCTTGGCTTTTTCAATGACCTCTTCAATGGGGCCCACCATAAGGAAGGCTGCCTCTGAAATGTCATCATATTTCCCATCCGCAATTTCCTTAAAGCCACGAATTGTGTCTTTCAAAGGCACATACTTTCCAGGTGAACCCGTAAAGTTTTCTGCAACAAAGAATGGTTGTGACAAGAAACGCTGGATCTTACGAGCTCTGGCCACAATGAGTTTTTCTTCTTCGGAGAGCTCATCCATACCCAGAATTGCAATGATATCCTGCAGCTCTTTGTATTTTTGCAGAATTTGTTGAACTTGTCGAGCAACGGCATAATGTTCTTCACCGAGTACTAAGGGTGAAAGAATCCGTGAGGTTGAGTCCAACGGGTCAACAGCGGGATAAATCCCGATTTCAGCAATAGCCCGGGACAGAACTGTTTTAGCATCCAAGTGAGCAAAAGCTGTTGCTGGAGCAGGGTCAGTCAGGTCGTCAGCAGGCACGTAAATTGCTTGTACGGATGTAATAGATCCATTACGAGTGGAGGTAATCCGCTCTTGTAATTGACCCATCTCTGTAGCCAGCGTCGGTTGATAACCAACGGCGGAAGGCATCCGACCGAGCAGAGCCGAAACCTCAGATCCAGCTTGCGTGAAGCGGAAGATGTTGTCAATAAAGAGCAACACGTCTTGACCTTGTTCATCACGGAAATACTCAGCCATAGTCAATCCTGTCAGACCAACACGGAGACGAGCTCCGGGGGGTTCGTTCATTTGACCGAACACCATAGCGGTCTTATCAATAACGCCTGACTCTTTCATTTCGTGATAAAGGTCATTTCCTTCACGAGTCCGCTCTCCAACACCGGCGAATACTGAGATACCACCGTGTTGCTTAGCAATATTGTTAATAAGTTCCATAATCAATACAGTCTTACCAACACCAGCACCGCCGAAGAGTCCGATTTTTCCACCCTTAGAATAGGGTGCTAATAAGTCGATAACTTTAATACCAGTCTCCAAAATCCGGGTAGATGGCTCTTGATCTTCAAAAGCCGGAGCTGGGCGGTGAATCGGATAATTAGTATCCGACTTAATGTCCCCAACGCCATCAATTTGTTCTCCTAAAACACTAACCATTCGGCCCAATGTGGCGGGGCCGACAGGAACTGTAATAGGTGCACCAGTATTTATCGCCTCAATGCCCCTTTGCAGACCGTCAGTCGAGGACATTGCAACACAGCGTACTGTGTCATTCCCGAGATGTTGGGCTACTTCTAAGGTGATATTAATCTTCTTCTCGGGAACTATAACCTTGATGGCAGTATATATTTCCGGCAGTTCATCAGGCTCAAACATAACGTCAACTACCGGTCCCAAGACTTGCAAAACCTTGCCGTTCTTCACAGGCGCGAAACCTCCTTATTGGGTATTTCCGGCAGCTTATTCTAAAGCAGCTGCTCCGCCGACAATTTCAGATATTTCCTTAGTAATCGCCGCCTGTCGTGCTCTGTTCATGGCCAGCGACAACCGGTCAATCATGTCCTTGGCATTATCTGTTGCCGAACTCATGGCCGTCATCCTAGCCCCTTGTTCGCTTGCTTTTCCTTCAAGGATTGACCGGAAGATCTGCGTTTCCACATACTTCGGTAACAAGCTTGCCAGGATCTCGTCTGGAGACGGTTCAAAAATATACTGTTTACTTTGTTTGCCTTCAGGCTTTTCGATGGGAAGTAATTTGACTTGTGTAGGTCTCTGAGTAATGGCGCTTACGAACTCGGTATACATGAGATAAACCTCATCCGCTTCACCTTGCTCATAGAGTCGTACTACTTCCTGGGCTATTTCTTTCGCTTGATTATAACTTGGTTCATCTCCAAGCGCTACAAACTCAGCCAAAAACTCTGTTTTACCGCGTCGGAAGAAATCTCGACCTCTGCGGCCAACCGTCACCAACTTAACTTCTTGCGGTGTTTCGGCGATCAAACCAGCGGTCATGCGAATCAGGTTTGCATTATATCCTCCGCAAAGACCACGGTCTGACGTAATTAACACATAAACCACCTTTTGTACAGGCCGCTTTACTAAAAGCGGATGAACTGTATCTCCAGGAGCTTGTGCTAGACGTTCCAGAACCCCTTGTAATTGGTTGGCATATGGACGGGCAGCACCAAGTTTTTGTTGGGCTTTTCTGAGTTTGGCTGCGGAAACCATTTTCATCGCCTTGGTGATCTGCTGCATATTCCGTACACTGCGGATCCGGCGACGAATATCGCGTACTCCTGCCACCTCGTTCACCTACTCCTTTTTAATCTAGGCTACAAACCCCTGCTTAAACTCATTAATAGCTTTCTCAAGATCAGCGATCATTTCGTTGGAAAGCGCCTTCTCTGTGCGAATTTTAGCTAACAGGTCAGCCTTCACGGAGCGCATGAAGCGCAGGTATTCTTGTTCAAATTTCCCGATTTTCTCAACATCAATATCATCAGTAAAACCTTTAACCGCTGCGTAAATAACAACAACTTCTTCCTCAACGGGTAATGTAGCATACTGATTTTGTTTGAGAATTTCCATGGTCCGTTTTCCACGGTTAAGACGCATCTGGGTAACTTTATCCAAGTCAGAGCCAAATTGTGCAAATGCAGCTAATTCACGATAACTGGCGAGGTCCAAACGGAGCTGACCAGCAACCTGTTTCATAGCTTTAACTTGCGCGCTTCCACCTACCCGGGATACGGAAAGACCAACGTTGATTGCTGGCCGGAAACCGGAATAAAAGAGGTCTGATTCTAAAAAGATCTGACCATCAGTAATGGAAATAACGTTCGTAGGAATATAGGCCGACACGTCACCAGCTTGAGTTTCAATAATCGGGAGTGCTGTCATTGACCCTCCGCCAAGTTCATCCGAAAGCTTGGCAGCCCGCTCTAAGAGACGGGAGTGGAGGTAGAAAACGTCTCCAGGGTATGCTTCACGTCCTGGTGGGCGCTTGAGCAACAGTGAAAGCTCACGGTAAGCAACGGCTTGTTTGGAAAGGTCATCATAAATAATTAGGACATGCTTGCCGTTATACATGAATTCTTCACCCATGGCAGCACCGGAATAAGGCGCAATATAGACCATTGGCGCTGATTCGGAAGCTGTAGAAGCTACTACAATCGTGTATTTCATTGCATCGTGCTCTTCTAATTTCTGAACCACGCTGGCAACTGTAGATGCTTTTTGACCAACAGCTACGTAAATACAAATCATGTCTTGACCTTTTTGATTAATGATCGTGTCGATTGCTACAGCGGTTTTACCTGTTTCACGGTCACCAATAATTAACTCACGCTGACCACGACCAATAGGGACCATAGCATCAATCGATTTTAGACCCGTTTGAACCGGCTCATGGACGGATTTCCGAGAAATAACACCTGATGCTGGGGATTCAATCGGACGAAACTTATCTGTCACAATCTCCCCTTTACCATCAATGGGCTGACCAAGAGCATTAACAACGCGGCCAATCAAAGCCTCACCGACTGGGACCTCCACGATCCGCCCAGTTCTCTTGACCTGATCCCCCTCTTTAATCCCTGTAAAGGGACCAAGAATAACGCAACCGATATTATCTTCTTCAAGGTTCATTGCCATACCGTAGACATTTCCAGGGAACTCCAGAAGCTCTCCAGCCATAGCCTTTTCCAGACCATAAACACGAGCAATTCCGTCTCCAACCTGGATAACTGTCCCAACATCTACGATATCAACAGCAGTATCATATCGTTCGATTTGCTGTTTAATAATGGAACTTATTTCTTCTGGACGCAAGTTCATTCTGTTATTTCACCCCTACTTCCTGAGGTTTATCCGAGTTTTTACGTAAATTCTCACGCATTTTCTCTAAAGAATGGGAGATTGTTCCATCGATTACACGATCTCCGATCTGAATTATGACTCCACCAATGAGTTCAGCACGAACATCGGTAATAACACGAACATCTTTCCCAGTCATTCGTACAATAGCTTTTTTCAGTTCATCAAGTTGGGCTGAACTCAAGGCAATTGCACTTGTTATTTTTGCTTCCACCACTTGACGTGCCTCATCGGCCAACCTTGTAAACTCACGCTGTATGGCTGGTAAGAGATAAGCTCTTCTACGGTCAATTAAAAGATAAAGAAAACGTCTTGTTATATCCCCAAAGTCTTTCCCCATTAACTTGTCCATAATAGACTTTTTATCACTTACGGAGATGTGGGGATGTAACAGGGTGTCTTTAACCTCTCGATTTTCCTCCACCATCTTAGTCAGTTCACGTAGATCGACATCAATTTGATCCAGGCCCGTATCAGAGGCAATCTCAAACAAGGCTTGGGAGTATCTTCGAGCAAGTGATCCATTTATCATTGCATTTCCCCTACCTCTTGAATAAACTGCTCAATGAGTTTCCCTTGACCCTTCATATCAAGTTTTTGACGAATAATTTTTTCTGCTACAGAGACTGAGAGATCTGCCACTTGTGCTTTTACATCAGCTATTGCTCGATCGCGTTCACGTTCAATATCTACAAGGGCAGATTTTTTGATCTTCTCTGATTCTTCATGTGCAGCGGCTAGAATTTCAGCTGAGCGAACTTCGCTTACCTTAGTAGCCTTTGCGATCACTTCTTGGGCTTCCTGGCGAGCTTTACGCATTTCTTCTTGGTATTCGCGTTTAATTTTATCTGCCTGTTGTCGTTCGTTTTCTGCTTGTGTAAGCATGGATTCAATATTAACCCGCCGTTCTTCCATCACTTTCATCAGCGGACCCCAAGCATATTTACCAAGCAAATAGACGAGCAGCAAGAAAGATAAGACCGTAGCGACTACCGTATAGTCAAATTGAATAGGATTCCCACCCAATGGTCTACCCCCCTCTCGAGTCTAATTGACGTCGGGATGATTTTTTTCAAGGGAGAACTCTCGTTCCCCCTTGAATTAAGATGGGCTTAACCCTCTGCCCATCATACGAATTACTTTGTAAACATGAGCAGCAGGGCAAGTACCCAGCTAAGGAGTGGCAAAGCCTCGATCAAACCGACACCAATAAACATGGTAGCTTGTAATGTTGCTTTAGCTTCCGGTTGACGACCAATGCCCTCCACCGTTTTACTAATAACATTACCATTACCGATTGATGCCCCAAGAGCTGCCAAGCCAGCAGCAATTCCTGCACCAAGTGCAGCAGCAGCAGACACGTCCATGGGATTTCCTCCTTTCTTGTTTCCAATAATTTCTAAAATATTATTCCCTCAGTGGTGTCGAGCATCACTGAAAACCAGCACAGAGTGAAGTGCTTAATGAGCGTCTGTGGTGACAGCTTGGGATACATACGCTGTCGTCAAAACCACAAAAACGTAAGACTGAATGGCTCCAATGAAAATACTGAATGCAAGCCAAATAGTCGTCGGCAAAATCCCTGGCAGTACCCAAATACCGGGAAGCATTAAGATTACTCCTAGTAAAATTTCACCCGCAAAGATGTTTCCGAATAGACGAAAGGCTAGTGTCATTGGTTTAGCGATTAAATCAATGGCGTGGATGATCACAAACACTGGATTTGGCTCAATAAAATGATGGAAATAATGAGCTCCTTTATGTTTGATACCTAAAAAGACTACCAAAATAATGGTTAACATAGCTAAGGAAAATGTCACGTTGATATCTGCAGTTGGCGACATCATACCTGGAGTAGCAAAAATATGTCCTAATTCGGCAAAATGAACGTCGTGTAATAGATTGAACGTGAAGTTTGGGATAAGGCCAAGCATATTGGAAAAGAAAACAAACATGAATAACGTTACCAAATAGCTCAGCAAGGGACGTCCCTTTTCATAATCCATGTTATCATTGATGATACCACGGACAAAATCTATGATCCACTCTAAAACGTTTTGCATTTTACCAGGTTTCCCGCTTGTTAGATTGCGTACCCCTAGAAAACAGAAGACCATAATAGCAGCCATCGAAATCCAGGTCATGATTAGAGTCTTACCATGAAATGTCATATCTCCCAAATGCCACAATACTGTTTCATGCACTTCTTTTATCACCCCTTTCTCCATAGTTTTTTTGTATTGCCACAATGATAAAGGATATTATCACCCCTGTAACAATCCCTAACGCTAAACTAAAAAGCCAACTTGGCTGGAACCGGGCAACTGCCACAACAATGAGAGTAACCATTCCCAAACGATTCATTAGGTTCTTGCGCATTCGTTTGATTGCTGATTGAATATCAAGTTCAGTACTATTCAACACTTCACGATAAAACCACAAAGTATACCCAAACCCTACCCAATACCCCAGCAAACTACCAAAAAATGCCTGCTCCCCTGTAAAAGCTATCCCTAGCAATATACAAGCGGTTCCACTAAATAATGCGATAAAGCTACTTCTTATCATTGGATGCTCCAAACCTCATTAAAGTCATTATTAAGTAGCTCCCTCCGAGTACCAGCCCAATCAACATCAGACCTATTGTGAAAATTGGCTCTGTTTGCCATCGGGCATCAAGGTTTCTACCTAAGTAGAATCCGCCCCCTACCAATATAGCCAAGGATGTCGATATGGTTGACCCGACAACAAGTGCCTTTTGCCATGATCTTTGTTCACTAGCCATAGTATTCTTTCCTTATGAATTAATTTGTAAACACAGCAAGCTTATAAGCCTGCTACTCAAGCGGCTAGTATGCTACATTTTAACAATTCCAACTTTATTTATTATATTAGCATACTTTGGAAGGACTTTGTGCTTTTTTTTACAGCATTGAAGAATTTTATGTCCACCCTTGATTTTCTTCAATTATCTCGGCTATTCTCTGGGCTGCGCATCCGTCGCCATAAGGATTACTGGCCATTGTCATTTTTTGATAGGCCTTTTGATCTGCAAGTAAGTTTTGCAGCTCGGATAAAACTCCTTCATACTCGGTTCCTACAAGTGAGACTGTACCTGCCGCCACAGCCTCCGGCCGTTCCGTGGTGTCTCGTACTACCAGTACTGGTTTACCTAAGGATGGAGCTTCCTCTTGAATCCCCCCCGAGTCGGTCAGAATTAGATGGGACCGCGCCATTAAATTAACAAAGGGTTCATATTCCAAAGGTTCGATGAGATTAACCCTTGGGTGAGTCCCTAAGACCTCTGTAACCACGTTTCGAACGACGGGATTTTTATGAACCGGAAAGATAATATAGGTATCTGGAAATTTATCAAGTGTACTTTTCAAAGCCTGGTAGATTTGGCGCATTGGTTCCCCTAAGTTTTCCCTGCGATGTGTCGTAACAAGAATCATCCGTGATTTACCTCGTTGTCTAAGAATGTCCCGGATTTCCTTGTCAACAAACTCATACTTAGGATTCACTGTTGCGAGCAAGGCGTCGATTACTGTATTGCCCGTGACGAAAATGCTTTCCGGCGGAATTCCTTCTTGCTCAAGATTATTTTTAGCTGTTTCCGTCGGGGCAAAATGCAAATCTGTCAAAACGCTGGCAAGCTTTCGATTCATTTCCTCGGGGAAGGGAGAATACTTATTACCTGTGCGCAGGCCTGCCTCCACATGCCCTACCGGAATTTGTGCATAAAAAGCAGCGAGTGCAGCCACAAAGGTCGTCGTCGTGTCCCCGTGGACAAGAACTAAGTCCGGGCGTTCACGTTGGAAAACATCATTTAGCCCATGTAATGCTCGTGTAGTTATATCTGTTAATGTTTGTCCCTGCCGCATAAGGTTAAGATCAAAATCCGGAACAATCTTAAACAGGGTTAATACCTGATCCAGCATCTCACGATGCTGAGCCGTTACAATTACTTGACATAGAATGGACCCTCTCTGACGCAGCGCTCGGATTACTGGCGCCATTTTTATAGCTTCTGGACGGGTTCCAAATACAACCATCACTTTTTTTCGCTTAATCACTTTATTACTCCCCTTCGATTAGAAGAAACAGCATCTTAAGACGTGTGGTCACAGATTATCTTCCCCAAACTTTTCCAATTTGAGTCCTGCTTCATTTGCCATATTAATTGCCAGTTGATCAGGATAAGCATAAGCGAAAATTACGCGTTTAATACCGGCATTAATTAATAATTTTGTGCACAACACACAAGGCTGATGAGTGGTATAGAGATCTGCTCCAGTAATAGCCACCCCATGCTTTGCTGCCTGTACCAGAGCATTTTGCTCTGCATGCACAGCACGGCAGATCTCATGGCGTTCCCCTGAAGGAACGCCTAAGCTCTGCCGTAAACAACCAAGTTCATCACAATGTTGTAGTCCTGAGGGACTTCCGTTATAACCTGTACTTAGAATTTGTTTATCCTTTACCATTACCGCTCCAACTTGGCGGCGCAGGCAAGTTGATCGCCCCGCTACTACATGTGCCATCTGCATAAAATAACTATCCCAACTTGGGCGCTTTACTTGACTCGTCATTTTGTGCCAAACAGCCGGTCTCCTGCATCTCCAAGACCCGGTACAATATAGCCATGATCATTCAAGTATTCATCGACTGCTGCGACAAAAATATCCACATCATTATGTACATCTTGTACAGCCTTAACACCCTCTGGAGCTGCAATTAAGCACATTAACTTAATATTTTTCGCACCGCGATCTTTCAAAAATGTAATTGCTGCAGCGGCTGAGCCGCCTGTCGCTAACATAGGATCAATTACAATCAGGTCTCGTTCTGCAATATCGGGGGGTAACTTGCAGTAGTATTCCACAGGCAGAAGGGTTTCCGGATCTCGATATAGTCCGACATGTCCAACTTTTGCAGCTGGAATTAAGCGGAGCATTCCATCAACCATTCCTAATCCAGCGCGGAGGATTGGAACTAATCCAACTTTACGACCTACCAACACCTTGGTTTTTGCTAATGCTACGGGTGTCTTAACTTCAATTTCCTGAAGGGGAAAATCACGGGTTACCTCATAGGCCATTAACATCGAGACTTCCTCGACTAACTCCCTAAATTCCTTGGAACCTGTTTGCTCATCCCGTATCAAAGACAACTTGTGTTGGATTAGAGGATGATCAAGTATTTGAAGCTTTGGCATCTTTTGGCTCTCCTAATCTAAATTTGTATATAAGGGAAACTCAGCGCATAAGGAACTAACAATTTCCCGTGCTTGTGACAGTTTATCAGGTTCATGATGTGAGGTCAAGGCAAGGTCCATAGCCTCAGCTATTCTCTTCATAGCGTCAGGAGTCATACCTCTCGAAGTAACCGCTGGAGTACCTAGACGAATTCCACTAGTCACAAAAGGACTTGCTGTATCAAAAGGAATCGTGTTTTTATTGACCGTAATACCTACTTCATGAAGAATGTTTTCTGCTTCCTTACCGGTTAACTGTTTGGTTCGTACGTCAACAAGCATAACATGATTATCCGTTCCTCCTGAAACAAGGCGAAATCCACGATCTGTTAGCGCTTGGGCCAAAGCTTTTGCATTTTCTACAATATGGGTCTGGTAGGTTTTGAACTCTGGCTGAAGCGCTTCCCCAAAGGCAACAGCCTTAGCTGCGATGACATGCATCAATGGCCCACCCTGAATTCCAGGGAAAATCGCCTTATCAATAGCTTGGGCATACTCAGCCTTACAGAGAATCAATCCGCCGCGAGGTCCTCTCAGAGTTTTATGGGTAGTAGAGGTGACGAAATCAGCATAAGGGACTGGTGATGGATGTAATCCTGCCGCTACGAGCCCAGCAAAGTGTGCCATGTCAACCATCAGCAGAGCTCCCACTTCATCTGCAATTTCACGCATTTTGACAAAATCTATGATTCTTGGATAAGCACTTGCACCAGCAACAATCATCTTCGGATGATGTTCCTTGGCTAACTCCCGAACCTGATCATAATCAATCCTCTCGGTCTTCGAGTCTACTCCGTATGGAATAACATTAAAGTATACTCCAGAAATATTTACCGGACTCCCGTGGGTCAAGTGCCCACCATGGGACAAATTCATGCCAAGGATGGTATCTCCGGGTTTTAAAAACGAGAAATAGACGGCCATATTAGCCTGGGATCCAGAATGGGGCTGGACATTGGCGTGTTCAGCACCGAAAATCTTCTTGACTCGTTCACGAGCAAGGTTTTCAACCTCATCCACAAACTCACATCCGCCATAGTATCGTTTGCCTGGATACCCTTCTGCATACTTGTTCGTCAGCACTGATCCTTGAGCAGCCATCACTGCACGGCTGACGAAATTTTCAGAGGCTATGAGTTCGATGGTATTTGTTTGACGATTTTCTTCTTGCTCGATGGCTTTAGCGACTTCCGGGTCCTGACTTTTTACCCATTGGTTAATATAATCCATTACTGGCTCACTCCAATTTAATATTATTTTGGTGTGTAGAGGTAATTCATGAATTGCCTCTACTCTGCGTACGCTGCTCTTGGACCGCCGATAAGGCGTGGTCGAGTACGTGCTAAGGTCAAATGCGCTTCACCTAAGTCCTTAACATGTATGCGAATGGGTATTGCCACTGGTCTTAAGTGCATACCGATAAATGTGTCTCCAATATCAATCCCGGCATGTCCTTGGATTTGTTCTACCATAACGGGAGAAGTGAAGGTTTCCCACGCTTTTACCGTCATTGCTCCTCCAGCATGCAGTGCAGGAAGAACTGTTACTTCCTCTAATCCGTAATGATCTAAACAGGCCTCTTCTACCACCAAGGCGCGGTTGATATGTTCACACCCTTGTACTGCTAAGAATAGTCCTAGCCCATGAACACGCTCTAATAAAGGCGGAAGCAATAACTCAGCAACTTCAATGCTGCTACCTTGTCCGATTCGGTGACCAATAACTTCACTTGTGCTGCACCCTAAAACAAGGATTTGTTTTGAGCGTAGTTCAGCCTTAATAAAAAAGGCATCCAGTATATCGTTCCACACTTTAGCCATTTCTTGAAATTTGTCTGCAACATGTTTGTCCATGTGAAAGGTATTCCTCCCCTCCTTGACATGACTAAACAATTTTAAGCTAAATTTCCTCGCCTCGTTCAATGTCACTAATCAAACTTATACGAAGAGCATGTCTACCACCTGTAAATTCGGTTTTTAAAAAAATATCAACAATGTCTAGAGCAAGTCCTACACCAATTACCCGAGCACCCAGTGCTAAGATATTAGCGTTATTATGTTCTCTCGCCATTCGGGCGGAAAAGGTCTCCGAGCAAACTGCAGCTCTGATTCCAGGAATTTTATTTGCGGCCATTGAAATCCCTAATCCAGTTCCACAAACAACAATCCCTAAGTCTGCTTTTTCTTTTATGATCGCACTTCCCACAGCGAACCCATACTTTGGATAATCTACAGAGTCCTTGGAATGGGTTCCGAAATCTTGAACCTCTATCCCCTGTGTTTCCAAGTGCCTGCGAATAGTTTCTTTTAGTTCAAAACCACCGTGATCGGCTCCTAGTGCAACTTTCAATCTTTAACCTCCCTCTTTAGCATCTTGCTTATTTCTACAGATATTGCAAAATCCCTGCAAAAACCAGAATAAAGCGACATATTACGCCGCTAGTGTAAACATTTTTCGCATATCTTATGCTTTTACCTCGGACTATTCACAACTCGAAATAAGCTGTTCTTTTAAGCAATTCAGTAATTCCCTTATTTCCAGCGCAGTATGACGATAAACTTCGAGGGAACCCATGTAAGGATCAATAATATCTCGTTTTTCTTCTCCCCAATTTCCTAAGCATCGAATTTTATGTACATATTGAGGAAATTGACGCTTTAGGCCTTCTTCTTGGAGTTGAGTCATGGGGATAATCCAATCGGCATCCGCCAGCAGCACATCCGTAATTCTCCGGGCACGATGTGAGGAAAGATCCACTCTTTGTTCTTTTAGAATCTCTACCACATGGGGACTAGGATTTTCGCCCTCCCAGGCCGCTATTCCAGCAGAACTCACTTGAGCCAAGTCTCCAAACATTGCCCGTGCCATCCCCTCCGCTAATGGGCTCCGACACGTATTTCCTGTACAAACAAACAAAAGCTTCAGTCCCAAAAAAACTCACCTCTATTAAAAGACTTGGCTAGGACGGGCAATGCGTTGTGATATCTGATTAGAAAAGCAGCTTAATTCCAATTAGAACCAGCGCTAATCCTCCTAGTAATTCAGCCTTATCTCCTAAACGCGTTCCCATTATACGCCCTAAGATCAAGCCCATTCCTGTCATTAACCCGGCAATAAAACCCATAATCATTACTGTCATAAAAATGTCAGCTCTGATAGTTCCTAAGGAAAACCCGACACTTAGGGCATCTAAGCTTACACTAGCAGCTAAGATATACATACCATAACCATTTAGCGAACTGTTACTGGATAATTTCTTTTTAAAAAGAGCCTCCCTGGCTTCCGAGAATCGGAAAATTTCAGCAGTGGGTCGCAAGGCCGTATAGAGCATTCGACCACCTAGACCAATAAGAATAAAGGCCCCTATGAGATTTGCAAATTGACCCAGAATCGTTCCGAAGGCCTGACCTAGTAACATCCCACCAAGGGGCATAAACACATGGAAAACAGCCACCACCAAAGACAAACGCACCATCATACTTTTCTTGATTCCTGCTAAACCAATTGCTAAAGCCAAGGAGAATGCATCTGCACCCAAAGCAATTGCCACAACGACAACCCATGCTAAATTCATAACCTTTCCCTCCGTTCCCCCTATTATATGCACAGGAAACGGTCGATTAGACGAATTAGTGTTAGATGTGTTGACTTCGCTTGCCAGCTGCCTTCTCTAAGCGGTTCATAACAGCGCTTCCCAAGCCCCCTTCTTCGATTCCTTCAACCAAGATCAATTCCATTCTCCTATCATCACACAGGCGTAACCCTTCAAATAAGTTACTTGCCACCTCTTGTGGTCGATCTTTTGAACCCAGAACAAACAAGAGATCGGGAGTCCAGTTGTGTAAAAACGATGCGCTCTCAAAGGTACAAAGAACACCGACTCGTTTAAGCCGAGCATGTCCTTTCTGAATTTCTTGGCCCATGCGCTGTACGACTCTTTCTCGAAGGCCGCTCACCAGAATTAATTCTCCTTGGGGAGCATAGTGCCTGTATTTCATTCCGGGTGCTCTGGGTATCTGGTTTTCCGAGGGAGCGTCCACACGAACTTCACCCAAGACTTCCTCTAGCTGTTCCTTTGTAATTCCTCCCGGACGAAGGATGGTGGGAACTCCTCCGCTCACATCCAGCACAGTCGATTCTACGCCAACTTCACAGGCTCCTGCATCAAGAATCAGGGGGATCTTACCTTTCATATCCCTCCAGACATGACTGCCTCTTGTTGGACTTGGTTTCCCTGAAAGGTTAGCGCTTGGTGCGGCAATTGGAAATCCGGTTTCTTTGATCAAACCAAGGGCCACTGGGTGACTAGGCATGCGTATTGCTACGTTTTCCAGTCCAGCGGTGACAATATCCGGAACCAGGGCTGTTTTGGGCAGGATTAAGGTTAATGGACCTGGCCAAAAATGTTGAACACAAAGATCCGCTGCCGATGTCCAATCTTTAACCAAACGATTTGCCATAGAGCGGTTACAAACATGGACAATTAGAGGGTTATCTTGAGGCCTTCCCTTTGCTTCAAAAATCTTGGCACATGCGAAAGCATCTAGAGCATTTGCTCCTAACCCATAGACGGTTTCCGTTGGAAAGGCTACCAGTTCCCCCGCTTTCAGCCACTCAGCACCCTCTTTTAAGATTTCAGCTTCCGGTCGGACTCTGTCAATAGAACTTCGTTTTGTCAGCATCATGCTCACCTCGCTAAAATCACCCGATCCCGACCCGCTAAGTCCGGGTAAACGTGTGTTTCAAAACCCTTCAATTGAAAAATATTACTAACGTCTTTGCCTTGATCCCAGCCAATCTCCATTAATAGTTTTCCTTGCGGGTTTAATAGCGATCGTGCTTCTTCCGCTAAACGGCGATAAAAATCCAAGCCGTCCGATCCTCCTATAAAAGCCATAGATGGCTCACGGAAAATCTCAGGGGCACACTGACTATAGTCTTCTATAGAGACATAGGGAGGATTCGAAACAATCAAGTCCCAATGTTCTCCTCGAATAGAATCGACAAAATCCCCTTCACGCCACTCTACTTTGACTCCTAATCCTTCGGCATTTTGATGGGCTACTTCTAAAGCACCTGAGGAAAGGTCAGTGCCAACTACCTCGGAAGCAGGATAATAATGCGCGATAGAAATTGCAAGAGCTCCACTCCCAGTACATAAATCTGCAATCTTGACTAATCGACCCTGTCCTTGTCTATTTTCCCGCTTTATAAGTTCTAGACATTTCTCGACTAAAATTTCGCTATCTGCCCGGGGGATAAGAACCCTCTCATCTACATAGAATGAAAGCCCCATGAATTCCTGCCGCTTTAAGATATACTGAAGCGGCTCGTTCATCGAACGACGAAGAATCGCTTTTCGAAAATCGGCTTCTTCTTGCTCAGATAAATCACGATCCCAGTCAATATAGAGGCGGTCTCTCGCCATCTTAAGCGTCTCTGCTAATAACAAGTCTGCGTCAAAGCGAGGATTTTCAATCCCTTTTTTCAAAAGTTCAGTCTCGCCCCAACGCATTCCATCAAGTATCTTCAACCTACAAAACCCCTTACTCGATGTTCGAAATTCGTGGTTCGTGGTTCGAATCTCATTTTACTGAATCTCTGCTTTTAGTCGTTCCGCTTGGTCAGAGGCATTTAAGGCTTGGATGATCTCCTCTAAGTCTCCCGTCAAAATTGTCTCTAAGCGATGCAGCGTCAAGTTGATACGATGATCTGTCACTCTGCCTTGAGGAAAGTTGAAGGTTCGGATCCGCTCACTCCGGTCCCCTGTTCCAACCTGGCTTCGGCGTTCAGAGGCTTGTTCACCGCTCGCTTCCTCTTGAGCTTTCTCCAAAATACGAGCACGCAAGACGCGCAGAGCCTTCTCTTTATTCTTGAGCTGAGACTTTTCATCCTGGCAAGATGCAATAATCCCAGTAGGCAGATGAGTAATACGTACTGCCGATTGGGTGGTATTCACACACTGTCCACCCGGTCCGCTGGAACAGTAGATATCGATGCGCAGATCATTTGGATTGATCGTTACTTCTACTTCTTCTGCTTCAGGAAGAACGGCAACCGTAGCAGTTGAAGTATGAATTCTGCCTCCAGACTCTGTGGCTGGGATCCGCTGAACGCGATGAACACCACTTTCAAATTTCAATTTGCTATAGGCTCCATGCCCTTCCAAAAGGAAAATTATTTCCTTGTACCCCCCCATATCAGAGTAACTGGCACTTAGAAGCTCGACTTTCCAACCCTGGCCTTCAGCATAACGGGTGTACATCTTATAAAGATCTCCTGCAAATAAAGCAGCTTCATCCCCGCCAGCTCCGGCCCGAATTTCCATGATGACGTTCTTCTCATCCAAAGGATCTTTGGGCAAGAGAAGAATGCGAATTTGTTCTTCTAATTCCTCAGATTGTTTCACTAATTTCTCACGTTCCTGCTCAGCCATCTCCTGCATATCAGAGTCTAGTTTTTCCTTGAGAAGAGTCTCTGTCTCCTCTAATTCACGAATAACTTCCTGATATTCTCTAAACGTTGTGACCAGATTCGTCATGCCCGCCTGAGCTTTGGCGTACTTTTGCCACTCACTCTGATTGGCAAGGATTTCAGGATCACTGAGGAGTTCTGTTAATTCATCATATTTTCGTTCTATCTCATAAAGTTTCTCTAACATTTTTTCACACCTCAAAATTACGTAAGTTCTTTGACCTGAATCCATTATATCGAGGCACGAGGCTCGAGGTTCGAGGTTCGAAAAAAATTATACACAAACTTCGCGCATCGTACATCGAGCCTCGAGCTTCGCTTAAGCATTTACGCAAAAAGCAGAGCTTGCGCTCTGCTTTTCCACCAGCAACGACCGCAGGCCGTTGTTTACATCCCATATTTCTTTTTGAACCGATCAACCCGTCCGCCAGCATCGACAAACCGCTGTACCCCGGTATAGAAGGGATGGCATTTTGAACAAATTTCCACTTTGATGTTCATTCTAGTGCTTCCTGTCGGGATAACTTCTCCGCAAGCACATGTCACAGTGGTTTGTTCATATTTTGGGTGAATTTTTTCTTTCATGTCTTCACCTTCTTTCCCATTTGAATCGAGGCGCTCATTTGTCGCACCTTGAAATACAATTCCAGTCAACTCTTACTATTCTAGCATAAAGACCATTAAACGGTCAAGGATTGCTAACAACCTTTCATGGCATACCTGGGTTTTTTATCAAAACAGTGGCGTGCTTCAATAAACCGAACGGTCCCTGTCTTCCCCCGAGCCACCACAGTATGTGTCAAGGCCCCTTTGGCTGTGAAAGTAACCCCTCGTACCAAGGGACCTTCGGTAATCCCTGTGGCGGCAAAAAAGACATCATCCCCGCTTACTAAGTCGTCCATCGTTAACAGTTTATGAACATCATCAATTCCTAAGGCCTTTGCTCGAGCTATATCCTGCTCGTTTTCTGGCCAAAGACGCCCTTGCATTTCGCCGCCCATACATCGCAGTGCTGCTGCAGCAAGAACCCCTTCAGGTGCTCCACCAATTCCCATCATCATATCTACACCTGAATCTTCAAAAGCGCAAGCCACAGCCGGAGAAACATCTCCGTCAGTAATGAGACGAATCTTCGCTCCACAAGCGCGCACATCTTGGATCAGCTTTTGATGGCGTGGACGATCCATAATCACAACTGTTATATCCTCCATGCTTTTTCCTAACGCTTTTGCCACATTTGAAACATTCTCGAATACGGTCGCATCTAGATTAATTTGCCCGACAGCCGCCGGACCTACGGCAATCTTATCCATATACATATCTGGAGCGTGAAGCAAGCATCCCTTCTTGGCAATTGCTACAACTGCTATGGCCCCTGCCATTCCTTTGGCAACAATGTTTGTTCCTTCGAGAGGATCTACTGCAACGTCCAATTGAGGACTTTCTCCGTTACCAACTCGTTCTCCAATGTAAAGCATCGGAGCTTCATCCATTTCCCCTTCCCCAATGACCACTGTCCCATCCATATGAATGGTATCAAAAACGGCACGCATCGCTTCAACTGCCGCGTTATCTGCTGCTTCTTTATTTCCCATACCTACCCAACGTGCCGAAGCTAAGGCCGCCGCCTCTGTCACTCTAGCGAATTCCATTGTAAGCTCTCTCTCCAATTTCTATTCCTCCTTAAATTGTTAACCAATCCATCAAGCTTATTATTGATCGTCCCGCTAACGTTGAACGCGGCACTTCAAATCATATAGCACATTAAACACCTATCACCTTATTGTGACATGCTTTTGTAGGTTTTTCAACCACAATTAATCTGAACTTTATTAAGCATTAAAATTGACATTAACTTATCCTATTCGGATAGGTTAATGCCAATTATTTTGAATCACTTGATTAACGCTTTTCCCAATCAGCTAAAAACTTTTCGATCCCAGCATCTGTCAGGGGGTGGCGAAAAAGTTGCCTTAAGACTCCAAAGGGAACTGTCGCGAAATCCGCTCCAATCTTTGCTGATTCTGTAACATGAACTGGATTTCGAATACTAGCCGCAATCGTCATGGTTGAAATGTCATGTACTTGAAAAATCTCGCAAATATCAGCCAATAGATTTAGTCCATTTTCGCTGATGTCATCTAATCGACCAAGAAAAGGGCTAACATAAGTAGCACCAGCCCGTGCTGCAAGTAAAGCTTGGTTAGCGGTAAACACGAGGGTAACATTTGTTTTAATTCCTTCACCGCTTAACACTTTTGCGGTTTTGAGGCCATCTTCAGTCATCGGAAGTTTAATTACAATGTTTGGATGAATTGCTGCTAGGATACGGGCTTCCTGCAACATTCCTGTATGATCCAGCGCTATCACTTCTGCACTGATAGGTCCATCAACGATCCCACTCACCACTTTAAGAAGTTCATGAAAGTCCTTTCCTTCTTTAGCGACCAAACTAGGGTTTGTTGTCAGACCTCCAATGACTCCCATATCCCAGGCCTGCCTGATTTCTTCGATATTTGCAGAGTCTAAGAAAAACTGCATTTATCCACCTTCTTCCAAAAGTTTACGCCTTCCCATTGCTTCCAAAAATTCGAATTTTCTCTCGGATAATTTTCGTAGTGGCTTCACGAGCAGGGCCCAACATTTTGCGAGGGTCAATTTCTTTAGAGTTCCCTTCAAGCACAAGACGAGCAGCTAGAGTAAATGCTTCACGGATATTGGTATCAATATTGATTTTACAGATACCCCGTGAAATTGCTTCGCGAAGCGCTTCATCCGGCACGCCTGAAGAACCGTGCAACACAAGGGGAGTTGAAACTCGTTCTCGAATTTGCGTTAGTCGTTCAAAGTCAAGTTTAGGAATCCCTTTGTATTGGCCATGAGCAGTTCCTATAGCAATCGCTAAAGCGTCGACTTGGGTTGCTTGAATAAAGCGCTCTGCTTCTTCAGGATCAGTAAACAGGGCTTCCTGCTCGCTGACGGTTATGTCATCTTCTGTCCCACCGATTTTACCCAGTTCAGCCTCTACAGAAATTCCTAAAGGGCGTACAGCTTCGATGACTTTGTTGGTCAACGCAATATTATCTTCAAGAGAGTGTTTGGATCCATCGATCATCACAGACGAAAAGCCGTGGCGTGCACACTGCATGACCTGTGCAAAACTTGTTCCATGATCCAGATGCAGGGCGATGGGTACACTTGCCTTTTCCGCAGCTAACTTTGTCAAAGTGGTGATGTACTCAATTCCTGCATATTTTATGGCACCTTGGCTGGCCTGAATGATCACTGGCGCATTTTCAGCTTCTGCTGCAGCGACGATTGCCTGAACGATTTCCATATTATTGCAGTTAAAGGCACCGACAGCATAGTGTCCTTTTTGTGCGTTATCTAGTAACTCGATCATCGATACTAACGCCATTTTTTCTCCTCCTCAATTGTTCTTGAGATATGTTGACCCCGCAACGGATTATTGATAAGCCAAGTCTTATTCTCTTCCAAATAAATAGAACTTATTCCTTCAATTTGACGAACATTATCTGAACTATCTGCGTATATAACCCCCACTGCTTCACAGCATTCACAATAAAGCTCGATGCGATCCGGTAATAACTCAAAGGTCAACTCGTGATTCCCACAAGCACAACCTAAATCCCCTTGCCTAGCTAGACGGTGCAGATGATCTAAAACCCAGAGCATTACTTCAGGATTTTCGAACTCTTCCTCATATCCCAACTCTACAGCTAATTCTCCTATGGATTTTTCACGATTACGACAGGCCTGGGTAACTTTTTGCTTTGGTCCAATATATCCAACCGAAGCTCCCACATCAGGGCAAGCAAGGGGTAACGCTTCTTTTCCCCAAATTGCATGGTGGTTTAATCTTAAATAATGGGTTTCCCCACAGTAAGCACAATCGTATGTGATGTTAAACTGCCGACGGTTCCTGCTTGTGACCGATAGAAGTTGACGGCCACAACCACAATGCAGATTTTTGCGTCCTTGTCGAGAAAATGCAAAGAGAGAGAGGGCATGAAATTCTAGCTCCCCACACTGGGAACACTGTATGGCAATAGTCGTATTTGTCGTTAGAATCATAATTCCCACCTCTTCCTACAGCTATACTTCGTCATGCAAGAAGATTTTCCTGCCTTTCACTAAAGAAAACTCGGCCTGTCAGGCCATCAGATGGCATGGATGGCCGAGTATCACCGGAGCCCACGCGAAAACACTGTTTTCGCACGAATTACTCTTCTTGCAAACACTGTTTTCGCACGGATTACTCTTCTTGAAGACACTGTCTTCGCACGAATTAGCATTCTTGCAGGACGGCGAGAACCATTCTTAAGACTATGCTTGCAATAGTTTTCTGACTCGTTCTCTTAACTCAAATAAATCAAAGGGCTTACCCATGTAATGGAGAATACCAAGTTCCTTGGCTTGTTCCATATTTTGAGCATCACCATAGGCAGTCATCATAATTACTCCAACTTGACTGTCTAAAGCACGAATTTGCCTTAAGGTTTCAATGCCGTTCATGCCCGGCATTTTCATATCCATCATTATAAGATCAGGCTTAAAGGATTCAAGTAATACGACGGCCTCCTCACCGTTCGCTGCCATTTCAACCTCATATTGGTCCTCCCGGAAGGTTTCAAAGAGTAGGCGACGCACACCAAGTTGGTCATCTACTACAAGTATTTTAGCCACTCCCCACATCCCTTTCCTTATCTAATCTAATTGTGAATATTCTTTACAAACCGGCGAAACTCCTTCTTCAAGAATTCGTTCTGCTAAAATTCCCCCATCTTGTTTATATTTCCTATGTATTCGGGGATTTGCCACTGTCCTACGTAAAGGAATTCTCACTTCATCCCCTAAAGCGCAGTCCTGCATTCCCACGTCAAGTACTGTAAGCTGCATACCAATCTTACCAGCCACTCGAACAGTCCGCCCCTTTAATTCTACTCGCTCTTGGCTCAGAAAAACACCAAATAAAGCTAAGAAATTTTTAATTATGATTTTCAGAAAGTCAAACCACCCTTGGGGAACAAAATGTGGGGCTATGCCTAATCCATCAGCATACCCCACAGGAATTACGGCTAGCTGAGTAACTGATTTCGTGCGGTAAATGCTTTGATACCCTACCTTCGTACCTTTGGCTACTTTGCGCAAATGAACAATCTTACTCTTAGCAATCCAGGGATCACTTAATGCCAATTTTCCGGTGAAACCAGGCCCCGGATAATGCCCAATTAATAATGTGCCGATGCGAACGAAATCAAGATGCCACTCAGGATAATCCAAAAAAGCCGCGCTATTACACACATGTTTCCACGCTGGCCGGATCCCTAGTTCTTCAAGACGAACAGTGAGTGATCGAAATTGCTTATATTGCTCTATCGTATATTGCTTGTCCCTTTGGGCTGCTCGCGCAAAATGGGTATACACCCCCATAATTTTAAGCTGGGGGGCGCTATTTAAACTTTTCGAAAGATCTTCTAACTCAGACAATCTAAACCCAGTTCTCCCCATGCCTGTCTCAAGCTTAAGATGTACTGAAACTTCTTTATGCAAATCTGAACAAACATCATTTAGCTTGGCAATGAAGGATAATTCAGAGATCGTCAATTGTAATTGAGCCTCGATGGCTTTCGGCCATTCTTCCTCTGTGGAGGGCCCCAACACTAAAATTAACCCTCTAATCCCGTGTTTTCGCAGGACTAACCCTTCTTCGACCTTAGTAACCGCGAAGGCTTCACATCCAACTCGCTCCAAGGCAAGGGCAACTTGAACTGCACCTAAGCCATAGGCATCCGCTTTGACAACAGCCATACACCTTGATTCAGGATGGAGATGCTTAACAACTTCATGATAATTACTTATAAGGGAGTCTAGGTCTATTTCTATCCAGGTTCCAGCCATGGAGTTATCCCCTCCGCACTCGCCGTAGCTTTGTGATTAATCCCTTAATAACATTCGAATAAAGGGGTTCTAAATTGTTCCAAAGAAAATAGGTTACCGGACGATACACCAGGTCCCACTCTCCAATAAATTCTACATAATCTCCGTTGAATCCCTTCTTAAAGCGATAAAGCCCATATAGCGGATTATCTTCGCTTAAGTGTCCCGGGACTCCTCTAAAATCATAGAGCGTGCACCCTAGCGACTTGGCCCAACGAATCATTTCCCATTGAATTAAGTAGTTGGGCATAACATTTCGATGAGCGTTAGACGAAGCTCCATATATGTACCAAGCCTTATTTCCAATAACAAAAGCCAACGTACCAGATATAATATTCCCCTCATATTCGGCGATAAATAATTCTCCCAAACCAACGGGAACTAAGGAGTCATACAGGTCTTCAAAATAGGAATAGGCTCGCACTAAGAAACGGTCCCGTTCTGTTGTTTCCTTAAGGACTCGATAGAATTCCGGTAAATCTTCTCGAGTCCCTTTACGTATATGTACCCCTTTCTTTTGGGCAAGACGAATATTATACCGAGTTTTTTGTTGCATATTACTTAGGAGAATCTCTTCAGACGGCGAAATATCAAGTCGAAACACATACTTAGGTTGAACCCCTTCGAAACCCTTGCCACTTTCCGCCGACCTAAATCCTCTAGAGAGCAAATACTGCTCTAGTTCTTTTTCTGAAGATGGCAAATCAGGGTCGACCTTCAGAAAAATTGCTCCTCGTGCTTTTGCTAAGGTTCGAATCTCGGCAAGGATCAAATCAAATAACTCAAAATTTTCCCAATCAACTACCGGACCACGAGAAGCATAAAAGATGGGGATTCCCACAACTGGTATCTTCCGCTCAAGAATAGAGACAGCAGCCACAATTTCATTATTTTCTTCAACAACCAACCGCCAGGGGATCCATCCGGTCCGGCTTTTGATATCTCCCCACTCCCAAGACTGGAGTACGTGCCCCTTTAAATGTCTAGCCAAAAAATCGTTAAAGCGTCTATGTTCACTTTTATCAATCCACCTTGCGATATAAGCCATCGTTCAGTCCCCTTCCTCTCAACATTCTTACCACGGTTCTGCAGCTCTAATCAGCAAGCCCGTATTATACCCGTAAGAGCGATCCATGAATTGCCTCTACTCATTGCCTTAGTACACAGGAAGAGTTCGTGCCAGACCTTAATCCAAGGTTCAGCAGAACTCTTCATTTGGGATTCGAAGCATAAAGCGCGAGGTTCGAATCTCAACCTCGCGCTTCGTAACCCCTAATCTTAACTCTACATCACACATTAATTTTAACTTTAAGCATCATCGCGCCTTCGCCTTGCTATAGCGTCGCTCGTATAAACTCTCTAAACAATGGATGAGCCCGATTCGGGCGGGACTTGAATTCCGGATGGAACTGGGAGGCCACAAACCATGGATGATCCAAGTATTCAGAGATTTCTACTAACCGTCCATCCAGTGATGTTCCAGAGAACCTTAATCCTACCTTCTCTAACTCTTCACGGAACTGGTTATTAACCTCATATCGATGACGATGGCGTTCGTAAACAACTTGATCCTGATAAGCTTGATAAGCTTTACTGCCTTCTACCAACTTCGCAGGAGAAATACCTAAGCGCATGGTACCGCCCTTATCCTCAATGTCTTTTTGCTCTGGGAGAATATCGATAACAGGATAGGGTGTATCCGCATCAAATTCTGTGCTATTAGCCCGTTCCATACCACAGAGATTGCGGGCGATTTCTATAATGGCTGTTTGCATTCCCAGACAAATACCTAAGAAAGGAATTTTCTGTTCTCTAGCATAACGGATCGCATCGATTTTACCCTCAATGCCCCGGTTACCAAATCCACCCGGAACTAGGATCCCATCAACACCTTCTAGATACTTTTCGACAGATTCATTCTCGATGTTTTCGGAATCAATCCAACGAATTTTTATTTTGGCCCCGTGTTCCGTACCCGCTGACCTTAAAGCTTCTGCTACACTAAGGTATGCATCAGGGAGTTCTACGTATTTTCCTACAATTGCAATCTCAATCTCCCGGGTCGGGGATTTGATTCTTTCAACCATAGTTTTCCACTCTGTCATATCAGCCGGAGGAGCTTCCAGTCCTGCGCAACGCAGAACAATATCGTCAAACCCTTCTGCTTGGAGAGTTAAAGGAACTTCATAGATCGTCGAGGCATCTATGCACTCAACAACTGCTTCTAAATCTACGTCACAAAGCAACGCTAGCTTTTCCTTCATTTCTTTGGAAAGGGATTTCTCCGTTCGACAAACAATAATCGATGGCTGAATACCGATTCCCCGTAATTCTTTAACAGAGTGCTGGGTTGGCTTAGTTTTCAACTCTCCGGACATTGCCAAATAAGGAACCAGTGTAACATGAATATAAATGACATTTTCTCGTCCAATGTCATTTTTCATTTGACGAATTGCTTCGAGGAAGGGTAGGGACTCTATATCTCCAACGGTCCCTCCAATCTCGGTAATCACAAAATCCGGATGACTTTCCCGCGCAACGCGATATACCCGTTCTTTGATCTCATTGGTAATATGAGGAATGACTTGAACAGTCCCTCCTAGGTAGTCTCCTTTACGTTCCTTCCGGATGACAGACCAGTAAACCTTACCAGTTGTAACATTGCTATTTTTAGAAACCGGTACGTCAATAAAGCGCTCATAATGGCCTAAATCCAGATCTGTCTCTGCCCCGTCATCCGTTACAAACACTTCACCATGTTGATACGGGCTCATTGTTCCGGGGTCGATATTAATATAGGGATCAAACTTTTGTATTGCCACCTTAAAACCCCTATTTTTTAAGAGACAACCTAGGGATGCAGCCGCGATTCCTTTTCCCAGGGAAGATACCACTCCGCCCGTTACGAAGATAAATTTTGTCATGCGCTTTACCATTTCCTTTCAAGACCTTTTAAGAAAAACGCTACGCGTCTTTTTACTATACATGTCTTTCTGAGGCGTAGCCGAAGAATCTTGACTTCTGCACTATTCCACACAAGTTAAGATCCTTCACTGCGCTCAGGATGACAGTGAAAGAGGACCCTAAAGTTATACTTTCAGTAAAATGTAACCTAGATGCACTTCCCTACTATTTAGAAGTCAATTATCCTTTAGGATATCTTCTGCGACAAAACACATAAATAAAGCTAGTCCGAGATCGCACTAGCTTTATTTTACCAGTCAAATAGACTATATATTACTTTAGTCTATTTTAGCTACACTTCTAAAGGATGTCAAGACAAGGAATGCTTTTAGAAGCATTGGATAATTACCACTTTTCTCCCCGTCGCCCTTCATCCGCCTCGTCAAATATTTCATCCGTTTCTGAAACATCTTCATCTAAAGAATCGTCCTCAAGTTCTTCCGGCTCTGATTTGTCATCTTCATCCGGGGATTCTTTGTTTATCAAGGCAACTGCCGGGGACCGACGAGGAGTTTTCGCAGGATCCCAAACCTTCAGACCCCATTCACCCTTGCCCAGAAATGTAAACCTCGTGTCTAGATTAATCTGAGTCAGTGCCGCCGCAATCCGTATGGCTTCCTGAGAAATACCTAAACGTCGAAGTACTTCTTCAATTAAATTTTGATAATGCATTGGATTACCTTGAGCTTTTAGAATCTCAAAGGCTATATCCGCTTCTGTCGGCTTGTTTTTTTTACTTAAAGAGTGGGTCAAAAAACTCCACCGCCCTTCGTCATTTTGAATATCACTATATTCGGCCCACCCCTAAATATTTCCTGCTTGTTGCAAGTTTAAACTTTTAAATTTTACATTCTTTCAGGAGCGGATACGCCTAAAATACCTAAAACGTTTCCGACAATTTGTTTCACCGCTCGCACTAAGCTCAAACGAGCCCTGCGTAATCCCTCATCATCAACAAGCACCCGTTGGCTATTATAGAAGGTATGGAAGAGACCCGCCAATTCAAGTACATAACGAGCTAAGCGGTGAGGTTCCATAAGTCGTGCGGCCACAATGATCTCGCTCGGCAAATCCGCCATCTTCTTGAGCAAATCTCGCTCTTCCGTACTATCTAGGCGAATTAGGTCCTTTTCTTGCGGTGGTGTTCCAAGGTCGCCAAGTTCCTCAGCCTGCCTTAGAATGCTGCATAATCGGGCATGCGCATACTGTACATAGTAAACTGGATTTTCAGATGACTGAGACTTTGCTAAATCCATATCAAATTCCACCGTAGAATCTGGATCCCTCAAGTTAAAAAAGAACCTTGCCGCGTCTTTGCCCACTTCTTCCATCAATTCGCGTAATGTGATGTACTGACCAGAACGTTTGGACATTTTTACGATTTCACCGTTTTGTATAAGACGAACGAGTTGCATTAAGATAATTTGAAGGTTATCTGAGTCATACCCTAAGGCTGACATTGCACCTTTCATGCGAGCCACATGTCCGTGATGATCTGCTCCCCAAATATTAATGACTCGATTAAATCCTCGATCAAATTTATTGCGATGGTAGGCAATATCAGCAGCAAAATAAGTCGGAGATCCATTGCTCCTAATTACCACTTCATCTTTTTCATCTCCAAATTGAGTCGACTTAAGCCAGTGAGCGCCTTCCTTTTCATAAATGTATCCTTTTTTCTCAAGGTCCTCCATTGTTGAACGAACGGCCCCCGAATCATGTAGGGATTGTTCGTTAAACCACACATCGTATTCCACTCCAAAATCCTGAAGTGTTTCTCGGATATTTCGCATCTTTTCATCCAACGCGTATCTGACCAGAAATTCTCTTCTTAACCCTGGTTCGACCGAAAGGTACTTGTCCCCTACTTTAGTAATAAGACCTTTTACCGTATCAATCAAGTCCTCACCATGATATCCTCCTTCCGGGAAGGGGACATCTTGGCCTAGTTGTTGCAAATACCTCGCTTCTAGGGACAAGCCAAAATTATGTATCTGGTTCCCTGCATCATTAATATAAAATTCTCGGGTAACTTCATAGCCCGCCGTTGATAATAAGGAAGCCAAACTGTCGCCCAATGCGGCACCCCGGGCATTACCCATATGCAGCAGTCCCGTAGGGTTAGCACTTACGAACTCGACTTGAATCTTTTGGCCTTTTCCGATATCCACATGCCCGTAACGTTCACCGGCTTTCAATACTTCGTCAATAACCCCTGTAAGCCATAGGGGATTTAGACGAAAGTTAATAAAACCAGCTCCAGCAATCTCAGAGGATTCGATCCATGTCCCATCTGTTTCCATATGTTTGATGAGCGCAGTGGCTATCTCCCGGGGAGGTCGCTTTGCTTGTTTAGTCAACACCATAGCCAGATTGGTTGCCAAATCTCCACGTTGCCTTTCTCTTGGTTCTTCCAAAACAAAACTCGGCAATTCCTCAAAGCTTAATTCCCCTACCGCTTTTGCCTTATTCGCAGCTTCGATCAACTGGTTTGTTATCTTTGTCTTTATATTCTCGTAGAGACTCATTGGGGGATATCCTCCTTTACGTTTAGCAGCAAAACATTATTACTCACTAATTTATCATCGACAAAAAGGTCATATTCTAGACTAATACGTCCCCCATGGACTGTCAAGTCATACTCTACTCGGTGAGGCATAACGCTTATCCAAATGTTACCGTAGCAGGTGGAGTAAATACTTCGGTTAAGAACGCCCATTTTAAACTCCTGTGCTAGTTCTACAGCGCCTTTGCGACTCAAGGCAACTGTATCTTCTTTCATCGTCAGAAGCGTCGTCACATCTCCAAGGCCTGTAGCCTCACGTTCAGTTTCTTTATAAAATACGTAAAATACCTCGTTTCGTTCATAAATCTTTCCCACAGTAAGTACTTCCTGCTTATCCTCATGCCCTTCAGGATACTTCTGTTTGCCGATTATTTGAATGGTCACATTTTTCTTCAATTGACTGCTCCTTTCTGCGGAGTCAGTTTCTTAGCCCGTTCGCACATCCTCCGCCGGTAAGTGTCCTTTTGGGATCGCGGCTTCGGCGATACTCTCCACCGGAGACTATCGTACCGGAGACTATCGTGATCCATCGCTATTCGCTTGACGCGATTCCTCTCACATGCTCTCTCAGCTAAGAAACTTCCTCTAGCTTTTATAAATGAATATAATAAATGAACTTATAAGTGCATATGTGCCTATTCTAGTTAATTTAGTAAAATCCTTTTTAAATGAATAAATTCAGACCATATTCAAGAGCGAGAGGGAAAATTCCCCTCTCGCTTATCTTTTAAACCACTGGATTACTTAAGGTACTCTCCCTGTGGGGTTTTAATAATTCGTTGGATCTTTTCTTCAGCACCTGTTGCCGCATTTAAGTATACCAGATATTCTTCCCCCTGATATCGACCACGGAATTCATAACAATAAACCTCTCGATTTCCGGCCTTAACAATGACTGCTAATCGACTTTCTAGAACTTGAAAACCTGAGCGCAGCTTGCGTACAGCTTGATCCATTGATATTTTTGCCGGGAAGGTCCGTGAGTGATGAAACGCGTAATATGGTACTGAATCTAATCCGATCAGCTGACCGTTGTCTAAAGCGATCATCAATCGTACTTTGTCTGGGTAAATCCTTACCCCATCTTTTTCTACAACTGCATCAAACTGAACATATGAGCCGAACTCTTCACTTGAGGTTATCACCAACTGCCAACCTAAGGATTTTAAAACCCCTTTAGCTTTTACTGAGGCTTCTTCTATACTCAGTGTCCTAGGTTCCATTCCCCGTTGATCACGGTAAAGAGTGATAACACCGCCTTGACGGCTCACTTCCAAATAAGCTTCTTTGAACTTCCATATATATCCACCAAGTTCACCTTGAGACTCCCCTCCAAATTCTGGATTTGCATTAGAATAGCCTACTTTATTTAAGAAGTTTCGAGCCCTTTCTAAGGACTGGTCTCGTGTTACATTCCCTTTGGGAAGACCTAAGGGCTTTGCAACAACACGTGTAGCGTACTCTCCAGAGTAGGAAAATGGCGGAAGCTTTTGCAAACTGGCATCCAACTGGTCTAGTCCAGAACGAACCGATTTCGAAGGGGCTTCTGACCCATCTGCTGCTGCTTCAGCAACCTGGGTTCCTAAGCCTAGCCGTTCCCTAATGGTTGGGTCAGGGTCTGTCCAAACTAACTGCTCGGTATCCATTCTAACTATTAATTCCTGAACCTTCTGGTTAACCGGCATAAGACGTTCATGCATATCTCTAAGAGTCTTTTCCTCTTCCGCAGAAATCGTTCCTCCGCCAGCAATTCGCTGGGCTAAAGTCCGTGCAAAATCACCAGACTGTGTTAAAAATTGGCCGACATAACTAAGTCCTGTTTGTTGTGCCGGGATTTGTGCAAAATCCTTAAGAGCCGCATCGCTATTACTTGAGACTTGGCTTAAGTAGAGAATTTTTTGGGCGGGGTTATTAGCCACATTCCCTTTGGCCATGTCTGTCTCCAATTGATCGAGATGGCTAGCAAAATCATTGATTGCCCTACGATTATTGTTTTCTGCTAACAGACGATATTCCCCTGCAACACGGTATTCGTTCCATCCCCAGCCCAGAGCGATTAAAAAGGCTAATGCCAAAGCGCCAATCCAAAATTTTCTGTGCATACTTACCCCCTACTTCGTAAACATATGATTTCCGATTTGCTTAATCTGTGGGCGTGACCAAATATATTTGTTTGATGTCTTCGCGGGATTAAAAAAGAAGACTGCTCCACCAGAGGGGTCTGAACCATTTATTGCTTCTTGGGCAGCACGAATTGAGGACGCTGAAGGAGGTAGATTAATTTGCCCATCATCAACACTTGAAAAGGCTCTCGGTTGATAGACAATATCTGCAACAGTTTTGGGGAATGCCGGATCAGCAATCCGGTTTAGGATAACTGCAGCTACAGCAACTTGCCCAATGTAGGGTTCTCCCCTTGCCTCTGCATTCACAGCGCGAGCTAGTAGGTTTTTGTCGATATTTTTATAACCAACAGCCTTTCCTGAAGCATTTGTACTCTGCCCTGTAAGACGTTTTAGCTCTTTGATGGTTTGTGTTCCGGCCAACCCATCTACTCTAAGCCCGTGTTCCTTTTGAAAGCGTCGAATCGCCGCCTCAGTTTTTGATCCGAACTTTCCATCGACAGGGCCTAAGACATAACCCAACTGGACCAGTCTTTTCTGTAACTCAGTTACTTCAGGCCCCTTACTCCCTCTGCCTAGCAAACGGTCTCCTAATGCTGCATAAGCAAATCCAGACAGAGCTATGCTGAGTAATAATCCGATGGCGATAACAGTCGCCCAAGGTCTAGCGTGTACTTTCATACCCTCACCTCACTTTGTTTAATCGTCTTTAGTGTGGCAAAAGTTTTAAGAAATTATCCAACATTCCCCTAATAAGTCCAGAAAAAAATAAAAAGGCCACAGAGTTCTACAAACCCCATGGCGATTACTTAGTCAACCCCAGACAAAAACGGATAAGCATATTTAACAAATATGCTTATCCGCAAAACTATCCTTTAGTGGCGTGGACCTCTGAAAGGACTCATGGCTCTTGGTTTTCCTAGAATCTCTGCCCAAACAACTCCTCGAACAAGTTCTTTTTCTGTCATAGCCAATTTGAACTTGTTATCTTCTTGCACTGCTCCAGCAATCCTCTGACTGAAATCTCCTTCGGAGTCACGATATTCTTCTACCTCATCCATTTTGCGGTAGGTATTAACTTCGTTAACCCCTAGATTTACTCCCGTCCCTTGAGCCCCTTCCTTCTGCAGGTAATCTTCCGTAAAACCCCTCTGAGGAATTGACTTTAAGGGTTCCGCCTCTTCTGCCTGTCTCGAACTATTCAATGCCTGTTGAATTTGTTCACGCCATGAGCCTTGGGGAGTTTCCTGCAAAGTCTCTCTGATTGATCGGAGATCCGGTAAATTAAGTGGGTCAGAGAATCTTCTCGGTGCTTGTTGCTTACCCTTCTTAATAAGAGATATCCCCAACTGGTAAATAACCCAAATGATAATTACAACTGTGAAGACAGACATGATCTCACCTACTTCTTCGTTTGGCCATCACTGCCTGATTCTTTTTTACCCGTCTGGGCAATGTTTTCCCTCATTTGGGTGTCCGAGATAATATTTTGCATATTGTAATAATCCATAACACCCAGTTTACCCTCACGTAAGGCTTCAGCCATAGCTCTTGGAACTTCTGCTTCCGCTTCAACAACCTTTGCCCGCATCTGTTCAACCGAGGCTCTCATTTCCTGCTCTTTAGCAACGGCCATGGCTCGTCGCTCTTCTGCCTTAGCTTGAGCAATGCGCTTATCTGCTTCAGCTTGGTCCATCTGTAGCTCTGCCCCGATGTTTTTCCCAACTTCTACGTCGGCTATGTCGATGGATAAAATTTCAAAGGCAGTCCCCGCATCTAATCCTTTGTCTAACACTGTACGAGAAATGGAATCTGGTTTCTCTAACACGTCTTTATGTGATGTAGAAGAACCGATACTAGTTACAATTCCTTCTCCAACCCGGGCAATAATTGTTTCTTCTCCAGCACCACCGACAAGTCGATCGATATTAGCCCGAACTGTTACCTTAGCGCTTACTTTTAGCTCAATTCCGTTTTGTGCCACAGCAGAAACCGTGGGGGTTTCAATAACCTTTGGATTAACCGACATTTGAACTGCTTCAAGGACATCTCGACCTGCTAGATCGATAGCCGCAGCGCGTTCAAACTGAAGCGGAATTGCCGCACGTTCCGCAGCAATTAAGGCATTGACAACTCTATCAACATTTCCCCCCGCTAAATAGTGGGCTTCAAGTTGATTTGTTGTAATTGACAAACCAGCTTTATGCGCTTTAATCAGCGGATTTACAATTTTCGATGGAACCACTCGACGTAATCTCATACCAACTAACGTAAAGATCCCAACATTAACCCCTGCTGCCAAGGCTGATATCCATAGACCTACAGGAATAAAGGTAAGAAGCACACTTAAGAATACAAAACCAAAGAAAAATAGAGCAAGCGTTACAAATAATGGATTCATTGAAATACTCGGTTAAGACCGAGCTTCACCTCCTAATATTTTTTCTTCCCTAACGATAATCCGGGTTCCCTCAACCCCAATAATTTTGATTGGGGTCCCGATTCCAATAAACCCTCCTTCCGTAACCACATCTAAATGTACGCCATCGAAATTACCTGTTCCGGCTGGGCGTAATTGAGTAAGAGAAATTCCTACCTGCCCCAAATATTTCTCATATTGAGGTTTAGGTGCTACATATCCTTCCTCAGAGGTTTGCCGAGTGCTTAGAGAGAACTTCTTCCATAGCCTTCGGGTCCTGGGCAAACGAAAACTCAAATAAATGATAATACTCAAAACAATAAGCGACCCGGCAGTGTAAATCAGCCCCTCTAACAATGAATCTGTTACTAAAAAGATTCCGGTCACTAAGGAAGCCATCCCTAGAATTCCACTCACTCCAAAGCCGGGGATGACGAACACTTCAATGGCCAACAGAGCAATTCCTGTCAGAATTAACATGATGATAATACCCTGCGACACTACCCTCTCCTCCTTCCTTAAGCTGTATAACTTACTTTTATAGTTTACTTCTAAGTCTCTAGACGGTTTAGAAACCGCTTAGCAACCTGTTTATATAAATTGGCTTTTGCCAATAAATTAAGAATAACGAGGGTACTGGCAACCTTTTCCCGATCCTCTTCGACCATCTCATCGTCAATAAGCGTTTCTTCAATTTCCTTTTCAAGCTCTTGAAGGGATTTCTCCCAATTCATCTGAGACTCATCGAAGATTTGACTATAATAACGATAAAGCTTAGCAGGATCAATTCGGTCATCTGATGTGTCCAAAAAACTTTCGTTGACATACCCTAACAAATGCGAAACCTCTTCTAGAGATAGGATATCGCGCAAATCATTAATGAGAAGGATATTGGCTACTTGTTCATGGCTATATTTTTTTTTCTGGGGATGAGGCAAATACTTACGTCGAACCCAATTCTGTACGTGGGTGGGATTGATATCGTTCTGACTAACCTGTTTTGCCACTTCAATAACCTGGGCGAGCATCATAGAATCTAACTCTAAATAAGGAAGCACTTTTTGCTTAGGTTCAAATTCGTTTATTACATTGCGAATCATTTGTAAATGCTTCAAACTCATAATTACACCTGCTTAAGTTAATGTGAATATATTTTTGGATATTTATTTTATTGTTTCTATTGTTTACTCTAAGGCATATAACCATGTATGTAATATTTATAATCATATTATATGATCATTATGATCACTTGTCAAGATCTTGTTTGAAACTTTTACAGTTATCACACCAATAAAAACTAAGAGGGTGGCAGGGTCTAGGATCTCCTGTCAAAAACCCTTCCCCTATCACCCTATTTAATAATTAAACTTTTAGAATTTCAGGCAGGTACTTACTTCTTTCTTGTAGAACAAAGATTGAATGAACCTAAACAGTTGGGAGTTGGTAAAGTGTTTTATGAAGGGAAAATTTTTCGCCCCCCGAGTGAGGCTAAAAGCATTATCTTACAAATCACTGTAGGATGCCGGCACAACGCTTGTACTTTCTGCACCATGTATAAAGATAAATCCTTTCGGATTAAATCCCGCACTGAAATTCATGAAATAATTGCTATAGCACAAGCTCAGGACTCGGATGCTGAACGAATCTTTTTAGCAGATGGAGATGCCATCGCAGTTGATAACTCTTTGTTAATTGAGATTCTTGATCAACTTTATAAAAAGTTTCCCCGTCTTAAACGCGTAGGAATTTATGGAGGACCCAAAGATATTCTTGCCAAGAGCCCAGAAGAGTTAGCTGAGCTAAAGACCCATGGGCTGACAATTGTTTATCTGGGAGTTGAAAGTGGCAATGAAGGAATTTTAAGCTCCGTTTGTAAAGGCGTCACTGCCCTGGAAATGATAGAAGCTGGACAAAAGGTCAAGTCCAGCGGCTTGACTCTATCTTGCACTGTTATTATCGGCCTCGGAGGAAAAGCCCATTCACACGAGCATGCTACTGATACTGCCCAAGTTATCAGTAAGATAGACCCCGAATACTTAGGGGCTCTAACCTTAATGTTAGAACCTGAAGCTCCTTTGACTAAGGCTATTAAAAATGGGTCGTTTCAGATTCTTACCCCTTTCGAATCCTTAAGTGAACTTCGAACTCTTCTCAGCGAACTTAAGGTATCAAACTGTGTTTTTCGGAGCAACCATGCCTCTAATTACTTACCCTTAAGGGCCACTCTTCCTCAAGATCGAAATGCACTTTTGCAGACTCTAGATAGCGTGATAGATAATCAAACCCTGGAGCGGCTTCGCCCAGATTATTGGAGAGGACTCTAGCAACACTTTAAAACAAAACCAGGGGTAAGCGGTTAAAGGCTAGGCTAACCAAGCCTTCTTGCACGAACTAATTGAAGCATACCCGCCACTGCACGTTCAGTAGAACGGCCGGGTAAGGCACCAGCTGCTTTACTTCGCATTGTCTCAATCTCCTCAGGATTTCTTAAAAAGTGGTTAATAAGCTGACTTAATTCCGCTTCAGTGTGAGCGACAATTCCGGCACCTAAATTATGCACAAAATGCGCATTCTCCTCTTCTTGACCGGGTATCGGCTTGTAGATAAGTAGAGGCAAGTTCTTTGTAAGGGCCTCAGAGACTGTTAAGCCTCCTGCTTTCGTGATTATTAAATCGGAAACCGTCATCAATTCCTCAACATTATGAACATACTTTAACCTAATCATTGGGTTACGAGCCTGAGTAATTACAGCTTTTAAGGAATGATATAATTTTTGATTTTTTCCACACACGATAATTGACTGGACTGGCACTGTAGAATCTGCAAGTTTCTTGCAGATTCTATTTGCGCTTTTTAAAACTCCGTATGATCCCCCCATTACTAAATAGGTAGGTAAATCAGCCTTCAGGCCAAGTTTAGAAAGAATATAATCACGATTTAGGACTTTTTCAAATTTCAAGCTCACCGGTATCCCTGTCACATCAATACGGGTCCTCTCGATTCCCCAAGCCAATAAGCTATTCTTAACCTCTGTACAAGCTACAATATAACGATCAACATTCGGATGAACCCAATGACTATGGACCGTATAATCCGTGATTATCGTAATCACAGGAACCTGCAGAACCTTTTCCTGTCTTAATTGAGCTAACACTGAAGAAACCGTGGGATATGTACAGACGATAAAATCAGGCTTAAGGTCTTGAATATAACTAAGAAATTTAGTGCTTCCTAATTTATTTAAAAAACGTTGACTGATGGATTGAGGCTGAACCATGGATGTTTTATAATAAAATCTCCCCCAGAGTTTTGGGATATGATTTATAATTTCTCCATAAACATTTCTAATTATGGAGTTAATCGGTTTATTTAAGAAATCTCCAAAATCAAGGTGGATAATTTCTGCAGATGGTTCCTGAATACGTATCTCTTCTATAACAGCTTCTGCCGCCCGCAAATGTCCGTTTCCAAACGATGCGGAGAATACCAGAACCTTTAAATGTTTCAAAGCTGTTTTTACCTCCCTCTCAAAACAACCTCAAAACTTTGCCGGACAATAGACAAGCTTTCAAGGTTATAACTTCTATTATAGGGATATCTTTCTTAAAAGAAAAGAAGATAATAACTACATACAACATATAACTCCCATAAATTAACTATTTAGATCCGTTGAACCTAGATCTTCGATGAAGAGCCCAACATTGATACTATCTATCACGTTCGGAGGAGCAGAAAAATGTCTCAAAAAACAAACGCAGCGCGTATTCTAGATAAGGCTAGAATACCCTATGAATTAAAGAATTACCCTGTTGATGAATCAGATTTGTCTGCTGTAACCGTTGCTCAAAAAGTTGACTTAGCCATTGAACAAGTGTATAAAACATTAGTTGCCCGTGGCGACAAAACAGGGGTAATTGTCGCTTGTATCCAAGGAGACCATGAACTTCATCTTAAAGGATTGGCTTCACTTAGTGGAAATAAAAAAGTAGAGATTGTCTCCCTTAAGGAAGTTCAACCCCTAACAGGTTATATTCGGGGTGGTGTTTCCCCCATTGGCATGAAGAAAAGTTATCCAGTCTTCTTCGACCAAGCCATAATGAATCAAGAAAAGGTCGCTGTAAGCGCTGGTTTACGAGGGCTTCAGCTCTTCTTAAGCCCCAAGGATTTAATTTCGGTAACCAGGGCACAGCTAGGCAACATTTCTACAAGCTCAGAGGGTTGATAGCGCAGGGGCAAGCACAAACTCTTCGGGGTGGCGCCAAGCCTTTAGTACAAAAAAGGGGCGCCTTCAGGCACCCCAAAATAATCTTTATATTACTCTACGAGCTCCAACATAAACAGATTTCCAGTAAGGTCCGATGGAATAAATGGTAACTCCTTTAGAGGACGACGCATTAATAAATTGTCCCCCGCCGAGATAGATACCATCATGATCTACTACCCCATTTCCATTAAACGAGAAAAATACTAAATCTCCTGGTTTTAGATTTTCAAAGGAAACTGGGGTTCCTACAGTATATTGATCACGTGAGATCCTTGGCAAGGTGATTCCATTCTGCTGAAATACATAAGCAACAAATCCTGAGCAATCAAAACCTGTTTGGGGTGTAGATCCTCCCCATTGATATCTAACACCCAGATATTGTTTTGCAGTGTTCAAAATGTCTGAAATCCTCTTCTGGGACTGATTTTGTAAGTAAACTGCATTGAGGGACTTAACTGTCATAGGACCAACAAGACCATCCACAGCCAGACCATAGGCTTTTTGATAATTCATTACTCCCTGTTTAGTCATATTGCCAAAAATCCCATCAGCTTTTCCAACGCTATAGCCTAAAGTATTAAGCTTTGTCTGTAACTCTACAACATCTGCTCCTCTAGATCCTACCTTGAGTAGAACATCACCCAGGGATGCCTGGGCAGTAGTAGGCAACGAAAGCATGAGGCAAATTAAAAAAAGTACAAGGAACAATTTGTTTTTCATTCTTTTCCTCCTCCAAAATGAAATTTAACCCGTCTCAATTAGATCTTTCTTAGTAGAAATCAACTACCTCTATTATCAATAAGCATGGGACAGGCGTCTATTCTAAAAATGTAACAACTTAGCTATTTTTTTCCACTAATGGTTATAGGTAATTTTATCTCTTTAAATAAGTGAAATGGGGAAATTACATTAAAACCGGCTATTTTCTATTCAAATTAACCATACTTTAGCATGCTTTTCCCAACTATAGATATCTCCATAATTGGCTTGGCTCAATAGATATTCCCTTTGCACCATAACAATTATAAATAGTCAACTCTTTTTAGCTCCTACGTAAGTTAAGCGCTTATTTGGGCAAAATAAGCGAAACTTTATAAGGAGGACGACGGATTTGACATTTCAGTTGCCAGACTATAAGCAACCTAACTTTGACCAAGAACCTTTTCTATCTTCACCAGATGCTCAGGTTATTGTCGTTAAAAAACCAGGAGTCGCACCAGAGCATTATCATGCCCTCTCCATCTATCCAGAGTACTTCAAAATCAATGGAGATTGGATTCTAGCCACTGAAAGCCGGATGGATGGTGTACCCGTACTAAGAACAGACGGGTCCGTCCATGTTGTTGAATTTAGAAATCTGAACGTTGGAGATAAAGTAATAGTCGGTCGAAGGGAAGACGGTCATGAGGGAATCTATGTATATGCTGATGGCTTTCGATCAAATGACACAAATACGGATTTATTTGCTTTTCGCTCCGGCCGTTCCAGGGAAACAGCCTATTCTATGGACTATAATGACCTCTATGAACTCCTAAAGTATGAAAAGGATCATGGCTATATCGTCTGGGTCTTAGGTCCAGCGGTTGTCTTTGATTATGATTCTAGGCAAGCCCTCTCCACTTTAATCTCGAAGGGTTATGCTCACGCAATCCTTGCAGGAAATGCCATGGCAACCCATGACCTAGAAGCTGCTCTGTTTGGAACCGCTCTGGGCCAAAATACTTATAATCAGCAATCTCCACCAAATGCTCACTATCACCATCTAGACTTAATAAATAAAGCCAGGGAAGCGGGTTCCCTAAAGGGACTTATCGAGCAGGAAGCTATTGACGAAGGTGTTGTGTATTCTGCCATTACAAATAATGTGCCTTTGGTGCTTGCTGGCTCGATTCGTGACGATGGACCATTGCCACCTGTTATTGCTGATGTCTATTATGCCCAAGATGAAATGCGCAAGCACACTCGTCAAGCCACTACCCTCATATGTCTTGCTACCCAGCTACATACCATTGCCTCAGGAAATATGACGCCAGCTTACACTCAAAAAAACGGTGAGATTCGCCCCGTTTATATTTACTGTGTCGACATAGCCGAATTTGCTGTTAATAAACTTAGAGACAGAGGTTCCTTAGAGGTAACCACTTTGGTAACGAATGTTCAAGATTTTGTCGTTCACTTAAGAAATAATTTAGTGCAAACCAGGCAGGATTCCTGAGATTTATTTTGAGTTACATTGAGAATGTCGACCTTTATACATCAGAAACAAAATCAGAGTAGAAGACGGAAATAGCCCCGTCCTCTACTCTGACTTAGTTTTTAAAAAGCTTTTTTGGGCCCCTTTTATTGGACCAACTCATTTTGGTAATTGAAAGGAACTTTTCAAAGATACAATTCTGTTAAAAATGAGTTTTTTCTGTTTGGTGCTTAAGGGATCTACATTAAAGTAGCCATGTCTAAAGAATTGGAATTTGTCCTGAGGCTTTGAACTTTCAATATTTGGTTCCACAAAACCTTGAACGATCTCAAAGGACTTAGGATTAATGTGCTCTAAAAATGAGGTCTCATCCTCTTCATCTTGATCTAAAATCAAAGGTTCGTATAATCTAAATTCCGCAGGTACAGCTTGCGATGCATCTACCCAGTGAATTGTCCCTTTGACCTTTCTTCCCGTAAAACCTGATCCACTCTTGGTCTCTGGGTCATAGGTACAGTGCAACTCGATGACCTTGCCGCTCTCATCCTTGACGATACTATTGCATTTAATAAAATACGCGTTTTTTAAACGAACTTCATTCCCTGGGAAAAGCCTATGATACTTAGGAGGTGGATTCTCCATAAAATCGTCTTGCTCAATATAAATCTCGCGCGAAAAGGGAATTTGCCGATTCCCCATTTCCGGATTCTCCGGGTTATTTTCAGCCTCTAACATCTCTACTTGATCTTCTGGGTAATTAGTAATAAGGACCTTAAGCGGATCAAGAACGGCCATAGTCCTTGGTGCCTTAAGCTTTAAGTCTTCTCTAATAAAATGCTCCAGCATCTTGCTGTCGACAACACTATCCGCTTTAGCCACCCCGATTTCACGAGCGAAATTACGAATCGCCTCTGCAGTATAACCTCTGCGTCGAAGTCCCGAAATGGTAGGCATTCGAGGATCATCCCAACCATCCACGACTTTCTCGTCGACCAGTTGCTTTAGCTTGCGCTTACTCATAACCATATTTGTAATATTTAAACGGGCAAATTCATATTGATGGGGTACATTCTCCATTTCACACTCTCGAATGACCCAATCATACAAGGGACGATGATCTTCAAATTCCAACGTACAAATGGAATGCGTAACACCTTCAATAGCATCTTCTAACGGATGAGCAAAATCATACATGGGGTAGATACACCATTTGTCTCCTGTATTATGATGGGTGGCATGTGCAATCCTGTAAAGAACAGGGTCCCTCATATTAATGTTTGGTGAAGCCATGTCTATCTTGGCACGTAAGACCTTTTGCCCATCTTTGAATTCCCCTTGACGCATACGTTCAAATAACGCTAAGTTTTCTTCAACAGACCGATCCCGGTAAGGGCTTTTTTGTCCTACCTCTGTGAGTGATCCACGCATCCGACGAATTTCCTCGGCTGTAGAATCACAAACGTAGGCCTTGCCCTTTTTAATCAGCAAAACTGCCCGTTCGTACATTTCCTCAAAATAATCCGAGGCAAAAAACAAATTATCCCATTCATATCCAAGCCAAGATACATCTTCCTTAATTGATTCTACATATTCCGTATCCTCTTTCACTGGATTGGTATCATCAAAGCGCAGATGGGTCTTACCCTTAAATTCATCCGCTAATTCAAAATTCAAAATGATGGACTTTGCATGCCCAATATGTAAATAGCCGTTAGGTTCCGGTGGGAAACGTGTGATAATATGATCCACCTTACCTAATTTTAAATCCTCGTTAACAATATTCTTAAGAAAATTCGAGGAGGATTTGTTTTCCATCCGTTATCAACCTTTCTCACTAGATAATCCTGATTTTGCCATTTTTACCCCTACCCTCAATAATACTGCATTCATGGCGAGAGTTCAACTTTACCTTCAAACTTTTAAGAAATACGATTAATCTTCCTAATTATCTTAAAAAACCATAGGACCCTCTTCTTTATAACGAAAGGATAGATGGCTTACTTCAATCGGGCCTGTAAAGGGTTTAAAGGCAGCTACACTTCGATACGCTGCTTTCAGGCATAAAAAATAATTAGTTTCCTAATAATAGCAACTTAAATACTTATAAAGCCTGTAACTTTAGTCTCATAAAATTAAACTAAGTTACAGGCTTGATCTTATATATCCTTAACTGATGTCTTTTATTGAGACTTGATTTCCGTAAGCACTAATGAAACATCCGTGGTTTTGTTATCACGGTAATATGTTACAGTAACCGTATCTCCCGGCTTATGTTTCAATAACTGATGGGTTAATTCCAGAGAACTCTTGATTGCTATGCCATTAATCTTTGTCAAAACATCCCCGGCCCGGATTCCCGCCTTTTCAGCCGGCCCGCCGGGAGTGACTTTGGAAACATAAGCTCCTTCCGGCCATCCTCGTTGACTAGCATATTCAGCTGTATATCTAGGATCAATTTGGACATTAAGCCCAGGATGACTGGCATACCCTTTTTCTATTAACTGTTTAATGGTGGGTAAGGCATCCGTAATAGGAATAGCAAAACCCATACCTTCAAATCCTGGTTCTTGATTTTTTGCGGAATTTATCCCGATCACTTGCCCTTGGTAATTTACAAGTGGCCCCCCGCTGTTTCCAGGATTGATAGCAGCATCAGTTTGAATGAGGTTAAAACTTGCTTCGCCGGGAATATTCAAAATACGATTGGTTGCAGAAACAACACCAGTAGTCACAGAGCGAGCAAATTCTTGTCCTCCAGGGTTCCCGATGGCTACCACCGGTTCACCGACTTGTATTTTTGAAGAATCCCCCAGCTGTGTAGCTACTAGGTCCTTTGTATCTGTAATCCGAACCACTGCTAAGTCCGTACGTTCATCTCCGCCGACAAGTCTTGCATCAAGATTACGGCCATCGGCCAGACTTACAATGAGTTTTTCTGCACCAGCAATCACATGATTATTGGTGACAATGTAGCCATTTTTAGCATCAATGATAAAACCCGAGCCGCTACCTACTTCAGTAAAACTACTTCCTCCGAAAAATGCCCCTCGTGATTGAAAATTAGCAATCCCGACAACGGCTGGCCCAGTAGTTTTTGCAATCTGAGGGACTGGGAAATTAGCTCCGTCTGTTTGAATCGATGGGGTGGTTGGTCCTTCATTTAAAATGACTTGGTTGGTGGGTGTCACTTGCTTATTCCCGTACACCGATGGAACCAATGCCACGGCAATAATTCCACCTAGAACTGCACTGATTAAAGCAATTACAAGGGTAGAAAAAAAGCCACGCCCTCTGCTAGAATAATTATGATCCTTATAGTAGTCCATAACTAAACCTCCTCAGCCTATTATTCCATTAACATCATCAATTCATGCGGGGAATGACGCGGAGCTACAGCAACATGAACATCAGAGTACTCTTTAGCCCTCTTTGAGTTTCTAAGAATACCAAGAACCGTAGACAAAGCGATTTCCGGAGTATTATTTTCTTTACTTAGATGGGCTAATATGACACGTTGCGTATTTTCTTTAATCCATTCGATAAGCCCTTCTGCCAACTGCTTATTTTCTAAATGACCATATTTCCCGCTGATTCGCCGTTTTAGATAGGCGGGATAAGGCCCATTCTGTAATCGGTCTTTATCATAATTAGCTTCTACGACAAGGGCATCGCACCCTTGCAGATGTCGGTGCATTTCTTCAGTTATCATGCCACTGTCAGTGGCAATCCCGATTGCTAAGTCTCTTCTATCCTTTTGCCTGGGACGTGAAACCTTTAGTCCGTAGCTTTCTCGACTATCATGAGATGTAGGATAGAGCAAAACATTAAGGCCTGCACAAGAAAAAGACTCTTGAACTTCTATGCGCTGATTTTCTGCAAGCTTTCCCAGGGAAGGACCCATAACCTTCCAGAGCCCCGCCGTAGCGTAAATTGGTATTTTTAACTTCCTGGCTAGTATTCCCACTCCACGAATATGATCCACATGTTCATGAGTAACTACAATTCCTTCAATTTCCGAGCACAATAGGTTGACCTGGGAAAGGTTATGCAATAGACTCTTTCCACTAATTCCACAATCTACAAGTAAATGCCGGTTATCTTCCCCAACAAGAATTGCATTTCCGGAACTTCCACTCGCCAAGGTTGTAAAATGCAATGATATTCCCTCCCTTCTAACAGCAATGAACTCAAAACACCTAACGTTACTCGCCCTTTTTCAAATTAGGGTTTGACATACCATCTGTCGTTTTAGCTTGGAGTTGGCTTTGAGCCATATTAATCATCGCTTGGATTTCCTCTTTTTCTTGATCATTCCGTGCCAGAGGCAGAGCCTTCTGCCACTGATTAAGAGCTCCAGCCCAATCTTGCTTTGCTTGAGAAAGGAAAATACCATAGTTGAACAGGGCATTTATGAAATCAGGCTTAAGGACTATGGCCTCATTATAGCTCTTTTCTGCTAAATCGTAGTCTCCACTATAAAAAGCAGATGTCGCCATATCCACCATAATATTTGGATCGTTATTTGTTTTCAAAACCTGTTGGTATACCTCAACAGCTTTTTTAAAGTTTTCTTGCATCTCGTTAGGCGCTACTACTTGAGCATTTATTGCAGCATCATAGTATTCATTTCCGAGCGCCGTTTGTAATTGAACATTATCAGGGTCTGCTTTAGCTTGCTGAACCATGGCGTCTATTCGCGCCTTTTGGTCTTGGTATTCTGCTTCAGCGTTGGCCGTATTATAGGCTCCCGGGTTAGCCGAAGGTATATCCCCCCCCATAAAGTAACCGATAAATGCCGAACCAACCATAGCAACACTAACAAAAACAGCAAGTACACCCGCAAAAATACGTTGCGATTTTTTATTCAAACAGTTCTCCCCCTTGACCATTTAATCCCAAATAACATTGTACCATGTCTTTTCAACCCGTCAAACCTAAAATCTTAAAGTGTGTCAAAAGGACCGTCCCCCTGACACGCCCCGGACATAAGTTCTTTGATCTTTACGTAAAGGGCTACTTCCAAACGTTTTTTTTGAAGCTCACATCCTAATGTGTAAACCTCTGTCAGGTTCTGGGTAAAGGAAACGTTGGCAGCATGACATCCTCCACTACAGGCAAAGCGTGCCCAACACTCTCGGCATGACGGCTTCGCGTAGACATGGGCGGAACGAAATTCCTTTACTAGTTCTTCCTTTAATTGGAGTGGGGTTTCATCGTAGAGTGACCCAAGCTTATAGGTCTCCTGACCAACAAACTGGTGACAGGGATATAGATCTCCCTCGGGTGAAATTGCCACATACTCGTGACCAGCCCCACATCCTGAAAGTCGTTTGACCATGCAGGGGCCTTGATCTAAAGCAACATTAAAATGGAAGAAGTTAAAATCTCGTCCTTGCCCACGGCGTAATATCAACTCCTCGCCGAGGCGATCATAGGCTTCGCGTATTTTATCGAGATCTCCCTCTTGAAAGGCATAAGCATCCTTAGGTCCCGCTACAACAGGTTCCACGGATATTTGTTTGATTCCTAAATCCGCCATGTGCAAAACATCCTGGTCAAAATCTAAATTAAAATGTGTATAGGTCCCCCGCACATAGTAATAGGTTCCTAGAGCATAAGGCGAGCTTTCCGGTCGTTGGGTAGCAAACTGTTTAATCAACGGAGTAACTTTGGCATAACTTCCTCGACCATCTGCATAAGGTCTCATTCGATCATGTACTTCCGGGCGGCCATCCAAGCTCAAAACCACGCTTATATCTTCTTGTTCAAGAAATTCTTGGATTTTATCATTCAGTAATACTCCATTGGTGGTCAGTGTGAATTTGATGGTTTTACCTCGCTCTGCCCCGGCCTTCCTACCGTATTCAACCAAGTCCTTAACCAATCTAAAATTAAGCAGGGGTTCTCCTCCAAAGAAATCGACTTCACAATGATTTCTATGTCCAGATGATTCTAAAACAAAGTCGATCCCCTTTTTACCTGTCTCTAAATCCATCATTGTTCTACTTCCCCCAAAAGCACCTGTTCCTGCAAAGCAATACTCACAGCGCAGATTGCAGTCGTGAGCAACATGAAGGCATATCGCCTTAACAATAGGCTTTGCTGGATAAGTCGGCTGAATACCTTCCGCCTCCGCCGTAAAAAGTGTCCCTTCTTTACGGAGTTCCTCCAGCTCTTCTAGAATTTCAGTGAGTTCTTCTCCCAGTTCTGTTTTGCCTGTTTGCCTGAGAACCTGGGTAATTCCGGCTATGCTAATACTCCCTGACAACTCTTGCAATTCTTCAATTGCCTTAAGGACATTATAGGTCCCCTCATCGAGGACATGTAAGGATCCGGAGTTAACATCATGGGCAATCGATAGATCCCCTTGACGATAACTATGGACATTTTTCTTTAAGGGATATTTCTCAAAATACAATAAATCTAACATTCACAATCCAGATCCTCTCTTTTTCTAAGTAAACAGAAACAGAACCCGCCCCGCTATGAGGGGTGGGTTCTGAGATCCTATGTTGAATTAAGCCAGCGGCCTTATTTAACACACACTTGATTTCCAACCGTGCAAGACGTCTTACAAGCAGATTGACAAGAGGTCTGGCACTTGCCACACCCACCTGTTTTCACAGTAGCACTTAAATTTGCTTTCACAATTGTCTGAATGTGTTTTGCCATCCAAACACCCTCCTCTCGAAACTATCGTATCTAATTTACTCATCGATTATATCATATAGGCAAGAGGAAAGGCAAAGCCCAACCTTCAGCAAATAGCCTTTTCTTAGGGTATCAATACCCTAAAATAATCTGTAAATCCAGAGTATCAATTATTTGCATAAAATGTTGACGAATTTGCTAGATTATACATATAATAAAGTGTCTAAAGAAAACTAATCTCTGTTAGGTGAGGCTCCTGCATAGACATAGGCCACTGCCCAGAAATGTCGAGAGACGCCAATTGGGTAGAACAGGTATTGCCGACATAAGGTCTTACTTAAGGTGGCTGAGAATACTCTACGCCATGCAGTGCTAAAGCTCAACGAGTAGGGAGGTCAAACATTCGTTTGTAGACCTTCTATTTTGCTATAGAGGTCTTTTTATTTTTTTCCCAATAGTTTTAAACAGTAAGGAGGTGGGTTTATGGATTCTGGCCCTTATCATTCGGGAAATATTATAGATATCAACTCAGGACTGAGCCAATTAACAATAGGCGCCAGACTCCGTTCTTAAAAGGAGGGAATTAGATGAATGACTTAAAAGTTCTAGGAGAATTTTATTTCAGCCAATTGCTAAATAAGCCTATCAGAGATGCTAACGGACGTCGGATTGGACGAATACTAGACATGGCCATCCGTTGGGACAGTGTCTCTCCTCATGTTACAGGGATTCGATATTCTAAAGGGGTTCATGACTTAATTCCCATCAAACTAGTCGCCTCTTGGGATTATGGCGGGATGCGCCTAAACACCGGGTTTGATCCTCAACATATCTGCCCTCTCCATGAGGATGAAACATTTATTGGCAAATGGCTGTTAGATAAACAAATAATTGACTTAGAAGGCTCAAGATTAGTACGTGTGAACGATATCTCTTTGTCTTGGGTATCCCATGAAGATCAACGATATATCGTTCTAGTGGCTGTGGATATCGGTGTCCGAGGTTTATTCCGCCGCTTAGGGGTTGAGTTTTTATTAACTCGGATTGAGAATAAGTTTGTGGGTTGTCAATATATTAAACCTTTAGAAAATCGAACCTCCGCTCTCCAGCTTACTCGAGAAAAAGAACAGCTTCGTCAGCTTCATCCTGCAGATATTGCTGATCTTATTGAAGACATGGATTACAAACAGCGTGCGAACTTCCTCAACGCCCTTGATTCTCAACAAGCGATTGATGCTTTGGCTGAGATGGAATTGGATACGCAAGTTGAAGTGATCACTCAAATGGACGAGGAACGAGCTTCAGATATCTTAGAGGAGATGCCCCCAGATGAAGCGGCAGATATTCTCAGTGAATTGTCCTCGCAAAAGTCAGAAGAACTCCTCAGTTTAATGGAGTCTGATGACGCCGAAGATGTTCGTGAATTAATGCAATATGAGGAAAATACCGCCGGTTCACTTATGACAACGGAATATATCGGCTTGCCAATTTGGATTACGGCTGAACAAGCTATTAATGAATTAAGGCGGCTAGCTCCCGAAGCAGAAACAATTTATTATCTTTATGTAGTCGATGAACAAGAAACACTAGAAGGGGTTCTTTCTCTACGAGAACTAATTATTGCTTCTCCTGATACTACTCTAAAAGATTTAATGCACAAAAAAATTGTGAAGATCTCTCCTTATGACGATCACGAAAAGGTCGCCGATCTCATTCATAAATATGGTTTACTTGCAGTTCCCGTCGTGAATCCTCAAGATCAAATTTTAGGAATTATCACAGTTGATGATGTATTAGAATTATTGATGCCGGATCGCCCTCGCGTGGAAATTTACTCCACCTTAATTGCTCACCGACGCAAAGCAAAAGGAGGGCATAATGAATGAACCTAAAAGCACGTTTTACCCTGTTCTTTGCCATTATGGGACCGGGAATGGTCACTGCCTTTGCGGATAATGATGCTGGAGGAATTGCTACTTACGCTGCGGCAGGAGCTAAATATGGTTATTCGCTTATCTTCACTATGCTCATTAGCACTGTGCTTCTGGCCATCGCCCAAGAAATCTCTGCTCGCACTGGTGCAGTAACTGGCCGGGGGCTATCTGACTTGATTCGAGAAAATTACGGAGTAAAATGGGCTTTCTTCGCTATGAGTGTCCTTATGATTGCCAATCTAGGAACTACAGCTTCAGAGTTTTCGGGAATTGCAACGAGTTTTGAGATTTTTGGTGTAAGTAAATATATATCAGTACCGATTATGGCTTTTATCATCTGGTGGCTTGTTATCAAAACTGACTATGCCAAAATGGAAAAAATCCTGCTGTTTCTCTGCTTGACCTTTTTTAGTTATGTCATCTCCGGTATTATGGTCAAACCACCCTGGCCTCAAGTGTTTGTCGAATCCATTACGCCCACTATTTTGGGCACCCCAGCCTTTCTCTTAATGGTGGTTGGTGTCATCGGAACTACCATTACTCCCTGGGGACAGTTCTATGTTCAATCTTCCGTCGTCGATAAGGGAATCACAGCCCAAGATTATCGCTACACACGTTGGGACGTTTTGATCGGGACTTTTTTTACCGGATTCATTGCTTTCTTCATTATTGTATCCACTGCAGCTACGCTTTTCGCGAATAATATTCCCATTGAAACAGCTAAGGATGTGGCCCTTGCCTTAAAACCCTTAGCTGGAGAATATGCTAGTTTACTTTTTGGCTTTGGATTACTTGGTGCATCTATGTTAGCGGCTTTTGTACTTCCACTAAGTACCGCCTATGCCGTTTGTGAAGCCTTCGGCTTTGAACATGGAATTAGTAAATCCCATAAAGAGGCCCCTGTGTTCTTCAGTTTATATACGGTTCTTATCGTCCTAGGAGCAGCAATCGTTTTATGGCCCGGTTTATCCTTATACCACGTCATGTTGACAACTCAAGTCGTGAATGGAATCCTTTTGCCCCCAATTCTCATCTTCATGGTACTAATCGCCAGTAAGAAAAGTATCATGGGGGAGTATGTTAATTCGAAGTTTTTCAATGTTATATCCTGGACATTTACTTGTATCCTAGTGTTACTTTCCCTGCTCTTACTTCTATCAACACTATTTCCTGAGTTTATCACTAGTGTTTTTGGGGCTTTAGGGCTTTAGGCCTCTAAAGTTTTTGGGATTTTGAATTTTGGTTTCTAGGGAAATTAGATGCAATAAGTATATGTTAAAATAATGGTTCAAGAAATGCCCTGCAGCCTTGCAGGGCATTTCTGCTTATCGATGAAGGAGAAACTTCAGATTCCATATTGGCTTTGTTGATTCACATGTATATTCCTCACTAGATCGTTTAATCTACCTATAGGAGTATACAAAGGAGGGGTCTTTATGGGGTTCGGACAGTTATCGATCGAACTGATTGTAGGGTTTTTTAGTCTATTACTTGTTACAAGGTTTCTAGGCAAAACCCAAATCACACAACTTACTGCTTTTGATTTTATCTCGGCACTAATTATGGGTGAGCTTCTAGGAAACGCCATTTATGATGACGATACTGGGATTGTAAAACTTATTTATGCTATTGCCCTTTGGGGTCTCCTAATCTTTACTGTACAAATTATAGGGCAAAAGTCCATTTCACTTAGAAACCTTTTCGAAGGTAAACCCTCCTTAGTTATTCAAAAAGGGATCATTGATCCGCAAGCCCTTAAAAAAAATCGGACAAACATTAATGAGCTTCTGACATTATTAAGAGATAAGAATGTTTTTTCAGTTCGAGAAGTCGAATATGCTGTACTCGAACCCAACGGCTCCTTAAGTATCTTACGAAAACCAGAATTTGATACACCAACAGTTAAAGATTTAAATATTCCCTTAAATAGCAAATCCCTACCAAAGCTTCTTGTGAGTGATGGTAAAATACTTAATCCTGTATTGCAAAGCATTGGCAAAAATGAGTCTTGGCTTATGACCAAACTTAAACAACAAGGCTATGATAATCTAGAGAACATCTTCTTTGCTGAATGGAGGGAGGAGGACGGTTTACATGTTATAGGTAACGATCAATTTGATTCTTCATTTGGCGTCAATAGAGGCTAAAAACGGGCCAGTAGCTATTTAATCTACAGACCCGCTTCTGTTTAAGAATTTTATGCTTATTCCCGATTTTTTTCCTCGGCCTTTTTTAGTTCTTCTCTGGCTTTTTCTTCAGCCTTTTTAGATTCTTCTCTGGCTTTCTCTTCAGCCTTCTTCAATGCTTCTGTAGACTTTTCTTCTTGCCGTTTTAACTCTTCCGAAGCTTTTTCTTCTACTTTTTCTATCGTCTCGTTTGCCTTTTCAACCTGTTTAAAACCGGATTCAATTCGTTTTTCGGCTTGCTCAACAAGATTCTTTACTTCTTCTTTTGAGGAATCTGCAGCGTCCTTTAGTTCCTCAAGTTCATTTTTTAAAGCTTCTGCTTCTTCTAATTTTTGTTCAGCGTTTTTAATTGCTTCTGCATCCCCTGTTTTTTTAGCAACTTCAAGCTCTTGTTTAGCCTTCTCGAACTCCTTTTTGACTGCAAAAAAAGCATCTTTAGCCGCATAGAAACCATTAACTGCAACAATCTCTTTATCTTGGTTATTTAAGGCATTTTCAATTGCATCCTTAGCCTCTTCTGGAACCTTATCAAGAATCGTCTGTAAGATTTCTTCACTTCTTTTGAACGATTCATTCAGATTCTCAACAGTCTGTACGGCTTCATCCTTCGCTTTAATTGCGTTGTTTATATGTGCGGTTGCAGAGGCTAGCATTTTAACATATTCAGCTGTTGCTATACTAACAAGCTCGACTTCACCTTCGTTAGCCATAATAACTGCCTCAGCAGCTCTTTCAGTTGCAAATTGTGACATAAGTTTTGCTAGTTTTTCCTCACTTTGTGTAATTGCAATCTGAAGCTCTTCAATTTTGCGTTCTAAGCTATAAAAATTGGAATCTGGTAGTACACCGGCTGATTCTTCAATTTCTTTCAAACTTACGACCTTTGTTAGTACTCCATCATTACTTGTTACCAAATTAGAACTTGTAGTAACATCACTGTTTGCATACACATTACCAGTAACTCCGGTTAAAAAAATAGCTAATGTCATTGTCGCAATCTTTTTTCTCATTAAATAGTCCTCCTTAAAATGTTCTACTAATTCATTCGATTGGATTATTATGTTTAGGAGGGTGCAAGCAAGAAAGCATATATTTCTAGTTTAAATCATCCTTCCTCGGCCTACGCAAAAAACGGGTTCAGAATTCCTCTATAGGAAACTCTGAACCCGTTGCTATTACTGTATGGAGCGGACGACGAGATTCGAACTCGCGATCCTCGGCTTGGGAAGCCAATGCTCTACCGCTGAGCCACGTCCGCTTATTTTATGGCTTGGTGGTTATTATACCATCAAGCTCTTTTCCCAACAAAGAAAATTATAAGCTCTACACTTAAATATGTCAACTCATACTGTATAATTCCAGTCTTTTATACGGACGTTCAACGCTAGTTGAAGTGTGCACTAGTTTAGATGCTCTGAAAGGAGTCTGCCCAGTTCGCAAGTTCTCCACGGAAGTTCTTTGTAAGTGTTAGGATTTTGCAATAGGGTTGACTCTTAAAGTGTTCCATATACGGTACAAAACCACTTTTTGCAACAGGGATGTCAATCTGTCCTGAATGCCCAATGCAGATCACTTTACAGGAATCGTGTACACGCGTGAAGATTTTTCTAAGTTCTTGGACAGAAAAGTTTTGACACTCATCAATAATGATTGTCATATCCTTAAGATTAGTTCCTCGGAGAAATAAGGGGGTTTTGGGGTAACACCAAATGCTGTCCATCACCCGTTTCATGCTTACCTTCCTACGAATAGCCTCATTGACCAGTGCTTCTTCATTGTATACACATTGGGCCGGGTTCTCATTAATCTCTAAGAGAGCATCTATCAAAGGCTGATGATAAATGCTTTCCTTCTCGGATTGAGTGCCAGGTCTGAACCCCATAGCTGATTCTTGAACGGGATTAAAAATATAGGTTAAAGGTTGCTTAAATAGCTTAGCACAAGCAACCGCAAGGGTAGTCTTTCCAGTCCCAGCTTTGGCATTGACCATGACTAATTGATAATCAAAGATCGCATCAACATATTCACGTTGTTCTGGCGTAAGTCTTGGTGCAAACCCAAATAATAAGTTATTCTCAGGTAATGGCATAGTATCACCAACCTTGTTTACAATTATTTGTTTACCACTAAAACATAATTAATATCTTACCCATACCTTATTTTAATTGAATAGAAATTTAATGCTTTTAGTATCTCAAAATTTTAAATTAGCATTCTTGTCTATTATGGTCCTTTAAAGCTGCACGGTTTTAGTTGCTACGACAAAAAAAGTTCTGATTTTCCTTCAGAGGAAATACACAGAACCTTTAGACCTAATTTATAGATATTCGTAATTGTTTATATTGGCTAATAGTTAAATGGTGCCTCAGGACGGAATCGAACCGCCGACACGAGGATTTTCAGTCCTCTGCTCTACCGACTGAGCTACCGAGGCAAAAACAATAATGGTGACCCGTACGGGATTCGAACCCGTGTAACCGCCGTGAAAGGGCGGTGTCTTAGACCGCTTGACCAACGGGCCATGTGAGTAGGCTGCTTCAAAATCAACTTAGTTAACGTATATATTTAAAAGACACTCACAAATATGAATTTTACACTATGTTTCTATCTGTGTCAATACTTAAATGTCATTAAAAATAATATTTTCTTGTTAATTCGACTATTGATTTGTTGTTCATTTGTAGTTTAGAATAACTATTTACGTGCTAAATCTTACTAGAATTAGTACCTAAATGGGATAGAAAGCTGGTTAACTCCTATCCCATTTACCACAGTATTTTTAAATATTAAATTTCTTTAAGGTTTCTTCCAATTCCTCCGCCATCTTAGCCAAAACCTGACTTGAAGAAGAAATTTCCTCGACTGATGCAGACTGTTCCTCCGTCGCAGCAGACACGGTTTGGGTCTGACCAGTGATTTCTCGACTCGTCTCATAGATATTCGTAACTGATGAGACTATTCTTTCGCTACCCACTGCCATTTGTTGAATCTCCTCCGAGATTTCTTCAATCTGAGAGGAAACCTGCTTAACTAAGGTCGTTATTTCACCAAAGGCTAGGCCGGCGGTCTCAGCTACTGCTGTCCCGAGTTTAACTTGGTGTGTCCCCTCATTTATTGATAAGACAGCCTTTTGTGTGTCTTGTTGAATACCACTAATCAATGAGGCTATTTGCTTTGAAGCTTCCTGAGATTGTTCAGCCAATTTACGAACCTCATCTGCTACAACGGCGAAACCTCTGCCTTGCTCACCTGCTCGTGCAGCCTCAATCGCAGCATTCAAGGCAAGTAGGTTCGTCTGAGCTGCTATACCTGAAATGGTATCTACAATTTGCCCAATTTCTTTAGAACGTTCTCCCAAGTTCATAACCACATCTGCGGATCCTATTACCGTTTTTTCAATATTAATCATTTGTTGAATTGTTTTCTCAATCGCCTGGCTTCCCTCTGATGCAGAAAAGGCGGTTTTCTCCGAGGATTTAACAACTACTTTAGCATTTTCCATCATATGTTGTATTCCTGCCGACATCTGCTCGACACTGGCAGATGTTTCATTAACTGCACTTAATTGTTTTTCTGCACCCAGGGAGACTTCGGATATAGCTGCTGCTACTTGATAAGAAGCTTGGGCTGATTGTTCTGCCCCAGCACTTAATTGTTGTGATGAGGCAGCAACTTGCTTTGAAGAAGATGACACATGTTCAACAAGTTGAATTAGATTTCTCGTCATTGTTTCAAACGCCCTGCTAAGTTGACCTAATTCATCCTTCGATTTGTTATTAAGGCTTCCTACTTTTAAATTGCCTTTTGCTATTTCCTCTGCATTCCTCGCTAATGCAACAATCTGATCGGAAATCCTTTTACTTAAAATAGTTCCTAATACCAAAGCTATTCCCAAGGCCCCTAAGATAGATACCAAAGTATAGACAATACTGCGTATACCCTTTTCGCGATATTCATGTTGCTTCTCTGATACTAGTTTATCAATGTCATCGACCCAGTTTCCCGTCCCAATCACCCAATTATAGGGCTGGAATAATAACGTATAACTCCTCTTAGGTAACGGTTCTGTCTCATTTGGTTTAGCAAATGAATAATCTGTATAGCCGCCATCTACTTTAGTTCCATTAGCAATAAACTCCTGAACAAATAATATACCTTCGCTGTCCACAGCATTATAGCGAGACTTACCCTCAGAAGCTTCTCTCCCAAGAAGAACAACATTCATCCCCTCTGTGGTATCAATCCAAAAGTAGTTCCCGTTGTCAAAGCGTAAATTTCTAACTAAATCAGCGGCTTTCTTTTTAGCTTCATCGGGAGTTAATTCTCCTCTTTGCTGACTTTCATAAATATCTTTAACTAAACTATGGGCAGTCTGAACCTGGAGTTTAATAGTCCGATCAAATTGCTCATATAAGGTTTCTCGATATTGTTCAACGTTAGTTTGCTCCGTTACCCTTACATTATAAATATTATAGCCTCCGAGAATAGAACCCATAATAAGTGCTGTGGCCACTAACAAAAGTATAATGCGGTACTTTATTTTTGTCATTTTTTCCATGTCCCCTTTTCTAACTACTTTAAAAACCGCGAAATGAAGGAATACATCCTTTCGAGTTGTTTGGTTCTTAAATAAACAAAATCGCCCCCTCAAATAAGGCGCGACATAGTCCTCAATTGGCAGCTCGGCCATCATCACCCTAACGTGGAAGACCCGTAGCTTTGCGTCCTCAGCTTTAACCAAGTTTGCCTTTGTCAGTACCTTATGTAATATTTTAATGAATACTTCAATGTTCCTAGTCCTTTACTGAACTATAACACAAGGAAAACAAAAATTATATATATATTTGATGATATTCGACTAAATTATATGTATTCTCTCTACTATAGGATTCATCTATTAACTCCTACTCTTTAATTAGCATTTAATTCGTACTCCCAATCCTAGGCGGGTCAAGAAACTCTAATAACAAAATAAGACAGAAAAATAAATTAATTTATTTTTCTGTCTTTTATCATTACAGTAAGGGTAGTAATTATCCTACCATTTAAAATAGTATAATTATACTAGTGTATATGTTTTATAAAAATACATATAAAAACCTAGCCGATTAGACGCTGTTCATATTTTCTAAACACATATGCCGATACTGAATACCATCCTAAAATACAATAGGGCGATATAGTTTTGCAAACCGTAGTAATGAAATAGATCTAGCTGCTCCATGATAATCCCGACGAAGGTTTTTAAATATAATAGGTATTTTAGTAACAAACAAAATTTAGCCATGTTAACACAACCTTCCGATTATAGAATGTGATTACCTGTTCACACTCTGTAAATCATCTGCTATGAAAACATGGCTAACTGGGCAAAAATGCCCTTATCTGCTTATTGGTGGGCCATCCGCGACTCGAACGCGGGACACCCTGATTAAAAGTCAGGTGCTCTAGCCGACTGAGCTAATGGCCCAATATTTTGTACCACAGGTTTGGATTTTACACGAAAGTATTCACTCTGTCAAGGCTTTTCGTTAACATATATCATATCCCAGTAGCCCTTTTGAAGAAGCTAGCGTTATAGAACATCAAACCCTAAAAAATTTCCCCTCGTACAATCGTTTGTTCCCGTCCAGGGCCGATTGCAACCAGCGTAGCCGGAACACCTGACAGCTCCTCAATTCGACGGATATAATTTTGAGCTGCCTGTGGTAGGTCCTCGAAGCGTCGAACCATTGTAATATCTTCTTGCCAACCAGGCATTTCTTCATAAACCGGTTGACATTGTTTGAAAATCTTCTGACTTTGTGGAAATTCACGGAGGATCTCGTCCCCAACCTGATAACCAACACAAATCTTAAGTTTCTCAAATCCTGTAAGAACATCGAGTTTTGTAACCGCAAAATCAGATATACCGCTGACACGGACGGCATAACGAGCAATTACTGCATCGAACCAACCGCAACGACGCGCACGGCCAGTCGTAGTTCCAAACTCGTGGCCGTTCTTCTGCATTTCAGCGCCGGTCTCATCTAATAGCTCTGTAGGGAAGGGGCCTTCTCCTACACGCGTAGTATAGGCTTTTATAACCCCGATGACACGATTAATCCGGGTGGGACCGACACCAGCTCCTATACAAGCACCACCAGCAATCGGATGAGAGGATGTCACAAAGGGATAGGTACCATGATCTATATCAAGCAAGGTCCCTTGAGCTCCTTCAAACAAAACTTTCTCTCCTGCTTGAATACTTACATCGATTGTGAGGGAACTATCCGTCACCATTGAACGAATTTTTTCTGCATACCCTAGATAGGTTTCATAGATACCATCAAACTCAAGGGCTTCCTTGCCATAGACTTTAACGAATAAGTTATTCTTTTCTACTAAATTACGGCGCAGCTTATCTGCGAACTCATCTTTATCTAAAAGATCGATAATTCGTATTCCAATCCGTGAGGCCTTATCCATGTAGGCAGGGCCGATTCCACGTTTCGTGGTTCCAATTTTATGATCCCCGCGTGCCTCTTCTTCTAAGCCGTCGAGTAACCTATGATAGGGCATAATCACATGGGCGTTACTGCTGATGACTAGTTTGCCCGTCTTAATCCCCCGCTTGTCAAGGTAATCTAATTCATCTAATAAGACCTGTGGGTCAATTACTACACCGTTCCCTATTACGCAAGTCTTGTCTTCATAGAGGATTCCCGAAGGGATAAGATGAAGTTTGAACTCTTCCCCATTCGCCACAACCGTGTGACCTGCATTATTACCTCCTTGGTACCTAACAACAACGTTCGCTTTTTCGGCTAGAAAATCTGTTATCTTACCCTTTCCCTCGTCTCCCCACTGAGAACCTATTAACACAACAGCGGCCATATAGATATTCCTCCCATCTTACAAGCTCTATTTCTCTAATTCCAGTCGTCTAAAAATATCATCCACATGATGCAGGTGATACTTTAAATCAAATAAACCCTGTATTTCTTCTTTGGTTAAATAGTTTAAAACACGATTATCCTCCGAAACAACGTCTATAAAGTCCAGCCCTTGCTCCCAAGCCTGAAAGGCATTCTGTTGAACCCAAGCATAGGCTTCTTCTCTCATACACCCATGTTCAACTAAAGCCAGGAGAACTCGCTGGGAAGACGTCAGGCCAAAGGTTTTTTGCAGATTCCGTTTCATCTGGTCCTCACGAATCCTAAGGCCCGCAATAACCTTAGTCATTTGGCGAAGCATGTGATCTAAAAGAATACAGCTATCTGGAAGAATAATCCGTTCTACTGAAGAATGAGTCATATCCCTTTCATGCCAGAGAGCAATATTCTCCATGGCCGCCAATGCGTTACCCCTTAAAATCCTCGACATTCCTGAGACTTGCTCGCAAATAATTGGATTACGTTTATGAGGCATGGCAGAGGAACCCTTTTGTCCTTCTGCAAAGGGTTCCTCTACTTCGAGAATATCCGTGCGTTGTAAATTACGAATCTCCGTCGAAATTTTTTCAATGGTCCCTCCAATTAAAGCCAGAGTCGTCACGAAATGAGCATGCCTATCCCTTTGTAAGATCTGGTTACTTATTAGAGCAGTCTCTATGCCGAGATGTTGACACACTGCCTCTTCTACCCCGGGTGCAACATTAGCATAGGTTCCGACCGCTCCTGAGATCTTACCAGCACTAACAGAGGTAATGGCTTGACCAAGACGTTCACTTTGACGATCAATCTCTGCAATCCATAGGGCCAACTTTAAACCGAAAGTCAACGGCTCAGCATGAATACCATGAGTCCGACCGACCATCACGGCGTATTTGCTCTCTAAGGCTCGCTTAACTAATGCATCTCGAAGCTCTTTTAAGTCTTTTTTCAGCAACCGTCCTGAATCTCTCAATACAAGGCTTAAAGCCGTATCTTTAACATCTGAAGAGGTCAAGCCAAGATGAAGGTATTTTCCAGCTTCTCCGATCTCCTCAACAACTGCTTGCAGAAAAGCAATTAGATCGTGACGCACCACAGCCTCAATTTCTAGAATTCGTTTAGAGTTAACCTTTGCCCTAGCCCGGATTTCAGCCATAGCTTCCTGAGGAATTTCCCCTTGCTTGGCCATAACCTCAGCAACCGCTAATTCAACTTCTAACCAACGTTCATATTCATAGCCATCCTGCCATAACTTTCCCATTTCCTCATGAGTATATCGATCGAGCAACAGCCTTCGCCCCCAATCAAATCTATAGGTTTTAACAAAAGTTCTTAGTAGTTTCCACAATTTAGTGCAAAGTTATCCTAGTGACTAATTACCCACTATTTTTCAACTGCTTTAGTCACTATATCTCGAGCAACTACAATACCCGTTGCCGAAGCTTGCATCAGTCCCCGAGTAATTCCTGCTCCATCTCCTATGGTATATAACCTAGGTATCTCAGTTTCAAAGTTCGTTTTAACTTTTACTTTTGAGGAGTAAAATTTAACCTCAACACCATATAATAAGGTATTTTTGGAATACATCCCGGGCGCGATTTTATCAAAGGCTTTAAGGGTCTCGATAAGGGAGGTCAAGTATCGCTCCGGCAGTACATAGCTGAGGTCTCCCGGAACCGCCGAGAGCAGTGTAGGAATCGTCGTGGATTGACGCAGTCGGCTTTCAGTCGTCCGCCTTCCCTGTAATAGATCTCCGAGACGCTGAACCATTACCCCGCCACCGGTTAACATATTTGCAAGCCGGGCAATATATCGTCCGTACTCAATCGGTTGGTTAAAGGGTTCTGTGAAACGAGTCGAAACCAATAAGGCAAAATTTGTGTTCTTAGTTTTCTTTGCAGTATCTGCATAACTATGCCCATTAACTACAGCAATGCCACCATCGTAGTGTTCTTCCGAGACAACGCCGCCGGGATTGACGCAGAAGCTCCGTGTTTTCAAATCATAGGTATCCGAATAATAGACCAATTTTGGTTCGTAAAGCTCTCTAGTTAAATGATCCAAAATAGAGTTCGGAACCTCGACACGTACTCCAATATCAATTTCGTTATTTTCTGTAACAACACCTAAGCGAACCGTTTGATCAGCAAGCCAATTGGCCCCTCCTCGGCCGGGGGCAGCAACTACATATCGTGCAAATACTTCATCCAGTCCTTGTTCATTCCTACGTTGAATGGTAGCTCCAATAGCTCCATTAGAATCCGCTAAGATTTCCTTAACTTCGGCAAGTTCCCAGAAGGTTGTATTTGTGTTTTGCATAAGATATTCATACATGCCCTTTAGCACATCATAAGCAAGCTCTGTACCTAGATGTCGTACAGGGCAATGGATTAGGGCGATGTTATGGCGAGAGGCCTCATATTCAAATTCTTCCACGCGACGGTTATCTAGACCGTACACAGTTTCCTGAGCTCCGAACTGCCGGTAAATTGAATCAGCATAATCGATTAACTCTTGGGCTTGTTCTTCTCTCATATATTCAACTAAACGACCGCCAACTGCAGGACTTAAAGACAGTTTTCCGTCACTAAACGCTCCTGCCCCTGACCATCCCCTTGTAATAGCACAGGGATTACATCCCGAGCAAACTCCGGTCGTACGGGCGGGGCACTTTCTCTTTTCTATGCTTCGACCACTATCCACAATGAGAATCTGTAGATCTTTATTGTGTTTTGATAACTCTAAAGCCGTAAAAATTCCGGCCGGACCGGCTCCAATAATCAAGACATCGACATTGTGTTTCAATTGTTTCTCCTCCTAGAGCCGTTTCATTTTTTCAAATGGTAACGAACCTCAATCACAAACAATTTCATCTTAACAATCCTGCTCCTCCTTGTCAATCCAATAACCGAACATTAATTATAAAAATACAAAAAACATTCGACACTACAGAAGGGTCTTGTCAATTCTTCGCTGTGCCAGAATCACCATTCGATATTCGTGTCACGATAAACGAAAGCCTATTCTGTCCACCGAGTGTTAGCGGAGGATCTAGCTCCTTCAGGCGTGCCTTCTTCAGGATGACACAGATCTTGAGTTTCTTTCATAGCAATTAGAAAAGTACTTAGTATCAAGTAAAGACCGAACCTTAAGTTTAGGCCTTCTGAATAGTAGCACAAAAATCCCCCTGCCAACAAATGGGTTGGCAAGAGGGATCCGTTAAGCTGTCTGATGTTGCCGATCAAGGTTTACAAACTTTGTAAACTCCTTAAGAAAGCCTAATTCAACGGTTCCTACTGGACCGTTGCGGTGTTTGGCAATAATCAACTCCGCTATTCCTTTTTTCTCTGACTCCTGATGGTAATACTCGTCCCGGTAAATAAATGAAATCACATCTGCATCTGCTTCAATCGCGCCTGACTCTAATAAATCCGACATAATCGGTCGTTTATCTTGACGTTGTTCAACTCCCCGATTAAGCTGTGATAAGGCAATCACCGGAACTTTAAGTTCACGGGCGATTCCTTTGAGGGTTCTGGAGATTTGAGCAACTTCTTGCTGTCGACTTTCGGATTTTTTCCCAACTGACAAAAGCTGAAGATAGTCAATAATAATCATCCCTAAATTGTGTTCTGACTTTAGTCGACGTGCTTTAGAACGAAGCTCTGCCAAAGTGATTCCAACCGTATCATCTATAAAGATTGGGGCATCCGATAGAGGCCCCACTGCTCGCGTCAGCTTTGGCCAATCAGCATCCAATAAATCTCCGGTCCTTACACGTTGTTGATCAACCAACGCTTCTCCACAAAGCATACGTTGCACCAACTGTTCTTTGGACATCTCCAAACTGAAAATCGCAACTGGGACCTTAGCACGAACCGCTGCATTCTGAGCCATATTTAAAACAAGTGCAGTTTTTCCCATGGAAGGGCGCGCAGCAATAATGACTAAATCAGAAGGCTGCCAACCGGATGTCATACGATCCAATTCTGTAAAAAAGGTAGGGATACCTGTTAGATTTCCTTTATGAGCATAGAGATACTCTATCTTTTCAAAAGTTTCAAGTAGCACATCACGAATAATGCTGAATCCGTCTTTAACACGTTGTCGAGAAAGGTCTAGGATAAGTTTTTCGGCTTCCTCTAAAAGCACTCGTGCTTCTTCCCCAGGCTCATATCCTCGTTCTAAGATACTGCCCGTTGCCCGGATGAGCTGACGCAAGAGGGCCTTTTCTGACACCAGCCTAGCGTAGTATTCAATATTTGCTGCGGAGGGGACGGAGCGGGCAATCTCAGAGATTGTCGCTATACCTCCCACCTGTTCCAGACGCCCCTGTTGACGTAAAGCTTCAGCAACGCTAACTAAGTCGACCGGATCTCCTTTCTCGAAGAGATCATGAATTGCCGAAAAGATCAATCGATGATTATCTCTATAAAAGTCATCCGGTTGAAGCATTTCAAAGACAGAACTTCCGGCCTCCGGTTCGAGCATCATCGCACCCAAGACCGCCTGTTCGGCCTCTAAATTCTGTGGTGGAACTTTTATGAGTTCCATATCTTCTCTCCTCCGACCATACTCAATTTCAATGGAATTATCTGTAGTAGGGGCAATTCATGAATTGCCCCTACCCGTATTAAAAAACATGCTTCAAAGCCTCTTCAATGGTACTAACAGCCTCTATTTCAATGCCCTGTAAGCTTTGAGGTACATCTGCTTTATTTTCAAGTGGAATTAGAACTTTACGAACTTCTACCTGCTTTGCACCAAAAATCTTTTCGTAAATGCCCCCAACTGGTTTAACCTTACCTTGAATAGAAATCTCTCCAGTAACAGCTACATCTTGCCGAAGTGGTTGTCTTTTAATCGCACTGTAGATGGCCAAGGTAGTTGCCAGACCTGCCGAAGGACCATCAATTTTCGCTCCGCCAATGACATTGACATGCACATCGTAATTACGTAAATCCTCTCCTGTTAGATCACGTATAACTGCTGCGGCATTAAACACGGCGTCTCTAGCCATACTTCCTGCAGTTTCATTGAAGCGGATAGTTCCCTTTCCCTTCTGCCCTGGAAAGGTAATCGCCTCAATCTCTAGAACCGAACCTAAAAACCCAGATACTCCCAGTCCTAAAACTCTGCCGATTTCCTCATTACTCTGGACTTTGCGAAAAATAAAAGGGGTAAGACGGGCGGAGCGCAGGACTTCATAAACATCTGCACTTGTCACTCGAACTTCCTCTTGATCAGGGTTACGATACCTTGCCAAACCGTAAGCATCCGTCAAAATGCTATTCGCCTTTCGTCCTTCTATAACATATTCACTAATAATCTCAGGAACGTTTTCTTCTAAGGTTACTCCCAGCTTTTGACCAGCTTGACGAATAATATGTTGAACATCCTTCGGTTCTAGCGGTACAAAAAACACTTCAGAACAGCGGGAACGCAGAGCAGGATTTAACTCAGCGGGATCCCTGGTAGTAGCCCCAATTAGGACAAAATCTGCTGGAGCCCCTTCATCAAAGAGTTTCTTAATCCATAACGGGACCTGTACATTGCCTGGGTCATAATATGAAGAATCGAAGAATGCACGCTTATCTTCGAGTACTTTTAGTAGTTTATTTAAAAGCAAAGGGTCCATTTCCCCTATTTCATCGATGAAGAGGATTCCCCCATGAGCATCACTTACCAGTCCCATTTTTGGTTCCGGTATACCAGTATCTGCCAAATCATGCTTTGCTCCCTGATAGATTGGATCATGGACGGAACCTAAAAGAGGGTTAGTCACATCCCTTGGATCCCATCTCAAGGTCGTACCATCCACCTCAATAAAGGGTGCGTTCTTATTAAAGGGAGAATGAGGGCGGTTCTTAACCATTTCTAAGGCAACTCTGGCTGCTGAAGTCTTACCGACTCCCGGTGGGCCATAAATTAACATGTGCTGAGGATAAGGGGTTGCCAGTTTTGCTAAAAGCGCTTGCACAGCGCTTTCTTGCCCAACAATTTCTTCTACAGTCTGAGGACGCAAGACATCAAAGGCAGAACGTTTAAGAGAAATAGTATTCATCTTTTCGAGAATGGCTAATTTCTTAAGTGTTTGGGCATTTTCTGGTCCAGCAGTTTCCTTAAGTACGTTCATCTTAATTTCTTTGACATAATCTTCATGACGTTCCTGCATTTTCTCAGAAACCACACGTTCCAGCCGCTCTTCGACGGCACGCCGCGCTATGAGGTCTGCAATTTGTTCCTCAATTTCCTCTAATATCTGGGGGATTTCCTGCATCTTCGGTATCCTTTGGTCAGTAGGATCATCAGAAACTATTTTGCGTAATCCAGCGACGCGTTCGGAGAGTTTATCTGAACGCATAAGCTTAAGGGCTTCCAAGCGACTGGCCTTTAGCACTAGCTTGTCTGTTCCATAATAATTAGAGAGTAAAACATAAAGTGCTTCCACTTCCCGGCTCCACTCATCCTCATCTTGCAAACGATCACTGAGATTTGTTTGATTTAACCATTTTGTCAAAATCCCTTTCATCAGGGAACCCCTTTCGCGAGAACAGATTACATATCTATATGTAAATAATCTATAACTATTTATTTCTATAGAGCATTTACATTTACCTGAAGCTTTGCAGTCACATCAGAATGGATTTTTACTTGAACCTCATAACTACCCAGGGCCTTAATCGGCTCTTTTAAATCTAACTTTCGTTTATCGACGACAACGTTATGCTGCTTTTTCAAAGCATCAACGATTTCTTTACTTGTCACAGACCCAAATAATCGACCGCCCTCACCTGTCTTTGTCTTAACTTCAATCTGTAACGCACTCAGTTTATTGCCTAATTGAACAGCCTCTTCTTTCTCTTTTGCTTTTCGGCGATCTTCCACAGCTTTCTTATGGGAAATATCCTGAATATTGCCCGTTGTGGCCTCAATAGCAAGCTTCTTCGGGAAAAGAAAATTTCTAGCAAATCCATCTGCAACCTCTAAAATTTGTCCTTTTTTACCAGTTCCTTTTACATCCGCTTGAAGAATAACTTTCATAAATTAATTCCTCCTTTAAGATTCCTCCGGTAGACGTCTGAAATTGAAAACTAAATCGAATAATCCAAACATAATAATACTAACAAAACTAAACATTAAGTATATAAAATTGATAAGAATTAATGCCCATTTAAGAAATCGAGGGATTCTCGGAGATTGTAACAGAAAAATATACGCGGAAAGACCCAACACAAGGGTCAATGCCCCGTAAACGACCATAAGATTAATACCTAGACCACGTAGAACTGGCCAAGAAAATTGATCCCCTAAGAGATAGCTGGCAATCCCTAAGACTGCACCCCAAACTGCATACCAAGGCAGCCTCCAATGAGTGAAGGGAACCCATTTGACTTCCCCTTTATACCAACGCCTCATAATATAGAATACAAACCCAAACTCAATTATAGCGATAATCCCGAAAATACTGGGTATCACTAAAGAATAGATTTCGATCCCTTGTTGTAACAAGTCTCGGATCTGCGGCTCATTTATCCCTTGTTGTTGCATTACTTCCAGCAACCCCGACGCTTGGTATTGCTGAATAGTCGCATCGATCATGACTTTGGAGGTATCGGCATCAAATCCTTGTGCAACAAACGCAAGGGTTGGTAAAGCTCCCAAAACCCCTGCCAAAACAGCACTCCAAAAAAAAGTCACACGAGCCGGCCAACCCTTTTGCCAACCAATAATACCCAGAATTCCTGCTAGGGGTACAAAACTAAGATCATTCAGAGACGTTACCCCAAAAATAAGCAAGGAGACAATATAGCCAATGACCAGGAAAAGAGAGGCCTTCAAAGCGCCTTGACAGCGTCCTAACACAAACACAGCAAACAACAAAATTACTTCCCAAAAAAATCCCCAGGTCCCCATGGCAATACCCACTCCAGGAAAAGTCAATAGAATCCCTCTAGATAAGTAATCTTGTGCTAATTCATCACTTATAAACATCGTTTCCAACTTTCTCCCATGAAGTTAGTCTTCTGGGGCAAGATAGCTTAGTAATAAGCTTAAATCTCCCCAGTGCTTTTCGAGATTCATCTCATCCGTGTTCTTTAAACCTTCAAGCCGTTGTAACAGCATACGGTCAAGCCGAGAAAAATCAAAACCCAACCTTCTTGCTAGCAAATAACTCATTCCTACTAGGTCTGCCAAACCTTGAATCATTTCATCTTCTGAACCACTTAGGGTTCCATGTTGAACAAGCCACTGCGCCTGAATTAGGTTCACCTTTAGCTCATCAATGGCTTTTAGCCCTTTAACCACATCTACTTCAATATCCAGGGCTGCCCCCTCCTAATCTCCATCCACTTCTAAGATCCCACTAAGCAGGAGTTTTTACTCAGTCAGATTTACATAGCGAATTGACTTTTTGAAAACTCTTTAAGAGACAAACTAGACCTATCAAACTACAGTTCGTGATAACCCTGCAAATCTCCTGCACCTTTGTCCAATGAAAATTTAACCAGAGATGAAATGGTCTTAGCGGCCGGTAAAGAAAACTTGGCTGGCGCCCGAAGACAATGTCTTCGCACGTGTTAATTAGCGGAGAAGCCGCAGGCCCGGCGGCAGCCTTAGTTGCCCTTATGCTTAGAAAGTATATAACGCAAGTTTATACTTTCAGACAGTAAAAATAGAAAAGGGGAGCTCTCGCTCCCTTTTATTCTACTCTACACTATATGGCAATAAGGCAATACTACGAGCCCGTTTGATCGCCAAGGTTACTTGACGCTGATGCATAGCACAGTTTCCAGAAATACGACGTGGCAAAATTTTGCCGCGATCGGTAACATACTTACGTACTTTATGTGTCTCTTTGTAGTCCATTGACTCAACTTTGTCTACACAAAAGCTGCATACCCTTTTACGTGGGCGACGTCCGCGTTCACGTTTCATACTAATTCTCCCCTTCCCCTACTAGAATGGGATGTCATCATCCAAATTAACTTCATGTCCAAACGAGCTATTTCCGCCTAGAGATCTTGACTCAGTGCTCCCGCCACCACCGTCTTTTGGACTTAAGAAGCGGACATCGTCGGCAACAATCTCTGTAACCCAGCGTTTTTGACCGTCTTTATCATTATAAGATCTAACTTGGATACGTCCATCGACTGCGGCAAGCTTTCCTTTGGCAAGATAGTTTGCACAAAGTTCCGCTGATTGCCTGAATGCGACACATGGAACAAAATCTGTTTCTTTCTCACCCTGAGCGTTTTTGAATTTACGATCAATCGCTAGTGTGAAGTTTGTTACGGCTACACCACTCGGCGAATAACGTAACTCGGGGTCTCTAGTTAAACGGCCAATCAAAACGACACGATTCAACATATATGCCCCACCGTCCTTTTAGTCATCTTTTCTAACTGTTAAGAAACGGATTACATCGTCGGAGATTTTCATAACCCGCTCAATTTCCTGAGAAGTACGACCTTCGCCATCAAAGTTCATCAGGATATATTGGCCTTCTTTATAATCTTCGATTTCGTAAGCTAACCGACGTTTTCCCCACTTTTCAACCGTTAGGTTAGCACCGCCATTCGCGGCTACAAGCCCACCTAGACGTTCAACGAGTGCTGTGGTTGCCTCCTCATCCAGATCTGGACGGATGATATAAAGTATTTCATACGCTTTCATATTTGCACCTCCCCTCGGACTAAGCGGCCCCGATTTTTTCGGAGCAGGGATATATTTGTACTACCAAGCAAGAATTATACCATTAGGTCACCCAAAAAGCAAATATAAAAAGGGTTCCTGTTGTTGACATTCTGGTTTTCTGGTTTTATACATTAAAGCGGAAATGAACAATATCTCCATCATTCATGATGTACTCTTTTCCTTCCAAACGCACTAACCCTTTATCTCTTGCACCGTTTAGTCCATTGTGCTCCACAAAATCCTTGTAAGCAACTACCTCTGCTCGAATAAATCCATGTTCAAAATCCGTATGAATTACCCCAGCTGCCTTAGGGGCCTTTGTCCCCTGATAAATCGTCCATGCCTTTACTTCAATAGGTCCCGCAGTGAAGAATGTCATTAGGCCCAGTAAATGAAAAGCAACCCGAATTAAACGGTCAAGTCCTGATTCTTCAAGCCCTAAGTCTTCAAGAAAAGCGTCTTTTTCGTCTGCCTCAAGTTCAGCGATTTCCGCTTCGATCTGAGCACATACTACAACAACTTCGGCACCTTCTTCGGCGGCAATCCCCATTACTTGTTGAACATAGGGATTATCAGCTGCAGAAGCAAGCCCGCCTTCACTGACATTCGCGACATAAAGCACTGGTTTAAGGGTCAAGAGCGGAAATCCCTTGAGGATATCTCGTTCTTCATCCGTAAAGGTCAAGGAACGAGCTCCTTTACCCTGATTAAAAACTTCTTTCAAGCGTTCAAGAAGTGCAACTTCTCCCTGAGCCTTTTTGTCCCCTGTCTTTAAGAGTTTGGATGTGCGCTCAAAACGCTTTTCTACACTCTCCATATCCGCTAAAACTAATTCAAGATCAATTGTTTCGATATCCCGCTTAGGGTTGACATTTCCTTCAACATGAACAACGTTTTCATCTTCAAAACATCGAACGACATGCACTATAGCATCGACCTCGCGAATATGTGACAAGAACTTGTTTCCTAATCCTTCTCCTTTACTCGCTCCCTTAACGAGTCCAGCTATATCTACAAACTCGACTGTTGCTGGAACAATTTTTTTAGGATGAACCATATCCGCCAGTTTTTGCAGCCGGGAATCTGGTACTTCTACCATTCCAACATTCGGATCAATCGTGCAAAATGGGTAATTAGCCGCTTCAGCACCCGCTTGGGTGATGGCATTAAACAACGTCGACTTACCAACATTCGGCAAGCCTACAATTCCTGCATGTAATGTCAAGCTGTTTTCCCTCCTCCTAATACGCAGACGAGCTATCCTTACAGATTATATGTGATGTTTCCCTGCAGTGCAACCGCTCTTCTCACTTTTCATCGGCATGCTGAAGGATCTCCTTCAAATTGCGTTCTAACTTTACCCTTGGTATCCAGGCCTGATGCTGACAACCTAAACATTGTATCCGAAAGTCCATCCCCGTTCGCATAACTTTCCAATCAAAACTACCACACGGGTGTGGTTTTCGAAGACGAACAATATCCCCTACATTTAATGGAATCACCGATCGGCTCCCCCCTATATCGAGGTACGAGGTTCGAAGTTCGAGGTTTGACTAATAGAGTTCGCACACCTTCATAACTTCCCATCTCTTACTTCTCTTTTGATAAATTCAATTAACTCATTAATTAACGTTTCATGGGATCAGTTAGTAAAACTGTTTGTTGTGGAGTTCGAATCCCTTCTCTCAAAAAAGCACTATGAATTTGACGCCGCAGTTCCCTCTCCAGACTCCACTGTTCATTAGGTTGGGTAAATGCAATGACTCGCAAAACAGCATTCCGTTCTCCGAATTGGATCACGCCCTGTACTGTGGGAGGATCAATAATTTTATCACTAAACTCCTTACCAACGATCTCACAGACTGAATGCATTACCTTCATCGCTCGATCCAAATCTTCATCATAGGGAACCTGAATGTCAACTAAAGCCCTCATTTTGCCCCGGCTGAAGTTGGTAACAGCAGTAATACTGCCATTGGGAATGATATGTAGTTCCCCTCCCCAGTCCCTTAGATGTGTAGCACGAATCCCAGTTTCTTCAACAACACCTGCGAACTGTCCGGTCTGTACATAATCTCCAACTGAAAACTGATCTTCAAAAAGGATGAAAAAACCTCCAATGATGTCCTTAACCAAGCTTTGGGAACCAAAACCTAAGGCGACGCCGAGTACACTGGCTGAAGCTAAAAGAGTACTCGTATCAAACTTAAAAAGATGTTTTAGAGTATGTAAAATTACGGTAAAGGTAATCAAATAAAACAACATACTACGAAGAAGCGAGAATAACGTATTAGATTTCCGTTCATTCAAAAATCGTTTTCCTCTATGATCAAGCAACATCCGACGAAGTATGTAAATAATCAATCCGTAAGCAACCCGTGAAATAACGAGTATAGTCACAATATAAAGTAACGAATTCAATACTACCGTACCTATTTGGGTCCAATCAAAACCGTTCCAACGATTCTCAATCCAAGTGCTATTCATATGATAGTCTTCCTCTTCAATTATAATAGGCTATCCCCGATATCCCAAAAATGCATGATAGCCACGCATCATCATGACTAAATCCGCAACAGAAGAGATTTCCCAAGGAGAGTGCATGCTTAGGATCCCTACACCACAATCCAAAACCTCCATGCCGTAAATAGCCATATATTGGGCAATTGTTCCACCGCCGCCTTGATCAACTTTTCCTAATTCAGCAGTTTGCCAGGTGATTTTAGCATCATCAAGAATTCGACGAACCTCCGCTACAAATTCCGGGTTTGCATCACTGGTTTCGTACTTCCCTCCAGAACCGGTATATTTGCTTATTACGAGCCCCCTTCCGAGGTAGGCTGAGTTAAGTTTATCCATAACCTCCGCATAATTGGGATCATATCCACCTGTAACATCTGCAGAAAGTGCTTTGGCCCTAGCCATAGCTCTCCGAACCATTAGTCCGTCGTAACTGCCGTTTTGCAAGGTTATGAGTTCGGCAATAAAGTTCTCCAAAAAGCGAGCTTTCATGCCAGTATTGGAATCGCTGCCGATCTCTTCTTTATCAGCAAAAACCACAATGGTCGTCCACTCTGGCTCCTTGATTTTTTCAAGTGCTTTCCAAGCAGCAAAGGAACAGATCCTGTCATCTTGACCATATCCAGCAATAAAGCTTCGGTCCAATCCCGCATAGCGAGCTTTTCCAGCAGGTACGACCTCTAACTCTGCACTCACAAAGTCATCCTCTTCAATACCATACGTTTCCTTAAGTAGGATGAGTATTGAAGACTTCACTCGTTCTTCTTCACTTTCCCCAGTGGAAGGATTGTGTCCTAACAAAAGATTGAGTCCTTCTCCCGAGATAGCCTCACGTAACTTCTTATTATTTTGGTCCTTTGCTAAATGTGGAAGCAAATCGCAAATTGTAAAAATTGGTTCTTCTTCTTCTTCCCCAATCACAATCTCAACTCTTTGACCATCACGAAGGATCACAATCCCATGAAGAGCGAGAGGTAAGGCTGTCCACTGATATTTTTTTATCCCACCATAATAATGAGTTTTGAAAAATGCTAAACCCTCTTCCTCATAAAGGGGGCGCTGTTTAAGATCTAACCTTGGAGCGTCAATATGAGTTACTATCAATCGGAAACCTTCGGATAACGGTCTTAGACCCCCGATTGCCAAAATCCCTGCTTTATCCCGTACTTCAAGACAAACCTTTTGTCCACTACCAAATAACTTTACTTCATCAAGCGAGACAAAGCCTGCTTTTCGAGCCCACCCCTCAATGATCTGCCAAGATTCCCGCTCAGTTTTTCCCTTACTAAGGAAAGATAAGTATTCTGTCATCGCCTGACATTCTTTCTCTGACATCCTTAATTTATCCCACGCCGATTTAACCTTCTTTGAACCCATATAGATCACCTCTCAGCCATATACATATATACCCTGAAAAAAAGTTTAGGTTAATGTCATCCTGAGGGATAGCGAAGGATCTAGGACTTAAGATTCTTCACATCGTTCAGAATGGCAAAAGAGTACTGGATTTTTCATTCATCAGTGGTGCCGCACAGCGGCATGGGGGTCTATTTTAAATTTAAGCAACCGCTAGATATCTTAAGTGTTCTTCTTCTCTGGTTGATTTATACGATTTCAATCTAACAACCTAAAATTTCCGAGTTAGATTTCCTTTGTGTTAGTACCAAACTCCCTTATCCATTGATATTGGCTCAAGCAGTCTTTCCCTAAGTTGGGCCGAAAGCAATTGATCCATGGCATTAAAGATTACTACTAAATTATCGTAAAAGTATGACTCTAGAATTAGGACACTCAAATCGCCGACATCCCCCATCTGCAAGAAGGGAGACAATAGGCCAGCCAAGACAGCTAAGCCAATTAGAGAACTGAGCCCTCCGAATACAAGACCTCCCCCGCGATTAAAGGATTTGCTCCAATTACCTAGAGGACGAAGGAGAATAGCTACTATTACGTGTATCATTAGCACCGTGCAATAAAAAACAAAACCAAAGGCGATAAGACTTAAGATACCTTCGGTGATGGTTTCTGCCAGTTGATGGGTTACTTGTTCGACTGTTTGTGGTATCTGTACACCCGATAGATTTAAGGAAGGAAAAATACTGCGCCATTCTTCAGGAAGGATCCCCAGCATATTTCCTAAAAGCTGTTGTTGTAACGTTTGAGCTTTAGACTCAACAGAGGGAAGTAGAGCTCGATAGATAAGAGGTTCTAGCCATTGGTGAAGTGGTAAATACTGTTCAGCCCAACGCAGAACAGCCATATATTGCCACGAGGCCACTAAGAAACCTACAATCCAACTCAAAAAATTAACAATACTCATTATTAAGCCTCTTTGATAGCCCCTCAACGCTCCCAGCAAGACAAACCCAACTATAAGCACATCAATCAGATTCACATACGTCCCCCCTAGTAGTAACCCACTAACAAGTTTCTTCTAAATTTTGAAATTCTATATTCGATTTAAACCCTCAGAAATCCTGCAGTAAGGCATTAGATAATGTATACAGTCTCAATGTATCCTAATACACCAAAAGGCAGCTTCTAGCTGCCCAACTAAACTTCAAATTGAATTATCGCTTACCCATTAATCACATATAATTAAACGTTAGTGATCTCTAGCTCCAAAACGAACTGTTACGATTATGGCGGGGATGCGTGCGAATTGAACACACCTCGGAACGTTCTGCGTCCCGACACGCGGATTTGAAGTCCGGGGGTAACACCAGTTACCATCCATCCCCAACTAACGAGAATAATCTTATCACATTCGAAATAATTTGGAAAGTATAATTCATTATCTTAACATTGTGAGGATAATTCTGAGGTTAATTCTAATGTTTTCCGGCAATACTATCTATATAGAAAATTAATTTTCTAAACTTCTCAAGTCTATTGCTTCATACGAATATAGTCACTCATGGAAAGGGGATTTAAAATGAATCGTTCGGAAGTTTCATACTCAAATTTGACAAATGATCAACTCGAGGATCTTAAAGCTTTGGAAGAAAAGTTTAATACTTCAAGCAATGGGCAAGAAACTATATTAATAGCTTATACCAATCCAAAATAGAATGGGTTATGTCTAACTAGGATTTCTGATAGTGAAAACAGGTACCTGCCAAGTACTGTTCAATTAGTTCGTCTACTTCGTCTGCCTGCATAGTAAGATTCATTAACTGATATGTAGCTTGCATTAATCCTTTTACGCACTCAATTGTAAGCTCAGTTAAATGTGTACATCCATCTTTTAGTCCAACGGCAGATTGAACTTGCTTACGTACATTTCCATTTAGGTTAATTCCAATAAGGCTATTAATTCGTTGTTGGGTTTCCACGCAATCTGTATGGGGATAACGCCTGAATTCACCTGTCGCTGAGGTAATAGTATGACTTTCTACATCGACTTCTAATGTCATACACAGTTCATGATGGCTATCTAGAAAAACCCCATCTACAGATAGGATCTTGGAATCAATCGAACGGACATTTACAGTAATAGATCGGTTAAAAAGATACATTTTTCCATCTCCTTAGTATTTCTCAAAGTGTTTAATTATTTCTATTATATCTCTTTATGAAAAGAAAGGAAGCTCCAAATGAATACCAATTCATTTGGAGCTTCCTTTCTTAAGTATTACTATATAATTCCGTATACAGGTTCAAATTATTTAATCATCTTGTATCCTTTATTTTCTAGAGATGTTTCCACTTCGGCTACGCGATCCCCCTGAAGACGTGCAAGAATCTGAATTTTGTTCTCTTTGAGGTGATATACTGCTAAACTCCCAATATTAACCTCATACTCCTTGGTAGTAACGGCAAGGTCTGACATAACACCAATTTGATCCTTAGTTTCAATCATGACGCGCTGCCCAGGACTACGAAATCCCATAATATCTAAAAACGCATCCAAGATGTCTGATCCGGTAATAATCCCAACAACTTTACCTTCATCAACTACAGGTAATCCCCCGATTTTATGATCTCTCATTAATAATGCAGCATCCTCAATCTGCGTGTCAGGATGACAGTAGACTACTTTTTTAAGGGCTACTTCACGGATTGGAGTTTTGGCTACCAAATAATTTAGTTCAAAAACACTTAGAGTCGTTGCTTTCGAAGGAGAGGCTTCACGAAGATCTCCATCCGTTACAAACCCAACAAGCTTACCTTTTTCGACGACTGGCAATCGGCTAATCTTTTTTTCTCGCATAAGAGCCATCGTATCGGCAATAGAGATTTCCGGGTTGACAGTGAAAACTTGAGGCGTCATAAATTGTCGAACATACATTTCTTATTACCCCTTTCAATTTATAAGCTCGGCAAAAAAATGTCACTCTTCAGCACTAAGCTAATGTAGCCGGCAGATGCTTAGTAGCCACTTATGTCATGACCAACCTGGATAATGCAGCATAGACTACCATCATAGGAATTGCGCCCAGAATGCAACCAATTAAGCTTCCCAAGCCTTAAAGTACTACATTACAAGTATATCAAAAGATTTGAGAAAGCTAAACGTCAATGGAACAATAATGTAAGATAATTTGCATAAGTTCTTCAGGCTAGTCCCATGCCCATGATATCTCCCGCAAGTCCATTTTCACGAATAGCGATACAGGCTCGGGTCTAATTTCAAGGACTGCTCACTTTACATAATTAAGACTCCCAATCACTACACCGATTGGGAGTCTTATCTAACACACTTGTATCGACTTATTGACTAATATATTTTAGTTTATAGAACTATGAAGAACTCGTTTATCCCCTTTGCGTTGCGTTATTTTTTGTTGATCAAAGAATTCTAATAAAGGGACTGCATATTTACGAGACGTTTCCCATAACTCGCGAGCCTCTGCGACCCCGATTTCACCTTTTAATCTCAGGGCCTCTAACAAAGTAATCTTGGCCTGTTGAATATCACTTGTTCTGTAGAATAATCCATTTACAGAGATCCATTCTCCTAGCTCACATAAATGCCCTGCGTATTCTTGAATCTCCGTCTTAGGGATCTCACATGCTTCCGACACAGTAGCCAAATCAGGAGGCATAAGCTTTACGTTTTGCCAAAAGGTCCTCAAAGCATTAAGTCTCCTTGCAATCACCGGTGGTAACTGGACCCCTTCATTGGTTTGAACTTTGCTTCCAGAGATACGATAATACTTGCGCGAACAGCCCTGTTCCAAAATCGTCTGCCAACGATGGTGAGTCCATGTAATTCCAAGGCGGGTTTTAAGTTCCTCTCTACTAATTCCTCCACGCAGCGGATACTCCTCTTCGTGAGATTTTACAACTGTAATCAGTTTTTGCCTCCATAGTTCCGCGGCGTCCTTCCCCCAATAGAGTGAGACATCATCTTCAATCCAGATCTCCAATCGGTTTGATTCCTTAAGAGTTTTTATAAATTCCTCTAACTCAACTGAATTAATGTGTAAGCGAGTTTTTAAATCTAAACTTGTTCTGGGTTCGTCCATTTCTCTTTCTAAGAGGTCTAAGGGATCCCCTTGGTCTTTAACTATCATTTGATCTAATACACTTTGCTTAAACCGTTTAGCCTTGAATTCTGCTACACTAAGGACCTTGCCCCCGGCGATTGTAAACGTGGGAGAGTAAAACCTCAAAACAAATCGATCTCCTGGTGCTGCCAGAACAGAATCTTCTAATAATATTTGTGCAAACCCTTCTTGACCAGGAATAAGTTCCTGATGATCAAGAAGATGTATGCGTCCTAGAATTTCAGTCGTACCAAGATGGAATCGGACTCGCTGCCTTTGAATCAAAGGCTTCTCTGCTGATGGCAGGTTTGTCACTTTTAAATCTAAAACTTTTCCAACTTTGAACATATTTGGTGTTACGAGTACTGAACCTCTTTCAACTTCAGCAACCTCTATTCCAGCTAGATTTACAGCTACCCTTTGTCCTGCTCCCGCAATGTTTACTTTGGTATTATAAACTTGTAAGGAACGTACCTTGGCAATAAGATGACTTGGTTCAATTGCTAACTCTTGCCCTAATTCAATTGTCCCACTGTGCAGAGTTCCTGTCACGACCGTCCCAAAACCCTGAATGCTGAAAACACGATCAATAGGCATTCGGACTGGACCCGTCGATTTCTTACTCTCTACGTGAGATAGTAAATCATCAATGGTTCGACGAAGTATATCTATCCCTTCACCCGTTACAGCCGAAACACGACATATACGCGCATCACTAAATACTGTATCTTTCAGCTTTTCTCGGACCTCTTCTTCCATGAGTTCAAGCCAATCTTCATCTACGAGATCCACCTTATTAAGGACAATAATCCCTCTAGGGATACCAAGTAAAGTTAAGATATCTAAATGCTCCTGGGTCTGAGGCATAACCCCTTCATCAGCAGCTATAACAAGTAAGACAATATCCATTCCGCTTGCACCTGATAACATCTGCCGTACAAAACGTTCATGCCCTGGAACATCGATCATCCCCACTTGTCGACCACTTGGCAAAAGCATATGCGCAAACCCGAGCTCTATAGAAATACCACGTTGTTTTTCTTCTTTCAGACGGTCTGTTTCTATACCAGAAAGGGCACGAATTAATTCTGTTTTTCCATGGTCAACGTGCCCAGCCGTACCTACTAAATAATGTCGTTCATCCATTTTTGTTCCCCTTATCCAGTTTTAAAACCCTAATCTCAGGTTAGAAGGTTATTCAGTTGGCTTAGTCCACAATCCTTTAAGCCAACTTAGGAATGCTTTTCCTTTTGGACTTAGGACCTTTCTATTTTCTAACCGTTTAGCAGTCTTAATCTCACGAACGAAGTCACCATAACATCGAAGTTGTTTGTATATTACACTCAAATTATTATGGGGGAGTGCATAGGTAGGGTCAATCTCAATTGCTTTTTGGTAATAGTCTACTGCCTGTTCCAGATTTCCCTCTTCTCTAGCAATATTGCCTAGATTATTTAATGCATGAACAAGATGCACATCATATTTTAGTGCTTCTTCAAAATAATACTTTGCTTCTATTCGGTTTTGCCGTTTAGCAAAAGCAACCCCTAGTTTATTATAAGCCATGGCATCCGTTGGATTATCGCGGAGATATTTTTGTAGAGCAGATACAGCTCCGTCATAATCACCCGCTTCTAAATGTTCTAATGCCTCTTCATATAAGGATTTCAAAATCTCACCCTTAGTCAATAAAGATTAAAGACTTATCTGAAGTCTCGATATTTAACCTTTGTCGAACAAGTTTATTGGACTCTAAGATTAATAATAACAAAACTTCCACATGTTAAGCAAATCCCTGATTTTTTCTATTCCTTGCCTTATGGTTATCCCCTGCGCCAGAGGTATAGAATTGTTGGCATAAAGACAAGTCCTAAGTAACCAAACAAAGGATATACTATCTGAACAATGTGGGAGAATTTCACCCCTGATATTGGTATCATCAGGAGAAATAGTATAAATGTCGCACTACCATAGCCTAATCTCCCAGAATCAACCACTCGACTTATAAGACTGAAGCCATTACCTACTGCTGCAGTGATCATGGCTAACCATAAGACCACAACGTAGAAAAAAGCTGGCCAATCTCCTAGTTTACCTGCAATTCCAACCATAGGTATCTCCAATCCCAGAATATCCGGAAAACGAAGCAACGATGCTCCTATTGAGAATGCAAATAATCCTAGCGCAATACCACCAAAAACCGCCCCTAAACGCGCACCGGGCTTTTGTACTTCTCGACCAAGTGATGCGAATACCACCATTGCTAAGGTTACATTAAAGGAGACATATAAAATGGCAGAAATAATCCAGTTTCTCACAATTGGATTTGATAACCGAAGGTGCTCGTGATCCCCTGAAGTTGCCATAAATATTGCTGCAGTAGCAATTCCTAAGCAAAAAATAAATTTTAGGGGTATCAGGACGGAATTTATCCAGAGTACACCTTCACCACGATACCACAACGCTAGTCCAATGATGCAACCTGTTAAAAGAATACCTAGCCATCTAGAGAATCCAAAGTATTCATTGAATAGCGCTCCACTGCCCGATATCATTGCTAGCATTCCAACAAACAAAAGGATACTAACCAGTTTATCTGCCCATCTCCCCAGCCTTGGACCCAATAAACAGTCGAAGAACTCATTATAAGAGGAGATCTTCCATCGAGCCTGTAGATCCAACATACCCCATCCTAGAAGAGAAAATAGTAATGAACTTAGAACAACCCCAATTAAACCCCAATTACCAAAGCGAGCAAAGAATTGCTGTATTTCTTGACCCGAGGCAAATCCTGCCCCCATAACAGCCCCTACGTAGGTTGCAGCCACTTGAAACGTTGTTTTCCACTGCATGAATACTCCCTCCTCGCCATCATGCTTATGGCTAGAATATGGATCTCATGCATAAAAACAACGATATTTGGAAATTATTTAGTAAAAGGTTTAATGTAAGGGGGCAGCTTGTGAGTTTATTTTCATTACTAACAGAAACTCAAAAATTGAAAGCCCATGTTGATGATTATAATGCAAAAGCAAAACTAGAAGCTAGACTATCTGATCTATTCGCAACGTCTAGAAAACGTCCTGCTATAATCCTATGTATAGGAACAGATAGATCTACAGGTGATGCTTTAGGGCCATTAATTGGTACACATCTCTCTCGTCTTAAATTACCACAATTACATGTATATGGTACATTGGATGATCCTGTACATGCAACAAATCTACAACAAACTATCGAAATTATCCAGCATAATTTTTTAAATCCATTTATTATTGCAGTTGACGCTTGTCTTGGGCGCTTAGATTCCATCGGTTGTATCACTCTGGCGGATGGTCCTTTAAAACCAGGAGCTGGGGTAAATAAGAATCTTCCAGAAGTTGGAGAAGTACATATGACTGGAATTGTAAACGTTGGTGGATTTATGGAGTACATGGTCTTACAAAATACTAGACTCAATTTAGTCTGGCGGATGTCAGAAAACATTAGTTCTCTTATAACTCGTTCGTATTTAAGAATGCGAGTCAATATAGATGAAAATGTTATCTAGGCATATTAAATCTTTTCTCCTATTATTGCTTTTGAGATCACTTTCTTTTCTTCATCCGAAAGTGAATAGTCAGATTGTCCTCTAATAACTGGTTTTGCATAAATCCTTGCTTCTTCGCGATTATGAATGGAGCTAAGAACTACTCCATTTCCTTCTTGATTTAGGAGCGCCAAGGCAAAGCTTAAATCACTCCCTACGTCTTCAAATGCTCTAAATCGAAGAAGCTCTGCACGATCTACACTGGCTTTTAGTTTGAGCTCGATAAGATTTAGTCTTTGTTTACAGCTTTCAATAGTTTGTTCCAGTTCAGTTACTTTATGATCATAATCCTTCAAAACCAAATCCATCTGTTGACCATTCATAAAGGTTTGTAAGCTTATATACGCGGCCTCAAATCGTTTTACTCGCCTATATTGTGCAATAGCAACTATTATCGTGATTAATATCAGTAAGGCCAATATACCAATTGACCACCAATAGAATGGAGTTATACCTTCTAATGTCACCAATGATTATCCTGGTTTTAAATCGCAACAATATGTTTCAACTTCCCTTTGTCGACTAAACAAAGTGATAGTCCATAAGCTATGCTTATAATCTATCTCAAACCAGGCTTATTCACTTCCTTTCAGTAAAATCGACCTAATTATCTTCACTTAATAGAAAACACTTGCGTCTTTGGGACTACGTGCACATTCTCCACAAGCGAATACGTCGCTGCTTTGATTGACTACACTCCCAAATGAAGTTTTGTAAATAGAAGGGCTATAGGAATCGCAAAAAACAGCGCTGGTAATAGATTGCCCACTTTGATCTCTTTTATTTCCAATACATTAAGACCAATTCCAACTATAAGCAGACCTCCCGTAGCACCCATCTCGTTTATAATTTCTGGGGATAGGACCCCCTGCAGCAGTCCCGCAGAAAGTGTTATTAAACCTTGATATAAGAATACTGGTAGAGCCGATGCCAGCACACCAATTCCCATTGAGGAAGCAAAAACCAATGCAGATATTCCATCCAACATTGATTTTGCGTATAGTATCGTATGGTTTCCTTTTAGACCACTCTCTAACGAGCCCATTATGGCCATAGCTCCAACGCAATATATAAGGCTTGCTGTAACAAAAGCTTTGGTAAACCCTGACTGTCCACTATTCCTTGAGAATTTCTGTTCAAGCCATTGCCCGAACCTCTTTAATTGTTCTTCGATATCTATTAATTCTCCAACAATTCCACCTATCACTAGACTTGCTATAACTACCAACGTATTCTTGGTTTGTAAAGCCATGCTTGCACCGATCAGTAATACCGCTAGGCCAATTCCCTGGATGACAGTTTTCTTCATTCTATCCGGAAGGGCTTGTCCAAATAATAGTCCAATAAAGCCCCCAATCAATATGGCTATAGTGTTAACAATAGTACCTAACAACTTAATACCTTCCTTCTAACCTTTGACTTTTGATGTTCCACGTGGAACATACAGGAGTATTTCTAAGTTCTTACTGCCAAATGTTCCACATGGAACATTTGGCAGTAAGAATAAGCTGCTTTACCTGACCAAGCACATATACAAAGGGGGATAATTCACCAATACCTATACTATATTAGTGAATACCAATTACTAAACACTAATGAGAAAGTTGTAATTAGTCTTAGGGTCACCAAAACTCATATTTCTAATTTAACACTTGTGCTTACAGTTATTGTCCGTAAAGTGTGCAATCTTGATTATATTCTCTTAAATCGGCTCGCTTGTACCATCTAATCAAAGCAGGTTAAAGTATTAAGAACTAAAATGCAATAGTAACTATCAGAAATTGCTTAGCTGTCAAGTCATAACAAGAGTGAACAAATAATAGGGTATATAGCATTTATAACACATAAGTTATCTCATTAGGACTAGATGATAACAATCCTTGTAATTGCTCGCAAATATTTATATGCCATAAATGTTCCACGTGGAACTTTATGCTAATCTATGCGGATGTTCCACAATTCCAGTAATCGATTCAATTCATCCTCAGAGAAGTACTGCACTTCAATTTTTCCACGCTTATTATCTCCTTTTACAAGTACTTTGGTTTGGAAGTTCGTTTGTAATTGATCTTGTACATTGTGTAGTAAATTGCTAACTACACGGGCTGGCCTTTCCTTAACTTCTCTTTCAGTAAGCCTATTAATAAGGATTTCTGTTTCTCTTACGGATAATTGTTCTTTTGCTGCTTTTTGAGCAACAAGTATCTGTAAGGAAGTATCCTTAATTCCCAATAATATTTTAGCATGACCTAGAGAAATTGAATTGTTTCTAAGCAAGTCAAGAACGGAGTGAGGCAATCTTATTATTCTTAAAAGATTTGTTATTGTTGAACGTGCTTTGCCTACACGTTGAGCAACTTGTTCTTGATTAAGCCCATATTCATTAATAAGTCTTTCATAGGCATAGCCTTCTTCTACAGGTGATAAGTCCGCACGCTGGATATTTTCAATTAGGGCACGCTCAGCCATCTCTTGATCACTACAGAATTGGATTATGCATTTAATTGTGTTTAGACCTGCAATTTTGGCAGCACGTAACCTTCGTTCTCCAGCTATAAGAAAGTATCTCTCTCCAACAGGTCTCACTAGAATTGGCTGTAGTAAACCATGTACACGTAAAGAATCTGCTAATTCATTTAAAGATTCTGGTTCAAACTCTCTTCTAGGTTGATCTGGATTTGGGTCAATACTTGAAATAGGGACTTCCTTTATAGCAGGTTCATCACCTAACTCATCCGAAAGTAAAGCCTGAAGGCCACGTCCTAATCCTTTTTTAGACACGTTCTAATACCTCCTTTGCCAATTCACGATATACTTCTGCACCTCTAGAACGAGTATCATAAGTATTAATAGCTCTTCCATGACTGGGAGCTTCACTAAGACGAACATTACGAGGTACGATCGCTCTAAAAACCTTACGTGGAAAGAACTTCTTAACTTCATCCACTACTTGAATAGCTAAATTGGTTCTAGCATCAAACATTGTTAGTAAAGCACCCAAAATATTTAAATTCGGATTGATATGTTTACGTACTTTTTCCAAGGTGCTCATTAAGAGAGTCAAACCTTCAAGAGCATAGTACTCGCATTGAATAGGTATGATAACATCCGTTGCCGCGGTTAAAGCATTTAAAGTAAGAAGTCCCAAGGACGGTGGACAATCGATAATAATAAAATCATAATCGCTTTTAATACTTTCAATTGCCTCACGCAATTTTCCTTCACGACAATTCTGAGCAACAAGTTCAATTTCAGCTCCTGCGAGTTCTATACGTGCAGGAACAACCTTCAAACCTGTTTGTTCAGTTTTTATGATAATTCGTTCAAGAGGTACATCATTGATCAAGACATCATAAATACATTGCGTTAATTTATGCTTCGCAATTCCCATACCGCTCGAAGCGTTTCCCTGCGGATCTAAGTCAATAAGAAGTACACTTTTTCCTAACTCAGATAAGCAGGCACTCAGATTTATTGCCGTTGTCGTCTTAGCGACGCCGCCTTTTTGATTAGCTACAGCAATTACTTTAGTAATCAATAGCCCACACTTCCTTTTAAATAAATAGCGACTAAATACTAGTTCTCAACTTGTTTTACCAATATAGAAGCAGAAGACATAAAAATAAAAAAGTTCGTTTAGATATTATCTTCATTGTAACGTATTTGACAAAACAAATATAGTTTTTGTTAAACGCATTTCATACGTAATAATATATATTATATCGTTGCAATAAAAAAAGCGCTTGTTAAACGCTTTTTTTATGATACAAAACAAGTATTTTAGGCACCGACTGAAAGTACCTTTGGTAGAGGCAGGTAACGACTCTGTTTTAGGGCTTCGGTTTTTAAAACTTGGCCGTTCATTTTAATTGTCCTGTAAGATTTAACAACGTATCCTGGTTGACCTTCTTGTTTTACCCTCGATTCACCTTGAGCCATTGTCTCATCAACAAGACGTTGTACATCGAAAGGAATAACGGATTCAGTAGTATTGCTGATAATTACTTCTTGTCCAGGAATTACCTTACCGTAAAGCTCAATAGTAACAGTATTATTACCAACTTTTGACCGGATGAGTAGATAAGCACCTGTATCATTATTAAACTTTAAATCTAGGTCTGGATAGGCGACGGTAGCATCCTGTCCAAGCGGTACATAAGAAATAGCAAGATCATGATTACTTCGTTGAGTCACCGGAAGATTAGCTAGTAACCCGGTATTATATAAAGTACTTGAGACTTGACATATTCCTCCTGCTAATCCTGGTACAAACTGTCCATTTACAATCACATAAGCATCCTTGTATCCAGCTTCTACAGTTCTTTCTCCTACAATTTGATTGAAAGAAAGAGTGTCACCAGGCTTAATAATTGCTTTGTCCATTGCCATTGCTGCAAGGCGGACGTTTTGTGATCTTGCAATCTGTGTTGGATCAAAGCGGGTAGTATAACTAGCTAACAAACCCGTAATCTGTTGATCTTTCAATTGAGATGCAGTAATTAGTGGACGTTGCTCTTTATATTGTCCATTAATTTCAGAAACAGGCTCAAAGATACTAATTTCTTTAATTTTAGAAATTAAATCATCCATATCGATAACTCGTCCCACTTGTTCTTCATGAATTATCATTGTATTTTGGTTGGTAATTTCGAAAGCTGCGTCTTGAGCAGGCTTATTTAATGGTTCCAAGTTTTTATTAAGCTCTTGTAATAATTGCTGATCACTCCACATATGGGATAAATCTAAATTAATTTCTTTGGCTGCTGTCATCTTATTCATGACTCTTATTGGAATTGACCCTGTTCTACTAACATTATAGGCTTCTTCTAGAGCTGAATCAGCCGACACATTAAGGCCCAAATCTCCAAGCTTTACATCAAGGGAATATTGATCTACATTTATTTTAATAGTCTGGTCCATTAATCGTTTAATTTCTTTGTCCATTGCTTCTTTTGCTTGATCAGGGGTTAAATTACCCACATCAACTTTAGAAATTAATACGCCCTCTGCAATAAGATTATTATCTCTTGTGTAGAGTAAAGCAGATAGACTAGCCAAAACTATTAAAATAAGAGCCAAGGAAATATAGAATTTCTTGGTTTTTATAAGAGTTAACCTTCTCTTATAACCTTGACCAAGTCTCCTATTTTGTGAATCGCTCAAATTGCCTCCTCCTACTATCAAACTGATTAATGTATTCTCGTACTATTTATTTCGACGTACTAAGAACAATTCCTTCATTATCCTACATAAAAAAGAGCCTTACTTTTGTTGAGTAACGCTCTATGTAGAGATAACTATTAAATAAGAGGATTTTTGCTAGGAATTCCAGCCTTGCGTGGGTATTGTGTAGGAGTTTGTGTAACCTTTCTTATTAAGATAATTGCTCGATGCTCTGCGCTGTTACCTAAATTTAAATGTTCAATTCCCTCTGAAATCCCACCTAATACCTTTAAAGCCTTCTCTGATTCAACTAATTCTTGCTCTGCCTGTAACCCCTTAGCTGCTAAAAAAACTCCCTTTACTTTTAGAATAGGTAAAGCATACTCTAACAAGATTGGTAATCGGGCCACTGCTCGAGAACTCACAGTATCAAAATACCCTCTATAGTGCTTATTTCTTCCAAAGTCTTCTGCTCTGGCATGGACAGTTTTAATAGTTTCTAACCCCAAGGTTTTGATGACAATGTCTAGAAAATCTAATCGTTTCTTTAAAGAATCCACTAATATAACTTGTAATTCAGGTCGTAGAATTTTAAGGGGAAGACCTGGAAACCCTGCTCCTGTACCTAAATCTGCAAAATAAGTTCCTTGGACATACTTTGAAAGGACCATAGAGTCAATAAAATGTTTTAAGATAACTTCTTGTGGTTCTGTAATTCTTGTCAAATTTAATCTTTGGTTCCAATCAAGTAAAAGATCTCCAAATTGACAAAGTTGGCTAACTTGTAACTCTGACAATTCATGACCTAAATGTTTATAGGTTAACTCTTTGATTAACGACGCGTATTCGATAAACATTCGTCATTACTCCCTTCTACGTCGTTGTTCTAAAGAAACGAGTAAAACAGAAATATCTGCTGGACTTACTCCTGTTATTCGAGAAGCCTGACCTAAATTTAGTGGATTAACTTCCATTAGTCTTTGTCTTCCCTCCGTAGATAAACCACGTATTTCTTCATAATGAAGGGTTTTTGGTAAAATAAGCTCTTCTAATTTAGAAAACTTCTCAATATCGGATAACTGTTTCTCTATATAGCCAGCATACTTTGCTTCTATTTCAGCTTCCTCTAAAACTTCAAAGTCATATATTTCCAGTTCCGGCAAGAGCCTGACTAAATGGCTAAGATTAATCTCCGGTCTGCGTATCAAATCTTGAGCACTAATTCCTCCGCGAGGTGGAGTAGAATTTGCTTCAATTATTATCTGTTGGAGATCCTCTCTTAAAGGAGAAAAAAATGTATTTTTTAGAAGATTGTTAATACATTCAAAGTTCTTCTTCTTAGTGTTAAAACGCTCCCACCGGTCTTCATTAACTAATCCAACAGTTCTACCTTTTTCAGTTAACCTTAGATCAGCATTATCTTGACGAAGTATTAGCCTATATTCAGCTCGTGATGTTAAAAGGCGATAAGGTTCTTTCACACCTTTTGTTACTAGATCGTCTATTAATACACCTAAATATCCATCTGAACGACGAATAACAAAAGGATCTCTTTCCATTGCTTGCAATGCAGCATTAACACCAGCAATTAATCCTTGAGCAGCGGCTTCCTCATATCCAGATGTTCCGTTAAGTTGACCAGCTGTAAACAACCCTTTTAATTGGCGAACCTCTAAACTAAGAGAAAGTTGATGAGGCAAAACATAATCGTACTCTATAGCATAGCCAGGTCTTAACATTCTAACCTGTTCTAAACCAGGAATACTCTCTAATATTTTTATCTGAACCTCCTCAGGCATACTGGTAGACAAGCCTGCTACATAAAGCTCATCGCTTTTCCAGCCTTCAGGTTCTAAAAATATTTGATGAGATTCTCTATCCGCAAAACGAACAACTTTGTCCTCAATTGAAGGACAATAACGAGGACCAATGCCCTCGATTTTCCCAGAGTATAAAGGTGCACGATAAAGATTTTCTCGAATAATGTCGTGAGTCTTATTAGCTGTATATCCTAACCAACAAGCTACTTGTTTAGATGGATCTCCTTGCCAAAACATACTCTTAGTAGGCATAAAGGAGAAACGCCAAGGAACTTGATCGCCAGGCTGGATACGAAATTTAGAATAGTCAACCGATTGTCTCTGGATTCTTGGTGGTGTTCCTGTTTTGAATCTGCCTAATTCGACCCCATATTCTTTTAGAGAATTTGACAGAGACATTGCAGGCATCTGTCCATTGGGTCCACCTTGATACATAGAAGACCCGATTATTATCCTTCCACGTAAATATGTTCCGCTTGTCAACACAACATTCCCTGATTCAAAACGAGCACCGGTTCGAGTAACAACTCCAGTTATCCTCTGATTCTTGACAACAATTCCTTCTACTAATCCTTGAATTATAGTTAATCGGGGTTGCGCTAATAATACATTGCGCATTTGGTTTTGGTAAGCCTGTTTATCAGATTGAATTCTTAGGGCATGGACTGCCGGCCCTTTGCCGGTATTAAGCATTTTGACTTGTAAAGATGTCTCATCTGCAGTAATTCCCATTTGTCCACCTAAGGCATCGATTTCACGTACTAAATGACCCTTAGCTGGCCCTCCAAGAGAAGGATTACAGGGCATATGTGCAACAGTATCTAAACTTAAAGTAAGCAGGAGAGTTTCGCATCCGATTCTTGCAGCAGCAAGAGCAGCTTCACATCCAGCATGTCCAGCTCCAACAACTATAACATCGTATTTTCCAGCATAGTATTCCAAAGCACATCCTACTTTCCGATACAAAATCGAGAAAAAATATCTTCAAGAAGAGTTTCTTGAACATTGTGACCAGTTATTTCCGAAACGAATTGTAAAGCAAGACGTATATCAATCGAGATTATATCCCAGGGCATTCCAATCTTTAAACTCTCTAAAGCTTGTTTCAAGGAACAGTCACAATTTGATAATGAAGTAATCTGTCGTACATTTGAAAGAAGTGGGTCTGTCGAAAGCATACTCTCACCTTGATAAACTCTTCTTCTAATCTCCTCTTCAAGCTGAGTAAAACCTTTGCCATGAAGAACTGAAAAAGGAATCCAAAATCCTTTTTCGTATACTGGAACAATATCTTTGTTCTTTTCCAATAGATCCATTTTATTAATAAGAACAATAACTTTATCTGAGTAGGTATTTAATATTTCGTATTCCACGTCAGTAAGATGGAGATTCGCCTGAACAACCAATAATATCAATTCTGCCGACTTTAATGCCTTCCAAGCTCTTTCAATTCCAAGACGTTCGACTACATCCTTGCTCTCACATATACCTGCAGTATCTACTAACTGTAACAGGATCCCTCCAACATTGACAGATTCTCTAATTTCGTCACGTGTCGTTCCTGGAATATCAGTCACAATAGCTCGCTCTTCATGTAAAAGAGCATTAAGAAGACTTGATTTACCGACATTAGGTTGTCCTACTATAACAGTGAGTAAGCCTTCTCTAAGGATTTTACCTGTTTTACTTCCATCTAACAAACGTTTGCAATGACTAAGAGTATTATTAATAAGAAACTCAAGGTTTTCTCGATCCAGGGTTTCAACATCATCTTCGGGAAAGTCAATCCCTGCCTCTATAAATGCAAGAATCTCTAGAATATCTTCTCTTAATTTAGTAATTGACCTAGAAAGACCGCCATTTAACTGACTTAAAGCAAGATTAGCGGATGATTCAGTACGAGATGTAATCAAATCAATAACTGCTTCCGCCTGTACTAAGTCGAGTTTTCCGTTCAAAAATGCTCTTTTAGAAAATTCACCGGGCTCAGCTAAACGAGCTCCATGACGGATGCAGGCCTCTAATATTCTTTGAGCGACAAAAGGGCCTCCATGGCAGTTAATTTCATAAGTATTTTCACCTGTATAAGAAAACGGAGCAACCATTCTACCAATTAAGACCTCGTCGAGAATCTTATCCTCGTCACGAAAAAGGCCAAGATTAAGAGTAAAATTTTCCTGACGTGACCAACGCTCTCTATTCTGTGGTTCAAAGCATTTTTCAATTATTTGTTCTGCTCTCGAACCGCTCAATCTTAAAATATGTATGCTTGCTTCTCCCATAGCCGTTGCCATTGCCACGATTGTATCTTCCAAAGGATTCATCTCCAATTTAAAAATAACTTGTGTCATCCTGAGCGCAGCGAAGGATCTTAACTTGTGTGAAAGTCAGAAGTCAAGATTCTTCGGCTATGCCTCATAAAGACATGTATAGTAAAAAGACGCGTAGCCAGTTCTTACTCCTTAGAAATTAACTATTTTAATTCTATCTATTTTGTAGTCTTAACTTATATAAGAAGCGACATACATACTTATGAATAATTGATACCTCCAGCGAAGGTTATATACAACTATACAAGCACCTAGTCCTAACCCCTGGTTATTAATTGAATAGGTATATGATTAAATCATCTATTCTATATTTTTACTAGTTTAAACAAAAAAGAGGGGTTACCCCTCTTTAGCCTCGTTTAAGTGATATGACTACCCTTCGATTCGGATCATCGCCCTCACTAAAGGTAGAAATTCTTGCTTCATCCTGTAAAGAAGTGTGGATAATCCGACGCTCATGAGGATTCATAGGTTCCAACACTATTTTTGTCCCAGTCCTCTTTACTTTCTCAGATAATCTTTTTGCTAGACGAACCAAAGTTTCTTCTCGACGCTGCCTATATCCTTCAACATCAACAATAATCCGTACTCTTTCAGACATTTGTTTAGCTACAGCTAAGTTCGTTAAATATTGAAGTGCATCTAGAGTATCTCCACGTCGTCCAATTAGGATCCCAAGCTCCGGACCAGTAATATCTATATGCCAGTGCTCTCCATTCTTACTCACCTTAGTATCAGCATTAACGCTAATGGCTTTGCAAACTTTATTTATAAAATCCGCAGCCAGTAAACCAGGATTATCTTCATAAAAAACACGTACTTTCGCTAAACGCGTTCCAAAGAGACCAAATAACCCTTTCTTAGTAGGCTCTTCAATTACCTCAACTTTCACTCGATCACGGTCAACGCCTAACTCCATAATACCAGCAGTAATAGCCTCTTCCACAGTTTTCCCAGTTTTCTCAGCAATCCTCATGAACGATCCTCCTCACGCTTACACGCTGACTTATATCGCTTTCTTACTTATATTTCCTAACCGATTGTTAATAAAGATCTGTTGGAAAATCGACACAACATTCATGGTTACCCAATATAAAGCCAAACCTGCTGGTACAGTAACACTAATATAAGCAAAAAATACTGGCATCATGTACAACATCATCTTCATGGTTGGGTCAGTAGAAGCATTTGGACTGGTTAATTTCGTTTGCAAATAAGTTGTTGCAGCCGCAAAGATTGGTAATATCAAATGATATGAAAGAGCAAACCCATATATTTGTGTCAAATCAAAGCCTAGAAATAAATGGGCTGAAGGATTTGTTGGATCATAAGGAAAATTTAACAATGTGCTATATAATGCCCAGAAAATAGGCAACTGAATAAGAATTGGGAGGCAACCACCCAAAGGATTAACGTTATGTTCTTTATATAACTCCATAACAGCCGCATTAGCTTTTTCTTTGTTATTTTTATACTTTTCTTGAATAGCTTTAATTTTTGGTTGTAAATCAACCGTTTTACGCATTGAAGCCATTTGTTTATAAGTTAGCGGGAAAATTATAGTCTTTATTAAAATAGTTAAAAGTATAATCGCTACACCGTAATTCGCTAGACCAACTGTAGACGACATATTATACAGTATGTTTAATAAGTAAGTCATTCCCTCAACAATAGTACTCACAAAAGCCCTCCTTATACTGGGTCATGTCCTCCTGGGTTAAACGGATGACATTTTAGTATTCTTCTAACTGATTTATAACTTCCTTTAATAAGTCCATATTTCTGTAAAGCCTGGACGGAATATTCCGAACAGCTCGGGTAAAAACGACAAGTCTGTCCTTTTAAAGGAGAAATAAATATTTGGTATAGGCGAATTAGACCAACTAAAATTCGTCTCATTTATTTTCGCTCACTTGTCAAGGTATTTGCTTTTCTTAAAATATACATCATACTGCTTTCGACCTCAGAGTACGAAACTCCTTTGATTCTTGCTCTCGCAATGCAAATTATTTGTATATCTTTTCTAATTCCGGATAGATGAAGGCGGATTACTTCTCTCATAAGTCGCTTTGCCCTATTTCGCTGAACAGCGTTCCCGACTTTCTTAGAGGCAATGAAACCAAATTTGTTAGGGCCTTTATAAATAACATAAATAGCGACATATTTTACAGAGTAATTCTTTCCAAGTTCGAAAACTGTTTTAAACCCAGATTTTTGGCGTAGTCTAAATTTTCTTCGTAACATAACTCCTCCAAGTATACCTTTATATTCTAACTCACTAATCATTAGTTTAAACGTTTTTGGAACGAGTATGTTACCTTAGAAATATTTATTTGAACGTCTGAGCAAGCCAAAGGGCTTGACTCGAGCAGAACATTCTATACTTTGGTGTCGTGATGGCGAGAAGGGACCTTCCAGACGACGAAGACACCGTCTTCGCACGGGTTAAACCTTCTTGCAGCACTGTCTTCGCACGTTATTAGCCTTCTTGCAGTATTAACGATAAGTCATACTTTCCGACTAGTAAAAAAAAGGCCACATAATTGCGGCCTTAAACTGATAACTTCTTTCGACCTTTTAAACGACGGCGCTTTATTACATTTCGCCCCGTTGGCGTACTCATCCGACTTAAAAAACCGTGAACACGCTTATGACGCCGATTCTTCGGTTGGTAGGTTCTCTTCAATTTAACGACACCTCCTTTATTTCAAACGAAACACTTTTCGAAATCAATCAAAACATTACTTAGAGATTATACTCTACTAAATTTTAATCTGTCAAGCAAAGGACTTTGACACTGTGTGGATAACTCCGAGACTAAAAAAGTTATCCACTGTGAATAATTTTCTAAAGCTACTATATTCCTGTTGATAACCCTGAGAAAACTTGATATTATATTTTTACAATACCTGACGACAACGATAATTCGTGTTTTCTTTTATTCACAACACGTAATTTGGTTAAGTTATCCACAAATGTGTATAAGTTTGTGTATAACTTTTTTATTGTCATTATTCTTTCATTTTTAGACAAGGGAGGTCCGTCAATGCCACCACAGTCTAATTCTCTCCAATTATTGTGGCAAGAAACGCTAGAAAAACTAAAAAGTGAACTTTCTAAACCAAGCTTTGAAACTTGGTTAAGTTCTACGCGACTTCTTAATATTGATGGAGATACACTTGTCATAAGTGTCCCCAATGAATTTGCTAAAGATTGGTTAGAAAGTCGTTATGCTCCTATGATCCGTTCTTCTGTTCAATCCGTTTTAGGTCATTCTGTTAGTCTTCGCTTTATTCTACCTCCCTCAGGCGCTAGTTATAATGAAGATGCCATTCTGTCCGAGCCTATTCCTCCTGTGCTTCCTAAACAAGCTGAACCTATTCCAAATTCTTTAAATACTAAGTACACCTTTGATACATTTGTGATAGGCAATAGCAACCGTTTTGCTCATGCAGCTTCATTAGCCGTTGCAGAATCTCCAGCTAAATCTTATAATCCTCTTTTTATTTATGGGGGAGTTGGGTTAGGAAAAACCCATCTTATGCATGCCATAGGTCATCATGTTTTACAACGTTCACCAAATACTAAAGTTATTTATGTTTCTAGTGAAAAATTTACTAACGAATTGATTGATTCAATTAGAGATGAAAACCCCGAAGAGTTTCGTAACCATTACCGTAACGTAGATATCCTTCTAATCGATGATATTCAATTTTTAGCTGGTAAAGAGCGAACTCAAGAAGAGTTCTTTCATACATTTAATGCACTTCATGAAGCTAATAAACAAATAATAATTTCATCCGATCGCCCTCCAAAAGATATTCCAACCCTAGAAGATAGATTGCGTTCTCGTTTTGAATGGGGCTTAATAACCGATATTCAAGCTCCAGATTTAGAAACACGAATTGCGATTCTTCGTAAGAAAGCAAAAATGGAAAATCTCCAAGTACCAAATGAAGTTATGGTTTATATTGCAGACAAAATTCGTTCAAATATACGTGAACTCGAAGGAGCACTTATAAGAGTCATGGCTTTTGCTTCTCTTAGTTCAATTCCTATAACCGCAGAAGTGGCAGTTGAAGCATTAAAGGATATTATTCCTGCAAATAACTCAAAGCAGATTACTATTGATATTATTCAAGAATCCGTTGCTAGATTTTTTAATTTATCACCAACCGATTTTAAAGCTAAAAAGAGAACCCGTGCTGTAGCATTTCCTAGACAAATTGCAATGTACCTTTCCCGCCAGCTTACAGATTATTCTTTACCTAAAATTGGAGATGAATTTGGTGGTCGTGATCATACTACTGTAATGCATGCTCACGATAAAATAACTCAAGCCTTAATCAATGATCCTGTACTAGAAAAGAAAGTTAATGAAATAATTCAACGTATTCAAACAGATTAAATGTAGTAAAAGTTAGAGAACATAGTAGCAGTGACACTCTTTATGAACTCATATACTGAATATAGTTAAAGTTATAGGCAAAGACTTAGCGGGCTCATTTAATATGTTTATAACCTGTTGATAAAGCTTCAAATATTTTTAAATGTGGACACGTGGATAATCTAATCCGTTTGTCCACAACTTTTTCAACACCCATTTTAGTAGTCAGGCTACGTCGCCAGACAACTTATACACATGTTGACAAGTAATACTACTACAACTACTAACTATTATCTTATTATTAATAAACTTGATTTAGAACAAGAAGAAGAGAATATAATTTTTAGGAGGAAACGATTCATATGAAAATCTTCTGTTCAAAGGATGCATTGTTATCAGGTGTAAATGCTGTTCAACGGGCTGTATCCAATAAAAACCCATTACCAGTTCTTCAGGGAATTTTGATTCAGGCCGAAAATCAGTGTTTACAGTTTGCAGCTACTGATCTTGAAATGGGGATTCGCTGTGATGTTCCAGCCCAAGTTAATGAAGAAGGAACAATGATCGTTCCGGCTAAACTATTTACAGATGTCGTCCGTAAATTACCTGATACACCAATTTCATTGGAAGAACGAGATAAATCAATTATTATTTGTTATAACCAATCAGAAATCGTTTTAAATGGGTATGATCCAGAAGAATTTCCCTTACTTCCAGATCTTATAGAGCCTTCATCATTTGAATTACCAACTGCGATATTTAAAAATATGATCAGACAAACCATATTCTCTTGCGCCTCAGAAGAAAATAGACCAGTTTTTAATGGAATTCTACTACAAATTGAGAATACGAATATACGTTTAGTTGCAACAGATACACATCGTTTAGCTTATATTATTTCTGAACTATCTAATCCAAACGACGCCCGTTTTAGCGGAATTATTCCTTCTAAAACTTTATCAGAAATATATCGTTTACTAAGAGATGAAGATGAACTCTTAACAATTAGCTATAGTAATAATCAAGTTGTTTTTCAATTTGGGTCAATTTATTTAATTTCTAGACTTATAGAAGGACAATTTCCCAATTATAAGCAAGTTATTCCTCAAACCTGTGAAACTAAGGTCCATTTATCTGTGAGAGAATTTCTTGACGCTGTAGAACGAGCCTCCTTACTATCTCGAGATAAGAGCGGTGCAAATATTGTAAGGATAAATGTAGAAAATAATGATTTAAGAATCGACCAAACCTCAGAGTTAGGTAAAATATCTGAGCAGATTGGCATAGACATGGAAGGAAAAGATGTTAAAATTGCTTTTAATGCTAAGTTTCTTATTGATGCCTTAAAAGTAATAGATAGTGATCGAATATTATTTGAATTGTCTGGACCCTTTAGTCCTGGAGTAATGCGTCCTTTAGGTGATCCAAACTATATTTACCTAGTATTACCGGTAAGAACGTCTTAAATAAAGCTATGATGATAAATAAAATTTGCCTACAAAATTTTCGTAATTATGAAGATGAAACGATCAAATTCATGCCTGGAACCAATATTCTGATAGGAGACAATGGCCAGGGTAAGACAAATATTATTGAAGGAATCTATTACCTTTTAACCGGAAAGTCTTACAGAGTACATCGGGAACAAGAACTCTTACGATGGGATCAAAGCGAATTTCATCTTTACGGCGATTTTCTCATGAATAATCACAAGCTATCGTTAGAAAGCCATTATAAAAATAGAAAAAAAATAGTCAAAATTAATCAAGTATCATGCCAACGTTTATCTGACTTTGTAGGAACTATAAATGTAATCTTCTTTTCTCCGGATGACCTTGTTATGATTAAAGGAGGGCCTTCGGAAAGAAGAAGATTTTTAGACTTACATATAGCTCAAATGCGCCCAGGGCATGTTAGTCTTCTCAATGCCTATAACAAAGCAATACATCAGAAAAGTGCTTTATTAAAGGCTTATACCGAAAAACATCAAAAGTATGCACAAATCCAACTTTGGAACGAACAAATTATAGATTTGGGAACGAAGATTATTAGAAATCGAGCAGATCTATCGAAACGTCTTCAAGATGCAGCAAATGGCATTTATAAAAATTTATCGTCACAGAAAGAAACATTACAGATCTTTTACAGTGCATTGGGACAAAAATCTGTAACTGAGGCAATCTCTGAATTTCCACGCTTAATGAATGAAAAATTAGAACAAGAAATAGAAAGGCAAATCATTCTCGTTGGACCTCATCGCGATGATCTTCATATTCTTTTAAATGATAGACCAGGAAGACTATATGCATCACAAGGGCAACAACGTTCGTTAGTTCTTAGTCTAAAATTGGCGGAACTAGAGTTGATACGTCAGGAAAAAGGGGAATACCCCCTTCTTTTACTTGATGACGTATTGTCTGAATTGGATAGATTTAGGAGAGACTATTTAATAAAGTTCATTGAATCTTCACATATACAAACTCTTATAACTATGACAAGTGCTGATAAGCATCTTGACTTAGGAACACGTTTCCATGTGAAACAAGGACATATAAGGAGGGAAAACTAATTGTATATACATCTTGGTGGAGATGTTTTAATAAAAAGAAATATAATAGTTGCAATCATAGATTTAGAATTAGAAAAATTGGGGAAAACAAACCAAACTTTTTTAGAAAACATGAAAATACATCATAAAAAAATCTGTTACCTTTGTAAAAAGGGCAGAGAAAAAACCATGATTGTAACAAATGACGATTTATTCTTTTCTCCCATCTCTTCAATTACTTTATACAAGCGTTCATTTATGGATATCGGAAATAATAGTTTCGAATTAGGTATTGAAGTTAAATAGCTTTAAAATTGATACATCTAAACTTTTAGTGTACAATAATAAGGTTGAAGGTATTTATTGGTACTATCAGCAAATTAAAATAATTTCGTATGCAACTATGGCAAATACAAGCGATTAAACGGCTTTCTAACTTCGAATATCTTGTTCGAGTCTGGCCTTCGCTTGCAATAACCAAGGTTTCTATAGGAGGAAACAGCTTTGCAAGAAAACAAAGAGCAAGTAATTCAAAGTACAAATGACAATTATAATGCTGGGCAAATCGAAGTACTTGAAGGTTTAGAGGCTGTTCGCAAACGTCCTGGTATGTATATTGGTACTACAGGGCTGCGTGGTTTGCATCATCTTGTTTATGAAATAGTCGATAACAGTATTGATGAGGCTTTAGCAGGTTATTGTGATAAAATTGATGTCAAAATACATGCCGATAATAGCATTACCGTAATAGATAATGGACGAGGAATTCCTGTTGATATTCATCCTAAAACAGGTAAACCTGCTGTAGAAGTTGCTTTAACGGTCTTACATGCTGGAGGAAAATTTGGTGGAAGTGAAAGTGCCTACAAAGTTTCCGGTGGTCTGCATGGAGTAGGCCTAAGCGTTGTTAATGCTTTGTCGAAATGGTTAGTTGTTGAAGTTTCCAAAGGCGGCTATATTTATCAACAGGAGTATGCCAAAGGAAAACCAACGACTGATCTAAAAAAGATTGGGACAACTGAAAAAAATGGAACCAAGATTAGTTTTATTCCTGATTCAGAAATATTTGAAGATACTATATACGATTTTGATATTCTAGCTCACAGACTTAGGGAACTGTCCTTTTTAAATAAAAGTATTTCAATTAATTTATCGGATGAGCGTACAAATACTCACGAAACCTTCATTCATTCAGGTGGTATTCAAGACTTTGTTTTATATTTAAATAAGAGTAAAGATTGTTTACATCCACAGCCAATATATATTGAAACAACTAAAGACAATGTCCAAGTTGAGATTTGTATTCAATATAATGATAGTTATGCTGAAAATTTGTTTTCTTATGCAAATAATATTAACACCCAAGAAGGGGGAACCCATGAAGCAGGTTTTAAGTCAGCTTTAACAAGGGTAGTTAATGATTATGCTCGTAAAAGTAATATGTTAAAAACTACGGATTCTAATCTTTCCGGAGATGACATCCGTGAAGGATTAACTGCTGTAATTTCTGTAAAGGTTCCTGATCCTCAATTTGAAGGACAGACAAAGACTAAGTTAGGTAATAGTGAAATTAGAGGTATTGTGGACTCCGCTACTGGAGAAGGATTAACTATTTTCCTCGAAGAAAATCCGGCAATAGCTCGGAAATTCATAGATAAATCGGTTCAAGCAGCCCGAGCTAGAGATGCTGCCCGTAAAGCTCGGGAGTTAACACGACGCAAAAGTGCTCTAGAGGGGACCTCTCTTCCAGGAAAACTTGCGGATTGTTCATGGAAAGAACCAGATTTGTGTGAAATGTATATAGTTGAGGGAGACAGTGCTGGTGGTTCTGCAAAACAAGGACGAGATCGAAGATTTCAGGCAATTCTACCTTTACGTGGAAAAATCCTCAATGTAGAAAAAGCAAGACTTGATAAAATATTAGGGAATGCAGAAATTCGGGCGATGATTACAGCCATGGGTACTGGAATATCTGAAGACTTTGATATTACAAAAGCGCGTTATCACAAACTAATTATTATGACAGACGCTGACGTAGACGGAGCTCATATCCGAACACTATTGCTGACCTTCTTCTACCGTTATATGAGACCACTCATCGAAAATAATTATGTTTATATTGCACAACCTCCGCTCTTTAAAATCAAAAAGGGGCGAGATATTCAATATGCTTACACAGATGATGAACTGACAAAAACACTTGAAAAAATAGGTCGAGAAAAAGTAGAACTTCAACGCTACAAAGGTTTGGGTGAAATGAATCCTGATCAGTTGTGGGAAACTACGATGGATCCAGCAAACCGAACAATCTTACGGGTAACTATGGAAGATGCTATGAGGACTGAAGAAATGTTTTCAGTCTTAATGGGCGATAAGGTTGAACCTCGTCGTGACTTTATTAATCGCTATGCAAAAGATGTTCGTAATCTGGATACTTAAAGGAGTGCTCATTCATGGCAGATGAACTATTGGGAGGGAAAGTCCTTCCCATTGAAATTGCGGAAGAAATGCGAAGATCATTTATCGATTATTCGATGAGTGTTATTGTGAGCCGTGCTTTGCCTGATGTTCGAGACGGGCTCAAACCGGTCCATCGCAGAATATTATATACTCTTCATGAGTTGGGTCTGACTCCTAACAAGCCCTATAGTAAGTCGGCACGTCTAGTTGGGGATTGCATGGGTAAATTTCACCCCCATGGAGATTCTTCAATCTATGATGCGGTTGTTCGTTTAGCTCAAGATTTTGCCAGCCGTTATCCCCTTGTTGACGGTCATGGTAATTTTGGTTCAATTGATGGGGACTCTGCTGCGGCTATGCGTTACACTGAGTTGCGTATGGCCAAATTGGCGACTTATATGTTGGCAGATATCGAAAAAGATACAGTGGATTTTACCCTCAACTATGATGAGAAACAAGAAGAACCTACAGTATTGCCGTCTAAATTTCCAAATTTGCTTGTAAACGGTTCATCTGGGATTGCGGTTGGAATGGCAACGAATATTCCGCCCCATAATTTATCAGAAGTTATCGAAGCGACGATTGCTTTAATGACTAATCCTGAGTTATCAATTGATGAACTAATGAACTATGTAAAAGGTCCAGATTTTCCAACTGGTGGAACAATCATGGGTCACGAAGGAATCATATCTGCCTATAAAACCGGTAGGGGTTCGATTAAAATACGATCCAAAGCTCAGATTGAACCCATGGAGAAGTCAGGTAAGAACCGTATTGTCGTTACTGAAATTCCGTTTATGGTCAATAAAGCTCGTATGATTGAGAAAATAGCTGACCTTGTTCGTGATAAGAAAATTGATGGAATTACTGACCTAAGGGACGAGTCTGATCGATCAGGAATGCGTATAGTAATCGAGCTCAGACGTGACGTAAATCCAAAGGTTATTTTAAATCAACTATATAAGCATACTCAGTTAGAAGATACGTTTGGTGTTAATATGCTGGCTTTAGTTAATGGTCAACCCAGAACCCTTACTCTTAAGGATATGATCTATTACTTTATTGAACATCAAAAAGATGTAATTGTCCGAAGAACTAGATTTGAACTCAATAAAGCAGAAGCTGAAGCTCATATCATTGAGGGACTAAGAATTGCTCTTGATCATATTGATGAAGTTATAGAAACTATTCGATCTTCAAAGGATGAATCTAAGGCTAGAGAAAATCTCATGATTCGTTTTGGCTTAAGTGACAAGCAGGCCCAAGCTATTGTGGATATGAGGCTAAAGCGACTGACAGGATTAGAACGGGAAAAACTAGAAAATCAGTATCAGGAATTGATGAATACGATTAATTACTTGAAGTCAGTTCTCGCGTCAGAAGCTATGGTTATTGGGATTGTTAAGACTGAACTAGAAGAGATTAATCGCAAATTTGGAGATGATCGTAAGACAGATATTACTGTAGATGTAAGTAGGATGGATATAGAAGATCTTATTGCTGTCGAGGACGTAGTTGTTACCGTAACCCATTATGGGTATATTAAACGATTACCACTAAGTACCTATAAAAGCCAAAACCGTGGAGGCAAAGGTGTTCACGGCATGGCGACTAAAGAACAAGACTTTGTGGAACATCTCTTTACTACAACGACTCATCACTATATTCTATTCTTTACTTCTCAAGGAAAAGTTTATCGATTGAAGGCTCATGAAATTCCCGAAGCGAGTCGTACGGGTAAGGGTACTGCCGTTATAAACCTCTTGAATTTAGGGCAACACGAAATGATTACAGCAGTGATGGCAATCAAGGATTATAGTCCTGACTTCTTCTTAATAACCGCTACTAAAAAAGGTATTATGAAGAAGACTGCCTTGCAAGAGTATGATTCATCTAGAAAAGATGGATTAATTGCACTGACCTTGGATAGTGGGGATGAACTTATAGGAGTCAAATTAACCCAAGGTTTAGATGACATTTTTTTAGCAACAAAAAATGGAATAGCCATTCGTTTTCCGGAGTCAGATGTTCGTTATATGGGACGGACAGCTCGTGGAGTAAAAGGTATAAAACTTGAACAAAACGATTTAGTGGTTGGTATGGATGTGATTGGTGATGAAGGTGAACTCTTGACAATGAGTGAAAACGGATTTGCCAAACGCACCGATCTTAAAGAATTCCGTGTTCAAGGACGTGGCGGCAGAGGAGTTATTGCCATGAAACTGAATGCAAAAACGGGAACATTAGTTGGAATAAAAGTTGTACAAGTAGAAGATGAGCTTATGGTTATTACGAACAATGGAATTATGCTTCGAATCCCTGTTTCTAGTATTTCGAATCAAGGACGTTCTGCACATGGGGTTTTGACAATGCGCACAGGTGATAGTAATGTCGTTGCAATTGCTAAAGTGCTGATGAAAGATGGAGTGGAAGTCTTGGAAAGTGACACTCCTGAGGATTCAGAAGAAGACTAAAATTGACAAAATTCGCGCAAGATGTTACCATATTTTGAATCTGAATTTGTAAATATAGAGTTTTTACACATTAGATTTAACTAAGAAATTATAGGGGGACTATTAAATGACTGATATTGGCTCATTCAAAGTAAAAACAGGACTTGCCGAGATGCTAAAAGGTGGAGTTATTATGGATGTAACAACTCCTGAGCAGGCTATAATTGCGGAAGAGGCTGGAGCATGTGCAGTAATGGCATTAGAACGTGTTCCATCGGATATACGTGCAGAAGGTGGAGTCGCTCGAATGGCGGATCCAACAATTATTCAGAATATTATGGCTGTAGTATCTATTCCTGTTATGGCAAAAGCACGTATCGGTCATTTTGTTGAAGCCCGTATTTTAGAAGCCTTAGGTGCTGACTATATTGATGAATCTGAAGTATTAACCCCTGCGGACGACGCTTATCATATTAATAAGCATGATTTTAAAGTGCCTTTTGTTTGCGGATGTCGTAATCTTGGTGAAGCATTACGCCGAATCGGTGAAGGAGCAGCCATGATAAGAACCAAAGGAGAACCTGGAACGGGAAATGTTGTTGAAGCAGTCCGACATATGCGTACTGTAATGAGTGAGATTCGCGCATTAACCTTAATGCCGAAAGAAGAACTTATGTCAGCTGCTAAAGATATGGGTGCTCCTTATGATTTAGTTCTTTATGTTGCTGAACATGGTAAATTACCTGTCGTTAACTTCGCTGCAGGTGGTATAGCTACTCCAGCCGATGCTGCGTTAATGATGCAATTGGGAGTGGATGGTATTTTTGTAGGTTCAGGAATTTTTAAATCAGGTGATCCAAAAGCACGAGCTAAAGCAATTGTTATGGCAACAACTCATTATAATGATGCAAAATTACTTGCTGAGATTTCCAAAGATTTGGGACAACCTATGTCCGGTATAGAGATTTCAACACTGACCGAAGCCCAACGTATGCAAGAACGGGGTTGGTAAGAATGAAAAAGCGTGTTGGCGTATTGGCACTGCAAGGTGCTTTTCGCGAGCACCGGCAGGTTCTAGAACAATTGGGTTGCAACGTTGTAGAAGTGCGTAAAACAAGTGATCTTGATGAAATACAGGGTCTTATTATTCCAGGTGGAGAAAGTACCACCATTGGTAAACTCCTGAGAATCGATGAGATGGGTGAAAAGATTAAGGAGCTTGGCGCTAAAGATATGCCAATTTTTGGAACTTGTGCTGGTATGATTCTACTTAGTAAAACGATTGTCGATAGTGAACAGTATCGCTTAAACCTTATGGATACAGTGGTAGAACGAAATGCATTCGGAAGGCAAGTGGCAAGTTTTGAAACGGATCTTTTAGTTCCTGCCTTAGGTCATAATCCTCTAAGGGCTGTTTTTATTCGGGCGCCTTACCTTAGGGAAGTTGCGCCCAATGTAGGTATATTGGCAGAGTATAATGGCAAAATTGTATTTGTGAGACAAGGAAATTTATTAGCAAGTGCGTTTCATCCGGAACTTACCCCGGATTTTAGAGTTCATCAGTATTTTTTGAATATGATTGATGAACATTAAGATAAGGTGTTGTTCTATACTTCTGAAGTATAAGTGCAGCTAAGGCGATCGCCTGCATAGGAGGGTGTTTAGAATGTTAGATCTCAAGTTTGTTCGTACTAACCCTGAAGTGGTTAAGGAGGCTTTGGAAAAACGTCATGTTTCAATTAGTCTCGACCATTTCTTAAAACAAGAAGAAGAAAGGCGTAAACTACTATTTGAAATTGAGACTTTAAAAGCCCGGCGCAACTTAGTTTCTGAAGAAGTTGGGCGTCTAAAAAAAAGTGGTAAAGATGCCGAAAGTCTCGTTTTAGAAATGAGAGAAGTTGGTCAAAACATTAAGGACCTAGAAGATACATCAGCGAACATTGTACGAGAGATGGAGAAAGTACTCTATGAGATTCCTAACATACCTCACACTTCTGTGCCAATAGGTTTAGACGAAAGCGCCAATGTTCAAATTCGTACTTGGGGAATTCCTCGTGTTTTTGATTTTGAACCGAAGGCCCATTATGAAGTCGGGGAAACGTTGGATGTTTTTGATTTTGTCAGAGCTGCTAAAGTAACTGGCGCTCGTTTTACGTTTTATAAAGGGTTAGGCGCTAAGCTGGAACGATCTCTTATTTCGTTTATGCTTGATCGTCACACAGCTAAGGGATATACGGAAATTCTTCCTCCCTATATGGTCAACCGAGCTTCTATGATAGGAACAGGTCAGTTACCTAAATTTGAAGATGATGCCTTTAAAGTTGTTGGAACAGACTACTTTTTAATTCCTACTGCAGAAGTCCCAGTAACAAATCTCTATCGTGAAGAAATATTGGACGGTAGTAAATTGCCTATACGTCACTGTGCATATAGTTCATGTTTTCGTTCTGAAGCAGGTTCAGCAGGGAGGGACACACGAGGACTTATTCGTCAACATCAGTTTAACAAAGTAGAATTGGTTAAGTTCTCACTTCCGGAGAATTCCTATGAGGAACTTGAATTACTGACAAAGGATGCTGAAAGTATTCTTCAAGAATTAGAACTTCCCTATCGAGTTATGGCGTTATCGACAGGTGATCTAGGCTTTACATCTGCCAAAACTTACGATCTAGAGGTATGGCTTCCGAGCTTTAATACATATAGAGAGATATCTTCATGCAGTAATTTTGAGGATTTTCAAGCACGTCGCGCAAATATCCGTTTTCGCAGAGGACCTAAAGGTAAGCCAGAGTTTGTTCATACTTTAAATGGAAGCGGTTTAGCAATTGGACGCACAGTTGCCGCAATTATGGAGAATTATCAGGAAAAAGACGGCAGGGTACGTGTTCCTAAAGCACTTCAACCTTATATGGGTGTAGAATATATTGGATAAGTGGAACATCTTAAGGGTTTAGGTAATCGAAAAATATCTAAAATGGATATAAATTTAATAAAATGTAAAATAATATATTGTGAATATCACTATAAATACTTGATTTTATTTAACATATATGTTATTCTTTTATTCGGTTGTTTTACTTGGAGGGGTGTTCGAGTGGTTTATGGACCCGGTCTTGAAAACCGGTGACTTCGCAAGGGGTCCGTGGGTTCGAATCCCACCCCCTCCGCCATTAAACAGAAATAATTGGGTGAGATTCGAACGGGCGGATTAAGAAAAGCCGACCTTTGGGAGGGTTTTCCCGCCCCGGCGTGATAGTGAGCGAAAGCGAACGGAGCGAATCCCACCCCCTCCGCCATTATCGAAGTTCGATGTTCGAAAATCGAGGTTCGAAAATCGAGGTTCGAGTGAATGGGTGTTAAACAGTTTATTTTGCGCTTGTAGTTCAGCTGGATAGAGCGTCAGACTTCGAATCTGAATGTCGGGGGTTCGAATCCCTCCGAGCGCACCAATTTTACATCTTTTTGGTTCGATATTCGAGAATCGTATATCGAACCTTTTACTCTTAGTTGATCTAGGCTTGAAGTATGTACGACTTTTAAATGCTTTTGTTCTACTATGGCCTCGTAGCTCAGTGGATAGAGCGGGGGTTTCCTAAACCCTGTCTTGCGGAGGTTCGACTCCTCCCGGGGTCACCATAAACGAGGTAATTATGCTTCATCAAGATTGGATGCTTATGGCGCTTAAACAAGCTCAATTGGCTTTTGAACAAGGAGAAGTTCCGATAGGGGCTGTCGTTGTTCATAATGGATTAATAATTGCAGAAGCTCATAATGAAAAGGAACAGAAAAATGATCCCACAGCACATGCGGAAATTTTAGTGATTCAAAGGGCAACTGAAGTTTTAAATAGTTGGAGATTAACAGACGCCGTCTTGTACGTAACATTAGAGCCTTGTCCAATGTGTGCTGGAGCAATAGTTCAGTCTCGCTTAAAACAGCTAGTTTATGGAGCAGCAGATCTAAAGGGTGGAGCTACTGGTTCAGTGATGAATGTCTTAGACTATAAACTATGGAACCATCGTGTAGACGTTGTAGCTGGAGTATTAGAAGAAGAGTGTTCCGATATTTTAAAGGCGTTTTTTAAACGATTGCGCCGATTTTAGGTGTTATATATATGGAGGAGTATCGAAGTGGTCATAACGAGAGCGACTCGAAATCGTTTGACGGTGCAAGCCGTCCGTGGGTTCGAATCCCACCTCCTCCGCCATTACATAAAATAAGATTAAGGGCCTTCGCTGAATGCGAAGGGCCTTTTTAATGCAATTAGACATGATGTGTTCTGAAAAGTGGCTAAGGAACAAATGAAATCCAATCTGTGTTTTATTTTCTTTAAATTACCCAATACTATCAATAGTATGATTATTCATCTTTGTTCTAAGTATAATCTTCACATTGATTGTGATTCAAACTATAGGAATTTAATCAGTGTAAATGGGGGTACTTTGGTTGTCATTTAATTCAATAGAATTCCTATTGTTTTTTATAATTGTAACTTTTGTTTATTATGCACTAAGTCATAAGGTCAGATGGGTTTGGCTTTTAATTTCAAGTTATTATTTTTACATGTGTTGGAATCCAAAGTATGCAATACTTATGGCTATATCAACAATAGTAACATATCTTAGTGGTTTGTTAATAGATAAAGCAAATAAATTATCCGATGGGAAAAAATCCTTGCAACTAAAAAAGTTGTGGGTGTTTTTAAGCTTTACGATTAACTTGTCAATTCTATTTATGTTCAAATACTTTAATTTTTTTAGTAGTAGTATTGAAAGGATTTTTAATTATTTTAATAATCCAATCTATCTGCCATCTTTTGATTATTTACTTCCAATTGGCATATCTTTTTATACTTTTCAAGCTCTCAGCTATACTATTGATGTTTTTAGGCGGGATATAAAGGCTGAGAAGAATTTAGGAAAATATGCTTTATTCGTTTCATTTTTCCCTCAATTAGTCGCTGGTCCTATTGAAAAGTCAAAGAATTTGCTGCATCAATTTGATGAGAAGCACACGTTTAATTATGAACGAGTAAAAAATGGTTTATTATTGATATGCTGGGGACTAATACAAAAGATGGTCATTGCCGATCGATTAGCAATTTTAGTTAATACTGTTTACAACAACCCTAGTGACTATAGGGGATTTGAAATTGCTTTAGCGACTGTGTTTTTTGCCTTTCAAATCTATTGCGATTTCTCTGCTTATTCGGATATTGCCAGAGGTGCAGCAGAGGTTATGGGTTTCAGGTTATCCCTTAACTTTAAGAGTCCATATTTTTCAAAATCAATTAAAGAGTTTTGGCGACGCTGGCATATCACATTAGGGGCATGGTTTATGGATTATCTGTACATTCCTTTAGGTGGTAATAGGCGTGGTAGGCTAAGATATTATTTTAATATCTTAGTTGTCTTTCTAGTATCAGGTTTGTGGCACGGTGCGACGTTCAATTTTATTATTTGGGGAGCGCTGCACGGAATTTATCAAGTAATCGGTGACCTACTCAAGCCTATCAGGGGAGCTATCATAAAAATTTTTAAAATTGATACACATCATTTTTCGTATAAGCTTTATCAGGTATTGGTAACCTTCGCTCTTGTTAATTTTGCCTGGATATTTTTTAGAGCGGGTTCTTTTACGAGTGCTCTTATTATAATCCAAAATATATTTTACTTTAATCCTGAGGTCTTTTTTGATGGATCGATTTATAAATTGGGTTTAGCCTCCAAAGATTTGATTCTTTCTATTTTGAGTATTGGTATTCTTATAGGTGTTAACATGTTGCAACTGACCAGAAATCTGCGATCTGAATTGTCTAGGCTTAATATTGTGGTGAGATGGTCTGTATATTTAACTGCTATCGCCATTATCCTTATATTTGGCATGTACGGGCCAGGATATGATCCTGAGCAATTTATTTATTTCCAATTCTAGGAGGATTTTCTGTGCTCAGAAAAGGAATTATTAAGGGATTCATTTTTCTAATTCTATTATTGATAGTTGTTTCTACATTAAATTCAATATTTATTATTAAGACAGGCCATCGAAGTAAGCTTATCGAGGGTCTATATAAACATACTGGAAATGCTTATGATGTGGTATTAATGGGTTCAAGTCATATGAACGGTGGGATTGATCCAAATGTGTTATGGCATCAAGAGGGTATTACAAGCTTTAATTACGCAACCGGTGGTCAGCCAATTGATGTTACTTACTATTTGATAAAGGAAGTTTTGAAGAATCACAATAAGCCGATTGTCGTAGTTGATCTATATTATTTAGGTTTAAGAGACGAATACGGCGATGAAGGATATGTTAGAAATGCACTTGATAACTTGAGATTATCAAAAAATAAACTTGATGCCGTCATTAATTGTACACCTCGACGTGATTGGGAGAGTTATTTAATACCAATTATTAAGTATCATGACCGCTGGAAGGAACTAACCGTTCGGGATTTTCTTTATGACACCTCTGAGAGCTATTTTGCTAAAGGATTTGATGCTGGAACAGATAAATATGGAAAAAATATTATTAGTGAAGTTTCTACAACAGGAACAATAGACCTTCCACCAAAAACGGAGGAATATCTCACTAAAATCATTGATCTATCTCGGGAAATCGGTTTCAAGTTAATATTTATAAACATCCCTTATGATTATAACAGCACGAGTGGTTCAACAAACTGGGTAAAAGAGCCCGCTAAAATGTTTAATAGAGTAGCAGAGATTGCTGAAGATAATGATATTCCTTTTATTAATTATAACGATAAGTTGGATGAAATAGGGTTTGATTTTAAATCCGATATGAACAATTCAAGTCACTTAAATATTTGGGGTGCTAATAAAATTACTGTGAAATTTGGAGAATTTCTAAAAGAAAACTATGACTTAATAGATCATCGTAGTGACGAGAAATATGCACAGTGGAATATTGATTATAGGCATTCTCAAGCAGCATCAATCTCAGACAAATGAAGAAGCTAAACCCTTCTAGTAGAAATTGGGTGTAATATTAAAACTCCTGTTCGTAAACAATAAAAATATTACATACAAGCATTTGAGAGAGGTGAAGTTATGTGAAGAAGATAACAGACAGATTTTGGCTAGGGACTATTTCCGGTTTAGGGGGAAATTTAGCAAAGATAGCCGTGGAGCAATTCACTAATAAAATAGGTTTTTCAAAAAGTAATGGTTATACTACTGCCGCTGTGGATTTTTCTAAAAAAATCTGATTTATCATCTCCATACGGGAAAGCAGTAGGTATTATAGCTGACAATATGATTGCTATGGGACTTGGAGTAACCTGTATATATTGGTTAACTCTTATGGGAAAAGACAAGAATATTCTAAAAGGGGCTGGTTTAGGTGCAGCCGAATGGGCGGTTTTATACGGAGTAGCCTCAAGAATTGGTGCTACTTCTATTTTTCCAGTTAAACCTAAGGATGCTCTTGCTACCTTCATATCCCACCTTGTATTTGGAATCACAAAAATGACCATAGCAGTAAATATTGGGGATGAACGTTTGTTCAAGCCAGGCAATTAAGCGTTAGAAATCGATGACCCCCAAAAATTAATTACTTAAACACAAATAAAAGCGTGGGTTTCAAAAAATATTGAAGGCCCCTCGCTTTTTCTTAACTGTCAGAAACTTGTGTTATATACTGCAGCGCCAGCCAGTTTTCTTTATCTTTAGTTTAAGTCATAATCTTGGAATGTTCCTCCCATGAAATATTTCTGCCATCTCTTTTGTTAATCGTTGTTTAATTCGTTTCTTTTCGTTCGGAGAGAGTTCATTTTTTGCCGTACCAAATAAATAGTTATCTAGATTAAAGTCTTTTAAGATCATTTTTGTGTGGAAAATATTTTCCTGATAGACATTAACATCAATCATTTGATAAAGTTCCTTTTGTTCTTTAGCTATATAATTTTGTATGGAATTAATTTTATGGTCAATAAAAAACTTTCTACCATCTAAATCACGGGTAAAGCCTCTGATTCTATAGTCAATGATGGCAATATCTGAAGAAAAACTCGTTAATAGATAATTAAGTGCTGTCAGTGGAGAAATCCTACCACAAGTTGAGACGTCAATATCTGCCCTAAAGGTACTGATCCCTTTATTAGGATGGCTTTCAGGGTATGTATGGACGGTTATATGGCTTTTATCAAGGTGGGCAACAACTGCAGAGGGGCTAGAGGGCTCATTTTTATCCACTGAGAAGGCTTCTTTGATATGTTCTTGTTCTTCAGAAACAAGCATAGTAACACTAGCCCCTTGTGGATCGTAATCCTGTTTAGCAATATTCAAAATATGTGCACCAATTATATTAGATACTTCTGTTAGAATTCTTGCTAAACGATCAGAATTGTATTCTTCATCAATGTATTGAATATAGTCTTGTCGATGCTCTGATGATTTGGCATAACAGATATCATACATATTAAAGCTGAGGGTTTTTGTAAGGTTATTAAATCCGTATAATTTTAGTTCTTTAAGTTGTTTTATTTCCATTGTTTCTCCTCCAAAATCCGCCTATAAACAGATACAAGGATACTGTACGATATTTAAGAGGAAAATATTCAATGCTATCAAATTATCTAGAAGAATAGAAGAGATTAAGGGGAAATCGACTATACGGCAATAATACATATATTTACATCGATTAAACTATTGACGTGCCTGTTAATTTGCGATATAATCTCTCTTGTTCACTAAATTCGTCAAATTACATTATGTTTTGTAGTTTGCGTAACACTGGAGAGGTGGCTGAGTGGTCGAAGGCGCCCGCCTGGAAAGCGGGTACATTGGGCAACCGGTGTCGAGGGTTCAAATCCCTCTCTCTCCGCCATTTTAAAAGTTTTGAGCCAAAGTATTAACTTCGGCTTTTTTACTAGCTAGGTAGTGTAATTTTCTGGAAACTCAGGCGCTAGCCAAGTTTTATATATTTTGCTATAATTGATTTAGCCGTACTAGATGGGGAGGTAGCGGTTCCCTGTAACTTGCAGTCCGCTCTAGCAAGGTGGAATTCCCGCGAAAGGTCCACGCCTGTGAAGCTGTCCTTGTAAGGCAGCGATGAGATTTTGGTCTTACGCAACAGAACACTTCGAACCGTGTCAGATCTTGACGGAAGCAGCACTAAGGAGAGCGTTTTGTGTGCCGTAAGGTTGCCTGAATCGAGTTGCCGAGCAAGGTAACGTTTGGAGGCGATGGTTCGATCAAGGGTGTACGGCTATTATTATTATGAGATAAAGGTGGTCATGTACCATCTTTTTTGGTATATGATAACTATTTATCGAGGGTGGAAGTTTGGCATGGCTTATTTAGCGCTTTATCGTGAATGGCGTCCAAAAAGGTTTGGAGATATAGTTGGACAGGAGCATATTACTAAAACCCTGCTCAATGCTCTAAAACAAAAGAGGATTGCGCATGCCTACCTATTCAGTGGCCCGAGAGGTACTGGTAAAACGACGGCTGCAAAAATTTTGGCAAAAGCCTTAAATTGCGAACAACGAGAGGGTGAGGAACCCTGCAATTATTGCTCTTCCTGTATCGGTATTGACCAAGGCTCAGCCATGGAGGTATTTGAAATTGATGCAGCTTCAAATCGCGGTATTAACGAAATTCGAGATTTACGAGAAAACATTAAATTAAGCTCGATACAAGGGAAACATAAGGTTTATATTATTGATGAAGTACATATGCTGACGACAGAGGCCTTTAATGCTTTACTTAAGACTTTAGAGGAACCTCCTCCTCAGGTTGTTTTTATTCTAGCAACGACTGAGGTACAAAAGATACCTTTAACTATTCTTTCTCGTGTACAACGCTTTGAATTCCATCGGATCTCAGTCGAGGATATTCAAAATCGACTTAAAGAAGTGTGCACTTTTTTAAAGCGAGAGGTTAATCCTGGTGCTTTAGCGGTAATTGCTCAGAAGTCTGAAGGCGGACTCCGAGATGCCCTAAGTATTTTAGATCAATGTCTTTTACAGGATGATCCTATCGGAGTTGAAGAGGTATACCTAGTGCTGGGTATGGTTGGTGAAACCTATAGTTCCCAGCTAGTTGATGAAATTACTTCGGCTGAATATGGGAAATGTTTAAATTTTTTGTCCGAGGGCATCCAACAAGGACGAGACCCACGGCAGATTATTAGGGAGCTCTTAGATTATTTGCGACAAATGTTGCTAACTGTAGCAACAGGAGAAACGCCTATGGTAGCGCCCCATATTCAGGATCGTCTGATCAAGCAGACTAAACAAATCGGTATTTCCCGGATTTTACGCTGGATTTCTATTTTATTACAAGGAGAAGGGCAGCTTAAATATGCATCTAATGCTCGATTAGCAGCTGAACTCTTATTGATCAAGACCATCCATGAAAGTCAACAGGAAACAAACAACAGCCAGGAAGAAATCCTGAAACGTTTATCTATAGTTGAACAACAGCTTCAGGGTGCCCCTGTGCTTAGTAAAGAGGCTCCTAAAGAGAACTCTCCTACTAGAAGAAATAAGGTAAATAATACAAAACCAGTCGATAAAACAAACGATTTAGGGGACAATAGAAGGACAGAGAGCAGGACTATAGCAAACAAATCCAATTTAAACTTAGAGGGTATCCTGTCACGCTGGAATGATGTTATGGACCAGGTTAAAAAACGTAAAAAGTCAACTCAGGCCTTTCTAATGGAAGGGAAACCAGCTCTCCTTGAAGGAAACACCTTGACAATTCTTTTCCGTGAAGGCTGTTCGTTTCATAAGGATAAAGTCAATCAATCAGAAAATCGGCAGACTATTGAAGATGTACTAGAACAATTATTTGGTATTTCCTTAACTCTCCAAAATGTTATGGAAAATGAATTTAAGGCTTTAGAAGATCCAGAGAATCAAGCCATAGAAAAGCAAGAACAAGATTTGGTCAATAAAACCAAAGACATGTTTGGAGCTGATCGTGTCGTTGTAAAAGACTGACCATTACTTTTATGGCATAGTAAAGGGAAACCACTCTTACTTGTAGAAGTAAGGACCATATGACTAGATAAAAAGATAGGAAGTGTTTTAAAAATGGCAGGTTTTAAAGGTATGGGCGGCGGTATGGGCGGCAATATGAGCCAAATGTTGAAACAAGCTCAAAAAATGCAAGAAGATATGGCTAAAATGCAAGAAGAACTCCAGAGCAAAACTGTGGATGCTTCTTCCGGTGGAGGAATGGTTCAAGTTGTTGTCAGCGGAAAAATGGAATTAGTTGACTTGAAGATCAAGCCGGAAGCAGTCGACCCTGAGGATGTTGAAATGCTGGAGGATTTGATTAAGGCAGCGTTAAACGAAGGAATAAGAAAAGCACAAGAAATGACCAGCAATGAAATGGGTAAACTGACCGGTGGTTTAAAAATCCCCGGATTGTTCTAGGTGATCTATGGATTTTTTGAGATACCCACAGCCCTTAGGGGATCTTATTAGCAGCTTAGCACGTTTACCTGGAATTGGACCTAAAACAGCTGGACGGCTGGCCTTTTACCTTTTGCAGCAGCCTCAAGTTTCTGAGGATTTAGCAAAAGCGATTATTGTGGCTAATCGAGATATCAAGAAGTGTTCTATATGTTCAAACTTTACAGATCAAGACCCTTGCGCAATTTGCCATAATACGCAAAGAGATCAGACAGCTCTTTGCGTTGTTGAGCACCCCAGAGACGTAGTATCTCTGGAAAAAACCAGGGAATTTAAAGGAGTCTACCATGTACTGCACGGTGTTCTTTCCCCAATGGATGGCATTGGGCCCGAGGATCTGACCATCAATCAACTTTTAAAACGATTAGATGGTATAAAAGAAGTTGTTATGGCCATGAATCCTACTGTGGAAGGGGAAGCAACTGCTTTGTATTTGGCGCGCCTACTAAAGCCTATGGGGATAAGAGTCTCCCGTATAGCTCATGGTTTGCCCGTAGGTGGAGATTTAGAATATGCTGATGAGGTTACCATCGCTCGGGCATTAGAAGGCAGAAGAGACCTATAACTATAAAAAATTGAGTTTCTGAATATTTTTTATTTGTGAAAAACAAAACATGATCTATATAGATTTTATTATTGACCGGTATAAAAATTAAAGATATACTATGTCAAACGGGGGACTATTCAGCATGAACTGGATATGTTCCCTCAGCACGTTTTTATGGCTATTTCATAAAATTCAATCTTTTATGACCCGGTTTTCTCTTCCTTAGCTTAATCCGTGGAATTGAAATAGGGATAAGTCATAAGTAATGGACTTAAATATGTTACCAGAAAATTAAATTTATCACATGATTAGGAGGAAAAAAATTATGGCAAAAATGAAAACCATGGATGGGAATGAGGCGGCAGCTCACGCTTCATACGCGTTTACTGAAGTTGCAACAATTTTTCCCATCACTCCATCCTCAACAATGGCCGAATTAGTTGACGAATGGGCTGCTCATGGAAGGAAAAACATTTTTGGTCAAACCGTTAAGGTTGTTGAAATGCAATCTGAGGCTGGTGCTGCCGGAGCAGTACATGGTTCCCTGCAGGCAGGAGCTTTAACCACTACTTACACAGCTTCCCAAGGCTTACTTCTCATGATTCCTAACATGTATAAAATTGCAGGAGAACTGTTGCCCTGCGTGTTCCATGTCAGCGCACGTGCTTTAGCAACCCATGCACTATCTATTTTTGGTGACCATCAAGACGTAATGTCCGTACGTGCAACGGGATTTGCCCAACTGTCCTCTCATAATGTGCAAGAAGCCTTAGATTTAGGTTTTATCGCCCACCTCGCTTCCGTGAAATCTAGAGTACCTTTCCTGCATTTCTTTGACGGATTCCGTACCTCTCATGAAATTCAAAAGATTGAAGTTCCAGAATACGAAGAGGTTGGGAAACTTTTAGATATGGATGCTGTAAAAGCTTTCCGCGATAATGCATTGAATCCTGAACGTCCAGTCCTTCGTGGTACGGCCCAAAATCCAGACGTGTACTTCCAAGGCAGGGAAGCTTCTAATCGTTTTTATGATGCAATTCCGGACATGGTTGAACACTACATGCAAGAATATAAAAAGCTTACTGGCCGGGAATATCATCCTTTCCAATACTATGGAGCAGAAGATGCAGAGTATGTCATTGTGGCCATGGGCTCGATCTGTGACACCATCGAGGAAACCATTGATTACTTGGTCGCAAAAGGGGAAAAGGTTGGGGTTGTTAAAGTTCACTTATACCGTCCTTTTTCAAGTGATTACTTCTTCAAGGTATTGCCAAAAACTGTTAAGAGTATTGCGGTTCTTGACCGTACCAAAGAACCTGGTTCCACAGGCGAACCTCTTTATTTAGATATTAAGGATATTTTCTATACAAGGGATATTAAACCAGTGGTTGTTGGTGGACGTTATGGCTTAGGATCTAAGGATACAACTCCATCCCAAGTACTAGCTGTCTTTAAAAACCTTAAATCTGAAAACCCAATAGATAGTTTCACCATTGGAATTATCGATGATGTTACCAATAAGTCCTTAGCAGAGGATGAAATCATTGATACCGCTCCGGAAGGAACAATAGCTTGTAAATTCTGGGGTCTCGGTGCTGATGGAACAGTTGGTGCGAATAAACAAGCAATTAAGATTATTGGAGATCACACACAGCTATATGCTCAAGCATATTTCCAATACGATAGTAAGAAATCTGGAGGAATTACGGTATCCCACCTCCGTTTTGGTAAAAAGCAAATTAAATCCCCTTATTATGTGACAGGTGCTAATTACATTGCTTGTCATAATCAAACCTATGTGAATCAATATGATCTCTTAAAAGGACTCAAGCAGGGCGGAAACTTCGTCTTAAATTGTCAGTGGACTCCAGAGGAACTGGATGAAAAACTTCCGGTTTCTATGAAGCAAGCCCTTGCTAAAACAAAAGCAAACTTTTATATCATTGATGCGGTATCCATTGCTCGTAAAATAGGTCTTGGTTCCCGTATTAATATGATCATGCAAGCTGCTTTCTTTAAGCTCGCAAACGTAATTCCTGTTGAAGAAGCTGTCGATTACTTAAAAGCTTCTGTTGTAAAAACCTACGGCAAAAAGGGTCAAAACATTGTAGATATGAATACAGCGGCCATCGATATGGGTGTTTCTTCCCTAGTTAAGGTAGACGTTCCAGCTGCTTGGGAAAATGGGGACAACGCACAGGCTCAGGCTGCTGCAGCGGTTGAAGAACCAGATTTCGTCAAGAACATCCTTCGCCCAATGAATGCTCTTGAAGGGGACAACCTCCCTGTAAGTACCTTCTTGGGACGTGAAGACGGAACCTTCCCGGTAGGAACTTCTGCTTACGAAAAACGTGGTATTGGAGTTATTGTACCAGAATGGCAGATCGATAATTGTATCCAATGTAATCAGTGTTCTTATGTCTGTCCCCATGCAGCAATTCGTCCATTCTTGATAAACGAAGAAGAGGCAAAAAATGCTCCTGAGACCTTCGTGGGTAAGAAAGCTATTGGTAAAGAAGCTGCTGGTCTTCAATTCCGTATGCAAGTGAGTACCTTGGATTGTACAGGTTGCGGGAACTGTGCTGAAGTTTGCCCGGCAAAAGTTAAAGCTCTAGTTATGAAACCGGCAGCTGAACAAATCGCACAACAGGCTGCGAATTGGGAGTATGCAGTAACCCTCAAAAACAAGAGCAACCTCTTTGATGTAACGACCGTTAAGGGTAGTCAGTTTGCTCAACCTTTACTCGAGTTCAACGGTGCATGCCCAGGATGTGGAGAAACTGCCTACGTTAAACTTATCACCCAACTGTTTGGTGATCGTATGATGATCTCCAATGCTACTGGCTGCAGCTCGATCTGGGGCGGTAGTGCTCCAGCCGTACCATATACTACGAATCAGGAAGGTAAAGGACCCAGTTGGGCAAATTCCTTGTTCGAAGATAATGCCGAGTTCGGTTATGGTATGTACTTGGGAGTTCGCCAACAGCGCGAAAAACTGTTCGATTTAATGACTCAAGCCTTAGAGATGAATATCAGTGCTGAACTAAAGGAAGCTTTCCAGGAATGGCTAAATGGATGGGATGATGCAGATGCCTCTAAAGCCGCTGCGGCTAAAATCCTTGCCGGACTAAATGGCTACACTGGAGATAACCCTGTCCTTGCTGAAATTTTTGCTAAGAAGGATCATCTTATCAAAAAATCACAATGGATTCTTGGTGGAGACGGCTGGGCTTATGATATTGGATTCGGCGGCTTAGACCATGTCATAGCTTCTGGAGACGATGTAAATATCTTTGTTATGGACACCGAGGTTTACTCTAATACAGGAGGACAATCCTCTAAGTCCACTCCTAGAGCAGCTGTTGCTAAATTTGCTGCAGCTGGTAAGAAAATTCGCAAGAAAGACCTAGGCATGATCGCCATGAGTTATGGATATGTTTATGTTGCACAAATCGCGTTGGGTGCTAACATGGCTCAAACCATTAAAGTGATTAAAGAGGCTGAAGCTTACAAAGGACCTTCCTTAATTATTGCTTATGCTCCTTGTATCAATCACGGCCTTAAAGCTGGAATGACCAAGAGTGTACAAGAGGCGAAAAAAGCCGTCGACGCTGGTTACTGGCATCTATATCACTTTAACCCAGACCTCATAGATCAAGGTAAGAACCCATTTAGCTTAGATTCCAAAGAGCCGAGTACGTCCTTCCGCGATTTCATCATGGGCGAAGTTCGCTACTCTTCCTTGCTAAACACCTTCCCTGAAAGTGCAGAGGAACTCTTTGAAGGCGCTGAAAAGTATGCCAAGGTACGTTATGAGTCATACAAACGTCTTGCTGATCAAAAGTGGGACTAAGAACTAGTAAACAATTAGCATAGATCAAATTCCGAGAAGAGAGCAGGTTTAGCCTGCTCTCTTTTTCTCAACGTACCAGACTTTCGTGCTACATGAGCAGCATCATTGAGGGAGTATGACTTAGTACAGTGTCATTTTGAGCGCAGCGAAGGATCTAGATCCTTCAGTCGTACCTCCTTCAGGATGACATAGCCCTTGAGTTGCTTTCATAGCAAAGGCATGTATAGTAAAAAGACGCGTAGCGTTTTTCTCACAACGAATTTAGATAAAACGAATGGTTCTACTTTGTCCCTAAGTGCATATTATGTACCATGCTTTAGGCAAAGGAGGATTTCCATGACCTTTGTTTTTTTAGGACTATTTATAATCTTGTTAGCGTTGATTGTTCGTTCATCATTAGGACAACCCCGAGTAGCTCTTAAAGTTCTGATACATATTTTAGGTGGAATTGTTGGACTGTGGATTTTTAACTTACTCCTAAGTGTCATCGGATTCGATATTCCGATTAATGTATTTACAATTATAATTGTAGGATTACTGGGTTTTCCTGGAGTTTTAGCACTGTCGGTATTACAGTTGCTGGGGATTTAGAATGTATATAAGAAGAACATAATTTAGGAAAAGGTCTGAAGAAGAGCATACGGAAAGTGTGCACTGGGAACTATTTAACAGTAGTTCCCTTGTTTTTATTATGCCAACCATTTCGGGGAATTGGAACCTATTGCCCTTAAAGGGAGGATAAAATGGATAGACCAGAATTAAATTCATCAGTCAGACGTTACAAAGCCTATATCAGTACGATGGGTACAACCCAACTCCATTTAAGAAACCCTTACATAATCGCTTTTTGGTCCCTTGCATTTCCTGGCTTAGGACACTTGCTGTTATCAAAATACCTAAGGGGTTTTCTTTTGTTTATTTGGGAAGTGTTTATAAATTACAAAGCACATATCAACCTTGCAATTTTATATTCTTTTACAGGTAGATTCGAAATGGCAAAAGAGGTGCTTGATATCACTTGGGTTATGCTTTATGCCCCAACTTATCTCTTTTCCGTTTGGGACAGCTATCGAACTACCGTTGATCTTAATCAGCAATATACTTTAGCAGCCAGAGAAGATGCTGAACTTAAGATGTTTAATATAAATTCTATAGAAATAAATCATTTAGACAAACGAACCCCCTGGATTGCTTTTGCATGGTCGGCATTAATGCCTGGATTAGGACAAATCTATATACATAGAATTCCAAGTGCTTTGTTTACAATGAGTTGGTTTATAGTTATGGCATACCTTTCCAAGTTGCTTCCAGCCATACATTTTACATTATTGGGACAGTTTGAACTGGTTAAAACTCTTTATATAAGTACGGAAGCGACACACTGGTTATTAAATATTCCTTGTATCTATTGGTTTTCACTATACGAGTCCTATGTTAATGCTGTAGAAAACAACAAATTATTCGAATGGGAACAAGCGAAATTTTTAAAGAAGAATTATCAGTCAGAACTCTTTAAAATGCCTTTCAAATAAATAATGAATGAGGTTGGATAAATGTATATTATATCTACGTTCGAACACTCCAATTATTTAGAGTTAGCGATTACATCAATTCAAATGAAAGGAATAAAAAAGGAGAGTATTCTTTGCGTGCCGATGGATAAACGAGGGGAAGATAAACAACTATTTGACACCCTTCACTCTTCTGATGGTTTAAGTTTGTTGGATTTACCAATAATCTTAGCAACCATGTTCTGTTTGTTTGGAGGTATTTATGGCTTTCTACTAACCTGGGGCCCTATTCTGTGGGGACTAATTAGTATGGTAGTGGGTTTTGGTATAGGTTTTATGATTAAGTTAATTATCACAAAGAAGTATGATAATAGGCAGAAAAACCTTAAGGCGACCGAAGTTGTCATGATTATTAATTGTGATGATCATCAGTTAGATATGATTAGAGATACTCTTTGGCGACATAATGCACTGGGTGTTAGCAGATTAAGTCTGGAGGATATTGTATATGTATAAGAATCATTTGAAATCCCATAATTGGCTGCTTCTAGGCGTATAGCATGAAATTAATTTTAAAGGAGCATTATGATGAAGGCTTTTACCCTACCTGGTGTGGAACGAGCAAATGATTTATTACATCAAGCCAATGCTGTATTGTTTGAAACTTGGGTGAATCAAATTGTTTTTACCTGGCGATGGTGGATAGAGATAACGATTATCATCCTATCCTGGGTCTACTTCTGGGTCTTTTTAAGAAAAAAACCTGATACTTACAGATTACTATGTGCGGGTTTTTTTACGATGATAGTGGCCACATATTTGGATGCTGTGGGGATGGCCTTACGTTTATGGGGATATCCAAGCAAGGAAGTGCCGCTTATACCGCCATTCATAACATGGGACTTAAGTGCCATACCAGTATTAACTATGATATTTCTACATTACAAGCCAAACGTTAAACCCATTGTTAAAGCTATAGTGTTAGCTATATTTGGCTCACTTATCTTACAGCCGATTTCTGTTTTGCTTGGCCTATATATACCATACCATTGGCATCATTACTACTCAATTCCGTTTGTAATTGTAATTTATCTAGGAGCAAACTATTTCTACAATGATTCTAATTTTAAACGTTAAAAAAGAAGTTAGAGAGGATTATATTACTTTCTGATGGGTGGCGTTCACTTTAATATTATTAAAGGAACGCTATTTTTATTGTGTAAATAAAAATTATCATAGTCTTAAGGGACAGGGGTAGTATTTTGCCGAGTAGGGGTAATTCATGAATTCCCCCTACTCGTGCATAATCAACTCGTTGTCGGACAAAATAAGCTGGATTGGAGGGAGATTAGCATGGGAAGTTGGATGAAGATGATCAAGGAACTAACCATTCGTCCTAAGGGAGAACGTAAGATACGAAAATCTCCCTCCTATTCGTTTGATGAGGATCTGAATAAGCCTTTATCCGGAGAAACGGTGAAGGAAATCTTATCGAAGAGCAGCGATGTTGTGTTTCGGGAATTTTTACTCCAAGGAAAAGAACGTATTCCCTGTATGTTAGTGGTTGTGGATGGATTGGTTGATAAAAATCTTCTCGACCAATTTGTCTTAAAACCTCTTATGGTAGATTTGGTGGGACATCCGGAATTAGCCCAAGTGACCTTAGCAAATGTAATCGATAAGACAATGGAAAGCTTAATCCCTGGCATAGAAGTTAAGAAGATATCCAAAATGGGAGATGCAGTTGATAGTATTCTATCCGGTGATTCAGTCATTTTTTTCGGCAGTTTAACAGAGGCCATTGTTGTTGGTGCCAGAGGATGGGCTAATCGTGGCGTTAATGAACCAATAGCTGAGTCGGTCGTCAAAGGGCCGCATGAGGGTTTTGCGGAAACTCTTCGAGTTAATACCTCCCTTTTGCGGCGCAAGATAAAACATCCCTCCTTGCGGATAATATCCTTAAAATTAGGAGATATGTCGAATACGGATCTTGTAGTAACCTATATTGAAAAAATAGCAAGTCCAGATATAGTTTCTGAAGTGTTGTTAAGATTAAGTAAAATTAAGATGGATAGCGTAATTGACGTCGGATATATCGAGGAAATGATTGAGGATAATCCTTATTCGCCTTTTCCACAAGTTGCTTATACTGAGCGACCGGATGTTTTGGCTGGAAAGCTTTTGGAAGGGAAAGTAGGCATTATGCTTGACGGAACCCCTATAACACTTGTGGTACCAGCAATATTAACACAATTTTTAAGCGTCAATGAAGACTATTACCAAAGGGCCATGACGGCAATCCTCTCTCGTTTCGTACGGTATGTAGGATCCTTTGTTGCCGTTGTAGCTCCTAGCGTCTATATAGCAGTGACAACGTTTCATCAGGAAATTATACCGACAGATCTCCTGATGAGCATATCGGCGGGGCGGCAAGGCGTACCTTTTCCGGCTCTTTTAGAGGCCTTAACCATGACGGTGGTTTTAGAAATATTACAGGAAGCAGGGCTTCGGTTACCAAAACCAATTGGGCAAACGATTGGAATTGTTGGGGCACTTATTATCGGAGATGCAGCAGTGAACGCCGGTTTAGTCAGTCCACTGATGGTTATCATCATTGGACTGACGGCTGTAGCGAGTTATGCTATCCCCTATTATGATTTGAGTCTTGCGGTTAGAATGATGCGATTCCCACTTATGATTTTGGCAGGTATTCTTGGCTTTTTTGGGGTAGCTATGGGTCTGTATGCTATCGCAATCCACTTGTTAAGCCTTCGCTCCTTTGGAGTGCCCTACACTAGTCCGGTAGCCCCGTTGCGGATTCGGGCCTTCCTGCAGGATACCTTCGTTCGAGCTCCCTGGTGGGCCTTAAAGCGTCGTCCCCAACTTATGGACGTAGAGGAACCCCGAACAAATGGGAAGGGGTAGCAATGGAAAGAATTTCAGTACATCAATTTATAACTTTGGGAGCGGCTGTACTCATGGGTACAACGTTTCTCCCCGTGGCATCAATAGTGACTGGAGTTGGCGGTCGGGATGGTTGGATGAGTGTTTTACCTGGGTTTGCACTGGGAATCCCTTATAGTTTAATGATACTATCCCTTCTAGAACAGTATCCAAGCAATAATTTATTACAGATTTCGGAAACACTCTTTGGAAAGTTGATCGGAAAACTCATAGGTTCTTTTTATATTTTAGTTGCCGGTTATTTGGGTGGCTTGTTATTAGGCCAAGTGGGTGATATCTATCAGGCTTCGATCATGCCTTTAACCCCGCTAGGGGTTTTCTACCTTGGAGGAATTATACTCGTTCTTTTATTGATACAGTCTGGAATCGAAGTATTCGCACGCTTTTCCGAGGTAATCTTTCCATTAATCGTCATCGCCTTGTTCTTAAATATTGTTCTCTCGATCCCCAGAATTGAACAAGGGGAACTCCTACCTATTTTGAGTGAGGGATTTAAACCGATATTAGTAGGGGCATTCAAGGTAATGCCCTTTCCGTTGACTTATATTATCTTCTTAGCGGGAGTTATCGCTTTTCTACCGACAGGGGAGAAAGAGCTTAAGCAATTAAAGAGCGGAGTTTGGCGAGTTGTTTTTATGGTAGGAATCCTAGACATGCTGATTGTAATAATACAGATCCTTGTTTTTGGACCGACGGAAACTGTTCGTTTGGTCTATGGTTTACTAGTATTGGGGAAGATGGTGGAAATAAGCCGAACAATTGCAGGCGTTGAATCTGTATTTTTAGGGGTTTGGTTTGGTGCAGCGGTTCTGAAAATTGGCTCGCTCTTTTTTGCAACGAATTGGGGTTTAGAATATGTTTTTGGCTTGAAGGGAATAAAATGGAGACTATCTCTATGTGTCGTATTTTTAGGAATTGCCTTCAGATATGTAAGAGGACCTTCATTAATTTTGGAAATTGGACTTGTTGACGAGTACTTAATAATGCCTTTCGTAGCTATTTGGATACCTGCACTTTGGGGTGTCGCACACTGGAAGAAGGGTGTTGGTATAGGACGAAAGGAAACCCGATCAGGAGGGAAAGGGTAACAATGGAGAGAATCTCGTCACATCAATTTACCTTATTAGGATCAGCAGTACTTATGGGTACTACCTTTCTTCCCATAGCCTCGATGGTGACTGGGGTTGCTGGCAGGGACAGCTGGCTAAGTGTTCTGCCCGGCTTTGCACTTGGAATCCCCTATGGTTTAATGGTCCTGGCCCTGATGGAACAATATCCCCAAAAGAACTTGCTTCAGATTACGGAAATACTATGGGGAAAATGGATCAGCAAGATTATTGGAATCCTTTATGTATTAATCATGATTTACTTTGGAGGCCTATTGCTGGGACAGTTAGGGGACATGTATGAATCCTCTATTATGCCCCGAACTCCTATTGAGATGTTTTATCTTGGTGGTCTGCTACTCGTCTTATACTTGGTTAAATCGGGAATTGAAGTGTTTGCTCGTTTTTCAGAAGTACTCTTTCCACTGATTGTGTTTGCCTTGGTTTTGAACATTGGGCTTTCAATACCTCGAGTGGAACAAGGGGAGTTAATGCCCTTGCTGAGTCAAGGAATGATACCTATATTTTGGGGAGGGACAAAAATTGGCCCTTTTGTTATGGAGTATATTCTTTTTTTGGCTGGAGTCTTACCCTTTTTGTCTACCAATAAGGGAGAACTACTCCATTTAAAGCGAGGGTTATGGAAAACTATTTTTTTAGTAGGTATTCTGAATACGCTGGTCGTCCTAATTCAGATATCAGTATTTGGCCCTTCGGAGACTGTAAATTTAGTCTATGGTTTACTTGTATTAGGAAAAATGGTAGAGGTAAGCAAGACAATCGCAGGTGTTGAATCTTTATTTCTAGGAGTATGGTTTGCTGCTCTAGTAATAAAGATAAGTGCCTTCTTTTTTGCCGTAATCTGGGGCTTAAAAAGTATTTTTAACGCCAAAGGCTTTATGTGTAATCTCGTTGTGGGAATAATATTTATGGGTATTGCACTTAAGTTTCAGAAAGGCCCTGCTTTAAAGATAGAAATTGGATTCGTTGACAATTATCTAATCTTCCCCTTTGCATCTGTATGGGTACTTACCCTATGGGGAATGTCATATTGGAAGAAGAAAGCTGGTGTTTCATGAATACTAAATTAAAGAGAAGCTACAAAATTGCACCAGTATTACTATGTATCAGTCTTTTGTTTATATCTGGATGCTGGGGAAAGCGGGAAGTAGAAAACTTGGCTCCCCTTATAGGAATTGGATTTGATCTCGGAGAAAAACCTGGGACCTATCTCGTCACTCAGCAATATGCACGGCCTAAGAAAGGAGGTTCATCGGGAGCCGAGATTTTACAGAGGACATTAGGTGCAGAGGCATCAAGCGTCAGGGAAGCCTTTGAAACAGTTTCTAAGGGTGCATACCGGACGCCCTTTATGGGTTCACTTAAGGTAATTGTCATTGGAGAGGATTTTGCAAAAGCCGGTGGATTTAATGATGTGTTGGATTTTGCTCAGCGTTTTGCAGAATTTCGTCGCTCGATGTACCTCGTTTTAGCTAGAGGAAGGGCTGAAGATATACTAAATTTAAAACTACGTTCAGAGCACCTGTCAGCCATATATATTAATTATATTATTGAAGGAGGGAATGAGTTATCGACTTTTCCTACGGTACGGTTAGGCCATTACCTTACCGTTTTAGGCAGGCAAAGTACGGCGCCAATCCTTCCCGTCGTTAAAAGCATTAAACCCGGAGAAGGTATTAACTATAAAGCAGAAAAGAGTGGTGAGGCAGAAGAGCTACAGATTCAAGGAGCAGGGGTTTTGAGGGGGGATCGTTTAGTTGATTTTTTAAATGATGATGAAACAAAAGGATATATGTGGCTTGAAAACGAGGTTTTTAATCGTTTCATTAACACAGTGGATCTTGAAGAAACCACTGTGAAGTTTAGTGGGCAAGTGTTAAAGTCTAAAACAAAGTATAAATTGCACACAAATAACGAATCTAAAGAACTATACTACCAAATTAAAACAAGCATCGCCATTGACGAAATCATAGGGCTAAATAAGCAACTGTCAGGAACAGAGTGGGTAAAACTGGCTAAAGAAGCAGAAGAGAGCTTTGCTAAAGTGATTGAGAAGGAATGTGAGGGCGCTATAAAAAAACAAAGAGAATTAGGTCAAGATTTTTTAGGGATTGGAAGACATATTGAGCAAAGGGATCCCCAGTATTGGAAGACAATAAAGGATCAATGGGAGGAGGAAATTGCGAATTTTCCTGTTTCCTTAGATGTAAAGGTGACGGTTCATCATACAGGAATGTCAAGCAGCAGTGCGACTAATTCAGGTGGAGAGGGGCAAGACTAGGGGTAGAAGTAATTAGGAGGAATAAATAATGATTAAGACTACTAATATCCCTGATCAAGGCCCTTCAGAAATCTCGGAGAAAAATGAAGGGTTGATGCAAAACGAAGGGAAACTCCTCCCCGTGTGTTATCGCTGTACAAAGGTTCCTAAAGAAGGCCTATATGATGGATTCAGAGTACAAGGGATGTTTTTTTGTTCTGAATGTCAGCAAGACCTGTTCACGGCCGAGCAGGGTTCTCCAGAATACCAAGAATTTATGTTTTTGATTAAAGGTATCTTTTATTAAAATTTATATTTTTTCTCTACATAGATTCCCTGTCTTTCGGTTATCTATCCTTTATAGATGAAATATTTTCTAAATCATGTTAAACTATAAAGAATACCATGTGTAAGCTGTATTTTAACAAAAGTAGTTAAATGAAATGAACGTTAGTTAAATGGAGGTTCATGGTCAGTGGGTGATCTTGGAGAGGGAGTGAGCCGTTACCATCAACAAGGATTTTGCTCTTTCCATACTCCTGGACATAAAGGTCGACAGGAGTTTTTTAATAACTTCGATTTTATTGGTTATGACTTAACAGAGTTGCCGGGACTGGATATGCTTCATTCACCAAGTGGAATTATAGATAAGGCACAAAAACAAGTAGCAGAGATCTTTGGTGCAGAGGAAACCTTCTTCCTTATCAATGGAGGGACAGTTGGCAATCAAGCGATGTTTCTAGCTTTGGACAACACTGAGGGTAAGCGAGTAATAGTGGAGAGAAGCTCACATCGTTCTGTTATGTCGGGTCTGGTTTTGAGCGGATTGAAACCAGAGTACGTAATGCCTATAGTTCATCCGGAATTTAATCTTCCTTTAGGATTTAATCTTGAGAGACTTAAGATACCGTGGCAAGAAGTAGCTGCCTGTCATGTCACATATCCCTGTTATTACGGAACGACCTTCGACCTAAGCGGATTAATTGCAGAAAGGACACGCTTGGGTTTTAATACACCGGTGCTTGTTGATCAGGCACATGGCTCACACTATCTCAGCGCCTTATTTCCTCCTAGTGCGTTAAATCTCGGAGCAGACCTTGTCTTAAATAGTGCACATAAGACGTTGAGTGCTTTGACTCAGTCAGCAATGCTGCACGTTCAAGGCTCTAGGATCTCTCGTGTCCGCTTGAGACAAAGCCTGGAACTTTTACAATCCTCAAGCCCTAGTTATTTGTTACTCTCCTCATTAGAACGAGCTGGAGAATTTGCTCGGGATATATGGCGCTGGGAGTGTCTAAAAGAAGCGGTGGAGGATTTGCATCATCACGTGGGAAAGGATTTTCGTACTCTTACTTCAAAAGATGTTGGTACTTACGGCATTCATGGGGTGGATTGGTCAAAGATCCTGATCAATATATCCCCGCTGGGAGTTAATGCCCCTCGCTGTGTGAAATATCTCAGAGAACGATTTGGAATTGAACCTGAGTTATGGGATGAGGAAAATATTCTATTTATGCTGGGAATCGGAAGTACACCAGAGGATGTGCGACGGCTCTCAAAAGGGTTAGAAAGTTTAAGAAATACCGCACCATCATGGGGCTTGACAGGATTAAGGAATCAACGGAAAGAAACTGAGGAACTTAATCTTCCATCACCTGAGCCAATCCTCTCTCCTCGAGACGCTTTCATGGCTCGCAAACGTAAAATCCCTCTTAAGGAGAGTTTGGGTCATATTATTGGGGAGACGATTTCTCCCTATCCGCCTGGGATTCCAGCCGTTGTAATGGGTGAAAAAATGACACATGATGTACTGAGTTTACTACTTAGTGCTAAAGAAAGACGCTGGCAAGGGTGGGATGGTTTCGAGAGCCAAACAATTTCGATTATTGAGGGGGATAAGAGATGGAGAGGGTGATTCTTCCAGTCATATGAAGCTACAGTTAGTGCTTTTAGAAAAGGCAGCACGTGAAAATCGTTTAGCGCATCTCCTACTATTTCATGGAGGAAGTGCACTTCATCAACGGGAGGCAGCTCTCCGTTTAGCCCAGATTCTTAACTGTTGCGGCACTACTGAAGAAAGACCATGCCAGGTGTGTCCAACCTGCCGCAAGATCCAAAGTGGAAATCATCCGGAAGTTTCATGGTTGAAACCAGTCAAAACAACCATTGGTATTGAACAGGTCCTTTTATGGCAAGAAAAGGTGTACCTTAAACATTATGAGGGTAACTATAAAGTTTCGGTTGTTGAACAGGCAGATGGTTTAACATTACCAGCTGCAAATTCCCTCTTAAAAGTGATTGAAGAACCACCAGAACGAACCATTATTATCTTATGTGCAGAAAATGCAGAAGGAATTTTGCCGACAATACAAAGCCGTGCGCAGCTTGTTTACTTTCCTGAGCTTTCAGAAGAAACCTGGATAAGAGGATTAGGTGAGGTGGATATGCCGGAAGCCTCAATAGCTTTTCGCTTAAGTGGGAAGAACCATAACTTAGCGACGGATTTACTTAAGCATGGTGTACCACTATTGCAAGAATGGCTAGGAACGTTACGGGCTGCTGTTGAGGAAAAAGATTTTCTAAAGCTTTTTGCTCTTTTCCCAATTGATAAGGGCCAAGCCCTTCTTTATTTGCAGGTAATGGCTGTTCAAGCACAGGAAGGAATTCAAAAAGGTACCACCGATCCATTTGAATTTTTAGCGATCGGGAAAGCGATCGAAGCACTACGACAACAAGCTAATCCTAGATTAGTGATTGAAGTGTTAGCATTAGAATTATTTCAACAAGGAGGGGTTCGCTGTGATTGAGGTCGTAGGCGTTCGCTTTAAACACGCTGGGAAAATATATTATTTTTCGCCAGGAGACCTTGAACTGGCTGTATCGGATAAAGTAATTGTAGAAACAGCTAGAGGTATCGAATTTGGGGAATTGGTTATCCCCGCTCGACAAGTTCCAGATGAAGAAGTAGTTTTGCCTTTGAAACAGGTCATGCGTAAGGCAACAATGGCAGATGAATTATTTGTTGAACAGAATAGAATAAAAGAAAAAGACGCTTTTCAAATCTGCTTAAAAAAAATATCAGAGCATCAGTTACCTATGAAATTGGTCGACGTTGAATATACGTTTGATGGTAATAAGATTATATTCTCCTTTACAGCCGAAGGAAGAGTCGATTTTAGAGAATTGGTGAAGGATTTGGCGGCCATTTTTAGGACACGTATAGAGCTTCGTCAAATTGGCGTGCGTGATGAAGCAAAGATGTTAGGGGGAGTCGGTTCTTGTGGACGGATTCTTTGTTGTACTTCCTTCTTAGGAGATTTTGAACCAGTTTCTATTCGAATGGCTAAAGATCAAAAGCTCTCTTTAAATCCAACCAAAATCTCTGGAATTTGTGGTCGCCTAATGTGTTGCCTAAAGTATGAAAATGGTTGCTACAAATCCGAGGATAAAGAGCATTGTTCCCGTCACAATCCTCAAGCAGGGAATAAAATAGTAGAAGTACCAGTAGAACAGAATACTCGTGTCGAAAGTGCTTTCAATCCTAAACCTGAGGGGAGACCGCAACGTAATAGGAAAGGGGAAAAGCCCAAAGAAAAGAGTGAGAAAGTATGAGCCAGTTGACACAGGCCCTTACAGAGGTGGAAGAGAAGCTACGCTCTTTACTAGAAGAGGTAAGCCGGTTAAAACCCTATGTACAAGCCTTAGAGGATGAAAATACTAAGTTAAGGCGAGGGTGTACTCTTCCAGAAAAAGAAACTGAACGCGTTATTGCCAATGCTGAACATATACAAGGTGTCGCCCATGATAATCTTGTCCAGTTATATCAAGAAGGCTTTCATGTCTGTCACCTTCATTTTGGACAACCGTTAGAAGGGGATTGTCTATTTTGTATGGGCTTTTTAAGAAAGGACTAATTGATAATAGATATCTGGGGTACTTGGAAGACAAGGAGTCGAAGGCATGTTGGCTAAAGGCACATTATATGTATGTGGGACGCCTATTGGAAATCTGAGAGATATTACCTTAAGGGTATTAGATACATTGCGTGAAGTGGACTTAATCGCTGCAGAGGATACACGTCATTCAAGAAAGCTATTACAACACTATCAGATTAATACACGTATGATAAGTTATCACGAACACAATGAAAAGAAAAAATCGTTGGAACTGGTAGAGAAACTTAAGTGTGGTCAAGCGATTGCACTTATTTCTGATGCTGGTTTACCAGGAATATCGGATCCGGGTACTGAGCTTATACGCCTTTGTCTTGAAGAGTCTATTCCAGTGGATGTCTTACCTGGACCTAATGCTGCACTTACAGCTTTGGTCTTATCTGGAATGCCTACAGAGCATTTTGCTTTCCATGGATTTTTGCCTTCTTCAACTGGAGCTAAGAAACGAAGCCTAGAGCAATTGGTTAATCTTCCACAAACTCAGATATTTTATGAAGCTCCTCATCGACTAGTAGCAACTCTGGAAGCTATGTCGGAGTGCTTTGGTGATCGATCGGCAGCCGTTGTGCGTGAGCTGACAAAGTTGCACCAGCAAGTGCATAGAGGAACTATATCTGAGTTAAAAGAAGCCTTTGAGACGTCTGAGCCTCGTGGAGAGTGTTGTATTATCTTGGCCCCGTACATTCCTGTTAAACCCATAGGAGGACCCGAACAATGGTGTTTAGAGGTTAAGGAAAGAGTAGACCTAGGGTTAACTAAGAAAGACGCCATGAAAGACGTAGCAAAACGTTATGGGGTAAGAAAATCGGATGTCTATCAAGCTCTGCTTGGTTCACAAGTCTTTGATAAAAAATAAAAAAGAAGGCCTCAAGGCCTTCAAAGATTTCGATTCCAGTATAGGTCAAGCTGTTTATGTATTTAGATAGAATTATACAGCTTTTTCAGCGCTTGCAGCTACATTTTCTCCCATGGCAATAGCACATTCACGGCAGACGTTTTTGCCGTGGAAAAGTTGGATGTCGCTGGCATTACCACAAAATACACAAGCTGGCTCATACTTTTTGAGGATAATTTTTTCTTGATCTACATAGATTTCCAGGGCGTCTTTCTCGTCAATACCTAAAGTGCGGCGAAGCTCTATCGGTAAAACAATACGACCAAGTTCATCTACTTTTCTTACGATTCCGGTTGATTTCATCATTTTTCCCCCACTCCCTTACAACAACATTCGACAGAAAACTACAGACTTATGATACCAATCGTTCCATATAAAGTCAACACATTTTTTCGAAGTTTTTCATGGTATTATTAACCTATATCGTTTCATAATAGAAAATCTTAATTATGGGTAAACTTGTAAAATATAATTTGATTGAGAGGAAGACTAAACGTGAAATACTACATAACAACCCCGATTTTTTATCCGAATTCAAGCCCACATATTGGAACAGCCTACACTACAGTTGCTGCCGATGCTATTGCTCGTTATCATAGATTGATGGGGGACCAGGTTCACTTTTTAACAGGTACGGATGAAAACGCGCAAAAAATTGTTCGTACTGCTGAAGCTAATAACACCGACCCCAAGATTTACGTTGATGGTGTTGTAGAACGCTTTAAATATTTATGGCGAGCCTTAGAAATTTCGAATGATGACTTTATCCGTACAACCGAAGAACGACATCAAAGTGTTGTACAACGCATCTTTACTAAACTATTTGAGCAAGGAGATATCTACAAGTCGGAATATTCCGGTTGGTATTGTACTCCTTGTGAAACCTTTTGGATGGAGAATAAATTAATTGATGGGAAATGTCCTAATGCAGATTGCGGTCGCGGTGTTGAATTACTGAAGGAAGAAAGTTACTTTTTTCGTCTTTCAAAGTACCAAAATACATTGTTAAACTATATCGAGGGGCATCCCGATTTTATCCAACCTATTTCTCGTCGGAACGAAATGATCAACTTTATAAAGGGTGGATTAGAAGATCTTTGTGTTTCTCGAACCACATTTCAGTGGGGAATCAAAGTACCCTTTGATCCAAAGCATGTGGTGTATGTATGGCTCGATGCTTTAATTAATTACATTTCTGCCTTGGGTTATCCAGATGGGGATAAATATAAACGCTATTGGCCAGCAGATGTTCATATTATGGGAAAAGATATTGTTCGGTTCCACGCAATTATCTGGCCGATCATTCTGATGGCCTTAGATATTCCTCTACCTAAGGTTATCTATGGGCATGGGTGGTATTTGACGAAAGATGGAGGAAAAATCTCTAAATCACGCGGAAATGTGCAAGATTCTTTCGCTTTAATTCAACGATATGGTTCGGATGCTATCCGTTATTTCTTATTGCGCGAGATGCAAGTAGGAACGGATGGTACATATTCCGAGGACAATATAGTTGAACGTCTTAACAGTGATTTGGCTAACGATTTCGGAAATTTTGTTTCCAGAAGCTTAGCAATGATTGTTAAGTACCGAGCAGGTATAGTTCCCCGACCAGGACAAGATGGAGAACTGGAGCGAGAGTTAAAAGCTCTAAGTCACGAGGTGAAGAAAGCAGTTGATGAAAGTTTAGGGAGTTGTGATCCTGCGGGGGCACTGGAAGAGATTTGGCGCTTTGTAGGACGATGCAATAAATATGTCGATGAGACAGCTCCTTGGAATTTGGCAAAATCAGAGGATCAAGGAGAACGCCTAGATACGGTGCTTTATACCTTTGTGGAATGTATTCGGATTATGGCAATTTTGACCGCTCCATTTATGCCCGGGGTACCATCTAAAATCTGTGCGCTTCTAGGAAAAGATGAGGGGCTTATCAAATGGGATGAGGCAGATCAATGGGGTATTTTAGAATTTGGTATAATGGTTCAAAAAGGAGAACCTCTCTTTCCGAGAATTGACATTTCCAAGTATTTAACAGAAGAGGAGTCAAAATCAGTGGATCAGAATCAAAGGGATACTATAGAAGCTAGACCAACCCAATTACCTGAGTTTGAGCCGATTAAAGAAGAAATTAGTATTGATGAATTTGCCAAGATTGATTTGCGTGTCGGGAAAATACTAAGTGCCGAGAAAGTAGAAAAAACAGATAAATTAATGAAGTTAGAAGTAGAAGTTTCCGGTGAAGTGCGTACAATTGTTTCCGGGATTGCAAAACACTATTCTGCAGAGGATCTTATCAATCAATATGTTGTCGTGGTTGCTAATTTAAAACCTACAAAACTAAGAGGAATTACGTCTCAAGGTATGATATTAGCTGCCTCCCAAGGTGATGTATTGGAAGTACTTACAATTAATAAAGAACTCCCTGGAGGTTCACGAGTCAAATGATCTGGGATACACATGCACACCTAGATGATGACAGCTATAAGGGGGACTTTCAAGACGTCTTAGCGCGAATGGAGGCATCGGGTATTTCGCGGGTGACGAATGTGGGATATGATCTTGCTTCCTCAGAGCGATCTGTAACATTAGCGCAAGATTATGATTTTTTCTATGCTGCCATCGGTATTCACCCTCATAATGCAGAAGAGGTAACTGAAGAAACCTGGGGAAAGCTTCTGGAGTTGGCCAAAAACCCAAAAGTATTAGCTTGGGGTGAGATCGGGCTAGACTATTACCGCGATTTGTCACCACGTCCAATACAAAAAGAGGTTTTCATTCAACAGATAAAATTAGCCAATGAAGTTGGGTTACCTATTGTTATCCACAACCGTGATGCTCATCAGGATGTCATGGAGATTGTTAAGGCCTATCCGCCTCGTTACGGAGGAATATTCCATTGTTATTCTGGATCTTGGGAAATGGCAGAGATTCTTCTCAAACTTGGATTTTACCTTTCGTTTGCTGGGCCGGTTACGTATAAAAATGCACGTCATACAGTAGAAGTGGCAAGGAACGCCCCGATGGATCGAATTCTAGTAGAGACGGATTCCCCCTATTTAACCCCTGAGCCTCGACGAGGAAAACGTAATGAACCGACGTATGTCCGAGAGATTGTAAAGAAACTGGCAGAACTAAGAAATTTAAGTATTGAAGATGTAGCAGAAAAAACCATGCGTAATGCTGAAAGTGTTTTTAGGCTTGTTTATACTAGACAGAAAGTATAACTTTTAGTTGTATACTGCAAGAAGGCTTATACGTGCGAGGACAGTGCTGCAAGAAGGTTTAACCCGTGCGAAGACGGTGTCTTCGTCGTCTGAAGCATAAGTGCAACTATGGCGATCGCCTACGCCTTGCAGGCTTTTACGATAAGCTAACCCGTGCGAAGACGTGTCTTCGCTCCGCTAAGTTAACACGCGCGAAGACAGTGTCTGCAAGAAGGGCTAATACGTGCGGAGACAATGTCTGCAAGAGGGTCTAATACGTACGAAGACATTGTCTTCGCGTGGGCGCTAGCCAAGTTTTCTAAAGGAACCTTCATTGGGAAAGGTTCTTTTTTTTTCGGCTAATTCATAGGTTTTGGTAAGGAGGGATAGAATGTATTCTTTGCCGATTACTACGTATTCCGATTATTGGCGTAGAACGAAGTTATGGAGCGCGTATTTCGGGAGTTTGGCAGTTTTAGTCGCTGGTACCAGATATGCCGCATTAGAAGAACCAGGAATTAGGAAAGCAATGCCACAGTCACTTCAGGCAATGAATGCCTTAAGTTTAGAAAGAATGAGGACGGATATTCAATTCGATGGATTACTGGGATCAGAATTAAATCAAGGTTTAGGAGTCCACAGCTTCAGCAAGCAAGGGGAAATTAGCCGAGGGGTTGACAGTCAGAAAGACTTAGTTGATAAACTCGAAGCAAGGGCGACAAGTAAAGTTGAAATAAAGGACGAAGAGTTACCATTTGACACGCAATATATAGAGTCAGATAAACTTCCTCCGGGTACCAGTAAACTACAGGTAAAAGGGGAAAATGGCACTAGACGTGAAGTGGTAAAGACCTTTGAGGTTGGTGGACAACCCATAGATCAGCAAGTGCAAGCTGTTTTTGAACTCGAAGCACCAAAAAAGGAGATTATTCTTCGAAACACTAAACCTATTCCTAAGAAGAAGGTGACCATTGAAAACTCTACGCCGAAAGCTGCTAACCTTGATGTTGACTTAACGAAACTGAATATCAGTAAAACTTTAACTGTTGAGGCAACGGCGTATACATATACCGGTAACAATACAGCGACAGGTGTCAAGCCAAGAGAAGGGTTGATTGCAGTCGACCCCAGAGTGATTCCCATGGGAAGCAAGGTCTATGTCGAAGGATATGGATACGCCATAGCCGCAGATACAGGTGGAAGTATTCGTGGGAATAGAATTGATGTATTTTACTCTACCCTTCGCAAATGTATTGACTGGGGGCGAAGGTCTGTCCAAATCCATGTACTTAATCCCACATAATGGAAAAAATCTTTGACAACTGACTACTTATGCCTTAAAATAAAGTTGTTATCAGCAGTTTTGGAGGGATTGAATGATTCAGTTGACTCGAACTCAGGCAATGACCTTGGTTCGGACATCTCGTATTGTCCAAATAGCCGTTACTGTATTCACAATTTTGGTAATTGCAATTATAGTAGCTTTGTACCATGTAAAGACTATCAATGTAACGATTGATGGAAAACCAGTGCGTATTATAACGATCTTTGGGACCGTAGGTGAGGCACTTGAGCATTCGTCTAAATTTGACTTTTATCCAGAAGATATTGTTAACCCTTCACGAGATACCAAAATTACAAAGGACTTAGCCATTGAAGTAACAAGCAGTGTGCCTGTTCAACTCTCAGTAGATGAGCAACTATTTAACACACGAACACCAGCAAAAACAGTTGGTGATGCTCTTAAGGATTTATCGGAGCGTTATGGACTTGAGATTAAAGACGTGGATGAAGTGAATGTGTCTCGATTGGAACCCGTAACAGAGCAAATGGAGATCAAAGTACTTAGAGCAATTCCTATTCAAGTTAGTGCTGATGGTAAGAAGTTCGATACATATCTTGCGCCACGAACAGTTGGTGATGCCCTTAAGAAATTAGGTATTGTTCTTGGCTCTATGGATAGAGTTTCCTTAGCCCTTGGCCACATGTTACAACCTAATGACCAGTTGACTGTGGTGCGGGTTGCCCAACGCATTGAAACGGTAAAAAGCGAGATTCCCTATCAAACTGTGGCAAAGCCAGCGGATTATCCTGTAGGGCTGCCAGATAGAACAGTTAGTCGTGGTTCTAATGGAATTCAAGAGCAAACTGTTAAACTAACACTTGAGGATGGAAAAGAGGTTGATCGGGAAATACTTGATCAACGAGTCGTAGAGCCTCCTACTAATCAAGTCGTTTTGCGTGGTACCCAAACCTCCATATCGCGAGGTGGTAATACCATTAGTTTTAAGAGGGCTTACATAATGAGAGCGTCTGCCTACTGTATACCCGGTGGGACAACAGCGACTGGGGCATCGGTCCGGACAGGGATTATTGCAGTTGATCCCAGAGTTATACCATTAGGTCGAAAAGTGTATGTAGAGGGGTATGGTCCTGCTCGTGCCTTAGATACTGGAGGAGCGATTAAAGGGAACCGTATTGATCTATATATGAATTCTAGGGAGGAAGCCTTATCATGGGGAGTTCGTAACGTTACAGTCTATGTACAGTGAGTAAACTTTAAGAGTCTTCGCTAATGCGAGGGCTCTTTTTATACTAATCAGAAAGTATAACTTTTGTTGCATACTGCAAGAAGGCTAATACGTGCGAAGACAGTGCTGCAAGAAGGTTTAACCCGTGCGAAGACGGTGTCTTCGTCGTCTGAAGCATAAGTGCAACTAAGGCTGGCGCCCGAAGACGTGTCTTCTGGCGCCAGCCAAGTTTCTTTACTGTCCAAAAGTATAACTTTATTTATCAGCACATACTCTTTAATAGAATTGCGAAACGGGGGAGTGCTGAATGCGATGGCCCAAAGTAATCATAGGAACAAAATTTGCAGTTGTGCTCGTTATTGGTGTTATGTGTACGTTGGTACTCTCTGTATTCTGGCAGGGTTCTACCGCTGTGGTAAGTCAATTTGAAAACCGATATGTGGTTATGCTTGATCCTGGGCATGGTGGATATGATCCTGGAGCAGTCACATCTCAAGGTGTTTACGAAAAATCGATTAATCTTCAAATAGCCCAGAAAGTTAAGGAGATGCTGCTGCCAAGTGGTATAGAAGTGTTCCTTACGAGAGAGGAAGATACGGATTATGTTCCGAATGGGGTTAAAGGAAAGACGACAAAGAAGCATATTGATTTAAATCATCGTATTGAAATGGCTAAAGAAGAGAAAGCTGATGTTTTTGTTAGCTTGCATGTTAATGCGACAGCTACTGGACAAAACTCCGGCGCCGAAACCTTTTATCATTATAAATCTGAATCTGGAAAAAGGTTGGCTGAATTAATCCAACAAGAAATGATAAAAATAACAGGGATGAATCGTAGAATTGCAAAACCTGGAGATTTTTATATTATTAAAAATACAAGCATGCCAGCTGTTATAGTAGAAGTGGGATACTTATCAAGCGTAAAAGAACAGAGAAAGCTGCAGCAATCTTGGTACCAAGAACAGTTATCAAGAGCAATTGCTAAAGGAATAGCTAATTATTTTGAACTTCCATAATTAACTTAAATAGGATATTAACGCTTGGCGCTTAGATACATATCCTCTTTTGAAGAGGGGAAGATAAAGTCAGTGACCGAATCTAAGATTTAAGGAGTTGAAGTGCAGTATGAAACGGTTTCTGACTTTATTGGCGAGTAGTGCCTTGATCTTAAGCCTTACCCTGACAGGATGTACTAATGTACAACAACCACCGGCTGCTCCCGATGCACCGGAACAAACTGCAAAGTTGCCGGAAGCTGAGGCAGGGGCAACACGTGAATCGGTATTAGGACCAGAAAAAAGAGTTGTCATGGGTTTTTACACTGACCAAGAGGGACCTGTACCTAGTTCAAAAGAAACTACATTGAAAAATGCTAAATTGCTTGATGAGGTAGCGTTTTTCTGGTATTCCTTTGACTACAATGGTAAATTGCTTAAGACTGGCGACATTGATCTGAAAATTAAAGATCAGGTTCAAAAGGGTGGGGCTAAAGCCTATGCTTTGGTTCATAACATGAAGTTAAAAGGGACGGTTGGCTTCGATGAGAATTTAGCGCATAGTGTGTTATCTAACCCTGGGAAACGATCGAACTTGGTGACGAACTTAGTCAACCTAACCACCAAAGACAATTGGGATGGGATTTCTATCGATATAGAGAAAACCCCTCCTGGAGATCGAGAAAATTTTTCGGCCTTTGTTGCGGAGCTTAAGAAAGCGTTAAAAGCAAAAGATAAAGTTTTAAACATTTCTATCCCCGCTAAATTCGCTGATTACCCGTCTGATTTATGGTCAGGTGCTTATGATTATGCGGCTATTGGAAAGTCCGCCGACCAAATTATTCTTATGACCTATGATGAGCATGGACTGGGAACAACCCAAGGTCCAGTGGCCTCCGAGGGATGGGTTGATCGGGTTATTAAATTTGCCGTTGGAAAAATTCCAAAAGAGAAGATTGTTATGGGTCTTCCTGTATACTCATTTGACTGGGGATCAAACAAACCTACGATGCCAGATTATCTCTCCTATGCTCAGACCCTTGAGAGAGCTAAAAAGCACGGAGTAGAGATTGTTACCGACCCTAATGCGAAAGTTCCACAGTTTACCTATACATCAAATGGAGTACGACACGAAGTGTACTTTGAAAACATCGCCAGCTTAAGAGCAAAAATGGATGATGCACTTAAATATAAGCTGCACGGTGTTGCCATTTGGCGCTTAGGAATGGAGGATCCCCGAATCTGGGATCAGCTTATAAAAACTTATGGAACCAATAAAGAAACAAGAGAAAAGAAATAAGCTAGTATAACTTAATAAACAGAGCTGCAAGAAACTAGTTAGTATCTAGTTTCCTGCAGCTCCTTTTAATACTAATCGAAAACTCGTTAAATAGTTCCATTACGTAGGTCCTTTATTTGAGTATTTGTTCATTCTCGGTTAAGATATAAGAGTTGAAAAACGGAGGAATCAAAAATGATAAAGGAACTTATAGTTGTAGAAGGTAAAAATGATGCCCATGCAGTGCGCCTTGCCCTTGGGGAAGTTGATGTAATTTGGACAGATGGTTATGGTCTGTCTAAAAAAAAGTTAGACTACATTGCAGAAATGGCCAAACGACAAGGGGTAATTGTATTTACTGATCCTGATACAGTGGGAGAACAAATCCGAAACCGTATTCAAGCGTTTGTTCCTCAGGCAAAACATGTTTACTTATCAAGAAAATTAGCGACAAAACAAGGGGATATAGGAGTAGAAAATGCGGCCCTACATGAAATACGACGTGCCTTTGCTCATATTAAACAAGATCAAGGGTTACCCAATGAGGAGTATACCATTGAGGATTTGCTGTTATTGGGTCTTGTTGGTTCAGAACGATCCAATGAATATAGGTTAGCTCTTGGGCGCAAGTTGGGGATCGGAGACTCGAATGGGAAGCAATTCCTTCATAGATTGAACCGTTTTGGAGTCTCACGTGAGGAGTTTCTTCGAGCGATAGGGGAGGTGCAGTGTGGAGAGCGCAGCTGAATATACACAACGTCTCGTAAAATATGGGGCACGAGCTCATAAATCCTTGGGCCAAAATTTTTTGATCAGCGACGAAGTCATAGAAAGCATTGTCTTAGCCAGTACATTGCAACAAGATGTTCCGCTGGTGGAAATTGGACCTGGTCTTGGAGTATTAACCAGAGCTCTAGCTAAAAGGGTACCGAAGATGTGGGCTGTTGAGTTGGATAATCATAAAATCGGCATATTAAACAAAGAGTTGAAGGAGTATCCCATAGAGATAGTTCATCAAGATGCCCTAAAGTTGGACTTAAAAGACCTATGGGGTGATAAAATGGGGTATCTAGTAGGGAATTTACCGTACTATATAACTAGCCCATTGGTTATGCATTTTCTCGAGCAAGAGACTCATTTGAGTGGAATGACAATTATGGTCCAAAAAGAAGTGGCGGATCGGATTGCTGCTCCACCAGGGAGTAAAACCTATGGCATTTTGTCTATTGCAGTGCAGATTTCTGCCAAGGTCACAAAAGTTATGGATGTTCCACCAAGTGCATTTTGGCCAGCACCTAAGGTAACATCTGCCGTGATTAGGTTAGACCTTCGTCCGTATCAAGGGTTTAATATGAATAGAAAAGACTTCTTTCGGGTAGTCAAGGCTGCCTTTAGCCAACGGCGAAAAACCTTAGGAAATTCGTTGGCAGGTGGTTTAGGGTTGAAGAAGGAAGATGTTGTCGAACGCATTCAAAGCGTGGGAATTTCTGATGGTCGGCGAGCAGAGTCGTTAAGTATTGAGGAATTTCAAGTTTTAGCAAAAGCTTTTTCGGAATTGAAGTAATGTTCTCCGACCTTAGGTATTGGGGTGTTGGGGGACGGGGTTGTTAGTGTCAACAACCCCGTCCCCCAACACCCTTTCGTTTTTCAATTATAGTTATTGTAATAAATTTTGCTTGAAGAGGGCATAAAAGAGCAGAAATATCCAAACTATAAAGGAGCCTGAAATCAATTGAGGCTTGATGCCCTTAAATTTTCAGTAAAAATGTTGACATTAATGGAGAGTGAGTTTGGGTTGGGAAAAGCTATTAAAGAGGGAACAATAAAATGGTCGAGTATTATCGGTACGTCGGCTACCTCGGTGCTTGCAATTACAGCATTGATTACCGTTTATCTAACCGTTGCCGCTTGGAAAGTCCAACAAGAGACAACACGTCCTTACTTTGTGTTAAAAGAATCCCCCAAAGTGGAGTTAGGCAATGAACTTAGTCTGGAATTAAGGTTTAATAATGTAGGGATACATCCGGCGGTTAATCTTTCAAGTGAGACAATTGTATTTGATGAGCACTTAACTGCTGAACCGGTTTACTCTGATGAGGCATCGATTGTCAATGAGATCCCTAAAGATGGGGCTTCAAGTTTAGTTATAACGATACCCAGTGACGAGATATATCCAAAACAGCTCAATATTGATGCACATTACGTGCTTGTCGATTTACGGTATGCAGATCCCATTTTAAATAAATCCTACAATCAAACGATTTACATGAAGTGGAGTGGCGTACATGAGGGGAAACTCCAACCAATTGTTCATGTGCAAGTTGAAGAAAAAAATAAAATTTTGGACTACTTTCAAAGACATAGTATTGATCCAAGCATAAGGAGTCACTAGGTTATGAGGTTGGAATGATCAGAAGGGTTTGAAATAGAGCGAGAAGATCCTGGAACGATGACATGTTGCTCAAAAAACATGCCTTGAGACTTAAGTGATTGCTCCCATGCTTTCAGGAGATCAAAACGCCGTTCTGTGTGGTAGCCAAGTAATTTATGCTTGCCTAGTGAACGAGACAGAGGTTTGTTCTGAACTAGAGATAATCCCATGATGCAATCCCCAATAATGGTCTCGGCAATCATACGAGCATGCCGGCGATGTTTTCTAGGAGAATGTAAGGCTTCATGGGGGATGGATGTCGCTACTTTAATGGACAGACCGCTTTTCTGGGCCCAATATAAGGTGAGGGGGGGAATGGCAACAGCCTCGGGAGGAATTAGCTGTAAGGCTTGTTCAGAGAGTGCATGAGGTCCATGTGTAGGAGTTGCTAGGCCGAGACGTTTAAACAGATCTAGTTCACGATTAAGTTTGGCTCTAAATCTAAGGACCAGATTAGCGAGTTTTTGGCGATGTGGAATGTAGGGGTAACAATTCGTAAGAGCAACATCAACTCCAGACTCTATGGAATCAAGAAGGTGAACAAGATTTTCATAGATATCTCCAGACATATCCCCATCAACGAAGAGGACGCCTTGAACTCCTAAGTGACGTGCGTAGAGCGCGCCAATTGCCCTTGGTATATCAATTCCTAGGGGCTCTGAAAAATATAGAATATGGATTCGAGTATCAGGGATTGAGCGGGCAAGTTCAAATGTCCGGTCAGTGCAGCCGTTGAGAACCAATATGATATGACTGATCGGAAGGCGTAGAATGGTAGTTAAAGCTGCCAAGATGCTCTTTTCTTCGTTTTTTGCGGGAATAATTGCTCCGAACATCTTAGTTCCCCCTTTTATCCTTAAATTGTTATAATTATAATATATGCCGTTTTAGTCGGGTTCGACATAGAATATAGGGATATAAGAAATTATCTCATTAGAAGATTGTGATATCTAGGGGTATGGGTGTTAGATATTCAAACCCACGAAGGAGGAGGTCAGTGAAATGGTTCAGATTGGAGATATAGTTGCACGTCTCTCTCATCAACAGGATATCTTCTTTCATGTTGATAGGATACAAGGGGGGCTAAAAGGCAAAGACTCGGCTACGGCTATACTAAAGGGCCTTAATTTAAGGCTGTTAGCGGATGCTCCGATCTCAGACCTAGTATTAAAGAGTCCTGTTGAAGTTGCCAATTACGAACGTGAAGATCATAAGATGATTTATCAGAAATTGCACAAATTAACCAACCAAAGGAAAATAGATCTTGATGATCAAAGAGAGTTTTTTGAGATACCAGGTCGAGTGCTTCAGCTAGACGGGGACCAAGATTATTTACACCAATGTATTAAGACATATAAGCAAATGGGAATTGAAGCTAAAGGGATTTGCAAATCGGAAGTTGAACAGCCAAGGGTAATTCGCAAAGTGTTACAAGAAAACCCGGCGGACATTTTAGTTCTAACCGGTCATGATGGGTTGATTTCAGGGAAAAAAGATTTTCATAGCATGGATAGTTATCGAAGTTCTAAATATTTTGTAGAGTCTGTCTTAGAAGCTCGACGTTTTCAGCATAATAGGGATGCACTGGTGATTTTTGCAGGTGCCTGCCAATCTAACTACGAAGCGATTCTTTCTGCGGGAGCAAATTTCGCTTCATCCCCAAAACGCATGCTTATCCATGCCTTTGATCCGGTTTTTATTGTTGAGAGAATTGCTTTTACCCCAACAGACCAAATTGTTTCTGTAAAAGATATTTTGACTCACACAATTACGGGAACAGATGGAGTTGGAGGGGTGGAGACTAGAGGACAAATGCGTAGAGGATATCCCAGAAGTCCTTATTAAGAGAAAAATCTAATTAAGTGAAACTCGGACAAAAGGGGCGGATTACTTTTTTTGACAAGTAATCCGCCCTTTTGTGGACCTAGGAGGCAGTTCCTCTGAAGTTGTGTTATTCCCTATTGAATGATGATAGGGGTTCCAATTTCGACGAGTTCGTATAAGTCTTCAATGTCCTGGTTATGCATGCGAATACAGCCTTTAGATACGTCCTGCCCAATGCTGGAAGAGTTATTAGTTCCATGAATTCCATAATGAGGAATAGAGAGGCCTAGCCAACGACTGCCAAAGACTCCACCGGGATACATTGTTTTTGTAGCGAGGGTGTAGTAGCCAGGGGGGGTAGGAGTTGATGGTTTGCCTACTGCTATGGAATAACAACGTATTCGCTGGGCCCCATCAAAAAGCTCAAGCAATCGACGAGCGGGATATATATAAATTCTACGGTTGGGCATAGAGAGACGCTCCTTTCTTTACGCATATTTATTCTATCTCATGGTATGTATCTGATTTTTGAATGTTCGTTGCATAATTAAACCTATTCTAGGCGGAAACTATAGAGTGCTTGACTAACTAGAACCACGATTTTGGACTGGAGGAATAAGCTTGACAGAACATGTAGAGGGAAAACTGCTTATTATCGGTGGAGCAGAGGATAAAAAAAATGAATGCAAAATTCTAAAGCGATTCGTCGAAGAATCAGGCGGCAGAGAAAGTCGTATTACAGTTTTAACAGCTGCGACGGAGTATCCGCTTCAAGTAGGAACAGAGTACCATGCTTTATTTTTAAAACTAGGGGCTAAAGAAGTTCAGGTTCTCGATGTTTCCGACCGCAATCAGGCAAATAGGCGGGGGATTGAAAAGGAATTTGAAAGTTCAACGGGGATCTTTTTTACAGGGGGGGATCAACTTCGAATTACAGGATTGCTTGGAGGTACGTTACTTGGTCGGAAACTCCAACAATTGTATTCTCAAGGAATCATAATCGCGGGGACAAGTGCGGGAGCCTCGGTTATGTCGGATACGATGATCGTCGGGGGGGAAGCAGGAACAGCGAAGAAAGATACCTTAACGATGGCACCTGGACTAGGTTTACTGCGTTCAGTGGTGGTAGATCAACATTTTGCGCAGCGTGGTCGAATTGGCAGACTCCTATCAGCAATTTCCCAAAATCCCTACGTTCTTGGGGTTGGAATTGATGAGGATACAGCCATATTAGTGCAGTCTGACGCAAGTTTTTCTGTGATAGGAAACAATACTGTTACAGTAGTTGATGCATCAACTTCTACCATTACGAATGTTTCGGAAACCACTCCTGGCCAATCGCTAGTCTTAAGTCCGGTCTTAATGCATGTTCTTTCAGAGGGGTATGGATTTGATTTAAAAAATCGAGTTTCCCAGCTTTAGGTAAAATGAATCAACTAAGAGGAATACCTTGACGAAAAAAGGTTTAAACTAGTGGAGGAAAATTATCCATCGTAGTTTAAGGAGGAACAATAACAAAATGGAGATTAGAGAAATCCAAGCAATCGAAGGGGCTAATGTCTATAGCCATCGCCCAATTATTCGAGCGATTGTGGATCTCCAAGAATGGACAGAACGATTTACAAATGAACTGGAGGATTTTCGCCATCGACTTGTCAACCATCTACCTACCTTGGAGGAGCACCATTGCTCACGGGGAAAAGTTGGCGGATTTTTAGAACGATTACAAGAGGGGACCCTTATTGGACATGTTATTGAACATGTAACTATAGAGCTTTTAACACAAGCAGGACAAACTATTAAATATGGAAAAACTATGGCTGTTTTAGATCAACCAGGTTGCTACGAGATCATATTCAATTACGAAGCTAAGGCAGGCGCCATTGAGGGTTTTAAACAGGGTTTTTTGCTTGTGAAGACTCTTTTAAATCAAGATTCTTTTAATGTATCACAAGCTGTTAATCAGATTAAAGATGTAATGAACAAAAATCAATTAGGGGTTTCGACTCAAGTCATTGTTGAAGCTTGCAAGGAACGAGGAATTCCAGTTCATCGTCTAAACGAGGGGAGCTTACTACAGTTAGGGTATGGTCGAAATCAACGACGGATCCAAGCGACAGTTACTGATGCAACATCAAGCATAGGTGTAGATATTGCTTGTGATAAAGAGATGACCAAAAAAATACTTAGCGAGGGCGGGGTCCCCGTCCCTTGTGGATATATCGTTCGAACGGAAGAGGAAGCTGTCGAAGCTTTTGAGGCTATGGAAACAACTGTAGTTATTAAACCGTTGCACGGAAACCAAGGTAAGGGAGTAACACTTCAGCTGACAAGTGCTGCAGAAGTCAGAGCTGCCTTTAAGGTAGCTCAAACCTATGGGGAATGGGTCATCGTTGAAGAATATATTGAGGGACAACATTACCGCTTAGTTGTGGTAGGAGATCGTCTTATTGCGGCTGCCAAGAGGGTTCCGGCTCATGTGATAGGAGATGGGAAATCCACTATTGAAGAATTAGTTGTGCAAACTAATACTGACCCCTTACGTGGAGATGATCATGAGAAGGTCTTAACAAAAATTAAGATTGATTCCGTAGTGCTTTTAAATTTAACTATTAGAAATTTAACCCTGTCTTCCGTTCCCGAAAAAGGTGAAATCGTGTATCTGAGAGATAGCGCCAATTTAAGTACGGGAGGCATTGCGGAGGATGTCACGGATCTTGTACATCCTGATAATGTTGATTTAGCAGTCTATGCCTCAAAGCTGATTGGGTTGGATATCGCAGGTATTGATTTAGTCATCGAGGATATTGAGGCTTCCTATCGCGAGAGAAGAGGACATATCATCGAGGTTAACGCTGCTCCTGGAATTCGTATGCATCATTTTCCTAGTAAGGGACAATCAAGGGATGTGGGTAAGGCGATTGTAGAGCAAGTAATACCTTCTGGAAATGGACGTATCCCGATTGTTGCGATCAGCGGGACAAATGGCAAAACAACCACCACTCGTATGATTAGCAAGCTGCTTTCAGATCAACAGCTTTTCGTAGGAATGACGTCAACGGATGGAATATATATTAATAAACAAATGTGGATAAGAGGGGATATGACAGGACCGGAAAGTGCAAAGACTGTCTTAAGGCATCCTCAAGTTCAAGTTGCCGTCTTAGAGACAGCAAGAGGGGGTATATTACGATCTGGCCTAGGCTATGACTATGCTGATGTAGCAGTGATCACTAATGTTTCTAACGATCATCTGGGTCAATATGGAATTGAAACACTTGAAGATATTGCGCATGTTAAAAGTTTGATCGCTGAGGTTGTCATGCCGCATAGCTATGTGGTTTTAAATGCTGATGATCCTCATGTTGTTCAAATGGCCCAGCGTACCCAAGGAAGAGTTATCTTTTTCAGTACAGAAAAGGATAATATTCATATTCGCAAACACTTAGGAAAAGGGGGAACAGCAATCTTTGTGCGAAGGGGAACGATCTTGCTTTGTCAAGGTTCTCAAGTATTTAGGATCTGCTCAGTAAAACAAATCCCTGTGACCTGGGATGGAAAAGCTAGGCATAATATTCAAAATGCTTTAGCCGCCATCGCCTCAGGATGGGCATTAGGGCTAAGTGTAACTGCTATTCGAAATTCTCTTCAAGATTTCTCATCAGATGCTGAACATAATCGCGGGCGTCTAAATTTATATGAAATTGATGGGGTACATGTGTTTGTAGACTATGGTCATAATGCGGCAGGAATTCGTGAGATCGCCAAAACCCTCAAAAGTTTCAATAAGAAAACTCTAGTAGGCTGTATTACTGTTCCAGGGGACCGGCCGGATGAAACAGTGCGTGAGGTAGGGAGGATCGCTGCTAAGGGGTTTCAGCGTTTGATTATTCGAGAGGATCATGATTTAAGAGGTCGTAAACCTGGAGAGATCGCCCAAATTCTTTATGAAGAGGCAATATCAGGGGGTATGGACCCTAAGAAGGTAACTATCGTACTTCCGGAGACAGAGGCCTTTTGTGCGGGACTAAACAGCTGTTCTCCAGGGGATACATTTGTCATGTTTTATGAGCACTTAGAGCCGATTGAAGAAGAAATTCGTAAGAGAATGGAATTGCAAAAGGCCTTGTCCTATATACCAGCTCAGAAAGACTGGGTCGTTGGCGGAGAGTTTTAAGACTTAGGTGTTGTAATAGAAAAGCCGGGAAAGAATTCGGCGTTAGAGGGGCGAGATCGATCTTCGCCCCTCTACGATTAACTAGGCTAAAAATAGGGGCAATTCATGAATTGCCCCTACCCGATTTTATATGAGATTTGCTCCATAAATGCTGGAACTCCTACTTGAAAATATGTATAATAAAAAGAAATACTGTGGCAATGTTCGGAAGAGGTAGTTAAAATGGAAGGAACTTTTCTTACAACGTTCGCAAATGCTAAGATTAATTTAGCCTTAGCCATTAAGGGAATTAGAGAAGATGGGTATCATGAGCTAGAAAGTGTTATGCAATCCATTGGGTTGCACGATATCGTTCGAGTTCGTCGTTCTGGGGAAAAGGTGGTATGTCGGTGCGGAGCATTAAGCGGCCCAGGAAATTTAGCCTATAAGGCAGCCGTCGAATTTTTAGATCAGTGTGGACAGACGGAGGGCATTGAAATTGAGATCGAGAAACATATTCCGATTCAGGCTGGTTTGGCTGGAGGGAGCACAGATGCGGCTGCAACACTTCGTTTATTAAATGAACTTTATGGAGAACCTTTAAGCAAGGATGAACTCCTTAAGCTTGCAAGTAGATGTGGAACAGATGTTGCTTTCTGTCTTCGAGGTGGTACGATGTGGGCGACTGGTCGGGGCGAGCAATTAGAAGTATTGCCTACTGCACTGAAGTTGGATCTTGTCTTGATTAAACCAGAAGCTGGAGTAAACACGAGTGAAGCTTATCGGCAATTTGACTTAACAGGCCAGACAGGGAGTCTGATAAGAACGGAATGGGAAAAGGCTTTATCTGGAGATTCGGTACAGCGAATTGCAGAGCTATTATATAACGATCTTGAGCCAGCTTCGATTCAGATGGTTCCAGATATCCAACACTATAAACAGCTTTTACTTGATGCAGGGTGTTATGGAGCTTTGATGTCAGGCAGTGGTTCTAGTGTATTTGGAATTGCAGAAGGAGCTCAGCAGGCTATGCATATAGCAGAAACGTTGAGAAAAAAGGGCTTAAAGTATGTTTATGCGACCACAACGGTCGTCAGTCAATACTAGATGAAAGGGGAAATTTTTGTGGGGAAACGATTGCTACCGGTTATTCTTGATGGTTATAAACCATTGCGTGAGATTGTTTTTGAGTCTATGCGGGAGGCTATTTTGAGTGGAGTTTTACAACCGGGAGAGCGGTTGATGGAGATTCAGTTGGCTGAGGAAATGGGTGTTAGCCGAACGCCGGTTCGTGAAGCCATCCGGAAACTAGAACTCGAAAACTTTGTGGTTATGATTCCTCGAAAAGGGGCTTATGTTGCGGGGGTTTCCTCAAAAGACGTGGCAGATGTCTTTGAAATTCGGTCTGCTCTTGAAGGATTAGCAGCAGGACTTGCAGCAGAACGAATCACGGAGGATGAATTGGAGCAAATGGAACGAGTCTTATTTTATAGAGCTAATGAGGGGGAAATGGACCTAGAGCAAATAGTGAAGTCAGACACAGATTTCCACGCCTTAGTCTATAGTGCCAGCCGCAATGAACGGTTGATTCAGATCTTAGCCAATTTGCGAGAACAGATTCAACGTTTTCGGGCAACTTCACTAGCTGTTCCCGGACGAAATAAACTTGCAATTGAAGAACACAGAATGATTGTTGAGGCCTTAAGAAGGCATGATAGTGAGGAGGCCCAATCTCTAGCTATGGCACATATTGTGACAGCAGAGAATGTCATGTTCGATGCGCTTAGTGTAAAGAATGATCCGGACAAGGTGGATTAATAATTGTGGAGAAGATGAAAAGAGCGGAACGGATGGTAGCCATCACCCAAGTGCTGATGTTAAAACCGAATGTGCTGACTCCGTTGACGTTATTTGCAGAACAGTTTCGGACCGCTAAATCTACTATTAGTGAAGACTTGATGGCAGTTAAGGGAAGTCTATTGCTATCAGGACACGGTCATCTGGAGACAATTTCCGGGGCGGCGGGAGGAGTTCGTTATATCCCTGAAATTTCCAAGGAAGAGGCTGCTCGAGTACTAAATAACTTAGCCGAGCGTCTGAACGATAAAGAGCGAATTCTTGCCGGGGGCTTTCTTTATATGACGGACTTATTATTTGATCCCTCGGTTTTACGACCCCTAGGTCTAATTTTTGCCGGTGCGTTTCGAGATAGGAAGCCTGATGTGGTGGTGACCATTGAAACCAAAGGCATTCCTCTTGCTCTTGTCACGGCCGAGGCTTTAGGGTTACCTATGGTGGTCATTCGAAGCGGCAACAAGGTGACAGAAGGTTCTTCTGTAAGTATCAATTATGTTTCGGGATCAGCACGCCGTATTCAAACTATGTCACTTTCTCGAAGAGCGTTAGAACCAAAGCAGCGAGTTCTTATTATTGACGATTTTATGAAGGCTGGTGGAACAGCTTTAGGTATCAAGAATTTAATGGAAGAATTTGAAGCAGATGTTGTTGGAATTGGGGTTTTAGTAGATTCTCAAATAACTGCAGAGCCTAAGCTTGTAGAAGGCTATTTATCTTTGTTACAGCTAAAGGAATTGAATCAGTCTTCTGGCAAAACCTCCGTAGTTCCAGTCTTTCATAATCTGAAGTAAAATAAAAAGTATATTTTTATCATTTATAAAATTTTCGTAATTTAGAGGCAGGATTTTTTTACCAAACAGAGAATAATATTATGAATAGGCCCGGAAAGTGGAAGGGTGGTGATTCATAATGAATATTACCGATGTGCGGGTTCGGAAGATTAATACTGAAGGAAAGATGAAAGCGGTCGTCTCGGTAACCTTTGATAATGCATTTGTCGTCCATGATGTCAAAGTTGTTGAAGGAATGAATGGTATTTTTGTTGCCATGCCCAGCCGTAAAACACCTGAAGGGGAATTTCGTGATATCGCCCACCCCATTTCAGCTGTGGCACGAGAAGTAATTCAAACTGCGGTATTAAAAGCTTATCAAGAAGCTATTTGAATGCTTATTTTAGATAGTTTTAGACATGTTGAAGGGGACCTTGCTAGTTAGGTCTCCTTCAACATGTCTAAAAAATTAGAAATAAAAAAGGATTCTTGCCTAATTTGGCGAATAAACAATTTTTGAGGTAGTAAAATATGGATAGCGAAGTCTTAGTTGCACTTACGCCATTCGAAAGTTATACTTTTACGGGTATATAAAATTAGTAGAGGTTAAACTAAAGCTGGAGGCGAATTAGATTATGTCTAATTTGGTAGCGGTGATCATGGCGGCAGGAAAAGGGACAAGAATGAAATCTAAATTGCCGAAAGTCATGCATTCATTGGCTGGGAAAACTCTCATTGAGCATGTCTTAGATATGGTGGAGCAAGTCGGTGTTGAACGGCCTTTAGTTATTGTAGGACATGGACGTGAGTGTATAGAAGCCTGTATCAACAAACGAGCAGAGATTGTCGTGCAGACGGAACAGCTCGGCACTGGACATGCTGTCATGCAAGCAATGCCTTACTTTGAGGATGATCAGACCATTCTCGTCTTAAGCGGGGATCAGCCGTTGCTTAAAGCTGAGACACTAGACGCCCTCGTAAAATTGCACCAGGAACAAGGGGCTAGCGCCACAGTTCTGACAGCCTATCTGGATCAACCTTTTGGTTACGGTAGGATTATTAAAGACGGTGAGGATCTTGTCAAAATAGTTGAAGAGAAAGATGCTTCTTCAGATGAACGGAAGATCAAGGAAGTAAATTCTGGAACCTACTGTTTTAAAGGATCTGCACTCAGAGAGACTCTAACAAAAATCACCACCCAGAATGCGCAAGGGGAATACTACTTAACGGAAGTCTTTGATATTCTGCTTAAGCGTAAAGAAAAGATATTGACCTATTGTACTGTGAATTCTCACGAAGCCTTCGGTATCAACAGTCGGGGTCAACTGGCTGAGGCTGAAAAAATTGTTCGTACTCGAATTCTAGAGCATTGGATGGCGGAAGGGGTTACGATCGTGGATCCAGCCTCTACCTTTATCGATGCAGACGTTGAACTCGAACAGGACGTTACAATATTACCGTTTACAAGGTTATCGGGGAAAACCCGTATTGAAGAGGATGCTGTCATCGGACCTCAGACCAGTCTGGAGAATTGTATCGTGGGGCGTGGCTCTGAAGTATTTAATAGTGTTGCCAGAGATGCGATGATTGGAGAACGTTGTCATATTGGACCCTTTAGCTATTTACGACCAGGTACGAAGTTAGGAGCTGAAGTTAAAGTAGGAGACTTCGTCGAAATTAAGAATAGTTGGATTGAAACGGGAGCAAAAGTACCCCATTTGAGTTATATTGGAGACACTCATGTCGGGAAATCTGCAAATATCGGAGCGGGTACTATTACTTGTAATTATGATGGATTAAAGAAACATCCTACTAAAATTGGCGATCATGCCTTCATCGGCAGTAATACGAATTTAGTTGCCCCGCTTGAAGTAGGGGAATATGCCGTTACGGGTGCGGGTTCTACCATTACGAAAAATGTTCCTGCAAAAGCATTGGCGGTTGAACGAAACCACCAAGTAATCAGGGAAAATTGGCATCGCGAAAAGATATAATAGGGGGCAAATATAGGCATGGCAGCAAAAGAATTTAAAATATTTTGTGGGAATGCTAATCGGCCATTGGCACAAGAAATTGTTGATTATCTAGGAGTACCGCTGGGTGAAGCAAAAATTAAGCGTTTCCAAGATGGGGAGACCTGTCTGGCTATAGATGAAAGTGTTCGAGGGGCGGATATTTATGTTGTTCAACCAACCTGCTATCCAACCAATGATAACATTATGGAGTTACTAATTATGATTGACGCCATTCGCAGGGCTTCAGCGCGACGTATAACTGCTGTAATGCCCTATTATGGCTATGCTCGTCAGGAACGTAAGACAAGGGCTCGTGATCCGATTACCGCTAAATTAATGGCAAACTTAATAACTACAGCAGGGGCAGATCGCGTAGTAACTATGGATCTACACGCTCCAGCGATTCAGGGGTTCTTTGATATTCCTCTTGATCACTTGCCCGGTGTCCCAATTCTGGCAGAATATTTTAGGGAGAAAGGACTAGATAATATCTGTGTTGTTTCTCCTGATTTAGGTGGAGTTACACGAGCGAGGGACCTGGCAGAACGGATCGGTGCTACCCTTGCTATTATAGATAAGCGTCGTCCGGAAGCGAATGTTTCAGAAATCATGCATGTTATTGGCGAACTGAAAGGCAAAACAGTTATTATGATCGATGATATTATCGATACTGCTGGAACAATCACTCAGGGCGCCCAAGCTCTTGTTGATCGGGGAGCAAAGGAAGTGTACGCTTGTTGTACTCATCCTGTCTTATCCGGACCAGCCATCGAGCGTTTGGAGAACTCTGTTATCCGAGAACTTGTTGTGACTAATACGATTCCATTAGGCAGGGAAAAAAGCATTCCCCAAATAAAGGTATTGTCTGTAGCGCCCCTTTTAGGTGAAGCTATTGTTCGAATCCACGAGGATCTTTCGGTCAGTAAACTCTTTAGTTGAAAAGACCCCCCTGGGTATTACCCCTGGGGGTCTTTGGTTGTAGGTGTTTCTAAAATGATCTGCTCAGCTGCCAGGATAGTCTCGGTTTCAGTTTCAGTCTCAGTTTCTGGAAAGATAACCGATGGTTTATCCTGTGCAGTGTGAGAATTAGTTTTTAAATTATCTTTTTTAAAGTAGCTGCTAATGGTATGGGTCGTTTCTGAAGCTAAATGGGATGTTGAGTGGATTAAACTCTTTAAGGATTCACTAAGCCCTTTATCAGATACGGTTAAAGCATTCTCACTTCCTTTTTGGGTTACGATAACGTCGTGTCCGATAGTCGTAACATAGTCTGAAGAAATCCATGCTTTGCCGTTTAGGAATCCTTCGAGTTTTCCTCCTGAAATCTCGATCTGAGTTATTTTTCCAGTACTTGGATCTACATAATATTCATTAGCCGTTCCTAGAGTTTTGCCAGTTTCGGTGACCATCTTTGTACCGATGATGGTCAGTTTTTCTTTGACCAAATCTAAAAGTTCAGGGAGACTTGAGCTTTTCTCGACATGAGATTCTTTGTTAATTGTGATGGCATCATCGCCAACACTAACAACTTTGGAATAGGGAATGATTCGCTGGTCCTTGAAAAAACCCTTTGGGTCCACCACGATTGCAGCAAGGGACTTTGTACCTGCATCCAGAATTAAACTTTTGACAAAACCAAGTTGCTGTCCTTCCTGGAGGGAAATGATTGGTAATGATAGGAATTTCCGGCTGGGTTTCATAGTTCACCCCCCTTAATCTTGAAATTTAGTTTAAGCCTGTGTCCAATGTTGGAGCTTTAGCGGAACGAGTTCTCTCGTTCCCTATTCTTAAAGAATGTATTCATGGTTTCCCTTGAATATGCTTTGGAGGAGATTTTCATGAAGGTTATTGTTGGTCTTGGTAACCCAGGGTCTCAATATGCAGAGACACGCCATAATATTGGTTTCTTGCTGGTAGATCTTTTGGCGGAGGTGCATAAACTCCAGTTTCGCCCTAAGTTTCAAGGTTTATTAGCAGAAGGGCAGATAGAAGGAGAACGGCTGTTTCTCTTAAAGCCTCAAACATATATGAATTTGAGCGGACGTTCAGTAGCTGAACTTGTTCATTTCTATAAAGTTGCTCAAGGGGATTTATTGATAGCTCAGGATGATATGGATTTACCCCTTGGCAAAATTCGTTTGCGTGATCAGGGAGGCGCAGGAGGACATAACGGGATTAAATCAATTCAAGCTGAGTTAGGAACGGATAAATTATGGAGACTGAAGTTGGGCGTTGGTCGTCCGCCAAAGGAGTGGGACCCTGCTCGTTATGTTCTTGCTCCCTTCGCAGAGGAAGAACTTTTATTGTTGGATGAGGTTTTAGGGCGTGGAGAAAAGGCAACCTATTTATGGATTAAAGAGGAATTTGAGCGTGCTATGAATCTATACCATAGATGAGTTAAGAGTATAACCTCCTAGGCTAGGGGTAATTCTACTAGTTAAGGGAGGTTATTGCGAGATGAAAATATTTAAGGTATGTCATACTTGTGATCGAATTATCGGAGAGATCGAGTTAGATGACTTGACCAACAACAGCACGGACCCTATAATGGATATCGTTGGAAATGTTGCATATGCACTATGCACAGACTGTGTACACGAAATGGAAACTGTACCTAGGAATGTATACCATTAATCACAGTTCTAGGGTTTATTTAATTGGGCCCCTTCTCGCTGTCACGGCACCTTGCCATCCTATGGCGGTGTTCTAACTCGAACATCCTTGTTCGAGTCAAGAACATCGTCTATAGGTCTTGGTGCTAGCCAAGTTTTCCAAATACTAAACAGAAAGTATAACGTTTCGTTACATACTGCAAGAAGGCTAATACGTGCGAAGACAGTGTCTTCGTCTGAAGCATAAGTGCAACAAAGGCTACCACCTTCGCTATCGCTGCAAGAAAGTTAACACGTGCGAAGACAGGGTCTTCGGGTGCTAGCCAAGTTTTCTAAATATCCGAAAGGATGAACATCATTTTGAGTAATATTCATACTTATCTTCGGCGGGGGCTTGATCTAAAAGAGATTGATCAGTCCTTAAGTCATGGGGAATGGCCCCAAATGATTTACGATTTAACAGGAAGCCAAAAAGCTGCCTTTGTTGCTCAGCTTTTACAAAAATCCAGACCGGGTTTAATCTTGACCTATTCGGAAGAGCAGGCTCAAAAGTGGGCGAATGATTTACGGACATGGTGTCCTCATCAAACCATTTTGCATTTGCCTACAACGGAATGGCTCCCTTTTGAAATATTGGGACGAAGCCGGGAAACAACCTCGGAAAGGATTAGGGTATTAAGTGAACTGGCTCTGAACCCGGAATGTACAGTAGTGGCTTCTGTCCTCGCTGTGGAACGACGATTATTTCCGGCCGAACGATGGAAAGAATTCACCTTAACATTTGAAGCAGGGCATAGATATAACTTATCCGAAGTTCTTTCGTCATTAACAACCAGTGGATATGAACGAATCGAAACGGTTGAGGGGCATGGTCAGTTTGCCTTAAGGGGAGGGATTTTAGACATTGCCCCTTTAGATGGAGAGGCAGTGCGAATTGAGTTTTTCGATGATGAAGTTGATTCCATTCGGACCTTTGATCTAGGAACTCAGAAATCGATTCGTTCCCAGAATAAGGTCTCGATTTCCCCTGCCATGGAATATATCGTAACAAAAGAGGAGTTGGGAGAACTCCGCTTTGCTATTAGGGCTGAGGCTCGCAAAACCATCGGTCGTCTTCAACGTTCAGGGAGAAACGAAGCCGCTGAACACCTGCAAAACAAAGTAGATTTTATAGTAGAACGACTAGAGCAAGGGATTTTAGATGAAAACATCTATCCTTTCTTAAGCCTTATAAATATTCCTCTCGTTCCATTTTTCTCATACCTTTCCAAGGAGCGTTATGTAATTTTGGATGAGCCGCTACGCTTGAAGGAGCAGTTAGAGTTTGAGGCTAATGAACGTTTACTGGACTTTACGCAACAACTTGAACGCGGTGAAGGGTTTGTTCATCCTGAGTCACAGTTTATTGCCTACGAGGAGTTATCAAAGCAGGAGGGACGAAATCCCTTGATTGGACTTTCTACGCTGTTGAGGCAGGCTCCTGGGCTCTCTCCAAAGCGAATCTTTAACTTACACGCTCGCCCTTTAACAGGCTTTATGGGAAAAACAAGTAAATTAGTGGACGAGATTGTGCACCGTAAAGATGCTGGGAACGTAGTGGCACTATTTGTTGGGGATGAGGAACATGCCTTACGTTTGATTCAGGGCTTGAAGGACCGTGGAGTGACAGCAACTCGTAAAGAACTTAAAGATTCCATTGAGGAAGGGCATGTCTACGTCTATCCGTTTTCCATTGACCATGGCTTTGAGCTGCCCCTTGGCAAACTAGTCGTTCTCACTGAAACAGAGATTTATAAACGCGAGAGCAAGGCAGTTGTCAAAAAAACTAGTACGCCTGCCCCAAAAAATGTGTTTATTTCCGATCTCAAACAAGGGGACTTTGTGGTACATGTCCACCATGGGATCGGACAATTTACAGGTATTGAACGTCTGGAAGTAGGGGGTATCGCTAAGGACTATTTTGGAATTCGCTATGCCGGAGAAGACCGACTTTATGTTCCCTTAGATCAACTTCATCTTCTACAAAAATATTTAGGTAGTGCCGGTGAAACTCTGCCAAAGCTTTATAAACTTGGGGGATCCGAGTGGCACAAGGTAAAGAGGAAAACACGCAGTGCTGTCAAGGAAATGGCTATTGATTTAGTAAAGCTCTATGCTCAGAGAGAGGCAATTAAAGGGTATGCATTTTCTCAAGATAATGTGTGGCAGAATGAGTTTGAGGAAAAGTTCCCATATATTGAAACTCCTGATCAACTTCAGAGTATTGCAGATGTGAAAGCAGATATGATGCGCTCACGTCCCATGGATCGCCTACTTTGTGGAGATGTGGGATATGGCAAAACGGAGGTTGCACTTCGTGCAGCATTTAAAGCAGTGATGGATAGTAAGCAAGTGGCTGTTCTTGTTCCTACGACTATTTTAGCTCAACAACATTTTAATACCTTCAAAGAACGGTTTATTGGATATCCGATTACCATTGAAATGATGAGCCGCTTCCGTTCTCAAAAGGAGCAAAAGGAAATCATAAAGGGTCTTAAGGAAGGGCGAATTGATGTCATTGTAGGGACACACCGGATCCTCTCCGAAGCAGTCAAATTCCATGATTTAGGCCTGTTAGTCATCGACGAGGAACAGCGGTTTGGGGTTGCCCATAAAGAAAAATTAAAAACGTTGAAGGGGAATGTCGATGTACTAACATTGTCGGCTACACCGATCCCCAGAACCTTACACATGTCGTTAGTGGGTGTCCGGGATATGAGTGTCATTGAGACTCCTCCAGAAGGGCGCTATCCTGTGCAAACCTACGTTACAGAATTCAGGGCAGATGTGGTACGAGAGGCAATACGGCGAGAGATTCAACGCGGGGGGCAAGTGTTTTATGTGCATAATCGGGTTGAGGACATGGACCAGGTCACTAACTTCTTAAGTCAATTGGTTCCGGAAGCTAAGTTTGGAGTTGCCCATGGGCAGATGCGCGAAAGAGAATTAGAGAGGGTTATGCTTGATTTTCTCGAACATGAGATGGATGTGTTAATATCCACTACGATCATTGAAACAGGTTTAGATATGCCTAATGCTAATACGCTGATTATTGATGAAGCTGATCGTTTTGGGTTGTCGCAGCTCTATCAATTACGTGGGCGAGTAGGAAGGTCAAATCGTAAAGCTTTTACATATCTTTTGTATAAACCCCAAAAAGTTCTTACGGAAATTGCCGAAAAACGTTTAGCAGCAATACGGGAGTTTACTGAATTTGGAGCAGGGTTTAAGATTGCTATGCGTGATTTGGAAATTCGTGGCGCTGGAAATTTGATAGGGGCTCAACAGCACGGACATTTAGCTGCAGTAGGATTTGAAATGTACAGTCAAATGCTTAAGGAAGCGGTTCAGGAACTTCGGGGAGAAAAAGTCGAAGAGGTTGTCGAACCGAGCATTGAGCTTCAAATTGACGCTTTCCTGGCAGATTCCTATGTAGCGGATAGTCAAACTAAGGCGACATTATACCAGAGGCTTGCTATGGTAAGGAATGAAGAACAGCTTAGTGAGATGGTAGACGAATTAGTGGATCGCTTCGGAACTCCGCCGCGAGAGGTTGAACACCTGATTGAGATCATCCGCCTCAAATTACTTGCGAGTTCGTTGAAAATTGAACAGATTCAACAATTAAAACAAAATGTAAGTATTCGTTTCTTGGCAGATACGGATTTTATAACGGGAGAGAAACTGATGTCTTTAGCATCCGCTTGTCCTTATCCGTTGGCCTTTAAAACCATGCAAAATGGAAATCTAGAGTGCAAGATTCGCATTCGTACCCTAGGTCAAGAAGCGGTGATTGAGGCAGTTCGCCGAGTGCTCTCGACATTTTGCGACATTGCTTCAAGACCAACTCCTTGATATACTATTCTCATGTCAAATCGAAAGGGTGTGTCTATATGAAAAAGTCCCGCATAGGGTTAATTATTGGGGCCTTGGCGTTAATGCTCGTGACTACAGGGTGTTCTTCGTTAGTAGGAGGTAAATGGGCGGTTAAAGTGAACGAAACCCCGATCCTGGTAAAGGATTTTGACGCCAGGGTTACGGAAGCTCAAGCGATTTATGAAAAACAAGGCATGAAATTTGACACGGACCAAGGGAAAGAGGCACTGCCTCAGATCAAAAACATGTTACTGGAGCGTATGGTTGAAGGAGAACTTATTGCCCAAGAAGTTAAAAAGTTAGCACTTAATCCTGAGGATAAAAAAGTAAAAGACCAAGAAGAGGTTATTAAGAAAAATATGGGGAATGAAGCAGCATTCCAAGATACATTAAAACAACAGGGAATGACAGAACCGGAATTAAGGAATTTTTTAGCGGTCTATGAGAAAATTACAGGGGATGTCAAAGTAAGCGATGCGGATCTTAAGGCCTTTTACGATAAGAATATTTCGTATTATAGCCAGCCTGAAAGTGTAAAGGCCCGGCACATTCTGGTTAAGACTGAGGATGAAGCAAATGCAATTATAGCTCAACTTAAAACCGGAGCAAGTTTCGAACAACTTGCTAAAGAAAAATCCATTGAACCTGGAGCTAAGGAATCTGGTGGAGATCTAGGTACCTTTACTAAAGGGAAAATGGTCCCGGAGTTTGAGACGGCAGCCTTTGCACAAAAAGTGGGCACGTTTTCCACAACACCTGTCAAAACCGAATTTGGCTTTCATGTCATCAAAGTTGAAGCTCATACTGTTGCAGCCGCTCCAGACTATGCTAAGGTAAAAGATCAAGTAGGGCAGGATGCATTGAATCAAGCGAAAGATGCTAAATTTCAAACCTATTTTGATGACATTCGTAAAAAAGCAAAAATTGAGTATTCTCAAGGATATCAGCCTATAAGTTAAAAAAACGGACAGAAGAAGGCATTGTAATAATGCCTTCTTCTGTTTTGCATTGGAAAATAATGAATAATTGGCAATCCCTAGATATATACTATCATTGAATTTAAGCTTATTTAGCTTGCAAAAAGGATAAAGAATTAATATTAGTCTAAAATAATAAAGGAGGAATGTGCGCCTATGAAAGCAACCGGTATTGTAAGAAGAATTGATGACCTTGGTCGTGTTGTTATTCCAAAAGAAATTCGTCGGACACTTCGCATTCGAGAAGGAGATCCGTTAGAGATTTTTGTAGATCGTGAAGGGGAAGTGATACTAAAAAAATATTCTCCTATCCGGGAATTAGGAGAATTTGCTAAGGAATATGCTGATTCATTGTTCGAGGCTACTGGACATATAACTTGTATTGCTGACAGAGATACTATTATTGCCGTGTCTGGGGCATCAAAGAAAGAGTTTCTTAATAAAGCAATCGGACCAGCTATTGAACAAGCCATGGAGGAACGAAAAACGATTCAAATTGGGTTAGCAGGCGAACATACCTCTTGCAAAAACTGTCCGGAAAATGAAGATGAAGAGTGTAAGTATACAAGTGAAGTAGTTGCGCCGATTATTACACAAGGGGATCCAATAGGGGCAGTGATCCTTATGTCTAAAGATCCTAACATGAAAATGGGTGAATTAGAGGTTAAGTTAGTTGAGACCGCCGCTGGGTTCTTAGCAAAGCAGATGGAACAATAATGTATACATAAATAAAAGCGGTTTTACCGCTTTTTTTTTTGAGACAATAGTTATTTAGATGATACTAGCGTTTCTATACCCTTTAGACAGTTTGTGGTAAAATACCGTAGGAGGTGAACAAAATGACTTCGTGTCTTCATGTTATTGGGTTAGGTCCTGCGGGGCTAGACCAGTTAACTGTCGGAAACTACCGGCGCATACAGAGTGCAACGAAAATTTTTGCACGCACAGCCCAACATCCCTGCATTCAGGATTTAATGGCTGAGGGTATAAGTGTTGAATCCTTTGATGAGATTTATGCTGCAGAAACTTCCTTCGAGGCAGTGTACGAAAAAATTATTGAACAATTACGCAAGGAATTAAAAAATAACTCTGAGGTGTTTTATGCCGTTCCTGGGCACCCTATGGTTGCGGAAAAGACAGTACAGCTTATTGGAGAAAAGCTTACGCAAGAGTATGATGTTATAATCCATCCAGCCATGAGTTTTGTGGATGAGATCTTTCGAGTCTTAAACCTTGATCCCATTGAAGGAGTAATAATACGTAACTATGATGCCCTTAAAGAGATTGCCCTAACTGGGCAGGAATGGCTTGTTATTCCTCAAGTTTATAACAAGCTGATTGCCTCTGAGGTCAAGTTGGATCTTATGAATATCTATCCGGATGATGCATGGGTATACGTTGTGCAGGCTCTAGGCACCGCCGGGGAACAAGTGGACAAGCTTCCCCTTTATGAGATGGATCATGAAAAATTTGATCATTTGACAACCGTTGTCTTACAACCAAACTCGGATGTTATATCATTTAACAAGTTGACTAAAGTGATGAAAACTTTGCGTTCAGAGGGTGGGTGTGCATGGGATAGGGAACAAACACATGATACGTTAAAAAAATACTTGATTGAAGAAAGTTATGAAGTTCTTGACGCGATTGATAAACAAGATATGTATAATTTGTGTGAAGAGTTGGGAGACTTATTATTACAAGTAGTTTTTCATGCACAGATCGCTTCCGAGTCAGGTGTGTTTGAAATTCGAGACGTACTTCGAGAAGTTATTCAAAAAATGATTCGTCGACATCCTCATGTTTTCGGGGAAGAGAAAGCTGAAACAGCTGATGATGTTATTCTCACTTGGGATAGAATTAAGTCAATCGAAAAGGAGGACAATCAGCGGCTAGACTTCTTCAACGATCCTAAAGGGTTACCAGCCCTTATGTGGGCATCCTCAACCCAGCATAGAGTCGCGAAGGTAGGATTTGATTGGTCGGATCTTGAAGGACCTTGGAGTAAGGTTCAGGAGGAATTGCAAGAACTTGAAAGTGCCTTAGCTGAGGGAATCGGAATTCGTGAAGAACTAGGAGATTTATTGTTTTCCATTGTAAATTTATCGAGATATTTAAAGTTTGATACAGAAGAGGTTTTACGGGATACCATACATAAATTCCAAAGTCGGTTCCTAAAAATGGTTGAATTAAGCAGAGAAAAGGGTTTGATCTTTGAAAGACTTTCTCTCGATGAAATGGATACTTTCTGGGAAAAAGCAAAATCCCAAGAAAAAAGTGGCAATGAAGTGTAATATAATCTAAAAAAAGCAGGAGTTTGGTTATTTATCGCGAAATATAATTTACGTAGTAGATCAGTTATTAGGAGGGACTCGTTTTGAATAAGGCTGAATTAGTTAGCGCAGTTGCGGAGAAGGCTGACATGTCCAAAAAAGATGCTGAAAAAGCGGTTAAAGCTGTTTTTGAAGTAATTGAGGAATCGTTGGCGCAGAGTGAAAAAGTCCAACTAGTTGGTTTTGGAACATTTGAAGTTAAAGAACGCGCAGCCCGGACTGGAAGGAACCCACAAACCAAGGAAGAAATCCAAATTCCAGCCGCAAAGGTGCCTGGCTTTAAAGCAGGTAAAGCTCTCAAGGACGCAGTACAAAAATGAGTCTTAGGACGGCTGATAAAATCAGGTTCCAGGTTCTGTCTGGAACCTGATTTTATCTATTAGTGGGCGCCATTAGTATTCCTAAGGGGGGTTTTTATGCGTATTGATAAATATTTAAAAGTTTCTAGACTTGTTAAGCGTCGCACAGTTGCTAAAGATGTTTGTGTAGGAGAGAAAATTTCTATTAATGGTAAAGTTGCTAAACCTTCAGCTGAAGTCAAGTTGGGGGATCGCATTATCCTTGAATTTGCAAATCGAGTAATTGAAGTACAGGTATTGTCTACCCCTAACAGTGTAAAAGCCAACGAAGCTCATACACTCTACGAACTGATTCGGGATGAACGAAAGACAGAGTCTTAATTAAAGGCTCTGTCTTTATTAATATATCAAGCATCTAGGGTACCGTTAGGTACCCCTTTACGGTGGAAGAGGGTAAGAAGTGTCAAAGTAAGTGTTATGGAATTGATAATGTAGTCTAGTCTAAAGGATGGGAAAGATGAATAGGGATATAAGAGTAAAAGAGTTAGGGGGATGGGGCATGGTTGATAAGATTGCCAAAGGACATCGCCTTGTCATGGAAAATCGAGAACTCATAGAGTTGTCAGGGGTACGAAAGGTTCAGTCCTTTGACCCCAAGGAAATAGTTCTTGAAACCGAGATGGGAATACTGAGTGTCAAAGGGGAACAATTAGGCATCAAGTTACTTAATCTTGAGGAAGGGTTAGTAGACCTGCAAGGTTCAGTAGTCGCATTAATCTATCATCGAAATTCTAGCGATGCTTCACGTCGAGGATTCCTGAACCGGGTATTCCGTTGACACTCCATAATTCCTCTGTAGTTTGAAGAAAAAGGAAGGGGGAAGGAGAAAGGAGGAAAGAACAATCTCAGAATTTGAGACGTTTTTTTGGGTAATCCTTGGGGGAGCAACAGTAGGATTAGTTTTCGACAGTTATCGCTCATTTCGCAGTTGGCAACACTGGGGACAGATTTTGACCTTTATCGGGGATGTAATTTTCTCGTTGGTTGCCATGGGTATTCTTTTTTACTTTTTTGAACGAGCAAACGCTCTTGATTTTCGATTTTATACTATTTGGGGAAGCTTGCTAGGCTTATTGGTTTATCTAAGAATACTAAGTCGTTTTACTCTGCGTTGTTTCTTTGGCCTCTATAGATTTATATCCTTTCTTGCAAAACTTATCCACAGAAGTATAAGGATTCCAGTTAGGGGATTGCGGCTTATTATGAGGCCGCCCTATGCTCTGTTATCTTGGTTGGGCTTATTGCTGTATCGAATTGGAGAAGTGATCTTACTTGAGAGAATTAGGCATGTCCAAAGAAGGCTAAAAGATTGGTGGAAGGGACTCCTTCCCCCAAGAACTAATGGTTAAAATTTTCCAGGGGGCTTGATTCCTTAATAATGAGTGACTATAATAAGAGTTGCCGGATTAGTTTGTACTCTTTTTGTAAATGAATTGTAGGTAATCTGTCCACAAACTATCCACACTTTGTGTATAACTTTTAGCAAGGGCGTGCCAATGTGCAACTAGAAATTCGGGGTTTGGAAAAACTAAGTTTTCGGGAACGCCAAGCAGTTATTCTCAAGGAGAGTGGGAAGTCGCTAGAAGACATCGCCAAAAGACTTCATCTCAGTCAGAGTTCGGTAGCAACGTTGTTAACTCGTGCAAGAAGTAAAGGGTATGAAATCGTTTGTATTATCCCGGGCGCGGAACTAGGTATAGGAGGAGAGGAATTGGATGAAGAGGGCTCATCTGAAGAGTAACTCTAAAAATCGCCAAAGGGTTCGGATTCGTCTTAGTTCTGTTCTTATGCTATGCCTGATTATGATAGTGGTTGGAAGTTCGGGGTGGCAGATATGGAAACTTCGCTCTCAAGTTGAGGAGCAACTAGCTCAATTAAATCAGGAAAAGGCTAAGTTGCTTCAACAAGAAAAAATTCTTAACGATGAGATCACACGCTTGAATACACCAAGTTACATCGAGCAGTTGGCTCGCGAGCAGTTAGGACTTGTGAAAGAAGGCGAAATTCTTATTTCTCCCAAGAATTAGTATTGAACATTAGACTCGTTAACCTTGACAGGCACGAAATGTACTGCATATAATATAGAGTAAGTATAGATAGATCATCACAAGGAGGAGTTTGCTTCGTATGGCCATTGACGTTGGCAGTATTGTTGAAGGGGTCGTAACAGGGATCACGAACTTTGGAGCTTTTATTGAATTGCCGGATAGAGTTACCGGACTCGTACATATCTCGGAAGTCGCTGATGCCTATGTCAAGGACGTTCGAGATTACTTAAAGGAACAAGATCATGTTAAGGTAAAGGTTATTCATGTTGATGAAAAGGGAAAAATAGGGCTGTCAATCAAGCAAGCAAACCCCACTGTTCGTAACGTGGGTCGTGAACGCCGTCTTCCGCCAACAGTATCCTTTGAGGATAAATTGGCTAAGTTTATAAAGGACAGTGATGAACGTCAGACTGAGTTCCGTCGGGCCACAGACTCTAAACGTGGAGGTAGAGGATCAAGTAGATACTAGAACACATAACCGCCGAAAGGCGGTTTTTTTTATACTGTCAAAAAGTATAAACTTGCGTTATATACTGCAAGAAGGGCTAAATACGTGCGAAGACAGTGTCTGCAAGAAGGGCTAATACGTGCGAAGACAGTGTCTTCGTGTGTGTGTGTGGGCGCCAGCCAAGTTTTCTTTAACGTATCGTATAACTTTAGGGTCTTCTTTCACTGATGTCATCCTGAGCAATAGCGAAGGATCTAGATCCTTCAGTCGTCCCTCCTTCAGGATGACACAGTGCTTAAGTTGCTTTCATAGCAAAGACATGATAGAGAATGCTGGAATATTTATACGGCAAATAGTGCTTTAGCGAAACAATGGAGACATTTATTGTGAACAACGTCGAAAGTTGTTGTGCTTTATTGACGTTACTAGACAAGCTTTGCTAAGAACTTGCGCTATAATATTACCAATAAATGGGTAAGAGGTGACGTTATGGCAGAGTGGGCAACATTAAAAGTAGATCAAGGTCTGCGAAGCAGAATTTCCGTTGAGAGTGCACTCCTTCCAATAGTTCTGGGAGGGCTATTGGCTCGGGGGAGTATCTTGGGCCTCCAGCCCTTTGGAGTGGCTATCGGAGCGGCCTTGATATTGAGGGGAGAAAAGGGATTTTTCTTTGGCCTAGTTGGTGTTCTAATGGGCTTAATTTCATTAAATGATATATCCTTTACTTTACAAGGTGTGGCTATTTTAGCTTCTTTGATGGTAATACTTCCTTCAATCCGCAAAAAGAAGCACCAAGGAATATATTTGTTTGGCTTAACCAGTCTAATAACAGCTCTGATTTCTTATCTTGCAATTAGCTTAGCGAATCCTAATCTCTATGCTTTTTTAGTAATCGCTCTTCACGGGGTGCTATCAGGAGGATGTGCCATTATTTTTTGGTTCGCTCTATGTCACCAAGAAGCTATATGGAGAGGAGAATTTCAGCGGGAACAGGGAATTGCCTGGCTTTTCATCTTGATTGGTTTGATTAGCGGTCTTCAAGGGGTCCAGGTTATGAGTATTAACTTTTCTATCGTGCTATTGAGTTTTTTTACATTATTTGTATCGGAACGTTACGGAGCAGGTACTGCGGCGGGCGTAGGGGCATTGCTGGGTTTTATGCCACAATTATCAACAAATACCCAGAATCTTATAGATGCAGGTATATATGGATTGGCGGGGTTTTGTACTGGGGCTTTTAGGCGGTTTGGCAAACTTGGAATAGGGACCGCTTTCATTGCGGTAATGCTGATGCTTACCGTCTTTTTGCGTCAGGAGGCAATATACTCTCAACTTATTTCTTCTACAGTGGGGCTTTTCCTCTTCTTATTATGGCCTGGGGCGACCCCCGAAAAAGACTTTCTTAAACCAAAGGTGATTCCAGAGGTTGAGACCACTGTTTCTAAAGTAAAGGCATTGTCAGAGATTTTTGATCAAATTGCCTTAAGTTACCAAGCAGCAGAGGCAGAATCTATCGAGATGCGCCCAGAAGTTCCAGAACTCATGAATATACTAGTGGAGCGTGTATGTCATTCTTGCCCCACAAGGGACGTATGCTGGAATCGAGAATTTTATAAAACGTATCATATCTTCTTTGAACTCTTTGGTTTAGTCGAAAAGGAAACTAATATCAAATTACAATCTTTGCCCATCGAATGGAAACGGCACTGTGGACGGCTAAAAGAGATGCTCCTAGGAGTACAGTTTATTATAGAGCAAGAAAAGAACCAGGAGACATGGCGCCGTCGTTTGCTTTTAAATCAAGAGGCATTGTCACGCCAATTTCTCAATGTTTCCCAGGTCATTGGAAATTTAGCTAAGGAGCTTCACACACAGCATAATTGGGAAGTAGTAAAACCTTCAAATCTAGCCCGCCGTCGGCGATATTTTATGGATGTGGGGATAACAACATTCACGAAAACCGGAAACGGAATGAGTGGTGATAATTATGCTTCTATTGCCTTCTCTACAAAGGAACATGCGTTTATTTTAAGCGACGGTATGGGCGTTGGGGAAAATGCCGCAAAGATGAGCGCAACGGCCTTGACCCTCCTTGAGCAGCTTCTAACAACAGGGTTTAAACCAGAAGGAGCAATACAAGCGCTTAATTCTATATTAGTACTGCGTTCCCCTGAAGAAAGTTTCGTAACCATTGATATGGCAATTCTTGATTTGGAATCGACGAACTTAAAGATCATTAAAGTGGGCGCTTCGCCCTCGTACATGATTGGACCAGATGGAGTGAAAACTATTGAATCGTCAAGCCTTCCGGCGGGCATCTTAAACCAAATTGATACGCCAGTCATTGAAATGGAGATGCAGAATGGAGAATCGTTAATCTTATTAACGGATGGGGTGCAAGATGTTTTGAAAGAACAAGATGACTGGATTAAAAACTTCCTAGAGAAAATGCCTCCTATCAATAAATCTCAGGAGCTTGCTGAACTAATTGGACAAGAAGCCCGTCGATTAAGCGGGGGGACGTTGGAGGATGATGGTATCGTAATGGTTATTAGAAAAAACTATTGGAGCGAATGATTGTTTTTGAAAAAAAGACAAGTGAGTGACAAAAGTTAATGGGAAAAGCTAAGTTCAAAAGCAGGATAACAGAAATGTGCGTCGAATCAAACTATTATGTCTTTTTATCAAGACTAGCCCAGCACCTAAGTTGTTAAACCAAATTTACACGTTGAGTCTAGGAGAATAACCCAAAAGTATTTTTAGTTAAAAGTACATTTTTGGATATACTAATCCCGATAATTAGTATATCAGGGATAACGGTCCTATGCTTTATATACTGAGGTTAACTAGTGGTGCGGGTAATTATCCATTCCTTCACAGGGAAGAAGAAATTTTAATTAAGGGAGCGGATTTAGAAATGGCTTGGGATGCTACAAAACTAAAGGACTGGCAGATCGCCGAAGAGGCCGAGAAAAACATGCCTACTGTGGACGAATTAATCGAGAAGTTGTCACTTAGAAAAGAGGAAATTATTCCATACGGAAGAACACCAAAAGTAGATTTTCTGAAAATGATGGAGCGGCTTGGGGATAAGCCTGATGGCAAATATATTGAAGTAACAGCCATTACGCCAACTCCACTTGGTGAAGGAAAAACGACGACGACTCTCGGTTTAATCGAGGGACTTGCTAAGAGAGGCAAGAATGTTGGCGGTGCTGTTCGTCAACCATCCGGCGGTCCGACCATGAATATTAAGGGTACTGCTGCTGGTGGTGGTAACGCTCTGTTGATTCCGATGACTGAGTTTTCCTTAGGACTCACAGGGGATATTAATGACATCATGAACGCTCATAATCTTTGCATGGTTGCATTGAATGCCCGGATGCAGCATGAAGCAAACTATACTGATGAAGTGTTAGCTTCAAAAGGCTTGAAACGTTTAGACATAGACCCCAAAAATGTGGAAATGGGTTGGGTTATCGACTACGCGGCTCAAGGTCTAAGAAATGTTATTATTGGTATTGGTGGTAAAAAAGATGGCTTCCAGATGCAATCTAAATTTGGAATTGCCGTTGGATCAGAGTTAATGGCTATCTTGGCAGTCGCTAAAGACCTTCCGGACCTCAGAGAGCGGATTGGCAAGATTATCGTTGCCTATAGTAAAACTGGTGAACCGGTTACTGCTGCCGACTTAGAAGTTGATGGCGCAATGACTGCTTGGATGCGGAATACTATCAATCCGACCATTTGTTACACAGCAGAAGGTCAACCTGTTATGGTTCATGCCGGTCCGTTTGCTAATATTGCTATTGGCCAATCCTCCATTATTGCTGACCGCGTTGGGCTCAAAATGTTTGATTACCATGTTACGGAAAGCGGATTTGCTGCAGATATCGGATTTGAGAAGTTCTGGAATGTTAAGGCTCGTTTGGGCGGCTTAAAACCAGATGTATCCGTTCTTGTTGCAACCATTCGTGCTCTTAAAATGCATGGTGGCGGACCTGCTGTGGCACCTGGTCGTCCTTTACCAGAAGAGTACACGAAAGAAAACCTTGAACTCGTGGAAAAAGGGTGCGCCAATCTGCTTCACCATCTAAACATTATTAAAAAGTCTGGAATTGTTCCAGTTGTATGTATTAATGGTTTCTACACAGATACCCAAGCAGAAATTGACTTGATCAAGAAAATCGTACGAGAAGCAGGAGCCCGTTGTGCCCATTCCGATCACTGGCTCAATGGTGGAGACGGTGCTTTGGAATTAGCAGACACGGTTATGGACGCCTGCAATGAACAATCTCAATTCAAATGCCTCTATCCATTAGAAATGCCACTTCGTGAACGTGTTGAACTCATCGCTAAAGAAGTTTACGGGGCTGACGGCGTAGATTGGTCCCCAGAAGCGGAAGCTAAGGCTAAGCGATTTGAATCAGATCCTTATTATGCCGATTTTGCCACCATGATGGTGAAAACCCACTTAAGCCTCTCCCATGATCCCACTCTGAAAGGTGTCCCCAAAGGTTGGAGATTGCCGATCCGTGACGTCTTAGTATATGGCGGAGCAAAATTCCTTTGCCCAATGGCTGGGGCAATTAGTTTGATGCCCGGGACAAGTTCAGACCCCGCTTACAGAAGAATTGACGTTGACACCAAGACCGGTAAAGTAATGGGATTGTTCTAGGATTCGGTAGGGGCAATTCATGAATTGCCCCTACTTACATAGAGGAATTTTTTAGGCCCTGAATTAAATCAGGGCCTTTTTCAATTTAACCATATAACAAAAATAAGTATTTGTTTTTAAATGAAAGTGTTAAAATAGTTAAGATTAGCAGGTTTGAAATTATAGTTTTCCGTGGAAGCTATAACTATTGATATAAAGGGGGCGCAAGATGTACGAGCAATTGCGCAAATACATATTACCACAGCTAATTCCGTCTAAAACCAGAGTGTTGGTCGCTGTATCCGGAGGACCAGACTCCATGGCCCTAAGTCATATTTTATGGCGCTATTCACAAGACGAGAGTTGGAGAGGAATTTCCCTAGTATTAACCCATGTGCATCATGGCGTTCGAGCTGAGTCGGATGAGGAAGCGGATATGGTTCAACAATTAGCTAAGCTGTGGAATGTCCCTTGCCGTATTCATCGTTTTCACGCTAAACAATACGCTAAATCCACAGGTCAATCCTTCCAAGAAGCTGCTCGGGAGTGGCGTTACGCACGTTGGAGAGAGGATATGATTGAGGAAGGGTGCTCCCTTCTGGCAACTGCTCATCACCTTGGGGACCAAGCTGAAACAATACTGTATCGCTTGCTTAGAGGGAGTGGTACGGCAGGTTTAGCGGGAATGTATCCGAGCAAGGACTCAATTATTCGACCCCTGCTAACCTATACAAAAGCAGATATTTTGCATTATTGTAAGAGCGAAGCAGTCCCCTACGCTCTCGATCCTTCAAACGAAGAACCAGTCTATGTGCGTAATCGGATCCGCTTAGAATTGTTGCCGGAGTTGGAGAGAAGTTACAATTCACGTATTCAGGAGGCGCTAGGCCGAACGGGAGAACTACTACGTTGGGATGAAGAATACTTAACTCAGCAAGTTGAGATCGCCTGGAGGCGGTATTGCTATAAAGACTCCCAGGAAATGACCTGCTTGAGCCGTGATGTTTTTAAAGAGCCCCCTGCCATACTTTCCCGTCTATTACGCAGAGCAGCGATGCAGGTTACACAAGAACCCCGTGGACTTGGTTTTGCCTACGTTACGAAGATTATGGCCTCTCAAGGGAAGCCGGGTTGGGTACAAGATTTGCCGGGTATGCAAGTTAAGATCACAGAAAAGGGGTTGCAGTTTAGCCCTGTAAATATCCGACAACTCGATAGAATAATAGGGAAGGCAGACGAGAGGGAGTTGGAGATAAACATACCCTTAGTTATAGGGAAGTGGATAGAAATTCCAAGTTTGAGAGCAGCAATCGGTTTATGGAGAGGTTCGGAGCCCCCTGGGATTACTGATTATGAAAGGCGCGAGGGCCAGATAGCAATTTTTAGTACGGAGTTATTCGCTAGGGTTTCAGAACAGACCTTGGTATGTCGCACACGTCGCGAAGGGGATAAAATGTGGTTTAAGGATGTTGGGCATAAGTCCCTAAAAAAGGTTTTTCAGGAAGCAAAGGTGGCAGTTAAAGCAAGAAGTAGTATGTTACTGATAGCCCATGGGACAGAGGTTCTATGGATTCCGGGTATTCGCCAAAGTGGGCTATATTATGCAGATGATAACGTCGATAAAGTTTGTTGTATTCTCGCCACACCCATGAGGTCTTCTAATTTGGATTCGTTGTAAAACTGGGTACTGCATGGTATAATATGAAGAATTGCTTCTTCATGAGGCGAGCTTCCGAACTTAGAGAGGAGGACCATATTTGAAGGTCTTAAAGAATGCGGCAATTTATATACTTATAATTCTCATGGCAATTATGCTAATAAAGTGGTCGACCCCTCCTGTTAGTAAAGAGGTAGGTCTGGATTATAACGCTTTTAAAAAGGCAGTTGTTGAGGATCAGGTTAAAAGTGTCGTAGCAGTTGTCGAAAACAATTCTACAAAGTATACCGTCACTATGAAAGATGACAAAAAACATGAGGTAATTGGTCTAGCTTCGGATCCACAGCTTACGACAGATTTGTACGCTCACGTAAATTCTTTTGTCGTTGAGCCACCTCCAAAGACACCTTGGTGGGTAGGCTTGCTGACGACAATGTTACCTATTATTGTGATCGTTGGTTTGTTCTTCTTTATGATGCAACAAAGCCAGGGCGGCGGAAATAGGGTAATGCAGTTTGGGAAAAGCAAGGCGCGTTTGGTTGGGGAAGATAAGAAAAAGGTAACCTTTGCGGATGTAGCTGGTGCTGACGAAGTCAAAGAAGAGCTTCAAGAAGTCGTTGAATTCTTGAAGATGCCAAAGAAGTTCCACGAATTGGGAGCTAAAATACCTACTGGGGTTTTATTATTTGGACCTCCAGGAACAGGTAAAACACTGCTTGCCCGGGCTGTCTCGGGAGAAGCGGGGGTACCCTTCTTCAGTATTAGCGGCTCGGATTTTGTTGAGATGTTCGTGGGAGTTGGAGCTTCTCGTGTTCGAGATTTATTTGAACAAGCCAAGAAAAATGCTCCTTGCATAGTTTTTATTGATGAGATCGATGCAGTTGGAAGACAAAGAGGAGCAGGCTTAGGTGGTGGACATGATGAGCGAGAACAGACTCTAAACCAACTCCTTGTTGAAATGGACGGATTTAATGGTAATGATGGAGTTATTATCATTGCGGCTACGAACCGGGCTGATGTTCTTGATCCAGCCCTCTTGCGGCCGGGCCGTTTTGATCGACAGGTAATAGTTGATGTACCCGATGTTAGAGGACGCGCGGAAATCCTTAAAGTCCATGCTAAGGATAAACCTTTAACAAAGGATGTCGATCTTGAGGTGATAGCACGTCAAACTTCAGGATTTACTGGGGCTGACTTATCAAATCTCCTAAATGAAGCTGCCCTTCTTTCTGCTCGTCGAGGTGAAAGCCAGATTAAGCAGCAGACGGTGGAAGATTCTATTGAACGAGTTATTGCTGGTCCGGAGAAGAAAAGCCGAGTAATAAGCCCCTTTGAAAGGAAGCTTGTTTCTTATCATGAAGCTGGGCATGCCTTGCTGGGAGAGCTCCTCACTCATACAGATCCCTTGCATAAGGTCTCTATTATCCCACGTGGGCGGGCAGGAGGATACACCCTCCTCCTTCCGAAAGAAGACCGTAATTATATGACAAAATCCCAACTGCTGGACCAAGTGGTCATGTTACTCGGTGGACGTGTGTCTGAAGCAGTCGTCCTGCATGAAATCAGTACAGGTGCATCAAATGACCTTGAGCGAGCTACAGGGATTATTCGCAAAATGATTACTGAATTAGGAATGTCCGAGGAGTTAGGTCCATTAACCTTTGGTCACAAAGAAGAGCAAGTATTTTTAGGAAGAGATATTTCGCGTGATCGAAGTTACAGTGATGCGGTAGCCTATTCGATTGACAAAGAAGCTCGACGCCTTATTGATGGTTGCTACAAAAAGGCTCAAGATCTTATTGAGCAAAATATAGACAAATTACATGCCATAGCTGAAGCATTAATGGAAAAAGAAACCCTGGATGTTAAGGATTTTGCAGCTCTGATGGCGAAGTTTGATGATAAGGCTGAAGGCGAACAAGTGAAAACGCCGGTAGCTTTAGATAAGCCTGTTGAAGTTGTATCGAATATGACGGAACCTAAAATCAAGCAGGATGAAGAGTTGATTGGTCAGACACTGGAAGATGAATTGAATAAGATTCAGTAAACTTTCAGCAAATGTTGCCGACGAGACTTCGGTTTCGAAAGTGAATTCGCATTGACGAATACTCTAATCCTACCGAAGCAGAACATGGAACACCTATTAAGTGGAAGTCCTAAATGTGGATAGACTTTATTAGAGGAAAATTCTGTAGAGGAGAGAAGTATTAAGATGGAACGTACGTTTATTATGCTTAAACCGGATGCAGTTCAGAGGGGATTAGTCGGAGAGGTAATCAATCGTTTCGAGAAAAAGGGCTTTAAACTTGTGGGAATGAAGCTCATTCAAGTTGATCGTGCTTTAGCTGAAGCGCATTACGCAGAACACCGGGGTAAAGGGTTCTTTGAACCAACCGTTGGTTACATTATGTCGTCTCCCGTTGTTGCGATGGTATGGCAAGGAAAAAACGTTGTTGCATTGGCTCGCGAGTTAATGGGGGCAACAAATCCAGCCAATTCTAATCCTGGATCGATTCGTGGAATGTTTGGGATGGATATCAGTAGAAATGTTATTCATGGCTCGGACTCAGTTTCCAGTGGAGAACGAGAGATTGCGCTCTATTTCAAACCAGAAGAACTTGTGGACTATCAAAAAGCGGGCGAAGAATGGCTGAGTGAGTAAGCTCCGTTTCATCTGAGACAGAAAAGAACTGTGAAACGCCCACTAATACGAAAGTTGATTTCATGGAATTGATAAAGGAATAAGGACGCCCGCAGGGGTGTCCTTTTTTCAAAAGTTGAGTTCGGAACTGGAAGCAGGAGAACCGTCCTTGTTTCCTTTTGGAGGTGTATTATGCATTTGAATAAAAAAGAACGGTCTTTACTGGGGTTGGCTTCAGTTTTTCTCGGCTTTCTTTTTTTTATTTTAATTAAAGCTCAGGGAGTTGCTGGAGGTCAGGTAACACTTCAAGAAACGGCGATTCCTAGTCTAATTAAAACGGAACAGGAAAATCAACAACTTTCCGTAGAGAATGAAAAGATCGAGCAAGAATTAATAAAATATGCTCAGGGTCAAAGCGCATCGGTCTTACTAAATCAGCAAGTTACCGAAGCGATGATGAATGGAGGATTAGTTGAACTTACTGGTCCTGGCGTACAAATTACCTTAGATGATTCAACCCGGGTAGCCATTGGAGGAGAAGACCAGAATAATTATTTCATACATGAAGAATATATTCGTGAAATTTTAAATGCCCTTTGGAATGGAGGCGCGGAAGCCATTGCCGTGAACGGTCAGCGCGTAACTACTCATACGGAAGTGTTCTGTGGAGGCTCGTTTATTCAGATCAATGGCACTCGGCAAATGCCGCCTTACGTGATCGGGGCAATTGGTGACTCGCGCAATTTGACTGCTGCGCTCAAGTTCTATGGCTGGGATAGACTTGGAGAGTTTCAGGAGCAGTATGGGATTACCCGCAAACTTGAGGTTTTAAGCGATATCAGAACACCAGCGGGTAAATTACCCAGTTATCGATATGCTGAACCAGTCAAGGAGGGGACATGATGCAACGATGGAAAAGAACTCTAGCCTTGCCTGTCACTATGGTTGCGATTGCCTTAGGTTTTTTGATAGCTCTTCAGGCTCAAACTCAAAAGAATGTGTCAGCTGCTGAACAAATTGGTGAGCAGCGTATGACTCAGATGAAAGCTGTGTTGATAAACTCTCAGGAGCAAAATGCCCAGCTTCAGAAGAGACATCAAGAATTATCGGAAAGGCTGGATTTGGCACGTAAGCAGGTTGGGACGGACCCCCAACTTCTTGTTCATCTAAAACAATTGCAAATGCTTAATGGGACGCAAGCGGTAGAAGGTCCCGGTATAATGATTAGTATTGATGACCGTAATAAAAAGGTTGCCTTTCCCTTGAACACGAATGATATTGCAAGGATGGTTAACATCTTGAAACTAGCTGGCGCAGAGGCAATCAGTATTAATGACCAACGAATTGTTGGTTCAACGGCTATTGTTCTAAGCGGAAATTCGACGATCCTAGTGAATCAAGTGCCCATAAACCGTTCTGAGGGAATTCCCTATGAAATAAGCGCAATCGGCAATCAAGAAACACTTTTGGATTACTTTTCTGAACTTGAAGCTGTGGCCTTGAAACAAAGAGGTATGACCGTAAGCATTGTAAGAAAGGCCCTGAGTATTCCATCCTATAAAGGGTCATATACGTTTACCCATGCAGAATCATCCAGCGCCCCGGAGCCTTAAATCTCTGAATATCCTATAAGTGAACTATGGGGAGTGGGATGATGTTACTTTCGATGGCTCGGGTCAATCGGCTATTGGACCATAAATCTTATATTTTCTATATAGAGATGATTAACGAATTAGAAAAAGAACGACGGTTTTGTAAACATGGCTTCGACCATGGGTTAAGTGTCGCGCGTATCGCTTATACTTATCTGCTCGAAAAAGGGGACATGGGTTTATCCAAAGAGGGAATATACGCAGCAGCTTTGCTTCATGATATTGGTAGATGGGTAGAATATCAAACGGGTGAAGATCACGCAGAGGTAAGTGCTCGATTGGCATGTCCCTTGCTTGAGGACTGCGGCTTTGATGCTGAAGATATTCAGGTGATTTTAGCAGGGATACGAGAACATCGGCGTCATCATGACGCCAATTTATCTCCGTTAGGAGAAGCGCTAGCCATAGCTGATGATTGGTCGAGAGACTGTCGGTATTGTTCCGCTCAAACCCAATGTTATAAGTTTACACCTGAGATGAAGCAGATTGTGTATTAAGGGAGGAACGATGTATGCAAACATATGGTATGCGGTGGGTCATTATGGATAATTTGCAAGAAGCTAGAGCAGCTTTACAACAGATTGGGTCTGACCCCGGTGGAATCGCACACATGGTTGGAAAAGGAATAGGGAGAGCTATTAAATTAGAGCAAGTGCCCTTACGTGTTGCACATATTCTTAAACAAGAAATGCTGTCTGTTGGTGGAGATGCCGCAGTTCACCGAGATGTAATCACTAATAATGTCGATACTACTGATGTTATGTTATTAGGTACAGTACGGCAACTCGAAAACCTTGCCAAGAAGATATTATCCCAGCCCTTTGGACTTAAGAAAATCGGACATGCCCTCAAACAGTTGCTGACTAACCTAGAACCTTCTAAAGTCCGAATATTGAATTGTCGAGGGAAGGAACTGACACTGGGGGAGCGTACCCTGGTTATGGGAATTTTAAATGTTACCCCGGATTCATTCTCTGACGGGGGCAGGTACACTAGTATTGAAAATGCAATCTCTCTAGCCGAATGTATGGTTGAAGAAGGAGTAGACATTATAGATGTCGGAGGGGAGTCAACTCGTCCGAATTATGCGGGTATAAGTGCCGAGGAGGAATGGAATCGTTTAGAGCCCGTACTGAAGACTCTCTTAGAACGGGTAACTATTCCTATCTCCGTAGATACCTATAAGGCAAGCGTCGCAGCCAAGGCCCTTGAAGTGGGTGCTCACATCATTAATGATGTATGGGGGTTGCAAAAAGACCCTGACATGGCCAGAGTTATCGGGGATTACCAAGTGCCTGTTATTGTTATGCATAATCAAGATGGAACAAGCTACCAGCATTTGATGGGAGACATTCTAAGTTTTCTGCAAAAAAGTATAGAGTTGGCTGAAGCCCAGGGATTATCGGGAGACCAGATAATTGTCGATCCCGGAATTGGATTTGGGAAAACAACTGAACAGAATCTTGAGGTTATGGCTCGTCTGGCAGAGTTTAAAACACTGGGACATCCGGTGCTGCTTGCTGCATCGCGTAAATCTATGATTGGAAATACTTTAAACCTTACCGTGGATGAGCGCTTAGAGGGAACCCTAGCAACCAGCGTTCTGGGAGTTGTTTCTGGGGTAGATATTATCCGGGTTCATGATGTGAAGGCAAACCTTAGGACAATACGAATGTCAGACGCTATCGTGAGGGGACAGAAGGGAGTTCACTATGTCGGAGCATGATGTTATACATCTTCGCGGACTAGAATTCTATTCTTACCATGGAGTTTTGCCGGAAGAGCAAGTGTTGGGGCAACGATTTTTAATTGATATAGACCTTTTCTCAGATTTTCGGCAGGCGGGTTCTTCAGATCGAGTAGAGGATACGATCCATTATGGAGAGGTATACCAAGTAATTAAGAAATGTGTTACTGAGGACAGATATTTGTTAATAGAACGCTTAGCTGAGGAAATCGCCCAACGGGTTCTAAGAGGGTTTACTTGTACATCAGTACGGGTAGAAGTACATAAACCCCAGGCTCCAGTCCCAGGGATTTTCAAAGATGTTTCAGTGGAGATTTGGCGAGGTAGGTGAGAGACATGCGGGTGTTTATAGGGCTAGGCAGTAATCTGGGGGACCGGGCCTATTATCTTAGAGAGGCGATCTCCGCTTTGGAAAGTCCAACGACAAGGGTTAAGGCGGAGTCTGGAATTTATGAAACAGAACCTTGGGGTGGGATAGATCAGCCTCTTTTCTGGAATCAGGTAATAGAGGTTGATACAAGCCTTGAGCCCAGGGACCTTCTTCATGTTTGCCAGAAAATTGAATTAGAACTGGGAAGAGAACGCAAGGTACATTGGGGTCCGAGGACAATTGACATTGACCTGCTTATTTATGATAATAGAGTCAGTGAAACTGAAGAATTAAGGTTACCACATCCTTACTTGGAAGAACGTGCCTTTGTAATTGCTCCTTTACGAGAGATTGCCCCCGAACTCGTCTTGCCATCAGGAAGATCGATCAATGAAGTCTCTGGGGAGGGAAAGGTTCATCTCCTCACTAAATAACCAAACCTATATCAGACGATATCCTAGAGAATTGTACTGATTGAGGGAAACTATTAGCTTAGCTTTTAAAATGAATTATGACCCATATTAATTGTATACCGTAATAATACCCGCTTGGATCTTAGGCGACCGAGACGGAGGAAACACTCCTTCACGCTCGTGAAGGTATTTTTTTGTTTATTTATAATTATCGGACTATTCAGCCTAGAGGATAAAGATATGTGTTTAGGGAGGAGGATCGGGATGAAATTTGGAATTATTGGAGCCGGAATAGTAGGTACCGCCTTAGCGGTGCGATTAACAGAAGCAGGGCATGAATGTGTAGGGGTTCACACCCGAAGCCGTCTCTCCTATGAGCGGTTTCGCAGTTATGTTAATAAAGACCATTTCTTGTTAGAAGAGCTGGTACCTGCCGTTGAGTTTTTGTTTATTACAACACAAGATGGGATGATTCGATCTATTGCAGAAACACTGGTAGCGAAGGATCTAATTGTACCAAGGCAAGTATGGATTCACTGCTCCGGCTCACTTCCTTCGGCAGTTTTACGTGTTCAGGAGGAATTGCCTGTGCGTTGTCTGTCTCTACACCCACTACAAGCCTTTGCAAGCGTTGATAATGCACTAACAATTCTTTCAGGAACTCACTTCGGGATCGAAGGGGAGGAAGAGGAATTAGGAGAGGGGATTGTAAAAGATCTTGGTGGAATTTCGCATACCATTTTGGCCGACCAAAAAACACTTTATCATGCAGGTGCGGTGGTGGCCTCTAATTATTTGGCGGTTCTTGCTTCAATAGCTGTAGAGCTTTTTGCCGAAGCAGGAATTCAAGGAGAGGAAGCCCTAGCCTCATTGTTGCCGCTAATGAAAGGAACACTTTCTAACCTAGAACAAGTAGGGTTACCCCAAGCCTTAACAGGTCCAATAGCTCGTGGGGATGTACAAGTGGTTCAAGGCCACCTAGATCAGTTGCCGCCAAAGTTGATAGAGGTGTATAAAGGGTTAGGCTTAAAAGCTTTAGATTTAGGGGAAAGCAAGAGGGCGATTCAGGGATTTGCCTATCCTTCGGAAGAGTTAAACAGGTTGAAATCGTTACTCAGTGCAAGATAATCAGAAACTATATGGTTAAAGAAAGGTGGAGTAAGACATGAAGAGAACTTCGCGAATTTCTGAGCTGCGCGAGATCATATCCTCGGAAAAAAAACGGGGACGAAAAATTGCCTTAGTTCCAACTATGGGTTTTTTGCATCGAGGGCATCTATCATTAATTGAGCAAGCCAAGCAAACGGATGCCTTTGTGGTGTTGAGCATTTTCGTAAATCCATTACAATTTGGACCCAATGAAGACCTGTCACGTTATCCAAGGGATTTAGAGCGGGATGCCCATTTGGTGGAGGAGGCAGGAGTAGATGTAGTTTTCCATCCCAGCGTTGAGGAAATGTATCCTCGGCCGATGCTCACCTTCGTTGAGGTAGGTGAATTAGATAGGGTGTTGTGTGGTTCTTCTCGTCCAGGGCATTTCCGTGGAGTAGCAACTGTGGTAAGCAAGCTATTTAATATTGTTCAACCCGACATGGCTTTTTTTGGTCAGAAAGATTATCAACAGTATCTGATCATTGAGCGTATGGTGAAGGATTTGAGTCTTCCCATTGAGATTTGCCCTGTTCCCATTGTTAGGGAAGAAGATGGGTTGGCTATGAGCTCACGCAATATCTATTTAACTGCGGAACAACGTCTGGAAGCCTTAGTTTTGTCTAAGAGTCTCAATGAAGCAGAGCGTAGTATACATGGGGGGCAACGATCAGCTAGGGAGATTGAACGGCAGATAAGAGAAAAGATTACTCTAGAGAGTCATGGAGTTATTGACTATGTAGAAGTTAGAGATGCAGGTAGCTTATCTGATGTAACGGATATCCAGAGCCCCGTACTATTAGCTCTAGCCGTTAAATTTGGGACGACCCGTTTAATTGATAATAAAGTCGTGGAGGTTGAGCAAAATGTTTAGAACGATGATGAAATCAAAAATTCATAAAGCCGTCGTAACAGAAGCAAATCTTCAGTATGTCGGAAGTATCACGATTGACGTCGCTTTGATGGAGGCAGCAGATCTTCTAACCAATGAAAAGGTTCAGGTTGTGAACAATAACAATGGGGCTAGACTTGAAACCTATGTTATTCCGGGAGAGAGAGATTCTGGGGTAATTTGTCTAAATGGAGCAGCTGCCCGTCATGTACAAGTGGGTGACCAAGTGATTATTATTTCATATGCGGTGCTTAGTGACGAACAGGCCCGCATCTATACTCCTAAAGTCGTGTTTGTCGACTCTAAAAACTGTGAAACTAAGATATCAACGGAAGAAGTTCATGGACAGGAAGCTTGATAAAGAAAACTTGGCTGGCGCCCACACACACGAAGACACTGTCTTCGCACGTATTAGACCCTCTTGCAGACATTGTCTTCGAACGTATTAGACCCCTCTTGCAGACACTGTCTTCGAACATATTAGACCCTCTTGCAGACATTGTCTTCGCACGTATTAGCCTTCTTGCAGTATATAACGAAAGTTTATACTTTCTGCCCTGATAGTACAAAATAAGGTTTTAAGAACTACTCCACAATGGATTATGCCACTTCAGAGAGGATGGACATTTTAATGAAGCATACCATTAGCCAAGACGAATTTCAGACGTTAGCTTCAGAAATTAAACTGCTAAAGAAAGAACGCAAAGCAGTTATCTTAGCTCACTATTACCAAAGACCTGAAGTTCAGGATATTGCCGATTTTGTCGGAGATTCCCTGCAGCTGAGTCAACAAGCGGCCAATACGGATGCAGAAGTCATTGTGTTTTGCGGCGTCCATTTTATGGCGGAAAGTGCAGCTATCCTATCACCGGATAAGGTTGTAGTATTGCCTGATCATAACGCGGGTTGCCCGATGGCGGACATGGTAGATGCCGATGGCTTACGGGCCTATAAAAAGCGGGTTCCTGGGGTTAAGGTAGTTTGTTATGTTAATTCCTCGGCAGAAGTTAAAGCGGAGAGCGATATCTGCTGCACTTCCTCCAATGCAGTAAAAGTAGTGCAGTCTTTAGAGGGAGACAACATTCTTTTTATCCCTGACGAAAATCTTGGCCGTTACGCAGCGAAACTACTTGGTCGATCACTTCAGTTCTGGCCGGGGTACTGCAAAACCCATGACCGATTGACTAAAGAGGATATTCATAAGGCTAAAGAAGAGCACCCACTAGCTAAAGTCATCGTGCACCCGGAATGCCGAGAAGACATATGCCAAGAGGCGGATTATGTCGGTTCCACCGCAGGATTAATCAACTTTTCCCAGAGTTCTGACGCCCAGGAATTTATTGTGGGAACGGAGTCGGGGATCTTACATCGACTCCATCAGGTTTGCCCAGAGAAAAAATTCTTTCTTGCGTCAGAACGATTAGTTTGTCCAAATATGAAACTGACGACCTTAGAAAAGGTAAAAGCCGCACTTAAGACCCTTTCACCACGTGTTACAGTGAACGAGGAGATACGAGTCAGAGCCAAAGCTACACTAGAGCGAATGCTGGCTTTATAACCAGCAGTAGAGCAGGGGATGGGCATATTGAGACGATATTTATACCCTTGGACTAAATCAGAGGTTAAGGTCTTTGATTCGGACGTACTTGTGTTGGGAAGCGGTATTGCAGGTTTATACACAGCAATCAAATCTAGTGAGGGATGTAAGGTCACTATTTTAACAAAGAAAACCATTGAAGAAAGTAATACCGAGCATGCCCAGGGGGGAATTGCAGCCGCTATTGACGAAGCAGATTCCCCGGCCTTGCATTTACAAGATACCCTACGGGCAGGAGCAGGGCTTAGCGATCCTTTGTCAGTAAAAATTTTGGTTGAAGATGGACCAAACTGCGTAGAAGAATTAATGGGTATGGGTGCTCAATTTGACTACCATAATGGAGTGCTTGCTCTTACCCGGGAAGGCGCACATAGTCAGAGGAGAATACTACACGCACTAGGGGATGCCACAGGGTGGGAAGTTGAACGGGCCTTGGTCGCCAAAGTTAAGGCATGTCCTAACGTTTCCACTTTAGAAGAACGTTTCGTGGTTGATCTGTTAGAAAATGATAAAGGGGAAATATTGGGAGCCTTAGTCCTTAATGCTCAGACAGGAGATTTTGAAGGGCATTTGGCGAAGGCAGTAATTTTAGCCACTGGAGGGTTAGGACAAGTTTATTGTTTCACGACAAATCCTGGTGTTGCTACGGGTGATGGAATGGCTGTAGCTTGGCGTGCAGGGGCAGAATTGATGGATATGGAATTTGTTCAATTTCATCCTACGGCCCTGTTAATCCCTAATGCACCGCGTTTTCTCATTTCGGAAGCCGTGCGTGGCGAAGGTGCCCATTTGATTAATTCCGCAGGTATACGCTTCATGGAAGATATGCCTGACAAAGAGCTCGCTCCCCGGGATATTGTCGCCCGGGCAATTTGGCTGGAAATGAATCAAGGCCCAGTTTTTTTGGATTTTCGGCCTATCGGAGAGAAGCGGATCCTAGAGAGGTTCCCAACCATATACCAAACCTGTTTAAAATTTGGGGTGGATGTACTAACTATGCCGTTACCCGTTGCGCCGGCTGCTCATTATATGATGGGTGGGATTGCGACGAACACATATGGAGAAACAAGCCTGCCTCATCTATATGCAGCAGGAGAATGTGCTTGTAACGGGGTCCACGGCGCAAATCGGTTAGCAAGTAACTCTTTGCTGGATGGATTAGTTTTCGGAGCACGAATAGCGGAAAAAATCAAAGCTAGGGTCCAAAGTAAACGCCCTACATGGGAGGAAGTTCGTAGTCCTGAATTAAGTCTAAATCGAACAGAAACCGGTATAGGTGAAGCGGTGAAACAGTCCGATAAACAAGACTTAAGGACACGGATTCAAGATTTGATGTGGAATAGAGTGGGAATCTTGAGAAATGAGACAGGACTCAGAGAAGCCACTGAGTTATTGCTGGATTGGGATCGAGAACTCTTGTCAATATCCTCAGTAAATGAATTCGAAACAGCTAATATATTAGCTGTTGGATCAGCCATCGCCAAAGCTGCTCTAGATCGCAAAGAGAGTCGAGGCGGTCATTTCCGATCGGATTACCCTTCGCGGCTTGACGAATCTTGGCAAAAGCACTCTCTTCAACATAAGGAGGAAAATGATGTACTCTACGTTCCAGTTTCAAGAGTTGATTGATCGGGCATTGCAGGAAGATATCGGTACGGGGGACCTGAGCACAAGGATCTTCCCAGAAGACTTGAGCAGCTTTGCAAAACTTTATGCCAAAGAAGAAGGTGTAGTGGCAGGGTTGTCACTTGTTGAACAAGTGTTTCAGAGTGTAGATCCACGAATTAAGGTCCATATATTGTTGAAGGATGGAGAAAAGGTGAATGTCGGAGACGTTGTGATAGAGCTGGAAGGTCCCCTAAGCAGTATTTTGCAGGCCGAGCGAACAGCGTTAAATTTTTTACAGCATCTCTCAGGAATCGCTACGGCAACAAATCGTGCAGTTGATCAGGTTGCAGGACTTTCAACGAGGATTGTGGATACCAGGAAAACACTTCCAGGATGGCGCTCTTTACAGAAATATGCCGTCAGAGTTGGTGGTGGACAGAACCATCGATTTGGCCTCTACGATGCCGTGATGTTAAAGGATAACCATCTTGCCGCAGTGGGCGGATTATCAGAAGCGGTACAAAGGACAAGGGATCAAATCGGGCATATGATTAAGATCGAGGTTGAGTGTGAAACTATCGAACAAGTCAAAGAAGCGGTAGCTTGCGGCGTTGATGTGATTATGTTAGATAATATGGGAATAGAAGAAATGCGACAGGCAGTTCTTTATATTAATCAACGGGCAATCGTTGAAGCATCAGGTGGGATTCGGGAGCAACACCTTCGTCAGGTAGCTGAGACAGGGGTTGATTTAATTTCAATAGGCGCCTTGACCCATTCCGTTAAGGCCATGGATTTTAGTCTTGACCTAGGTGAGATTAAAGCTACAACTAGGGCGAATTGGGAAAAAGGAATCACTTAATCAAAAGGGGCGTTCTTATGATTCTATTATTTGATGTGGGTAATACAAATATTGTTTTAGGGGTTTATGATGAGAGAACATTGACTCATCACTGGAGGGTATCTACGGAGAAGTCTCGTACTACGGATGAGTATGCAGTCGTTATTAAAAACTTATTTGATTTAAGTAGTCTAACATTTCAAGAAATCAAAGCTGTTGTGATTTCATCGGTAGTCCCACCGGTAATGCCTACCTTAGAAGCTCTTGCTCGAAGGTATTTTGGTGTAGAACCTCTTGTTGTAGGACCTGGCGTAAAGACCGGAATGCCCATTATCTATGATAATCCTAGAGAGGTTGGGGCCGATCGTATTGTGAATGCAGTAGCGGCATATACTAAATATGGAGGGCCGCTAGTCATTGTGGACTTTGGGACTGCAACGACATTCTGTGTAATATCAAAGCGTGGAGAATACCTAGGGGGGGCTATTGCTCCCGGAATCGGAATCTCGACTGAAGCCCTGTTTCAGAGGGCCTCGAAACTACCTCGCATAGAGATGGTTAAACCCACGTCGGTTATCGCGAAAAATACGGTAGCTGGAATGCAATCCGGGATATACTATGGGTTCACGGGACAAGTTGATGGGATTGTTAAACGTATGAAAGGGGAATTGGGATCGGAGACCAAAGTAGTCGCCACGGGTGGATTAGCTAAATTAATTTCTCAAGAATCGGAAATGATAGAAACCGTTGATCCTTTTTTAACCCTGGAGGGACTTTTATTAATCTATGAACGTAACAGGAAATAGTAACTAAGAGGAATAAGAACATGAAGTTAGGACATTATGAACTTGGAGTCCCGGTGTTTCTAGCACCTTTGGCCGGGGTAACGGATAAAGCATTTCGTGAGACTGTCCGTTCAGTGGGTGGAGAGTATGTTTGGACGGAAATGATCAGTGATAAAGCATTGACTTATCAAAACTCGAGAACGTTGAAAATGTTAGACTTAAGTGGAGAAGCTGAACCAAGAATTGTCCAATTGTTTGGTTCGGATCCGGAGACAATGGCTCGCGCGGCTCTATTAGCTATAGAAGCTAGTGCCAACATTATTGATATTAATATGGGATGTCCCGCCCAAAAAATTATTAAAAATAATGAAGGCTCGGCACTGCTCAAGGATCTTCCCCGAGCGCAAGCTATTGCTTCGGCGGTGGTCAAGGCTGTTAATGTACCGGTGACAGTGAAAATTCGTCTTGGTTGGAATGACCAAGAGATTGTAGCCCTTGAACTGGCAAAGGGGTTAGAGGCTGTAGGTGTCCAAATGATCACAGTTCATGCCAGAACCCGTGAACAATTCTACAGTGGCCAAGCCAACTGGGAATGGATTCGGCGGGTAAAGGAGTCTGTTAATATTCCGGTTATCGGAAATGGAGACGTTTGTAAACCCGATGATGCTGCGAGACTAATCGAGCAAACAAGGTGTGACGGGGTCATGATAGGACGGGGTGCATTAGGAAATCCTTGGCTTATTCCGCGTGTTCAATCCTTCCTAAAGCATGGTATTATATTGCCTGAACCGTCAATTGAAGAACGAATACGAGTTGCGTTAGAGCATTTCGACCGTGTGTTGCGTTATAAAGGCGAGAGGATCGGTCTTAACGAAATGAGGAAGCATGCTGTTTGGTATATTAAAGGGGTTAGGAAGGCAGCACTAATCCGTGATGAGATTATGCAAACGAGATCGGCTGAGGAAATGCGAGTGGTCCTAAATCGAATCCTTGAGTAGAATGGGGTATTATGCTGAAAAAACTGATTATTTTATGAAGTAAGGCGTTCGAGAAAAGGGCTGTATCCTTGACAATAATTTGCAAGGTCCTTATAATAACGAGTAATGTAAACAAGGAATCTTAAGTAGTACCTTGTTTTAAAGGAATTACGCATATAAGGCTTTTAATAAAGCACGCAGACGTTGATTATAGAAGCTCAGTGCGTAGGATGAGAAAAGGGAGCGAGGAAAATATGGCTGAAAAAGAAGTTATTCTAACATTAGAAGGCCTTAAGAAACTTGAGGAAGAGTTGGAACTATCTAAAACTGTGAAGCGACGCGAAGTTGCCACACGTATTAAACAGGCCATTGACTTTGGAGATATTAGCGAGAACTCGGAGTATGATGATGCTAAGAATGACCAGGCTTTTATCGAAGGTCGGATTATTACTCTTGAAAAAATGCTTAGAAATGCCCGAATCATCGATGAGCTCGAAGGAACCGACGTCGTGGCAATAGGGACAAAAGTCCGCTTAAAAGATTTAGACTTTGGTGACGAAGAGGAATATTTTATTGTCGGTTCTGCTGAGGCAGATCCAGGGACCAATAAAATCTCCAATGAATCCCCTGTCGGAAAAGCGGTCCTAGGTCAATCTAAAGGGTCTATCGTTGAAGTAAACGTTCCTGCAGGTATCTTACATTATCAGATTCTAGATATTAAGTAAGGGACCAATCACCCCAAGGTTTATGAATTTGATTTAGACCATTAGGGTGTCTTTGAGAGTGCAGTGTTCTGTGACTGGTTTGGCCACGTACAGATGCTGCACTTTGTTTTATTCATTTACCAGGAAAAATATGGTTTGATTTTTGCAGCTATTGTTGGTAAAATACATAATTTGAAGGTAATAATCTAATATATTGTTTTTCACTGTTTAATGAGGTCTAAGTTTGGAAAAATTGATAATAAGCAATTATATGGAGGAATAAAGATGGAGAATACCAATGACCTCTGGCGAATTCGCTTAGAAAAGCTTGATATGCTTCGCCAAGCAGATATCGAACCCTATGCGGATCGCTATGTTCGGACACATAAAACCTCTGACATCTTGGGGCAGTTTGAAGAGTTAGAGGGCCAAGAAGTAAGTATTGCTGGGCGGATCATGAGCAAGCGCGATCAGGGAAAAGTTATTTTTACACATATTCAAGATTTGAATGGTCGTATTCAAATCTATATCCGCATGGATGAATTAGGTCAGGTGATGTTTGATTTAATCTCGAAGTTTGATGTGGGAGATATAGTTGGGGTAAGAGGAAAAGTATTTCGAACAAAACGAGGGGAAATATCAATTCATGCACGTGAAGTTTCATTACTATCCAAAGCAATGCGCCCGCTTCCGGAAAAGTTTCATGGACTGACGAATGTAGAAACACGCTATCGCAAGCGGTATTTGGATTTAGTTATGAACCCCGATGTTCGTCAAGTGTTTGTAACACGCAGTAAAATCATTCGTTTTATGAGGGAGTTCTTAGAAGAACGAGAATTCCTTGAAGTAGAAACACCGACGTTACATACTATTCCTGGTGGAGCGGCAGCACGTCCATTTATCACACATCACAATGCTTTAGACATAGATCTTTATTTGAGGATTGCACTCGAACTACCGTTGAAACGATTAATTGTCGGTGGGCTTGAAAGGGTTTTTGAAATTGGCCGGACTTTCAGGAATGAGGGAATTTCAATCAAGCACAATCCTGAGTTTACGATGATGGAACTCTATCAGGCTTTTGCAAATTACGAAGATATTATGGAATTAACTGAAGAGATGATTGCCCATATTGTGCATAAAATACATGGAACTCTGGAAATTACTTACCAGGGACAACCTATTCAATTTAAGACTCCATGGCGTAGGCTTTCAATGCTTGACGGTATTTTAGAGTACTCGGGAGTTGATTTTAGGGAGATTGCGACGGATGAACAAGCTCAACTTATTGCTCAAGAGAAGGGCTTATATGTGGAAGCGGGTTCGTCTCGTGGTAAAATTATTAACGAGTTCTTTGAAGCATACGTTGAGCCAAAACTAATCCAACCGACATTTATAATTGGACATCCTGTAGAGATATCCCCATTAGCTAAGCGTAACGCTAAGCAACCTGAATATACGGATCGTTTTGAAGCCTTTATATATGGACGTGAACTTGCCAATGCCTTCTCTGAATTAAATGATCCTATTGACCAGCGACAACGATTTGAAGCGCAGGCAGCTGAACGAGCTAAAGGAGATGATGAGGCTCATATTATGGACGAGGATTTCGTCCAGGCCTTAGAATACGGTCTTCCGCCTACGGGTGGGCTAGGAATTGGGATAGACCGTTTGGTTATGTTATTAACGGATTCAGCCTCAATTCGAGATGTCATCCTCTTCCCAACAATGCGCCCTAGGGATGAAAATGTCCTAGACGAGGATATTGAAGAATAATCTTTGATGTTTTTAACTAAGTTGTCCGGCTAAGTGCTGGGCAGCTTTTTATTGCCTCTTACAACTCCTATATAAACGAGTGGGTTCTTGTCAGAAACTTTCGGAAGATTTACATAAAAACCGTAAGGTAACACAAAATACAACGTGTAAACAAGATAAACATAGTATTGGGAAGGAAATTTATTATTTTTGGGTACAATAGTATTAATATGGACCCAAATGACATTTGAGGAGGAGTATATGGTTATGGTATAGTAATATTTGTTCGCTTGAGAAAATACTCGAGAATATGTGCGAACAGAATGTTGGTCCTTAATTAACCGGATGGAAAAAATATAAATTAGTATTGACAACAGCTGTTATAAATGCTAAGATATAACTCGGTCCTACAAGGGATTCAACAACAAAATGGTCTTTGAAAACTAAACAACAAGGACAGCCAATGAGAGAGACTCGAAAGAGTTTCAAAATAAATCATGAGTCAATCATCTTCTTCTAGAAGAAGTGAAATAACTTTTTTTGGAGAGTTTGATCCTGGCTCAGGACGAACGCTGGCGGCGTGCCTAACACATGCAAGTCGAACGGAGAATTTTGATAAGTTTACTTAGAGAAATTCTTAGTGGCGGACGGGTGAGTAACGCGTGGGTAACCTACCCATAAAATCGGGACAACCCTTGGAAACGAGGGCTAATACCGAATAATCTTCGAGCTTGGCATCAAGCATGAAGGAAAGATGGCCTCTGAATATGCTATCGATTATGGATGGACCCGCGTCTGATTAGCT